>ERZ1034882.8-NODE-8-length-254181-cov-96.172312_pt1 | contig 254181 bp, 223 predicted proteins | sample MGYA00520606_ERZ1034882 | MGnify/ENA primary metagenome ERZ1034882 (study PRJEB33766, sample SAMN09781726) | gut metagenome | biome: gut microbiome | host: Homo sapiens | place: Madagascar | study: EMG produced TPA metagenomics assembly of the PRJNA485056 data set...
CTTCTGGTGCGTTATCGATCTGGTCGAATGCACGAGCAGAACCACCGTAGGTTTTTGCCAGAACGGTAGTGATTGCAGCGGTCAGCGTTGTTTTACCATGGTCAACGTGGCCGATAGTACCGACGTTAACGTGCGGTTTTGTACGTTCAAACTTTTCTTTAGACATCGATTGTCCCTCTAAGACACGGATAAATCGGTGATATCACCACATCAACCAGGCGAAATGCCTGAATTGTTGAATACAGTAAAATTGAAACAGAGAGAAACGGGAAGGAGAAGTGAAGTGGTGCTGATACCCAGAGTCGAACTGGGGACCTCACCCTTACCAAGGGTGCGCTCTACCAACTGAGCCATATCAGCACGTATTGGAGCGGGCAGCGGGAATCGAACCCGCATCATCAGCTTGGAAGGCTGAGGTAATAGCCATTATACGATGCCCGCATCCTGAAACTCGGCTACCCAGTTCTTTCTGTAACAAAAAAAGAGATTTCTCTCTTTTTCAGTTCGAGCTGATTCAGCTTTTAAACCAGCTCCGGCGGCATTTACGCTGCCAGAAAGTGGTGGTGGGGGAAGGATTCGAACCTTCGAAGTCTGTGACGGCAGATTTACAGTCTGCTCCCTTTGGCCGCTCGGGAACCCCACCGGACTTGATGGTGCCGACTACCGGAATCGAACTGGTGACCTACTGATTACAAGTCAGTTGCTCTACCTACTGAGCTAAGTCGGCATCAAGTAGCGCGCATTCTATGGATACCTGCGCGGTCATGCAACTAAAAATTTGCATAAAACGTTCTTTCGCTCACATTTTATGCGAACAGCGCATTGAGCGCTGTAAAAGTAGTCATTCACGGTCAAATATTCAACATATCAGTGTGATTTGCACCGTATACACCGTAGCGTGACGGCTTCCGCGTTACGCAGCGCTTTCCATCTTTTTTCTTATTATTCCTGTCATCTGGTGTTAACCTCCTGCCCATTGTCCAAAATTAACTGTGTGATGAGCCACGATCCGGCAGTTGTGATGCTGGCTCAATGAAGCATGCTTATGAGCAAAAAAGAGCAAACGTTAATGACGCCTTACCTTCACTTTAACCGCAGTCAGTGGGCTGCCCTGCGTGATTCCGTCCCTATGACGCTGACGGAAGGTGAAATCGCACGGTTAAAAGGGATAAACGAAGATCTGTCCCTGGAAGAGGTGGCAGAAATTTATCTCCCCCTCTCTCGCTTGCTTAACTTCTATATCAGCTCCAACCTGCGTCGTCAGGCGGTGCTGGAGCAGTTCCTCGGAACCAACGGTCAACGCATTCCTTATATCATCAGTATTGCCGGCAGCGTGGCCGTGGGTAAAAGCACCACCGCACGTGTCCTGCAGGCGCTGTTGAGCCGTTGGCCCGAGCACCGCAGCGTAGAGTTGATCACCACCGACGGTTTCCTGCATCCAAACGAAGTATTAAAAGAACGCGGGCTGATGAAGAAGAAAGGCTTCCCGCTCTCTTATGATATGCACCGCCTGGTGAAATTTGTCTCCGATCTGAAGTCTGGCGTGCCTCACGTGACGGCGCCGGTCTATTCACACCTGATCTATGATCGCATTCCGGGTGGGGATAAAACCGTGGTCCAGCCGGATATCCTGATTCTGGAAGGTTTGAACGTGCTGCAAAGCGGCATGGATTATCCTCACGATCCGCATCATGTCTTTGTCTCAGATTTCGTCGATTTCTCTATTTATGTCGATGCGCCGGAAGACCTTCTGCAAAACTGGTACATCAACCGCTTCCTGAAGTTCCGTGAAGGGGCGTTCACTGACCCGGACTCCTATTTCCACCACTATGCTCAGCTATCTGAAGAAGAAGCGATCAATGTGGCCACGGGGCTGTGGAAAGAGATCAACTACGTGAACCTCAAAGAGAACATCCTGCCCACACGCGAGCGTGCGAGCCTGATCCTCACCAAGAGCGAGAAGCACGCCGTTGACCAGATTCGCTTGCGGAAGTAATCACGCAGACATAAAAAAACCGGCTAAGCGCCGGTTTTTTACTTTATGCATGTGGCTTCTCGCCATTTTCATCCTGATCGACCGCGAAGCAGGCAACCAGCTGACCACCATAGTCCTTCAGCTGCGGCTGTAGCTGGGTGCAAGGGCCAAAGCGACGGCTGCAGCGGGCGTTGAATGCACATCCCGGAGGTGGATTCAGCGGGCTTGGCAGTTCACCCGTCAGCTTAATACGCTCACGACGATCGTCCGGGTTCAGACGCGGCGTCGCAGACAGCAGCGCCTGGGTATACGGGTGACGAGGATTATTAAAGATCTGGTCTTTGGTCCCCTTCTCCACGCAGCGTCCCAGATACATCACCATCACTTCATCAGCGATATGCTCCACTACAGACAGGTCGTGGGAGATAAAGACGTAAGAGAGCCCCAGCTCCTGCTGAAGATCCATCATCAGGTTTAGCACCTGCGCGCGGACAGAAACATCGAGCGCTGAAACCGGTTCATCAGCAATCACCACGTCCGGATCGAGCATCAGCCCCCGCGCGATCGCGATACGCTGACGCTGCCCGCCGGAGAACATATGCGGATAGCGGTCATAATGCTCGGTTTTGAGGCCGACCTTCGCCATCATCGCCAGCGCTTTTTCACGGCGCTGCTCTTTGCTCAGATTGCTGTTAATCAACAGCGGCTCTTCCAGAATCTGCCCTACTTTTTTACGCGGGTTCAACGAACCGTACGGGTTCTGAAACACAATCTGGATTTTCTGGCGACGCAGCTTCTGCGCCTGCGGGTCATGCTTGAGCAGATCCTGCCCCTGATAATAGAGCTCGCCGCCGGTCGGCACTTCAATCATCGTCAGCAGGCGGCCCAGCGTGGATTTACCGCAGCCAGACTCCCCTACCACCGCCAGCGTTTTACCGCGTTCGAGGTTAAAGGAGACGCCGTCCAGCGCTTTCACCAGGCGCTCAGGGGCAAACAGTCCCTTCTTCACCGGGTAGTATTTTTTCAGATCGATGGCCTGCAACAGCGGCTGTTGCGTGGTGGCCTGTGGCGTACTCATAGTGTTGGCCTCCCGGCATCATCGAGTGGGTAGTGGCATTTTGACTGACGACCGTCAGCAAGCTGGTTCAGCTCTGGCTCTTCTGCCCGACATTTGTCTGTCGCATACGGGCAGCGCGGGTTAAGCAGACAGCCCTGCGGACGGTCATATTTCCCCGGTACCACGCCCGGCAGCGAGGCCAGGCGCGCTTTGTCCTGGGCAAACTCCGGCAGCGCGCGTAAAAGCGCCTGGGTATACGGGTGACGCGGCGCGCGGAAAATATCGTGCGAATTTCCGGTCTCGACCACCTGGCCGGCATACATCACGATGATCTTATGCGCCGCTTCGGCCACCAGCGCCAGGTCGTGCGTAATCAGCACCAGCGCCATATTCTCTTTCTGCTGCAGCTCCAGCAGCAGCTCGATGATTTGCGCCTGAATGGTCACATCCAGCGCCGTCGTCGGCTCATCCGCAATCAGCAGTTTTGGTCGACAGGCAATCGCCATCGCGATCATTACGCGCTGGCTCATCCCTCCGGAGAGCTGATGCGGGTAAACGTCCAGACGGGATGCCGGGTCAGGGATCCCGACCTGGTTCAGCAGATCGATCGCGCGCTGGCGACGGGTTTTCTTATTCCCGCCCTGATGCACCTTGATCGCCTCCATAATCTGGAAGCCGACGGTGTAGCACGGGTTCAGGCTGGTCATCGGATCCTGGAAAATCATCGCCACTTCCGCGCCCACCAGCTGGCGGCGCTGTTTCTCGGAAATGCGCTTCAGATCCTGACCGTTGAACTGCAGGTTTTCCGCCATCACGCGGCCCGGATAATCAATCAGACCCATAATCGCCAGTGAACTGACTGACTTACCGGAACCGGACTCCCCGACAATACCTACCACTTCGCCCTGATTAACGCTGTAGCTGATGCGGTCCACGGCGCGAAACGGGGTGCCTTCATCGCCGAAGTGCACCGATAATTTATCTACATTTAATAACGCCATCTCGTGCCTCTTACTGCTTCAGTTTGGGATCAAGTGCATCACGCAGCCCATCACCCATCAGGTTAAATGCCAGCACCGTCAGCAGGATTGCCAGACCCGGGAAGGTGACAACCCACCAGGCGCTTTGTGCGAACTGCAACACGTCGGAGAGCATGGTGCCCCACTCCGGTGTTGGCGGCTGCGCACCCATGCCCAGGAAGCCAAGAGCGGCCATATCAAGAATGGCGTTAGAGAAACCGAGCGACGCCTGAACAATCAGCGGCGCAAGGCAGTTAGGGAAGATATTGACGAACATCTGACGCATCGCACCCGCACCCGCCACGCGAGACGCGGTGACGTAGTCGCGATTCACTTCCACCAGCACTGCCGCACGGGTTAAACGTACGTAGTGAGGGAGTGCCACGAAGGTCAGCGCCAGCGCGGCGTTACCGATCGACGGGCCAAATATCGCCACCAGCACCAGGGCCAACAGCAGACTAGGCAGCGCCAGCATGATGTCGACAATACGCATGATGATGTTATCAACGATACCGCCGAAATAACCCGCAACCAGGCCGAGGATGATCCCCATAATCAGGGACAGCACCACCACCAGGCAGCCGACCAGCAGCGACAGCCGCGCGCCGTACATCAGACGCGACAACACGTCGCGGCCCACGTCATCGGTTCCTAACAGGTGCGCAAGGCTACCGCCATCCTGCCATGCCGGGGGGGCAAGCAGCGCATCGCGGAACTGGTCCGCCGGGTTATAGGGTGCCAGCACGTTCGCAAACACCGCAATGAGGATCATGATAGAGACATACACCAGCCCCACCACCGCGCCTTTGTTGCGCTTGAAGTAGTGCCAGAATTCCTGCAGCGGCGTCATTGGAACCGGTGCAGCAACCACTTTATTTTCAGAAACGTGTGACATGATGGCCCCTTACTTCTTATGACGAATACGCGGGTTCACCACGCCGTACAGCAAATCGACCAGCAGGTTGACGAGGATAATCATCGTCGCGACCAGCAGTACACCGCCCTGCACAACCGGATAGTCACGGCGTTGCAGCGCATCAATCAGCCAGCGGCCCAGACCCGGCCAGGAGAAGATGGTTTCGGTCAGGATCGCCCCTGCCAGCAGTGTCCCCACCTGCAGCCCGATAACAGTTACCACCGGCAGCATGGCATTACGCAGCGCATGGACGATAATGACGCGCATACGCGTCAGGCCCTTGGCGCGCGCGGTGCGGATATAATCCTCACCCAGCACTTCCAGCATGGACGAACGGGTCATACGCACGATGACCGCCAGAGGAATGGTGCCCAGCACCATGGCAGGCAGGATCATATGCGCGACGGCATCAATGAAGTTGCCCTCTTCGCCCCAGATAGCCGTATCAATCAGCATAAAGCCAGTGAGTGGGTTGGAGTCATCCAGGAAGACCATGTCGCTGACGCGCCCGGAGACCGGCGTCAGGTTAAGCTGAACCGAGACCAGCATGATCAGCATCATGCCCCACCAGAAGATAGGCATGGAGTAGCCGGTCAGCGCCAGGCCCACGGCAGTATGGTCAAAAATGGAACCACGTTTAACGGCAGCCAGTACCCCAACCGGAATACCCACCGCGGTGGCAAAAATCATGGCGCAGACGCCAAGCTCCAGTGTCGCTTTAAAACGCGGCACGAACTCGTCCCACACCGGAAGACGGCTTTTCAACGAAATCCCTAAGTCGCCGTGCATGACGCCCCAAATATAATGGAGGTACTGCTGCCACATCGGCTTATCGAGGCCGAGTTCAGCCAGCAGCTGTGCATGGCGCTCAGGGGAAATACCACGCTCGCCCGCCATAATCATTACCGGGTCGCCGGGGATCATATGGACGAAGGCAAAAGTGAGAAGGGTGATACCGATAAACGTGGGGATAACAAGTCCCAGACGTCGGAGGATGAACTGCAACATAACCCGGATTCTCTCTGATGACGCACGACCAGTGGCGTGGCGTCTGTATTGCTCACAAATCTTATCCCCTCTCCTTTCAGAGAGGGAATAAAGCACTGCTGCCGGGTGACGCTACGCTTACCCGGCCTACATACCGTAGGCCAGTGCAAGCGCAGCGCCGCCTGGCGTGGCTTTTAATTATTCAACAGAAACGTTTTCGAAGTGGTGCTTGCCCAGTGGATCAACCACGTAGCCTTTCACTTCTTTGCGCACTGGCTCGTACACGGTGGAGTGAGCAACAATCAGCGCCGGAGCCTGATCGTGCATGACAACCTGCGCCTGCTTGTACAGTTCAATACGTTTGTTGTGATCGTCGGTCGCACGCGCCGGCTGGATCAGGTCTTCAAACGGCTTGTAGCACCAGCGAGAGTAGTTAGAACCATCTTTTGCCGCCGCGCAGCTGAACAGGGTAGCGAAGAAGTTGTCCGGATCCCCATTGTCACCGGTCCAGCCCATCATTACCGCCTGGTGCTCACCCGCTTTGGCACGCTTCAGATACTCGCCCCACTCGTAGGTCACAATCTTGGCCTGAACGCCAATTTTCGCCCAGTCAGCCTGAACCATTTCTGCCATGCGGCGTGCGTTCGGGTTGTACGGACGCTGTACCGGCATCGCCCACAGCTCAACGGTAAAGCCTTTATCCTGGCCTGCTTCTTTCAGCAGCGCTTTCGCTTTCTCAGGATCGTAGGTGTAGTCTTTAACGTCATCGTTATAGCCCCACATGGTCGGTGGGATCAGGTTTTTGGCAGCAACGCCAGCGCCCTGGTAAACCGCTTTGATGATCGCTTCTTTGTTCACCGCGTAAGTCAGCGCCTGACGCACTTTTACGTCATCGAACGGTTTCTTCTCGGTGTTGAAAGAGAGGTAGCCTACGTTAAGACCCGCCTGCTCCAGCAGGTTGATGTTCTTATCCTGCTTCATGCGAGCAATGTCAGCCGGGTTCGGGTATGGCATCACCTGGCATTCGTTTTTCTGCAGTTTTGCATAACGCACTGACGCATCAGGCGTAATAGAGAAGACCAGACGGTCGATCTTCGGCTTGGTTCCCCAGTAGCCTTCGAACGCTTTGTAGAGAATACGGGAGTCTTTCTGGTACTGCAGCAGCTGGAATGGACCGGTACCGATTGGGTTCAGGTCAACTTTCTCCGGCGTACCGGCTTTCAGCATATTATCCGCGTACTCTTTAGACAGAATAGAGGCGAAGTCCATGGCCAGATCCGCCAGGAATGGCGCTTCCGGACGCGTCAGCACGAACTGAACGGTATTATCGTCCACTTTTTTCACTTCAGCGATCAGGTCCGGCAGACCCATCCCTTCGAAGTATTCATAGCTGCCGCCAGAGACTTTGTGATACGGGTTCTGGGCGTTTTTCTGACGATCGAAGGAGAACACAACGTCGTCGGCGTTAAAGTCGCGCGTTGGTTTGAATTCTTTGCTGTCCTGCCACTTCACGCCCTTGCGCAGGTGGAAGGTATAGGTTTTACCGTCTTCGCTGACGTCCCACTTCTCCGCCAGACCCGGGATCACTTCCGTAGTACCGGTTTTGAATTCAACCAGACGGTTATAGATTGGTACAGAGCTTGCGTCGTATGTCGTACCAGAGGTAAAGAGCTGTGGGTTAAAGCCTTCCGGCGAGCCTTCAGAACAGTAAACCAGGGTTTTTGCCTGTACGCTTGCTGCCACGGTCATAGCCACCAGGCTCAGACCAAGCTTCAGCATCCCTGACTTCTTCAAGGAAATACTCATTATTCTGCTCCAATGTGATGTTTTGCTTTGTTGTGTTACGCCGCCAGACCTTTATTTATTTTTTACCCGGTCCGGTCGGTGATGCCCGAAGGCGTTAAAGGGATGGAGAATCCTTTCAGAAGAGCGTTTGAGTTGCAGCGCAGATCGTCCCTGAAATGCCCCTCATGCCCTACAATCTGTCAACAGAATGTGAAAACGTCAATACAGGTGACGGGGATTTACGCTGAGTGTGAGAAACCGCAAACAAAGATTAAAAAAACTATGTATGCCAGTTTTCAGCAGGGAAATTTATGCTACTCGCCATGTTGCAGCACAACTATCTTCATATTGCGCAACAATCAGTGATTAACTTTTATTCAGAATGGTTAAATTTTCTTGCAGAATGGTGATAATCTGAGCACTAAATACCGCGAACGTTAAAACGCACAGCGAAAAATGCTGAGGTTATCCATAAGCAACGCGAAAAAAGATCAATCTATATATAAAAAAATACAATGGATTATGTCACAAAATCGTTAACAGGCAGGGTGAAGCGAGGCTAAGGGGCATTTTGGCCACTCTGAAGCGCTAAGATCATAATGCAAAAAGGGCTAACCTTGCGGTTAGCCCTTTTCAGAATGTGGTCGGCGAGAGAGGATTCGAACCTCCGACCCACTGGTCCCAAACCAGTTGCGCTACCAAGCTGCGCTACTCGCCGAATGCGGAGCGCATCTTACTGCTGAGGTGCGCCCCCGTCAATCCCTTAATTTAAAAAAGCCCTTCAACTGGCGATATTCTCGCCAGGCGAGCTACTGCGCGGCTTTAGCGGTGCTGTCAGGGAGTTTGCACCAGTTGTTATTTTCGTTCAGACCGCCGTCCGGAGAGGTATAACCCAGGCAGCCTAAAATAGTGTCGTACAGCTCAACGTGACGACGTGGCACCTTCATGTCCGCCTCTTTTTTCAGGTGAGCAAACATCTTCGCTTTCTCCGGATCTTCCAGATACTTGTCAGACATCCACACCATCATCGGTACGCGGAACTGCTCCGGCGGCGCCATCTTACGTGGCGTACCGTGCAGGTGCTCGAATTCATTGATGGATTCACCATGGTCCGCCGCATAGAACACTATCGCTTTCTTATCACGCACCTGGTCAATGACCGAATCAATAAAGTGATCCACATACATCACGGAGTTGTCATAAGAGTTAATCAGCTGCTCTTTAGTGCAGTCTTTATCCACCCCGACACATTCCGGCGTCCATTTCGCAAAGCTACGCGGGTAGCGTTGCGTGTAGTTAAAGTGCGACCCTTTGGTATGCAGGATAATCATGTGTTTACCGTTCGGGTTGCCGTTGAGAGACAACTTCATCTCATCAATCAGCAGCATGTCATCAACAGGCTTACCGCGGTTACGGGCCTCCGCGCCAATCTGCTCGCGGTAGGAAATGTTCTGCGCCATGGTGTTGCTGTAGAACCACATCTCGCTCTGCATCGCATACAGGTCAGATGTAAACCCAAGCTGATGCAGCACCGAGAAGACGTTTTGCTCTTTCAGCGTCCGCTGTGGGTTATCGCTCGCTCCCCCTTCGCGTACGAACATGCAGCGCAAGGAGAGCTTGGTGGCGGTATCACAGGAGTAGCCGCGATAGGCAATCAGGTTTTTCTCCTGCGCCAGTTTTGGCGTTGTATCGCGGTCATAGCCAAGAATACCCATATGATCCCAGCGCGTGGTTTCCCCAATAATAAAGACGACGTAGGTGTCGTCGATATCTTTTGGCGCGACATAGGTAAACTTCTTCGCCGGGTTCATCAGCGATTTATTATCAGAAGACTCATCCACCTGTGCCCACGCATACAGCCCCAGCGCAGAGATCCAGTTAGACGGTAAATACGAGTTGGCAACCACACCGCCGTAGCTTGGCATATCCACGCCGGAGGTACGTTCGTCATTCTTCTGCTTCACCTCCAGCAGACGAATTGGCCCCCAGACCATCAGCCCGGCCAGCAGGACAATCGCAACGCTTCTGAAGCGTTTACCCGGCGTGCGGATCTGGTGAACCAGCGTGTACCGGCAGCGGTTACTCCAGATGAGGAGCAACGGCAAAGCACTGACCGCCGCCACCCAGAGAATAAAGTGCAACCCCACGACCTCTTTAGAGAGATCGATATCCGTGGTCATCACCGAGGCAATAATGCCGTAGCCAATGACCACATTCATAAAGGTCATGTAATAGCTGGCCCCCGCCGAGCACAGCACGATAAACGTTGCCAGCACTCGCCACACGCGACGGCCAAACAGGGTCAGAATACGGAATAAAAAGAAGGTGACCAGTACCGCGGCGACCAATTCGACAACCGCTGCAATTCCTTTCCAGGCGGTAAAATCTTGCGCATAACCGTCAAACCGACGGAAAAAAACCGCGCCATTCATAAACAGGCCGATGTACAACGCCAGCAAAAAGCAGAGCTTTTGTTGCGCCATCGATTTAATGTATTTCATGCAAGCTACCCGGAAATAAGGGACAGTACCGCCGCCTGCCTCGATTAAAAAGCAGACAGATTAAACATACGCTCAAGGGATCGTTCAATGAAACGTCTGGAGGCGTGGTAAGTAGACCACAGGGAAGCAGAAAAGTGGCAGAAGAGAGTGTGATCGGTACAGTTATTTACAAAAAAGCAAATCCCAAAACAGACAAAAACGCTTTATTTCCCGTTTTCAGAAAATACAAAGGCCGGATAACCGGCCTTTCGTGTCGTCATTACGCATGAACTTCTTTGAAAACTTCACGCTGCGGTTGGCGAATCGTGGTCGAGAGCGCCAGGGAGATAATCAGCAGAGCGAAAATCACGCAGAAGGTCACATAGAACCCACCGAACAGGGAAGCAATCAGCGAGCCACAGATACTGCCAATCCCAAAGCCCAGATAGATAACGCCGTAGTTTTTCGCCAGATTATTCAGACCAAAGAACTCGCTCACCAGTGACGGGAAGACCGTAATGGTGCCACCGAAGTTAAAGGCCACACAGGCAATCGCCGCAAAGAAGGTTGCTTCGTTCAGCGGGGCAAACAGGAGAGCCGCCATACCGACCAGCGAAACCACCTGTCCAATCGTAATCACGCGGATGCGGGCGATTTTGTCAGACAGAATACCGAGTACCAGACGACCGGAGAGGTTGGCAATGGAGATCACGGTCACCGCATTGGCCGCCGTGGCCGCATCCAGTTTTACCATCCCCTGCGCGATGTCTTTTGCGACACCGATAACATACAGACCGCTCATGCAGGCCGTCAGGAACATCACCGCCAGCATCCAGTACTGGGGTTTACGCATGGACTGCGCGAGTGTGAAGTCATTCTCCACTACGCCGTTCACGGATTTAACTTCCTGCTGTGGCGCATCTTTCATCAGGGTGGCGCCGAACAGAATCATCACCAGAACAATCGCCCCCCAGATCATAAAGGTTTTTTCGAGGCCAACGGATGCCAGCAGGTGGGCGTCGATAAATTTAAAACCGAGACTACCCAGACCATAAGATCCGATGGCAAACGCAGAGATCAGGCCTTTACGTTCCGGGAACCACTTCACGCAGTTCGACAGGGTCAGCAGGTAACCTGCACCATCGGCCAGCCCCACCAGCACCCCGGCGCTCAGCCACAGCATCATCAGGTTGCTGGAATGCGCCGTCAGGAAAAAGCCCAGGCCGAGCAGGATCCCGGACGCCATGGTCACACGCTTCACGCCAAAACGTTCCTGCAGCTTGCCCGCCACGGAAGACGAAATCGCCAGCCCCAGGCTCAAGAGACCAAAGGAGAATGCGACCTGGCTAACCGGTGCACCGAGTTTGTCGGAAAGGGCACTGTTAAACAGACTCCAGGTATAGACCGAGCCCAGCGCAAACTGGGTGACGATGGTGCCAAAGAGCGTGAGCCAGCGCGTGCGGTTATAAGTTGATGTGTTCATGGCAGTTGTCCTGCAAGAGAAATTGAGGGAATTCGCTGAGGACAACAATAAACAAAACCTTAATATGCCTGGGGTAAAACGGCATGAAGTGCAGGCGAAATGGAATGAAATGCCTGGAATCGGGAATGAATGGCCTGGCCCGGGAATAAAGCGATAGAGTGTTAGTACCTGCTATCGCTGTAACCCCTGCGGTTATTGTATTCAGGATGTTATCGTAACGTTTAAAAAAGTAACAACGCTAGAAATTTGCATTAACACCCAGGGTGTACAAAAACTCCTCTCCGCTGGTGGTGTGTTCCCCTTGTGCAAGCGACGCATAGGCCGCAACGTGGGTGTTAAACGGCATATCCGTTCCCACGGTCACATCCATCCAGTTGCCGTTTTGTGCCGGAGAGGGGGTCTGCGGCATGCCAAACTGCGATTTCCACTGATTCTCACCAAACTGCTGGTTATAGCTAATCTGCGCCCAGGGACGGAGATCGCCGTAGCGGGTATTTACACGCCACCCCAGCGTGCTGACGCTGGCATGCCAGAGCGGGTCGCTGGACGTTTGCATTGTCGCACTATCACCAAACTCGTTAATCATCATGGGAGCCGTGCCGTCATAACGCCACGCCACCACCGGGCCAGTGTTGATGCCCGCTGAAACCGGAAAATTCCAGCCCACGCTCATCGCTCCGTCCAGGGTGCTGCCAGACGGCACATTCAGGGCCAGACCAGGCGCGTCTTGTGAAGACTGAATTCGCTCAGCGAGAATATCCTCATAACGCGGTGGGTGATCCGCGTCCCAGGTATAGCGTTCCGCCGTATTATTTTGGGCGTCTGAAACGATATATTCCTGTTGCCAGGCAGACGCTGTATTACAAAAAAACAGGCAGGCTGAAATCCCCACCAGGCCAGAAGCAGCATGGCGACCACTGATTTTTTTTATCATCATCAATGCGACCCCAGAGAGAGCCGAATTCGGCGATTATTATCATTTTCAGGACGAGATTTTAGAGCCTATGGCTCTGTATTAACTATTGTCTTTTTCACCAGCACGTCAAGCCAGCCAGGTTGAATTATTTAACGTTCTGTCAGCCACTCCTCTATTCATAAACAACGCTGAAGTTCAGCATGGCGTTAGCCGCCCCCGATTTTGCATCAGGACTGACCGTGACATAGCTGGCGATATATCTCAGCGCGTTATTTCCATCAGTGGGGATGGTATGTGCCAAAGGCGTGGGATCGGTGCTCAGCGGAAACTGCTGAACACCCTCGTCGGTTTTAATTTTCAGGGCAATCCCCGTCGCGCCGCCGCTGTCCAGCGCGAAAAGACGGGGGTCTGTGCTGTCCGCCAGGCCATCCATAGTGACGTAAGTCCGGGCGACGTTAGCACAGTTTTTTAGCGCAATGGTAAACGCCTTTTGATTAAGTTCACGCCCAGCCTGTACCGGGCGCGGCAGTATTACCGACCCCATGTCCACCTCAATGTTGTCCTGCTCCAGCTCGCAGGTTCCCTGACGAATGCTGATGGTAAAATGTACATCCCCGGCAGACCCTATATTGACGGGAACCGCCCATGCGCCGCAGGAGATCAGCAGTCCGCCATAAATCATCGCGTTTATCCTTTTCACGGGCATCACTCCACATCAATTCGCAGGGTGGCAATGCCTTCAAAATCGCCGGTTACCGGCAGCTTACCGGTCGTGCTCACAGGCGAGAACGAAAGCGTGGTGGAGGCAGAACGGTGGATGTCATCCGTCAGCGGCGCGGCCGTCAGCGCCTGCGCATCCGTGCTATTCGGTTTTAGCACCACGCCGCTGGCGTTTTTGATCACTGCGCCAATATCCGGGTTGCCGAGATCGATGGCTGAACTGTCATTCGGATTCGGCGTTCCCTCAATGCGCAGGAAAATTTTCACGCCGTCAGAGATATTAGTGCAGTTAAACTGCAGTTCTTTCGTCACCGGCGAGGCACCGGCCGGAAGCTGTCCTTTACGATCCTTAAAGTCATGGGCCTGGAATTCACCAAAGGGGATCTCCAGCGTGCTACCGCTGGCCAGTTCACAGCCCTGGGGCACGGTGACAGAACCACTGAGATAGACCGAAGACATAGGTGTTGCACTGTATACGCCGGGCTTATAGGTACCGTACAGATTCATAATATTGGTAGAGGGTATATCCAGTTGCCCGACGAAGGGGTGGTGAATATAAAGCGATAAGCTTCCTTTACTGCCTGTAGTAAATTTATCGGTATTATTAGGACTAACATCACATGCCGAGCGGCCTTTATAAAGATTTGACTCATCTGGAAAAGGCGCATCAACATACTCTCGCTTTAGCCCTTCGATCCAAATTTTGGTCGCGATCTGAATATTATTATTTACAATGAAATACTTTTGTGAACCATCATTGTGCCCAAAAGGGAGTGATGTTTTTGCACTAAAATACGTGAACCTGGACTCTTTATTATCAGGGCACTCACATTTCACCTGATACGTTTCCCCCAGATCCCAGGCATAAAAATCCGGAAACACGGTGCCTGAACTGTTCTCTGAGGTATCAGTCACCGTTTTAATCATCGAGGCATTAAACTGACGCGTCCCGTCCGTAGGGATGCAGGGTCCCCAGTCGTCTGCCGCCAGTGCCTGGTGGGAAAACAGCGCCGCACACACCAGCCCGGTTAGCGCAAAAATACGTTGATACATCGTCTTTTCCTTCCCTGTTATCGACAGACCGCGTGGGTCATCACCACGTCGCTGCTGTTTTGCTGCTCTGGCAGCGTAAAGTTAACGCGACACTGCTGATCGGCATCGTTACCCCATCGCAGCTGTAGCAGCCCGCTCTCCGGTATGCCGCTGATATAAAGCTGACCCTCTTCACCCACAATGCTGCTGTTCTCTTTCTTATCATCCACCAGCGTGGCCGTAGCGCCAAAAGGCACGACCCGGCCATCATCCTGAGTGATGTTCATCAGCACCCGGTAGCCCACGCGGGTATCGAAGCGAGCCCGTACAATGGCGCCCCGCGTGGGCACCACGTTCACCGAGGCACTGTCCAGATCCACCTGGCTGTTCAGGCTGTCGCTTCTCAGCGCGACCTCTGTTTCACGGTACGGACTGAGGTAGGGCACCACCGCATTCCCCATCCAGTCCACCGTCACTCCACCGTTATTGACCACTCTCGCCCCGCGCGCGCCCGGCGCCGAAATCAGCGCCATCGACTCGCCCAACGGCTGTGACAGCGTTATCCCTTCGCTGTGGGCAATCATCCCGCCGCGCAAACCATAGTTAACCTGCTGACTGTCGCGGTTGTAGTTATAACCCATGCTGGCATTGCCAAATCCCCCCTGGTAATCCAGATTGACGTTGCCGCTGTTGCCAACACCATTGCTGCCATACCCTTCCTGGACGCTGTAGTTGAGGTTATGGTCTTCCAGCGCAGAGCCGCTTAACCCCGCCTGCTGCAGGGTACGTCCATGCTGGTCGGTGGTAAGGTGATAGTTGCTCCATACCCTCCCGAGCGGCACCGACAGGCTAAACGACCACAGGCGGTCACTCTCACGACCATCGTGGCTTTTGGTCCAGGAGTAGGCCACGCTGTAATTCACCCGGCCAATACGTCCGTTATAGCCAGCGTTAATGGAGCGCTGCTTACCTTCATCATTCCAGTAATCCTGCTGTGTAGCGTTAACATAAACCGAACCGTAGCTGCCCATCTGCTGGCTGACGTTAGCCTGGATCTGGCTGCGCTTGTGGTAGTTGGCAGAATCGCTGCCTGCGTCGTTGCGCACATCTGTTGCTTCCTGGAAGGTATAAAAACCGCTGGTCGAGTACTTGTAGCCCATCAGGCGAAAATCCGTCCCGCCGTTAAAGCTTTTGGAATAGAGGAAGCGATAAGACTGGCCTTCTTCGGAGCGACCATCCCCCAGCGTGCTTTTAGCCTGGGTGACATCAATGGAGATCGCGCCAATGTAGCCGAAGTTCTTCCCCAACCCCGTCGCCAGTGCGTTGTAATCCTCAGACAGGATGGCGCCGCCATAGGCGGTAAAACCCAGCGGCAGCCCGTACATGGCATCAAACTGTCCAAATTTTGGCTCACCACTGCGGTAATTCCCGGCGCGATATTCCCCACCGGAAAGCGTGTATTTGAGATGCCCCTCGCGCTGAAAAATCGCGACCGACGAGAAAGGCTGAATAAAGGTCTGCTCGCTGCCATCGGCCTCTTTCACCTTCACCGTCAGGTCGCCGCTGTTCGAGGTGGGATAAAGATCGTTAATCTCAAATGCGCCAGGCTGTACATATGCACGGTAAATGACGTAACCATTCTGTTCGATGGTCACCTCGGCGTTGCTTTTCGCGATACCACGTACTACGGGGGCAAACCCTCGCTGGCTGTCCGGCAACATATCATCGTCCGAGGCCAGCATGACACCACGCATCTGCACACTGTCAAAGATATCGCCCGCCGTTGAGGTATCCCCGAGGGTAAGTTCAGCTTTCAGCGGCACGATGGCGCGACTCAGAGATGTACCAAGATTATCCCAGTGCTGTTCACCGTCGTTGCGGGTCCAGGTACTGTAGTTACGCAAACGCCATGGCCCCAGATTCATACCGCTGCGCATATTCAGGTAATAGTTGTCGCTGCTGTCACTCAGATCGCTGTTATGGTCGTTGTAACTGGAATGACTGCCGGAAAAGTTGTAGTCCAGCAGCAGAGCGTTGAATCCCTCATCCCAGCGTGATTCGGGTACCGTACCGCGCGCGGTTTGCTGCATAGCGGCCTGGGGGAAACGCATCACCAGCGTTTGTTCAGCAAAATCAAAATGGCTTGCCGCCTGGGGAATAATCTCTTCAAAGGCAACGCAGGCTTCAGGTGGAGCCTGCTTAAGCGCCGGGAAGCTGTCGATACGCACACCCATACCTTCAAGCTGCACCCGACTCAGGCAAGGCATCAGCGTTTCACCCAGTTTATCGTGCTGAGCCGGAGTCGCCGCTTTAAACTCCAGCGTTCTGGACTCCATCTTGCGGTCATTCACTACCACTGCCACCCGATATTTGCCAGGTACCTGCTCAGCACTTTTCGATTCAAACAACGAGAGATCGACGTGCTGATCAATACCAGGTACCTCTTCCAGAAAACGTGGATTAAACTTTCCCGCCCATGCAGGGGACGTCCCCGCCACCATCAGCGCGAGTGCAGACAACGAGAAATGGGGAGCGTTTCTGGCAAAAAAATGTGACATCCATGGCATTGCGGCGTTCCTTAAGACAATGTTCAGTTCAGATGCTGCGTCAGCATCTCGCCTGCCGTCCCAAAGTCATTGATAATATTATATTTAACGTCTTTTACCTGACCCATTTCTGCGGGGAGCTGGATAATCAATGAGCCTTTTGCAGGGACCATTCCCAACTTTTCAACAGCGTGCCCATCGGCATAAAGCTGATTAAACGTAAGATTGAAAGCGGAAGGATTGGTCACACTGAGTTGATGTTTTCCCACGCGAGAGAAACGCAGCGTTTCCCAGCCATCCATACTTTTGCCCTGAAGACCCGCCGGGCGATAAAAAAGCTTAAGGCGTGTACGTACCGCAATCTGCAGCACATTTTTGTCCGCTGAGCCCTCGCTTTGTGCAGGAATGGATTTTACGTTTATCCAGTAAACAGACTCGCGATCCTGGGGCAGCGCATCCGTGGTTTTCACAATACGCAGGACGTTATTTTTCGTTGGATTCAGTTTGAACAAAGGCGGCGTGATGATAAAGGGCGTTTTTTTACTACCATTGATATCATCAATCCAGGACTGAATAAGAAATTCATCCGTCTTACTTTTATTATTCACCGTGAGCGACGCTTCTTTTTTATTCCCGTCATATATCACTCGCGTACTGCTCAGCGCCACCCCAGCGGCGTAACCGGTTGACGTAATAAATGAAAGCGTTAATGTACCGAGTAATATAAACCTGCCACCTCTCATGATTCTCTCCATCGAATCATCAAAGGCAATAGAAACTATTGCCTTTTCTCTTTGTCAATTATTCGTACGTCAGATTGAAGTCAACTTCTGCATTACCATAACCCGTAGTTACAGCAGCCTTGGTGGCAACATAATTGGCGGTGTAGTACAGAACGGTTTGACCCGCCTGAAGCGTCGTTGTCGCTTTTCCTGTATTTACATCAATCAGCTTATTAGCATTGTCATAGATGCCGATACCTACGCCTGAAGCAGAGCCAGCCTCCGTGTTGACGGAGAGCAGCGAATCGTTTGTTTCATCGGCGATGCCTGAAAAACTCACGTTAACTTTGGTCTTGCTGGAGATATCACATTCTTCCAGTTTGATTTCAAATGGTCTGGAAGAAGATTTATCGCCCACTGCGGTGAATACACTCTTTTTCACCTGGCCGAGCACAACCTCCTGATTTTGTGAATCAACAGAGATGACGCAGGGTGAATCAACTATTTCACCAGTGAATTTGATCGTACCATCACCGGACGCTGCGGCAAAAACGGATGACGACATAACAGCAAGAACCGGAAAAAGCGCAATGATCTTTTTCATTAAAACTCCTTTTAAAAAATACGCCAATGGGATAAAACAAGTCAGGAAATATAATACACATGCCGAATCAATAAAATAATATTAATTAAAGAATGCATTAAGTAAAATTAAATACTTCTTTAAGTATCATAAAAATAATATTTAATTTAAATATCTAAACTTATGCGAATTAATCAGCCCTGAAAATATAATTCCTATCAATGCAATCCAAAAATACATTTGGCGAATGTCAGAATGATACGCGGTTCACAGTGTTATCGAAGAGGTTATGCGCTTTGGAGGCTGAACCGTCATAATGTCCGCAGGCTATCGATTCGTTTAGCATCAACATCATTAAGGGACATCGCCTATGCAACGTTGCGGTTGGGTAAGCCAGGATCAGCTTTATATCGACTATCACGATCGGGAATGGGGCGTGCCGGAAAGGGAGGGCAAAAAACTCTTCGAGATGATCTGCCTGGAGGGCCAGCAGGCGGGTTTGTCATGGATTACGGTACTGAAGAAACGCGAAAACTACCGCAATGCCTTTCACCAGTTCGATCCTGTCGCCGTCGCCGCCATGACCGATGACGACGTGGAACGCCTGGTACTGGATGCCGGCATTATCCGCCATCGCGGTAAGATCCAGGCCATCATTGGTAACGCACGCGCTTACCTGGCGATGGAGCAAAACGGCGAATCCTTTTCAACGTTTGTCTGGACGTTCGTGAATAACGAACCACAAATCACGCAGGCCGCCACGCTGGCGGAAATCCCCGCCTCGACGCCAGCCTCGGATGCGCTCTCGAAGGCCCTGAAAAAACGTGGCTTCAAGTTTGTCGGCTCCACTATCTGCTACGCCTTTATGCAGGCCTGTGGCCTGGTCAACGACCATGTTACCGGCTGCTTCTGTCATCCGGGAGGCCATCATGATCCACAAATGGCAAAGTGAGAATACCGCGCCGCTTTTGAGCCTATGGCTTGAAAGCACCACAGAAGCGCATCCGTTTATTGAGGCGAGTTACTGGAAAGAAAATGAAGCCATGGTGCGGGACGTTTACCTGCCTTCGGCTGAAACCTGGGTCTGGGAACAGGATGGCGAACCTTGCGGATTTATCAGCGTGATGCAGTCGCAGTTTGTCGGCGCACTGTTTGTCGCACCGGGGTATATCGGTAAAGGCATCGGGCGAGCGCTGCTGAACCACGTTCAACAGCGCTTCCCGCACTTAAGCCTGGAGGTGTATCAGAAAAATGTCCGGGCGGTGAATTTCTACCACGCGCAGGGTTTTCGTATTGAAGACAGCGCCTGGCAGGATGATACTCAACACCCGACCTGGATCATGAGCTGGCAGGCGGATCAAACGCCGTTAAGGTAAGCTCGGGTCCCTGATATTTCTCGACCCAGGCCAGCGCCGTGTTTCCTGCACAACCATTCCCCAGCTTCGAGCTGGGGAGATCTTTGGTCAGCACGTTAACCGCCCCGTTTTTACAGATCCCCCCTTCGGTGGGCTCCAGGTCAGGCCAGGCGCCCTGGTGAATACAGAAAACGCCCGGTTTAATCCCGTCGCTCACGACCGCTCCGGCCAGCACCTGTCCGCGATGGTTCCAGACGCGCACCACGTCACCGTCGACAATTCCGCGGGCTTTTGCATCGAGGCTATTCAGCGTAATCGGCTCTCGCCCTGCAACCGCATACCGCTCACGCAGTGACGAATAGTTAAGCTGGCTGTGCAGACGATGCGCGGGATGGGCTGACAACACCTGCAGTTGCCCCGGCTGGGCGTTGCCGTGCCACTCGTCCGGCTCGAGCCACATAGGGTGCGGCGGGCAGTCGGCGTAGCCAAAGCTGGCGATGCGCTCGCTGTAGATCACCATCTTTCCGCTCTCGGTTTTCAGCGGGTGCTTTTCCGGGTCGCGTCGGAAATCGGCGAAACGGACAAACTGCGCGTTCTGTTCACTCTCCGGCATTTCGACGATCTGGTTTGCTTCCCAGAATTCAGTAAAGGGCGGTAGCGTGACGCCCTGGGCGGCCCCGCGCTGAGCGGCAATCTGATAGAAGGTTTCCAGCCATTCGAGATCAGTTTTCCCCTCGGTGAAACGCTCCCGACCACCCGCTTCCCACAGCTCGCTCAGTTCAGCAAATACGTCAAAATCATCACGCGCTTCATCACGTGGCGCCACCACGCGCTTCATCGGCACCATATGCTGGTTGCTGTAATCGCCGGTCATGGTGAGATCGTTACGCTCAAACGAGGTGGTCGCCGGCAGCACGATATCGGCGTGTTTGGCCGAGGCGGTCCAGAAGCACTCTGAGATCACTACCAGCTCCGGCTTCTGCCAGGCGCGGATCAGACGATGGGTATCCTGATGATGGGTGAAGTTCGCCCCACCCGCCCACCAGACGAATTTAATCTCCGGGAAATGGCGGTCCTGACCGTTGTGCTGATAAAAACCGCCCGGATTTTCCAGGGCTTCAACAATACGCGCCACCGGAATTTTATCCACGGCATCCACGCCCCCCAGCACCGAGCCCTGCATGGAGGCCAGTACGGCCGCTTTACGGGTGGGGTTACCGCCGTTCGCGAAGTGATAGGAGAGACCAAAACCACCGCCCGGGGTACCGATCTGCCCGATCATCGCGGCGAGCGTCACCAGCATCCAGTGTTTTTGCTCGCCAAACTGCTGGCGCTGCATCCCCCAGCCGGACATCAGCATCGTGATGTTTTGATGGAATAACGCCGCTAGTTCGCGGAGTTTATCCGCAGGAACGCCGCAAATGTCTGCCGCCCACTCTGCCGTTTTGGCCACGCCATCCGTTTTACCCGTCAGATAGTCGGCGAAGTTATCGAAGCCGGTGGTACAACGCGTCAGGAATTCGACATCGTGCCAGCCGTTTTCGACCAGCGTATGGGCGATACCTAACATCATTGCCACGTCGGTGCCCATATGCGGGGCAATCCACTCGGCGCTGTCGCCAAAGAAGTCCATGGTTTCAGAACGCATCGGGTCAATACAGATAATACGCTTACCGCTTTTACGCAGCGCGTCAAAATAGCCAATGCCCTGTTCGTCGCTGGCATTCCAGGCAATTTTCAGCGTGTTGAGGGGGTTAGCGCTCCAGAGCACCACCACGTCGGTGTGTTCCAGCACCAGTGGCCAGCTGGTCTGTTGCTGATAAACCTCATTGCCCCCCACCACATACGGCATAATCGCCTGCGCCGCGCCGGTGGAGTAATCCCCGAGATGGCCGGTGTAGCCTCCCGCCAGGCTCATATAACGCTGCAGCAGCGTCGAGGCCTTATGCAGCACGCCGTTTGAACGCCAGCCGTAAGAGCCGGCAAAAATAGAGGCAGGGCCGTAGCTCTCGCGGATCCGCTTGTGCTGCGTGTGGATCAGCGCCAGCGCGTCATCCCAGCTCACGCGAACAAATTCGTCCTGACCCCGAATGCCCTGTGGCTTGTCCGGCGAAGCCAGAAATCCTTTACGCACCATCGGCCAGCGCACGCGCGTTTTGCTGTGCACCTGATCGCGAACGACGGTCTGTAAAGAGTTGGGATGTTGGGTTGGCAATGCCCCGCGAGACGACAGGACATTCTCGCCATCGGTTTCGACCAGCATCGGCCCCCAGTGGGCGGCGGTCAGAATGGTTTTCGTTGAGGTGCTCAAGCGTGCGCTCCTGGTTGCGTGCAGGTTTACGGCCTTCTTATTGAGGCAGTTTATGGTTTGTCACAAATTTCAGAGTTATCCCCGGAATTTTCTCCGTATCCGGACGTCATAATCAACTGCCACGCTCGCCGTGGCAAAGAATAAAAAGGATTAAGGAAAGAAGATGAAAAAACGCGTACTCGTTATTGCCGCTCTGGTGAGCGGTGCACTGGCTGTTTCTGGCTGCACAACCAACCCTTACACCGGCGAACGCGAAGCGGGTAAATCCGGTATCGGCGCGGGTATCGGCTCGCTGGTAGGCGCAGGCGTTGGGGCACTCTCCTCCTCCAAGAAAGACCGCGGTAAAGGCGCGCTGATTGGCGCAGCAGCGGGCGCGGCGCTGGGCGGCGGCGTCGGTTATTACATGGACGTACAGGAAGCGAAACTGCGCGACAAAATGAAGGGAACCGGCGTGAGCGTCACCCGCAGCGGGGATAACATCATCCTGAACATGCCAAACAACGTGACCTTCGACAGCAACAGCGCCACGCTGAAACCTGCGGGTGCTAACACCCTAACCGGCGTGGCGATGGTGCTGAAAGAGTACAACAAAACCGCCGTGAACGTGATTGGCTACACCGACAGCACCGGCAGCAAGGATCTGAATATGCGTCTGTCCCAGCAGCGCGCCGATTCCGTGGCCAGCTCGCTGATTACCCAGGGTGTTGAAGCAAACCGCATCCGCACCAGCGGCATGGGCCCAGCTAACCCTATCGCCAGCAACAGCACGGCGGAAGGCAAAGCGCAGAACCGCCGCGTTGAGATTACGTTAAGCCCAATTCAGTAGGTAAAAGCAAAACGGCAACCCCGTTGCCGTTTTTGTGTTTGCGCCCTCTCCCGTGGGAGAGGGTTGGGGTGATGGCATCAGACCGCAACCTCCGGTAAGCGCAGCGCCACCGGGCAAATTACTTGATTCGTCCGATTTTCCCGCTAAGGTATTCTCACTAAATTCAGGGAAATCAGTGATGAGCAAACCAGCCCGGGCCACCATCAGCGACGTGGCGAAAGCCGCCAGAACCGGTAAAACCAGTATTTCGCGCTATCTCAACGGCGAGAAACACCTGTTGTCTGATGCCCTGCTGGCGCGAATTGAACAGGCGATTGCCGATCTCGACTATCGTCCCAGCCTGATGGCGCGCGGACTCAAACGCGGCCGCACCCGTCTCATCGGTCTTATCATCGCCGATATCACCAATCCCTATTCCGTTAACGTGCTCAGCGGTATCGAAGCGGCCTGTCGCGAGAAGGGCTTCACGCCGCTGGTCTGTAATACCAACAACGAAGTCGACCAGGAGCTGCACTATCTCGATCTGCTGCGCAGCTATCAGGTGGAAGGGATTGTGGTTAACGCGGTGGGCATGCGGGAAGAAGGATTAAATCGCCTGCAGCAGTCCTCCCTGCCCATGGTGCTCATCGACCGTAAAATTCCCGAATTTGCCTGCGATGTGGTCGGGCTGGATAACACTCAGGCCGCCACGACCGCCACCGAACATCTGATTGAACAGGGTTTCGAGGCCATTCTGTTTCTGAGCGAACCGCTGGGCATGGTTAACACCCGTCGTGAACGCCTGGGCGCATTTCGCGCCACACTGGAGCGTTATCCGGGTGTTATCGCCGAAAATGCCGAAACGCCGCTTCACGAAGCCGACCAGCTCGACAACACCCTGCGCCAGTTCCACACCCGCCATCGCGGGATGCGCAAAGCCGTGATCTCCGCCAACGGGGCGCTGACGCTTCAGGTCGCCCGTTCGCTCAAGCGCATTGGCCTGCACTGGGGCAGCGACATTGGTCTGCTGGGGTTTGATGAACTGGAGTGGGCGGAGCTGGCCGGTGTCGGCATCACCACCCTCAAACAACCCACCTGGCAAATTGGCTATGCTGCTGTAGAACAAGTGGTTCGTCGTATCGAAGGTATCAGCGATGCGGTTCGCGAGCAGGTGTTCTCCGGTGAACTGATTGTTCGCGGCTCCACCGCGCGTTAATTTCCCCTTGTGATGTCGATCATAAATTCAACATCCTGACCTTTTCTTTGGAACCGGTTCCATCTAGCGTAATAGTATTGATATGTTGCGATGGAGTCCGACGATGGACAGGAAAATAATGGTGGTCACCGCCGCGTACGGCGCGGAACAGGTGCGACAGGCGGGCGGTCAGCGGGCGATGCTTCCCGTTATTGCTGGCGCGGGCGCAGACGGCGTGGAGATCCGCCGGGAACTGTTCAACAGCGAAGAGCTGCTGGCGCTGCCTGCGCTGGGGGAATCCATTGAACTGCTGGGCCTGCTGGCGTGCTACTCCGCACCCGCCGCCCTGTTTATGCCCGACGGCACGCTAAACCCGGATCTGCCCCGCTATCTTTCAGAGGCCAATACCCTGAACGCGCTGTGGCTCAAGGTTTCCCTCGGCCATTTCAGCGACACGCACGCTCTCGACGCCCTGCGTGCGCTGCTGAACACAAGCGGCATGGCGCTGGTCGTGGAAAACGATCAGACCGACTGCGGCCAGCTGGCGCCTATGCAACGTTTCCAGGCCGCCTGTCGGGATATGGCGCTCCCCGTCACCCTGACCTTCGACATGGGTAACTGGCTGTGGGTCGGCGATTCGCCCGAAGAAGCAGCCCGCCACCTGGCCCCTGCCGTGAGCTATATCCACGTGAAAGCCGCCGTGCCGCATAAGGATAACTTCCGCGCTGTCGCACCGGACCACGCCGATGCGCGCTGGCTGGATCTGCTCAGCCAGCTGCCCGCCGATGCCCCGCGCGGTATCGAGTTCCCGCTGGAAGGGACGGATTTAACCGCCGTGACCCGCCATTACGTCAACCTGCTACGCGAGGAGTAAACCATGCACAAGACGCTGGATGTCATCACCATCGGCGAGGCCATGGCGATGTTTGTCGCCACCGAAACAGGCGAACTGAGCGCGGTGGAGCGCTTTATCAAACGCGTGGCAGGCGCAGAGCTAAACGTCGCGACCGGGCTGGCGCGCCTCGGCCTGAACGTCGGCTGGGTCAGCCGCGTGGGGGATGACAGCTTTGGTCATTTCGTTCTCGATTCGCTGAAAAAAGAGGGGATTGATGCCGCTGGCGTCACCCTCGACGGACGCTTCCCCACCGGTTTTCAGCTTAAATCTAAAGTCGAAAATGGAACCGATCCCATCGTGGAATATTTCCGCAAGGGATCGGCTGCAAGCCATCTCTCCGTGGCGGATTACCACGCCGACTATTTTGCTGGCGCACGTCACCTGCACCTGAGCGGCGTCGCCGCGGCACTTTCTGCCAGCTCGTATGAACTGCTCGATCATGCCGCGACCACCATGAAAGCCCAGGGGAAGACCATCTCATTCGATCCCAACCTGCGCCCGGTGCTTTGGAAAAGCGAGGCAGAAATGGTTGAGAAGCTCAACCGTCTGGCGTTCCGGGCGGACTGGGTTCTGCCAGGCCTGAAAGAAGGAATGATTCTGACCGGCGAAAGTACGCCGGAAGGTATTGCCGACTTCTACCTTAATAAGGGGGTAAAAGCGGTGGTGTTGAAAACCGGTGCCGATGGCGCATGGTTTAAAACCGCCGAGGGCGAACAGGGCGCAGTCGCTGCGGTGAAGGTTGAGAACGTCGTCGACACCGTCGGCGCGGGCGATGGTTTTGCCGTAGGCGTCATTAGCGCCCTGCTGGAAGGCAAAACGCTGCAACAGGCCGTCGCGCGGGGCAACAAAATTGGCTCGCTGGCCATTCAGGTACAGGGCGATAGCGAAGGATTACCCACACGAGCACAGCTTAACGAATAAACATTCCCCCCTCACCCTAACCCTCTCCCCTCTGGGGAGGGGCCGGGGTGAGGGGGCATACATCGTACTCAACAAAACAAACCACCGTGTACCCTACAGACAACGGCGGTAACCACCTCAACAACAGAGGCAAGCCTATGAACAGTTCGACCAATGCAGTAAAACGCTGGTGGTACATCATGCCAATCGTGTTCATCACGTACAGCCTGGCGTACCTTGATCGTGCCAACTTCAGTTTCGCGTCCGCGGCAGGGATCACCGAAGACCTTGGGATCACCAAAGGGATCTCCTCCCTGCTGGGCGCCCTTTTCTTCCTCGGCTACTTCTTCTTCCAGATCCCTGGCGCGATCTATGCGGAACGGCGCAGCGTGCGTAAGCTGATCTTCATCTGTCTGATCCTGTGGGGCGCCTGCGCGTCTCTCACCGGCATGGTGAACAATATTCCTGCCCTGGCCGCTATTCGCTTCATCCTCGGCGTGGTTGAGGCGGCGGTAATGCCGGCGATGCTGATCTACATCAGCAACTGGTTTACCAAATCCGAACGTTCACGCGCCAATACCTTCCTGATCCTCGGTAACCCGGTCACGGTGCTGTGGATGTCGGTCGTCTCAGGCTACCTGATCCAGTCCTTTGGCTGGCGCGAGATGTTTATCATCGAAGGGGTGCCGGCGATTATCTGGGCCTTCTGCTGGTGGGTGCTGGTGAAAGATAAACCTGCCCAGGCGAAATGGCTCTCCGAAGATGAGAAAGCGGCGCTGCAGGCACTGCTGGATAAAGAGCAGCAAGGACTGAAGGCGGTGCGTAACTATGGCGAAGCCTTCCGCTCCCGCAACGTGATCCTGCTGTGCGCGCAGTACTTTACCTGGAGTATTGGGGTGTACGGCTTTGTGCTGTGGCTGCCGTCCATTATCCGCAGCGGCGGTGAAAACCTCGGTATGGTCGAGGTCGGCTGGCTGTCATCCGTGCCGTATCTGGCGGCGACAATCGCGATGATTATCGTCTCATGGGCATCGGACAAGCTGCAAAACCGTAAGCTGTTTGTCTGGCCGCTGCTGCTGATCGCTGCCTTTGCCTTCATTGGCTCCTGGGCCGTGGGCGCAAACCACTTCTGGGTCTCTTATACGCTGCTGGTGATTGCCGGTGCAGCCATGTACGCCCCGTATGGCCCGTTCTTTGCCATCATCCCGGAGATGCTGCCGCGTAACGTCGCAGGTGGCGCGATGGCGCTGATCAACAGTATGGGTGCGCTGGGCTCGTTCTGCGGCTCCTGGTTCGTCGGTTACCTGAACGGTGCCACCGGCAGCCCGGCTGCGTCGTACATCTTTATGGGGGTGGCGCTTTTCGCCTCCGTATGGCTTACTCTGATTGTTAAGCCTGCTAATAATCAACAACACCCTGTCGGCGCTCGCCACGCCTGAAACCTTAAAACACAACGGAGATTAGCATGAAGCCGTCCGTCATTTTGTATAAAGCCCTGCCGGAAGATCTGCAGAAACGCCTTGAAGAGCACTTCACCGTCACGCAGGTGAAGAACCTGAGCCCGGAGACCGTGGCACAGCACGCTGATGCGTTCGCCCGCGCTGAAGGCCTGCTGGGTTCAAGCGAAAAAGTGGATGTCGCCCTGCTGGAGAAAATGCCGAAGCTTCGTGCTACCTCAACCGTGTCCGTGGGTTACGATAACTTCGACGTCGAGGCCCTTAATGCCCGCAGGATCCTGCTGATGCATACACCGCATGCCCTGACGGAAACCGTTGCCGACACGCTAATGGCGCTGATGCTCACGACGGCCCGTCGCGTGGTGGAAGTGGCTGAGCGCGTCAAAGCAGGCGAGTGGACAAAAAGCATAGGTCCGGACTGGTTCGGCGTGGATGTGCACGGCAAAACGCTGGGTATTGTGGGCATGGGGCGTATCGGACTGGCACTGGCGCAGCGCGCGCATTTTGGGTTTAACATGCCGATTCTGTACAACGCGCGTCGCCACCACAGTGAAGCTGAAGAACGTTTTAACGCCCGCTACTGCGAGCTGGATACGCTGCTGCAGGAAGCGGATTTTGTCTGCCTGGTCCTGCCGTTGACTGACGAAACCCGTCATCTGATTGGCAAAGCGGCGTTCGAAAAGATGAAGACGTCCGCCATTTTCATCAACGCGGGTCGCGGCCCGGTAGTGGATGAGAAGGCACTGATTGAAGCCCTGCAAAACGGTGAGATCCATGCCGCCGGTCTGGACGTATTTGAGCAGGAGCCGCTGCCAGTGGATTCTCCGCTGCTGACGCTACCCAACGTGGTCGCCCTGCCCCACATCGGCTCCGCCACCCATGAGACGCGCTACAATATGGCGGCCACGGCGGTAGATAACCTTATCGCTGCCCTCAGTGGCAGGGTGGAGATAAACTGCGTGAACCCGCAGGTACAACGGTAGAAACGAAAAAACCCGCCAGAAGGCGGGTTTTTAAATTCTTTGCTACTGGGTTGGAAGCTTACAGGCTTACAACGTTACCAGCTGCTGGGCCTTTAGCGCCGCTTTCGATGGTGAAGGACACTTTCTGACCTTCGTCCAGAGATTTGTAGCCATCGTTCTGGATAGCAGAGAAGTGTACGAACACGTCTTTAGAGCCATCGTCAGGAGTGATGAAGCCGAAACCTTTATCAGCGTTGAACCATTTTACCAGACCAGTCATTTTAGCAGACATAGAAATTACCTTATTAACAAATATATTGTGCCTTCCGGCTTGATGGATTGCGTTACAGATTTTTAAGCGATGAAGGAAGGGTCACTACGAAGGGTATCTATGGATAACAATCTGGACTGCTTTACTAAACTGCTTTAGGTCTGTGTAACAAACCGACGCGAACAGTTATACCGATGTGGGGAAGGAATGACAAGCGTTATTTTCGGAATGCATAAAAAAACCCCGCCGAAAGCGGGGTTTTTTCAGTTTATTCTGTGGCCGCGACGGCTGCGCTCCAGGCCTGGCTAAAGGCCTGATGCTGGGAGGCCAGCGGTCCAATCAGCGTATTGTACTGACTTGCCTGCTGCGAGGTCGGGAACTGAATGCCATTGGCGACAAAGCTTACCTGAGTCTCCTGCTGGGCGATAAAGTCCCCCACCTGGACCAGCTGCTGCGTGAAAATTTGCGCGGCCGGAATCAGCGGTTGCAGCGCTTCAGACGGTTTGGTCACCACTTTCTCATACACTTTGTCGAAGACAGGTTTGAGATCGTCGCCCTGCTTCAGCGCAGAACGTGACGCATCAGCCTGCATTTTCGCATTCTGCAGCTGCTGACTCAGCACGCCAAGCGCACCGTTGGACTGACGTAACGGTTCGCGCTGCGTCATATAATCCTGTGGAACGCGGATGGCGTTCACGCTATCCACTACCGGACGGATACCGGAATCCATCGCCTGGCTCACCTGCTGTGAATAACCATAAAGAATGGCGTAATCGGACACGAAGGGGCCAAACTGTTTTTTCTGATCCGCAGTCAGCGTCGGCAACCGCTCGCCGCTGCGCATCACTGTATTCTGCAGAAAATCGATAAACGCTTTGCGCTGATCGCCTTCTTTATCAAAACACCCACTCAGGCTAACAACCATCAACAACGCCGCAATAGGCGCAAACCAGCGAGAGCAGGACTTTCCTGTCGCCATTTTATTACTCCTTTCACCCAAAAAAGCGCACACCGGCACACGCGTGCCCAACGCTGACAAGGATAGTCCAGGTCAGCCTTGCAAGATACTCTTTTCATGCAAAACGGCTATTGCCAATTTATTTCTTACCATTTACAAAAAAATACCTGGCGAGGCCGACATATGACTAATCAGGTAATTAGCATAAATATCCATATCGCTGAATCGGGTACAGCATTCGTTACCGCACGATTAATCACAGCCGTGACGATCCTGGGTCTGGATTAGGGACTATTCTTAATTGGCTCTCTGATGTTCTTGATCACGATGTGAGATTTAAGAGGAGTCCTCAATGGAATATAAAGATCCTGAGTTTGAGCTGCTGAGCAGTCTGGAACAGATCATTTTTAAAGATGTACCGCAGACGATTACCCTGCAACAAAAATCCAATCCCTTTACAGAATATGAGCAATTGCGCAAAGGGACAGGACTGAAAACCGAAGAATTCGCCAGAGCGATGGGTGTCAGCGTGGCTATGGTTCAGGAGTGGGAGTCGAAACGTGAGAAACCCACCCCAACCGAGTTAAAGCTGATGCGCCTGATTCAGGCCAACCCTGCACTCAGCAAACAGATAGCGTAGTGACGTTTGAATGCCCCCGCCTTTGCGGGGGCTTGTGTTTTAAAGGCTTTCACAACGCCATCCCCCCGCGTCCCACACCAGCTCATGCGTCAACGCGACTCCTTGCAGGAATTTTTCATCGTGAGAGACGACCAGCAACGCCCCGGGAAAACCGGCCAGTGCCGCTTCAATCGCCTGGACCGATGCCAGATCCAGGTGGTTGGTCGGCTCATCAAGCAGCAGTAGCTGTGTGGCTTTTTCGCGCCACAATACACAGGCCAGAGCGGCTTTCAGCCGTTCTCCCCCGCTCAGCTCTGCCAGCGGGAGCGTGACTTTGTCTGCCCCAAGCTGAAGCTGCGCCAGACGGGTTCGCAATACCCCCTCTTCAAGAGGCGTATGACTCAAATTGAGATGCGTCATGACCGATTGGGTAAGATCGAGTTGCGACAGATGCTGGTCGAGATATGCGCAGCTGACGGAAACCTTACAGGCACCTGAACGTGGGGCTATTTCGCCGAGGATGATTTTTAACAGCGTCGATTTTCCGCAGCCGTTTGGTCCTCTGAGCGCCACGCGCATGGGGCCATCCATCCGCCAGTTGACTGGCGGGAGAGAGACATGCGGCAGTTGCAGGTCCTCCAGCACCAGCACCTGTTTTCCCTCGGCAATGTGGCTTCCCGGAAGGGTAAACATGATGGGGGCATCTTCTTCCACCCGCTCACGCGCCTTGTTAACTGCAGCATTCAGCGTCTCGTTTTGCTCGTTGTGCTGCTTCTTCCAGCTGCCAATTCGTTCCTTTGCCGCGCCTTTGTATTTGACTCGCTCAAACGAGGCGATATTCAGGGTATCAACGGTGCGTAACGTTTTTGCCGACCGCCGCTGGCTGTCGTCATGCTCTTTTTGCATGCGCGCCCGGGTGCGTTTGCGCTCGGTCGCTGCATGTTCCAGCGCCGCACGGGCAGCCTGTTGCTCAGCATCGCGTTGGGTTTGATAATCCGCATAATTCCCGCCGTAGCTGCGCAGGCCTGAGGCGCTCAGTTCCAGAATACGCGGCACCTGCTCCAGAAGTTCACGGTCATGGGAGGCCACCAGCACACCGCCCTGAAACCGTCTAAGCTGTTCGTAAAACCATGCCCGGCCTTGTCGATCCAGATGGTTAGTGGGTTCGTCCAGCAGAAGAAAGTCTGCGTCCGCCGTAAATGCCCCACACAGCAGGGCGCGAATGCGCTCGCCGCCGCTGAGTTCATCGGCGGGCTTATCCGGATCAAACGCGGGCAGTTGCGCATGGATAAATGCCTCACACAGACGCTCGGCTAAATCCCAGTGGCCGTCAAGTATGTCCAGATCGTCAGGCTGGTAATCGCCGCTATCAACGCGTTTACGCGCCGCAAACATCGCGCCGTAACCGAGCAGTTCCGCCAGTGTCGTCTGCGGAGAAATAGCCTGCTGCTGCGCCACATAGAAGTGCGAGCCAAAGCGTTCAATATGACCGCTGGCCGGTTCATCCCGCCCCGCCAGCATGCGCAGCAGACGCGTTTTCCCGCTGCCGTTGCGGCCAACCAGCGCGCACAGGGAGGGCTCAAGTGTGAGATTCAGCGGACCAAAAAGGATATCGCCCGTCGCAAACTGACAGGAGACCTGATGCAAAATAAAAGAAGGGGACTGCGCAAAATGAGCCATAAGCACTCCTGAATGAAATCAAAACATCCCCTGCTGACGCGGTGGCGTTTAGCAAGGATCGAAATTCATCAGTCGTGTTTGTTCATTTTTGGGGGGCGCTCCAGAGCGGGAAAGTTAACGCGGATAAGGATAGCGGTAATGTGTTGACCATTTCAAGGTTAAATTTTGGTCGATTCGTACTCCCTCTCCCTTTCGGCTGAGGGATCCCCACAAAATAATACCTGCACAAACGACCCCCTCTCCCTGAAGGGAGAGGGTTGGGGTGAGGGGGAACATACGGCTGTGGAGGTTATTCCGTTCACTTTATGTTCCTTGCTACTCTGTTACGACAATGCCGGTGAACGTGCCAGGGCGGCTCAATCGCCACCGCCCTGGCGACCCGGGCTCCCGGCGGTAAATCGCCGCTACGCGGTACCTTCGGCTTATTCCTTCCGGCTTATCGGGGACGGGCGGAGGTAACATCCCTGTAAAGCCCGCCCTCTCGGCGCATCCCTGCGCCTCGCCCCGGCCTACAGGAAACGCCTCAGCGATTTACAGCCGGACCATTGCGTCGCTGTAAGACCTCTGCCCGCAGTATGCTTTTCATCGCGGTAATTTTGCGAGCCTCTTTCCAGAAATGGTAATATCCTCAGCAACATAGCTCAAAACTGTTGCAGCATGCTTTGCTACATCTCAATGGTGGGCTGAGCAGGGGCATCGAAAGATGCGCCGGTATCCGATAAGGCCGGTAATGCTAACTCTGTTCAGTCCACCACCAGCGAAATTAGCATTTCCGGTGGTGGAAGCTATATCACTTATCGGATGCTGCCAATATGGCTACTACCCCAACCCACGCTCATTCTTTATTCACCCTGCCCTTCAACCACACAACCGACTTCACCGAGTTGACGGATAACTGCGAACGTTTTACCGACGCACTGGTCGATTGCGAAGAACCCGCCCCAAAAATGGCGCTTTACGCGCCGACTCTCCGCCTGCCTGAATCTTCTGCAACCCACGCTTCTGGAAACTGTCCCGGAGCATTTAAAAGCCAGCCTGACCGTGGAGGAACTGCCGTCACGCCTTCCGGTTTTCGCCCCCGAATGCGATCAGCTGGGACGCTACTGTCAGGAGATTACGCAGTTGCTGATGAACGGCACACTGCCGCGACAATCTGAAATCGTGATGACAGATTTGCTGCGCGAACTGGTCAGCTACTTTGCCGATACGCTGAAGGCGCCGCGTTGGCTGCAGACGGATAAAGGCACAGTCGCGATAGGCTAAACCTGCTGCATGTCGCTGCGCTTATCCGGCCGACAAAAGACCCATAAAAAAACCCGCCGAAGCGGGTTTTTAATATTTATAACAACAGGCACCTTACTGCAGCAGCGAAATATCCGCTACGCGCAGGAACAGCTCACGCAGTTTTTCGAGCATAGAGAGACGGTTAATACGCAGCTCTTTGTCTTCTACGTTCACCATCACTTTCTCGAAGAAGGCGTCGATAACGTCACGCAACTCCGCCAGCTCCACCAGCGCTTCCTGGTAACGGCCTTCCGCGAAGAACGGCTCGAGCTTGTCGCGCAGCACCACAACCTGCATCGCCAGGGCGATCTCTTCCGGCTCTTTCAGCGTCGCGGCGTTTACGCGCTCGTTCAGCGTTTCGTCGGATTTCGCCAGAATGTTGGAGACACGTTTGTTGGCCGCAGCCAGGGCAGATGCCGCTTCCAGCGTACGGAAGTGGGAAACCGCCTTCATACGCGCATCGAAATCTGCCGGACGGGTTGGACGACGCGCCAGCACCGCCTGAATGGTGTCAACGGTGTAACCTTCGTCCTGATACCACGCGCGGAAGCGACCGAGCATAAAGTCGATCACATCATCCACCACGTTGGCGTTGGTCAGCTTGTCACCGTACAGACGCACCGCTTCTTCGGTCAGGGTCTGCAGATCCAGGTTCAGGTTCTTCTCAACGATGATACGCAGCACACCGAGCGCCGCACGACGCAGCGCAAACGGATCTTTGTCGCCTTTTGGATGCTGACCGATACCGAAGATACCTGCCAGGGTGTCCATCTTATCGGCAATCGCCACGGCGCAGGCAACCGGGTTAGACGGCAGCTCGTCGCCCGCAAAGCGCGGCTGATACTGCTCGTTCAGGGCAACCGCCACGTCTTCCGCTTCGCCATCGTGACGCGCGTAGTGCATCCCCATCACACCCTGGGTGTCGGTAAATTCGAACACCATGTTGGTCATCAGGTCGCACTTGGACAGCAGGCCCGCACGGGTGGCGTGGTTGACGTCAGCGCCGATTTCACGGGCGATCCAGCCGGACAGCTCCGCAATACGGTCGGTCTTGTCGCGCAGCGTACCCAGTTGCTGCTGGAACAGTACGGTCTGCAGACGCGGAAGATGATCTTCCAGACGTTTTTTACGGTCGGTGTTGAAGAAGAACTCGGCATCCGCCAGACGCGGGCGCACCACTTTCTCGTTACCGGAGATAATCTGGCTCGGATCTTTCGATTCGATGTTCGCGACAAAGATGAAGTTTGGCAGCAGCTTGCCGTCGTTGGCGTAGACAGGGAAGTACTTCTGGTCACCCTTCATGGTGTACACCAGCGCTTCAGCCGGAACGGCCAGGAACTTCTCTTCGAACTTCGCGGTCAGCACAACCGGCCATTCCACCAGCGAGGTCACTTCTTCCAGCAGGCTGTCGCTCAGATCGGCTTTACCGCCAATCTTACGCGCCGCCTCTTCTGCATCGGCTTTGATTTTGGCTTTACGCTGTTCGTAGTCAGCAATGACCTTACCGCGCTCCAGCAGGATTTGCGGATACTGATCGGCATTATCGATGGTGAATTCAGGCTCGCCCATGAAGCGGTGACCGCGGATCACGCGATCGGACGCCACGCCCAAAATGGTGGCCGGAATCACGGTATCGCCCAGCAGCAGGGTCACGGTGTGAACCGGACGCACGAAGTGCACGTCGGACGCGCCCCAGCGCATCAGCTTAGGAATCGGCAGCTTAGCCAGCGAGCTCGCAATCATCTCCGGCAGCAGCGCTTCAGCGCTTTCACCTTTTACGTGAGCGCGATACAGCAGCCACTCGCCTTTGTCGGTGGTCAGACGCTCGGCCTGGTCAACGGTGATACCGCAACCGCGCGCCCAGCCTTCTGCCGCTTTGCTCGGCTTGCCTTCGGCGTCGAACGCCTGGGCAATGGCCGGGCCACGTTTTTCCACTTCACGATCCGGCTGAGACGCCGCCAGGTTAGCCACTTTCAGCGCCAGACGACGCGGTGCAGCAAACCATTCAATTTTACCGTGCGCCAGGCCAGCGTTATCCAGCTCGGCAGTCACGTTCGCAGCAAAAGATTCAGCCAGGCTGCGCAGGGCTTTTGGTGGCAGCTCTTCGGTGCCGATTTCCACCAGGAAAGTTTTCTCAGACATGGCCGCCTCTTATTTGTTTCGGTTGCACATCGGGAAGCCAAGGGCTTCACGGGACGCATAGTAAGCTTCTGCAACGGCTTTGGTCAGGGTACGAATACGCAGAATGTAGCGCTGACGTTCAGTCACGGAGATCGCTTTGCGGGCGTCCAGCAGGTTGAAGCTGTGGGCGGCCTTCAGAATACGCTCATAAGCAGGCAGCGGCAGCGGAGTCTCCAGCGCCAGCAGCTGCTGCGCTTCTTTCTCGTACTGCTCGAAGCAGGTGAACAGGAAGTCCACGTCCGCGTATTCGAAGTTATAGGTGGATTGCTCCACTTCGTTCTGATGGAACACGTCGCCGTAGGTGGTTTTACCCAGCGGGCCGTCGCTCCAGACCAGGTCGTAAACGCTGTCTACGCCCTGAATATACATAGCCAGACGTTCCAGACCGTAGGTGATTTCACCCGTGATCGGTTTACATTCCAGACCGCCAACCTGCTGGAAGTAGGTAAACTGGGTCACTTCCATGCCGTTCAGCCACACTTCCCAACCCAGCCCCCAGGCACCCAGCGTTGGGTTTTCCCAGTTATCTTCCACGAAACGGATATCGTGAATGGTGGGATCCATACCCAGCTCTTTCAGTGACCCGAGATACAGTTCCTGAATATTGTCTGGTGATGGCTTAATCACCACCTGGAACTGATAGTAATGCTGCAGACGGTTCGGGTTCTCACCGTAACGACCATCGGTCGGACGGCGGGAAGGCTGCACATAAGCGGTCGCCATTGGCTCTGGCCCCAACGCGCGTAAGCTGGTCATCGGGTGTGAAGTGCCGGCGCCGACTTCCATGTCCAAAGGTTGAACAATGGTACAGCCCTGACGAGCCCAGTAATCCTGTAAGGTCAGGATCAGGCCCTGGAAGGTCTTGGTATCAAACTTTTGCATAGTATTTCGTGCTGGATACGTGTGGTTTTAAATGGAAGGGACCAGTATACCCGCTGGCTGCAAGATATACAGTACGAAACGGAGTTGTTTAGGGAAAATTGGGAAATAAGCATTCAAGCCAGAACGCCGCAGGCGTCTGGCTGTTGATTATCCGAGCAGGCTAACGCATAGAGAGGTGTAAAAACTGACCGTCCGCATCAAACGAGCAGACAAAGCCCTCTTTACGGGAGGTATGGCCCCGCAGCTCATAGCTTCCCTGAAAGCGCTCAAACCCGGTGACATCAATTTTCTGCACCTCCGAGTTATAACGTCGGGCAGCCTGATCTTTACAGAGCGCTTCCATATTCAGTGAACGTTCCGGGCTCATTTTACCCTGCTGTGCTTTTTGCACCGGTGCTTCTTGCGGGGCACTGCATCCTGCCAGAATGCCCAGCAGAAAGAGTGACGCCACACGCTTCATCATCATTTTTATTACCGCCCTGGTCTGTGGCTGTTATTTTTAGTATCAAAGCTTTTATAGATTATGGTCTGGCATTCTGCGAATCTCGCGGCCTCCCGACAACACTGCTGAATAAATCTCAGATTTTTCCAGGGAAAGATATTTCCACAACGGCAGTCACACTCTATTTACAGGGAAAAGAGGAACTGATGCAGTCTAAAATTAACTGGATTGATAACCTGCGAGGAATAGCGTGTCTGATGGTGGTGATGATCCACACGACGACCTGGTACATCACGAACGCCCACAGCGTCAGCCCCGTTAACTGGGATATCGCCAATATTCTCAATTCTGCTTCACGCGTCAGCGTTCCGCTGTTCTTTATGATTTCCGGCTTTCTCTTTTTTGGCGAGCGTAGCGCGCAGCCGAGGCATTTCATTCGCATCGCAGCTTGCCTCGGGTTCTACAGCGCCATTGCCCTGCTCTATATCACGCTGTTCACCTCAATTAACGCCGGGTTAGCGCTGAAATACGTACTGCAAAAACCGGTGTTCTACCATCTGTGGTTCTTCTTCGCCATTATCGTTATCTATCTGGTTTCCCCCCTCATACAGGTGAAAAACGTCAGCGGAAAAATGCTGCTGGCGCTGATGGTGGTGATTGGCATTGTCGCCAACCCGAATACAGTCTCGCAGAAAATCGACGGTTTTGAGTGGCTACCGGTCAACCTCTACATCAACGGCGATACCTTTTACTATGTGCTTTACGGCATGCTGGGGCGGGCCATCGGGATGATGAATACGCAAAAACGCGGTATGAACGGGCTCTGCGCGGCGCTGTTTATCGCTGGCGTGGCGGTGATTGCGCGCGGGACACTGCATGAACTGCAGTGGCGCGGTAATTTTGCGGATACCTGGTATCTCTACTGCGGGCCGATGGTCTTTATCTGTGCCGTTTCCCTGCTGACGCTGGTCAAAAACACGATGAACGCGCGCCCGCTTCCCGTGCTGGGCTATATCTCGCGCCACTCGCTGGGGATTTACGGTTTTCATGCCCTGGTGATCCACGCCCTGCGAACGAGGGGGGTGGAACTGAAAAGCTGGCCGGTGCTGGACATCGTCTGGATTTTCTCCGCCACACTGGTCGTCAGCTTACTGCTGTCGATGCTGCTACAGAAGGTAGATACGCGCCGCTTCGTCAGTTAACAGTGCGCAGTCGGGCGCGATGAAACTGGCGCGGGGAAGAAAACCCTGCCGCCAGGGAAGCCTGCTCCACGCCACGCCCCTGCAATAACCACTGCTCGGCCACTGCCAGACGCAACTGCTCCAGGTAATCGCGAACGCTAATGCCTAAATGCGTCTGAAACAGACGGGTTAAATGGCGCGGGCTGACGTGCGCCAGCGCGGCGATATCCGGAACGCTCCAGGCTTTTTGTGGTTCGGCGGTCAGCGCATCCTGGGCACGGTGGATAGCCGGGTGAAGATGATTGCGGTAGCGTAGCCACGGAGAAAGCTGCGGATCGTCTCCCGACCGGCGGAACCAGACCACCATCTCACGCGCCACGGCCAGCGCCTTTTCGGGGCCACACAGGCGGTTAATCATATGCAGCGCCAGATCGATACCTGAAGTGATGCCTGCGCTGGTCCAGATATTCTCATCCTGCACAAATATCCGGTTTTCTTTAATCACCGCCGAGGGAGCCGCGGTACGCAAACGGCTAATCACATCATGATGTGTGGTGCACTGCCGGTGATTCAGCAACCCGGATTTCGCCGCCAGCAATGCCCCCGAACAGACGCACATCACCGTGATATCCCGACGCTGAATGGCTGGCTGCAGGCGCATCAGCCAGTGCTGGATCTGCAACGCCTGCGGTGTCGAAAACTGAGTGCGGGAGTCGCTCACGCCGGGCAGGACCAGCAGGCTCCCCGCCGGGAGCCCTTCCGGTAAGGGCTGAATGCCGCTCATTGCGAGACCAATCGACGTTTGGACCTCAGGTTGCGGGCCAATGTAATGCAGGCGAAACGCATCGCCCGCCAGCACAAAGGTTTCCGCCGGGCCGGTCATATCTAAAGACAGCACCCCGGGCAACATTACAAACCAGACGTCGATGCGCATTACAGTGACTCCAGCGTCTCCGCTACCGTTTTAATTCCGGCAAACCGCCCGGCCAGTACCGTTTCGGTACGATGACGAATTTCCGCTGCGCTAAGGGTAATCCCTCTGTACGTCATGGGAAACGTCAGCGTTGCCTCGCTCACATAGGTCACAGCATAACCCAGATCGGATGCCACCCGTGCGGTGGTCTCACAGCACTGTTCAGTACGAATGCCACACACGATCAGCTGGTTGATATCACGCGCGCGCAGCCAGCGGTCAAGCCCGGTATCCGTGAAGGCATTATGGACGTGTTTCTGGAAAACCACATCCGGCTGATGACGTAAAAAGGCCATCGGTTTGACATAGCCGCTTTGCAGTGAGAAAGGGCCATCTTCATCCACATGAAATATATCAACGACGGGAATATTGCGTGCCTGGCAACCCTCAATCAGCCCCAGCATTGCCTGCTGAAAGGCCGGAATGTCTTGTTCCTGCCAGTAATCACGGTGATGAAAAGACTGTTGGGTATCGATGTTGAGTAGTGCAATGCGTGACATGATGGTGCTCCTCGCCAGTGGGTATGAATACATACTGACGAGGAAACAGGCACGCGGACAGACCAAAAAAGGACATCCTCGTGCCGCTGGCAGACAATCGCGTTTACGACATCAGCGGCAGCAGCTGCTGATAAATTTTGCGGAACACATCGCGCCTTTCCGCGTAACGCGCATGGCGTGCGGCATCAGGCAGATGCGCCTGTTCCAGCGTAAGCTGCGGCAGCAGTTGCGGCAGCGGTATTTCCGGGTTCATGGCGATCTGCGCCAGTCGCGCGGCACCGAGCGCTGGCCCGACGTCACCACCGGTGCGGAAATCCAGCTGCAGTCCGCTAATATCCGCCAGCATTTGTCGCCAGTACGGGCTTCGCGCCCCGCCGCCAATCAGGGTAATGCTCGCCGGTTTCAGGCCGCAGTCATGCACCACGTCCATTCCATCAGCCAGGGCATAACCTACGCCTTCGAGAACCGCTCGCGCCAGTTCTGCCGGACCGTGTTGGTGGGTTAAGCCAAAGAACACGCCTTTTGCTTCCGGGTTGTTGTGCGGTGTACGCTCACCGGACAGATACGGTAAAAACCAGACGGTACCGGCTTTTTCATCCGCCTGTTGCGCTGCGGCAATCAACGCAGGCACATCGGCCATCCCGGTCAGCTTCGCCGCCCAGTCCAGGCACGACGCGGCACTCAGCATCACCGACATCAAATGCCATTTTCCTGGCAGCGCATGGCAGAAGCTGTGCACTGCACTTTCAGGGTTGCTGCGATACCCGTCACTGACGGCAAAATAGACGCCGGAGGTTCCCAGCGAGAGCATAGCCTGCCCGGCCTCAACCATCCCGACACCCACAGCCCCCGCCGCGTTGTCCCCGCCTCCGGCCACCACCGGTACGGCAGGCATATTCCAGCGTTCCGCAACCGCTGGCAGCAATGTGCCCGTCACTTCACTGCCTTCGAACAGTGCGGGCATGTGTTCACGGGTCAGATGGCAGGCATCCAGCATCGCCTCGCTCCAGTCACGTTTCGCCACGTCGAGCCACATCGTGCCGGCGGCATCGGACATGTCGCTGGCAAAATCCCCCGTCATGCGAAAACGCAGATAATCTTTTGGCAGCAATACTTTTGCCACCTGACGGAAAATATCCGGCTCGTGGCGCTGCACCCATAGCAATTTGGGCGCAGTAAAGCCGGGCATCATCAGGTTTCCGGTAATTTCACGAGAGGCAGGAACACGCGCCTCAAGGAGTGCGCACTCTTCTGCACATCGGCCATCGTTCCAGAGAATGGCGGGACGAAGCACACGATACTGGTTATCCAGCAGCGTAGCGCCGTGCATTTGTCCGGCGATCCCCAGCGCGTTGACGCCACGCAGATTGTGCTGCTCACCCAGGGCCTGAATGGCACGATCCGTCGCCTGCCACCACTGCTCCGGATCCTGCTCCGACCACAGCGGGTGCGGACGTGAAACCTGCAGTTTTTCTGTCTGCGTTGCTAACACGTCGCCCTGCTCGCTTAACAGGATGGCTTTCACACCCGATGTGCCAAGATCGATCCCGATGTACATTAACGGTGACTCCTTTAACAGAAATGCCCGGTGGCGCTACCGCTTACCGGGCCTGCGTGCTGTTATTTATCGAACAGGTAGTGATTGACCAGATTTTCCAGCAGCTCCTGATGTCCGCTCTGGTGCTGCGGAGCCAACTGGTGTTGTTCAGCGTACTTCGCAATTTCCGCAAGCGATAACTGACCTTTCAGAATTTGCTGGCCCAGCTCACTGTTCCAGCCGCTATACCGCTTCGCCACGCGCTTATCCAGCTCGCCGTCTTCGATCATGCGCGCGGCCACTTTCAGCGCCAGCGCCATGGTGTCCATCGCGCCAATGTGGCCGTAGAACAGATCGTATTTATCGGTGCTCTGGCGACGCACTTTGGCGTCAAAGTTCAACCCACCGGTGGTGAACCCCCCCGCTTTAATAATTTCATACATCACCAGCGCATTCTCTTCCACGCTGTTCGGGAACTGGTCGGTATCCCAGCCCAGCTGCGCATCGCCACGGTTAGCATCGACAGAGCCGAAAATGCCCAGCGCAATCGCAGACGCGATCTCGTGATGGAATGAGTGGCCCGCGAGGGTGGCATGGTTGGCTTCAATGTTAACTTTAATCTCTTTTTCCAGGCCGAACTGCTTCAGGAAGCCGTACACCGTCGCCACATCATAGTCATACTGGTGCTTGGTGGGTTCCTGCGGTTTCGGCTCAATCAGCAGCGTGCCGCGGAAACCGATTTTATGCTTATGCTCAACAACCATCTGCATAAAGCGGCCAATTTGCTCGCGTTCCTGACGCAGGTCCGTGTTAAGCAGGGTTTCGTAGCCTTCACGGCCGCCCCACAGAACATAGTTCTCACCGCCCAGCTGATGCGTGGCGTTCATGGCTGTCACCACCTGGGTGGCCGCCCAGCTAAACACTTCCGGATCCGGGTTAGTTGCAGCCCCCGCGCCGTAGCGTGGATTCGTGAAGCAGTTCGCCGTACCCCACAGCAGCTTCACGCCACTTTGCTGCTGTTTCGCCGCCAGCACATCCACCATCTGCGCGAAGTTGTTCAGGTACTCTTTCAGCGACGCGCCCTCTGGCGACACGTCCACATCGTGGAAGCAGTAATACGGCACGTTCAGCTTGTGGAAGAACTCAAACGCCACATCGGCTTTCCGTTTCGCCAGCTCGATGGCCTCACCCGGCTGTTGCCAGGGACGGTCAAAGGAGCCCACGCCGAACATGTCGGCGCCATTCCAGCAGAAGGTATGCCAGTAACAGGCGGCAAAGCGCAAATGATCTTCCATGCGCTTACCCAGCACCAGCTCATCCGGGTTGTAGTGACGAAATGCTAAAGGATTGGTCGTTTTTGGGCCTTCGTAACGAACACGATCGAGTTGGTCGAAATAAGCTTGCATATTGAGCTCCATAATCAGGGTATGCGGCGAGTCGTTGATACAGGAGTAATAGTGAATAGACATTTTGGGTTGCTCAATTACGTTATTTCACACTGCTATTGAGAGAATGCACAACTGTGCGCTGGCTCGCAAAATAATGCGCAGGCAAACTATTTTTCGGCGTGTATTCCAGAATCAAATGTAATTAAGACGTTACGTATTTTAAAATCCGATCGCGGTCATAAATTCAGAAATAAACCAAATATCATAATAGGAAGATAAAAATCTGTAATTGCCAGCCTGCCTTTCCGCGTTAAAAATTTGCTGCGTCTCAGTAGTGAATGTTTCTTTTATCTCAGCAACACATACCCCTACAAAAGGCCTAATAATTATGAAGATAAAGAACCTGACCCTAACGCTCTGCACTACGCTCCTGCTGGCAAGCTTTGCAGGCCATGCTAAGGAGGTCAAAATTGGCATGGCGATTGATGACCTGCGTCTGGAGCGCTGGCAAAAAGATCGCGATATTTTTGTTAAGAAAGCAGAATCACTCGGCGCAAGCGTGTTTGTTCAGTCGGCGAACGGCAACGAAGAAACGCAAATGTCGCAAATTGAGAATATGATTAACCGTGGTGTCGATGTCCTGGTCATTATCCCCTATAACGGCCAGGTATTAAGTAACGTGGTGAAAGAAGCCAAACAGGAAGGGATAAAAGTTCTGGCCTATGACCGTATGATTAATAATGCGGATATTGATTATTATATTTCCTTCGACAATGAAAAAGTGGGCGAATTACAGGCGCAAAGCCTGATCGACAAAGTGCCACAGGGAAATTATTTCCTGATGGGCGGTTCGCCGGTGGATAACAACGCCAAACTGTTCCGCGAAGGGCAAATGAAAGTCCTTAAGCCGTACATCGACAGCGGGAAAATTAAAGTGGTTGGCGATCAATGGGCCGACGGCTGGCTGCCGGAAAACGCGCTGAAAATTATGGAGAACGCGCTGACGGCCAACAACAACAAAATAGATGCGGTCGTCGCCTCCAACGATGCCACCGCAGGCGGCGCGATTCAGGCGCTGAGCGCCCAGGGCCTGGCCGGGAAAGTGGCCATTTCAGGGCAAGATGCCGATCTGGCCGGGGTAAAACGCATTATCGCCGGCACCCAAACCATGACGGTCTACAAACCGATTACCGAGCTTGCCAACACGGCGGCGGAAATTGCCGTGGAGCTGGGCAACGGTAAGCAAGCTAAAGCCGACGCGACGCTGAATAACGGGCTGAAAGACGTTCCGGCTCGTCTGCTCACACCTATTGAAGTCAATAAAGAGAACATTGACGCCACCGTGATTAAAGACGGTTTCCACAAGAAGAGCGAACTGTAATCCGGCGCGCCCCTGCTCTGCGGGGGCGCTTCACGTTGTACTGTTCTTCCCTCGGGTTACGTGGAGCAGTTATGCCTTATTTACTTGAAATGAAAAGCATCACCAAGCGCTTCGGCACGGTGAAAGCCGTCGACAACGTCAGTCTCCGGCTGAACCCCGGCGAAGTCGTTTCGCTGTGTGGCGAGAACGGCTCGGGCAAGTCAACGCTGATGAAAGTGTTGTGCGGGATCTACCCCCATGGCAGTTACGAAGGCGAAATCGTCTTTGCCGGTGAAGTGATTCAGGCGACACACATTCGCGATACCGAACGTAAAGGCATCGCCATCATCCACCAGGAGCTGGCGCTGGTGAAGCATCTCACCGTGCTGGAGAACATTTTCCTTGGGGCCGAAATTTCCCGCCACGGCGTGCTGGATTACGACACCATGACGCTGCGCTGTGAAAAGCTGCTGGCGCAGGTGAGCCTCAGCATTTCACCGGACACCCGCGTGGGGGATCTGGGCCTGGGGCAGCAGCAGCTGGTCGAAATTGCGAAAGCGCTGAATAAACAGGTCAGGCTGCTCATACTCGATGAGCCCACGGCGTCACTCACCGAACAGGAAACCGCGGTTCTGCTCAATATCATCCGCGACCTGCAAAACCACGGCATCGCCTGCATCTACATTTCGCACAAGCTCAACGAGGTCAAAGCCATTTCGGACACCATTTGCGTGATCCGCGACGGACAACACATCGGCACGCGTGAAGCCGCGGGCATGAGTGAAGATGACATCATCACTATGATGGTGGGCCGCGAGCTGACGGCGCTCTACCCTAATGAACCTCACACCACCGGTGACGAAGTGTTACGCGTGGAAAACCTGACCGCGTGGCATCCCGTGAACCGCCACATTAAGCGCGTCAATAACGTCTCATTTTCTCTTCACAGCGGTGAAATTCTTGGGATTGCGGGGCTCGTCGGGGCCGGGCGAACCGAAGCCGTACAGTGTCTGTTTGGCGTGTGGCCGGGGCGCTGGGAGGGCAAAATTTTTATCGACGGCCAGCCGGTGAAAATTGACAACTGCCAGCAGGCGATTGCGCGCGGCATTGCCATGGTCCCGGAAGACCGTAAAAAAGACGGCATCGTGCCGGTGATGGCGGTCGGAAAAAATATCACGCTGGCAGCACTCGATCAGTTCTCCGGTGCGCTAAGCAGCCTGGACGATGCCGCAGAGCAGCAGTGTATTTTGCAGTCTCTCGCCCGCCTCAAGGTGAAGACTTCCTCTCCTGAACTGGCCATTGGTCGTCTGAGCGGCGGCAACCAGCAAAAAGCGATTCTGGCGCGCTGCCTGCTTCTCAACCCTCGCATATTAATCCTCGATGAGCCCACACGCGGAATTGATATCGGTGCCAAATATGAAATCTACAAACTGATTAATCAGCTTGTACAACAAGGGATTGCCGTCATTGTCATCTCATCTGAGTTACCCGAAGTGCTCGGCCTGAGCGACCGTGTGCTGGTCATGCACGAGGGAAAACTGAAAGCCAACCTGATTAACCAGAACCTGACGCAGGAGCAGGTGATGGAAGCCGCTTTAAGGAGCGAACGTCATGTCGAAAAGCAATCCGTCTGATATCAAAGTCGCTGTTCCGACGCCCGGCGCGTTCGCGGGGCTAAAAGCGCTGAACCTGCAGGTTTTCGTGATGATCGCGGCGATTATCGTCATCATGCTGTTTTTTACCTGGATGACCGATGGCTCGTACCTGAGCGCGCGTAACGTCTCAAACCTGCTGCGCCAGACCGCCATCACCGGCATTCTGGCCGTGGGGATGGTGTTTGTGATTATCTCCGCGGAAATCGACCTGTCCGTCGGGTCGATGATGGGCCTGCTTGGCGGCGTGGCGGCTATTTTTGACGTCTGGCTTGGCTGGCCGCTGCCGCTGACCGTGGCGGTCACGCTGGTATTGGGTCTGGTATTGGGGGCCTGGAACGGCTGGTGGGTTGCCTACCGTAAAGTGCCGTCGTTCATTGTTACCCTTGCAGGAATGCTGGCCTTCCGCGGGATCTTAATCGGCATCACCAACGGTACCACCGTCTCTCCCACCAGCGCGGCCATGTCGCAGATTGGCCAGAGTTACCTCTCAGACAGCATAGGCTTTACGATTGGGGTGATTGGGCTACTGGCGTTTGTCGCGTGGCAGTGGCGCGGTCGTATGCGCCGTCAGGCGCTGGGGCTGGCGTCGCCGGCGTCAACGTCGGTGGTCGGGCGTCAGGCGCTCACCGCAGTCATTGTGCTCGGCGCAATCTGGCTCCTGAACGACTATCGCGGCGTCCCTACGCCGGTATTGCTGCTGGCCCTCTTACTGCTGGGCGGCATGTTTATGGCCACCCGTACCGCGTTCGGTCGCCGTATTTACGCCATCGGCGGCAACCTTGAAGCCGCCCGTCTGTCAGGGATTAACGTTGAGCGTACCAAACTGGCCGTCTTCGCCATTAATGGCCTGATGGTCGCTATCGCCGGGCTGATCCTCAGCTCGCGTCTGGGGGCCGGTTCTCCCTCTGCCGGCAACATCGCCGAGCTGGATGCTATTGCCGCCTGCGTCATTGGCGGCACCAGCCTCGCAGGCGGTATCGGTAGCGTGGCGGGCGCGGTGATGGGGGCATTTATTATGGCTTCGCTGGATAACGGGATGAGTATGATGGACGTCCCGACGTTTTGGCAGTATATCGTCAAGGGGGCCATTCTTTTGCTGGCAGTCTGGATGGACTCAGCAACCAAGCGACGGGCCTGATAACGGTATTGTGACTTAATTGGGAAGCGAGCCATGTTTGAAAAGCGTCACCGCATTACGTTGTTATTCAATGCCAATAAAGCCTACGACCGTCAGGTGGTTGAAGGGGTTGGCGAATATTTGCAGGCGTCGCAATCGGAGTGGGATATCTTTATTGAAGAAGATTTCCGCACCCGTCTGGAGAACATTAAAGACTGGCTGGGCGATGGTGTCATCGCCGACTATGACGACCCCGTCATTGAGCAACTGCTGACCGACGTCGACGTCCCGATTGTGGGCGTCGGCGGCTCCTACCATTCCCCGGAACACTATCCGCCAGTCCATTATATTGCTACCGATAACCATGCCCTGGTCGAAGCGGCCTTTCTCCATTTAAAAGAGAAAGGCGTTCATCGCTTTGCGTTTTATGGTTTGCCCGCCACCAGCGGCAAGCGCTGGGCCGTTGAGCGTGAGCACGCGTTTTGTCAGCTGGTCGCGCAGGAAAAGTACCGCGGCGTGGTCTATCAGGGGCTGGAAACCGCACCGGAGAACTGGCAGCACGCGCAAAACCGCCTGGCGGACTGGCTGCAAACGCTGCCGCCGCAAACCGGTATTATTGCCGTTACGGATGCCCGCGCGCGCCACGTGCTGCAGGTCTGCGAACATTTACACATCCCGGTACCTGAAAAACTGTGCGTGATTGGCATTGATAACGAAGAACTTACCCGCTATCTGTCTCGCGTGGCGCTCTCTTCCGTTGCTCAGGGCACACGTCAGATGGGCTATCAGGCGGCGAAGCTGCTGCATCGTCTGCTGGATAAAGAGTCTCTGCCGCTTCAGCGCTTGCTGGTACCCCCTGTGCGGGTCGTTGAACGGCGCTCAACCGACTATCGCTCTTTAAGCGATCCTGCCGTCATTCAGGCCATGCACTACATTCGCAACCACGCGTGCAAAGGGATTAAGGTCGATCAGGTTCTGGATTCAGTGGGCATTTCTCGTTCGAATCTGGAGAAGCGCTTCAAAGAAGAGGTGGGCGAAACCATTCATGCGGTTATTCATGCTGAGAAGCTGGAGAAGGCCCGCAGCCTGCTCATTTCCACGTCGCTGTCGATCAACGAAATTTCGCAGATGTGCGGTTACCCATCCCTGCAGTATTTCTATTCGGTGTTTCGCAAAGAATATGACACCACACCCAAAGAGTACCGGGATCGCCACAGCGAGGTGCTGATATAGAAAAGAAAACGCCTTCCAGTGGAAGGCGTTCTTTTAAGATTACATATGGGCGGCAATTAAGCGCTGGTTATTCTGATACATCGCGAACAGATAGTTGTTATAGCTCTGTCCCTTCGTCGAATACCCTTTCAGCTTGTGGATCATCGTACTGGCCGTCACTTCCTGGTCCGCTTTACGCAACTGCGCACGTGATTTACGGAACGATGAGTAGGCCGGGTGCGTGTTCAGATTCACCACGTAGGCATTCACAGAATCTTTCACTGATTCAAACTGAGAATAACCTTTCACCTTGCCAGGCGCATTGTTACAACGACCTTTCACACACTTCATACCGAAAAGGTTATTGTTGTTACGCGCAAGTTTAGAGGTCCCCCAGCCGCTTTCAGCAGCCGCCATGGTTGCAACCATGCTACCCGGGATGATATCCACACGCTCAAGGAGAGCGTTCCACGGCACACGACGAGTGTTACCGTTCCAGCTCAGCTTGTAGCGCTTCGTGATATCTTTCAGGCGCGCGCGCTCTGACGGCGACCAGCGGCTATCGTACTGTTTCGAAATCAGCCAGTTACGATCCGCAGTAATCGCGGCATTTTGACTCGTGATGTAAGGCATTACCGTCCGGAGAAACGCTTTTTTCCTTGGTGTTCCGGAAGGGTATTTTCGCAAATCAGGAAGTGAACTACTCTTTGCACTATTGCGAGAATACTCTTGTTTACTGCTAACCTTACTACTTGTCGTCTTTATTACGTGGGCTTTCTTACTCGTTGTATCCGTGTGCGTCTTCGCAAGCACCTCACCCGAAAATGCCGTGGTGAGTAACATGAGTATCGCAGCCCCATATCGTCGAATGGGAGTCGATATCATTAGGTCTCCTGGTCGGATGTAATCATCCTAACACCTTATTTTTTTCACAAATTTGAGAGCGGAATCTCAAATCATATCAAAAATAGACTTCAAGAGCACGTATAGAAATAGTCCAATTCTGAAACTATGTCATCTGAAACTTGCTCATTTAAGCATCAATTCTGAAAAAATGTGTGCGATCTCGCAGATAACTGCCTAATTTTGCGCGAGATCACTCATCCTCACGCATCCTCCGGGCAGAAAGCGCCGGGGGATGAGTTTTTACCCTTCGCCTGGTGGCACACTGGTCAAAAATGCCGCGACAGGAAAATGGAATGAAACGCACCGCAATAGCCTTTCTGATGTTACCCGCACTGGCACATGCTGACTGGTCGTCACCGGGGTTTAACGCCTTTAGCGCCGAAGGCACCGGCGTTTTCATAAGCCAGGCAAAGCTTGCGAAGGGTACGCGTCCTTTGACCGTGAGTTTTGACAACACGTGCTGGCAGCCAACAGACGCGATAAAACTCAATGAGATGCTGTCCCTTAAACCCTGTGACGGCACACCGCCGCAGTGGCGCCTGTTCCGCGACGGTGAATACCAGATGCGGATAGATACCCGCTCCGGCACGCCCACCCTGCTGCTGACCATCCAGAGTACTGCAGAACAGCCGGTGGCAAACGTCATCCGTCAGTGCCCAAGGTGGGACGGTAAACCGCTGACGCTGGACGTCAGCCATACCTTCCCGGAAGGCTCGGTCGTGCGCGACTATTACAGTAAACAGACCGCGACAGTGCAGAATGGAAAAATCACCCTGCAGCCAGCCGCCAACAGCAATGGCCTGCTGCTGCTTGAGCGCGCGGAAACCGACAAACCCGCGCCGTTTAGCTGGCAAAACGCCACCGTCTATTTTGTACTGACCGACCGCTATGTGAATGGCGATCCTGGCAACGACAACAGCTATGGCCGTCATAAAGACGGCATGCAGGAGATAGGCACATTCCACGGCGGCGATCTTAAGGGGCTGGCCAGCAAGCTCGATTACTTACAGCAGCTGGGCGTGAATGCCCTCTGGATAAGCTCTCCGCTTGAGCAGATCCATGGCTGGGTGGGCGGGGGGACCAAAGGTGACTTCCCTCATTACGCCTATCACGGCTACTACACCCAGGACTGGACAACGCTTGATGCCAACATGGGTAGCGAAGAGGATTTACGCCATCTTGTTGATGAAGCGCATAAACGCGGCATTCGCATCCTGTTCGATATCGTGATGAACCACACGGGCTACGCAACGCTTGCGGACATGCAGGAGTATCAGTTTGGTGCCTTGTACCTGCAGGGCGATGAACTGAAAAAGACGCTGGGAGAGCGCTGGACAAACTGGACGCCGGGCGCAGGCCAAAGCTGGCACAGCTTTAACGACTACATCAACTTCAGCGACAAAGCCGCATGGGAAAAATGGTGGGGGAAAAAATGGATCCGCACCGACATTGGCGATTACGACAACCCCGGCTTCGATGATTTAACGATGTCGCTGGCGTTCTTACCCGATTTGAAAACAGAATCCACCGCGCCTTCCGGGTTACCTAACTTCTATCAACACAAACCCGATACCCATGCGAAAGCCATTCCGGGCTATACCCCGCGCGATTACCTGACCCACTGGCTCAGCCAGTGGGTCAGGGACTATGGCATTGACGGTTTCCGGGTGGATACCGCCAAACACGTCGAACTTGCGGCCTGGCAACAGCTGAAAGACCAGGCAAGCCAGGCGCTGGCTGCCTGGAAAGGCGCGAACCCGGACAAAAAGCTCGACAACGCGCCATTCTGGATGACAGGGGAATCCTGGGGCCACGGGGTCATGCAGAGCGATTATTATCGCCACGGCTTCGACGCGATGATCAACTTCGATTATCAGGAGCAGGCGGCGAAAGCGGTAAATTGCCTGGCTGATATGGACCTCACGTGGCAGCAGATGGCGGAAAAGCTGCAAAGCTTCAATGTGCTGAGCTATCTCTCCTCGCATGACACGCGCCTGTTCCGTGAAGGCGGCCAGCGCGCGGCCGAACTGCTCCTGTTAGCACCGGGTAGCGTTCAAATTTATTACGGGGATGAATCTGAACGTCCGTTCGGCCCGACGGGTTCCGACCCGCTGCAGGGCACCCGCTCGGACATGAACTGGCAGGACGTGACGGGCAAACAGGCGTTAACCGTCGCTCACTGGCAAACGCTGGGTCAGTTCCGCGCCCGCCATCCCGCGATAGGTGAAGGCAAGCAAACCACGCTGTCGCTGAAAGAGGGGTATGGCTTCGTGCGCGAGCATAAGGGCGATAAGGTGATGGTGGTTTGGGCAGGTAATCAATAATTTACCCCCTCACCCTAACCCTCTCCCCAAGGGGAGAGGGAATTGCACGGTGCGGTCTTTTCCCCCTCGCCACTTTGGGGAGAGGGCCGGGGTGAGGGGAAAAGCACCAGAACTATTCACTACATAAACCCACTCCCACCCTATAAAACAACAAATCCGACCACACCAGCCGATTTGCACCAGCACGGTGCTAGCGTTATGGTTACCCACTTTCAAAATAAGCTCGACAGATCACCTGCTATGACGTTTTCACTTTTCGGCGACAAATTTACCCGCCATTCAGGCATTACTCGCCTGATGGAGGACCTCAACGACGGGCTGCGCACACCGGGCGCAATCATGCTCGGCGGCGGAAACCCGGCTCAAATCCCGGAGATGAATACCTATTTCCAGACCCTGCTTGCTCAGATGCTGGAAAGCGGCAAAGCAACCGATGCGCTTTGCAATTACGACGGCCCGCAGGGGAAAACTGAACTGCTGGCACTCCTCGCTGAAATGCTGCGTGACGAGCTGGGCTGGGATATCGAACCACAGAATATTGCACTGACAAACGGCAGCCAGAGCGCATTTTTCTACTTGTTTAACCTCTTCGCTGGGCGTCGCGCCGACGGCACCACCAAAAAAGTGCTGTTCCCGCTGGCGCCAGAGTACATCGGCTACGCCGATTCCGGCCTGGAAGAGGATCTGTTCGTCTCCGCGCGCCCGAACATCGAACTGCTGCCGGAAGGCCAGTTCAAATATCACGTCGATTTTGAACATCTGCATATTGGTGAAGAGACGGGCATGATCTGCGTATCACGTCCCACGAATCCAACGGGCAACGTGATCACCGACGAGGAGTTAATGAAGCTGGATGCGCTGGCGAATCAGCACGGCATCCCGCTGGTGATCGATAACGCCTACGGCGTACCGTTCCCCGGTATTATCTTCAGCGAAGCACGTCCACTGTGGAACCCGAACATTGTCCTGTGCATGAGCCTCTCTAAGCTGGGCCTGCCGGGCAGCCGCTGCGGCATCATCATTGCCAATGAGAAAATCATCACCGCCATTACCAATATGAACGGCATTATCAGCCTTTCACCGGGCGGCATCGGTCCGGCGATGATGTACGAAATGATCAAACGCAACGACCTGCTGCGCCTGTCGAATGAGGTGATCAAGCCCTTCTATTACCAGCGCGTTCAGGAAACCATTGCGATTCTTCGCCGCTATTTACCGGAAGAACGCTGCCTGATCCACAAACCTGAAGGGGCGATTTTCCTGTGGCTGTGGTTTAAGGACCTGCCTATTACCACCGAACTGCTCTACCAGCGCCTGAAAAAGCGCGGCGTACTGATGGTACCAGGTGATTACTTCTTCCCGGGGCTGGATAAACCTTGGCCACATACACATCAGTGCATGCGGATGAACTACGTGCCCGATCCGGAAAAAATTGAAGCCGGGGTGAAAATTCTCGCCGAAGAGATCGAATACGCCTGGCGCGAAGATACGCAGTAAGGGCTTACGCCAGATGACGCACCAGACGGTACGTCATCTGGCAGGCTCCGCAACGATAAACCTGCCCTTGTGCTACGCCTCGCGCACGTTAAAACCCAGCTCTTTTGAAATAGCCTCTGCCGTTTCGCGCAGCGGCTTGAGTAAATTCTTCTCGCCCACCTGCTTCATGCGCGACGTCGACAGCGATATAGAGATCGCGTACGGCACGCGGCCATGAATATCAAATACCGGCACGGCAATACAGGAGACACCCAGTTCGTTCTCTTCTTTGTCCATCGCCATGCTGTGCTCGCGGATCGTTGCCAGCTCGTCATACATCGCGCTCAGTTCGGTGATGGTATTGCGGGTCAACGGCTGGATCTGATCCTGGTGGCTTTCCCAGTAGCTCGCCACATACGCCTGTTGACCAAACGCCATGTAGATCTTGCCCATCGCAGAGCAGTAGAGCGGCATATGCTGACCGATATAAGCACGCGTGCGCAGCATACCGGTTGTCGGCTCAAGCTTATAAATCAGAATGGCGTGGTCGTCTTCCCGGCTGGAGAAGTTCACCGTCTCGCCGGTAGCAATGTTCAGCGCTTCAAGGTGTGGCGCCGCCACGTGGATAATATTCAGCGATGACAGCGCCTTTTGCCCGACGGCGATAAATTTGGTGGTCAGGCGATAGCTCCCCGCCGCGGGCGCCGGCGTGACGTACCCGCACGACTGCAATCCCTGCAGCAACCGGTGCACGGTGCTCTTATTTAGCCCCGCCAGTTCCGATAAATGCGCCAGCGGACAACCGTTCGGATAGTTACTAAGGATCTCAATCAGCATCAGGCCGCGAAACAAGCTCTGGCTGCCTGCTGGCCTCTCTTTTTCTTGCGTCATTTCGCTCTCTTTCATGCTTTTCCCATGGCTCCTGTTAAGCGCGTCCTGATGGTAGCGCAAAGTGTGGGTCAGTTCACGATCTCGACAGAAAAAATACAACCAGTTGATTTTAATCGATTTTGAAAAACAGGAATGTCGTTGATCTGACAAATTTTGATCGCTATATTTGAAATCAGATTTCGCATAGTGAAATTTAGCGATAAAAAAGCACTCGCACTTGCCCCGACAAAAACAGGAGAACAGGGATGAAAGTGACCTTCGAAGAGTTGAAAGCGGCGTTCAATCGGGTTCTGCTCGATCGCGGTATCAACGCGGACACCGCGGACGCCTGCGCGGAGATGTTTGCCCGCACCACGGAATCCGGCGTCTATTCGCATGGCGTCAACCGCTTCCCGCGCTTTATCCAGCAGCTTGACGCCGGCGACATCATTCCTGACGCCCAGCCAAAACGGGTTACCACATTAGGGGCCATCGAACAGTGGGATGCACAGCGATCCATCGGCAACCTGACAGCGAAGAAGATGATGGACCGCGCCACCGAGCTGGCGTCCGATCACGGGATTGGTCTGGTGGCGCTACGTAACGCTAACCACTGGATGCGCGGCGGCAGCTACGGGTGGCAAGCCGCCGAGAAGGGCTATATCGGGATTTGCTGGACCAACTCCATAGCCGTGATGCCCGCCTGGGGCTCAAAAACGTGTTGCATCGGCACCAACCCGCTGATCGTGGCCATTCCTTCCAGCCCGATCACCATGGTCGATATGTCGATGTCGATGTTTTCCTACGGCATGCTGGAGGTCAATCGTCTCGCGGGGCGCGAACTCCCGGTAGACGGCGGCTTTGACGACGAGGGTAATCTCACCAGAGAGCCTGGCGTGATTGAGAAAAACCGTCGCATCCTGCCGATGGGATACTGGAAAGGCTCAGGCTTATCGATCGTACTCGATATGATCGCCACCTTGCTCTCCAACGGCGCGTCCGTGGCGGAAGTCACCCAGGACAACAGTGACGAATACGGCGTGTCGCAGATCTTTATCGCCATCGAGGTCGATCGCCTGATCGACGGACCAACCCGCGACGCTAAGCTGCAGCGCATCATGGACTTTATCACTACCGCAGAGCGGTCAGATGAAAACGTGGCGGTCCGTCTGCCGGGGCATGAATTTACGCGTCATCTGGAAGAGAACCGTCGCCACGGTATCACCATCGACGACAGCGTGTGGGCGAAAATCCAGGCACTGTAAGGAGTGGACCATGATATTCGGACATATCTCGCAGCCCAATCCGTGCCGCCTGCCACGCGCCATTGAAAAAGCACTGGATTTTCTGCGTACCACGGATTTCACCTCCCTGATGCCGGGCATCGTTGAAATCGAAGGACGTAACATCTTTGCTCAGGTGCTCGACCTGACCACCAAAGCACAGCATGAGAATCGCCCGGAAGTACATCGCCGCTACCTCGATATTCAATTCCTGGCCTCCGGCGAAGAGAAAATCGGTATCGCTATTGATACCGGCAATAACGAAATAAGCGAATCATTGCTCGAACAGCGGGATATTATTTTTTATCACGACAGCGAAAATGAGTCGTTTATTGAAATGGTACCGGGCAGCTACGCCATATTTTTCCCGCAGGACGTTCACCGCCCTGCCTGTATTAAAAATAAAAGTTCTGCAATTCGTAAAATTGTGGTGAAAGTTGCCATCAGCGAATTGAATTAATTTTTTTATATACCCTAAATAATTCGAGTTGCAGGAAGGCGGCAAGGGAGTGAATCCCCAGGAGCTTACATAAGTAAGTGACTGGGGTGAACGAGTGCAGCCAACGCACATGCAACTTGAAGTATGACGGGTATAAATAGTGGAAACGCGAAATGACCAACACCGGGTTTATTATTGGTGCGTATCCCTGCGCACCCTCGTTTCACCAGCAAGGGGAACAAGAAGAACAGGCCTTCTGGCGGGCACTTTCCGACACACCGGATATCCGAGGGCTGGAACAACCGTGTCTGGAAAATCTCCATCCGTTTGGTGATGAATGGCTGTTCCGCCATACGCCAGGCGACTGGCAAATGGTTGTCACCGCCGTTATGGAAACCATGCGCCGCCGGGGCACCCACGGTGCGTTTGGCCTGGCATCTGCTGACGAAGCGCAGCGTAAAGCCTGCGTCAATTTCTACCGTCATCTGCACCAGAAAATTGACGCCGTGAATGCCCGTTTTCCGGGAAAAATTATCGCGCTGGAGATGCAGGCGGCTCCGCAGATCGGCAATGCTTCTGTTGAGCAGGCCACCGATGCATTTTCCCGCTCTGTTCGCGAAATCACCGCGTGGGACTGGTCCTGCGACCTGGTGCTTGAACATTGTGATGCCATGACAGGTCTCGCCCCGCGCAAGGGTTTCCTGCCTCTGAAGCAGGTTCTGGAGGCGATCAACGAGACCGATATCAGCATCTGCATCAACTGGGCGCGTTCGGCCATTGAGGGACGCAACACAACGCTTCCGGTTGAGCATGTGCAAACCGCCCTTCAGGCCGGAAAGCTGGGCGCGCTGATGTTCTCCGGTACCACCCTCCGCGGGGAGTACGGCGAATGGCAGGATCTGCACGCGCCGTTTTCTTCGTTCTGCGCCGACAGCCTGATTTCCACTGAACATGTAAAAACACTGTTTACTGCGGCGCACGCCGCAACGTTGAAATTCTCCGGTATTAAATTACTGGAAATAAATGCTAATGCTGACGTCGGGCATCGTATCGCTATTTTACGCGACGGCATTAGCGCGATGAAAAAAGCAACACAATAACAATAAAAAACGTAATTCCGGTTACCTACACTGAGAGATTAAATATGACTACGTCTACTCAAGCCCTACATGCGGACATTCCGCGCCAACGCTGGCTAAGAATTATTCCCCCTATTCTTATCGCCTGCATTATTTCTTATATGGACCGTGTGAATATCGCTTTTGCCATGCCGGGCGGTATGGATGAAGAGTTGGGGATTTCCGCCACCATGGCAGGTCTGGCGGGCGGGATATTCTTTATCGGTTATCTGTTCCTGCAGGTTCCCGGTGGCAAGATTGCCGTCCACGGCAGCGGCAAGAAGTTTATCGGCTGGTCACTGGTCGCCTGGGCGGTGATCTCGGTTCTGACCGGGCTTGTGACGAATCAGTATCAGCTTCTGGTGCTGCGTTTCTTACTCGGTGTGGCGGAAGGGGGGATGCTGCCCGTTGTGCTCACCATGATCAGCAACTGGTTCCCGGATGCCGAGCGCGGTCGCGCCAACGCCATTGTGATCATGTTTGTGCCCATCGCCGGGATCATCACCGCCCCGCTGTCGGGCTGGATTATTACCGCACTCGACTGGCGCTGGCTGTTTATCATTGAAGGGCTGATGTCCATCGCGGTGCTGGTGCTGTGGGCGTTCACCATTTATGACCGTCCCCAGGAAGCCCGCTGGATCTCAGACGCTGAGAAAAACTATCTGGTGCACACGCTGGCGGCTGAACAGCAGGCCATCGCCGGAAAAGAGGTGAAAAACGCCTCGCTCAGCGCGGTGCTGTCAGACAAAACCATGTGGCAGTTGATCGCCCTGAACTTCTTCTATCAGACCGGAATTTACGGTTACACCCTCTGGCTGCCCACCATTCTCAAAGAGCTGACGCACACCAGCATCGGCCAAGTGGGAGTGCTCGCGATCCTGCCTTACATCGGCGCTATTGCGGGCATGTTCCTGTTCTCTACGCTCTCTGACCGAACCGGCAAGCGCAAGCTGTTTGTCTCCCTGCCGTTGATTGGTTTCGCGCTCTGCATGTTCCTCTCGGTGGCGCTCAAAGCGAATACCTGGCTGGCCTATGCCGCTCTGGTGGGCTGTGGTTTCTTCCTGCAGTCGGCCGCAGGCGTGTTCTGGACCATTCCGGCCCGCCTGTTCAGCGCGGAGATGGCGGGCGGTGCGCGTGGCGTGATCAACGCCCTGGGCAACCTCGGTGGCTTCTGCGGCCCGTATGCGGTAGGCGTGCTGATCACGCTCTACAGCAAAGATGCGGGAGTGTACTGCCTGGCGGTCTCTCTGGCGCTGGCATCGCTGCTGGCCCTGCTGCTGCCGGCGAAATGCGATGCGGGGGCAGAGCCCAATCCCACGGTGAACCCCCATAAACGTGCGGCCTGATGCCCTCAAACCGAACCGTAGGCCGGGTAAGCGCAGCGCCACCCGGCGAATAAGCGAGATAAAGATGAGTGAAAAAGAGCCCTTCTGGCTGGGTATCGATTGTGGCGGTACTTATCTGAAAGCCGGTTTATACAACAGCCAGGGCAAAGAAGTCAGTATCGAACGCCGCTCCGTTGCCACGCTCAGCCCACGAGCGGGCTACGCCGAGCGGGATATGCACCAGCTGTGGCAGCACTGCCACGCGACCGTGGCCTTGCTGCTCAACCATTCAGGGGTAAACGGAAAACAGATCAAGGGTGTCGGTATTTCCGCGCAGGGCAAGGGACTGTTTTTACTCGATAAACATGACCAGCCGTTGGGCAACGCTATCCTCTCCTCTGACCGCCGGGCCCTGGACATTGTGCAGCGCTGGCAGCAGGACGGTATTCCCGAAAAACTGTATCCACATACGCGCCAGACGCTGTGGACCGGGCATCCGGTCTCCCTGCTGCGCTGGATCAAAGAGAACGAACCGCAGCGGTATCAGCAAATCGGCTGCGTGATGATGGCGCACGACTATCTTCGCTGGTGCCTCACCGGCGTAAAAGGCGGCGAAGAGAGCAACATTTCCGAGTCCAACCTCTACAACATGAACACCGGTCAGTACGACCCACAGCTTACGCGCTGGCTGGGTATCAGCGAGGTTGACGGCGCACTGCCGCCGGTTGTCGGTTCAGCAGAAATTTGCGGGGAAATCACCCCTCAGGCAGCCGCGCTTACCGGTCTCGCGGCGGGCACACCCGTCGTGGGTGGACTGTTTGATGTGGTTTCCACCGCGATCTGCGCCGGACTGCATGACGAACATACGCTGAACGCCGTGATGGGCACCTGGGCCGTCACCAGCGGGATCGCCAGTGCGCTTCGTGACAACGAACCGTTCCCGTACGTCTATGGACGCTACGTGCATCCACAGCAATACATCGTGCACGAAGCCAGCCCTACCTCGTCCGGCAACCTGGAGTGGCTGACTGCGCAGTGGGGCGACATGTCATTCGATGAGATCAACCTTGCCGTCGCCAGCCTGCCGAAAGCCGAAAGCGATCTGTTCTTCCTGCCGTTCCTTTACGGCAGCAACGCCGGGCTGGAGATGACCAGCGGTTTCTACGGTATGCAGGCGCTGCACACCCGCGCGCATCTGCTCCAGGCGGTTTATGAGGGCGTGGTATTTAGCCACATGACCCACCTCAACCGTATGCTCGAACGCTTTACCCACGTTCATGCGCTGCGCGTAACGGGGGGACCCACCCATTCTGAGGTGTGGATGCAAATGCTTGCAGACGTCAGCGGCCTGGCCATTGAACTGCCGCAGGTTGAGGAGACCGGTTGTTCCGGCGCGGCGCTGGCTGCCCTGGTTGGCACTGGCATATATCCCGATTTTCACGCGGCGCAACGCGCCCTTCGACACGACATTCGGGTCATTGAACCTGACATGCACGCCCATGCAGCCTATCAGCGTAAGTATCAGCGCTACCGGCTACTGATTTCAGCACTACAGGGCTACCACGCCCGCGTTAAGGAGTACGACCTATGAGCCGACCATTATTGCAGCTGGCGCTCGACCACACCTCTCTTCAGGCCGCGCAGCGCGATGTCGCGACGCTTGCAGATCACGTCGATATTATCGAAGCGGGCACCCTTTTGTGCCTGACCGAAGGGCTAAATGCCGTACGCGCCCTGCGCGCGCAGTGCCCGGATAAGATCGTCGTGGCGGACTGGAAAGTGGCCGATGCCGGAGAAACGCTGGCGGAACAGGCGTTTGGCGCTGGCGCGAACTGGATGACCATCATCTGCGCCGCACCGCTGGCGACCGTTGAAAGAGGCCACGAAGTAGCACTGCGTTGCGGGGGAGAAATCCAGATGGAACTCTTTGGCCACTGGACGCTGGACGACGCGCGCGCCTGGCAGCGCATCGGCGTGAAGCAGGCAATTTATCACCGGGGTCGCGACGCCCAGGCCAGCGGACAGCAGTGGGGCGAGGCGGATCTCACCAGAATGAAAGCCCTCTCCGACATCGGTTTGCAGATCTCGATCACCGGCGGCATCACCCCCGCCGACCTGCCGCTGTTTAAGCAGATCAACGTGAAAGCCTTCATTGCCGGACGCGCGCTGGCAGGCGCGGCCAATCCATCGCAGGTGGCGCACGCGTTCCATTCACAAATCCGCGACATCTGGGGAGCGTAACCATGCGTCAGCATCCGTTAGGTATTTACGAAAAAGCGCTGCCGAAATCCCTCACCTGGCCGGAGCGCCTGGTGCTGGCGAAAAGCTGCGGGTTCGACTTTGTTGAGATGTCGGTTGATGAAACCGACGAACGCCTGTCGCGCCTCGAGTGGAGCACCACACAGCGCGCATCGCTGGTTGAAGCGATGCTGGAAACCGGGGTGGCGATCCCCTCCATGTGCCTGTCGGCCCACCGCCGCTTCCCGTTTGGAAGCCGGGATGAAACCGTGCGTGAACGCGCCCGTGAAATCATGACCAAAGCCATCAGGCTGGCCCGCGATCTCGGCATTCGCACCATCCAGCTTGCGGGTTATGACGTCTACTACGAAGCGCACGACGAGGGCACGCAACAGCGCTTTGCTGAAGGGCTGGCGTGGGCTGTAGAGCAGGCCGCGGCCGCCCAGGTGATGCTGGCGGTGGAGATCATGGACACGGCGTTTATGAACTCCATCAGCAAATGGAAAAAGTGGGATGAGATGCTCGCCTCGCCGTGGTTCAGCGTTTATCCGGATGTCGGCAACCTCAGCGCGTGGGGCAACGATGTGGCTGCCGAATTGACGCTGGGTATCGATCGCATCGCTGCAATTCACCTGAAAGACACCCAGCCCGTCACCGAGCAAAGTCCGGGACAGTTCCGCGATGTGCCGTTTGGCGAGGGCTGCGTCGATTTCGTAGGGATATTTAGCACACTCAATCAGCTGAACTATCGCGGTGCGTTTCTGATTGAAATGTGGACTGAAAAAGCAAAAGAGCCGGTGCTGGAGATCATCCAGGCGCGCCGCTGGATTGAAGCCCGCATGCAGGAAGGAGGCATGACATGTTAGAACAACTCAAAGCCGAGGTACTGGCGGCAAACCTGGCGCTTCCCGCCCACCAGCTGGTGACCTTCACCTGGGGCAACGTCAGCGCAGTGGATCGCGCAAGCGGCCTGATGGTGATCAAGCCCTCCGGCGTAGAGTATGACGTGATGACCGCAGAAGATATGGTGGTGGTGAATATCGCTACCGGTGAGGTGGTCGAAGGCCGCAAAAAACCCTCGTCAGACACCCCAACGCATCTTGCGCTGTATCGTCGTTTCCCGGAGATCGGCGGCATCGTGCATACCCACTCTCGCCACGCCACCATCTGGTCGCAGGCGGGGCAGGATTTACCGGCATGGGGCACCACGCACGCCGACTATTTCTACGGGACAATCCCCTGCACGCGGAAGATGACCCCGGCCGAGATTGCAGGGGAATACGAATACCAGACGGGGGAAGTGATCATCAAAACCTTCGAGGAGCGCGATCTCAGCCCAGTGCAGATCCCGGCGGTTCTGGTGCACTCTCACGGCCCGTTCGCCTGGGGTAAAGATGCCGCCGATGCGGTACACAATGCCGTCGTGCTGGAAGAGTGCGCCTACATGGGCCTGTTCTCGCGCCAGCTTGCCCCCCAGCTTCCGGTTATGCAGCAGGAACTGCTCGACAAACATTATCTGCGTAAGCACGGGGAACATGCCTATTACGGCCAGTGATCATCCGGAATTAATATGCTCTTTACAGTACCGCCGTTTCCAGACGGCGGGGGTTAACCCGGTGTGCTTTGAAAATATCTGTCGGAAATAACCTACGTCATTAAAACCGCAGCGGGTGGCCACTTCGGTGAGCGAGGCGGTGCCATCCAGCAACAGTTTTTCTGCCGCCCTGACGCGCTGGCGATGTATTGCTTCCGTCAGGGTTAAATGGAAAGTCCGGCGAAACACGCGTCCGAGATAATCAGCATTACAGTGCAACGCTTTTGCCAGCTGTGATGTGGAAAGTGGCAAATGAAACTGCGTGCGAATAAGCTGCTTCGCCTTCCATGCCATTGCCGCCCCGGCCTCATCGGCGTTGTCTTCATATCCCGACGAGATCGACACCTGCTGTAAAATCAGTAATAAAATCATCTCCAGCGCCACGCTTCGCTGTAATTTCTCCTGCTCGCTGAGGAATTGCCGAAATAGCGCAATAACATATTGCGCATCCCTTACGCGGCAATGTTGTTCTATTGCCAGAGGGGTGGCTTCTGGCAAGATGACATGTTGCTTTTCAACCTCAAAGTGGAGCCAGTAAAAGCGCAGGTCCGCCGGGAAATCCTCCACGCCCACATGTCGACGGCCCGGCCAGAGAAGCAAACTTTCTCCCGCCTTCACCTCAAAGAGATGATTTTCTTCCTGGATCGTTAATGTCCCTTTTTCAACAAATATTATCTCCCATGAGGTTAACTTCCTGGCAGGGTGACGCCCCACGCCCCGGGAAATAAACAGCCCGCCATTCTGGACTTTAATCGGAAGCGCTATGGATAATTCGAGCATGGATATTCACCATTCCGCTTTTAGTGCCGTTAATATTCGACTTACGCTTTGATTATTAATAAATAACCGAATAACGGCTCGATCAAATTCACATTTTTATCATCAGGTCGGAATCGTCATCTTTTTATACTTTTCCCTTCCCTTGTTGGCCTGCCTGTTCGGTGCAGAATAAATGCGTACCTTGCACAAATACGATAATAAATTCGATTCCTGAGGAGTTATCTCATGACTTCCACACCGATTACAGAATCAGACGTGACACAAGGGGCAGCCGATAGCCGTTTGTCCGTTCGCGAGAAAATTGGCTACGGCCTGGGCGATGCGGGCGGAACGGTGATGACCTGCCTGATCATGAATTTTCTGACCTTTTTCTACACCGACGTTTTTGGCCTCACCCCGGCACTTGTCGGTACGCTGTTTATCGCCCTGCGCGTCTTTGATGCCATTTCCGACCCGGTGATGGGTATCATTGCCGACCGCACCCAGAGCCGCTGGGGACGCTTTCGTCCCTGGCAGCTGTGGGTGGCATTTCCCATCGGAATTATTGGCGTGCTGACCTTCACCGTGCCGGAAGCCAGTATGGGCGTGAAAATCGCCTGGGCGTTCGGGACATACCTGCTGTTGTCCGTCGGCTATACCGCCATCAACGTTCCCTATTGCGCGCTGATCAACACCATGACGACTCGTCACAACGAGGTGATCTCCTGCCAGTCATGGCGCTTTGTGCTGTGCGGCGTGGCGGGTTTTCTGGTCTCCGTGGGTCTGCCGTGGCTGGTTGCGGAGTTGGGCCAGGGGAATGCCGCACGGGGCTATCAGCTGGGGGTTGGCGTACTGTGCGCCATCGCGGTGGTGATGTTTCTCTGCTGTTTCTTCTGGGTACGTGAGCGCGTTCCGCTGGCGCTGATGGGCAAATTCACCCTGCGCGAACACCTGGCCGGTTTGCGTAAAAATGACCAGCTGCTGCTGATGCTGGTGATGTCGTTTTTGCTGATCAACGTGTTCAACATCCGCGGCGGCTGTTACATGTACTTCATCACCTACGTGCTGCAGGGCAGCACCGCCTATACCTCGCTGTTTTTCACCATGGTGACCTTCGCGGCCATTCTGGGCGCGGTGATCGTCAACCCTCTCTCTCGCCGCGTTGATACTGTCAAACTCTACTACTACACCAACCTGGTGCTGGCCGCGCTCGCGGTGGGCATGTGGTTCCTGCCCGGCGGCCCGGCCCACCAGACCCTGTGGCTGATCGTCATTCTGAGCAACGGCGTCATTCTCGGTTTTACCCTGCCGCTGCACTTCTCGCTGATGGCCTTTGCCGACGACTACGGCGAGTGGAAAACGGGCGTGCGCTCGTCGGGCATGAACTTCGCCTTTAACCTGTTTTTCATCAAGCTGGCGTGGGCATCCAGCGCCGGGATCATCAGTCTGGTGTTTATCGCCGTGGCCTACCAGCCTGGCACGGGCAACCAGACTCCCGCTTCACTGCAGGGTATCACCGCCATGGAGACGTTACTCCCTGCCCTATTCCACCTGCTGCTGGCTGTCTCTGTTCGCTGGTGCAGGCTCAACAACCCGATGATGTCGCGCATTGCCACCGATCTGCGCCAGCGTCATGTATCGTCCTGAGGAGAACGCTATGTCCGTAATGGAAGCCAACCTGCACAACCTGAAAATCAACGACCCGTTTCTCGGCCAGTATCAGCGGCTGGTGCGTGATGTGGTGATCCCCTACCAGTGGGATGCGCTGAACGATCGCGTGCAGGACGCCGAACCCAGCCATGCCATCACCAACTTCCGCATCGCGGCAGGCCTCGAGCAAGGGGAGTTCTACGGCATGGTCTTTCAGGACAGCGACGTGGCGAAATGGCTGGAAGCCGTAGCGTGGTCGCTGTGCCAGAAACCGGACGCTGAACTGGAAAAAACCGCCGACGAGGTCATTGAACTGATCGCGGCAGCGCAGTGTGAAGATGGCTATCTCAATACCTATTTTACGGTAAAAGCCCCCAGCGAGCGCTGGACCAACCTGGCTGAATGCCACGAACTTTACTGCGCAGGACATATGATTGAAGCTGGCGTGGCGTATTTTCAGGGCACCGGTAAACGCCGTCTGCTGGAGGTGGTATGCCGTCTGGCGGACCACATCGACAGCGTGTTTGGCCCTGGTGACAACCAGCTCCACGGTTATCCGGGTCACCCGGAAATCGAGCTGGCGCTGATGCGGCTTTATGACGTTACGCAGGAGCCACGCTATCTCACGCTAGTGAAATATTTTATTGAACAACGCGGCGTGCAGCCTCACTTCTACGATATCGAATATGAGAAGCGTGGAAGAACGTCATACTGGAACACCTACGGTCCGGCATGGATGGTCAAGGACAAAGCCTACAGCCAGGCACATCAGCCACTTGCTGAACAGCAAACGGCCACTGGCCACGCGGTGCGCTTTGTCTACCTGATGGCGGGCATGGCGCATCTGGCTCGCCTGAGCCATGACGAGGGCAAGCGGCAGGACTGCCTGAGACTGTGGAACAACATGGCGCAGCGCCAGCTGTACATAACTGGCGGGATAGGCTCGCAAAGCAGCGGTGAAGCCTTCAGCAGCGATTATGATTTGCCCAACGATACGGTCTATGCCGAAAGTTGCGCCTCCATCGGCCTGATGATGTTTGCCCGTCGGATGCTGGAGATGGAGGCCGACAGTCACTACGCCGACGTGATGGAGCGGGCGTTATACAACACGGTGCTTGGGGGCATGGCGCTGGACGGTAAGCACTTCTTCTATGTGAACCCTCTGGAGGTCCATCCGAAAACCCTGGCGTTCAACCATATCTACGATCATGTGAAACCCGTTCGCCAGCGCTGGTTCGGCTGTGCCTGTTGCCCGCCGAATATCGCTCGCGTGCTGACGTCGCTGGGGCATTACATCTATACCGTTCGCCCGGATGCGCTTTTTATTAACCTCTACGTGGGCAACGAGGTCGCCATACCGGTGGGCGACGAGACGCTGCAACTGCGGATTAGCGGCAATTATCCGTGGCAGGAAGAGGTAAATATCGAGATCGTCTCACCTGCGCCGGTGAGGCATACCCTGGCCCTGCGGCTCCCGGACTGGTGCGCGGCACCTGCCGTGTCGCTGAACGGTGAAGCCGTTGCGGGTGAAATCTCCCGGGGATACCTCTACCTGACCCGTACCTGGCAAGAGGGGGATGCTGTCACGCTGACGCTACCGATGCCGGTTCGCCGCGTGTATGGAAACCCGCAGGTACGCCAGCAGGCGGGCAAGGTCGCCCTGCAGCGCGGCCCGCTGGTCTACTGCCTGGAAGAGGCCGATAACGGAGCGAACCTACATAACCTCTCCCTGCCTGCTGACAGCGAATTTCGGGTCTTTGCGGGAAAAGGAATATTCGCGCATAAGATGCTGATTCAGGCGCAAGGGGTTGCACGAAGTGCCACTGAGACGGGATCGGCGGCGTTATGGCAGTATGACCGCTCTCCCGTGCAGCCGCAGCCCAAAATGTTGACCTTTATCCCCTGGTTTAGCTGGGCTAACCGGGGAGAAGGGGAAATGCGGATTTGGGTGGATGAAGGCTGATTATCTGCGGCCTGTTGCCCTCACCCCAGCCCTCTCCCACGGGAGAGGGAGTCAATCCGTAGGCCGGGTAAGGCGAAGCCGCCACCCGGCCTTATCACATCAGAAACGCCAGGTCAGGCCGGTCATCAGCGCGAAGCTGTCGTCGCGGTCGATCATCGGGCTGTTCTTCACGTCGTCAGGTAATACGGTATAGACCGCGCTGGCGTTAAGGAACAGCTTCTCGGTTAACTGATATTTTGCCGCCAGGCCAACGTATGGCGTCCAGCTGTCACCGGCGGTGTATTCATCCAGACCTGAGCGACGAGACTCGCTGCCGGATACGCCGTAGTAGTAGTCGTTGTAGCTTTCGTCGCTGTAGAAAACACCGACAGAGGGCGTCAGAGTCAGGCGTTCCATCCTGATTGGGCGGAAGTACGAGACCTCGCCCACCACGCCACCGCTTTCATCCATCGCATCGCCAGCAACGGCCACTTTCAGAGAACCCCAGCTTTCGTGGCGGTAGTAGGCGCCACCGAGGAAGGCAGACGCTTTACGCTCATCAAGTTTTTTCATCTGATGGTCGTCGTTATCTTCTGGATCAAAATGCAGCGGCATCCACGATGCGGTCAGGCTGAATTCATTCTTTGCGTCTTTCCACAGGATCCATCCGCCCGTGGTCTGGCGAACATAGAATCTGTCGCCTTCATAGCTAATTAACGGAACCGCGGTGGTATTTTCATTATATCCTTTGTAAGGAGACTCATTAAATACAGCCCCCGCGCCAAGTGAAAAGTCACCGGCCATTGCAGAAGTTGTTGCAAATAACGTGGCCGCGATGAGTAAATTGTATTTAATAGTCATTACATGTAATCCATTTATATGCCAAACAAGCGAGGCGCATAATAATGGTTACAAATTTGCCAATGCAACGCTGCGGTTTATATAATATTATATATAAAATCATATAGATGGGTGCGCAGGATGAGTAAATTACAGCTAAAACCACGCGAATTAAAAATCATATCCGTTATCGCCGCAACCCACAGCATTGGTGATGCCGCCGCCCTGCTGGGTATGGCGCAGGCCAACGTCAGTAAATATCTGTCTGATTTTGAAACGCGGGTTGGGCTGAAGGTTTTCGAGCGCACCACCCGTCAGCTCGCCCTCACCCAGTTTGGTGAGGCGTTACTCCCGTACGTGAATGCCACGTTGGATAAGAACAGTCAACTTGTTAATTTCATTGCTGATTATAAGCATGAAAAGCGCGGAAAAGTGACGATCTACGCCCCAACGGGCATCGTGACCTATCTCGCGCGGCACGTGATCCATCAGATAGAGAACATCGGTGACATCCGCATCTCCCTGAAAACCTATAATCTGGACCGGAATGAATTTTCAGAAGGGGTTTCCTTTCCGGATGACTGCGATATCTTAATTACTTATGCACAGCCGAAAGACGAAAGCCTGGTTGCCAGCGTGCTAACAAAATATTCCGTAACGGCATTCGCAACCGTTGACTATTTAAATAAACACCCCTTAACGGGACCTGAAGATTTAATTAATCACTCCTGTATTCTCATTGATTCCATGCTGGTCGATGATGCAAACATCTGGCGTTTCCGCGTCCACGGCAGCGATCACGTACATGATTACCGGGTAACTGGTAATTATATTTGTGACAATACGCAGACGGCCCTGGAGCTGGCAAGAAATAATCTGGGAATCGTGTTTGCGCCAAAAGAGAGTCTGAAGAAAGAATTAACCAAAGGCATGCTAGTCCCTTGCTTTCCGCATCAGGAGGAGTGGTGGCTCGATCTGACCGCCATCTTCCGTAAACGCGAATACCAGCCCTGGCGTGTGCAATACGTTCTGGACGGCGTTCTGAACTGCCTGCGCCAGCAAATTGCTCAGGCCGCCCACGGACGGCCTGAACTGGGTGATTAGAACAGCCCCAGCGGTTTATCAGAGTAGCTGACCAGCAGACATTTCGTCTGCTGGTAATGCTCCAGCATCATCTTGTGGGTTTCACGCCCGATGCCCGACTGCTTATATCCCCCAAACGCCGCGTGCGCCGGATAGGCGTGGTAGCAGTTAGTCCATACGCGCCCGGCCTGTATGCCCCGGCCCATTTTATAGGCCAGATTACCGTTGCGGCTCCAGACGCCTGCCCCCAGACCATATGGCGTGTCGTTGGCAATCTCCAGCGCCTCCTCCATCGTTTTGAAGGTGGTCACGGCCAGCACCGGTCCGAAAATTTCCTCCTGGAAAACGCGCATGTTGTTCTGACCGAACAGGATCGTCGGCTCAAGGTAGTACCCCTCCTGCAGATCCCCACCCAGCACTTTACGGCGACCGCCGGTCAGAATATCCGCCCCTTCTTTCTTGCCGATATCAATGTAGTTGAGGATAGTCTCCAGCTGTCCGTGCGAGACCTGCGCGCCCATCTGGGTGACGTTATCGAGCGGGTTACCGCTGCGGATAGACTCGACGCGGCGAATGGCCCGCTCCATAAAGCGCTCATAGATGGACTCCTGCACCAGCGCGCGGCTTGGGCAGGTACAGACTTCGCCCTGGTTAAAGGCAAACAGCGCAAATCCCTCCAGGGCTTTATCGAAGAAGGCATCCTCTTCTTCCATCACGTCCGCGAAGAAGATGTTCGGGGATTTGCCCCCCAGCTCCAGCGTCACCGGAATGATGTTCTGCGTGGCGTACTGCATGATCTGCTGGCCCACTTCCGTCGAGCCGGTAAACGCCACTTTAGCGATACGTTTTGAAGTAGCCAGATATTCGCCTATCTCACCGCCCGCGCCGTTCACCACGTTAATCACGCCCGGCGGCAGAAGATCGCCAACGATTTCCATCAGCAGCAGAACCGAGAGCGGCGTCAGACGGGCCGGTTTAAGCACAATACAGTTTCCCGCCGCCAGCGCTGGTGCCATTTTCCAGCTCGCCATCAGCAGCGGGAAGTTCCACGGAATAATTTGCCCGACGACACCCAGCGGTTCGTGGAAGTGATACGCCACGGTGTCACTGTCTACCTCGCTGATCCCGCCCTCCTGGGCACGAATACAGGAGGCGAAATAGCGGAAGTGGTCAATCGCCAGCGGCACGTCTGCCGCCATGGTTTCCCGGATCGGCTTGCCGTTATCCCAGGTTTCAGCCGTCGCCAGCAGCTCAAGGTTTTGCTCCATCCGGTCGGCAATTTTGAACAACAGGGCCGCCCTGTCCTGCACGGAGGTATGGGCCCATTTATCTTTCGCTTTGTGCGCCGCATCCAGCGCCAGATCGATATCACGCTTGCCGGAGCTGGCAATCTCACACAGCGGCTGGCCGGTAACAGGGGTCAGGTTGGAATAGTATTCGCCGTCGACGGGAGCGACCCAGTCGCCGCCAATAAAGTTGTCATAACGGGGCTTCAGCTTAAGGGGAAAACCATACTCGCCAGGCTGGATACGCGATGAGGGAGGATTGTTTGTCATGACCGTCTCCTTGCTGTGGGTGTACAACAAGGGTAGTACCGGCTGGTGATTTTATCGCCAGCCGGTAACGGTGTTTACGACAGGGGTCACGGTGTTTCTGGAAAGAGCAGTGAATCCCGCAGGACATGATCGTTACCGCGACGGCGAGTGAAGCCGATACGGTTGAAATACTCCAGGATCTGAATCGCCAGCTTGCGGCCCACGTTCAGCTGGTCGCGGAAATCGGCTGCGCAGGTGGAGCCCCGCGCCTGATCCCGCTCGCGGATCAGGTTCGCAAACGCAACAATACGATCGTTACGGTAATAACGATCTTTTACGATCGCGACTATCAGCCCCTGCTGCGCGGCATGCCGCAACACCTGGCGCATCACCTGCTCGTCGGCGTTTGTTTCACGAGCCAGATCGCGAACCCACCATGGTTCGTCGCCAAACAGCGGGGCCACTTTCTGCCATATTGCTTCTTGCTCTGCGCTAAACCCGGCCTTGTGATCCGGCAGGTGCAGCCAGCCGTGGTGGCTTTTGATCGCCCCGCTTTCGCGCATGTTTTCAATTAGCAGCAGCACCAGCGCATCGTCTTCCATTGGCAGCGCCATGCGCCGCAGACGTTCCCGACCCGGGCCAGGCTCATCCTGATGCTGTTCATGGTAAGTGGCGAGCGTAGTCAGTATCTTGCGCTGCCAGCGTGCGGCAACCGGGGCATTGAGCAGGCGGTTACCCGCCTGTATAAAGCCCGGCTCTTGTGTCAGCTGTCGTAAGCCTTCCCCGCTCAGCTGGCGCGCCCATGCGAAATCCTTAAGACTTACCGCCCCACGCTCAAGATGCACCCGCAGCGCGGCGTCATCTTCTCTGGCCTGCGCCAGCGCGGCCAGCCATTGCAAATATTCTGGTTTCCGCTTGCCGCGTCGCGGCGGGTTAAGCATCACCACCCGCGCCCCGGCCAGCGTTTCACGCGCGGAAATATCACGCAGCACCAGACGATCGTTGTCTGCCAGCCACAGCGGCGAATCGAACACCAGTTCAGCAAGGTCGTTTTCCAGCAGCGACACGCGCCCGGTAATATGGCTGGCCGCGTGGTGAATATGCAGCGGCTGCCATTGGGTCAGCGGCGCATGCGTCTGCAGGGAGACAATGACGCGTTCAGACGGTTCAGGCGGGGCATCGGCCAGCAGCCAGTCGCCGCGGTTTAGCTGCTCTTTTTCCGCATCCCCGGCAATGTTCAGCGCGATCCGCTGCCCGGCGTGAGCCTGCTCTGTGGGCTGGTTTTGAGCATGCAGGCCGCGCACGCGCATCGGTTTATTCACGCCCGTCAGCCATAAGCTATCGCCTACTTTCACTTCGCCGCTGAGCGCCGTCCCGGTGACCACCAGACCCGCCCCCTTCACGCTAAACGCCCGGTCAATCGCCAGACGGAAACGGTGATGGCTGGCGTGGTCACGTGATAAAAGATGCTGCAAGTGGTGGCGAAGTTCGTCGATACCTCGCCCTTCGGTCGCCACGGTGACAAAAAGCGCTGCATCGGCAAAGCCATATTCCCGTAAGGTCGCCTGCACCGCTTCGCGCACCTCGCTGACGCGTGCGTCATCCACGCGATCGGCTTTGGTTAGCGCCACGGTCAGCTGCGGGTTGCCGGTCAGCTGCAGGATCGCCAGATGCTCGCGGGTTTGCGCCATAACGCCATCATCACAGGCCACCACCAGCAGGGCATGATCGATGCCGCCTACCCCCGCCAGCATGTTAGACAGAAACTTTTCATGCCCCGGCACATCAATAAAACCCAGCACGCGGCCATCAGGCTGGGGCCAGTAGGCATACCCCAGATCGATGGTCATGCCGCGCTTTTTCTCTTCCGGCAGGCGGTCGGCGTTTACGCCGGTGATCGCCTGCAGTAACGTGGTTTTTCCGTGGTCAACGTGACCGGCGGTGGCAATAATCATTTCAACAACATCTCCAGAAATCGCTCTTCATCTTCAAGGCAGCGCAGATCCAGCCACATCCGGCCATCGTAAATCCGCCCGATCACCGGCGTCGACAAATGACGCCAGCGCGACGACAGGGCTTCAAGGTGGCTGCCGCGCCCGTCGCGCGGGGTGAACGTCAGAGCTTCACTCGGCAGCCTGTCCACCGGCAACGAACCGCTGCCAATCTGTGACTGGCAAGGCTCAATGCGAACGTCAAAATCGGGATAGTGCGGCGCGACGCGCTGCAGCAGTAGCTCGGCCTGGGCGCGAATCGAGGCGGCATCCCGGGTTAACAGACGCAGCGTCGGCAGGCGGTCAGCCAGCTTCTCAGGATGGAGATAGAGTCGCAGCGTCGCGTCCAGCGCGGCAAGGGTCATTTTATCGGCACGCAGGGCGCGCTTGAGCGGGTGCTGCTGCAGCTTCGCAATCAGCTCGCGTTTACCCAGGATAATCCCGGCCTGCGGCCCGCCCAGCAATTTGTCGCCGGAGAAGCTAACCAGGCTTACGCCCGCCGCAATCATCTCCTGCGGCATCGGTTCTTTTGGCAGGCCGTACTGGCTCAGGTCGACCAGCGAGCCGCTGCCGAGATCGGCAATCACCGGTATATTCAGCTCGTGCCCCATCGCCGCCAGCTCCGCCTCGTCAACGGCTTTGGTAAAGCCTTCAATATGGTAATTGCTGGTGTGGACCTTCATCAGCAGGGCGGTATTTTCATTCACCGCCGCGCGATAATCTTTCGCATGGGTGCGGTTGGTGGTACCCACTTCATGCAGCGTACAGCCCGCCTGGCGCATCACATCCGGGATGCGAAACGCGCCGCCAATCTCCACCAGCTCACCGCGGGACACCACCACCTCTTTGCCGCTGGCGGTGGCCGCCAGCATCAGCAGCACCGCCGCGGCGTTGTTGTTCACAATGCAGGCATCTTCCGCGCCGGTCAGCTGGCACAGCAACTCCGCCAGCGCGCGATCGCGATGCCCGCGCCCGGCGCCGTCAAGATCGTACTCCAGCGTCACAGGCGCTCGCATGGCCTGCATCACGGCGTCCACCGCCTCTTCCGCCTGCTGCGCGCGCCCCAGATTGGTATGCAGCACGGTTCCCGTCAGGTTAATCACCGGGCGCAACGCGCTTTGCGCCTTCGCCTCCAGGCGCTGTTCAACTTCCTGCTCCCACGCACTACACCAGGCGGGCAAGGCGTTTTCTGCCTGAATCGCACCTCGGGCTTCGTCCTGAAGCAGACGTAACATCTCAACCGTCGCGGTATGGCCGAAACGTTCAACAGCGGCATGAATACGGGGGTTGCGAAGAAGCCGATCGGTCGCGGGGATTTGGCTGTACAGCGAATGATGAGTAGTCATGAAAGCGCCTGGCGAGTAAATATCTTCCCCCCTCCCGACGGGAGAGGGAGTTAACATGTGGAGAGATTGTACCCCCTCCCGCGGCGAAGTGTTATAACCCGCGTCAAGCCTTTGGCGGTTCGGTTCGGGCAAAGCTCTCGCGGCTAAAAAGCGATTCTGCAAGTTTCACCAGTAACGGGCGGTCGACGCACCAGCCAGGGGAGACGCGGCGGAAGTTGAGGTAACCGATGGCGCAGGCGATGGCGATGGTCCCCAGGTCCAGGCTGTCGATGTGGATCTTGCCCTCCCGGATAAGCTGTTCGCACCGGTCCAGGCTGCGGCTGATTTTTTCCCGCTGGCGCAGCAGTTCGTTTTCTGACTGCTGGGCGGCAGGCCGCGCCTGTTCACGCACGGAGGTGAGCGCCGCATCCATAATGCCGTCGGCCAGGGCTTCAATTTGCTTCACCGCCAGCGCCGCTTTTGGGTCAGCAGGCAGCATGGCCGGCGCAACGCCCAGCAGTTCTATGTACTCGGCAATAATCGGGGAATCGAACCAGTATTCACCCTCGTCCGTCACCAGCGCGGGGACTTTCCCCAGCGGATTGTACTGCGCGACGCCGTTTTCGGCGTTGTAGGGCTGCTCATTGACGAATTCAAATTCAATCCCCTTCTCCAGCAGGAGAATCGAGATTTTTCGCACGAAGGGACTGGTGTAGCTACCGATGAGTTTCATTGCCTGATCCTTGATGCCGGAAAAAAGTCAGTATGGATCAAGCGATGAAAAAAGGGCAGGTCTGCGTGTCGCATTCCTGCCCGGGTGGGATTAGTGATCGAGGTAGAGGTAGTGCATCCAGCTGGTCATCCGCAGCAGCACTTTACGCATGACCGAAACGTGGGCGAAGTGGTCCGAATAGACTGCCACCTGGGCATAAATACCGTCCGGCAGGGCATCGACCTCGGCGTTGGGTTCCAGCTCAATCAGCGCCTGTACGCCATCCGTGCCCGGCACCACCGTCAGCGACTGCAGTGCGCCCTGCGCCTGATAGGTTCCTCCCGGCACCACCGGCAGAATACTGGTGAGCTTACCGGAGAACACCTGGCCCGGCAGAGCGTTAAACACCACTTCCGCTTCATCACCCGGCTTCAGACGCAGCAGCGAGTTCTGGCGGAACTGGGCCACGATCTGACGTTTCTGTTCAGGAATAAAGACCATCACCGGACGCAGAGGCAGCGCGGCGGCATAGGTCCCCGGACGGATCAACACCTGGGTGATGTAACCATTGCTCGGCGCACGCACCACGGTCTGATCCAGATTGTATTTCGCTTCGGCAAGCTGGGCGCGCAGGGAGGCAATCTGCGACTGCTCGCCGTTCACCATGCTGTCTAACTGGCTTTGGATCTGCACCTGTTCAGCCACGGAGCCTTTTACCAGTGCATCCTGCGCCAGATAGTTCTGCCGCGCGTTGTCGATATCGCTTTCAGAGAACGGATTCACCTTCGCCTGGCTGCCTTTCAGGTAGCGCTGATAATCTTTGTACAGGCGATCGCGCTCAGCGGAAACGCGCGTGGTATTGGCGACAGCTTCCGCCAGCTGCGCTTTCAGATTATCGATGTTGTGCGTCGCGGTCACCAGGTCAGCCTGCAGTCTGTCGACCCGCGCCTGATAACGGCCTGGATCCAGCTTAAATAACACTTCGCCTTTTTTAATTAGCTGGTTATTTTTATCGGTCACTTCGCTAACCACGCCGGTCACCTGCGGCGTAATCGGAATGGAAATAACCGCTTTTTGCGCCGTAAACGTATATGGGTGGTTATAGTTCATGAGCAGAATAAGTCCGGCAACAATAAACACCCCACCTAATGTGGCGGTGGCAAGCGTCCACTGGTTGACCGGAATACGGAATATTTTAAAGATGGCCCAGGCAAATGCCACGTAGGTCAAAATAATCAACAGATCCATGATTAGCGCTCCAGCGTGTTCTTATCAGCAGTAGGCTCTACTGCGGCCAGCTTTTGTTCGAGTTCCGCCACGCGTTTGGCTAGCGCATCCATGCCCGGGACCTCATCAGCCCTGGTGATGTGGTTTTGCATACCCCAGCCGCGATCTTCGCGGTACAGGGTGGCCCAAATCCACAGGAACGGCCAGATGGCATGAAGCGTAAACAGACTAATCCACCCTGCCGTGTGAATAGCATCGGCATGCGGATGGTTACGCTTTTTGGCCATATTATAAGGGATGTCATGAATGGCGATGATTCCGTAAAAAAGAACCAGAAATACAAAAATCAATACGCCCAGCGCAAAATAGTTGAGAAACATATTCTCCTCACTTAAACAACGTCAACTCATTAAATTAATAAAACAGTACGCAACCTAATTATTTTTTATAAAAACGGTTTTTTGCTCACTATTTCAGAGCCGGGGAGTATGGGTTTTTATAATATCTCCATGCAAGTTTATAAGCGTGTCAAAATATATCCTGAATAATAATAGACTTAACCTTACAATATGAGCGTAATCCACCTTTTAACTTTTCGCCATACCACACATCAAAAGTGGTTTTTTAGCTTTACGTGTCGTGCTGTTTCAGCATGGCACCGAATCGCAAAGCAGAGTTTGCTGGCGATCGCAGCCGGAGAAATCTGCATAAAAATATTTTGTGAAATCAATCACAATCCAGAAACAAACATGCCAAATCAAAATGTGATGCGCATCACGAAAAACGGTAGTTTTTGCGTTAATTCTCACCATCGTATTTTTTTTGTCCACTTATTTTGTGATTCAGATCACTCAATTACTGACCACACCCCCTACATTTACGTGACGTAAATCACATAAATTTTCACTGTCTGGACAGTTGAACGATTCAGTGCCAGATTTCACAGCATCAGAACAGGGCCCGGCTACCTCTGCCGCCGCACATTAACAATAAACCTCGGGCCACAAGCCTAAGCGTAATCAAAAGAAGGGGTGTTTTATGTCATCCGATTTCAAGATCAAAGTTCAAAGCTTTGGTCGTTTCCTCAGCAACATGGTGATGCCAAATATCGGCGCGTTTATCGCGTGGGGTATCATCACTGCATTGTTTATTCCGACAGGGTGGTTGCCTAACGAAACGCTGGCGAAACTTGTTGGCCCAATGATTACTTACCTGCTGCCACTGCTCATCGGTTTCACCGGTGGTCGTCTGGTGGGCGGTGACCGTGGTGGCGTCGTGGGTGCCATCACCACGATGGGGGTTATCGTCGGTGCGGATATGCCGATGTTCCTCGGGGCGATGATTGCCGGCCCTCTGGGCGGCTGGGCGATTAAGAAATTCGACGTCTGGGTTGATGGTAAGATCAAATCCGGCTTCGAAATGCTGGTGAACAACTTCTCTGCGGGCATCATCGGGATGATCCTCGCGATTCTGGCGTTCCTCGGCATTGGCCCGGCAGTTGAAGTCCTGTCTAAAATTCTGGCGGCTGGCGTTAACTTCATGGTGGCGCACGAGATGCTGCCGCTGGCGTCTATCTTTGTTGAACCGGCGAAAATCCTGTTCCTCAACAACGCCATTAACCACGGTATCTTCTCGCCGCTGGGTATTCAGCAGTCGCACGACCTCGGCAAGTCCATCTTCTTCCTGATTGAAGCCAACCCGGGCCCGGGTATGGGTGTGCTGCTGGCGTACATCTTCTTTGGTCGCGGCAGCGCGAAGCAGTCTGCTGGCGGTGCGGCTATCATCCACTTCCTGGGCGGTATCCACGAAATTTACTTCCCGTACGTGCTGATGAACCCACGTCTGATCCTGGCCGTTATCCTCGGCGGTATGACCGGTGTGTTCACCCTGAGCGTGCTGGGCGGTGGCCTGGTGTCTCCGGCCTCTCCGGGCTCTATCCTGGCGGTGCTGGCAATGACGCCAAAAGGGGCTTACTTCGCAAACATCGCGGCCATCTTTGCCGCCATGGCGGTCTCCTTCGTGGTCTCTTCTATTCTGCTGAAAACCAGCAAAGTGAAAGAAGATGATGACATCGAAGCAGCAACCCGTCGTATGCACGACATGAAAGCCGAATCCAAAGGCGCGACCCCACTGGCCGCCGGTGATGTCTCTAACGACCTGAGCCACGTGCGTAAAATCATCGTGGCCTGTGATGCCGGTATGGGTTCCAGCGCAATGGGTGCAGGCGTGCTGCGTAAGAAAGTGCAGGATGCGGGTCTGACCAACATCTCCGTGACCAACAGCGCCATTAACAGCCTGCCACCGGATGTTGACCTGGTGATCACGCACCGTGACCTGACCGAGCGCGCCATGCGCCAGGTACCGCAGGCTCAGCATATTTCGCTGACCAACTTCCTCGACAGCGGCCTGTACACCAGCCTGACCGAGCGTCTGGTGGCCGCGCAGCGTCATGAAGATAACGAAGTGAAAGTGCGCACCAGCCTGCAGGACAGTTTTGACGAGAGCAATACCCACCTGTTCAAACTGGGGGCGGAGAACATCTTCCTCGGTCGCACTGCGGCAACCAAAGAAGAAGCGATTCGCTTTGCCGGTGAGCAGCTGGTAAAAGGCGGCTACGTTCAGCCTGAATACGTAGACGCGATGCTGGAACGTGAAAAACTGACGCCAACCTACCTGGGCGAATCCATCGCGGTGCCGCACGGTACGGTGGAAGCGAAAGATCGCGTTCTGAAAACCGGCGTCGTATTCTGTCAGTACCCGCAGGGCGTCCGCTTCGGTGAAGAAGAAGACGACATCGCCCGTCTGGTGATTGGTATCGCCGCTCGCAACAACGAGCACATTCAGGTGATTACCAGCCTGACCAACGCGCTGGATGATGAGTCTGTCATTGAGCGTCTGGCCAATACCACCAGCGTGGAAGAAGTGCTGGCTCTGCTGAACAAATAAGTTCTCTTCCCTCTCCCCTCCGGGGAGAGGGCTAGGGTGAGGGGAAAACGTTCCTCACCCCAGCCCTCTCGGGTAAAAACATTGATTAAGGTTAACACTATGAAAGCATTACATTTTGGCGCAGGTAATATCGGTCGTGGCTTTATCGGCAAGCTGCTGGCAGACGCGGGCATTACGCTGACATTCGCCGATGTAAATCAGGTCGTTCTGGATGCCCTGAATGACCGTCATAGCTACCAGGTACATGTGGTGGGTGAAAATGAGCAGGTGGAAACGGTCACTGGCGTCAACGCGGTAAGCAGTATCGGCGACGACGTTATCGACCTTATCGCCAGCGTTGACCTGGTCACCACGGCGGTGGGCCCGGTGGTACTGGAGCGTATCGCCCCTGCGGTGGCAAAAGGCCTGGCAAAACGTAAAGCGCAGGGCATCGACACCCCGCTGAACATTATTGCCTGCGAGAACATGGTGCGCGGCACCACGCAGCTGAAAGGCCACGTGCTCAACGCCGTAGCAGAGGAAGACAAAGCCTGGGTGGAAGCGCACGTCGGGTTTGTGGATTCCGCCGTTGATCGTATCGTCCCGCCGTCAGAATCTGCGACCAACGATCCGCTGGAAGTGACCGTGGAAACCTTCAGCGAGTGGATCGTTGATAAAACCCAGTTTAAAGGCGCGCTGCCGACCATTCCGGGAATGGAATTAACCGATAACCTGATGGCATTTGTCGAACGCAAACTCTTCACGCTGAACACCGGGCATGCTATAACCGCCTACCTCGGGAAATTGGCCGGTCATCAGACCATTCGCGACGCGATCCTTGATGAGAAGATCCGTGCGGTGGTGAAAGGGGCAATGGAAGAGAGCGGCGCGGTGCTGATCAAACGCTACGGTTTTGATGCTGAGAAACATGCAGCATACATCCAGAAAATCCTCGGTCGTTTTGAAAACCCGTATCTGAAAGATGACGTTGAGCGCGTAGGCCGCCAGCCGCTGCGTAAACTGAGCGCGGGCGATCGCCTGATTAAGCCGCTGCTGGGCACGCTGGAATACGGCCTGCCGCACGCCAACCTGGTGAAAGGCATTGCCGCCGCGATGCACTATCGCAGCGAGCAGGATCCCCAGGCGATTGAGCTGGCTCAGTTGATTGACGATAAAGGCGCGCAAGCTGCGCTGGCGCAGATTTCCGGTCTGGACGCCAACAGCGACGTGGTTGTGGAGGCGGTTAACGCATACAACGCAACCAAATGATGCACAGTGAGGCGCAGGTCATCCTGCGCCCTGATTACAGATTGTCAGATATGCAGGCAATAATGGAACAAACCCAGGCCTTTGAAAATCGTGTGCTTGAGCGTCTGAATGCTGGCAAAACCGTACGAAGTTTCCTGATTGCCGCCGTCGAGCTATTAACCGAGGCGGTGAATATCCTGGTGCTTCAGGTGTTCCGCAAAGACGACTACGCGGTAAAATATGCTGTAGAACCGTTACTGGACGGCGACGGGCCGCTGGGCGATTTATCCGTGCGTCTGAAGCTGATTTATGGTCTTGGCGTGCTGAACCGACAAGAGTATGAAGATGCGGAGCTGTTGATGGCACTGCGCGAAGAGCTCAATCATGACGGTAATGAGTACACCTTTACCGATGACGAGATCCTTGGCCCCTTTGGCGAGCTGCATTGCGTCACTGCGCTCCCCCCTGCCCCCCATTTTGACAACAGCGACCCTGAGCTGTACGCGATGCAAAAGCTGCGTTATCAACAGGTTGTCCGTTCTACGATGGTCCTCTCCCTGACTGAGCTGATTTCCCGAATCAGCTTAAAAAAAGCGTTTCAGAAGTAAGCCTGCTCACATTGGTGTATCCTTCCCTGTAAATTCCCCGTTTTCAGAGTTATTTGTCATGAAAGAAGTCGAAAAGAACGAAATTAAACGCCTGAGCGACCGCCTGGATCTGATCCGCCACCAGATGGCTGGTCTCTCGCTGGTCGATTCCGCCGAGAAGTACGCCGAGCTTGAGAAAGAGACCGCAAAGCTGGAAGCGGAGATCGAACGTCTGCGTGAAGTTAAAGGCCAGAAGCTGAGCAAAGAAGCGCAGAAGCTGATGAACATGCCGCACCGCCGCGCGATCACCAAAAAAGAGCAGGCCGACATGGGCAAGCTGAAGAAAAGCGTCCGTGGTCTGGTGGTGGTTCACCCGATGACCGAGCTTGGCCGCGAAATGGGCCTGAAAGAGATGACGGGTTTTTGTAAGACCGCGTTCTGATATTTAATTTAAGTTAAACACAAACCGACCCAATATATTCACTAGGCGAATATATTGGGTATTTGCCTTAAATAGCAGATGACTGCTCACAAGTGTAAATATGTAACAGTAAAATCTGCCGGTTCACAATTCCCTTCCTTAAGAGTAAAGTAGATATTCATTTCTTTCGATCTAACTAATACACACGGCACGCCATTGAAATATAATATATCTTCCTTGGCGTGATGGTATGTCATTGCATTAGGTTATAAATTTTATGAATTCTACTGAGAGCTCAACCTTTCAAAACAGCGCCCTTTCTTTAGAACAAAAACTTGAAAAAGCCAGGGCTGAACTTCTGGATTTAGGGGCAAGGAACCGCTTACTCAACATTCCGCGATCAAAGAATACACGCTTCCTGGAAGTGATTGATGAGCGTTCTGAACAGGTCTATAACCTTCTGTTTAATGAAAAAAAGACGTTCACTTTTTTGCATGGTAAATCAGGAAAAGAAGACGATCTGGAGACTGAAGATAGCCCTTCTGAAGAAAAATCTTTTATTTATCAATTCGATGAATCAGACACAGAAATAAAATCGCAACATCTTGATACTAAACTGCAGACTCGTTTAACACCTAAAGGATTGCAGACTCGATTACTCGATTTGTACCACGACTCCAAAACGCTTGAAGAGGAGCAAGGCGCAAACATCCTTTTCTTAGCACTGGGCACATTGAAGTGGGTAGATCCCGCCAATAAAGAGAATGTCCGTTACGCCCCATTGATACTTGTACCAGTCAGCCTGGAGCGCGGTAGTGCAGGAGAAAGATTTAAGCTAAAAGCGCGCTCAGAAGACATCATCCCTAACCTCTCTCTGGAAGCCTTCCTTGAACGCGTACACCAGATCACATTACCGGTACTGCCATCTAATGATGATGAAATTAACGTAAGCGGTTACTTTGAGGCTGTACAGCAAGCTATAGCAATAAAAACAGATTGGGAAGTTAAGGCCAATGACATAATTCTTGGTTTATTCTCTTTTTCTAAGTTTTTGATGTATCGCGATCTTGACCCTGCCAACTGGCCTGAGGATGATGCGATCACATCACAATACCTTATTCGTGCGCTCATGGAGGAAGGGTTCGATGAAAGCGATGGACTTCTTTCAGAAGAGAGTCCTATAGACCCTATTATTTCGCCAAAAGATATGCTTCATATTATGGATAGTGATAGCTCTCAGACGCTCGCGATTCATGAAGTAAGAAGTGGGAGAAACCTTGTTATACAAGGGCCACCGGGGACGGGTAAGTCGCAGACGATAGCCAATATCATTGCCTCAGCCATCGCGGATGGAAAAACGGTACTCTTTGTTGCAGAAAAAATGGCAGCTCTTGAAGTGGTCAAACGGCGCTTAGATCAAACAGGGGTAGGTGATGCTTGTTTAGAACTCCACAGTAATAAGGCCAATAAACGGATTTTACTTGAAGAGTTGAAGCGAGTGTGGGATTTAGGCTCACCTCGCGGTGAATTTCCTGATGAATTGATAGAGAACTTAACCGAAGCCCGTGACTCCCTGAATGCGCACCCAGCACGCCTCCACAAAGTCTATACACCTTCGGGTTTGAGCCCTTATCAGGTGATTGGCCAATTGGTAAGATTGCGTCAAAATGGACAAACACCTACAGACTTTATTCTTCATGGCTTCGAGGAATGGAACAATAACGATCTGATAAAACGACTGGATCTCGTTAAAGAGCTTATTGAACGAATTGAAGATATTGGACTACCCCGTAATCACCCCTGGAATGGCGTAAAAAGAGAATCCGTTTTACCGGGTGAGCTCGATCGCCTGATGCCAAAAATCACTACGTTGCTGGACAAAGTAAATAATTTTCAAAGCACTATCGTGCCCCTTGCTGGACGAGTTGGGATAACGCCTGAACCCGTAAATTTCAACGAGGCGGAGAAAATCGTTCAGATCGCTAACCTCATAACTCAGGCCCCCAAGTTTGAGGAAGCTGCACTAATAAATCCTGTCTGGTCTACTTCTCTTAATGAAATAAAAAGTCTAATTGAACAGGGTGTAACGTATCAGAATGATTTAAATGAAATCAAACAACTGATTAATGATGAACAGGTTGACACACCTCTTCTTGAATTTCGAGATGAGCTGCAAACGATCCCGGAGGACCTTTTACCAGATGCCTTCTCGACCGCCAGAGCCTTATTACCGCTAATACCCCAAATTCAATTAACAGTGAACCATCTGACTAAAGAGCTAGGTACTGAATCTCTGTATCGTTCATCTCAGGAAATCAAAAATCTGATTGAACTCAGCATACGTGTAGCAGAGGCCCCTGATGCGAGCCCACAAGCCTTTGTCGCGTCTGTATGGGAACATGGTGTCGAGCAAGCCAGGGAGTTGGTCAATTCGATCGCTGATTTACATGCTTTGCGTCAGAAAATCGATCCTCTTGTTTCGGAGACCATTTGGGATACCGAACTTACACAAATTCGTCATAACCTCGCGATTCATACAGGGATGTTCAAAATATTGAATAGTGAATGGCGCCGTTCACGTGCGCTTTCCCGCTCTCTTATTCGCGATATAAATCTGCCTGTTCAGCAGCAAATCGAGCTTTTGGATAACGTGATTCAGGCACAAGTACTGCGAAAAAATATCGCCAACGCTAGCGAGTTTGGCAGCAGTGCTTTTGGCTCACACTGGCGTGGTGAAAGCAGTGACAGCGGTGCTTTGAAAGCACTAGTAGAATGGATGGCGACACTTAAAGATGTTGGCTCAGAAGCACGTTTACTTGCGAGCCAATTGTCTGATCGTGAAACATTGAGGCACCTTAGCCAGAAACTGGAGCTGCTTCTTAATCAAGCTGCCATCGAACTGAAACAACTTTGGAAAGCGTTTGGCACAACTGCAGAATCCTGGTTTGATAATCATTATTCTATTAAGCGAGTTCCATTAAGCTATGTTGAAGCTCTGGCTCAAAAACTCAGTCGTATAGACTCTACATCACATCAGGTGTTTAAAGATCCAGCAGATCGGCCCGGTGAACGCCTGACGCTGGTTAAGAAGATTATCGCATTGCAGTATCAGAAGAAGGACATTGAGTCCCAATCCGAATTGGGAAATTCAGCATTTGGTAATTCGTGGCTAGAGACACGGTCTAACTGGCACAATCTCGTTAACGGTTATACATGGATGGAAAATCACGGTGACTTACGCTTCGTCTGCGCGACCGTAAATGATCGTAATGAGTTACTGAATTCCGCGAATCAACTTTCAGCGACGCGTGTCTCTATTATTGACGAACTTGAAAACCTGAACAACGAACTCGAATCGTCCACCAAAGAATTATTCCATTTGGATAATCAGCATTTACGTATCGATAGCGTCCTAAGTAAACTAATCTCCTGGATTGAAAATGCCGAGCAATTGTCTAAATGGGTTGCCTGGCAACACCGACGCAACCAGGCGAATAATCTGGGACTCTCAGAAGTGGTAGAACGGCTTGAGGATGGGCGCTTACCATTATCCACTTGTTATAGCTCGGTCGAATATGCCTATTATGAATCGCTGTTCAGTTTAATGGTTAAAGAGACGCCATCTCTTTCCCGCTTCGACGGCGATCTTCATAACCGAAAAGTTCAGTATTTTGCCGAAATGGATTTACGCCGCATAAAGAGCTCAAGTATTGAGGTCGCTCGGGCACATCATCGCCGTATTCCTTCAAAAACCGGAGCGGCAGGCCCGGTTGGCGTTCTGCGCGCTGAAATGGCGAGGAAAAGAGGCCATATGCCTATTCGTCAATTGATGCTTAAAGCTGGCCCGGCAATTCAGGCAATCAAACCAGTAATGATGATGAGTCCACTCTCTGTCGCACAATTCTTGATCCCAGGTAAGCAAAAATTTGATTTGCTTGTGATGGATGAAGCCAGCCAGATTCAACCTGTCGATGCCATAGGTGCAATTGCACGGTGTCAGCAAGTTGTTGTTGTCGGCGACGAAAGACAATTACCGCCAACCAGTTTCTTCTCTCGTATGACTGAAGCCAGTAACGATGATGGGGATGAGGATTCAACGCAAGTAGCAGATATCGAAAGCATACTCGGATTGTTTGTTGCCAGAGGCTTGCCACAGCGCATGCTTCGCTGGCATTACCGCAGTCGACACCAGTCGCTTATCGCGGTTTCAAATAGTCAGTTCTACGAAAATAAATTGTTTATTGTCCCAAGCCCATATACCGAAGAGGCTGGTATGGGTTTGCGATTCCATTATGTTGAAAACGGTGTTTTCGAATCAGGTGCAGGTAATGCCAATCCTATTGAGGCCAAAAGAATTGCTACCGCAATTCTTGAACATATACAGCAGAACCCTGAATTGTCACTGGGAGTCGCAACATTCTCTGTTTCACAACGTAAGGCTATTCAGGATGAATTAGAGATTCTCCGCCGTTTAAACCCTCAATATGAAGATTTCTTTAATTATCATCCTGGCGAACCATTCTTCATTAAGAACCTGGAAAACATTCAAGGTGACGAGCGTGATGTCATCATGATCTCGGTCGGATATGCGCGTAATAACCAAGGTTATCTGGCAATGCGATTCGGTCCTCTGGGTTCACAAGGTGGTGAGCGACGGCTGAATGTACTGATTAGTCGAGCGAAACGCCGATGTGAGGTTTTTGCATCGATCACCGATGAAGATATTGATCTCGAGCGTGCAAAAGGTGTTGGTGTATTGGCGTTCAAACTCTTCCTTCAATATGCCCGCACAGGACGTTTATCAGTGTCCACCGTTTCCGGACGTCCGATGGACAGCGTATTTGAAGAACAGGTCGCCTCAGCACTTCAGAACCGAGGTTATCAGGTGCACCCACAAGTTGGAATCGCTGGCTTCTTTATCGATCTGGCAATTGCGGATCCTGAGTTACCGGGGCGGTATCTTCTCGGGATTGAATGTGATGGCAGCGCTTATCATTCCTCTCGTTCTGCAAGAGAGCGTGATCGTTTACGTCAGGCCGTTCTGGAAGATCATGGATGGATCATACACCGAATCTGGAGTACTGATTGGTTCCAAAGACCTGAGGAACAATTGCAAAAAGTTATTAATGCTATTGAAAATGCAAAAAGAGAACTGAATAGTAGAGCAGAACATACATACGGTCGTTCCCGAGCCGTTCCTGTAGATATCGTCACCGTTGAACGAGAAGACGTTATTGAGGTTGGTTTTGATAGAGCTGATTCCGCTAATGACCAGTCTATCATTTATGAAGAAGCACAACCCGAAGCCAATCTTTCATATGCTTTACATGAAACGCCAATCAGCATACTTGCTGATATGGTTGAAAAAATAGTCTTCACAGAATCACCTATCCATTTGAACGAAGTAATCACTCGTCTTCGCTCAGCATGGGGATTGCAGCGAGCCGGTGCACGGATAGAAAGCGTTGTTAGCCAGGCAGCTCAAATTGCCTGTAAACGAGGTAAGATTTATAAGGAGCATGAATTTTTCATACACAAAGAAGTATCAATTCGACTCCGCAACAGACAGAACGTCTTATCTGCAGGCGTCCGTAAACCAGAATTGATCGCACCTGTAGAAATCGCTTCAGGTGTGTTTGACATCGTTAGCACAAGTCTGGGTGCAACTGAAGATGAGATCATTACATCCATTTCAAGGATGCTTGGTTTTAAATCGACCAGTAGTGTTCTTCGAAAAGTGATCTCCGATGTCATTGAGCAGGAAATTAACGATAACCGTCTTAAGCAACAAGATGGTTTGATTGTTATCGGAGATACCGCCTCCGTTCAGAACGCTGTTTAATTCATGTTCATCTATTAACCCTTTTATGGGGCCCACTACCATATAGTGGAGCCCCATAAAAAATTGGCCCAACCAATCCCCCTTTTCTTTCTTCCCTGGTTCACAATTCCATCATTTTCGCTCACAAAACCATTGCTAGCTCATAACATTTGGTTAACCATTCATTGTCATTAACCCTACAACACAATATTGGCAGGACCACTTTTACACAGACTGTGACGCAGAGATGAGCGGAGACTCACCCGCAACGCAGGCTGTCTGGTCCTCAGGAGACCTGCATGAGCCTCTGGCAACAAAACTACGACCCGGCCGGAAATATCTGGCTGTCGAGCCTGATCGCATCGCTGCCGATCCTGTTCTTCTTCTTTGCGCTGATTAAGCTCAAGCTGAAGGGCTACCTTGCCGCGACGTACACCGTCGCCATCGCGCTGCTGGTGGCGCTGTTCTTCTACAAAATGCCGGTCGATCGCGCCCTGGCCTCCGTCGTCTACGGTTTCTTCTACGGTCTGTGGCCGATTGCGTGGATCATCATCGCCGCGGTGTTTGTCTATAAAATCTCGGTGAAAACCGGGCAGTTCGACATTATCCGCTCGTCGATCCTATCCATCACGCCGGATCAGCGCCTGCAGATGTTGATTGTCGGTTTCTCTTTTGGGGCGTTTCTTGAAGGGGCCGCTGGCTTCGGCGCACCGGTGGCGATCACCGCCGCGCTGCTGGTCGGGCTGGGCTTTAACCCTCTGTATGCCGCGGGACTGTGCCTGATTGTGAACACCGCGCCGGTGGCGTTTGGCGCAATGGGGATCCCGATTCTGGTCGCAGGCCAGGTGACCGGGCTGGACAGCTTTGAGATTGGCCAGATGGTTGGCCGCCAGCTGCCGTTCCTGACCATCATCGTCCTGTTCTGGATCATGGCGATTATGGATGGCTGGCGCGGCGTGAAAGAGACGTGGCCTGCGGTGATGGTCGCCGGCGGTTCGTTCGCTATTGCACAGTACCTCAGCTCCAACTTCCTCGGCCCGGAGCTGCCGGACATCATCTCTTCGCTGGTCTCGCTGGTCTGTCTGACGCTGTTCCTGAAGCGCTGGCAGCCGGTACGTATTTTCCGCTTCGCCGACATGGGCGCCTCACAGGTCGATCAAACCCTGGCGCGTACAGGCTATACCGCAGGCCAGGTCATCCGCGCATGGTCGCCGTTCCTGTTCCTGACTGCCACGGTGACGCTCTGGAGTATCCCGCCGTTTAAGGCCCTGTTTGCCCCAGGTGGTGCGCTGTATGACATGGTGATTAACATCTCTGTGCCGTTCCTCGACAAGATGGTCGCCCGTATGCCGCCGGTGGTGCACGCCGCCACGCCGTATGCCGCAGTCTATAAATTCGACTGGTTCTCCGCTACCGGCACCGCCATCCTGTTTGCCGCTATTCTTTCTGTTGTGTGGCTGCGCATGAAGCCTGCCGCTGCGGTGCAGACCTTTGCGGCGACCATTAAAGAATTGATGCTGCCGATCTACTCCATCGGCATGGTGCTGGCGTTCGCGTTTATCTCGAACTACTCCGGCCTGTCATCGACGCTGGCACTGGCGCTGGCGCATACCAGCCACGCCTTTACCTTCTTCTCGCCGTTCCTCGGCTGGCTGGGGGTGTTCCTGACCGGTTCAGATACCTCGTCTAACGCCCTGTTCGCCGCCCTGCAGGCGACGGCCGCCCAGCAAATCGGCGTCTCAGACGTGCTGTTAGTGGCCGCGAATACCACCGGCGGCGTGACCGGGAAGATGATCTCTCCGCAGTCCATCGCCATTGCCTGTGCGGCGGTGGGACTGGTCGGTAAAGAGTCGGATCTGTTCCGCTTTACCGTGAAACACAGCCTGATATTCACCTGCATGGTCGGGGTGATTACCACCCTGCAGGCCTATGTCTTAACCTGGATGATCCCATGATAGTGATGCCCAGACGCCTGTCCGACGAGATTGCCTCTCGCGTGCGGGCGCTGATTGAAGAACAACAGCTGGAAGCGGGCATGAAATTGCCCGCCGAGCGCCAGCTCGCCGCCCAGCTTGGCGTATCACGCAACTCACTGCGTGAAGCGCTGGCCACGCTGGTCAGCGAAGGGGTACTGGTGAGCCGTCGCGGCGGCGGCACCTTTGTACGCTGGCAGCATGACGACTGGTCCGAACAAAACATCGTGCAGCCGCTGAAAACGCTGATGGAGAACGACCCGGACTACAGCTTCGACATCCTTGAAGCGCGTCACGCCATCGAAACCAGTACCGCCTGGCACGCGGCCATGCGGGCAACCGACGCCGACAAAGAGAAGCTCAAAGCCTGCTTTGAGGCCACGCAAAGCAGCGACCCGGATATCGCCTCCCAGGCGGACGTGCGATTTCACCTGGCGATTGCCGAGGCGTCGCACAACGTGGTGCTGCTCCAGACCATGCGCGGTTTCTTCGACCTGCTGCAATCCTCCGTGAAGCAGAGCCGCCAGCGCATGTATCTGGTCCCGCCGGTGTTTGCCCAGCTCACTGAACAACACGAGGCGGTGCTCAACGCCATTCTGGCCGGTGATGCCGGGGCCGCGCGCAAAGCAATGATGGCGCATCTGGGCTTCGTGCACACCACCATTAAACGATTCGATGAAGACCAGGCCCGACAGGCGCGTATTACCCGTCTGCCTGGCGACAGTGATATTTCCAGGGAGAACAAAGCATGATTATTTCAGCAGCCAGTGACTACCGCGCCGCGGCGCAGCGCATTTTGCCCCCGTTCCTGTTCCACTACATCGACGGCGGGGCGTATGCCGAATATACCCTGCGTCGCAATGTGGAAGATCTTTCGGAGGTGGCTCTGCGCCAGCGCGTGCTGAAAAATATGTCTGATCTGAGCCTTGAGACAAAACTGTTTAACGAGACGCTCGCCATGCCGGTGGCCCTTGCGCCCGTAGGCCTGTGTGGCATGTACGCCCGTCGCGGGGAAGTGCAGGCGGCCGCCGCGGCGGATGCCAAAGGCATTCCGTTTACCCTCTCTACCGTGTCCGTCTGCCCGATCGAAGAGGTGGCCCCAACCATCAAGCGCCCAATGTGGTTCCAGCTGTATGTCCTGCGCGATCGCGGCTTTATGCGAAACGCGCTGGAGCGCGCCAAAGCGGCGGGCTGCTCCACGCTGGTCTTTACCGTCGATATGCCGACACCCGGCGCGCGCTACCGTGATGCCCACTCCGGCATGAGCGGCCCGAATGCCGCCCTGCGCCGCTACTGGCAGGCTGTAACGCATCCGCAATGGGCCTGGGATGTTGGCCTCAACGGCCGTCCGCACGATCTGGGAAATATCTCGGCGTATCTGGGTAAACCGACCGGGCTGGAAGATTACATCGGCTGGCTGGCGAACAATTTCGATCCGTCCATCTCCTGGAAAGACCTGGAGTGGATCCGCGAATTCTGGGACGGCCCGATGGTGATCAAAGGGATCCTCGACCCGGAAGATGCCCGCGACGCGGTACGCTTTGGCGCAGACGGGATTGTGGTTTCTAACCACGGCGGACGCCAGCTTGACGGGGTGCTCTCTTCCGCGCGCGCCCTGCCGGCGATAGCCGATGCGGTGAAAGGCGATATTGCCATCCTGGCCGATAGCGGCATCCGCAACGGACTGGACGTGGTGCGTATGATTGCGCTGGGTGCCGACAGCGTGCTGCTGGGTCGGGCCTATCTGTATGCGCTGGCCACCAACGGCCAGGCTGGCGTGGCAAATCTGCTTAACCTGATCGAAAAAGAGATGAAGGTGGCGATGACGCTGACCGGTGCGAAAACGATCGGCGAAATCAGTAAAGATTCTCTGGTGCAGGAGTTAAATAAATTACCGGCAGCGCTGGCTCCCCTTGCACAGGGTAACGCCGCCTGACGCTTCCCCCCGTTGCCTTCCCTCACGCGTCCGATTCCCCCTCGGGCGCGTTTTTCTGCCAAAAATAACATCCAGGTAACATATTGGATAAGAAAATTTGACATCCCCCTGCCGTGCGCAATTGTATAGACAAGCAAATACAAGAACACAAAAACAACATCACATCAGAGGGGTGCGTATGACGTATTCAGGCAAGGTGGATATTCAGCAGGTAATCGATGACAGTCGCTTTTCAGGATTTCACTGGCTTCTTATCGTGCTGGGTTTTCTGGTCCTGGCGATCGATGGTTTTGATACGGCGGCGATGGGCTACATTGCGCCTACGCTGTCGGCTGAATGGGGTATCCATAAACAGGATCTGGGGCCGGTGCTCAGTGCGGCGCTGCTGGGGCTGTCACTGGGCGCGCTGATCGCCGGTCCGGTGTCGGACAGAATGGGGCGTAAGCGCGTGCTGGTCTTTTCGTGTCTGTTCTTTGGTCTTGCAAGCCTGGGTGCCGCCTGGGCGCAAACCCTTAACACCCTGACGCTATGGCGGTTCCTGACGGGGCTGGGGCTGGGGGCGGCAATGCCTAACGCTATCACGCTTATCTCAGAATTTGCCCCTCAGCGCTGTCGCGCCATGGCGATTAACACCATGTACTGCGGTTTCCCGCTGGGCGCGGCGGGCGGCGGAGCGATCTCCTCCTGGCTGATCCCTCATCATGGCTGGCGGAGCGTACTGCTGACCGGCGCGATTGCCCCGCTGATATTAACGCTGCTGCTGGCGCTGTTTTTGCCAGAGTCGGTGAAATTTCTGGTGCAGCGCGGGAAAGACGTGATGCAGATCCGCCGCATCGCCAGCCGGTTCGCCCGCAGCACGCTGGACGGTGTGACCGGCTTTTTCCTGCAGGAGGAACGGGTCACCTCTAAAAAAGGGAGCGTGGCGCAGCTGTTTTCCATGCCCTGGCTACCCGGCACCCTGATGCTGTGGGTGACCTATTTTATGGGGCTGGTGATTTATTACGTCCTGCTGAGCTGGATGCCGACGCTGATGCAGGGGATGGGTTATGCTCTGACGGAATCCGCCTGGCTGACGTCACTGTTCACCTTTGGCGGTACCGCAGGCATTCTGCTCGCAGGCTGGATGATGGACCGCTGGGAAGCGCACAAAGTGGTCGCAGGAGGATTTGTCCTGACCATGGGGCTGATCCTGCTGCTTGGCCTTGAGCATAACCATATCGTCCTGTTTGGCGCCTTGATATTCCTGATGGGGATCGCGATGAACGGCGCGCAATCGGGCATGCAAACCCTGGCCGCTACCTTTTACCCAACCGAATGTCGCGCGACGGGCATCGCCTGGATGCAGGGGATCGGCCGTTTTGGCGGCGTGGCGGGCACCATGACCAGCGCGCAACTGCTTTCGCTGCAGTGGCAGGCAGACAGTATTTTAATGATCCTCAGCCTGCCCGCACTGGTCGCTGCGGGGGCCACCGTCTATAAAATGCTGCGCTGTCGCCTGCAGGAACCCGGCGTCGCGTAGTCCCTCTCTTTTCTGCTATTCTGCCCCCGCAATTAAGGGGGCAGTATGCTTAACATCGTTTTATTCGAACCAGAAATTCCGCCAAATACCGGCAATATTATTCGCCTGTGTGCCAACACCGGTTTTCGCCTGCATATCATTGAGCCGATGGGCTTTACGTGGGACGACAAACGTCTGCGCCGCGCAGGGCTGGATTATCATGAATTTACCGCCGTGGTGCGCCACCCTGATTACGCCGCGTTTCTGGAAAGCGAAAAGCCGCAGCGCATGTTCGCCCTGACCACTAAAGGGACGCCCGCACACAGCGCCGTGAGCTATCAGGAGGGTGACTATCTGATGTTTGGCCCGGAAACGCGCGGCCTGCCCGCCACAATCCTTGATGCCCTGCCCGCTGAGCAGAAAATCCGTATTCCGATGATGCCGGACAGCCGCAGTATGAACCTGTCGAACGCGGTGTCGGTGGTGGTCTATGAAGCATGGCGCCAGCTGGGGTATCCGGGCGCCATTCTAAGGTAGGCCCGGTAAGCGCAGCGCCACCGGGCAAAATCTCAGATGCCGTCACCGTACTCGAAGGTATGGTGAATGCCGTTGAAGTGCTGGTCCATATCCATGGACGGTTTATCGCTGTCGGGTTTGCCGACGATGCGCGCCGGCACGCCAGCGGCGGTGGTATGCGGCGGCACAGGCTGCAGCACGACAGACCCCGCGCCAATTTTCGCGCCGCGCCCCACTTCAATATTGCCGAGGATCTTGGCGCCCGCGCCAATCATCACCCCTTCACGAATTTTCGGATGGCGATCGCCGCTGGTTTTACCGGTACCGCCCAGGGTAACCGACTGCAGGATCGAGACGTCATCTTCAATGACCGCCGTTTCACCGACAACAATGCCGGTGGCATGGTCGAGCATGATCCCGCGGCCAATTTTCGCGGCCGGGTGAATATCCACCTGGAAGGTTACGGAAACCTGGTTTTGCAGGAAAATAGCCAGCGCGCGGCGGCCTTCATTCCATAACCAGTGGCCGATGCGGTAAGCCTGCAGGGCGTGGAAGCCTTTCAGGTACAGCAGCGGCGTAGAATATTTGTCGACGGCAGGGTCACGGGTGCGCACGGCCTGGATATCGCAGGCGGCAGAGGCGATCATCTCCGGGTCAGCGGCGTAAGCTTCTTCCACCACTTCACGAATGGCGATGGCGGGCATGATCGAGGACGCCAGCTTGTTGGCAAGCATATAGCTCAGGGCGCTGCCGAGGTTTTCGTGCTTGAGTAACGTTGCATGGTAGAAACTGGCCAGCATCGGCTCACAGTCGGCCAACGCCCGGGCTTCGGCTTTAATATTATTCCAGACGATATCCAGTTCTTCACACGGCATTGCTAACTCCAGACGATAGTATAATGACCAGCCAGTTCTGCGCTGGCTGGGTCATTCAGGTGATAACGGTTCCGACTAGTTACTGCTGCGCTCGTCCTTGCGCGCACGACCTAATAAGGTCAATGCTGCCTCGCGCGCATTTTTTCCGCAATACAATACCTGATAAATTTCCTCGGTTATTGGCATTTCGACACCAAACCGGTGCGCCAATTCGCGAACTTCTTTGGTATTACGGTAGCCTTCAACCACCTGACCAATCTTCTCCTGCGCGGCTTTCACATCGCTGCCCTGTCCGAGCATCATGCCAAAGCGGCGGTTACGGGACTGATTGTCGGTACAGGTCAACACCAGATCGCCTAAGCCCGCCATCCCCATAAAGGTGGCCGGATCGGCACCCAGCGCTTCGCCAAGGCGGGACATCTCGGTTAAGCCGCGGGTGATCAGCGCCGTACGTGCGTTGGCACCGAAACCAATGCCGTCGGACATGCCGGCACCAATCGCAATCACGTTCTTCACCGCCCCACCCAGCTGTACGCCGATAAAATCGGGGTTGCTGTAGACGCGGAAGCTCTTGCCGCAGTGCAGCAGTTGTTGCAGATCGTCGGAGAAGGTCTGATCGGTTGATGCCAGCGAAATCGCCGTTGGCAGGCCAGCGGCCAGCTCTTTGGCAAAGGTCGGGCCCGAAATCACCGCCAGCGGGATATCATCACCCAGCGCTTCACGGGCAACATCCTGCAGCAGGCGTCCGGTTTCGGCTTCCAGCCCTTTCGTCGCCCATACAATGCGTGCATCCGGGCGCATCAGCGGCTTAATCTGACGCAGCACTTCACCGAATACATGGCTCGGGACGACAATCAGAATGTTGCGGCTGGCCGCCAGCGCGGTCGCCAGGTCGCTTTCCAGGTGCAGGGAGTCAGGGAACGGAACGTCCGGGAGAAACGCCACGTTGCAGCGGTCGCGCTGCAGCGTCGCGATATGTTTTGGGTCGTGGCCCCACAGGACCACCTCGTGACCATTTCTTGCCAGCGTGATGGCAAGAGCGGTGCCGTATGAGCCGGCACCGATCACAGTCATTGACGCATTAACAGTGCTCATCAGGCATCCTGATGTTGTTCAGCACCTTCGCCAGCCTGCTGCTGCAGATAGTTCATGAACAGCGCATCAAAGTTAACTGGCGCAAGGTTCAGTTGCGGGAATGTACCGCGAGAAACCAGGCTGGTGATGCATTCACGCGCATACGGGAACAGAATGTTCGGGCAGTATGCACCCAGGCAATGCGCCATCTGGTTACCTTCGATACCGCCGATGGAGAAGATCCCCCCCTGCTGTACTTCACACAGGAAAGCCGTCTCTTCGCCCAGAGAGGCGGTCACGGTCACACGCAGTACGACTTCATACACGTCATCAGCCAGCTGGGTTGATGCGGTATCCAGATCAAGTTTAACCTCTGGCTGCCAGTCTTTCTGGAAAACGTGCGGCGCATTTGGCGCTTCGAAAGAGACATCCTTGGTGTAGATACGCTGGATCTGGAAAGTCATTTCGGTGTTGTTTTGTTCTGACATGGAAAAACCCTTTTTAATTGTCCTAAAGTCTCTTAGCTCAGCAGGGGATCGAGTCCACCACGGGCGTCGAGCGCATACAAGTCATCACAGCCGCCAATGTGCTGCGCATCAATAAAAATCTGCGGAACCGTTGTGCGACCACTACGTTGAATCATCTCTTCGCGTTTAATCGCGTCACCGTCGATAGGCAGTTCCTGGAACGTGACGCCTTTGCTGTTCAGCAGCGCTTTCGCACGATGGCAGAACGGGCAGGTCGCTTTGGTGTAGATCTCAATATTGGCCATCACTGAACTCCTTATTTACCGCGCACCAAAGGAAGGTTTTCCCCACTCCAGCCGGAAATGCCTTCTTTCAGCACAGATACGTTTTCGAAGCCTGCTTTATGCAGCAGGCTGGCGGATTCCTGCGCCTGCATGCCGGTACCGTCAACAACGATAATCGGCTGGGCTTTATGCTTCTCAAGCTCGCCCACGTTATTCGCTTTGATTTCAGCAGGCAGCAGGTTAATCGCACCTGCAATGTGCCCTTTACGGAAATCGTCACGCTGACGCAGATCGACTACGACGGCATCTTCTTTGTTAATCAGACGCGTCGCTTCACCACGGGTGATAACCTTAATCTTAGACGTCAGACCCTTAAATGTGGTGAACAGCACAGCGGCCAGCAGGCCAATCCACGCGATGCTCAGAACCGGATGGCGGCTAACGAATTGCATAATTTCTTGCATGGAGGGTAACTACTCCCGACTTAGTGATTAAAAAAACCAGGACAGGAGTATACCTGTGCGTTGTGGCAAATACAGCCAGCGACCCTAACCTAATCCATTTTCTGCGGCATGCCACCTAAAAAAATGCCTCAAAATGGTCTGAGAAGCACCTTGCCCTTGCGCTTTCTTTGATCTTCTGCGGCTATTTGATCGATTCAGCTGTAGTAAAATTACGCAAATTTTGACTCTTGAGCATGAGGTTGTCGCAATGTCGGTTTCTAAAAAACCTATGGTACTGGTGATTCTGGATGGCTATGGCTACCGTGAAGACAGCCAGGATAACGCTATTTTCACCGCCAAAACCCCCGTCATGGATGCGCTGTGGGCAAAACGTCCACACACGCTGATTGACGCGTCTGGCCTGGAAGTGGGCCTGCCGGACCGCCAGATGGGCAACTCCGAAGTGGGTCACGTTAACCTGGGCGCCGGACGTATTGTGTATCAGGACCTGACGCGTCTGGACGTTGAAATCAAAGAACGCACCTTCTTCTCCAACCCAATGCTGTGCGATGCCGTCGATAAAGCTGTTGCCGCTGGCAAGGCCGTACATATCATGGGTCTGCTCTCGGCAGGCGGCGTTCACAGTCATGAAGATCACATCATGGCGATGGTTGAACTGGCCGCTGAGCGCGGTGCGGACAAAATCTATCTGCACGCCTTCCTGGACGGTCGCGATACGCCACCACGCAGCGCAAAAGGCTCCCTGAAAGCCTTCGAAGACAAATTCGCCGCACTGGGTAAAGGCCGCGTGGCCTCCATTATTGGTCGTTACTACGCCATGGACCGCGACAACCGCTGGGATCGCGTGGAACAGGCCTATGACCTGATGACCCTGGCAAAAGGTGAATTCCAGTTCGCGACCGCCGTTGAAGCGCTGGAAGCCGCCTACGCGCGTGATGAAAACGACGAATTCGTGAAAGCATCCGTGATTCGTGCTGAAGGCCAGGCGGATGCCGCGATGGAAGATGGCGACGCGCTGATCTTCATGAACTTCCGTGCTGACCGTGCGCGTGAAATTACCCGTGCGTTTGTCAACAACGACTTCGACGGGTTTGCCCGTAAGAAAGTGATGAACATTAACTTCATCCAGCTGACCGAATATGCCGCTGATATCAAGGCTCCATGCGCATATCCACCCGCTTCACTGGCGAATACCTTCGGTGAGTGGATGGCGAAGAATGATAAGACGCAGCTGCGTATTTCCGAAACCGAGAAGTATGCGCACGTCACCTTCTTCTTTAACGGCGGTGTTGAAGAGCCGTTCCCTGGCGAAGAGCGCATTCTGATTAATTCCCCGAAAGTCGCCACCTACGATCTGCAGCCAGAAATGAGCTCTGCTGAGCTGACCGAAAAACTGGTGGCGGCAATCGTTAGCGGCAAGTACGACACCATCATCTGTAACTATCCGAATGGCGACATGGTGGGTCATACCGGGGTGATGGAAGCGGCAGTAAAAGCAGTTGAAGCGCTGGACCACTGCGTTGAGCAGGTCGCGAAAGCGGTTGAATCCGTTGGCGGCCAGCTGCTGATCACCGCGGATCACGGTAACGCTGAACAGATGCGCGACCCGGCGACCGGCCAGGCGCATACGGCTCACACCAACCTGCCCGTTCCGCTGATTTATGTGGGTGATAAATCACTGAAAGCAGTGGAAGGCGGCAAGCTTTCTGACATCGCGCCAACCATGTTGTCGCTGATGGGGATGCCGATCCCTGAAGAGATGACTGGTAAGCCGCTGTTCATCGTGGAATAATCGCTCCCCATGAGGGGAAAGGCGATTTTTTCAATCACATGGGTCGTGAAGCCGCTTAGGTTATCAGTCAGACCTCTGTTTTACGCCAGCGCACTCAGCGCTGGCGTATTGCTGTGCGCCGCATCCGCCCACGCGGATGACCGCGACCAGCTGAAATCCATTCAGGCCGATATCGCCGCCAAAGAGCGTGCGGTACGCCAGCAGCAGCAGCAGCGTGCCGCCCTGCTCGCCCAGCTTAAGCAGCAGGAAGAGGCCATCTCTGCCGCCACGCGTAAACTCCGTGAAACGCAAAATACCCTTGCCCAGTTGAATAAGCAGATCGACGAGATGAACGCGTCGATTGCCAGACTGGAGCGACAACGCGATGCGCAGGAGCGCAACCTTGCCGCACAGCTTGATGCCGCATTCCGCCAGGGTGAACACACCGGTCTGCAACTGATCCTCAGCGGTGAAGAGAGCCAGCGCGGCCAGCGCCTGCAGGCCTATTTCGGCTACCTGAACCAGGCGCGTCAGGAGACTATCGCGCAGCTGAAGCAGACGCGCGAAGAGGTCACCACGCAAAAAGCCGAGCTGGAAGAGAAGCAGACCCAGCAGCAGACGCTGCTCTACGATCAGCAGGCCCAGCAGGCAAAACTTGAGCAGGCCCGCAACGAGCGTAAGAAAACCCTTTCCGGCCTTGAATCTTCCATTCAGGAAGGTCAGAGCCAGCTGAGCGAAATGCGCGCCAACGAATCAAAACTGCGTAATAGCATCGCCCGTGCGGAAGCCGCGGCAAAAGCGCGCGCTGAAAAAGAGGCCCGCGAGGCGCAGGCCGTTCGCGACAAACAGCAGGAAGCGTCCCGTAAAGGGACGACCTACAAACCAAGCGAAAGCGAACGTTCCCTGATGTCACGTACCGGCGGCCTGGGCTCGCCTCGCGGTCAGGCTTACTGGCCCGTTCGTGGTTCAATTCTGCATCGCTATGGCGAACAGCTGCAGGGTGAGCTACGTTGGAAAGGGATAGTTATCGGTGCGTCTGAAGGTAGCGAAGTGAAAGCCATCGCTGATGGTCGCGTGATTCTGGCCGACTGGCTGCAGGGTTACGGGCTGGTGGTCGTGGTCGAACACGGTAAAGGCGATATGAGTCTTTACGGCTACAACCAGAGCGCGCTGGTCAGCGTCGGCACACAGGTGCGCGCGGGCCAACCCATCGCCCTTGTGGGCAGCAGTGGCGGTCAGGGCCGCCCGTCACTCTATTTCGAAATTCGTCGTCAGGGTCAGGCGGTCAATCCACAGCCGTGGTTGGGAAGATAAGTTTTGCTTCAATTTCGTCGCATTGTTCTCTCCGTCGTCAGCGCACTGGCGCTGGCTGCACCGGTATATGCAGGTAAACTCGCCATTGTGATTGATGACTTCGGTTATCGTCCACACTATGAAAATCAGGTGCTGGCGATGCCGTCAGCCATCTCTGTCGCCGTCCTTCCGAATGCGCCCCACGCGCGTGAGATGGCGACTAAAGCCCATAACGCCGGGCATCAGGTCCTCATCCATCTGCCGATGGCACCGCTCAGCAAGCAGCCGCTGGAAAAAGACACCCTGCGCCCGGATATGAGCAGCGATGAGATCGAGCGCATCATCCGCGACGCATACAACAAAGTGCCGTATGCCGTAGGGTTGAACAACCATATGGGCAGCGCGATGACCTCGAGCCTGTACGGGATGCTTAAAGTGATGCAGGCGCTGGAGCGCTACAACCTCTATTTCCTCGACAGCATGACCATCGGCAACAGTCAGGCGATGCGTGCCGCACAGGGAACGGGCGTCAAAGTCATTAAGCGTAAAGTGTTCCTGGATGATACCCAGAACGAAGCCGATATCCGCGTGCAGTTTAATCGCGCGGTACAGCTGGCCCGCCGCAATGGCTCGGCCATCGCCATCGGTCACCCGCACCCGTCTACCGTTCGCGTTTTGCAACAAATGCTGCCGACGTTACCTTCTGATATCACGCTGGTGCGCCCGAGCGATCTGCTGAACGAGCCGCAGGTGGATACCTCTACGCCGAATTCTGCACAGCCCGCGCCGACAGCGCCGCGTAATCCGTTCCGCGGCGTGAAGCGCTGCGTGCTGAAGCAGCCGCCTGAACCGGTCTACGCGACTCGCTTCTTCTCTGTCATTGGTGACAGCATCAGCAACAGTACGCTGGTGAAATACGTCCAGCAGCAGTGGCAGGGATGGGGAAAAAAAGCGTGATTGCCTGACGCTTATTTTGCCGTCTGAGAGTCCGTATGCTCTTTCGCAACGGGCTCTTTTTTCTCCTGATGCTGATACCAGGATTTGAAATACTTCAAAAAGCTGTAGGCGGTGGCATAGAGTCCTGTCACCACGCCAACTTTGCCCTGACGCCAGGCACCGCTAAACAGATACCATTTGAAAAACGCCCCGATCGCACTGATTATGCCGCGCCCAATTGAGGGGCGGACAGGCTGGTATTTCACCAGACGGGTGGTGTAACTGTTCAGCTTGTTGAACACTTCATGCAGATTATAAAACGTGTCGTGGCGCACCCGGCCCGGCATTTTTACTGCAATAATCTTGCCTTCAACTTTGTCGTCCACCGGACGATGGTTAAAACGGGCCTGGGTACGATTAAACAACCGTACCGGGAAATCGGGAGAGGAGACGGGGTAAATGGTGCGTACCTCTTCACCCAGCACATGCCAGTATCGGGCGATGCGCCAGGCGCGATCGGCGGAAGGTTCATCCCCGGCTTTCAGTGCCAGAATAAAATCGACCGTTTCGGCATCCAGGATCTCATCACTGTCCATACACAACACCCAGTCATTGCTCGCCAGATCAACGGCATAATTCATCTGCGCGCCGTGCATGGCATAGGGGTGATGGTGGATAGAAAGTCCATATTCGCGACAAATATCCAGCGTGGTATCCGTGCTGCCGGAGTCCACAACGACAATTTCATCTGCCACCGTTAACAGTGGAGGGATAACCTCGCGCAATAAACGCGCAGAATTACAGGTCAATAAACAAACGGTGAGCTTGAACATAGGCACTGTAAACGTAAACGGATAATCAACAAACTTTATAAGTGTGTGGGTAAAAAAGCGAAGAAAAAATCAAAATATTCTGATTGCGGATGTCAGAAACGTGAAGAGGGCGTAAAAAAGCGCCCGAAGGCGCTTTCTCTGTTAATCCCAGCTCAGTATCACTTTCCCGGACTGACCGGAACGCATTGCGTCAAAGCCCTGCTGGAACTCATCAATGGAGAATCGATGAGTGATAATCGGGGACAGATCCAGACCAGACTGGATCAGCGCCGCCATCTTGTACCAGGTTTCAAACATCTCACGGCCATAGATGCCTTTGATGAACAGCCCCTTGAAGATGACTTTGTTCCAGTCGATAGACATATCCGACGGCGGAATACCCAGCATCGCGATGCGGCCACCGTGGTTCATGGTATCCAGCATCGTGCGGAACGCCGGTGGCGCACCGGACATCTCCAGACCCACGTCAAAGCCTTCGGTCATGCCCAGCTCTTCCATCACGTCGGTCAGGCTCTCTTTCGAGACATCCACTGCGCGGGTCACGCCCATTTTGCGCGCCAGCGACAGACGATATTCATTCACGTCGGTAATCACGACATTACGTGCCCCAACGTGCTTCGCCACCGCCGCGGCCATAATGCCGATCGGGCCCGCGCCGGAGACCAGCACGTCCTCACCAACCAGATCGAAGGAGAGCGCGGTGTGTACCGCGTTACCGAACGGGTCGAAGATGGAGGCCAGATCGTCAGAAATATTGTCCGGAATTTTGAACGCGTTAAAAGCCGGGATCACCAGGTATTCTGCGAAACAGCCCGGACGGTTCACGCCCACGCCGATGGTATTACGGCACAGATGGGTACGTCCGCCGCGGCAGTTACGGCAGTGACCACAGGTGATATGGCCTTCACCGGAGACACGGTCACCAATTTTGAAGCCTTTTACTTCCTGGCCGATACCCACCACTTCGCCAACATATTCGTGGCCAACAACCATCGGTACCGGAATGGTTTTCTGTGACCACTGGTCCCAGTTATAGATGTGAACGTCAGTACCGCAGATAGCCGTTTTACGAATTTTGATCAGCAGATCGTTATGACCGACTTCCGGTTCCGGCACGTCGGTCATCCAAATCCCTTCTTCCGCTTTCAGTTTGGATAACGCTTTCATCTTACGTCCTCAGGCAATGACGCCCAGCTGTTTGCCGATGCGGGTGAAGGCTTCCACCGCACGTTCAATTTGTTCAGGCGTATGCGCCGCAGACATCTGGGTGCGGATACGCGCCTGACCTTTTGGCACCACCGGGAAGAAGAACCCGGTGACGTAAATCCCTTCTTTTTGCAGTTCACGGGCAAAGTTCTGCGCGATGACCGCATCGCCCAGCATGACCGGAATGATCGCGTGGTCAGCACCGGCAAGCGTAAAGCCTGCTGCGCTCATCTTTTCGCGGAACAGACGGGCGTTGGACCACAGGCGATCGCGCAGTTCGGCTCCGGATTCCACCATCTCCAGCACTTTGATGGAGGCAGACACAATAGCCGGCGCCAGGGAGTTGGAGAACAGGTACGGACGGGAGCGCTGACGCAGCCACTCAACCACCTCTTTACGCGCAGCGGTATAGCCGCCGGACGCGCCGCCGAGCGCTTTGCCCAGCGTACCGGTGATGATGTCCACGCGACCCATCACGTCGCAGTATTCGTGGGAGCCACGGCCGTTTTCGCCGACAAAACCGACCGCGTGAGAGTCATCGACCATCACCAGCGCGTCATATTTGTCCGCCAGGTCACACACGCCCTTCAGGTTGGCGATCACACCGTCCATCGAGAACACGCCGTCGGTGGCGATCAGCACATGACGAGCGCCCGCTTCGCGCGCCTCTTTCAGGCGCGCTTCCAGCTCAACCATATCGTTATTGGCATAGCGGTAGCGCTTCGCTTTGCACAGGCGCACACCGTCAATGATGGACGCGTGGTTCAGGGCGTCGGAGATAATGGCATCTTCTGCGCCAAGCAGGGTCTCAAACAGACCGCCGTTAGCGTCGAAGCAGGAGGAGTACAGAATGGCGTCTTCCATACCTAAGAAGTTCGCCAGCTTTTTCTCAAGCTGCTTGTGGCTGTCCTGGGTACCGCAGATAAAACGTACGGAAGCCATGCCGAAACCGTGGGTATCCATGCCGTTTTTCGCCGCGGCAATCAGCTCAGGGTGATTCGCAAGACCTAAGTAGTTGTTCGCACAAAAGTTGATCACATGGCTGCCATCGGCAACGGTGATGTCCGCCTGCTGGGCAGACGTGATAATACGCTCTTCCTTGAACAACCCTTCCGCACGTGCGGTATCGAGGTCGCTGTTTAACTGTTTGTAAAAATCACCACGCATTGCAATTCTCCAGACTCGGCAAATTTCGGGACATATTACCCAAACCTATAGTTCATGACGAGATGACACATTATCTCTTGTCGTTTTTGCAGCATAAATCACGCGTACCCCTGCGCTGTGAAGGTGAATGGCTGAAGGGCAGCCATACTAATGATATGATAGAAACATTAGCGTCCGGGATTGTCCCCGGGCTTCACACTTCAAAGGTTACAGTTATGATCATCGTTACCGGCGGCGCGGGCTTTATCGGCAGCAATATTGTTAAGGCTCTCAATGACAAAGGCATCACCGACATCCTGGTGGTTGACAACCTGAAAGACGGCACCAAGTTCGTCAACCTGGTGGATCTGAACATCGCTGATTATATGGATAAGGAAGACTTCCTTATCCAGATTATGGCAGGGGAAGAGTTCGGCGAGATCGAAGCCATCTTCCACGAAGGCGCCTGCTCATCCACTACCGAGTGGGACGGCAAGTACATGATGGACAACAACTATCAGTACTCCAAAGAGATCCTGCACTACTGCCTCGAGCGTGAAATTCCGTTCCTGTACGCCTCTTCTGCGGCAACCTACGGCGGGCGCACCTCAGACTTCATCGAGTCCCGCGAATATGAGCAGCCGCTGAACGTCTACGGTTACTCTAAATTCCTGTTCGACGAATACGTGCGTCAGGTCCTGCCAGAAGCGAACTCCCAGATTGTCGGCTTCCGCTACTTCAACGTCTACGGGCCGCGCGAAGGTCACAAAGGCAGCATGGCAAGCGTGGCCTTCCACCTGAACACCCAGCTGAATAATGGCGAAAGTCCGAAACTGTTCGAAGGCAGCGACGGCTTTAAGCGTGACTTCGTCTACGTGGGCGACGTGGCCGCCGTAAACCTGTGGTTCTGGGAGAACGGCGTGTCCGGCATCTTCAACCTGGGCACTGGCCGTGCGGAGTCCTTCCAGGCGGTGGCTGACGCCACGCTGGCGTACCACAAAAAAGGCAGCATTGAGTACATTCCGTTCCCGGACAAGCTCAAAGGCCGCTACCAGGCGTTCACCCAGGCGGATCTCACTAACCTGCGTAAAGCGGGCTATGACAAACCGTTCAAAACCGTTGCCGAAGGCGTAACGGAGTATATGGCCTGGCTGAACCGCGACGCGTAAGTATGAGAATTCTGGTGATCGGCCCGTCATGGGTGGGCGACATGATGATGTCGCAAAGTCTCTATCGCACGCTCAAGGCGCGCTATCCCCAGGCGATAATCGACGTGATGGCACCCGCGTGGTGCCGTCCGCTGTTATCGCGCATGCCGGAAGTGAATGACGCCATTCCGATGCCGCTCGGCCACGGGGCGCTGGAAATTGGCGAACGCCGTAAACTCGGCCACAGCCTGCGCGAGAAGCGCTATGACCGCGCGTATGTCCTGCCAAACTCCTTTAAATCCGCCCTGGTGCCTTTCTTTGCGGGCATCCCGCACCGCACCGGCTGGCGCGGTGAAATGCGCTACGGCCTGCTGAACGACGCGCGCGTGCTGGATAAAGAGGCCTGGCCGCTGATGGTGGAGCGCTATGTGGCGCTGGCCTATGACAAAGGCGTCATGCGCAGCGCGAAAGATCTGCCGCAGCCGCTGCTCTGGCCACAGCTTCAGGTTAACGAGGGTGAAAAATCCCACACCTGCAACGCGTTTGGTCTTTCGTCGGAACGTCCGATGATTGGCTTCTGCCCTGGCGCCGAGTTCGGCCCGGCAAAACGCTGGCCGCACTATCACTATGCGGAGCTGGCGAAACAGCTGATTGACGAAGGCTACCAGATTGTCCTGTTCGGTTCGGCCAAAGACCACGAGGCGGGCAACGAAATCCTCGCGACGCTCAGTACCGAGCAACAGGCGTGGTGCCGTAACCTGGCGGGAGAAACCCAGCTTGAGCAGGCGGTGATCCTGATTGCCGCCTGTAAAGCCGTGGTCACCAACGACTCCGGGCTGATGCACGTTGCTGCTGCGCTCAACCGCCCGCTGGTTGCGCTGTATGGCCCAAGCAGCCCGGACTTCACGCCACCGCTTTCGCATAAAGCGCGCGTTATTCGGTTGATCACGGGCTATCATAAAGTGCGCAAAGGCGATGCAGCAGAAGGCTATCACCAGAGCCTGATCGACATTACCCCGCAGCGCGTTCTTGAAGAGCTTAACGAACTGCTGTTGAGCGAAGAAGGATAGCGGATGCGGGTACTGATTGTTAAAACGTCGTCGATGGGCGATGTGCTGCATACGCTGCCGTCACTGACGGACGCCATGCAGGCCATACCGGGCATCCGTTTTGACTGGGTGGTGGAAGAGGGCTTTGCGCAGATCCCCACCTGGCACGAAGCGGTCGACCGCGCGATCCCGGTGGCGATTCGTCGCTGGCGCAAAGCGTGGTTCTCCGCGCCGATTAAAGCCGAACGCAAGGCCTTCCGCGAGGCGGTACAGGCGCAGCGTTATGATGCCATCATCGACGCCCAGGGGCTGGTCAAAAGCGCCGCGCTGGTGACGCGACTGGCACACGGCATAAAGCACGGCATGGACTGGCAGACCGCCCGCGAACCGCTGGCGAGCCTGTTCTATAACCGCCGTCACCACATTGCAAAGCAACAGCATGCCGTCGAACGTACCCGCGAGCTGTTTGCAAAAAGCCTCGGTTATACCAAACCGGAAACCCAGGGTGATTACGCCATTTCGCAGCATTTCCTTCACAGTTCGCAGCAAGAAGGCGCACCGTATTTAATTTTCCTGCATGCGACGACCCGCGACGACAAACACTGGCCGGAGGCGCACTGGCGCGAACTGATCGGCCTGCTGGGGAGTGCGGGGTTACGTATCAAACTCCCGTGGGGCGCTCCCCATGAAGAAGCGCGCGCCAAACGCCTGGCGGCAGGGTTTGATTATGTGGACGTTCTGCCGCGCATGAAACTGGATGGCGTCGCCCGGACGCTGGCCGGCGCTACGGCAGTGGTCTCCGTGGATACGGGCCTCAGCCACCTGACGGCGGCGCTGGATCGACCTAATATTACGCTTTACGGCCCAACGGACCCGGGCCTTATCGGCGGCTATGGAAAAAATCAATATATCTGCCGCCCGGAACACTCATCGCAGCTGAGCGACCTCAGTGCCGCTGCGGTATTTGCGCAATTAAAGCCTTTGCTGGCAGCAGAGAGAGCTTATGTCTGATTTTTTCTCAGCGGAGCGTCCACCCAGGCGCGTACTGATCGTTAAATTACGTCACCACGGTGACGTGCTACTGACTTCGCCGGTGTTCACCGTATTGAAAAAGAACTGGCCGAACGTGGAAGTCGATGCGCTGGTCTATGACGACACGCAGGCGATGCTGACCAGCCATCCGCATATCGACCAGGTCCATACCATTGGGCGCAACTGGCGCAAGAAGGGCTGGTTTGAACAATTCCGCCTCTACCGCACGCTGCTCACGACCCTGAAAGGCCGTCAGTATGACGTGCTGATTAACCTGACCGAACACTGGCACGGCGCGCGTCTGGCGCGTCGCCTGAAACCGCGCGTCTCCGTCGGCTTCAAACCGGATAAACGCAGCGGTCTTGCACGTCGTCGCTGGGTGAAATCATTTACCACGCTCTACCCGGCGATCCAGGACAACAGCCGCCATATGGTGGAGGTCAATCTGGATGCCCTGCGCCGGATCGGCATTCATCCGCAGTCCGATGAAGACAAACACACGCTGTTTGTCCCCGGCGACGCGGCGGAAGCCTCCGTTGCTGAAAAGCTGGCCGGTTTTGGACTGGCGAGTAAATCCTACATTCTGGTTCACCCGACCTCGCGCTGGATGTTTAAGGCCTGGGATATCAACAAGCTGGCAGCGACCATTGATAACCTGGCGGCGCGCGGCCTGCCGATTATCCTCTCAGCCGCGCCGTCAAAAGAAGAGCAGGCCTACATGGACGCGCTGCGCGCTGCGCTCACCCAGCCGGTCTTTGATTTAAGCGGTCAGTTGAACCTGAAAGAGCTGGGCGCGCTCATGAAGCACGCGCGGGTGTACTTCGGTGTCGATTCTATGCCGATGCACCTTGCAAGCGCCGTCGGTACGCCAACCGTCGCCATCTTTGGCCCTACCGGCGCCATTAAGTGGGCGCCGTGGGGGGTGAACTACCGTGTGATTGTCGCCGGGTTCACCTGCCAGCCGTGCGGCAAAGCGGGCTGCGGAGACAGCGGTGTCTCAGACTGCATCACCGCCATCACCCCGCAGCAGGTGCTGAGCGCCATCGATACGATGCTCCTGGAAACGGAAACCCCTGCATGAAGCTGGCGATTGTCCGACAGACTTACAACCCCAACGGTGGCGCAGAGCGTTTTGTCTCGCGTGCGCTGAACGTGCTGGCGCAGGATACGTCGCTTGATGTCACGCTGATTGCCCGCCAGTGGGAGGATGCCGCAGGCTGGAAAACGCTGACGGTCAATCCGCCGTTTCGTAATCGCATCGCGCGCGAGTCCGGTTTTGCCACCGAAGCTGCCGCGCATTTTGCGCAGTTTGATATTGTGCAAAGCCACGAACGCATACCGGGAGCGACCATCTTCCGGGCAGGCGACGGGGTTCACGCCACCTGGCTTGAGCAATATGGCCGCATTCTGTCGCCGCTGGCGCGCTGGGCGCAGTCGCTCAGCCGGTACCACCGCTACATCCTGCAGGCTGAGGCGCAGATGTTTACCCATCCGCAGCTGCGCAAGGTGATCTGTAATTCGAAGATGGTGCGTGATGATATCGCCCGTCGCTTCGGACTGCCGGAAGACAAGCTGACGGTGATCTATAACGGCGTCGACACCGTTCAGTTTAGCCCTGAGGTCCGTGCCCTTTCGCAGCGCGATGCGCTGGGTATTCCCCGTAATGCACCGGTGCTGGCGTATGTTGGGTCGGGCTTCAGCCGTAAAGGCGTCGCTACCGCGCTGCGTGCTATTGTGGCGCATCCTGACGTCTGGCTGCTGGTTGCCGGGCGCGATAAACATGCACGGAAGTTCGAAAAACTGGCGCAGACATTGGGTGTTTCCTCACGCGTGACATTCCTGGGGCCGGTGGCCAACGTGCGTGAAGTGTATGGCACGGCGGATGCGCTTATCCTGCCGACGCTCTACGATCCCTTCCCGAACGTCTGCGTGGAAGCACTGGCCTGCGGTTTACCGCTGCTTACCAGCCACGGCTGCGGCGCGGCGGAGTGGATTACCGAGGGTAAAAACGGCTGGGTGCGTGATGCGCTGGACAGTGAAGGCTACCAGCAGGCCATCTCGCTGTGGCTAAAAGGCCGGGAACAGGGTGTTGATTACTCCGCCGCTGCGCGTGCAACTGCCGAGCCCTTCACCCTGGACAGAATGGCGAAAGAGCTACAGGCGCTTTATCGTGATTTGCTGCGCTGAACCGCATCGGAGAAGACTTTCTCCATCGCGTCCAGCATACATTCCCGGGTAAAGTGCGTGCTCAGGTAGTCATATCCCTGTTGCGCGAGCGTCTCGCGAAGGGCCGAGTCGTCATAGAGTTGCAGAATGGCATCGTGCAGTGCGTTTTCGTCGCGCTGCGCGATGAGCAATCCCGTTTGCCCGTTAATCACCGCATCTCCCGTTCCACCCGCATCCGTCGCAATGGTCGCAACGCGGCTGGCTAACGATTGCAGCACGCCCTGCGGGACACCTTCCATATCGTGCGAAGGGCTGAGCGCAATATCAAATGCCGGGAACCAGCGTTCCGGATCGGATTGATGCCCCGCCATGACTACGCGCTGCTGTAACCCCAGGGCAGTGATTTCCTGCTCCAGCGCCGCTTTGTGCGGGCCTTCGCCAACAATCGCCAGCCTGATCTGCGGATTGTCGATTTTCGCCAGGGCGCGCAGCAGTACGCTATGGCCTTTGTTCGGGCGCAAATGCGATACCACGCCCAGCCAGAAATCATCCTGAGACAAACCACAATGAGCCCGGGCCTGGTGCTTATCTCCCGGATGGAAACGCTGCGTATCAACGCCGCTTGGCACCGACGTGCTCTGGGACATCGGCACGCCAATGTTTGCCACCTGATGGCGCAGCGCCTCCCCGGTGGTCACGATATGCGCGCAGGCCGTGCGAAACAGCCAGCGGGTCGTCCAGTTGTTACGCGGTACGCCGGACGCATGACGGGTTCTCACCAGCGGTACGGGACTGGAGAGCGTCAAATTCGCCAGCGCCACCAGCCAGGTATCGGCAGAGTTATGGCTGTTAATGACGTCAATTGACTGTCGGTTATCTTTCAGCCAGCGACGCAGCAACTGCAGGTTTTTAAGGTTCTTACGCTTCAACGGCATAGTGACCACCGTCAACCCGGCATTGCGCGCCAGGGCGTGCAGCGGCGCGGTTTCCGGACACAGGAGAGTCACCTGATGGCCACGCTGAATCATCCCTAGCGATTCGTTAATAATGCGCAGAGGCTGTCCGCCTTTGCCGCCGTCTGCTTCAGTGTGAACAATATGCATACATTTCCTGTCGTTAAGCTGAAAGCGCTGTTCAGACTGCCGATTATATACGTGGGTATTACGGTAATGCACAGGCGGATTAATCTTGCTTACAAACATTGTCCTTCTGTAGTTATGGCTTATGTGGTAATTTTCTCAGGCTTTTATTCCATTCGAAATCAGTGGAATTTGCGCATGGCATTGTTAACTAACCGGTATTAACGCCGAGATCCTTTACCAGTACCAAAATTATGACAAATACTCGTAACATCCTGACAGGTCTTTTAGTCCTGTCTGTACTGGCTTTATGTTTTATCTGGCCAATCCCAAACGATCAGCTCCCTTTTCATCGTAACGGTCTGATTTATCCTAATATTGTGGTGGCGCTCGGTCTTTTCTTTAGCTCTTCCGTGGCGAGAAAAGCGCTGGACTTAAACAAAATTAAGTTCGTGCTTATTGTGCTGTGGGCCTTAACTTTCTTTATCCTGATTAACGGCTTTTTTGTCGCGCCAGATATTAAAGAAATGGTATCGACCTGGGATGGTCAGTGGTTACGTCCGGTATTGCTTTTCTGTGCGGGGCTGGTGTTATTGCCGGTGATTCAGGAGCGCTTCCCCTCTTTATCGGCTGCCCGTTTCTTTACTCTCGTGGTCCTTTTTTTCTGGGGCGTCGTCTGTATCCACCTGCTTGATACCGCCTGGCTTTACTGGCGAGACGGCGTGATCCACTGGGGCGAAACGCGGATTGTCTATAACCGCACGCGCATGAGCTTCCAGGTCAATATGATCACCGGTTTCCTGCTTGCCGAACTGCTTGCGCGCGGTCTGCTGCATCAGCGTTTCTTACGCCTGAAGACACCGTTCCTCGCCTTTATGCTGCTGTGTAACCTTGTCTGCACTGCGTTAGTTGATACCCGCTGGGGAACGATCGGCCTGGTCGGCAGCCTGTTCTCCACCTTCATTCTGCTCAGCCTGCACAGTATGCGTCGCAGTCGCGTGGTGCTCACAGGCGCTATTCTTGTGAGCATCATTATCGCTTCCGCGCTTCTGGGCTATGCCTCCTTTAAAACCGATCCGCGCTGGCAAAGCCTGGAAGATGATGCGGTAACAGGCTGGAACGCGCCCTTCACCAGCTTTTGCTACAACAAAACTAACGGAACGGTACCGAGGAACGATCTGGGCCGACCAATGGACCACTCCAACGGCTGCCGCGCCAGCTTCTTCCACCAGGGCTGGAAACTGGTGGGTGAGCATCCTGCGGGAATGGGGCCACGCAAGGAGGCCTTCCGCTATGTACTGCGTCGCGACACGCAGGACAATCGCATTAATATCCCGCACAGCCACTATGGCCTGATTGAGTTTGGTATTCAGAACGGCGTTGCGGGCATCGCGGGCTGGCTGATTTTACTGGCAGGCTGCTGGTATATCGGCTGGCGTGAGTTCCGCCATGGTAACGCGATGGTGGGGATGTTCCTGCTGCTGTTTACGGTTGGCTTCTTCTCGCGAACCATGGTCGACCACAATCTGAAAGATCACTACCTGGAGCAATATATGCTGTTAACCGGGTTGCTGGTTGGGATGTGCGCATTACGCCCCGCTAAACAGACAGAAACAACCACCTGATCGCGTGTACCTTGCGCCGGGGGTCATAAATGCCGGCGCATAGGTATCCATCAGAACTCTTTTGCCTGCCGGCTGTCGAAAAGCCATTGTACGTTACTGTAAAGCTCGTCGGCCGCATCTCACCGCATGACATTACGGAGTAAGCATGTCTGGAACGCCTCAATTAAGCCTCGTTGTCGCCGTCTATAATGGCGAAAATTTCCTGAGCGCTTTTTTTGAAAGCATTAAGAAACAGAATCTGCCAGGTCTGGAACTTATTATTGTTAATGACGGATCAACTGACGGTTCTGCAGATATCATCGCCCGCTACGCCAGTGAATTCAGTCTTTTTAAGGTTATTGACCAGCCTAATGGCGGTGTCTCCGCGGCCCGTAATACCGGTCTCGCCATGGCAACGGGCGATTACGTCGCGTTTCCGGATATTGATGATGTCATCTACCCGGGGATGTATCCGCGTTTGCTGGAAATTGCGCTTGCCGGGCAACTGGACGTCGCGACCTGCAACGGCACCTATATTTATGATGACGGACGCCCGTCGAAGAAGATCTTCCCTTCAGATAAACTCGCGTCAACCGGCGTGTTGGACGGCCCGACCTGGCTGCAGATGGCGCTCGAATCCCGCAAGTTCCTGCACGTGACATGGCTGAATATCTATCGACACGCCTTTATTAAAGAGCAGGGTTTTCGCTTTGAACACGGCCTGCGTCATCAGGATATTCCCTGGACGACGGAAGTGCTGCTCACCGCCAGACGCGTGCAGTATATTGATGAGGTCTATTACGATTACCTGATCCACTCCGCTTCCGTTTCCCATACCCCAGGCACGGACGATACGCGTATGCGTTCCTCGCGCCACTATATGAAGATTCTGGAGATGCTGGACGCTATCAATAAGCGCTTTCCGGAACAGGTGAAACGCGTGCCGGCCTGCCACTGGCAAATCGCCAAAGAGGGTCTGGGGATCCTGCACAGCATTAACAACATTGACGATATGGCCAAAAAACGCGAGATCACCCGTGAGCTTTTCGACCGCGGTATCTGGACCCTGATCTGGCAAAATGCGCGCGGCTTCCGCCAACGGTGGCGTCTGGGACGTCGCTACTTCCGTCTTAAAAAAATTCTTGGCTAACGGAAATTATGAGCAAACTTAAATTACACGCGGTCTCCCGCGCGGATTTCATCGCTAAAAACTACGCTGATTTCCAGACTCTTCTGGATAACCATGTCAATCCTGACGATATTCCGGAGCGATTTTATTGTGGCGGCCGCGGTGGCTGGACGTTCCAGACCACACTGGCGCTGAAGCACTATTATGGTGACGCAATCGAGTGTTCGTTTGGCTCTGAATGCAGGCCCGATGCCATTAACCTGATGCATAACGACGACTTTGGCTCTCGCGTGAAGCCGTGGCGTGGCTTCACCGTGGTCGCACGTGCGGACCGTCCTCCCGTTATTGGTGCCGATGTTGTCGTCGACCAGAACCCGGAAGTGGATAACCATAACAACCGTATCTTCGTTCCCTACTGGCCACAGCCGGGCGTGAAACCCCGTGAGCGCACCGACGAGACCATCAAAACCGTCGCGTTCTTTGGCCGTGTGGACAGTTTTCCGGACGAATACCGCGAAGGGAATTTTAAGCAACGCCTTGCCGAACAAGGTATTGAGCTCCGCATCTCGTTCGATAACTGGACAAACTACCAGGACGTGGACGTGTGCATCAGCTTCCGCAAATCCCACGACCACAAACTGGCGCGTAAGCCTGCCAGTAAGCTCATTAACAACTGGCTGGGCAAAACAGTGATGGTTTGCGACGACGAGCCCTCTTATCGTGCAATCCGCGAGAGTGAGCTGGACTACCTGATCGCCAAAACCCCTGATGAAGCCTTCAATGCCATTATGCGGCTGAAAAATTCCCCTGAACTGTATCGTCAGATGCGCGAACAGGGTGAAAAACGTCTCCAGGTCTATTCCCGCGAAGCGGTCGCTGCACGCTGGTACGCCCTGTTTGAGGATATCTGGCGTAAAGGATTGCACAATCGCCCTACGGTGGTTCGCGCACTGCGCTTTGGCTTTGGTAAAGCCATTCGCCCGCTGACTAAAAAGTTCTGATCGGAATAGAGTCCTTCCATGTTTAAAACAACTTCATCCTCTTCGTTCACCCCACGCAGTAATCTGTTGCGTACCCTGGGGTTGACGCTGGCATTCCTGCTGCTGTTCTCGCTCTCAGAAATCATCATTCTGCTGAAAGATCATGTCTATCAGCCGAAATCCGGTGATATCTCACTGTATCTGATCATCTCTCTGCTGGCTGCTGCCAGTGCGCGTTTCTTCCTGACTCGCCTGCTGCTGGCCGTCACGTTTATCGTGCAGATTTCGGAAGCGGTGTACTACCAGTTCTACGGTCAGTTCTATGGCCCAAGTGAAGTCTGGCTGGCGTTCGTGGAAACAAAAGACATTGCCAGCGGGATCACAGACAGTCTGGGTTCACTGGGCATCTACTTCGCCATCATGATTGTGGCCATCGTCTTTGCGCTGGTCTTTGCGCGTCGTCTGGCGCCGCTTTGGCACAAATGGATTGCGCTTCCTTGCCTGCTTGCCATCGTCGTGATGTTTGTCGGCCAGTTCTACAAAGCGGTCGACGGGCAGATGTACAAATTCAACCCGGACCTGCGCCACTCCCTGCTGCGTAACGGCCTGTCCGCGATGAGCTTCAGCGCTATTCGCCTGATCCCGGAAGCGATGTCGGGTGAAAACCAGAATCTGACCCATTACGACCCTTACCAGGTCACCCCTGTTGCGGGAACGCACGCCGGTAAATACTCCATTATTCTGGCGATTGGTGAGAGCCTTAACCCGCACCACGTCAGCGCCCTGGGCTACGAGCGAGATACCACGCCAGAGCTGAAAGCGCTGCTGCAGCAGTATCAGGGTACAGGCCGGCTGATTGTCTCCAACGCGGTGTCCACGCGTGTGGCCATTCCAATGCTGGTGAACAACCTGCGTGAACCGGATAACTACGGGGCCTATAAATCTAAATCCACCAATATCTTTGCCAACGCGAAGAAACAGGGTTATCAGACCGCCTTTATCTCCGCTCAGGGGCTGGAAGGTCTCAGTAACTGGATTGGCATCCATGACATCGATTTATGGGAAGATACGCAGATCCGTCCGGCGCCAGATGTCGGTGCTGACGTTGTCCTGACGCCATCCGTGGAAAAGGCCACGCTGGACTGGAACAAGCCGTTCCTGATGGTCCTCAACAGCCGTGCGCCGCATATCCCGTACGAGCGTAACATCCCTCAGGGCTTCGCTAAATTTTCTACGCCGCGTTTGAGTGATGACGTTGCTCAGAAGAGAAATGAGTATGACGACGCCGTTCGTCTGTACGATAAAGAACTGGCATCCGCTATTCGTTTGGCCATGGCGAAATCCAGACTGCCGGTCCTGGTATTTATCACCTCTGACCACGGCGAACGCGTGGGCGATAACGGTTTGTTCGGTCACTCCGTGGTGGAAATGCCGATTGCTCAGGTACCGTTCCTGTACTTCAGTAACGATCCGGAGTACGCCATGAAGAACATCAGCCCGCAAATGCCGCTGAACCATTACCAGGTGGCGACGCTTATCAACAAAATGCTGGGTTATGACGTCAGCAACCCTAACCAAAAAGATGACAGCTTCTTCATCACCGGCGGTGATATCCGTGGCCTGTCGGAGCGCGTAACCTACCATCTGAATGCGCTTCCCGAAGCGGAGCGTTAATCAGAAGCATCATAAACGGGCAAGCGATTGCCCGTTTTTTTATCTGCGAATGAACGTAACGCAGGCAAATGGATGCCTAAAAACACCAAAGAGATAGCTTTAGACGGCCCAAATGCTTAGAATTTGCCCGCCGAAACTAAAAAAACGGATAATCGCTTGGAATTGTTGTATACCGCTCTGCTCTACATCATTCAGCCGCTGGTGTGGCTGAGACTGTTGCTTCGTAGCCGTAAAGCGCCTGCGTATCGTAAACGCTGGGCTGAGCGCTATGGCTTCTGCCGCAATAAAGTCGCACCGGACGGTATTTTGCTGCATTCCGTTTCTGTCGGTGAAACGCTGGCGGCGATCCCGCTGGTTCGCGCCCTGCGTCACCGCTATCCGTCGTTGCCGATTACCGTCACGACGATGACGCCGACCGGCTCGGAGCGCGCGTTATCCGCTTTTGGCAAAGACGTTCATCACGTCTATCTCCCTTACGATCTGCCCTGCGCCATGAATCGTTTCCTGAATACCGTTCGCCCGAAACTGGTGATCGTGATGGAAACCGAACTGTGGCCGAACATGATTTCCGCTCTGCATGCCCGTAAAATTCCGCTGGTGATTGCCAACGCGCGCCTGTCAGAGCGCTCGGCGAAAGGCTACGGCAAGCTGGGTAAATTTATGCGTCGTCTGCTCGGTAAAATTACGCTGATTGCCGCGCAAAACGAAGAAGACGCCGCCCGCTTTGTCTCTCTGGGGCTCAAACGCAACCAGCTCGCGGTAACGGGCAGCCTGAAATTTGATATTTCTGTTACCCCTGAACTTGCTGCTCGTGCAATCACCCTGCGTCGCCAGTGGGCGCCGCGTCGTCAGGTCTGGATTGCAACCAGCACCCATGATGGCGAAGAGGCCATTATCCTGCAGGCTCACCGTCAGCTGCTGGAAAAATTCCCCGATTTACTGCTAATCCTCGTTCCACGCCATCCCGAACGTTTTAAAGATGCCCGCGAAATGGTGCAGAAAGGCGGTTTCAGCTACACCCTGCGCAGCAGCGGTGAGATCCCTTCCGGCAGTACCCAGGTGGTGATTGGCGATACGATGGGCGAGCTGATGCTGCTCTACGGCATTGCCGATCTGGCCTTTGTCGGCGGCAGCCTGGTGGCGCGCGGCGGCCATAACCCGCTGGAGCCGGCAGCGCATGCCATTCCGGTGCTGATGGGGCCGCACACGTTTAACTTCAAAGATATCTGCGCAAAATTGCAGCAGGCCGAGGGTTTAATCACCGTGACCGATGCGGACTCCGTGGTCAAAGAGGTCTCGACCCTTCTGACTGACGAAGATTACCGCCTGTGGTATGGTCGCCATGCCGTCGAAGTGCTGCATCAGAACCAGGGCGCACTCACCCGTCTGCTGCAACTTCTGCAACCTTATCTGCCTCAGCGGAGCCACTAATGTCAACGCGTCTGTCGGTCGTGATGATCGCCAAAAACGCCGCCGACCTGCTTCCGGACTGCCTGGCCTCCGTCGCCTGGGCTGACGAAATTGTCGTGCTCGATTCCGGCAGCACGGACAACACGGTAGACGTTGCCCGGACAGCGGGCGCCACGGTATTTATCGACACGGACTGGCAAGGCTATGGCATCCAGCGCCAGCGCGCGCAGGGATACGCCACGGGCGATTATGTCCTGATGCTCGATACTGACGAGCGCGTCACGCCAGAACTTCAGCAGGCCATTCAGGCGGTGCTTGCCTCGCCTCAGCCTGGCGCGGTATACAGCATTGCCCGCCGCAACTACTTCCTCGGCCGGTTTATGCGCCGCAGCGGCTGGTATCCAGACCGTGTGATGCGCCTCTACGAGCGCGAACGTTACCAGTACAACGACAACCTGGTCCATGAATCTCTGGACTGCGGTAGCGCGCAGGTGATCCCCCTGACGGGCGACCTGCTGCACCTGACCTGTCGGGATTTCGCCAGCTTCCAGCGTAAACAGCTTAACTACGCCACCGCATGGGCGCAGGAGCGTCACCAGCGCGGTAAAAAGACCACGCTGACCGGAATCTTCACCCACACGCTGGGGGCGTTTCTGAAGACGCTATTGCTGCGTGGCGGCATACTGGACGGTAAACAGGGGTGGTTACTGGCGGTGGTGAATGCCCAGTATACTTTCAACAAATACACCGAGCTGTGGGCGCTCTGCCGCGGCTACTCTGAGAAAACGTGAGCCATGAGCACAAAAGCGATTTATCCGGGTACCTTCGATCCGATCACTAACGGTCATCTTGATATCATCACCCGTGCGGCGTGCATGTTCGACAAGGTGATCCTGGCGATTGCCGCCAGCCCCAGCAAAAAACCGATGTTTGATTTGAACGAGCGCGTGCAGCTGGCTACCGACGCCATTTCGCACCTGCCGAATGTTGAAGTGGTCGGGTTTAGCGATCTGATGGCGAACTTCGCCCGCGCTCAGCAGGCAAACATTCTTATCCGCGGTCTGCGCGCGGTGGCAGACTTCGAGTATGAGATGCAGCTGGCGCACATGAACCGCCATCTGATGCCGGAGCTGGAGAGCGTATTCCTGATGCCCTCCAAAGAGTGGTCGTTTATCTCTTCCACGCTGGTAAAAGAGGTGGCGCGTCATCACGGCGATGTGACCCATTTCCTGCCGGATAACGTCCACCAGGCATTGATGGCAAAGCTAAAGTAGCGCTATTTCTGGCATTGACGGCAGTAGAACGTGGCGCGCTGGGCGTGCTTCGTGGCAATCACCGGCGTGCCGCAGACTCTGCAGGGTTCACCTTTACGGCCATACACCTGCAGCTCTTGGGCAAAATAGCCCGGCTTGCCATCACTTTGCAGGAAATCCTTCAGGGTTGTTCCGCCCTGTTCAATCGAGCGCAGCAGTACCGCTTTAATCACTCTGACCAGCAGTTCACACTCCTGAGCGGAGAGGGAAGAGGCCAGCCGATCGGGATGGATCCCGGCGGCAAACAGTGATTCGCTGGCATAGATATTCCCCACGCCGACCACCAGTTTGTTATCCATCAGCCAGGGCTTAATCGGGCTTTTCTTCTTCGCGCACTTCGCTTTCAGGTATTCGGCGTTAAACGCGTCTGAGAGCGGCTCTGGCCCCAGATGCGCGAGCACGTTATGCCCTTCCAGCTCTTTGGTCCACAGCCACGCGCCAAAGCGTCGTGGGTCGGTATAACGGAGCACTTTACCGTTGCTCATCACCAGGTCGACGTGGTCGTGCTTTTCAGCAGGCAGTTCTTCGGTAAGAATGCGCAAGCTGCCGGACATTCCCAGATGGATAATAATCCAGCCGTCGGGCAGTTCCAGCAGCAGGTATTTCGCCCGGCGCTGCACGCTCAGGACGGGTTTATCGCTCAGGGCATGGATCTCATCGGACACCGGCCAGCGCAATCGTCCATTACGGACAACGGCGTGAAGAATCGTCGCTCCGACCAGATGGGGCTCAATGCCGCGGCGGCTGGTCTCTACCTCAGGTAATTCAGGCATGGTTCCTCCGTTGAGATGCAGAATGCAAAAAACCCCGCAGTTGCGGGGTTTTTCGATACAAGAAAGCTAAAATTATTTGATTTTAGCTTCTTTGTACAGTACGTGCTGGCGTACAACTGGATCGAATTTTTTCAGTTCCAGTTTTTCCGGCTTAGTACGTTTGTTCTTCGTGGTGGTGTAGAAGTGACCTGTACCAGCAGAAGAAACCAGCTTGATTTTCTCGCGAATACCTTTAGCCATGATTTATTTCCTCTTTAAGTACTTAGTACTTTTCGCCACGGGCACGCAGTTCAGACAGAACTGTATCGATGCCTTTCTTATCGATTACACGCATACCTTTAGCAGATACGCGCAGGGTGACAAAACGCTTCTCGCTCTCAACCCAGAAACGGTGAGAGTGCAGGTTCGGCAGGAAACGGCGTTTAGTCGCGTTCAGTGCGTGGGAACGGTTGTTACCGGTCACCGGACGCTTGCCAGTAACTTGGCAGACTCGGGACATGTCTATTCTCCAAAAATCAAATTAGCTCGAGCTTCGTATGGGGTATCGGCGCCTCGTCAGGCTTTACAGCCCGGTCATCGCATAGTTCTAAGTGAACTCTCGATTGCCAGGCCCAAATGCCAAACCCGAGATTCTCAAAGGTGGCGTAGTATACGCTGACTCGGCGGTGTGCTCAAGTCCCGAACAGACAAAGATCCCGATGGATCGCGAGAAATAGCCTAAATCCAGCCATGTTCTGCAAAAGAAATGTACTCTCCGCGGCCAATTATCAGATGGTCCAGCACACGAATGTCCATGAATTGACAGCATTTGATAATGCGTTCGGTGATCTCTTTGTCAGCTCTGCTTGGTTGTGCACAGCCAGAGGGGTGATTATGCGCGAGGATCACGCCCGCTGCATTCACTTTTATCGCTTCCCGCACAATTTCACGCGGATGCACCTCAACATGGCTTAATGTGCCCGCAAAGAGACAGCTATGTTTCAGCACCCGGTTTCTGTTGTCGAGAAAGATCACCATAAAGATCTCACGTTCGGCATCCGTTAACTGGCTTTGCAGAAATTCGCGCGTCATCACGGGGGTCAGGATCGGCTCTTCCTTCTCAATGCGAACATTGTGAAAACGGCGAGCAAGTTCGGCAATGCCCCGTAACTGGGCATATTTCGCCACGCCGATCCCCTCGACGTGCTTAAACTGCGCCAGATCGGCGGTCAACAGCCCATACAGTGAACCAAAATGCGCGATCAGCTCTTTTGCCAGCGTAAAGACGTTTTTTCCTGGCGTGCCGGTACGTAAAAAGAGCGCCAGCAGTTCATCGTCTTTTAACAGAGTGACGCCATTGCGCAGCAGCTTTTCGCGCGGCAGCAGTTGCTCATCCTCGTCTTCCATGCTCTTTCTCCTTTTTTAACCTCATGCTGCCACAGGCCAGCCAGCCGCTCGACGGCCACGTTGCGTTCTTGCGTAGCGCCTAGCAAAGAGCCCGAAGGACAACATCACCCGGTTTTAGGGATTGTGATAAAATGCCCGCTCTCTGGTGAAACCCAACAGGAAAGAATCATGATGAGCCTGGCCGGTAAAAAAATCGTTCTTGGCGTGAGCGGCGGTATTGCTGCCTATAAAGCGCCAGAGCTGGTGCGTCGTCTGCGCGAGCGCGGGGCCGATGTGCGGGTCGCGATAACCGAAGGCGGTAAAGCCTTTATCACTCCACTGAGCCTGCAGGCGGTTTCAGGGTACCCGGTATCGGACAGTCTGCTTGATCCGGCCGCTGAAGCCGCGATGGGCCATATTGAGCTGGGGAAATGGGCTGACCTGGTTATCCTTGCCCCCGCCACCGCGGATTTAATCGCCCGGGTGGCCGCCGGTATGGCAAACGACCTGGTCTCCACCATTTGTCTGGCCACACCTGCGCCTGTTGCCGTTGTGCCTGCCATGAACCAGCAGATGTACCGCAACGCGGCGACTCAGCATAATCTGGCGACGCTGGCCTCGCGCGGCCTGCTGATCTGGGGGCCGGACAGCGGCAGCCAGGCCTGTGGTGACGTTGGCCCAGGGCGTATGCTTGACCCGCTAACCATTGTCGATATGGCCGCCGCGCATTTTTCGCCTGTCAACGATCTGCAACATCTCAACATCATGATTACCGCAGGTCCAACGCGTGAGCCGCTGGATCCCGTGCGCTATATCACCAACCACAGCTCCGGCAAAATGGGCTTTGCGATTGCGGCCGCGGCAGCAAAACGCGGCGCGAACGTGACGCTGGTGAGCGGCCCGGTGTCGCTGCCTACGCCTGCGTTTGTCACGCGAATTGACGTCACCACCGCGCTGGAGATGGAAGCCGCCGTGCAGGCGCATGCGCAAAGCCAGCAAATATTTATCGGCTGTGCGGCCGTCGCAGATTACCGCGCCGAGACCATCGCCGAGGCGAAAATTAAAAAGCAAGGTGATGAATTAACACTAAAAATGGTGAAAAATCCGGACATTGTTGCCGGTGTCGCCGCACTAAAAAGCCACCGTCCTTACGTTGTTGGGTTTGCCGCAGAAACAAATAATGTGGAAGAATATGCCCGGCAAAAACGTACCCGCAAAAACCTCGATTTGATTTGCGCGAACGACGTATCGCTGGCCACACAAGGATTTAACAGCGACAGCAACGCACTGCACCTTTTCTGGCAGGATGGAGATAAAGTCTTACCGCTTGAGCGCAAGGAACTCCTGGGCCAACAATTACTCGACGAGATCGTTACCCGTTATGATGAAAAAAATCGACGTTAAGATTCTGGACCCGCGTGTTGGCGAGCAATTCCCGCTGCCAACCTATGCCACCTCCGGCTCTGCCGGACTTGACCTGCGCGCCTGTCTCGATGACGCCGTAGAACTGGCGCCGGGTGCCACCACCCTGGTGCCGACTGGCCTGGCCATTCACATTGCTGACCCGTCTCTGGCGGCGGTGATCCTGCCGCGTTCTGGCCTCGGCCATAAGCATGGCGTCGTGCTGGGTAACCTGGTGGGCCTGATTGACTCCGATTACCAGGGTCAACTGATGGTCTCCGTCTGGAACCGTGGTCAGGACAGTTTCACCATTGAACCGGGTGAGCGTATTGCGCAAATGGTCTTTGTACCGGTGGTACAGGCAGAATTTAACCTGGTGGCAGACTTTGATGCCACCGACCGTGGCGAAGGCGGCTTCGGCCATTCCGGGCGCAAATAACCGCCCGACAGACACGCATCTCACAGCGCCATAACGTCATAACAAACCGCAAACGTCAGTTTGCGGTCGCTGTGTGGATGCCAGCCTGACAAGTGCTTATTTTCAGGGGTATTTTGTAACATGGCAGAAAAACAAACCGCGAAAAGGAATCGTCGCGAAGAAATACTTCAATCTCTGGCGCTGATGCTTGAATCCAGCGATGGTAGCCAACGCATCACCACCGCCAAACTGGCCGCCTCCGTAGGCGTGTCTGAAGCGGCGCTGTATCGTCATTTTCCGAGCAAAACCCGGATGTTCGACAGCCTGATCGAATTTATCGAAGACAGCCTGATCACACGCATCAACCTGATCCTGAAAGACGAAAAAGACACCACCGCGCGTCTGCGTCTGATTGTGCTGTTAATCCTGGGCTTTGGTGAACGCAATCCGGGTTTAACCCGTATCCTGACCGGCCACGCGCTGATGTTCGAGCAGGACAGACTGCAGGGCCGCATTAATCAGCTTTTCGAGCGTATAGAAGCGCAACTGCGCCAGGTACTGCGCGAGAAGAAAATGCGTGAAGGTGAAGGTTACAGCACGGATGAAACACTACTGGCGAGCCAGATCCTGGCGTTTTGCGAAGGGATGCTCTCCCGCTTTGTGCGCAGCGAGTTCAAATACAGCCCAACGGACGATTTTGACGCCCGCTGGCCGCTAGTGGCTGCCCAGTTACAATAACATCGTTGCCGGATGGCGGCTTCGCCTTATCCGGCCTGGGGTTGTATTGCCCGGTAAAGCTGGCGCCACCGGGCAATACAATTACACCCCGAACTCTTCCCGGTATGCGCGTACCGCCGCCAGATGGTCAGCCATCTCAGGCTTCTCTTCCAGGTAGGCAATCAGGTCTTTCAGGGTGATGATTGACGTCACTGAGCAATGATAATCACGCTCCACTTCCTGAATGGCGGAGATCTCGCCGCGACCCCGCTCCTGACGATCCAGACAAATCAGCACGCCAGCCAGCGTCGCCCCGTTAGCCTGAATAATCTCCATCGATTCACGGATCGCCGTGCCCGCGGTGATCACATCATCCACCAGCATCACGCGGCCCTGCAGAGCGCTGCCGACCAGATTCCCTCCTTCACCGTGAGTTTTGGCCTCTTTGCGGTTAAAGCAGTACGGCACGTCGCGATCGTGGTGTTCCGCCAGCGCTACCGCGGTGGTGGTCGCAATCGGAATGCCTTTATAGGCCGGGCCAAACAGCAGGTCAAAATCAATCCCGGAGTCCACCAGCGCTTCGGCATAGAAACGGCCTAACAATGCCAGATCGCGCCCGGTATTAAACAGCCCGGCATTGAAGAAATAGGGGCTCTTGCGCCCGGATTTCAGCGTAAACTCGCCAAACTTAAGAACCTGCTTGTTAAGCGCAAACTCAATAAACTGGCGCTGATACGGTTTCATGGATTCGCTCCTTTGTCTTTTCTGTCTTACAGGCAAAAAAAAGGCGACTCATCAGTCGCCTTTAAAATCAATTTTCTAACGCCGCCTTCTGCGTCGTTACGATAGATTCAATTCCCCCTCGGGCCAGAGCCAGCAAGGTGAGAAGTTCTTCGTGGGTGAAGGGTTCGCCTTCTGCGGTACCCTGCACCTCAATGATACGACCGTCTTCGGTCATGACCACGTTCATATCGGTCTCAGCGGCAGAGTCTTCGACATATTCCAGATCGCACAGCGCTTCACCGTTAACGATGCCCACGGAGACCGCTGCAACCATGCCTTTCATTGGATTCGTTTTCAGCTTACCGGCCGCAACCAGTTTATTCAGGGCATCCGCCAGCGCTACACAGGCCCCGGTAATGGAGGCGGTACGCGTACCACCGTCGGCCTGAATGACGTCGCAGTCCAGCGTGATGGTGAATTCGCCCAGCGTTTTCAGGTCAACAGCGGCGCGCAGCGCACGCGCGATCAGACGCTGAATTTCCATGGTACGACCGCCCTGCTTACCTTTTGCCGCTTCGCGGGCATTACGGGTATGGGTCGCACGCGGCAGCATGCCGTATTCAGCCGTGATCCAGCCCTGGCCCTGGCCTTTCAGGAAGCGCGGAACGCCTTCTTCGATGGAGGCGGTGCACAGCACTTTAGTGTCACCAAACTCAACCAGAACGGAGCCTTCAGCGTGTTTTGTATAGTTACGGGTCAGAGTGACGGGACGCACCTGATTGGCGCTACGACCTGCTGGACGCATGATGAATTCTCCGGCTTGAAACGAATGTGGCTGCGCATTATACGGATAAAGGACGCTTATTCCTATCCTGAGAAGCCCCCGAAAGCTATAATCCCCCCATCTCTCCTTTAAAAACGGGAATGTCTATGATCCGCAGTATGACCGCCTACGCCCGGCGTGAAATCAAGGGTAGCTGGGGTAGCGCCACATGGGAAATGCGCTCGGTAAACCAGCGTTACCTGGAAACGTATTTCCGTATGCCGGAGCAGTTCCGCAGCCTTGAGCCGGTGGTACGTGAGCGTATCCGTACCCGTCTGACGCGCGGCAAAGTGGAATGTAATCTGCGTTTTGAGCCTGATGCCAGCGCGCAGGGCGAACTCATCCTTAACGAAAAACTGGCGAAACAGCTCGTCAATGCGGCGAACTGGGTCAAAATGCAGAGCGATGAAGGCGAAATCAACCCGGTTGATATTCTGCGCTGGCCTGGCGTGATGGCCGCCGGTGAGCAGGATCTGGACGCGATTGCCGCTGAAATTCTTGCCGCCCTCGACAGCACGCTGGATGACTTTATCGTTGCCCGCGAAACCGAAGGCCAGGCGCTGAAAGCGATGATTGAGCAGCGCCTTGAAGGGGTCAGCGCCGAAGTGGCAAAAGTGCGCACGCATATGCCAGAAGTGCTGCAGTGGCAGCGCGAGCGCCTGGTTGCCAAACTGGAAGAAGCGGAAGTTCAGCTGGAAAACAACCGCCTGGAACAAGAGCTGGTGCTGATGGCGCAGCGCGTTGACGTCGCTGAAGAGCTGGATCGTCTGGAAGCGCACGTTAAAGAGACCTACAACATTCTGAAGAAGAAAGAAGCCGTAGGTCGCCGCCTCGACTTTATGATGCAGGAGTTCAACCGCGAGTCGAACACTCTGGCATCTAAGTCGATCAATGCTGAGGTGACGAATTCAGCAATTGAGCTCAAGGTACTGATTGAGCAAATGCGCGAGCAGATTCAGAATATCGAGTAGTGTTTCACGCGATCTCGCGTTGTCTCACTAAGTCATAAAAAGACCATTGTAAATCATGGTCTTTTTTGTTTTATATAGTCTCATATTGTATCGCGATACCTTTAAGACATGGGGTTGCATAAAATGCACAAGTACGTAACGGGGTTTAACGTCCAATTGTGTAAAACCACTGCAACTACATAAGTTATTGTTTTAAATATAAAAAAGCCAATATAAAAACTGAGGTTGTATGTGGCGATTTATCGTCCGATTTCAGGTAAACTTACCTTTGATGTTCTGGTGAGTTTTAAGGATAAAGAACCATGAAAGTTAGCGAAAAGACATTGCTAGAGTCCGGCTTCAGCCATACAGATCTTCAGAAAATTAAAAGCAATGTGGAAGATTTTGGGGGAACTCTTGATGAAGTGATTCATGATTTAGCAAAACGATTTAATGTAGCTAAGTGGATAACTATTGTTGCTTTCATAATCCTGATTTTTACATCTGTTTTATCGACGAAAAATAACACACTATCTTTGGCTTTTTCGTTGATTGTAGGATTACCTTTTATCTGGTATTTGGCGCCCGCCAAACTCGCATTTAAAGCTTGGCGGTATAAACAATATGCGTCTAGGATTGAGGTCGATCAGTAATTGTCATCAGATCAAAAATAACTTTTGCCTTCACGCCGTACCCAACTATTTTCATGGTTAGTTTTGGCCTGCTTAATGTACTGACTTTTCTGTAATAATCGACTGGTATGTAGCGAAACAGTCTCCATGATCCAGGCTTCCTTATTAAACCAAATATGCTGTAAGCATTAGCAACAAGTCAGAGTGATTTATATACGCCTAATCCACTTTTAGAACTAAACCCCATAAATTCAGCCGTAGCCATAGCTGCATTAGCAGCAAACCCTTCAGATGTAGAATCATGAAGCACTTGATGGCTAAATTCTTTGCTTAGGCCATTAAATCCATCCACAACAAGTATTGCTCCAGCCAACAAACCCAATGGATTAGCGCTGGCAAGTAACGTTGTTCCTAAAGCTATCTCTGCTCCCGAAAGCACTACGTTCACAGCAGAAATTACGTAACCCACAATTTTGTTATTTTCCCGGACGAACTCCACTTTGGCGTAAAGCTTCGCAGCTTTCGTACGTAGCATTCGCCCCTGTTCTTCAAGGTTTTCGGTCTCTGTCCTAAGATTTTTTATACAGGCCATGCACTCTTCATCAGATTTTGCACTCCGGGCCGTGGCGAACTGCAGCTCAATAAACCCTTTATTATCATAGATATAGCCGAAACTACCTCTGGATGGGGCTTTCTGACGAACCGAGTCCCCGAGGCCATTGCAGCAGCCAATAGGCGTCTAAATTTCGACGCATGAGCAAATCGTGGTTTTAATTGTCCAATACCAGTGCTTCAATACTGACTCTTCGCCAAACCACGCATCGTAGAACACCAGTTCGATTCCGCAGGCTTTCACAAAAAGAAAGCGCTAACTGCCAGGCGACCTACCAGACGCTCATTCATCCTCACATGAGGTAAAGTTATTCGATGCCCAGTACAAATGGCATTAACATACCTGGCTTTATTTTCATGTCTGCAGTTGCCGCAGCCGCATTAGCATGCGGCAAGGCAAGCCATCTGTTTACGGCATCGGAGTTGAATCGCTGCAGCCTTAGAAACGAAGATACAGAGGTTTCCCAGGAAAAAAGCTCATCCGCGCAAACTTCGACGGACTGCTGAGAGCAAGCTCGCTGAATAGCCATTCCCAAACCGACGTAGCGGAGAAGCTCACGTCGTGCATTCTTATCTTTTTGCTTGATTGGTACATCCAGTTTCGGTTTCGGTCCAAAGTACACTCCGGTAGTACCTGGTTGTAATGTTGGGTCACTGGAAAAATAAACCGGAACTCCCATCAATTTGAATGCCGCTGTCAAAATTTCATAGCTAATGCCTGATCGACTCCAGCGGCCCATGTGGGGTGGTACTTTCGGCAAACCGACCAGATCATCGCCGCGGCTTACAATCGATACGCCCTCAACTGGCACGGATGGTTGCATTCTGAATACAGCGTCAGAATCGATTTCCCAGCCAGCGTCGCTTAACAATCGCCAAAAATTACCAGCAGCCACGCACGATGATTCACTCCACTCAACACAACCGATGCGCAGCTTGTCCCGCTGACCAAACTGTCCTGTTCGAAATAATTCGAGGTATCTATCGCGATTGGAACTATTAACGGCATATGCATCAATCACGGTAGGCGGCACAGGTTTACTTGTAGATTCGGGATTTTGTTCAAGCAAAGCTGGGCTTTTGAAATACACTATAGCGAAAAATGCCGCTGCGCCAGATGCTCTTAACCATCCTTTATATTTTACTTCCAGGAGACCAGGCAGAACTGACCAGCAGCTAGAGCCAGAACTATTCGGTAAACTGTATATTGATAAGATGTAGGATTAGGGGTTATGAAAGTAGTTGTGATTATGACACCTATCGCCACAACCGCAAAACTATACCCAAGATACTTGTCTCTCTCTACACTGCTCATTTTAATTTTGACACCAGCATCAAATCCATACGTCGAAAATCCCGGATAGACCTCCCCCATTGATTAATACAGCTCTATACTCGTAATGAAGCTATTGGCGTTGGTGATGAGTGTAACTGTCCATTCCTCGCTCATAGCGGATATAAGCCAGAGTGTCAGTCCTCTTGTGCCAAGAGCGGAAGTTGCTTAGCGTTTGTCTTCTTCAACAAGGATCGACTCAGGTTCATCCAGACTATAACACAGCAGCAGAAGTCAGAGCCTTGCCATTTTGCGTGACTTCATTTTTTTAATTCTCTTACGGCTAAACATAAGCCTGCCGTCGCCCAGAGTATATCGCCCGGAGTGTATTGCCAGCCAGAACTGCAGCGTTATTAAATAGGGGTTAATAAGCAGTCTGCACAGGCCTTTGCGAAACATACCATTCAAAGTAAGGGGCCTAAAACTCGGGTAGTTAAGCGAGAAATAGCGGTATTCCCCCAGTCGCCAGCGCCAGAACGACTTCATTTCAGTTTTTGCATCCTCAATTGCATTACAATTCCAGACCACACCCCAGCGTCTTTTCCATGTGTCTCTTAAGAGCCAGCCATGCATCAGAGAAAACCGTTGCGAGTTAAAAGATGGTTGTTTTTTGCCACCTGGTAGCGTAATGACGCACTGAATAAACTTTATTTCAGTAATTGAAAAATAAATTCCGCGTTCAGAAACCTCCATGAGTTCCTGACGCGGTATCTGGTTTAGGTTAACAATCAGCACAGACTGGTCCAGATTGGCCAGCTCAATTTTCTGCTGGTAACGGATACCATGCCCTGACGCCTGGAAATAAAGCGAGAGGTTCTCCACAAGCGCCCCTTTTGCCCGAAACGCCACGCGGGATTTAACCGACTCATGATCGGCTGAATGGGCAAGCCGCACCGAGTACTCTAAATGCTCACCAAGTGGTTTCCAGTGTGCGCCTAAATGATAGCGCCGGAATTTATACTCATGCGATTTCTGATAGGTTTTCAGTAACCATAATCGTGTGATCTTTTCCCAACCCCATTTGAAGAGGCGTCCAGCCAAACTCCACGGCATTGGTAAACTCATCTGTCTCTCCTGTGTTTTGCTCTAACGCTATCACTTTTCTTCAGAGAGAAATAAAAGCTTTGCGTATCCTTACGTATTGTATAAATCTATTGAAGTTAAGTAGCTTAACGAATCTCCGTTCCTACTCACACAGGCGGGTTTCGATACCTGCTTAGCTGACCCAAAAGAACCCAGCGTAATAGCGCTGAAAGCCAGTCTCAGACAACAGTTAGGGCATTCACGCTTGACTGCCTTACTTGCTAGACATAAAACAGTGCTTTTCGATGAACGTGAGATCTGGAATCTGTGGCCACGCTGCGTTGAGCAATTAAGCAGCATATACAACATAGCATCTGCTTACGGTGTACTTAAGGGTGTAGCTAATCGAAAAGACGATTAGAGAAAACACTTGTAAATCAAAGCATATACAGCACTACTCAACATTCAGATCCAATCGAGTAACCTTCCTTATCTCTGTTTAAAAGGCCGCTGGATGCAGTGGCCTTTTTCGTTTGGCATCAGAACATAAGAAATTACTGAGCAGTTTTGATACACTCTCCGGCGTTTTAATTAAAAGATAAAATAGCGATCGGAAAAGTGAATGGCAAACATCAACTTAACATTAGAGGAAAGCAAAAGCCTCACTGTTGACCGCGAATTCCGCCAGGATATCAACCTGCTGCGTGGCGTTGCCATTCTTTCCGTGGTGCTTTACCACTTCGCGCCGGCTCTGCTCCCGGGCGGGTTTGTTGGCGTGGATATCTTCTTTGTGATCTCTGGTTTTCTGATGACAAAAATTATATCCACCGGCCTCGAAAAGCGTTCGTTTAATCTTATAGAATTTTACGCTGCGCGTTCTAAACGCATCATCCCTGCATTGCTTATGCTGTGTATTATCATGGCGCTGGCGACCTTATTCTGGCTTCCGACAAATGAATACCGAAAACTCGGAAATTATATTGGCTATATTGTTATTTTTATATCCAATATAAAGTTAAAAAAAGAGTCCGGGGATTATTTTGCCACCGACTCGCATGAAAACTGGTTCCTGCATACATGGTCACTCTCGGTTGAATGGCAGTTTTATTTGGTATTACCCTTTATCATTATGGCGTTATATCCGTTCAGAAAATGGGTTAATACTGGGTTATGCCTGCTGGTACTCACGCTGGGCGCATTTTGGTTCAGCATGAGTGCCACAGTGAATGACGCTACCCGGTTTTATCTGATGCCCTATCGCGCCTGGGAAATGCTCTGCGGCGGCCTCGTCTGGTATGTGGCAAACCGTTTAATCCTCACCAGGGCATTGCGCACAATCACGACGCTGCTGGGATATACGCTCATCGCGGCTTCTGTTTTTTGCATTAGCACTGAAAGCGCCTGGCCGGGCGGATTAACCCTGCTGCCCATCCTCGGTACCATGCTGGTCATCTACAGCAACGACAGCTCACTGATTAGCCTTGCAGACCGTAACCTTCGCTGGGTGGGTTTAAGTTCTTATTCAGTCTATTTGTGGCACTGGCCTGTTGCGGTGTATCTCATTTATGCCGGGCAGCAGCACAACGGACTCTGGGTGGTCGGTGCCATTGCCCTCTCTTTTTTACTCGGATGGATCTCATGGGTATTGATTGAGCAACCCGCCAAACGCTTTTTAAACCAGCGAAGCATTGCCGCATTCTGGATAATTCTGTTTAGCAGTGTCGGGGCGGCCTGGGGATATAGTTATCTGGTTAAAAACGACATGATTGCCAGCCGTCCTGATGCGCAGGTCGATCGAATAGCCGCCGAAGCGAACAATAAAAACTATGCCGCCGACCCAAAAACGCACATGAGTTTTTACGGTACCGGAACACCGGCAGCCATCATTATCGGCGACAGCCACGCCGAAGCCGCAGCCACTGCCCTCGCTGCAGCCGCCGCGGATCGTGGTTCGGTGGTCGGCATTACCTATTCCGGTTGCCCTACGCTGGCTGATGCCACGCTGCTTGAAAGTAAACGCTGCGGCAAATTTAACCGCTCGCTGAGTGAAAAATTAAAAGCCTACCCGGCCAACGTCCCGGTTGTCATTGTTAACCGCCTGACTCACTATGCTGAGCAAAAGCAGGTGAAATTCAACACAGGCTCCCTGGACGATAAAGACTATTTACAGCAGTATGCGGCGTCCATCGTAAAGATGGCCTGTACGCTTAATCGCGAACATCCGGTGGTGCTGGTCAATCCGGTTCCCGAAATGGATGTAAACGTGCCTCGTACGCTCTCCCATCGCTTAATGACGTCTAAAAAAGCGCAGGATATCTCCATTCCTCTGGCGGAGTATCAAAGTCGAAACAGCGCAATACTGCATGCGCAATCCCAGGCCGCAAAAACCTGCGGCGTGAGGGTACTGGACCCTACGCCTTTTCTGTGCAGCGCAGGGCGGTGTATGGGAAGCAAAAACCTTGAACCGCACTATTTCGACGATAACCATCTCAGCGAGACGGGCAATAAAGCGCTTGTGCCAATGTTTCGTCAGATTTTCACTCAACGCCCCTGAATCATGAAAAAAAGTAATCTGTAAACACAGAAAATAACGCCTATAAAACGGCAAAAAGCCTGCTTTAGGATTAGAAAAAGTAGGCCTTGCTTACTCCCACAAAAAAAACTAAATAGTGACCTGCTGCACAAAACGCTACTCTGCCGCCCTACACGCTGGGGGAAGACATGCTGCTACATATTCTTTATCTCGTTGGGATCACGGCTGAAGCCATGACGGGGGCACTTGCCGCTGGTCGCCGTCGTATGGATACGTTTGGGGTGATCATTATTGCTACCGCCACAGCCCTGGGAGGCGGATCGGTACGCGATATTCTGCTGGGACATTATCCGCTTGGCTGGGTAAAAAACCCTGAATACATTGTTATTGTCGCGATTGCCGCCGTGCTGACCACCATCGTTGCGCCGGTTATGCCCCATCTTCGCCGTCTGTTTTTAGTCCTTGATGCTTTGGGTCTGGTGGTTTTCTCCATTATCGGGGCGCAAATCGCGCTGGATATGGGTGAAAGCCCGGTCATTGCCACTATCGCCGCGGTCGTAACGGGTGTATTTGGCGGCGTACTGCGCGATATGTTCTGCAAGCGTATTCCGCTGGTTTTTCAGAAAGAGCTTTACGCCGGAATATCCTTTGCCTCTGCCGTTCTGTATATCGCTTTACAACATTATGTTTCGAGCCATGATGTTGTGGTCATTGCTACGTTATTATTTGGCTTTACGGCCCGCTTGCTGGCGCTGCGCTTAAAGCTGGGATTGCCTGTTTTTCATTACACGCAGGACACCCATTGAATTCTCAACAAAACCACAACAAAGTAGTAAAAAGCACTTTTTGTCATCTCATATTACCGGGGTAAACGCGATAAACTATCGCACCTTTACCCCAATGATTTGCGTTAAACAATGTCTTTTGCCAAAACGTCAGCACTGATTATTAATAAAAAACTCAGCAGCCATTTTTTGATTTTGCTGCTCGTTTCCGTGCTGATTCAATTATGGCCAGTATTTTTAACGCAACCGGCCAGGTTCGCAGTACGCATCGCGATTTGTAATGCGTTGTTACTGGTTTGCGCCGCTGCTGTCTATCGCTCGCTTCCCGGTAAGATCGTCGCATTCGTTTTAACTACCCTGCTCACGTTGAATTTTGCGATTGCCTACAGTACATGGAGCGTCTACCAGAGCGAATTTAACACCGTCTTTGCGATGAGTATTCTCGGTACTCACGTCGCCGAAGTGAAAAGCATGTCGGGTTTATACCTGAACTGTTTACCCGCCGTGGCGGCTTACTTTATTGTCACCTGGTATGCAATCAAATCCGCTAGCGAGCATGCTTCTTCCCGGGTGAAAGCTATCGGCTTCGTTCTGCTTGCCGTTTATCTAGGCTGGTACTCAACGGCAAACTGGCTAAAAAAACGCCACGACCTTGAAGTTTATTATCCGCTAAGCTCCCGAATTTTAACCAATACGCCGTTTTACACGGGTGCAGAGTTTATTATTGCCCATCGTGATAACGCCCTGGCGCAGAAAATTAGTCAGCACAGCGTCAATTATCCTGCCTTGCAGTATCAGGACACGGGCATCGAAAACTACGTTGTTATCGTGGGTGAATCCGCGCGTCGCAGCAATATGCAGCTCTACGGATTTAACCAGGATACCACGCCTGTGGAAGCCGGGCTGGCGAAGGACGCCCTCATTTTTAGCAATGCTATTGCTCCTGCGTCAGCCACCGTTCTTTCCGTGCCGATGATATTAAGTAAAGCGGATCCGGACCACTTCACCGCCGATAAGCTTGCTGACAATATCGTTAGCGTTGCTAAAAAAACGGGCTATCACACCGAATGGATTAGCGCCCAGGGTAATACTGGCAAAAGCAACAATTACATTGTGGCGATTGCCTCTGTCAGCCAGAAAGCCCAGTGGATTGACACGCGTTATGACACCGAGCTTTTACCTGCTCTGGATGAGGCGCTTAAAACCCCCGGCAAAAAATTAATTTTCCTGCATATTAACGGTAGCCATGAAATGGCCTGCGATCGGTATCCCGCATCCGCAAATATTCTGCATACCGGCAACAAATATGAAGATTGCTACAATAACGCGATTTTGTTTACCGACGCTTTCATTGGCGAAGTGGTTAAACGTCTGCAGGGAAGCGCGTCCTCTCTGCTCTATTTTTCAGACCATGGGCTGGAAAAAAACCCGCAACTCAATTCCCTCTATATGCATGGCTCACGCAACCCAAGCAAAGAGGCTTACCAGGTCCCCCAGTTTATCTGGTACAGCCAGCAAGCCCTGAATGCCCAAAAAAGAGCAGTGGGATGGGTACATGAACAGTGGCCCACAGCAAGCAATTATGAGTTGATGTTAACGTGGCTTGGCATCACAACGGGTGTTGATCAGTGCAGCTCAGTGCTTGAAGCGTGCTATCAGGCTCCCACACTGATTCCGGTGATAGATGGCGGCCGCCACATCTATGACTACGATCAGCTTCGCGATACCTTCAGTTCGCCAGACAGACATACCCCCTGGCGCAAAGCTAAAGCAAGCTCGCTCTAAAATCCTGGTACGCCCTGCTGGCCGAGCCACGAAGCCAGGCCAGCAACGCCGGGGTCGTGAATGAATGCGACAATTTTTCTCGCCTTCTCCTCGCCCGTTCCCGGCAAGGTTTGCCAGTCCTTTGCGTTACGTCCGCTCAGCTTTTGCCACGTTACGTCTCCCATTGCCTTCAGTGAAGCCTGCGTCAACGGAACACCCAGCGCCATGAGCCAGCGGATAAACGGCTGCTCACGCACCAGATTAAACTGATGCCAGAGCGCCAGCCCGCGCGCTGAGGAAAACCCTGGTGTAGCCTGCAGTTGCGCCTGAGTTAATAACAGCCATGAAAAGAGATGCTCAAACTGATGCGCCTGCCAGAGCGTGCGCCAGCCTGACTCGCCTAACCCTTCAATGTTTAACACCTGCTTTGAACTAAGCCATGTCAGCCTGGCAAAGAACTGCTCCATACATTCAGGCGAAGCATAAAAGCAGCTCAGGGAATGAAAGCGCGTGGCGGGCGGTTCCGGCTTTTGTCGGTCCGTCCCACGCCAGACAACCTTATCAAACCGGGGGATCCCCTGCCCGGCAAGGCTCACCTGTATCTGATCGCCGGGAGCAATATCCAGCCTTTGCCAACGCGCGACCGATCCCAGACTCACCCGCTGCACCTGCTTATCATCCAGTTGCACCGCTTCCAGCGTTGCCACTACGGAGATTTTGCCCGTTCGACCAACGGTAAAACGAATATCTCTCACTTCCGCGACCTGGGCGGCAGGAGAATACTTCCATGCCACAACCCAGTTACCTTCACCGGGTAGCCAGCTATCGCCAGGGGGAACATCCGAAGACCGAACCACAATGCCGTCCGTGGCAAAGGGTAATGCCGCGTTTTGCCAGGCCAGACGCTGCTTTTCAACAGCTTCAACCGTCTGTACGGGCACCGTGTAGCGCGCCGTCAGGGTAAATCCTGCCTGCGACAGCGCTGTCAGCGCGTTTTGCATCATCTGCGGCCCGTCCGGCCAGGCCCAGATAAAAATGCCAATCTGGTTCAGAGGCGCTTTGTCCTTTTGTCGCATCATCGCGCCCGCTACCTTTGCACGGGCATTCATTCCGCCCATCTGCCGCTGAACATGGCCCTCACGCAACCAGAAAAGCTCCCCCTGTAAGACGCTGTTTGCCAGCTCCCCGGATACGTACTTAGGCACGGACGGGATCAAACGCACTTGTGCCGTCCAGTCCTCACCTTTAAGTCCATTGCCACGGCTGATGGCCTGAGCGAGGATTCCGTTGCGATACACCAGCGTCACTGCCACGCCGTCGACTTTTGGCTGCATCCAGAGAGAGGTTCGGCCGTGCATCCACTGAGCCAGCGCGTCTTTGCTGGCAACTTTACGAACCCCCGTATGCGCTACAGGATGTGTCACGCTTCCCGTCAGCGCAGGAAGGGTGTTTGCAGAGATATCGTTGCCAAAACAGCGCTGCCACTGGGTTAAGCGGGCGTTCAGCTGGTCATAAACGTCGTCATTAACCTCGCTCACGCCCTGCTTCCAGTAAGCGTCATCCCAGCGTTTGATTTGCGCGCTTAACGACGCGATCTCTTTTTCAGCTTTTGCCTGCGACCACACCGGGCACACCGCCGCGCCATAGCCACACCACAACAGCATTAACCCGCTTATCCATCGCCCCATCGCTATCCCTCCTTTACGTTGCAGGAGGTATACCGCGATGGCTAAAACAACGCTAACCACCTTGTTTCACTGTGCGAGGCGCTATCCGGTCTTTCTTTTTGTTGCTGAAAACCACAGATAAAACCTGAAAACGGCACGCAAAATTCAATAATCCAGGGGAAAAAGTGTGACAAAGGCTACGTCACACGGCGGTGACGTGTATAATAAGCCCGTATGTAGGACTTCTTCGCTAACACATACAAAAGACTCTCATGGCTCAAGGCACGCTTTATATTGTTTCTGCCCCTAGTGGCGCGGGTAAATCCAGCCTTATTCAGGCACTGTTAAAAACCCAACCGTTGTACGACACACAGGTTTCTGTTTCTCACACCACGCGTAAACCGCGTCCGGGTGAAGTGCACGGTGAACACTATTTCTTTGTGGATCACGACGAATTCAGAGCGATGATCGGCAGAGACGCGTTTCTTGAACATGCTGAAGTGTTCGGTAATTACTACGGCACCTCACGTGAGACCATTGAGCAGGTTCTGGCCACGGGCGTGAATGTGTTCCTGGATATCGACTGGCAGGGCGCGCAGCAAATTCGCAAGAAAATGCCTGACTCGCGCAGTATCTTTATTTTACCGCCATCGAAAGATGAGCTGGATCGCCGCCTGCGTGGCCGCGGTCAGGACAGCGAAGAAGTGATCGCAAAGCGTATGGAACAGGCTGTTGCAGAAATGAGCCATTACGCGGAATATGATTACCTTATTGTGAATGATGATTTTGATGCCGCACTGAGCGATCTCAAAACCATCCTTCGCGCAGAACGTCTGCGTATGAGCCGCCAGAAGCAGCGACATGACGCATTAATCACCAAACTGTTGGCAGACTGAACCCACTTTCAGTATCATGCCCAGTCATTTCTTCACCTGTGGAGCATTTTAAGTATGGCACGCGTAACTGTTCAGGACGCTGTAGAGAAAATTGGTAACCGTTTTGACCTGGTGCTGGTCGCCGCGCGTCGCGCTCGTCAGATGCAGGTAGGCGGTAAAGATCCGCTGGTGCCGGAAGAAAACGATAAAACCACCGTTATTGCACTTCGCGAAATCGAAGAAGGTCTGATTAACAACCAGATCCTCGACGTGCGTGAGCGCCAGGAGCAGCAAGAGCAGGAAGCCGCAGAACTGCAGGCCGTAACCGCTATTGCTGAAGGTCGTCGTTAATTAAACCTGCGGGTCGCCCTTGTATCTGTTTGAAAGCCTGAATCAACTGATTCAAACCTACCTGCCTGAAGACCAGATTAAGCGTCTTCAGCAGGCGTATCTCGTTGCACGTGACGCTCACGAGGGCCAGACACGTTCAAGCGGTGAACCCTACATCACGCACCCGGTAGCGGTGGCCTGTATTCTGGCCGAGATGAAACTCGACTACGAAACGCTGATGGCCGCGCTGCTGCACGACGTGATAGAAGATACCCCAGCCACTTACCAGGACATGGAGCAGCTGTTTGGCAAAAGCGTTGCCGAACTGGTGGAAGGGGTCTCTAAGCTTGATAAGCTGAATTTCCGCGACAAGAAAGAGGCGCAAGCCGAAAACTTCCGTAAGATGATTATGGCGATGGTGCAGGATATCCGCGTCATTCTCATCAAACTCGCTGACCGTACCCACAACATGCGCACGCTGGGCTCACTTCGCCCGGACAAACGTCGCCGCATTGCCCGTGAAACCCTCGAAATCTACAGCCCGCTGGCGCACCGTTTAGGTATTCATCACATTAAAACCGAGCTGGAAGAGCTGGGTTTTGAAGCGTTGTACCCGAACCGCTATCGCGTGATTAAAGAGGTGGTGAAAGCCGCTCGCGGTAACCGTAAAGAGATGATTCAGAAGATCCTCTCTGAAATTGACGGGCGCTTGCAGGAAGCGGGGATCCCGTGCCGGGTCAGCGGTCGCGAAAAACATCTTTACTCCATCTACTGCAAAATGGTGCTCAAAGAGCAGCGTTTTCACTCGATAATGGATATCTACGCGTTCCGCGTGATCGTCCACGACGCCGATACCTGCTATCGCGTGCTGGGGCAGATGCACAGCCTGTATAAACCGCGTCCGGGTCGTATGAAAGATTACATCGCCATTCCAAAAGCGAACGGCTATCAATCTTTGCATACCTCGATGATCGGGCCACACGGCGTGCCGGTTGAAGTGCAAATTCGCACCGAAGACATGGACCAGATGGCGGAGATGGGTGTTGCCGCACACTGGGCCTATAAAGAGCACGGTGGCGAGAGCAGCACGACCGCACAAATCCGCGCCCAGCGCTGGATGCAGAGCCTGCTGGAGCTGCAGCAGAGTGCGGGCAGCTCGTTTGAATTTATCGAGAGCGTGAAATCCGATCTCTTCCCGGATGAGATTTACGTTTTCACCCCAGAAGGTCGCATTGTCGAACTGCCTGCGGGCGCGACGCCGGTCGACTTCGCGTATGCCGTGCACACCGATATCGGTCACGCCTGCGTAGGCGCGCGCGTCGACAGACAACCGTATCCGCTGTCTCAGCCGCTCGCCAGCGGCCAGACGGTGGAAATCATTACCGCGCCGGGTGCACGTCCGAACGCGGCCTGGCTGAACTTTGTCGTGAGCTCCAAAGCGCGCGCCAAAATTCGCCAACTGCTGAAAAACCTCAAGCGTGATGATTCCGTGAGCCTCGGGCGTCGTCTTCTCAACCACGCGTTGGGCGGCAGCCGCAAGCTGGCCGAAATCCCGCAGGAGAATATCCAGCGTGAGCTGGAGCGCATGAAGCTCGCCTCCCTTGACGATCTGCTGGCAGAAATCGGCCTCGGCAACGCCATGAGCGTGGTGGTGGCGAAGAACCTGCAGCAAGGCGACACGACAGCCGTGCCTGCAACAACCCAAAGCCACGGACACCTGCCGATTAAAGGCGCGGACGGCGTGCTTATCACCTTCGCAAAATGTTGCCGTCCCATCCCTGGCGACCCGATTATTGCGCACGTCAGCCCCGGTAAAGGGCTGGTTATCCACCATGAATCCTGTCGTAACATCCGCGGCTATCAAAAAGAGGCGGAGAAATTTATGGCGGTCGAGTGGGATAAAGAGACCGCGCAGGAATTTATCACCGAAATTAAGGTGGATATGTTCAACCACCAGGGTGCCCTGGCGAACCTGACGGCAGCGATCAACACGGCCTCTTCCAATATTCAAAGCCTGAACACGGAAGAAAAAGATGGCCGCGTGTACAGCGCCTTTATTCGTCTGACCGCCCGCGACCGCGTGCATCTGGCGAACATTATGCGCAAGATCCGCGTCATGCCGGACGTGATTAAAGTCACCCGTAACCGAAACTAGTGGCATGAATTCACAACGTTACGCGCGGATATGCGAAATGCTCGCCAGGCGTCAGCCTGACCTGACGGTCTGCATGGAGCAGGTCCATAAACCGCATAACGTCTCTGCTATCGTCCGTACCGCAGATGCCGTCGGCGTGCATGAAGTGCATGCCGTCTGGCCAGGTCACCGGATGCGAACCATGGTTTCTGCGGCGGCAGGCAGCAACAGCTGGGTGTCCGTTAAATCTCACCAGACGATTGGCGATGCCGTCTCGCACCTGAAAGGGCGCGGTATGCAGATCCTTGCCACCAACCTGTCCGCTAAAGCAGTGGATTTCCGTGAGATCGACTACACCCGCCCGACCTGTATTCTGATGGGCCAGGAGAAAACAGGGATCACCCAGGAAGCGCTGGATCTGGCAGATCGGGACATCATCATTCCGATGATCGGCATGGTGCAGTCCCTGAACGTCTCCGTGGCCTCCGCACTCATTCTGTATGAGGCGCAGCGCCAGCGTCAGAACGCCGGGATGTACGAGCGCAGCAACAGCATGCTGCCGGAAGATGAACAGCAGCGCCTGCTGTTTGAAGGTGGTTATCCGGTGCTGGCTCGCGTTGCGAAGCAGAAAAAATTGCCTTACCCCCACGTCAACGCGCAGGGCGAGATCGAAGCCGATGCCGGGTGGTGGGCCACCATGCAGTACGCAGGGTAACCGATGAAAGGCCGCCTGCTGGATGCCATCCCGCTCAACAGCCTGACGGGCGTGGGCGCGGCGCAAAGCAATAAGCTGGCTAAAATCGGCCTGCACACGGTGCAGGATCTCCTGCTCCACCTTCCCCTGCGTTATGAAGACCGCACCCAGCTGTACAAAATTGGCGATCTGCTGCCCGCCATTTATGCCACCGTTGAAGGCGAAGTCCTGAACTGCAACATCACCTTCGGCGGACGCCGGATGATGACCTGCCAGATAAGTGACGGCACCGGCATTCTCACCATGCGATTTTTCAACTTCAGCGCGGCAATGAAGAACAGCCTGGCAACGGGCCGCAGGGTGCTGGCCTATGGCGAAGCCAAACGCGGGAAATACGGCGCAGAGATGATCCACCCGGAGTACCGCGTTCAGGGCGATCTCAGCACGCCGGAGATGCAGGAGACGCTCACCCCGGTTTACCCGACGACCGAAGGCATCAAGCAGGCGACGCTGCGTAAGCTGACCGATCAGGCGCTGGAGCTGCTGGATACCTGCGCCATTACCGAGCTGCTGCCACCCGAACTGGCGCAGGGGATGATGAGTCTGCCCGAGGCGCTGCGTACCCTGCACCGTCCGCCGCCAACGCTGCAGCTCAGCGATTTAGAAAGCGGCAAACACCCTGCCCAACAGCGTCTTATCCTTGAGGAATTACTGGCCCATAACCTGAGCATGCTGGCGCTTCGCGCCGGCGCGCAGCGTTTCCATGCCCAGCCGTTAAGCCCGCGTGATGAGCTCAAGGATAAGCTGCTGGCCTCGCTGCCGTTTAAACCCACCGGCGCACAGGCGCGCGTTACCGCCGAAATTGAACGCGATATGGCGCTCGACGTACCGATGATGCGCCTGGTGCAGGGTGATGTGGGATCCGGTAAAACGCTGGTAGCCGCTCTGGCCGCCCTGCGCGCGATTGCACATGGCAAACAGGTGGCGCTCATGGCACCGACCGAACTGCTGGCCGAACAGCATGCGAACAATTTCCGCGCCTGGTTTGCGCCGCTGGGCATTGAAGTGGGCTGGCTTGCCGGGAAGCAAAAAGGCAAAGCGCGCCTTGCGCAACAGGAGGCGATTGCCAGCGGTCAGGTACACATGATTGTTGGCACCCACGCCATCTTCCAGGAGCAGGTGCAGTTTAACGGCCTGGCACTGGTGATTATCGATGAACAGCACCGCTTTGGCGTGCATCAGCGCCTGGCCCTGTGGGAAAAAGGGCTGCAGCAGGGCTTCCACCCGCATCAGCTGATCATGACCGCCACGCCCATTCCGCGCACTCTGGCGATGACGGCTTACGCCGATCTGGATTCCTCCACCATCGACGAACTGCCGCCGGGTCGTACGCCGGTGACGACGGTCGCCATTCCTGATACGCGTCGCAGCGATATCATCGACCGCGTGCGCAATGCCTGTACGCATGAAGGACGTCAGGCCTACTGGGTGTGTACGCTGATTGAAGAGTCTGAACTGCTGGAAGCGCAGGCTGCAGAAGCCACGTGGGAAGAGTTAAAGCTGGCGCTGCCGGAACTGAACGTGGGTCTGGTTCACGGGCGAATGAAGCCTGCTGAAAAACAGGCGGTGATGCAGTCGTTTAAGCAGGGGGAACTGCATTTACTGGTTGCAACGACGGTCATTGAAGTGGGCGTGGACGTGCCAAACTCCAGCCTGATGATCATCGAGAACCCGGAGCGTCTTGGCCTTGCCCAACTCCACCAGCTCCGCGGGCGCGTTGGCCGCGGCGCGGTGGCGTCCCACTGCGTCCTGCTCTATAAAGCCCCGCTCTCGAAAACCGCCCAGATGCGGTTGCAGGTGTTGCGCGACAGCAACGACGGTTTTGTGATTGCGCAAAAAGACCTGGAGATCCGCGGCCCGGGTGAACTGCTGGGTACCCGCCAGACGGGGAACGCGGAGTTCAAAGTTGCGGACCTGCTGCGCGATCAGGCCATGATCCCGGAAGTTCAGCGCCTCGCCCGCCATATTCATGAACGCTACCCCGAACAGGCGGCAGCGTTAATTGAACGCTGGATGCCGGAAACCGAACGCTACTCCAACGCCTGACTTCAGGCGAACATCGGCAGCATCAGGTATAGCTTAATCACCAGCGCGTTGACGATATCAATAAAGAATGCCCCGACCATCGGGACCACCAGAAACGCCATGTGCGATGGCCCGAATCGCTCGGTAATCGCCTGCATATTGGCGATTGCCGTTGGAGTTGCTCCGAGCCCAAACCCGCAATGCCCCGCCGCCAGCACCGCCGCATCGTAGTTTTTACCCATCATGCGCCAGGTGACGAACATGGCATAGAGCGCCATAAACAGGGCCTGCACCGCCAGAATCGCCACCATCGGCAGCGCCAGCGAGGCCAGCTCCCACAGCTTGAGGCTCATCAGCGCCATCGCCAGGAACAGCGACAGACAGACGTTGCCGAGCACCGAGACCGCCCGTTCAAACACGCGGTAGAAGCCCATCAGCGCCAGACCGTTGCTGAGGATCACCCCGATAAACAGCACGCAGACAAACGTCGGCAGCTCAAACGCGGAGCCCGCCAGCCCTTGCGCAACCACTTTGCCCACGGTCAGGCAGATGGCAATCATCGCGATGGTTTCAATCAACACCAGTGAGGTAATGCTGCGCCCGACGTCCGGCTTTTCAAAGGCGGTCGGGACCAGCTCATCGTCCGGTCTGCCGTCCGGCGTGGTGGAGTGCTTCACCAGATAACGCGCCACCGGGCCGCCAATCAGGCCCCCCAGCACCAGGCCAAAGGTGGCACAGGCCATCGCCACTTCCGTCGCATTTTCAAAGCCATAGCGCTCGATAAACAATTTACTCCACGCCGCCCCGGTGCCGTGGCCGCCAGACAGCGTAATTGACCCTGCCAGCAGCCCCATCAGCGGATCCAGCCCCAGCAGCGTCGCCATCCCGATACCGATGGCGTTTTGCATCAGCAGCAGCCCGACCACCACAATCAAAAATACGCCGAGCACTTTGCCGCCCGCCCGCAGGCTCGCCAGATTGGCATTGAGGCCGATGGTGGCAAAAAAGGCCAGCATCAGCGGATCTTTCAGGGACATATCAAAATCGATTTCCCAGCCCATGCTTTTTTTCAGCACCAGCAGGGCCAGCGCCACCAGCAGGCCGCCGGCGACAGGTTCAGGGATGGTGTATTTTTTCAGAAGGGAAACGCTATGTACCAGCTTACGACCAAGCAGCAAGACCAGCGTTGCGGCAACAAGGGTCGACAACGTATCGAGATGAATCATAGAAGGCTCCTGTTTTGCGCGTGTTCCATACACACGCGGCGTTATCCTGGGCCGGTTTGCGCTCTTCATGAGCTCCCGGCGCAAAAAGTGTAATTTTTTTTCCTTATCGGATGTAGAAAACCTGCTCACAGCGGCAGATTTTCTTGTCTTTTTTTGCTGGCAATCGTTTGCTTTTACCAGGTGGTCAGATAAAATGCCCGCTTTTCCACCGTGGGATTGCCGCCGATGTCCGTTAACACCATAGAGTCGCCTGATGCGCAACCGATTGCGCAGAAGCAAAATAGCGAACTGATTTACCGCCTTGAAGACCGCCCGCCGCTGCCACAGACGCTTTTCGCTGCCTGCCAGCATCTTCTGGCGATGTTTGTTGCGGTGATCACCCCGGCGCTGCTGATTTGTCAGGCGCTCGGCTTACCGGCGCAGGATACGCAGCACATCATCAGCATGTCTCTCTTCGCCTCCGGCGTGGCCTCGATTATTCAGATTAAAGCGTGGGGTCCGGTGGGGTCGGGATTACTGTCGATTCAGGGCACCAGCTTTAACTTTGTGGCGCCGCTGATCATGGGCGGTACAGCCCTGAAAACCGGCGGTGCGGATGTCCCGACCATGATGGCGGCGCTGTTTGGCACCCTGATGCTGGCAAGCTGCACGGAGATGGTGATCTCCCGCGTGCTGCATCTGGCGCGTCGCGTCATCACGCCGCTGGTTTCCGGCGTGGTGGTAATGATTATCGGCCTGTCACTGATTCAGGTGGGCCTCACCTCCATCGGCGGCGGTTATGCCGCAATGAGCGACCACACCTTTGGCGCACCGAAAAACCTGCTGCTGGCGGGCGTCGTACTGGCCATCATTATTCTGCTTAACCGTCAGCGTAACCCTTACCTGCGCGTCGCCTCGCTGGTGATCGCCATGGCGGCGGGCTATCTGCTGGCATGGGCGCTGGGCATGCTGCCGGAGAACACCGCGCCAGCCAACAGCGCGCTGATCACCGTCCCGACACCGCTCTACTACGGCCTGGGCATCGACTGGGGTCTGCTCCTGCCGCTGATGCTGGTCTTTATGATCACCTCTCTGGAGACCATCGGCGATATCACCGCCACCTCCGACGTCTCCGAACAGCCGGTTTCCGGCCCGCTGTATATGAAGCGTCTGAAGGGCGGCGTGCTGGCGAACGGCCTGAACTCGTTTGTCTCCGCGGTGTTCAACACCTTCCCGAACTCCTGCTTCGGCCAGAACAATGGCGTGATCCAGCTCACCGGCGTGGCCAGCCGCTACGTCGGCTTCGTGGTGGCGCTGATGCTGATCGTTCTCGGCCTGTTCCCGGCAGTCAGTGGCTTTGTGCAGCACATCCCTGAGCCGGTGCTGGGCGGCGCGACGCTGGTGATGTTCGGCACCATCGCGGCTTCCGGCGTGCGCATCGTCTCCCGTGAGCCACTGAACCGTCGCGCGATCATGATTATCGCCCTGTCGCTGGCCGTCGGTCTGGGCGTTTCTCAGCAGCCGCTGATCCTGCAGTTTGCCCCGGACTGGGTGAAAAACCTGCTCTCTTCCGGCATTGCTGCGGGCGGTATCACCGCTATCGTGCTGAACCTCGTTTTCCCGCCAGAGAAAAACTGATCGTCCTCACGGCAGGCTGTCAATGCCTGCCGTGACATCTCTTTACACCATTCCCGCCTTGAGGATTGCGCATAAATCGTGCATAACTCCTCTATGTGCGTTTTGCGGGATGGAAGACCATGAAATTTATTGGAAAGCTGCTCGTCTATCTTCTGGTAGCCCTGCTCATTGTGCTGCTGGCGCTCTATATTCTCCTCCAGACCCGCTGGGGCGCGACTCAGGTCAGCAGCTGGGTGACGGTGAATACCGACTACGAACTCAGTTTCGACAAAATGAACCACCGCTTTTCGTCGCCTTCCCACATCATTCTGGAAAACGTCACCTTCGGTCGGGACGGTAAACCCGCCACCCTGGTTGCCAAAAAAGTCGATATTGGCCTGAGCAGCCGCCAGTTCACCGATCCGCTGCATATGGACACCATCACCCTGTTCGACGGTACGCTGAATCTCTCCCCGCAAACCGCGCCGCTGCCCTTCCAGGCGGACCGCCTGCAACTGAACAATATGGCGTTTAACAGCCCCAATACCGAATGGGACCTGAGCGCGCAGAAGGTGACGGGGGGCGTCAGCCCGTGGCAGCCGGAAGCGGGCAACGTGCTGGGTAAAAGCGCGCAGATCCAGATGAGCGCCGGCTCGCTGACCCTGAACGGCGTGCCGGCCACCAACGTGTTGATCGAGGGTCAGCTTAACGGCAAAGAGGTGGTGCTCAGCACCATTGGTGCCGATATGGCACGCGGCTCACTCACCGGCTCCGCCCTGCGCAACGCCGACGGCAGCTGGATTATCGACACCCTGCGTCTGAACGAGATCCGTCTGCAGAGCGATAAAACGCTGATGGCGTTCTTCGCCCCGCTGACGACCATCCCTTCTCTGCAGATTGGTCGTCTGGACGTTACTGACGCCCGGCTGCAGGGCCCGGACTGGGCGGTAACGGACCTGGATTTAAGCCTGCGCAACCTGACGCTGAGCAAAGGTGACTGGCAAAGCCAGGAAGGCCGCCTGTCCATGAACGCCAGCGAGTTCATTTACGGTTCTCTGCATCTCTTCGACCCGATCCTGAATGCGGAATTCTCCCCGCAGGGCGTGGCGCTACGCCAGTTCACCTCCCGCTGGGAAGGCGGCATGGTACGTACCTCCGGTAACTGGCTGCGCGACGGCAAAGCGCTGGTGCTGGACGACGTCGCCATCGCCGGGCTGGAGTACACTCTGCCGCAGAACTGGAAAACGCTGTGGATGGCGCCACTGCCGGAATGGCTGAACAGCGTCACGCTGCAAAAATTCGGCCTGAGCCGCAACCTGGTAATCGACATCGATCCTGCCTTCCCGTGGCAGATCACCTCTCTGGATGGCTATGGCGCAAACCTGCAGCTGGTAAAAGATCGCCAGTGGGGCGTCTGGGGCGGCAGCGCAACCCTCAACGGCGCGGCGGCCACCTTTAACCGTGTGGACGTGCGTCGTCCGTCGCTGGCGCTAAACGCCAACGCCGCCACGGTGAATATTAGCGACCTGAGCGCGTTTACCGAGAAAGGGATACTTGAGGCGACCGCGACGGTTTCACAACTTCCTCAGCGACAGACAACCGTGAGCCTGAACGGGCGCGGCGTGCCGCTCAACATCCTGCAGCAGTGGGGCTGGCCTGCGCTGCCGATTGCGGGCGACGGCAATGTTCAGCTCACCGCCAGCGGCAGCGTGCAGGCCAGTGCGCCCTTAAAGCCGACGGTCAACGGCAAGCTGAATGCGGTGAATATGGATAAACAGCAGGTGCAGCAGACCATGACGGGTGGTGTAGTTTCAACACCGGTGCAATAAACAAGCCGGGTGGCGGCTATGCCTTACCCGGCCTACTCGATCCCGTAGGCCCGGTAAGCGAAGCGCCACCGGGCATTTTTACGGCTCAGAAGTAAACCACCACTTCATCCCCCTGGGCTTTCACCACCACGCCCCACTCGCTACCCGCATGTGAACCGCCTTTCACGCCGCTCACCTCCGGCACGTTGCGCAAGCAGACCGACCAGTTTCGCGCCTCACCCGCACCGGTAAAGGTCACGGTGTCGCCCTGACGTGATGCCTTCAGCGTAAACGCCGCTGAACCGTCCGCCGCAGGTACCTCGCTCACTGCCGTGATGCCATCGCCCAGGTTAAACAGCTGGAACGCTGTCCCCTCATTCCACGCATAGTCCGGCTTCTGCTTATTGTTGCCCAGCGCCAGCAGGGTATTGTCGCGCACGTAAACCGGCAGGCTCATGAAACCATGCTGCTGTTTATGCCAGCGGCTGCCCTCGATTTCATCGTTATGCCACAGGTGCGTCCACCGTCCTTGCGGCAGGTAGAACTGCACGTCACCCGCCTCAGAGAAGACGGGCGCGACCATCATCGCATCCCCCAGCATGTACTGACGGTCGAGGTAATCACACGCCGGATCGTCCGGGAACTCCAGCATCATCGCCCGCAGCATCGGCGTGCCGAACTCGCGGGCCAGCGCCGCCTGACGATACAGATACGGCATCAGCTGGCATTTCACCTCGGTGAAGTGGCGCACCACGTCGCAGGACTCGTCATCGTACGCCCACGGCACGCGGTAGGATTTGCTGCCATGCAGGCGGCTGTGGCTGGAGAAGAGACCAAACGCGCACCAGCGCTTGTAGACGTGCGCCGGAGCGGTGTTTTCGAACCCGCCGATATCGTGGCTCCAGAATCCGAAACCGGAGAGACCGATCGACAGACCGCCGCGCAGGCTTTCCGCCATCGATTCGTAGTTGGCATAGCAGTCGCCGCCCCAGTGCACCGGAAACTGCTGCGCGCCGACGGACGCGGAGCGGGCAAACAGCACCGCCTCTTCCTCGCCCACCGTCTCTTTCAGCACGTTCCACACCAGCTCGTTATAGATGAAGGCGTAGTGGTTGTGCATTCTCTGCGGAACGGATCCGTCAAACCACTGCACGTCCGTCGGAATACGCTCGCCAAAGTCGGTCTTGAAGCAATCGACGCCGATATCCACCAGGCCTTTCAGCTTGTCGGCATACCACCGACACGCGTCCGGGTTGGTAAAGTCATAAATCGCCAGTCCGGGCTGCCATTTGTCCCATTGCCACACGCTGCCGTCCGGGCGCTTGAGCAGGTAGCCTTTCTCTTTCAGCTCCTGAAAGACCGGTGACTTCTGGCCGATATAGGGGTTGATCCACACGCAGACCTTCAGCCCTTTCTCCTTCAGGCGCCGAATCATCCCTTGCGGGTCCGGGAAGGTCACCGGGTCCCACTCGAAGTCGCACCACTGGAAGGCCTTCATCCAGAAGCAGTCGAAGTGGAAGACGTGCAGCGGCAGGTCGCGCTCGGCCATCCCGTCGATAAAGCTATTTACCGTGGCTTCGTCGTAGTTGGTGGTAAACGAGGTGGTGAGCCACAGGCCGAACGACCACGCCGGCGGCAGCGCCGGACGCCCGGTGAAGCGGGTATAGCGGTTTAATACCTCTTTTGGTGTCGGCCCGTCGATCACGAAATACTCCAGGTATTCCCCTTCAACGCTGAACTGCACTTTGGAGACTTTCTCCGAGCCAATTTCGAAAGAGACGTTTTCCGGATGGTTGACCAGCACGCCGTAGCCGCGATTGGTCAGGTAGAACGGGATATTTTTGTAGGACTGCTCGGTGCTGGTGCCGCCGTCGCAGTTCCAGGTATCGACCCGCTGACCGTTGCGCACCAGGGCGGTAAAGCGCTCACCGAGACCGTAGACCGTTTCCCCCACGCCCAGATCCAGCCGTTCAAACACGTAATTGCGGTCGGTATGGGTGTTCTGCACGTAGCCGTTGTTTTTCAGCTGACTGCCGGTAATACGTTGACCGTCGCGCAGGAAATCCAGCGCCCAGAACTCCCCTTTGGTGACGCGCACGCTGATGTTGCCGCTTTTCAGCTCGGCAAACTCGGCGTTGTTTTCAATCTCAACCTTCACTTCGTTCAGCACGTTGAGCGGGTAGTGCGGGCCTTTATCCTGCCTCCCCTGGAAGTGCTCGATGCGCACCCCGACAATCCCTTCCTGCGGTGCGAAGAGCCGGACGGTGAACATCAACGTATCAAGCTGCCAGGCGCGTTCCCGCACGTCGCGCGGCGCCACGTAGACCACCAGGTCATTGCCCTGCTGCTCCACGTCGAACACCTGCACCGGATACGTCACGTTCAGCCCCGGTTGAATAAGCCAGTTTCCATCACTGATTTTCATACTTTCGTCCTCCTGGTTCTGTAATCCTTTGCTGGCCGTCAGGCGCCAGCCGTGTGGCGACACGGGCACTGAGACCGGTTACAGAGGTTTTAAACCATTGGTTCAGGGGGGAGTATTGCGTTTTCTGGTTAGCAAATTACGTTTCTTGTTTTTTGTGATCGGGGTAAATGTTGGGGGGCACGCAGGGCTAACATGAGGATTTTCTTAAGAATTAACTGAAATGGGGGTATTCAGGTCAAAAGAGAGGTGAAAAAAGTGTGTCGGGGTATGTGGTAAATGCCTGAAAGTAGCTATAATGCGCCCCGCCTCCATGTAGCAATGCAGGCGCGGAAGATCGTCATCTCCGGTGAGGTGGCTGGACTTCAAATCCAGTTGGGGACGCCAGCGTTCCCGGGCAGGTTCGACTCCTGTGATCTTCCGCCAAAAGTTCCAACATCTTTTTCCGTTTTCTACTATCTTTTACTAACTATTCACTAAAAATATTTTTGCAACAAACTTCATATAATTAGAGATATCAGAATGAGAATAGATGAAATTATTTCTGAGATGGAAGGTGATGGACCAAGAAGTTATTACTATTTCGAGGCTTTTATTCATCATCTTTTTAAGAAAAGATGTGATGAACAGGATAAAAAGTACATAGTAAATAATGACGCGATTGGGTATTGGGATGCTTTTGCACCAAATGGAATAGATGAAATAAACGGAAATACCGTTATAGAGATAAAATTTAATCTTTCCAATGTACCTCCAAGATTGTTCTTAGAGAAAACAATAAAATATTCTTTGAATAACCCTCAAGAGAATAAAATAGATAATATCTTAGTTGTTTCAGCAAAACCAATTTCAGAAAGATGGATGCATAGATTTCATGAAGAAATAAAATCTTACCCTATTTATCAAAATATAATATTTTGGGGTCCTTACAATTTAAATAAAATAGTTAACAAGCATCAAAAATTCGTTAACGAAATAAGCAATAATTTATTTTCTTTAAGACTCAAAACAGCAATATTAGAACCATTGCATGACTGGAAGAAAGAACGTGATGAGATCATCTTAAAATTAAGAGATCTGTATAAAAAAGGACAATTTTCTTTATTTTTAGGCGCAGGAGTTTCAAGCAGTGCAGGGATGGCAAACTGGTCTACATTGCTAAATTCCCTATTTGTAAGTTATTTAACGAAAGAATCTGATAATAAAAGCGACGATTCATTAAAAAACGTTCAACAACTTGTGTCAAGATTGAATGAAATAAATGAACCTTCGGCTTTAATGACTGCGCGCTATCTTAGAAAAGGTTTGACAAGGCGCAATGAAGAAACTCAGGACTTCATCAGTACAGTTACAAAAAACTTATATAGTCTCAGAGATAAAAGCAAAGATATTGATTCGGACTTAATCAAGACTATAACTTCTATGTGTCTTCCCAAACGAACTGGCGCAAAGATAAAATCCGTAATAACTTACAACTTTGATGATTTACTTGAACGGCAATTAAGCCTCAAGGCAATTCAACATAAATGCATATATACAGATGGTGAAAGTTATGATCCAGACGAATTGCCTGTTTATCACGTGCATGGTTTTCTGCCGGAGAATAGAGATAGTTTTGAAGGATTAGGCAAGTCCACATTAGTATTCTCTGAAGAAGGTTATCATAAAATATATTCCGATCATTACCACTGGTCTAACTTAGTGCAATTAAATAATTTTAGAGAAAATAATTGCTTAATGATCGGTCTTTCTATGACAGATCCAAACTTAAGAAGACTTCTGGATATTTCATCAAAAAGCCTTGAGCAAAGTAAACATTTTGCCTTCATGCAAAGAATCACACTTGAGAGCTTTTGCTTCGAACACTCCAAGTCAGAAGGTAAAAAAGAACAAGTTGTTGATGATCTTGAATCAGCGAAAGATTTTTTAAATAAACACCATGTTTTAAATGAAGGGATTATGAAGGAATTGGGTGTAACTATAGTATGGTTTGAGAAATACGAAGAAATACCTGAATTATTAAATAAAGTAATACTATACGAAGATCAAAGTCATTCTTAAAACCCAAAATGGTATCTTTACATAAGGTACCATTTGACAACACCCAATTCTGAATCAATTAAATAATTTACTCAAGAAATTATTTACATTTTAACCGTATTAGTTCATTTCTCCCTAAGCTTTTGAGCCAATTTCCCAAACTCATCCCCTCAGACTTCGCAGCCGCCTCAAACTGTGCCTTCAATTCAGGCGTGATGCGAATCTGAAAAGTCGGTGCTTTTCCGGATTTTGACTGATTTGGGTCACGTTTTGCCGTTGACATGTACGTACCTACAAGAGCAAGATATCCTCATTGAGGTACGTACCTTATCATACGATAACCTCAGATTAAAACGCCCTCGCCAGGTACTCGCAATACCGGACGAGAGCTAACCTCACCAACTATCAAGGAGTTGATTATGGCTGATTCGCATTCTACCCCAGACACCGACCAATCCGGAACCGAGCGTTCGTTAATTGTGGGATACCGCCCGAATGTTTTCGACAAATCCACACCCAATATCATTTTATCCGGAAAATGGCTGCGCGCAGCGGGGTTCGAAACCGGGCATCATGTGACCGTAAAGGTGATGAAAGGGTGCATTGTTCTGGTGGCGTATAACGAGCAGGAGCAGAGATTGCAGGATGAGTACAAACGGACAAAGGACAAACTTGTGCAGATAGAGAAAGGCCTTGCCGCGATTCAGACTCAGATTCCTGGAAAGCGCCTCGCAAAATCAAATACAAACCACCTGGCTTAGCGGCTATTTCTGGCATACTACGTGCCTGGTGCGTTAATCATTAAGGATGTGGAGGCGACATGGCAGATAAAGACGTAATCCAATCTCCAACAGGCGAATTTATTATGTTTGCCAGTGATGACGGAACCGTTCGTATTACATGTCGCTTCGAACATGAAACGCTCTGGCTGTCGCAAGCAGCCATAGCGGTTCTTTATCAAGTCACTCCTCAAGCGATTACTCAGCATATTAAAGCAATTTACGAAGAAGGTGAGCTTGAACAAAAAGCAACTTGTAAGGCTTACTTACAAGTTCAACAAGAAGGTAAGCGCAAGGTTAATCGCAACACACTTCACTATAGCCTGCCCGTCATTCTCGCCATTGGCTATCGCGTCCGCTCCACGCGAGGCACTCAATTCCGCCAGTGGGCCACCCAAACGCTGCAGGAATATCTGGTAAAAGGCTTCGTTATGGACGACGAGCGCCTGAAAAATCCACCTGTTGGCTCATCCGCCGTACCTGACTATTTCGATGAAATGCTGGAACGCATTCGCGATATACGGGCCAGCGAACGCCGGGTTTATCTCCGCGTGAAGGAGATTTTTGCATTAGCCGCTGATTATCAGCCATCGCTCAAAGAAACCACGCAATTTTTCCAGACCATCCAGAACAAACTGCATTTTGCCTGCACGGGTCTTACCGCTGCTGAGTTGATTCACCAACGTGCGGACGCCACGCAACCGCATATGGGGCTGACCAGCTATAAAGGCGAAGAAGTCCGTAAAAGCGATGTCACCACTGCAAAAAATTACCTGTCTCAGGATGAGGTCAGCGAGCTTAATCGCGTCGTTAATATGTGGCTCGACTTTGCTGAAGATCAGGCCAAACGCCGTAAGCAGGTATTTTTACGAGACTGGCAAACTAAACTCGATCAGTTCCTGCAATTTAACGACCGGGACGTTTTAGAAGGCGCAGGCAAAATCAGCAAGAAAGCGGCTGATGAAAAGGCCTGCTCAGAATACGTTGAGTTTGAAAAAAAGCAGCGCCTGCTGAAAGAAGCCGAAGGTGAGAAAGATATTATCGGCTTATTAAAATGGGATAAGCAGGCTAAGCGCTAATCCCGATTCAACCGCATATGCAACAGCGGAAACGGATTCCCCTGCCCGTCCACTTCCGAGCGTCCGACCTGCTTAAACCCCATATGGCGATAAAATGCCACGCCCTGCGGGTTTTGCTCATTGACATCCACTTCATTCACGCCAAACTCTGCGATGGCATATTTCAGCAGTAATTTCCCGACGCCTTTTCCCCGGCTCGCATCGTCAACAAACAGCATTTCAATACGATTTTCATCCACGCCTAAAAAGCCATGAATTACGCCTGAGTCATCGCGGGCCATCACGACGGTGAGATTTGGCAGATACGCGTTGAGCAATAGCGGACGCAGCGTCGCAATATCGCTTTCCTGCAAAAAATGGTGAGTGGCGCGAACGGAGGATTCCCAGATGGCGACCAGTCGTTCGAAGTGTGAGGGGTGTACGGTTTCTATTTTCATGGGGAGATCATGTCTGGAAAACCAAACTCATTCAAGTCACGCTCTGCGGCCTGTTCCCCCTCACCCTAACCCTCTCCCTCGAGGGAGAGGGGACTGTCCGTGCGGTTTCTGGCCAACTCAGCGGATGTACCGATCGCGCTAAACCCTAACCTCCATTACCGCATATACCCCATCCTTCGGCACCACTACGGTGACGTTTTCAACCGGGACGCCCGCCGCGATGTGGATATCCTGCAGCTGCTGTAACGACCTCGGGTGAATATCCTCCCAGCCGATACCGCGCAGCACAAAGTCAATCTGCGGGCTGCTGGTCAGCATGTTCGATACAATCACCGCCCCGCCGGGCTTGACCAGCCGCAGCGCGCGCTGGAGGAAAATTACCGCATCGGTATCGTTGAAGTAGTCGAAAATCCCCAGCGCGTCGACCAGTTCAGCCTGATGCTCACCCAGCTCCAGCAGTAAGTCCTCATTACGCACCAGCGTATGAAGCAGGTTACGCCGAAGCAGGGTCAGCTGTTCGCCCACCACAATGCCCTCCTGGGCCGCCATGGTTTCTGCCCAGCTGAGCGCCACGGGGTCTTTGTCCACCAGCGTGAAATACACCTGCTGGCCGTCGAGCTTTGCTTCGCGCAGCGCCTCCAGCACCGGGATTGCAGCCCCGCTCGCCAGGCTGACCCAGTTGTTCTCACTCTCGTTATGAATGTATTTATCCACCAGCGCGGCCAGCACCCGGGCGCGGGAACGCACGCCTACCGCATCGTTAGCGTGGATAAACCACTGGCGGCTGTCGCTGTCCATTTTGGTTCCGTCTGGCAGGCGGTCTTCCAGCGGGTTTTGCACCACAAACAGCGCCAGCGCGGAGGGCACCAGCCGGGTGCGCCACGCGGTCAGCGCCGGGCGGTTGCGAAAGGCCTGTTCGGAATAGCGGTTCTGCGGGACAAGCACCGCCTCTCCCCCCTCTTCGTATTCAATCCGAGGGGGACGGAGCGCAGGCTCAGCTTTCAGCGCCCGGTCAAGGGTGGCAATCTCACGGACAGCATCGTCTTTCATCGGCCACCGATCGCTGACGTCGGGAAATGACGCACTGAAAATGGTCATGTTTTCCGGTGCATTGCCGTGAAAAGGCAGCCAGTTCATGTCCTCTTCCCTCCGTAGGGCTTTTAACGGAAGTCTATCCAGGCGAGCCAGTAATACCCTACGAAGAAAGCACGATCTTTACTGCTTCACCCACACCAGCTGGTCAACCCGGAAGCCCAGGCTGCGGGCAGTGTTCAGATAATCTTGTTTCACCGCATCCGGGATCGTGGGCGTGCGCGACAAAATCCACAGGTAATCGCGGTTCGGACCGCTCACCAGGGCGTACTGGTACTTGTCGTCCAGCTTGATCACGTTATAGCCGCCGTAGAACGGTCCGAAGAACGACACCTTCAGCGCAGCCGTGGTCGGTTCGCCGGTAAAGTACGCCTTCCCTTCGCTCTCATTCCACTTGTTCTTCACCGGGTCGTAACCGCGGTTAAGCACGCTAATGCCGCCGTCGCTGCGCTTGCCGTAGGTGGCGGTCACCTGCTCCAGCCCGCGTTCAAAACGGTTTTCCAGGCGGGCGACTTCGTACCATTTACCGAGATAGCGGCTGGCGTCAAAACCGGAAATCGGCTGCACGCCCTTCGGCGGCGTAGGGGATGTACAGGCGACCAGCGTCAGGGCAATGGCAACACCGGTCACAACAGGCCATAGCTTCATGAGAATTCCTTTCATTTGCACGGTTGGATGTTAAGTGTAGTGCACCGTTTCGGCGCTTCATCCCGTTCGGGAAAATTCGTAGTATATTGAGAGTATTCCTCCACTCTGGACACGGACATGGCTTACTCCATCGGCGAATTCGCCAGACTCAGCGGCATCACCGCCACCACCCTGCGGGCGTGGCAGCGTCGCTACGGTTTACTCAAGCCACAGCGCACGGAAGGCGGCCACCGCCAGTACAGCGATGAGGACGTCCAGCAGGCGCTAAAAATCCTCGACTGGGTTAAAAAAGGTGTCCCGATTGGCCAGGTCAAACCGCTGCTGGAACGCCCGACGCCGGGGCGGACCAACAACTGGCAAACCCTGCAACAGAACATGCTGCAACGTCTGCAGGACGGCAAAATCGAGTCCCTGCGCCAGATGATCTACGACGCCGGACGCGAGTACCCAAGACCCGAGCTGGTCACGAACGTGCTGCGCCCGCTGCGCAGCCAGGTCTCAGCTAACGTCGCCGCCGCCATGACCCTGCGCGCGATCCTTGACGGCATCATCATCGCCTACACCTCGTTTTGCCTCGAAGGCGATAAAAAAGCGCCAGGGGATAATATTCTGCTCAGCGGCTGGCACCTGAACGACGCCTGCGAGATCTGGCTCGAAGCCCTGACGCGCACCGGGCAGGGCCACCGGATCGACATTCTGCCCTCGCCTCCTGACGCGCTGGCCCCGGAAATTTTCCCGGAGCGCAAATGGCTGCTGGTCACCAGCGGCAAGCTCACCGCCGCGCGGAGAAAGCAGGTGGAGCAGTGGCAGCAGCAGGTTTCCCTTGAGGTGATTATCCTCTGACGATTTTCTCCTGTGGGAATTGTCACGAAAAGTTGAATATTTTCCCGCGCTGCGAATGCTAACGTTTTCCTGTGACGACTAACTCCACAGGAAAACATCATGAAAAAAACCACCCCTCTGCTGATCCTGGCCGCGATGGCCTTTACCCCTGCCGCCTTCAGCGCCGCCCCGGCTGGCACGCTGAGCGTACACGTTCTCGACCAGCAAACCGGTATGCCGCCGTCGGACGTGACCGTTACCCTGGAAAAGCAGGAGCAGGATAAATGGACCCAGCTTGCCAGCGGTAAAACCGACCATGACGGACGCATCAAATCGCTCTATCCGCAGGACCAGGACATGCAGCCCGGCGTATATAAAGTGACCTTTAAAACCGCCGACTACTTCCACACCAAAAAGCTGGACTCCTTCTTCCCGGAGATCCCGGTGCTGTTTACCGTGACCCGCACCAACGAGAAACTGCACATTCCGCTTCTGCTGAGCCAGTACGGTTACTCGACCTACAAGGGCAGTTAAGACGTGTTGATTTTAAAAGAATAAAAAAAATAGTCCCGCGAATACTTGGACAAATTAGTCATGTTGTGTAAGTTTTAGTTATATGAACGGGAGGACCACACCATGACAACGAAACCTGTGCTCGGTATTAGCGGATGTTTGACCGGATCCGCCGTTCGCTTTGACGGCGGACATAAGCGTATGGGCTTCGTCATGGATGAGCTGGCCCAGTGGGTGAATTTCAGGCCCGTCTGCCCGGAAATGGCCATCGGCCTGCCGACGCCTCGCCCGGCGCTGCGTCTGATCGTGACGACGAACGGTGAAACGCAGATGCGCTTCAGCCATGCGCCTCATGAAGACGTTACGCAGAAAATGGCGGACTTTACGGCAGACTTTTTGCCGAAAATTGGCGATCTCTCCGGCTTTATCGTCTGTGCGAAATCCCCCAGCTGCGGCATGGAGCGCGTGCGGCTGTATGATGAAAACGGCAACCGGGGCCGCAAGGAGGGGGTTGGGCTGTTCACCGCTGCCCTCCTTGAAACCTGGCCGTGGCTGCCCGTGGAGGAAGATGGACGCCTGCACGATCCGGTTCTGCGGGAGAACTTCGTCGAGCGTGTTTTTGCGCTGCACGAGCTGAACACACTGCGAAAAAATGGCCTGACGCGCCGCGCGCTGCTGGACTTCCACAGCCGCTACAAGCTCCAGCTGCTGGCGCACCATCAGGCGGGTTACCGTGAAATCGGCCCGTTTGTCGCCTCACTGCACGAGTGGGAAGACCTGGACGCCTTCTTCGTGGCGTACCGGGAGAAGCTGATGACTATCCTGAAAAAACCCGCCTCGCGGAAGAATCACACTAACGTACTGATGCATATTCAGGGGTATTTCCGTAACCAGCTGAACAGCCGCCAGCGCGGCGAACTGCGCGATGTGATCCTGCACTATCGCAACGGGCAGTTACCTATCCTCGCGCCGATCACGCTGCTGAAGCACTACCTTGCCGAATATCCTGACCGGTATCTGATGACGCAAAACTACTTTGATCCCTATCCTGATGATTTGGGTCTGCGTCTGGCCGTTAAGTAAATAAAGACGCGAAGGCCCCATTGACCCGTAGAGGCCCGCAGCAGTAGCCCGTTTAGACGACATCCTCACTGTCGTCTCTTTTTTGCATTTCATCTCAAAGACTGTGATTATATACAGGCTTATTCTGCAAAAGGGGCCTGCCTGTGATTAACACCCTGCACATCCAAAACTACCGCTCCATCCGCGATATGTCGCTGGAGCTGGAGCAGCTCAACATCGTCTTTGGGCCGAACGGCACCGGGAAATCGAATATCTACAAGGCGATACATCTGATGCACAGCGCCGCGCAGGGGCAGTTTTCCCAGGCGCTGGCAAACGAGGGCGGCATCCTGAAGGTGTTCTGGGCAGGCAAAACCCGCAGCGATCAGCTGCGGCGGATGAATCTGGCGGTAGAAACAGAGACCTATGAATACGAGCTGCAGGTCGGGTTTGTGGAGAAGCTGCCCTATCCCTCGCAGTTTCAGCTCGATCCGGTGATCAAAGAAGAATCTCTCTGGCTGAGTGGCCAGCACCGACGCCCCTCGTCGCAGCTGATGAAGCGCAGGAATCAGGCGGTGTTTCTGAATAACGTGCATCACGAGAAAGTAACTCACAGCGGCACGCTCTATGAGAATGAATCGGTGTTCGGTCAGCTCGGTGAACCGCATCTTTACCCGGAAGTGTCGCAGATGCGCGAGTCCCTGCGTAACTGGCGCTTTTACCATGAGTTTTCCGTCTCCTCCGGCTCGGCGATGCGTGCCCCGCAGGTCGGTTTCCGCTCCCCGGTGCTGGCCAGCAACGGCGCCAACCTGGCGGCGGCGTTTCAGACCATTGTCGAGATTGGCGACGAACTGCTGCTGATGCGTATTCTCGACCAGGCCTTCCCCGGCTGCGTATTTTACAGCGACAACACCGGCGGACGGTTCCGGATGATGATGCAGCGCGAAGGGCTGAGCAGACCGCTGGAGCCCGCAGAATTCTCTGACGGTACGCTCCGCTTCCTGTGCCTGGCGGTGGCGCTGTTAAGCCCGCGCCCACCGGCGTTTATCGCGTTGAACGAGCCGGAAAACAGCCTGCATCCTCAGATGCTGCCCGCGCTGGCGAGCTTAATCGCCGAGGCCAGCCGCTACTCGCAGATCTGGCTCACCAGCCACTCGCCGGAGCTGGCGCATTTGATTGAGAAACATCGATCGTTTTCGCTGTATCAGCTGTCGATGGTGGAGGGAGAGACGAGGGTGGAGAGGCTGGGGTAAGGCTGCATAAGCCTGTTTGCGCCCTTCGGGGCCAGCATCGGGTCGATTACCGATGGAATCGGGCCAATTTAAGCAACCCGTTTTCCGTCAGATCGTTTACCAGCCCGGTACCGCCCCGCCGTTAAAGATGGTTTCAGCGGCTTTAGCCACTTCAGGCGACTGATAAGACTGGATAAATTCCTTCACGTTCTCCGCGTCTTTGTTGTCTTCGCGCGTCACCACAATGTTCACGTACGGCGAGTTTTTATCTTCAATAAAGACGCTGTCATGCACCGGCGACAGCCCGGTTTGCTGAATATAGGTGGTGCTGATAATCGCGACATCCACTTTCGGGTCATCCAGCACGCGCGGCAGCTGCGCCCCTTCCAGCTCCATAATCTTCAGGTGTTTGGGGTTGGCGGTAATATCCAGCGCCGTCGGCAGCAGACCGGTGTCTGGCTTCAGGGTAATGAGCTTCTCTTTTTGCAGCAGCAACAGCGCGCGTCCCAGGTTGGTCGGATCGTTTGGAATGGCGATGGTCGCGCCGTCCTTCAGGTCAGACACGGATTTGATTTTGCGGGAGTAGCCCGCCATCGGGAAGACAAAGGTGTTCGCCACGGCCACCAGCTTGTAGTTATGCGCCTTATTATCCTCTTCAAGGAACGGGCGATGCTGGAAAACGTTGGCATCCAGTTCCCCCTGGTTGGTGGCGTCGTTGGGCAGCAGCGAACCGCTGAAGCCCACCAGCTCCACATCCAGGCCATATTTCTCTTTAGCCACTTTTTTGGCGACTTCCGCCACGTCCTGTTCAGCGCCATTGATGACGCCGACTTTAATGTGTTTGGCATCGCTGCCACTTTGATCGCATCCTGCCAGCAGCAGACCTGCGAGAACCAGAGCACCCAATCGACGTTTCACAAGACAGTTCCTTTTGATAAATGGTGTAGTGACTATATCGACAACGAGGCGGTGAAATAAAAACCGAAAAAGAATCAGTAAGAAGGATACGTTATAAGCGGATATCGCCGGGTGGCGGCGAGCCACCTGGCATCAAAGATCACGACGCTGTCGTCCAGTCCTCGACGGCAAGCTCCTGCACCATTCTGAACGCATGATCGTTAGTCACTATCGTTGTACCCCGACTAATAGCATGCGCAGCGATCAGCTGATCGAGATCGCCCATCACTTTTCCTCTCTTTTCCATTTCTGCGCGGAGTTCACCGTACGTTGCTGCGGCTTCACTGTCCCAGTCGCAGATAGTGATGGTTTTAAGGAACTCAAGTATGGTTTTTTGTAATGTGTCACTTTGCTTTTTGGCTATTCCATAAAGCAGTTCGGCCTCCGTCACGCTTGAAATACACATTTTTTCTGTTGGGGTGCGAGAATATTGTTTTATCACCCCGGGATGTTGCCTTACGAGGTGGCTTACTATGTTTGTGTCCAACATATGCGGCATATTCTAGAGCCCTTCAAATGGATCTCTTGTTGTATAGCTCTGATTACGTTCCTCTTTGCTCAGAAATGAATCAGGAACATGAGTCTGCTTCAATAAACGTAAAAAGTTATCTCTGTGACGCTCCTTTTCCGATCTCGCAGTCAAAACGACATTCCCCTCCTCATCTCGTCGGATATATACGCTCTTTGTATCAAACGTGAATTCAGCAGGCAGCATCACTGCCTGATTTCGCCCCTTTCTGAAGAGTTTTGCTGTACGTTCCATTGCCATCTCCATGGTTTTCTTGACCAGGCCAAAGCATGCGCCTGGGCCTGAAAAGAAGACAAGTAACGCGCTTTAAATTCGGAAAGCGACTCGCAATAAATAGCAGAATGCCTAACGACAGAACCGCGCTTAAAGCGCTTTCGCCAGGTAATGACGCTGCATACCCTGATAGGGATAGTCCTGCAAAGACATCTGCAGCTGATACCCCTGTTTTTCATAAAACGGACGTGCCTGGAAGCTGGCCGTATCCACCAGCGCGTGCTTGCAGCCTTTGCGTCTCGCTTCCTCTTCAGCCGCTTTGATGAGCTGGCTGCCTACACCAGTTCCTCGTACGGTGTCGCTTACCCAGAGGTAATCAATATTCAGCCAGTCGCCTTTGCGCACGCCGATTAACCCACCCAGCATGACGCCTTTTTCGTCACGCACGTAAACGCCAATATCGCCGCTAAAGTTTGCCATATCCAAAAATTGCGCGTTGTAGGCACGCAGCCCCACGAATAACTCTTCTTTTTCCTGCTGCGTAACCGTATTGGTGATGCTCAGTTGCATGGCGTTCTCCCTGTTTTTGTGTGCTGTTTGACTATCGCACAGATACTTTACGGAGAAAATTCATACTTTCGGCTGGCGTCGCTACACTGAATGTAACGATATATTTCATGGGAAGCATGCGTCTCTTCAAGGGGGTTTCGATGAAAGCTGCGCACCTGGTCTGCCTGCTGGTTTGTCTGCTGTTCGCCGCGTTTGTCCATGCGCAGGAAAAGGACGATCCGGCGAAAGAGGCCCAGATAAAACAGCAGATCCTTAAGGATGTGAAGAAAACCTGTACGCCGCAGAAAAAACAGAGCGATAAAGCCTGGCAGGAGATGATTTTGTCGTCTGAGGCCAATCAACTGCTGATTAAGAATGCCATCACCGCCGTCAAGCGCGACAACCTGGACGCCTACTGGGCAGCGATTGGCCAGGTGGATTGCATGGAAGATTATTGAATGCTGCTTGCCGGGTGGCGCTGCGCTTACCCGGCCTACATCACACGTTTAACGCTTCCTCACGTCCGGAATGATGAGATCCCCGCGCAGCACGTACGACCCCAGCATCTGCGTTTTTTCCGTCAGCCAGCTCACGATACGCGCCGCCATGGCATCCATTGAATATTCAATGGCCGGGATCACCGGAATACCCGGCAGGTGCAGCGAACCGGCCAGGCTGAAGACCATAATGTCCTCCGGCACGGATTTATTAAACGCCTGCAGCTGCGGGATCACCCGCTGGGCTTCCTGCTCGTCCGCGACCAGCAACGCGTTGAAATTCAGCGTGCTGGCGTTATTGAGCAGCTCCTGAAGCGCAACGGACGAGGAAGTGGCGTCCATAAACACAAGGTTGCGATTAAAGGGCAGGAAATTTTTCTCCAGCGCATGCTTGTAGCCAAGCAGAACCTGGTCAGCAAAACCGCTGCCGTGCGGGTGGATGAGGGCAATCTGGCGTCGCCCCTGGCTGGTCAGATAGTTACAGGCGGTTTCGGCGGCAAAGGCATGATCGAACTGGATACTGTTGGAATTATCAGACTCCATACAGTCAACCAGGATAACGTTGTCCCTGTCGACGTCCAGCGGGAAACGTGCGCCAATCACCAGGATGTCATCGCACAGCCCGCAGGAGAGCTCTTCCAGAGCATGCATCACTTCTGCTTTGCTATGCGCGAAGCGCAGCAGCAGGTGTTTCTGGTGCTGACTGAGCTGTTTTTCCAGCGCGTAGAGATAACCGGTGGTCTGGTTAATGTTTTCCTGGGCACAAATCACCCCGATGCAACCTGTCGACTGGCTCAGCAGCGACTGCGCAATCACATTAGGCCGGTAGTTAAGTTCATCCACTGCCTTCAGAACCGCCTGACGGCTGGCTTCCTTTACGCCACGCGACCCACTCAACACTCGCGATACCGTGGCTTTAGACACCCCGGCAAGACGTGATACATCATTGATTGTCGACATCTCTTTCCCCTGACAGGCTTACCTCGCGCCTGCAAATTCCATGACCGCTTCGGCTCACATTATAGCCAGAAGGGAGTATATCCGTTTCCGTTTTCCATGGAAACCGATTTTCCGTTTCCACTCAAAATGATGTCAAAACAGCCAAATTGTGTGACGCATATCGGGTTAATTAGCCTCATAAGTAAGGGTTCTTGATGAGTATCACACTTCTGCTTTTTATAAATGGAAACCGGTTTCCATCTGATATCCAATCATCAGCGCAATATCTATTTACATTTTGAGGATGGTTGTCGATGTTCAAGATTATGCTCTGCTGCTCTGCCGGGATGTCCACCAGCCTGCTGGTCAGCAAAATGGTCGATGTCGCGAAAGAACGGGGTTTGCCGGTAAAAATTGATGCGTATGGCGTTTCCGAATTTGATACGCAGTTTCCGCAATACCAGGTTGTCCTTCTCGGACCGCAAGTGAAATACATGTTACAGACACTCTCAGACAAGGCAGCCACCAAAGGCATTCCCGTCCAGCCCATCGATATGATGGACTACGGCATGCAACGTGGCGATAAGGTACTGGACTATGCTCTGTCGCTCATCGAAGCGGCACACTAAAAGGTGTTCTCATGAGTTCGTTATATCAATCCATGGTCGCGGTGATTGAGCAGTCAATTACCCCGCTGGCCGCGAAGCTCGGCCAGCAAAAGTATGTGATTGCCATCCGCGACGGCTTTACCGCCGCGCTGCCGTTTATGATCATCGGCTCGTTTATGCTGGTGTTCATCTTCCCGCCGTTCTCGGCGGACACCACCAATAGCTTCGCCCGCGGCTGGCTGGATTTCTCCCAGACCTACCGCGAGCAGCTGATGCTGCCGTTTAACCTCAGTATGGGCGTCATGACCTTTTTCATCTCGGTGGGGATTGGGGCAAGCCTGGGACGTCAGTTTAACCTTGACCCGGTGATGTCCGGCCTGCTGGCCTTCATGGCCTTCCTGCTGGTCGCCGCGCCGTATGCCGACGGTAAGATCTCCACCCAGTATCTTTCCGGTCAGGGGATTTTTACCGCGCTGATCACCGCGATTTACGCCACACGCGTCTATGCGTGGCTGAAGCAGAACAACGTCACCATTCGTCTGCCGAAAGAAGTCCCGACCGGCGTGGCGCGGTCGTTTGAGATCCTGATCCCGGTGATGGTGGTGATCGGTACCCTGCATCCGCTGAACCTGTTTATTGAGGCGCAAACCGGGATGATTATCCCGCAGGCGATAATGCACCTGCTGGAGCCGCTGGTCTCTGCGTCTGATTCCCTGCCTGCCATTCTGCTCTCTGTGCTGCTGTGTCAGATCTTCTGGTTTGCCGGTATTCACGGCTCGCTGATTGTCACCGGCATCATGAACCCGTTCTGGATGGCGAACCTGTCGGCCAACCAGGCGGCGCTGGCGGCTGGCGCGGCGCTGCCGCACGTCTACCTGCAGGGCTTTTGGGATCACTACCTGCTGATTGGCGGCGTCGGTTCTACCCTGCCGCTGGCCTTCCTGCTGCTGCGTAGCCGCGTAACGCACTTACGCACTATCGGCAAAATGGGCGTTGTGCCAAGCTTCTTTAACATCAACGAGCCGATCCTGTTCGGCGCGCCGATCATCATGAACCCGATGCTGTTTATTCCGTTCGTGTGCGTTCCACTGGTGAACGCCTGCCTGGCCTGGGCGGCAACCCGACTGGGCTGGCTGGCACAGGTGGTGTCGCTCACGCCGTGGACCACTCCCGCGCCCATTGGCGCCTCATGGGCCGCCAACTGGGCGCTGAGCCCGGTGGTGATGTGTCTCGTTTGTATGGTGATGTCAGCGCTGATGTACCTGCCGTTCCTGCGCGCTTACGAGCGTACGTTGATGAAAAACGAAGAGCAGAAGGCTCAGGCAACCGTCGGAGCCGCTGAGACCGCAAGCCATTAAGTCAAAGAGGACGCGTCATGAAATATACCTTTCCCGATAATTTCTGGTGGGGCAGCGCAAGCTCCGCTCTCCAGACCGAAGGGACACGAGAGGGTGAAACCACATGGGATTACTGGTTTGCCCGCGAGCCGAACCGTTTTCACAACGGCGTGGGTCCACAACAGACCTCCACGTTTTATCAACACTGGAAAACGGACATTCAGCTGTTAAAGCAGCTGAATCACAACAGCTTTCGCACTTCCATAAGCTGGGCGCGCCTGATCCCCGACGGTATCGGTGAAGTAAATCCGAAGGCAGTCGAATTTTATAATCAGGTCATTGATGAGCTGATCGAACAGGGCATTACGCCGTTTATCACCCTGTTCCACTTCGACATGCCGATGGCGATGCAGGAGATCGGCGGCTGGGAAAACCGTGACGTGGTGGAGGCTTACGCCCGCTATGCGCAGGTTTGCTTCGACCTGTTTGGCGACCGCGTGCTGCACTGGTTTACCTTCAACGAGCCGATCGTCCCGGTGGAAGGCGGTTATCTGTACGACTTCCATTACCCGAACGTGGTGGATTTCCGCCGGGCGGCCACCGTGGCGTACCACACCGTGCTGGCCCATGCGAAGGCCGTTCAGGCCTACCGTGCGGGCCATTATGCCGGGGAGATCGGCATCGTGTTAAACCTGACGCCGTCGTATCCGCGCTCGCAAAACCCGGCGGACGTCAAAGCGGCGCACGTGGCCGATCTGATGTTTAACCGCAGCTTCCTCGACCCGGTTCTGCGCGGGGAGTATCCGGCCGACCTGGTGGCGTTGCTGAAAACCCACAATCAACTGCCCGCCTGTAAACCGGAAGACAGTCTCCTGATTGCGGAAGGGAAAATCGACCTGCTCGGCATTAACTACTACCAGCCGCGTCGCGTGAAGTGTCGTGACAGCGCGGTGAACCCGCAGGCACCGTTTATGCCGGAGTGGTTCTTTGAAAACTACGAGATGCCAGGCCGCAAGATGAACCCGTACCGTGGCTGGGAAATCTACGAACCGGGTATTTACGATATTCTGGTTAACCTGCGCGACAATTACGGCAATCCACGCTGTTTTATTTCTGAAAACGGTATGGGCGTCGAAAATGAGCAGCGCTTTATTGAAAATGGCCAGATAAACGATCAATACCGCATTGATTTTATTTCCGGGCATTTAACCTGGCTGCATAAAGGTATTAGCGAAGGGTGCAATTGCCTTGGTTATCATATGTGGACCTTTATTGATAACTGGTCGTGGTGCAATGCGTATAAAAATCGCTATGGATTTATCCAGCTCGATTTGGAAACGCAGCAGCGCACCCTTAAAAAGAGCGGAGAGTGGTTTGCCGCCACCTCATTAAATAATAGTTTCGATATCTAAAGAGAGAGATGATGATTGCCTTAGAAGAAGCGGTTATGGAAATCATCGTCAATGCGGGTCAGTCGCGCAGCCTGTGCTTTGAAGCACTGCACGCTGCGCGGCAGGGCAACATTGACGAAGCCAAAAGCCTGCTGCGTGAAGCCGATGGCTACGCGCGACAGGCGCACAAGATGCAGACCAAACTTATTGAGCAGGATGCGGGTGAAGCCCGTCAGCCGATGACCTTAATTATGGTTCATGCCCAGGATCATTTAATGAATTCGCTATTAGCGCGTGAATTGTCGGAAGAAATAATTCATTTATATCAGAGATAATCTATGGCGAAATAAATTAATGTAATACCTCTGTACCTAAAATAGAATTCCACTTGTTCTGATGATAGCGACATACTCTGTCAGTTCGGAGCGGGATGGTTATTGTCTGAATAAAATTAAACTATATTGAGATAACCATGAATACGATTAAAAAACTTCCATTAACCATGGCGGTTATCGCCGCGCTTTGCCCAATTTCTGTCCTCGCCCAGGAATTTACGCAGGAGCAAATCGACGCCATCGTGGCAAAAGCGGTGGATAAAGCCCTGGCCGAACGTCAGGCCAAAATGGATGCCGCCGTGGCGAAAAAAGCCGACGTGGTCACCGAGCCGCAAAGCGCGGCGCAATCCCCGGACATGGCGATTCCGTTCGGTATTAAATTTACCGGTTACGCCCGCTACGGCGCGCACTTCCAGGCTGCTGACCAGAAGTATGTGGCGGTAGACGGCTCCTATAACGGGGCATCTGCCATTGGTCGTCTGGGTAACGAAGGCAACGGCGGCGAATTCCAGCTCTCCAAAGCCTTCAAGGGTGACAACGGCGCCATCTGGGACATCAACGTGATGATCGACCACTGGGGCGATGAAGTTAACCTGAAAAAAGCCTACGCCGGTGTAACCAACATTATGGCCTCCAACCCGAACGCCTATTTCTGGGCCGGTCGTGACTTCCACCAGCGTCCGCAGCAGGGCATCAACGATTACTTCTGGATGAACCACGACGGCCAGGGCGCCGGGGTGAAGAACTTCGACATCGGCGGTGTGCAGTTCGACGTGGCCGCCGTGGCGGCGGTGGAATCCTGTAGCCCGGAAGTACTGGAAGACGAAGCGAACCCGTCGCGCATCACCTGTACCGGCGGTTCCGGCACGGGCGACAAAGGCAACTATGCGGCAACCTCAAAAATCCACGGCATGAAAGTGGGTCCGCTGGATCTGGAGCTGTACGCCAACTACGGCTTTGACTCAAAAGCCGTGGAGAGCGACGAACGGCTGAACGCCTGGCAGGGCGGCGTGGTGCTGAGCCATACCAACGACAGCGGCGTGAACAAGGTGATCGCCCGTTACTCTGATAACGCGGACAACAGCGTGTTCAACAAAACCGAGGATCTGACCACGGTTTACGCCAGCTTCGAAGGGCTGCACAAATTCACTCCGCAGACCCAGGTGGAGTATATCCTCGCCTTCCACGACTACGACAACAGCCGTGATAAAACGGACAACCGTAAGAACTACAACGCCATTGTGCGTCCGATGCACTGGTGGAACGACGTCCACTCCACCTGGCTGGAAGCGGGCTGGCAGCATGTGGATTACGACAACGGCGGCGATAACAAGGGCTGGAAGCTGACCCTCTCCCAGAACATGTCGATCGCCATGGGGCCGGAGTTCCGTCCGATGCTGCGCTTCTACGTAACCGGCGGCAAAGTGGATAACGAACGCACCGCCCGCGTGAACGGCACCAAAGACGAGACGCTTGACGACTTCAACGTCGGCGCAATGTGGGAGGCGTGGTTCTAAGCAAGGTAGAAGCAAAACGGCAACGATAGTTGCCGTTTTTAGTGTTTGCTCCCTCTCCCCGTGGGAGAGGGCCGGGGTGAGGGCACCAAGCCGCACCCCATCATGCTATGCTGTTGACCGAATTAACGACAACATAGCAGGGGAGAACATGGGTTCCACACGTAAAGGGATGTTAAACGTCCTGATTGCCGCCGTTTTATGGGGCAGTTCAGGGGTGTGCGCGCAGTACATCATGGAGAAAAGCCAGATCTCTTCGCCTTACCTGACGATGATTCGCCTGCTGTTTACCGGCGTGATCCTGCTGACCCTCTCCTTCGTTCACGGCGACAAGATTTTCTCGGTCATCAAACATCGCAAAGACGCCCTCAGTCTGCTGTTTTTCTCGCTGGCTGGCGCCCTTACCGTACAGCTCACCTTCCTGCTGACGATTGAAAAATCCAACGCCGCTACGGCCACCGTGCTGCAATTTCTGTCGCCGACGATTATCGTCGCGTGGTTCGCGCTGGCACGCAAAAAGCGCCCCGGCGTGTTTGTCCTGTCCGCGATAGTGACCTCGCTTGTCGGCACGTTCCTGCTGGTGACCCACGGCGACCCCACTTCGCTCTCCATCTCCCCTGCAGCGCTGTTCTTTGGCATTGCCTCGGCCTTTGCCGCCGCGTTTTACACCACCTACCCGTCAACGCTGATTGCCCGCTACGGCACGCTGCCGATTGTCGGCTGGAGTATGTTGATTGCAGGGTTAATGCTGACGCCGTTTTATGCCGGACGCGGCACCACGTTTGTGATCGACAGCAGCCTGCTGCTGGCGTTTTTCTACCTGGTGGTGATCGGCACGGCGCTGACGTTCAGCCTGTATCTGAAAGGCGCGCAGATGATCGGCGGGCCGAAGGCGAGCATTCTGAGCTGCGCCGAGCCGCTGAGTAGCGCGTTACTGTCGGTGATGCTGCTGGGCGTGGCGTTCACCCTGCCCGACTGGCTGGGGACGCTGCTGATTGTGTCGTCGGTGGTGTTGATTTCGATGGATTCGAGAAGACGAGTTCAGACATCGGCGTGACTTATGCGTAATAGTGATAGCGACACATCAGAATGGTGAGAGCGCTATCCGACACCCCGTAAACCAGACGGTCAGTGTCGTTGATCCGCCGGGACCAGTATCCGGAAAGGTTGCCTTTAAGGGGTTCCGGCTTACCCAGGCCATCGAAGGGCTGGCGCTTTGCATCCTCAATCAGTTTATTGATTCTGCGAAGCGTCTTCTTGTCCTGCTCCTGCCACCACAGGTAATCGTCCCAGCCGTTATCGGTCCAAATCAGTAGCCTGGTCATCTATCAGATCCCTCTGCGTGGTTTTTCCCGTGTTTGCCTGCTCGATTGACTCCATCAGTCGGCTGGCGTTGGCAGGCGAACTCATCAGATGGATGGTTTCCATCATTGAGTTGTAGTGCTGCAGAGACATCACTACCGCATCACCCCCGTTACGACGGCTGATGATGGTTGTCTCCACGTTGTCATTCACGTCGTCCAACACATCTTTGAGCCGGCTTCGTGCTTCGGTAAACGTCACAACCTGCATACTTCCTCCTGTACAAGTTACGGTACAAGTATATCGGCAAGGTGATTATTTATCAATCAACGTGTCTTTACCTTCCCCGCCACCAGCAGCGCCGTCAGCAGCATCAGCGTGCCGGAAATCACCAGCGGTGACGTCAGCCCCAGATGGTCGAGCGCCACGCCACCCACCGCCGCACCGCAGGTGTTCGCCAGCTGGATCACCGCCACCTGAATCGACCCGGCTTTCTCCGCCTGATCGGCCAGCGAGCGGGTGATCCACGTCGACCAGCCCACCGGCACCAGCGCAAAGGCAAAGCCCCAGATAATCGCAATCGCCGAGGCGACCCATTTGTCGCTACCCCACAGAATCAGCACCGCGGCACTGACAGCCAGCACCAGCGGGGCACCCGCCAGCGCCACTTTCAGGGAGCGTTTCAGGAACTGGGACGACAGCGAGGTGCCGACAAAGCTGGCGATACCGAAGCTCAGCAGCACCAGCGTCAGGCCATCGACGTCAAAACCCGCCATAGTCATAAACACCGGGCGGATATAGGTAAAGAAGGCAAACTGCCCGGCAAAAGCCATAAAGATGGCGGTCATCCCCGCCAGCACGCCAGGGCGCTTCAGCAGCGCGAACATGTTCTGCTTATGGTGCGCCGCTTCGCCCGGCAGCGACGGCAGCGCTTTCCACACCCAAATGATGCAGAGCAGCCCCATTACCGCCGCCGCGTTAAAGACGTTACGCCAGCCGATAATCCCGCCGAGAAAACTGCCCAGCGGCGCAGCGATCACCAGCGCGATGGAGACCGCGCCAAAGATAACGGACAAGGCCTTCGGCACCGTACGCGCCGGCACCAGACGCATGGTGAGCGAGGCAGACATCGCCCAGAAACCGCCAAGCCCCAGGCCAAGACAGGCGCGCCCCAGCAGCAGCAGGGTGAAGCTTTCCGCGAAGGAAACCAGCAGGCAGGAGAGTGTCAGCAGGACGCTGAACAGAATGACCACTTTACGGCGGTCAATCGCGCCAATTACCTGCGTGATAAACAGGCTGGCGAACATTGCCACAAACGCGGTGACGGTAACGGACTGCCCTGCCACGCCTTCAGAAATGCCCAGGTCCTGCGCCATCGGCGTCAGCAGGCTAACCGGTAAAAACTCAACGGTAATCAGGCAGGCGACGCAGAACGCCACGGAAAAAACCGCCGACCAGTTGGGGCGAGAAACCTCTTTGGTCTGCGGTCTGGTCGTGGGCTGGATATGTTCTGTCATGGCATCACCTGAAGATAAAAACGTGCGGAAAAGTCGCGCAGTTTATCATCAAAAGTGTGATGAATTTAACGTTTAGACAACTTTTGACGTTTTGACAGGGGATCAGTGCAGGTAAAACACCCCCTCTTCCGGCAGGAAGAGCTGGTTATAGCGTAGCTGGAAGGCATTCAGCTCCTGCGGATCGGGCTCCATCTCGCGCATAAAGCCGAGCGTCAGGCGGATTTGTGCATCGGTGATTGGCGCCGCCAGGCGGGCTTTACGCAGCATGCGGTGCCAGGTATGCAGATTCTCTTCGCTGCCGTCGACGATGCAGACCTGCCAGATCAGCAGCACCTGTGCCGCGTTTTGCAGATGCGCCTCGTCAGGACGTTCAAGGTAGCGGATAAACTCATTGCCGGGCGTTTTACCGAACTGATCGATCATCGATTCTACCGGCATCGGGGTGATCCCCAGCCGTTCGCTCAAGCGTTTGATGGCGCGGCGGGAATCTGAGGTCAGGACACGAAACCCAACCACAAACACCACGGCAAGCGTTGCCAGCATTATCCAGACCATGCGTTCTCCTTAGAATAGCCGCTCATCATAGCGGGAAACGCAGGGCGTCAACAGCGGGCGGTGCCATAATAGTGAACGGAAAAGACCTTGCAGAAGGGGGTATAAGGCATTAACGCTGGGGATGTTAATATAAAAAAAGCCCGGCATCACACACCGGGCAAAGAAGTTACCTGCACACTCAGGCTATTTTTAATTTCTGCGCGCGATTTTCCCGGCGAATTTTACGTTCTTCCAGCACCGCAACCATCGCCATCAGGACGATACAGCCGATGGCTGCCGCATCCAGCGCGGCAAAGGTGCCCGCCCAGCCGGTGAGGCCGAAAATTGGCGTGCCGTCGGCGATCATTCCCAGACCCAGCTTGGCGAAGCTATCGCCGATCAGGTAGGCGAAAGTGCCTTTAATCCCGTCGGCGGCGCCGATCGCTTTTTTCGGAACGAAGCCGACTGCCGCCACGCCGATCAGCAACTGGGGACCAAACACCAGGAAGCCGAGCGCGAACAGGGACGCCAGGTAAACGTACTGATTGCTGGCATGCTGGTAAACGCCCAGGGTAGCAATAATCAGCGCCAGCGCGATGCAGGCCACCAGTGCACGACGACCGTTGGCGAGATCCGAGAGCCAGCCCCAGAGCAGCGTGCCGACCAGCGCGCCCACTTCAAACAGGGTGAAGCCCTGAATCGCCACCTCTTTAGAAAGCTTCAGCTCCTGGAAGGCATACACGGTAGACCACTGGTCGATACCGATGCGCACCACGTACAGGAAGATATTCGAGAAGCAGAGCAGCCAGATCACTTTGTTTTTCAGCACGTACTCAACAAAGATCTGCCATTTGGTCATCTCGTTTTCTTCGGTCTCTTTGTCCTCTTCGCTGATCTCCTCGCCGAACAGCTCTTCGGCTTTGCCAAGGCCGTAAGATTCCGGTGAGTCACTGCCGAAGCGCAGGCCGATAAAGCCGACAATCAGGGCGATAATCGACGGGAAGATAAACATGCCGATCACGTGGCCGTCGAACAGGTAGTTTGCACCGAACAGCGCCACGCCAGCCGCACCTGCCCCGCCGAGGTTGTGGGAGATGTTCCACATGCCGAGGTACGAGCCACGCTTACGGCGCGGGGTCCATTTGGTGATGGTGGAGTAGCTGCACGACCCGCCGGTGCTCTGGAAGAAACCGCTCAGGGCGTAGAAGGCGATCATCAGGAACAGGCTGACGGAACCCGCGCCCATGCTGGCGCTGAAGCCGAGCATACAGATAGCGGAGAGGATCAGCATAAATGGCAGAAACTGCTTGGTGTTTTTGCCGTCCGCGTAGTAGGAGACAACGGTTTTCCCCACGCCGTAGGTGATGGAGAAGCCCAGACCGATCATCCCCAGCTGCGTCATGCTCAGCCCGTAGGTCGAGATCATGTCGTTCTGCGCGATGTTAAAGTTTTTGCGGATCAGGTACATGGTCAGGTAGCCGATAAAGACCACCAGATAGGACTGCATGAACGGTTTGAACCACATCTTGCGCCGCACGTCGAGCGGCAGATCCAGGGTCGGCTTGCGCACCTGATTGAGGAAGGCCAGCATGGTTTGCTCCTGAGCTGATTTTTACCTGCGAATGGCAGGCATTGTAAAAATCAGCCGGGAGAGATGCCTGAGACAGCGTCCAGGTAAAACCGGGAAAATTTCTTAGTTTTTCGCCACTCGGGGCGAAAAAGTGAGGCGCATCACGCTTCGCTCGCCTCGCGCGGAGCCTGCGCGTGCAAAAACGGCAGCAGCAGCAGCGCAGAGATCCCTGCCGCGATAGCGATCACCGCGAAGAAACCGCTCCAGTGCCAGACGTCGATCACCCGCGCCAGCGGCCAGCCGGAGAGCGACGCGCCGAGGTAGGCAAACAGCCCGACAAAGCCCGTCGCCGCACCCGCCGCCTCTTTGTGCGAACACTCAGCCGCCGCCATGCCGATCAGCATCTGCGGGCCGAAGACGAAGAAACCGGTGGTGAAGAAGCACGCCGCCTGCATCACGTAGCTGGCGAACGGCATCAGCCACAGCGAGCCGACGGAGAGTAATATCCCGGCCGCGAAAATCAGGTTCATCGGGCCGCGGTTGCCGTTGAATAGCTTATCCGAGCCCCAGCCCGCCACCAGCGCGCCGATAAACCCGCCCAGTTCGAACATCGTCACCGCGGAGTTGGCAGTGACCAGGTCCACGCCGAGCGTCTCGGACATGTACAGATTGCCCCAGTCGTTGATGGCTGCACGCACCACGTAGACCAGCACGTAGCAGAGCGAGAGCAGCCAGATATAGGGGTTTAACAAGACGTATTTGGTGAGGATCTCTTTGCGCGTCAGCCCCGCCCCCTCCTGCTGTTGCGCCATTTCCATCTCGTCGTGCCGCCAGTCGCCCACCGCGGGCAGGCCGACGGTTTGCGGCCTGTCGCGCAGCCGCCAGCAGAGGAACAGCCCGGCGACAATCGCCAGGCCACCGGCAATCATCATCCCCGCGCGCCAGCCGTAGTGTAGCGCCGCTGCGCCGACCACTATCGGGATCAGCGCCCCGCCGACGTTATGCGCGGTGTTCCAGACGGCCCACCAGCCGCCGCGCTCGTTTCGCGAGTACCAGGCGGTGAGCAGACGGGCGCAGACCGGCGCGCCCCAGCCCTGGAAAAAGGCGTTCAGCGCCCACAGCAGGGCAAAGGCCCACAGCGAGGTGGAGAAGCCAAACAGGATATTCACTACGCCGGTGGCAATCAGCCCAACGCCCATGAAGTAGCGGGCGTTGGAGCGGTCGCTGACGATGCCGGAGAAGAACTTCGACAGGCCGTAGGTGATGTAAAACAGCGTCGCCAGCAGGCCGATATCGGTGCGGGTCATTACGCCGCTGGCGAGGATCTCCGGCGCGGCGGCGTTGAAGCTTTTGCGGGTGAAGTAGAACAGCGCGTAGCCGAGCCAGATGGTGATCAGGATATGGCGACGCCAGTAGCGGTAGCGGGCGTCGATTTCCGCTTTGTTACCTATCGGCGCGGCGTTAGCCGGGGTTTTAAACATGGTGGCTCCTTAGCGGCAGGCTGACGCTGACGCGCGTCCCGTGGGTACAGGAGATGTTCAGCGTGCCGCCCAGCGCCTTCACGCGCTCCCGCATGCCCGCCAGGCCAAAGCCCTGCTGCCCGGAGCCCGGTGGCAGGCCGCAGCCGTCGTCTTCAATCACCAGCCTGATGTTCTCATCCTGCTGCCAGCCCTGCAGCGTCACCGCGCTGGCGTTGGCGTGTTTGACAATATTGTTCAGCCCTTCCTGACAGACGCGGAACAGCGTCACGCGCTGGCCTTCGCTCAGGGTGGCTTCATTGATGCGCCAGTCGAGATGGCTGACAATGCCGCGGCTTTCCAGCTCCATCTCACGCATCAGAGAGCGTACCGCCAGCTCCAGCGAGAGATCGTCGAGCTGGCGCGGACGCAACCTGCCGAGCAGGCGTCGCACCGAGTCATACACGCCCAGTGAAAGCTGCTCGATATGCGCTCCGCCCTGCTTCACGCCCGCGTTTTCCGCCGCCAGACGCTGGACAATGCCCGCCTGGGTGCGGATGGCGGTGATGGTCTGGCCGATATCATCGTGCAGCTCGCGAGCAACCTCCTGCCGCACGCTCTCTTCCGTCTCCAGCAGGCGCTCCGCCAGACGCCGGTTGCGCGCCAGCTCGGTCTGCAGGGACTGGTTCAGCTCGCGCAGACGCTGAATGCCCGCCCCCAGCAGCAATCCGGTCAGGCTCTGAGCCAGCAGGGAAAGCAGCAGGTCCACGGGATGATCGTGCCAGGTCTGGCTGGCAATCAGGGCGATGGCGTTCATCAGGGTCGCGATCAACGCCCCCTGCCAGCCGTAGTGCCAGGCCAGGGCGATGATCGGCAGCGCCAGGCAAAATGGCGTAAAGCGTGAAAGTTCGGCGGGCAGGCCAAGCTGCAGCCACAGGCTCACCACAAACAGCAGCAGATACCAGATGAGATGCCGGGCGCGCCAGTTCACCGGTTGCGAGACCAGCGCCGGGCCAAGCGGCTGCCAGACGGTGCTGGTGAGGTAGTGCCAGATGACGAGGCAGGTCGGAGCAAGGGTCAGGCCACCGGTCAGGGTCAGCAGCAGCGCGTTAAGCATCTCCTTATCACCCGCCCACGGCAGGGACTGCAGCAGCGCGGCGGCAATCAGCGCCGCCCCCTGGCGCAGCAGGGTGCGCCAGTCGCGCTGGTGGCGATAGCGGGAGATAAGCGCAACCGGGAGGAGCGTGAGCAGGCTTCCGGTCATCAATAAGGGCAGATGCGCGAGGGAGACTTCCTGCGCCAGCCAGACCAGCATCAGCCACTCTGCGCCCAGCAGAACAGGCCAGTAGCCGCGCGGGCATTGCAGCATCAGCCCCAGACGCAGGCCAAAGGGAAAGAGCAGTACCGCCAGCTCCGGGCGTTCCACCAGATGCAGGCTGATGCTCCACAGGCAGAACCAGGCGGCGGAGAAGATAAAGAAGCTGGCAACGACGGCGATCAGCCGCGAAAAGACGGGACTCATTGCCAGCTGTCGAACATGCGGCGGGCCAGCTCAACGTCGTTGCTGACGTTGAGTTTTTCCATCAGGTTGGCGCGATGAACGTGAACGGTTTTCGGCGACAGATCCAGCTCGGCGGCAATCGCTTTCACCGACATGCCCTGGGCAAGCTTCTCCGCCACCTGACGTTCGCGCCGGGTAAGCGGATCCTGACGCCCGGCCGCCAGCTTGATGGCGATATCCGGTGTCAGATAGCAGCCGCCTGTGGAGACGGTGCGCACGGCGGCAATCAGCTCGTCCGGGCTGCAGCGTTTAGAGAGGAATCCGCGCGCCCCCGCGTTAAGGGCCTGCTCCACCAGCGCCGGGCTGTCGTGGACCGAAAGCATGATCGTCGCCATCCCTTTCGGCAGCTGGCTTAACAGCTCAAGACCCGAGAGATCCGGCATCGAGATATCGCAGATGCATACCTGCACCCCGCGCCCCGGCAGGCCCGCCAGCGCTTCACGACCGGAACCAAACTCGGCCACGACCTGAAAATCCGGTTCGAGGTTTAAAAGCTGGGCAAATCCGGAGCGGACGATAAGGTGGTCGTCGATGAGAGCGATGGTGGTCATGTCTATTCCTGCGGTCTGAAAAGCCGGATGGCGCTGCGCTTATCCGGCCTACAAGAGCGAAAGACGCTTACCTTAAGCGATCTATTCGAAAAACACCGCAATTTTGTTAAACATGGTGGGATCAGACTGGTTGCGCGCCACTTTGGTGACGTCTTCCAGCTTGTCGATCTGCGCCATCATCTGCTCCAGACGCTGGTCGTCATTAACCAGTAGCCAGATGCGGCTGTGCTCGCTGCCCTGAATGGGCAGACAAAGAATGCCTTCCACGTTAAACGCCCGGCGGGCAAACAGCCCGCAGACGTGGGTCATGACGCCAGGGTGGTTGCGGACGGTGAGTTCCAGAATGACGTTTTCATGTTGTTTCTGCATGGCTTATTCCCCCACCATCTCAGTATTTGCCGCCCCTGGCGGCACCATCGGATACACTTTTTGTTCAGGGTCGATACGCACGTGGATCAGCGCCGGGCCCGGACGCGAAATCGCCTCCTGCAGCGCTGCGTGGGCATCTTCTTCGGCGTTCAGATCGCAGGTGTGCAGGCCAAAACCGGCGGCAATCTGCATAAAGTTAATCATCCCCGGATAGGTCGCGGCAAACACGCCCTGCTTGTAGAACAGACTCTGCTGCTGGTGTACCAGCCCCAGCGCCTCGTTGTTCATCAGGATAATTTTCACGTCTAACTGGTTTTCGGCGGCGGTGGCCATCTCCTGAATGTTCATCATCAGGCTGCCGTCACCGGAGAAGCAGATGACCTTGCGGTCCGGATTTGCCAGCGCCGCCCCGACTGCCGCCGGCAGGCCGAACCCCATGGTGCCGAGGCCGCCGGAGGTCAGCCACTGGCGCGGACGGTTCAGCGGGTAAGCCTGCGCGGTCCACATCTGATGCTGGCCAACGTCGGTGGTAATAATTGCGCTGTCGTCCACGCAGGCGGCCACGGCGTTAATCAGCCCGTAGTGGCTCAGCGGGTCGCCTTCGGTTGGGATGGCACCCGGGAACTCGCGCTGCAAATCGGCCACCAGCTGACGCCAGTCGGCGCGGTCGGTTGCGTCCGTCTGCGGGATCAGCTGTGTCAGTACTTCCGCCACATCCCCCTGAATCGCCACGTGCGGCTGTTTGATTTTGCCGAGCTCAGCGCGGTCGATATCCACGTGGATGATTTTGGCATTCGGGCAGAACTCCTCGGTTTTGCCAATCGCCCGGTCATCAAAACGCGCGCCCATAACAATCAGTAAATCCGCCTCCTGCAGGATGTAGTTGGTGCTGCGTGCGCCGTGCATCCCCAGCATGCCCAGGGACAGCGGGTGCGCTTTTGGCAGCATGCCGAGCGCCATCAGGGTCATGGTGGTGGGCAGGTTGGCTTTTTCAGCGAACTGACGGATTTCATCCGCGGCGTTGATTGCCCCACCACCCAGATACAGCACCGGACGTTTGGCGGCATTGATCATGGCGGCGGCGTCGCGCACGCTCTCAGCGCTGAATTCCGGCGCGGGGGCACGCTCGCCCGGTTCCGGCAGAACGTCGATCTCAATCTCTGCGGTCTGGACATCCTTAGGAATGTCTATCCACACCGGGCCCGGGCGGCCGGACTGCGCAATGCGGAACGCATCGCTGATAACCTGAGGAAGCTCGGTGATGTCGCGAACTAAATAGTTATGTTTGGTGATGGGGATAGAGATGCCGTAGGTGTCCACTTCCTGGAACGCATCGGTACCGATCATCGAAGACGGCACCTGGCCGGTAATGCAGATCAGCGGAATGGAGTCGAGACGTGCGTCGGCGATGGCGGTCACCAGGTTAGTCGCCCCCGGGCCGCTGCAGGCCATACAGACTGCCGGTTTGCCCTGGGTCCGCGCCATCCCCTGAGCGATAAAGCCTGCGCCCTGCTCGTGGCGCGCCAGCACGTGGCGGATCTGCGTGCTTTGGCTTAACGCGTCATACAGCGGCAGCACCGTGCCGCCCGGGATGCCCGCAACCGTGGTAATGCCCTGCCGTTCCAGTAAGTGAACGATCAGTTGCGCGCCGGTAAAACGCGTCGTGGTGGATGTTGTGCCCGAACTTGCCATGCTCCAGTCCTTTTCTTCTGGGCCGACGTTCCGGGGAGGGTCCTAAACGAAAAACCCCGCCCGGTTTGCGCCGGCGGGGTTTTGGATTCGTGTGTTGATCCAGTCCCTACGGCGCATTGCCGACGACCACCACCACACGCACGACGACCACTGCGGCTGGTTGCGCAGTTTTTAGTAGGGTCGCGGTGTTCATGGATGCAGTCATTGGGGACCTGTGTTTGGAATCATTGAGTGGATTTATACAAACACAGGTTTTTCAGCGTGACAATGGAAATATTTTCATCTGCGCAAAAATGCGTCAGGGATCACGTTTCAGTACGTTGCTCGCTCATTCCAGGTGTCACTATAGACGACATTCCCGTCGCAATGCTTCCAGGTGATTTTCTCATAGCGTATCAGAACCGTTTCAAGGTGTGTTCCGGTGTTTGCGCCGGGATACAGGTCTGGTGTGATTGAAGTTATTTTCACATTCTCAAGGTGTATATTAAAATATTCCTGTTCTAAACCAGCCTCGTTAATTTGATACATCTTAATGGTGGCTGACTGGAGCGTTCTTCCCGTACTCAGCGCGCGAAATAAAAGTGGGGTTACGCGATCAAATTCTTTCTGAAACATGATGGGCATGTGTATACGCGTGCCCGTCAATTTCCCGGTATTCCCGTCGACGGGGATGTTGACATTGTGAGTGAGTGATTTGAGTTCAATTGCACCTTCACGCTCTGAGACAAGGCAAGGGCCAACCACAGGTGAACCATTTTCATCTGTGAGAAATAAATAAGCCGGATTTGACATAAAAACTCCTTTTTTAAAACATTCAATCGTATTTATCAAAGCGGCCGAATATTATCGGATGGACAATAATAAATACTACTATAGCGATGAATGTGAGTAATACCCAGTGGTCAGGCATCAACCACAGAAACAAAGAGGCGCACGCAAAAATATAAACGGGAAATAAAATATCCGTAAATAGAATTGATAGCAGACTCTTAAACATCTTATTAATCCTTTAAGTCGTTATAAATCGCATTGAAATCTTCATAGAACCCCGTTTGCACCTTCTTAATGAGTTCAGACAGGAAAGGTTCAAAAAAGTAGTAAAGCATCTCCAGTTGTGCAGCATAGAGAGTGGCGTAATACTTAGGGTCCAGCGTTTTCAGGCGACGGGCAGCAAGCGCGCACTTCTGTTCCGTGCCAATCAGTTGAAATGCCATGACAATGTTAGGTACACGGCGTGCAAGCCGCTCGACGACGATTTCTGAAAGCATGCCAGATTCCGAAAGGTATTTAGCCAGCGCCCATGCTATCGCTAAACGCGCTGCCTTGCTTGTCGGGATGTTTTTAACTAATCCGGTTACCTTTGAGTCCGTCTCGCGAACGCGATTGTTCTCATTTCCATTTTCAGAGTCGGCGATAATAGTCTCAAAATAAAGATAAAGCATGTATGCTATTACATTGCGATAACGGTACAGCGAGAGAATTGAGAGGTACATCCTCTTTTCCTCTGAAAGAAGCTCATCGCATACATCGTGATAGCTGGGGATTAAGCATGATGAGTACCAACTTACACGCTCCATTCCTGAGTATATATCAGAACCTATCCCCTTTAATGCTTTCCATGTCCCGGCAACACCTTGCTGTCCATAAAGAGCCAACTGTCTGTCGCTCTGGAACTTCATCTTTAAATAATCAGCGGCCTGCATAATTTATCCATATCGTTTTTGTGGTTATAGCAATGTACATTGCAAGGCTGCGCAATTCAAACCAATGGAGTAATTTAAATATACATTCATGTAATAAATAAATCTTTTCACCATTATTTATTACAGCAATAAATGATTCAATTTAAATTTTATGATGGGTATCAATACAACTCATTTATATTATTTTCGTATTTGGTGATGTTATCGTGCAAAATTTATCAGGTACTTCTCCTTAAAAAGGGATAGCCCAGAAAACAAAAAACCCCGCCGGAGCGAGGTTTTTATCAGGGTTTTGCGGTTGGTCGCCGCAGAACACACTGTGTTACGTCAACGCAAAAAGTATACGCGATCGAAGACGAACGCGCAATTGAGGCACGGATTTTGACGTTTTTGAGTATGGATCGCCTTCCAGATTTTGTCCACAAAATACTGTTCATGCATACAGTATTTATCTATACTGAAGGTGTTCGCAGTGAGCGAGGGGGCCGCAGTTCTACCGGCGCAACGAAGTCCTGGCTGAAACGGGTGGTGCCGTCAGTGCCTTAACCCCTGAAGTGAGCACACTGTGTTACGTCAATCCAGGTGCTGGCCACAGGCGGCGGAAAGGTACGCCAGCATCGTGCTCCTTTTAACCAAAAGGAGACGCGTATGAGCGTAGTGGATATGGTGATACTTATCCTCAAACTCATTGTTGCAGTACTGCAACTGCTTGATGCTGTCCTGAAATACCTTCGGTGATTCAGGTTCAAGTCGCACCTGAGAGGGGCGGGCAACCGCCCCTCTTTAATAACGAGGGAATGCTATGTCGCGTCTGTTAATTGAGCCTGTTACCCCAGAAGAGCCGGGGTACATCGCCCTGAAGGCGGAGAGTATCGCACTGAATTTCAACATGCTGCGCAGGCTGGAAGAGAACTGGCAACGCGGCGAAAACCGCTTTAACGCGCCGGGTGAAAAGCTGCTGGGGGCGTTTCTTAACGGCAGGCTGGTGGGCGTATGCGGGCTTAACCGCGATCCGTTCAGCCAGCAGCCACGCGCCGGGCGTATTCGCCATCTCTACGTCAGTGAGAAGTGCCGCGGGATGGGCATTGGCAAACAGCTTTTAAGCGTGGTGATGGCCGATGCCAGCATCTGGTTTGATTTTCTCAATACCCATGCGCCGGACAGCGCGTATGGCTTCTATCACCAGGCGGGCTTCAGGCTGGTGTCTGACGAACCGCGGGTGACGCACCGTCTTTTCTGCGCGGTCTGAGCGGCTGGCAGCATCGGGTTGTGAATGTTACAGTTGAGTGACAATTCACCATCCGATACGCCATGACCATCACCGTTTTCTGCATTTTACTCTTCGCCGCACTGCTGCATGCCAGCTGGAACGCCATCGTTAAAGCCGGAACGGACAAGCTCTATTCTGCGATCAGCGTCAGCGGCTCCGCCACGCTAATCGCTCTGGTATTACTGCCTTTCTCTCCTCAGCCCTCCTCCGCCAGCTGGCCGTTCCTGATCGTTTCCTGCGCCTTACAGGTGGTGTATACGGTTCTGGTCGCGAAGACCTATCAGGTCTCGGATATGAGCCAGACCTATCCGCTGATGCGCGGTACCGCACCGCTGCTGGTGGCGCTGGTAAGCGTGCTGGTGCTCGGCGATAGTCTCTCGTGGCTTGCCTGGTCCGGCATCGGGGTGATCTGTCTGTCGATCCTGGCCATGGCGATGAACGGACGCATGCAGTCCCGAAAAGGGATCTGGCTGGCGCTGCTGAACGCCTGTTTTATCGCCGGGTATACGCTGGTAGATGGCACCGGTGTGCGTTTATCCGACACCGCGCTGGGCTACACGCTGTGGACCTTCTTTATGAACGGCTTCTGTCTGCTGTGCTGGGCGATGGTGGCGCGTCGGCGTGAAGCGTCCAGCTATCTCCGTCTGCACTGGAAAAAGGGGCTGCTCGGCGGCGTGGGGACCATGGGTTCTTATGGCCTGGCGCTATGGGCAATGACGCAGGCCCCGCTGGCAGTGGTCGCCGCGCTGCGTGAAACCTCCATTCTCTTTGGGGCGTTGATCGCGTTTGTGCTGTTAAAAGAGAAGGTTGCGGGTCTGCGCATTGCCGCGGCGCTGGGTATTGCGGGTGGCGCGATCCTGCTGCGCCTCACGTAAATCACTGGCAACATTAGTTGCCGATCTTGTTTACAAATCCTGCCTTTTTCTGTTTCTCCATTCATCACAGTAATGCTCAATTTGTCATCTCACTGTGGTAGATTCCTCGCGCATTTATGGGAATGCATAGTCACTTATTCTTCATTTTTCTCTTTTGGCAAAAGTATTCAGCGACATGAAAAAACAAAGGAACGTTAACTTATTGTTGATGCTGGTGTTACTGGTGGCCGTCGGTCAGATGGCGCAAACCATCTACATTCCGGCGATTGCCGACATGGCAAAGGAACTAAACGTCCGCGAGGGCGCAGTACAAAGCGTGATGGCGGCCTACCTGCTGACCTATGGCGTGTCGCAGTTATTCTACGGGCCGCTCTCAGACCGTATCGGCCGCCGCCCGGTCATTCTGACAGGCATGTGCATCTTCATGGTCGCGACGGTGATTGCCATCACCACCCACAGCCTGACCGTATTGATTGCCGCCAGCGCCCTGCAGGGTGTTGGTACCGGCGTCGGTGGGGTGATGGCGCGAACCTTACCGCGTGACATGTATCAGGGCACCCAGCTCCGCCATGCCAACAGCCTGTTAAATATGGGTATTCTGGTCAGCCCGCTGCTGGCGCCGCTGATCGGTGGCCTGCTGGACACCATGTGGTCCTGGCGCGCCTGCTACGCCTTCCTGCTGGTACTCTGTGTGATTGTCACCTTCAGCATGGCGCGCTGGATGCCGGAAACCCGCCCTCAGGACGCACCGCGCACGAAGCTTATCGCCAGCTATAAAACGCTGTTCGGCAACGGGTCGTTTACCTGTTACCTGCTGATGCTGATCGGCGGTCTGGCGGGCATTGCGGTGTTTGAAGCCTGCTCCGGCGTGCTGCTGGGCGCAGGTCTTGGCCTGAGCAGTATGGTGGTCAGTATTCTGTTTATTCTGCCGATACCGGCGGCATTCTTCGGGGCATGGTTCGCCGGACGTCAGAACAAGCGTTTCTCAACGCTGATGTGGCAGTCGGTGATCAGCTGCCTGCTGGCAGGCCTGATGATGTGGATCCCGGGGCTGTTCGGTGTGATGACCGTCTGGACGCTGCTGATCCCGGCGGCACTGTTCTTCTTCGGTGCAGGCATGCTGTTCCCGCTTGCCACCAGCGGCGCGATGGAGCCGTTCCCGTTCCTCGCAGGTACGGCGGGCGCGCTGGTAGGTGGTTTGCAAAATATCGGTTCCGGCGCGCTGGCCTGGCTCTCGGCGATGATGCCGCAGACCGGGCAGTCTAGTTTGGGCCTGCTGATGACGCTGATGGGGCTGCTGATTTTACTGTGCTGGCTGCCGCTGGCGTCGCGTGTTCCGCATCACGAGCAGCCGGTTTAACTGCATGATGGCCCGGCTTCTCGCCGGGCTTTTCACAGACAGGGGCGATCATGGCCTGTAACAACGGCTCTGGCGCAGGCCGCCAGGCGCCCTCTTCTCCGTCGTAAAACTGGAAATCCGCGTTGATCGCGTACGGAATTTTCGCCTTTTGCAGCTCACAGGCCATAAAGGTAGCGAAGGCCATTTGCGAGGCGGTCGGTGTAAAGCGGTTTGACTCCCCAACGCCCCAGCCCCCCACCCAGCTGACGTGTCCGGTTTTTTGCTGCCAGCGCAGCGCCGTCGTAATGCGACTGTGAATAGCCGCTTTCTCCGCCGCCGTGCCGGACGTCCACGGGTATTTACCGTTATTTTTCAGCGGTCCCCATGGGAAAATATGCCATTCTGCCAGCAGGTAGTTCTGGCTATGGGCAGGCAGCTTCAGGCTGGTTAAATCCTCCGGCGCGGCGCGCAGGCGCGGTGCGATGAAGATCATGCGCTGCGGGTCGATGTCGTGGATCGCTTTGATGCTTTTTTCATAGACGTGGTTTAACGACGCCAGATTGTGATTAAGCTTGTCAGCCGGCTCATAAATAAGGTCAAACCCCAGCAGCGGGAAGCTCTGACCGAAATAGTGAGCCACAGCAATCCACCAGTTGATCGCCTCTTTCTCGTTGTCAGCTTTCGGGTCGTTTTTATACTCATCAGCCTGATAGGCAATGATCGGGATCACGCCATACTGTTCGCAGGCTTCTACCAGCTTACGCAGGTGGATCAGCCGTGCCTCTGTCGGTTCATCCGCGACGCGGATGCGCACGTGGGTAATGCCTTTAGCCCGAAAATCGCGGACCACCAGCGGGTCAAACTCGCGAATACCGCGCTCGGTGCGCGCCCAGTCCACATCCATCCCGACGCCCAGCTGTTGCGCATAATGGGCAGCTGTCAGCGGCGGCTCAGCGGCAATGGCCCAGCCGGAAGAGATCATTAACGCGGTAGCAATGAGAGGCTTTAACACGGTTTACCCTGGATAAATCGAAAGCATTACCTGTATTTAGCACGCTTTTTCACATTTGGTGTAGCGTCAAAGCGTAATAATTCTTCAGCTTACCCGCTCTCTCAGCCAGCCGATAAAGGCATCAATTTTCGGCCACTGACGGCCAGGTAGCGTTGAGACGTAGTAATGCTGATGGCATTTGAGGGTCTTTTCGCCAAACGGTGCAATCAGCTCACCCCGCTCAAGCCGCTTTTGCACCAGCCGCTTTCTCCCCATCGCCACCCCCACGTCATTCATGGCCGCGATAATGGCCAGGTCCGAGCGATCGAAACCAATACCCGATGATGGCGGCATCGTCACCGCGAAATGCTGCGCCCAGCTCAGCCACTCATCCGTGCCGGAATCATTGCTCCAGGCCTGACGGTCGTGCAGTAACGTACAATGGCTGAGATTATGGGGATTTTTCAGCAGCTCATGCTCGCGGGCATACGCCGGCGAACAGACGGGCAAAATCGCTTCATCCATCAGAAAGTGATGAGACAGGTGGTTTGATGGCGTATCGTCGAAATAGAGCGCCAGATCGATACCGGTTCGCTGCATGTTCACGTAATCATTGCCGGTCAGGATGGTGAGGGATATCGACGGGTAGCGGCGGGTAAAATCCCCCAGCATGGGCACCAGCCAGCACTGGGCGATTGACGGGCGGGAGTAGACCGTTAGCGTACCGGATAGCGCCTGATTTTTGATGTCCAGAATTTCCTGATTCAGGGTGTCGAGGGACGATTTAAGGGTCCAGTAAACCCGTTTTCCCTCCTGCGTCAGCTCCACTTTACGGTGCGAGCGGACAAACAGCTGAATGCCCAGCTCCTCTTCAAGCAGGTTGATGCGGTGGCTCACCGCGCTGGGACTGAGCGAGAGTTCCGCCGCCGCCAGGGCGAAGGACTCATGCCGGGCGGCCACTTCAAAGGTGTACATTTTCGACAGCTGCCAGCCGTTTAACAGCCGGTTTCTGGCGTCATTCGCATCGGTCATCACAATTCTCACACGTTATTTCTGCCCTCAGCATACCGTGCGAGGGTGAATTTATGTGAACCAATGGCGAAATTACTGCACTTTTTAGAGTTCAGTCACTCAGTTGGTTCAATCTGGCTCACCTGAACGCCAATTTATATCGTTTGTCAGCCCACGCCGTTTTTTCGTCCAATACCCGCAAATGACATAGGGGTGAGGTGAGATATGGGATCGCCGGTCTGGGTTGTGACAACGCTGCTTATCAGCATTGTGTTGATTGTTTTAACCATCGTAAAACTGAAGTTTCACCCGTTCCTCGCGCTGCTGCTGGCGAGCTTTTTCGTCGGCGCAATGATGGGGATGAGCCCGCTGGATATGGTAAACGCCATTGAGAGCGGTATTGGCGGTACGCTGGGCTTCCTGGCGGCGGTGATTGGTCTTGGCACCATTCTGGGCAAGATGATGGAGGTTTCCGGCGCGGCAGAACGCATCGGGATGACCTTGCAGCGCTGCCGCTGGCTGTCAGCAGACGTGATTATGGTGCTGGTAGGCCTGATCTGCGGCATTACGCTGTTCGTGGAAGTGGGCGTGGTTCTGCTGATCCCGCTGGCATTTTCCATCGCCAAAAAGACCAATACCTCCCTGCTTAAGCTTGCCATTCCACTCTGTACCGCGCTGATGGCGGTGCACTGCGTGGTGCCGCCGCATCCGGCTGCGCTGTTCGTCACCAACAAACTAGGTGCGGACGTCGGAACGGTGATTGTCTACGGTTTGCTGGTGGGCCTGATGGCGTCTCTGGTCGGTGGCCCGCTGTTCCTGAAACTGCTCGGCAACCGTCTGCCATATAAACCGGTTCCGGCGGAATTTTCAGACCTGAAGGTGCGGGAAGAGCATACCCTGCCGTCGCTGGGCGCCACGCTGTTCACCGTGCTGCTGCCGATTGCCCTGATGCTGGTGAAGACCGTCGCCGAGCTGAATATGGCGAAAGAAAGCACGCTGTATACCCTGCTGGAATTTATCGGCAACCCGATCACCGCGATGTTTATCGCCGTGTTTGTTGCCTACTACCTGCTGGGGATCCGCCAGCATATGGGCATGGGCGCTATGCTGACCCATACCGAGCACGGGTTTGGCTCTATCGCCAATATTTTGCTGATTATCGGTGCGGGCGGTGCGTTCAACGCCATCCTGAAAACCAGCGGGCTGGCGGACTCCCTGGCGCATATTCTCTCGAACCTGCACATGCACCCAATCCTGCTCGCCTGGCTGGTGGCGCTGGTGCTGCATGCCGCCGTCGGCTCCGCCACGGTGGCGATGATGGGGGCGACGGCTATCGTCGCGCCGATGCTGCCGCTCTACCCGAACGTCAGCCCGGAGATCATTACCATAGCCATCGGTTCTGGCGCCATTGGCTGCACGATCGTTACCGATTCTCTCTTCTGGCTGGTGAAGCAATACTGCGGCGCGACCCTGCATGAGACCTTCAAATACTATACGACGGCGACGTTTATCGCCTCGGTGCTTGCACTTGGCGGCACATTCCTGCTTTCTTTCATTATCTGAGCGCGAAGAGACGTATTATGGAAAACGCAACTATCACCACTTTAACCGCACAGTTTCCTCTGGTTGAGGATCTGATTGCCCTGAAAGAAACCACCTGGCTTAACCCGCGTACCACCACGCTGGCTGAGGGGCTGCCCTATGTCGGGCTGACCAAAGCCGACGTGGACGACGCGCATGCGCGTCTCAACCGCTTCGCACCGTATCTGGCGAAAGCCTTCCCGGAGACAGCCGCCACGAAGGGGATAATTGAATCCGAACTGGTCGCCATTCCGGCAATGCAGGCGCGACTGGAGAAAGAATCTGGCAAAGCCATTCCCGGCACGCTGCTGCTGAAAAAAGACAGCCATCTGCCGATCTCCGGCTCGATTAAAGCGCGCGGCGGCATCTATGAGGTGCTGACCCACGCGGAAAAACTGGCGCTGGAAGCCGGGTTGCTGAGCGTTGAAGACGACTACAGCGTTCTGCTGGAGCCGCGCTTTAAGGACTTCTTTAGCCAGTACAGCATCGCGGTGGGCTCCACCGGCAATCTGGGGATGTCCATCGGCATCATGAGCGCACGCATCGGCTTTAAGGTGACGGTGCATATGTCTGCCGACGCCCGCGAGTGGAAAAAAGCCAAACTGCGCAGCCACGGCGTCATCGTCGTGGAATATGAGCAGGATTACGGTGTGGCGGTGGAGCAGGGACGCAAAGCGGCGGAAAGCGATCCGAACTGTTTCTTTATCGATGATGAAAACTCCCGCACCCTGTTTCTGGGTTACGCCGTTGCAGGCGAGCGTCTGAAAGCACAGTTTGCCGAACAGGGCCGCGTGGTGGATGCCGAACACCCGCTGTATGTCTATCTGCCGTGCGGTGTCGGCGGCGGCCCTGGCGGCGTGGCGTTTGGCCTGAAGCTGGCCTTTGGTGACAACGTCCACTGCTTCTTCGCGGAGCCCACGCACTCTCCGTGCATGCTGCTGGGCGTCTACACCGGTCTGCACGATGAGATTGCCGTGCAGGACCTGGGCATTGATAACCTGACGGCCGCCGACGGGCTGGCGGTAGGGCGCGCCTCTGGCTTCGTGGGCCGCGCGATGGAACGCCTGCTCGACGGGTTCTACACGCTCTCCGATCAGAGCATGTACGACATGCTCGGCTGGCTGGCGCAGGAGGAAGGGATTCGCCTGGAGCCGTCCGCGCTGGCGGGCATGGCCGGGCCGCTGCGCGTGCATTCCGATGCGAACGTCACTCACCTGGTGTGGGCGACCGGCGGCGGCATGGTGCCGGAAGAGGAGATGGTGAAATATCTGGCTCAAGGGAAGCCATGACGCCGGGTGGCGGCTGCGCCTTACCCGGCCTACAGGTGCAAAATTTGCTGAATATGGGTGACCGCAAACAGCAGTGACAGCGACAGTACAGCCAGGGCGATCAAGAACTTATCCCGCACCGCCTTCGGCTGCACAAAATCGTCCTGCGCCACGTCCATCAGGTTACGGCTGCGGGTATAGCGCCATAAAATGACAGCCACCAGCGCGAGTACGACGACGGAGATCCAGAACGGCACCCCGGTGCGGTGCCAGTTGTGCTTAATCGCCAGGGCAATCAGCGCGCCATACCCCAGCAGCGTACGCAGCCACGCCAGCGACGTCCGCTCCGGCTGCAGGCCGGGGTCCGCTTCGCGTCGCGCTTTGCGGCTATCCGCCATAAAACACCAGCACCATCACCACGCCCGCCACCGCCAGCAGGATTGCGCTGATGATGAGTAGCCCGCGCGTATAGGGCAGATCCTGCTTCAGACGCATCGCCTTCTCATTGCGCAGCCAGCGCAGGTAGCCGTAAATCGCCAGCACGCCCGCGAACAGACACAGCAGCAGAGCCAGCACTTCACGAATCAACGGCGTGGCGAAATCAGGCGCGAGCTGGTCGAGGCCGACACCTGCCGCCAGAAAACCCAGTGCGGTGCGGATCCACGCTAAAAACGTGCGTTCATTGGCCAGAGAGAAGCGGTAGTCCGGCGCTTCGCCGAGGCGGGAAATTTTCATGAAGGTTCCTTGTCGTGCTACGGGCAGGTTTCAGCATAGCGTAAATCGACCAGGACAAGAAGACCGGCATCGGGCGATGCCGGTCGGGAAGATTAGTGCAGCTCCGGCCAGAACCCCTTATTGGCCTCGATCAGGTCATCAAGAATCGCTTTCGCCACAGAGGCACTCGGTACGGTTTTGGAGAGGGTGATCGCCTGCCAGAGTTTCTGGTACGAGCGCTGCTCCCAGGCATCCACCACCAGTTTTTCCACCGCCACCTGCTGGCTCATCAGCCCTTTCTGGAAGTGCGGAATATCGCCCACCGTGAGCGGCTCCGGCCCGTTATGGCCCACCAGGCACGGTATCTCCACCATCGCGTCGGCATCAAAGTTATGGATCGCCCCGTTGTTCGGCACAATCAGCAGCATCCGCTCCTGGGTATTGAAGGCAATCGCGGTCGCCAGATCGACGATATAGGACGCATGTTCGTCAATCTCCAGCTCACCGGCGGAAGATTTCCCGGCTGCGATAATCGCCCGGCAGGAACTGAACACGTGCTTCTCACGGTGATCCATCACCTCATTGGCGCGGGTACGCTCGGGACTGGAGTGCGCCACCACGTAGTCCGGGAACAGGTAATACTTCAGGTACGTGTTCGGCATGGTGTCCGGATCCAGCGCCTGCACGTCTTTGGCTTTGGCGAAGGTATCGTTCCAGCTCGCTTCGGTATGGGCGTCGTCAGACGGCGGTACATAGCCGTTTTTAGCGACGTATTCGCGCAGTTTCGGCATCAGATCGTTGCCGTTGAGATCTTCAATCGACGTCCACCAGCCGAAGTGGTTCAGGCCGTAGTAACGCACGCGCATTTCTTTGCGGTCTTTCAGGCCGACAATCTGCGCCATGCGCCCTTCGATGCCGATCGGCATATCGCAGATATTGAGGATTTTGGCGTTCGGGCGCAGGCGACGGGTCGCTTCCGCGACAATCGCTGCCGGATTGGAGTAGTTCAGCATCCACGCGTTCGGGGAGTACTGCTCCATATAATCCACCAGCTCCAGCACGCCGCCGATTGAGCGCATGCCGTAGGCGATGCCACCCGGTCCGCAGGTTTCCTGGCCCAGCACACCGTGGCGCAGCGGGATTTTTTCATCTTTTTCACGCATCGGGTATTTGCCCACGCGGATATGCGCCATCACGAAATCCACATCACTAAACGCCGCTTTCGGATCGGTGGTATAGCTGAATTCAATCTCCGGCGCCTGTTCCTTAAGGATGATTTTGCACGCTTCGGCGATGGTCTCCTGGCGTGCGCCGTCGTTGTCATAGAACTTCAGGGCGCGCAGCGGGAAACGGTCACGGTTGGCTAACAGCATCAGGACGATACCAGGCGTAAAGGTGCTGCCGCCGCCTGCAATGACAACTGAGAATTTTTTCATGATATAGCCTCTGTCAGGGTGGTTTGTTCATTCGTTAAAGGGGTTTTCATCAGCGATTCCAGCTGGTCGCGCACCTGAGGAACGTGCAGACCGACAATCACCTGAATGCCGTTGCCGCGTCGCACCACGCCGTGGGCGCCGAGGGCTTTGAAGACGTCATCGCTTTGGGTTTTCGCCATATCGACCAGGGCGATACGCAAGCGGGTAGCACAGTTGTTGATGCTTTCGATGTTGGCCGCACCGCCGAGCGCCTGCAGGAACCCGGCTGCCTGTCCAACCTGCTGGCTGGCCGCTGCCGGGGCGGTGGTGTGCCCGCGCGCCGCCTTATAGTCCGCCTTGCTGTAGAGTTTGATTTCGCTCGCTTCCCGGCCCGGCGTTTTCAGGTTCAGATGCACAATCAGCGTTTTGAAGACCACGAAGTAGATCCCGGTGAAGCAGACGCCAATGCCAATCTGGGTCAATACCGTTGACGCGTGGTTGTGGAACATCGGGATCCAGTTTTGCGGCAGGAACTGGTCCAGCAGGCCGCCGCCCATGTTGCCGACGACGCCGAAGACGTACATCACTGTCGCCATGGTGGCCGCCAGCACGGCGTGAACGGCAAACAGCAGCGGCGAGATAAACAGGAAGGTGAATTCCAGCGGTTCAGTAATGCCCACCAGCACGGCGGTGAGCGTGGCCGGGATCAGCAGCCCTGCGACCTTGACGCGGTTTTCCGGTGAGGCGGTGTACCAGATAGCCAGCGCAATCCCGACCGAGCCAAACACTTTCGAGTTGCCGTGCAGCGCGAATCCGCCTTCCGGGAACAGGGTTTTCAGCGGCAGCGTGCTCTGGCTAAACGCCTGCAGGTGCTGCGCCCAGTAGACCTGAATCCCACCCTCTACCGCCGCCGGGCCGAAGATAAACGGACCGTAGACGAAGTGGTGCAGCCCGGTTGGGATCAGAATGCGTTCCAGGAAGGTATAGACCCACACGCCCAGCGCACCGGCAGAGCGCAGGAACGCCTGCAGGGACTCGATGCCCATCTGCACTTTCGGCCAGCCCAGCAGCGTCAGCCATGCGCAGGGGATCATGACGAAAAACGCGAGGATAACGACAAACGAACTGCCCTGAAAAATCCCCAGAAACACCGGCAGCGGCTTGTCAAAATAGCGGTTGTGGATGGCGGTAACGATGCCCGAAATGACGATGGCACCGATGATGCTGGTATCGAGCGTTTTAATCCCGGCAATCATCGCCAGCCCGCTGCCTGCCGTCGGTTCGGCAGTGAAATCGACGCCAAAAAAGTGGCCCCAGGTCATGCCCATTGCGTTGATGAAGTAGTTCCAGGTGAGGAAGCTAATCAGCACCGCCAGACAGGCACGGCCCTGCGCTTGCTTCGCCAGGCCAATCGGCAGGCCAACGGCAAAAATCAGCGGCATATTACGAAAGACCGCCCAGCCGCCCTCTTCAATGATGTGAACGATCTGCGCGAAAAGGTTATCAGGGGCCGTTAAGGCTTCACCAACAAACAGCGGATTGCGAAGCATAATGGCGATTCCCACCACGATCCCGGCGAACGGAAACAGCAACACCGGGGTAAACATGGCACCGCCAAAACGTTGTATTTGACTGAGCATTTTTAAATCCTCACGTAACAACCTGTAGGGGAGAGAGGCCTTTATGGTTTTTTGCTGGCCTGAGGTGAGCATAAGAACTTACTGATGCGCGAACATGGCGTGCCGCTGCGATTCGTGATCGCATTCATGGTTTTATTTTGACCAATCAGGTCTACTTTTTGTGGGAAATATGGACATGTAAGGACGCCATCCACGCCCTGATAAGGGCAGAGAGGTCTACTGGTGATCTACAAATCTATCGCCGACAGGTTGCGGCTGCGGCTGAATTCGTCGGACTACAACATCGGCAGCCCGTTGCCGGGCGAAAAAGCGCTGGCGCAGGAGTTCGGCGTGGCGCGAATGACCATCCGCAAAGCGCTGGATCTGCTGGTGAGCTGGGGCCTGGTTGAGCGGCGGCACGGCAGCGGAACGTTTGTCGCGCGTAAAGACGTTCACCATGAAACTACAAACCTCACCGGGCTGGTGGAGGTGTTGCGCCAGCAGGGGAAAGAGGTGCAGAGCAAGGTGTTGCAGTTCGAAGTAATGCCCGCGCCGCCCGCCATCGCCAGCCAGCTGCGGATTCAGGTGGATGAGCGGATCTACTTTTCCCGGCGGGTGCGCTACGTGGACGGAAAACCGCTGATGCTGGAGGACAGTTTTATGCCGGTGAAGCTGTTCCGTAACCTCTCTCTGGCGCATCTTGAAGGGTCAAAGTTTGATTACATCGAGAAGGAGTGCGGGATCACCATTAGCGGCAATTACGAGAGCCTGACGCCGGTGCTGGCGGATAAACAGCTGGCGGGTTATCTGAATCTTCCTGAACAGACGCCGCTGCTGCGAATCACGTCCCTTTCCTACAGCGACAGCGGCGAGTTTCTCAACTATTCCGTCATGTTCCGAAACACCAGCGATTACCAGGTGGACTACCATCTGCGGCGCATCCACCCGGACGACCTGCTAGCTCATACCCCAGAACAGCACCGCCAGTAGCTGCGGGGTGATAATGCGCAGGAACATTACCAGCGGATAAACCGTGGCGTAGGAGAGCGCCGCCGCGCCGCTGGTGGCGTGCAGGTTATTGGCAAAGGCCAGTGCGGGTGGGTCCGTCATCGAGCCCGCAAGCATGCCGCAGAGCGTCAGGTAGTTCATTTTAGCGAACATACGCGCCAGTATGCCTACCGTCAGCAGCGGGATTGCCGTGATGAATATGCCGTAGCCGACCCAGCTCATCCCTTCCCCTCTGACCAGGGTATCGACAAAATCCCCGCCGGACTTCAGCCCGACCACCGCCAGAAACAGCACAATACCCAGCTCGCGCAGCGCCAGGTTGGCGCTCGGCGGCATAAACCAGTAGAGCTTACCGATGCAGCCAATACGCCCGAGGATCAGCGCCATAATCAGCGGTCCGCCCGCCAGGCCGAGCTTGAGCGCCACCGGAAAGCCCGGCACATACAGCGGAATGGAGCCGAGCAGTACACCCAACCCGATACCGATAAACACCGGCAGCATCTGCACCTGCTGCAGTTTTTGCTGGGCGTTACCGACCATATCCGCGACGGCGTCAATGGACGACGGCCGCCCGACCAGGTTAAGGATATCCCCAAACTGCAGGCTGGCCTCCGGGCTGGCGACCAGTTCCACACCCGCCCGGTTAAGGCGGGAGATCACGACGTCATAACGCTCTTTCACCTGCAGATCGCGGATTTTCTTGCCGAGAACGTGCTCGTTTGTTACCACCACGCGCTCCACGCGCATATCGGTGCCGCGGGTGGAGAGCGAGGTGTCTACTTCCTGACCGATCACCAGCCGCGCGTTGTTGAGATCGCCGGGCTGGCCGACCAGGTGCAGCAGATCCCCCTGCTGAATAACGGTGCCCGGCGCGGGCACCATCAGCATATCGTCGCGCTTAAGGCGCGAGCAGATAATGTTGGCGCTGTTCAGGATCGGCACGTCCTGGATCGCCATATTGTTCAGATTGGGGTTATCGACCCGAATATTGATGGTTTTGATCGGCATATGGCCGTTGGTGAGCATGGTTTCGTGGTCTTTCGCCTCTTTATCGACGTTAATGCGAAACAGGACGCGCACCAGCCACATGGAGAGCAGAATGCCGCAAATGCCAAACGGATAGGCCATGGCATAGCTCATCCCCATCTGGTCAACAATGCCGGGTTCGATACCCAAATCACGCAGGATTTGCTGCCCCGCACCGAGCGCAGGCGTGTTGGTCACCGCCCCGGAGAAAATGCCCAGCACCACGGGAAGCGGGATTGCGAAAAGTTTGTGCAGAAGCGCGGTCACCAGCCCGCCCATCACCACAATAGCGAGGGCAAAGAGATTGAGACGCAACCCGGAGACCCGAAGGGAAGCGAAGAAGCCCGGCCCCACCTGAATGCCAATGGTATAGACAAACAGGATCAGGCCAAATTCCTGAATAAAGTGGAGCATTTCGGCGCTGAGGACCAGCCCGAGCTTGTCGGCGAAGTGCCCGACAAAAATACCGCCAAACAGCACCCCGCCAATACCAAACCCAACGCCGCGGATTTTGACGTTGCCAATCCATAGCCCAACGACGGCGACCAGGGCCAATACGCTGACGGTTAACGCGATATCACTCATGATCCCCTTCCTTAGCATAACCTTAGTTATGCTAAGGATTCTCTCAGAGCAGGGGGCGGTTGTATGGGCGATGGCGCACAAAAAAGCCGAAGGTAAAAGCAAAACGGTCACCCGAGGGTGACCGTTTTTAGTGTGTGCACCCTCTCCCTGTGGGAGAGGGCCGGGGTGAGGGCATCAGCCCGCACAGTGCTAACTGTTCAACGCCGGTCGGTCGCTAATGGCGATACGCTGCGGCGCGATAGCTTCCGGCACGTTACGGGTCAGATCAATATGCAGCAGCCCGTTAGTAAACGTTGCGCCGGTTACATCCATATGGTCTGCCAGAGTAAAGCTCAGGCTAAACGGCTGATTAACCAGCCCCTGATGCAGCCATTTGGTCTCGGTCTCTTGTTTTTCCGGCGTACCCTTAACGGTCAGGCGCGTGCCTTCAAGCTGGATATCCAGATCCTCCTGACGGAAGCCGGCCAGCGCCAGGGTGATGCGATAGTGGTTATCGTCGCTTTTTTCGATGTTGTACGGCGGAAACGTCTGTTGCTCAGCGGTGTTTTGCAGGGCATTCGCCAGTTTGTCAAAACCAATCCACTGACGCAGTAAGGGGGATAAATCATAGTTACGCATACTAAATCTCCTTCTGAGAAGCGAGTTCGGCACAGTTTAATTTTGTGCGCAGTTGTTCCTGCAAATCCTGATGGATTCGCATATGCTCCCGTTACGGCAAGCAAGTCTGGGTGGGCCGCTCGTGCGACCCGCAAAATTAGTTAATTTCGATACGACGCGGTTTTTTCTCTTCCGGAATCACACGTTCCAGTTCGATAAACAGCAGGCCGTTAACCAGGTTCGCGCCTTTCACGTGAATGTTCTCGGCTAACTGGAACTTGCGTTCAAAGTTGCGCTCGGCGATGCCCTGGTAGAGGTAGGTACGCTCTTTCTGCTCAGCCGTATGGGAACCTTTCACCACCAGCAGGTTGTCCTGCGCGGTGATCTCCAGTTCGTTTTCTGCAAAACCGGCGACGGCAATGGCGATGCGGTAGTGGTTTTCGTCAACCAGCTCAACATTGTAAGGAGGGTAGCCGTTGCTCTGGCTTTGGTTATTTTCTAAATGGTTAAACAGGCGGTCAAAACCAATTGCAGAACGGTATAGCGGAGAAAGATCGAAGTTACGCATAAATAAAACTCCTGAAATCAGCGAGAAAATAGTGCCTTCCACCATGGACAGGCCTTTGCGCCCCCGAACACCCATCAGGCGTGTTCGTTATCGGGCCACATTCTTAAAATGGGTCTGCAAACAGGCTTTTCAAGCACGACAACTGCACTTTTTTTTGCACTTTTGTGCATCTCGCTTAGACTGGGACAACAGCACAAAGGGTTAAATTGCGATGGCTGCCACAGTGCGGGGTTATCGGGCTATCCATTTTGGATAAGGCTCGCTATAACCCTGAGTTGCAGGTCTATGCAGTGCCATTAACGATGACTGAGTGATGATGAAAAATGTTCTGATTAAGCTGACGACGTTCAGCGGGGTAGTTTTACTTTGCGGGTGTTCGAGCGTGATGTCTCACACCGGCGGTAAAGAAGGAACATATCCGGGGACGCGCGCCAGCGCGGCGATGATCTCCGATGACGATACCAACTGGGGCACCAAATCCCTGGTTATCCTCGATATGCCGTTTACGGCGGTGGCAGATACGCTTCTGCTGCCGTGGGATATATTTCGTAAGGACGACTCCGTGCGCTCACGGGTAGAAAAAAGCGAGCAGGAAAATCTGGCGACAAACGCCGTTATCCCGCCCGCGGAAATGCCTCCACGCTAGTTCTGCGCGGTTTCCGTTAACCAAAGCTGACGGAAACCGCCTGTCTCTTCCATCCACGCAATAAAGCGCCCGTCTGGCGAAAACACCACCGCATCAGCAGACGGTGGATTGCCGTGATCGGACGTCAAAAACGTCACCTCTCCGGTCCGTGCGTCGCAGCAGGCGATACGATCTTCCATGACAAATCCCAGGCGGTTGCCCGAAGGATGCCAGTTAAATGCCGACTGGATACCGTTTTCTGTATGCGTTAACTGGCGCGGCTCGCCGCCCTCGGGGGAGATCAGCCACAGTTGCACGATACCGTTATCATCGCGCATCAGGAACGCAATCTGCGTTCCTTGCGGATTGCTGCGCACCCAGTGACGCGGCACGTTCACCAGTCCCGGATGCCGGTTCTGATGGGTAAAGGTCAGACGACGCTGCTTCACGCCTGCAGGCGGAGCGGGCAGGGTTGCCGACGTACCCTGTAGCGGCGCATCGCCCGCACGCTTCCAGCCCTGTTCATCTTCTGGCAGATCGACAACAAACAGTTCAGGCACTTTTTCGCCCTGCGCGGAGAGGGTGTCACCGATAAACGCCAGCCTGCCGTTGCCTACCCAGCCCTCTTCGTAGGCGCGGTTGATCTCATCGCTGCCCGGCTGCGGGTTGGGCGTCGTGCGGCTAACCAGCACGCTCCAGAAGGCACCCGAATAGGCCCGAGGATGGTTCCCCTTCGGCTTCACCGGGCCGTAAGGCGCAGCCACGCCGACGTTGCGTAAATCGAGCTTTGGATCGCGCTCATGCAACACATGGTCGTTATAGGTAAAGCTGACGAACTGCCCGTTCGGGCTAAAGACATGAACATGGGTGCCGCCACGCAGCGCGCCTGCGGTGTAGGGCGCGGTGATATCCATCGCATCCAGATTGCTCACCTGGCCGTGATGCGCAATCACCCCCTGGCGATGGTGAAAATCATAGTGCCAGTCTGCGTCCGGGTTTTTCGGGCCGTGGATAAAGACATATTTCTCTTGTGCGGGATGAACGGTCACCACGCCAACGTGTGCGCCGTCTGTGGCGCGATAAATCACCTCCACCTCGCCCGAATGGACGTTAACCCGCTCAATGGTTTCACCGGTGAACGACGCGCCTGACGGGCGCACGTCGTAGACCAGCCACTGGCTGTCCGGCGTCCAGGTATTGATATTGGTGAGCTGGTGGTTACGGGAAGCGAAGGTGATTTGTTTCATGAAGATACCCTGATGCGCGGTTTTCGCATCAGGGTAAAACATCCGGAAGAATTAGCCTACTCGTTTAACATCGCCTACCAGCAGGATGTAGGAGAGCGCACCGATCAATGCCACGGCGGAGATGTAGACCAGCGCCGGGCCAAAACCGTAATCCTGCGCCAGGTAACCGATGACCAGCGGCACGGTGATCCCGCCCAGCCCGCCAACGAAGTTGAACACGCCACCGGTCAGGCCGATCAGACGCATCGGTGCCAGCGACGACACCAGCGACCAGGTAATGGAGGCAAAACCGTTTCCGAAGAACGCCACGGCCATCAGGGTCATAATCCATACCGGATCGTTGGTATAGTTGGCGCCCATGATGCACGTTGAGATCAACAGCCCGCAGATAATCGGTGTTTTACGCGCAGCCCCCAGCGAGAAGCCTTTTTTCACCATTTTGTCCGCCAGCCAGCCCGAAAGCAGTACCCCGAAGAAGGCCGCAAGGAACGGTACGGTGGTCATAAAGCCCGCCTTCAGCGCGGTGATCCCCTTCTCCTGCGTCAGGTAGTTCGGGAACCAGGTGAGAAAGAACCACAGCGTCGACGTGACCGCAAACTGGCCCAGATACACCCCCACAAGCTTACGGTGGAAGACCAGCTTCCAGTCCGCTCTGGTGAGCGGCTGGCGCGCCTCTTTTTTCACCGGCGCATCGCCATCCACCAGACCGCCGCCATCGCGAATGTAGTCCAGCTCGGCTTTAGTAATACTTTTGGTCAGCCGCGGTGGTTGGTAGACCTTAAACCAAATTAGCGACCAGATAATGCCGATCCCGCCGGTGACAATAAACACCCAGTGCCAGCTCAGCAGCTCCTGGATCCAAATGAGCAGCGGCGTCAGGAACGCCAGGCCAACAAACTGCCCGGAGGTATAGAAGCCCACCGCAGAAGCACGCTCATGCTCCGGGAACCAGCTGGTCACCATGCGGTTGTTGGTCGGGAATGCTGGTGCTTCAAAAATACCGGTGATGGCGCGCAGGCCAATCAGCGACATCAGCCCGGTCGCGAAGCCCTGGAACAGGGTCGCCACGGACCAGCCTAAAATGGCGATGAAGTAAGTCAGACGTGACCCCACGCGGTCCAGGAACCAGCCGCCGGGGATCTGGCAGAGCGTATACAGCCAGGCAAACGCCGAGAAGACGTAGCCCATTTCCGCTTTGGTGATACCAAACTCTTCCTGAATATGAGCCGATGCCACGGCAAGGTTGGCGCGGTCGACATAGCAAATGACCACGGTAATAAAGATCATGATGAGCGTCAGGTAGCGGCGACGCCCGATTTTTGCAGCAGTAACTGGAATATCCATCGCAATCTGTCTCCAGATTTTGGGCATAGCGAAGCCGCTCACCATGCCCTGTAATTTACAGAGGGTTATAATTTTGTATGTATGTTTTTTTGCCCGGTGGCGCTTCGCTTACCGGGCCTACGGGAGGGCGATCACCACTCCGCTACGCTGCCGTCCTCATGACGCCACAGCGGGTTACGCCAGTCTGGCGCGTTTTTACTGAGCTCAATGACTTTGGCTTCGTCAATTTCCACGCCCAGGCCCGGCTTCGTTAACGGTTTAAAGAAACCGCCTTCCATGCTGAAGTCATCTTTGTTTTTCACAAAATCGAGCAGTTCCGCGCCCTTGTTATAGTGAATGCCCATGCTCTGCTCCTGGAACACGGCGTTGCGGGAAACAAAATCCACGTGCAGACAGGCGGCCAGCGCGATCGGCCCGAGCGGGCAGTGCGGGGCCAGCGCCACATCATAGGCTTCTGCCATTCCGGCAATTTTGTAGCATTCGGTGATGCCGCCCGCGTGGGAGAGATCCGGCTGCAGGATCGCAATACCGCCCGCTTCCAGCACACGTTTAAACTCGAAGCGCGAGAACATGCGTTCACCCGCGGCGATGGGAATGTGCGTCTGTTCTGCCAGTTTCGGATAGTACTCAGCCTGCTCGGCCAGCACGGGCTCTTCAATGAACAGCGGGCGATACGGCTCCAGCTCTTTAATCAGCACTTTCGCCATCGGCGCGCTGACGCGTCCGTGGAAATCCAGCCCAAATTCAATCTCGTTGCCGAAGGCTTCACGGATTTGCGCCACGGTATTCACCGCGCGGTCGACCGCTCGCGAGTTGTCAATCACACCCATCTCTTCACAGCCGTTGAGCTTGAAGGTGTCAAAACCAATGTTGCGCAACTGCGTGATGCCGTCGATCACTTCCGCGGGGCGATCGCCGCCCACCCAGCTGTAGGCTTTGATTTTATCGCGCACCAGGCCGCCCATCAGTTGCCAGACCGGGGCATTCAGCACTTTGCCTTTGATATCCCACAGCGCCTGGTCGATACCGGCGATGGCGCTCATCAGGATCGGGCCACCACGGTAGAAACCGGCACGATACATTACCTGCCACAAGTCGTTGATACGCGCAGGATCCTGGCCAATCAGGTATTCACCCAGCTCGTGCACGGCGGCTTCAACCGTGCGCGCACGGCCTTCGATCACCGGCTCACCCCAGCCGACAACGCCTTCATCGGTTTCGATTTTCAGGAACATCCAGCGCGGGGGTAAACGGTAAGTGGTAAGTTTGGTTATTTTCATTGCACTGCCTCTCGATACGCTTTCACAAATGCTGCCGCCTGCTGCGCGGTACTTTCTACGGACTGCCCGGCGCGATAAAGATCGCTGCCCAGCCCCGCGCCCACACAGCCTGCTTTTATCCACTGCACCAGGTTTTCTGGCGTGACGCCGCCCACGGCAAAGACCGGCACGCTGACGGGTAAGACCGCTTTCAGCGCTTTGATGTAATCCGGGCCAAAGGCCGACGACGGGAAAATTTTGAGCGACTGTGCGCCCGCATCGAGAGCGGCAAAGGCTTCTGTGGCCGTGGCGCATCCCGGGCAGACGGTCATGCCGTAACCCACTGCGCGACGAATCACCTCGGGATGAATGTTGGGGGTGACAATAAGCTTGCAGCCCATCTTTGCCAGCCGATCCACCTGCTCCGGTTTTAGCACGGTCCCCGCGCCAATCAGCGCCTTATCACCAAACGCTTCCACCACTGCCGGGATGCTTTTTTCCCAATCCGGCGAGTTGAGCGGGATTTCTACCGCGTCGAACCCGGCATCGATAACCGCCCCGACATGGGCTAATGCCTCATCGGGCGTGATACCGCGCAAAATCGCGATAAGGGGAAGATCAGTTTGCCACTGCATGAGCGATGCTCCTTATTCCTGCCTGAAATGCCGTGTCACCGGATACCGTTGAGACGTCGTGCCCTGCGCGGCGTAAAGCCTGCTCGTAGCGTGAAGCCAACGATGACCCTGCAACAATCGTGATGGCCTGCCCCTGCGCAACAAAATCGCGCATGCTGGCGACTTCTGCGCCAATCAGCAGGCCGGAAAGAAACTCGCTGACCTGCTCGCGCGGGAGGGTTCCCAGCACATGCGAGGCGCGGATTTCAAAAAGAGACGGCAGAACATCAGGCGAGGCGAGGCCGCGCTCAAGACCGGCGGTAAAGGCCTCCGGGGACGTTTTCTGCTCGGGTAAGCCAGCACCCACCAGAGAATGATTGAGCAGCAAATGGTGTAACTCGCCGGTCATTACAGTGCGAAAATCGTGGATTTGCTCCGTGTCAGCCTGTACCCATTTGCAGTGCGTACCCGGCATTACGTAGACAGAAGAAGGAGAAAGCGTGCGCGCGCCGAGCAGCTGCGTCTCTTCGCCGCGCATCACGTTGTGGTTATCGTCACGCGAGATGCTCAAACCGGGAATAATCCAGATATTGTCGCCAACGGACGTTAACTGCTCGCCAATAGCGGAGAAATGGGCAGGAACAGGCAGATAAGGTGCAACCTTCCAGCCCACGTTACTGCCGACCATTCCCGCCATCACCACCGGCGTCGCGCCATCGCGCCAGTTTTGTGTCACCTCAGCTAACACCGCCTCGGGGGATTTCCCGTTCAGACGCGTAACGCCTGCTTCTGATTGCCTGCTCTCCAGGCACTGCTCGCCCTGGTATAGCCAGGCGCGCAGATTGGTCGATCCCCAGTCAATTGCGATGTAGCGTGATGTCATGTGATTTCCTTCAGCCTTCGTGTCGAGCTGGCAATCATGGTGAGTGCTGCCTGCTCTGCCGCATCGCCGTCCTGATGCCGTATCGCATCAAACAGCGCTTTATGTTCCTGAAGCGTTTTCGGCATGTTGGCCTCATCGCCCATCCAGGTACGTTCAAATACTGCTCGCTGTAGCGAGCTGATCGCCACGCTAAGCTGCTGTAACACCGGGTTATGCACCGACTGCAATACCGCCTCGTGATAGCGAATATCCGCCTCGTTGAACGCTTCCCGGTTCTGGTTATTGGCGATCATGTCGTTGAGCGCCGACTCAATCTGCGCCAGATCGCCTGACGTTGCGCGCTCTGCTGCCCAGCGGGCGATGGCGGGTTCGACCAGGTTTCGTACTTCACTCATCGCACCGATAAGCCGCGGGTCGTAGTCATTTTCCAGCACCCACTGCAGGACATCGGTATCGAGGTAGTTCCACTGGTTACGTGGTGCAACAAACGCGCCGCGATAGCGTTTCATTTCAATCAACCGCTTCGCCATCAGCGAGCGGAACACTTCCCGGATAATGTTGCGTGAAGTTTCAAACTCCTCGCACAGTTCAGCCTCTGCTGGCAGCGGCGAACCGGGAACGTATTTGCCACCCACAATCTGAGTGCCCAGCGTGATGACAATGCGATCGGTTTTGTTCAGCGTCATGGAGAGTCCTTGTGCTCTGTAAGTCCATCACTACTTTACCGCGACCGCCGAATTTCGCCTCACCTTTGCAGTACAAACGTGAACCCTTTCGCCTTTGCTGTAGTCGTAATGTAGTACAATCAATTAATGTTGTACTACAATCCAGATCACAAAAAGAACAATTCAATAAACTCAGGGCCAAAAAAAGCCCCGGTTGATAACCGAGGCTGATGATTGAGGGCAATGTATTACCGGGACAGTACAAATTTCTCAATCGCGTAGGCCACACCGTCTTCGAGGTTGGATTTGGTAACAAAGTTAGCCACCTCTTTCACCGACGGAATGGCGTTATCCATCGCCACGCCCATGCCTGCGAATTCAATCATCGCGATGTCGTTTTCCTGGTCGCCCAGCGCCATGATCTCGTCAGGTTTGATGCCCAACGCGTCGGCCAGCGATTTTACCCCCGTGCCTTTATTGACGCGTTTATCGAGGATTTCGAGGAAGTACGGCGCGCTTTTCAGCACGGTGTACTTCTCTTTCACCTCGGCCGGAATGCGCGCAATCGCTTTATCCAGGATCTCCGGTTCGTCGATCATCATCACTTTCAGGAACTGGGTCGCCGGATCCATCTTCTCGGCTTCGCAGAACACCAGCGGAATGGTCGCAACATAGGATTCATGTACCGTGTAGTAGCTGATATCACGGTTGGCGGTATAGAGCGTATTGCGATCGAGCGCGTGGAAGTGGGAGCCCACTTCACGGGACAATTTTTCCAGGAACAGGTAGTCGTCATAGCTCAGCGCAGTTTGCGCAACCGTACTGCCATCCGCGGCTTTTTGTACCAGCGCGCCGTTATAGGTAATGCAGTAGTCGCCAGGCTGATTCATATGCAACTCTTTCAGGTAGCTGTGTACGCCCGCGTACGGACGCCCCGTGGTCAGGACCACATTCACGCCCTTCCCGCGTGCCGCGGCGATCGCGTTTTTAACGGCTGGAGAGATAGTGTGGTCTGGCAGCAGCAGCGTGCCGTCCATATCGATTGCAATGAGTTTAATAGCCATGAGTTCCCCGGGATAAATGAGTGCTGCCTCATGCTAACGCGATTAAGCACACAAAAATAGAGCTACATTGCGCAACAGGAATACCCCTTTTACGCATCCCGGGGAATGATGACTTACTCGCGGGTGAGAACGATTTTACCGAACGCGCCGCGATCGAGATGTTCGAGCGCCTGTTCAAGTTCATCAAAGCGGTAGCAGTGCTCAATGACCGGCTTCAGACTCGTGACATCAACAGCCCGGACAAAATCCTCCAGCGCCCGGCGATGTCCCACGCCAATCCCCTGAATGACCGGAGATTTCAGCAACAGCTCGCCAGCAGACAGTGAAATCTCCGCCCCCGCCAGCACACCAATGACAGATATCCGTCCATGAACGGCAACGGTGCGCAGGGAATGCTTCAGGTTCTCCCCGCCCACGGTTTCAATAATATGGTCGATACCGCGATCCTGCGTCAGTGCCAGCGTCGTTTCAGCCCAGTCGCCTTTCAGGCGGTTGATGCCCTGGCTGGCCCCCAGATTTTTAGCCCGCGCCAGTTTTTCATCACTTCCCGACGTGACAAACACCTCTGCGCCGTGCGCTTTTGCAATTTGCAGTGCGAAAATCGCCACCCCACCTGTGCCCTGTACCAGTACCGTTTGCCCGGCGCGCAAGTTTCCACGCTCGATCAGCGCGAACCACGCCGTAAGCCCGGCGCACGGTAAGGTGCTGGCCTCTGCGTCATCCAGGGTTTCCGGCGCGGCCACCAGCGCATCTTCCTTCACAATCACATACTCAGCCAGCATGCCCTGGAAGTAGCCGCCGGACGTTTTATAGGGCAGATTGCGTGCGTCCGCCTGCGGCTTACCGTCGAACCACTCAGGGAAAAAGGTGGATATAACGCGAGCGCCGGGCTGGAAACGGGTCACGCCTTCCCCCGTGCTGTCCACCACCCCCGCCATGTCCGAGGCCGGCGTAAACGGGAAGGAAAGCGGGATCGGCATAGTGCCTTCAATCACCATTTTATCGCGATAGTTGAGCGCAACGGCATTCACCCTTACGCGCACTTCACCCGGGCCTGGCTCGGGAACAGGCTCCTGAATAAGTTTGAGGCTTTCGCGCCCAAGGGCGTTCATCGACCAGCGTTGCATTGTCTCTGTCATTTTTCTCTCCTGCCATCCAATAAGTGTCAGGACTACAGTCTACCGTTGACGAAAGGTCGCCAGTGGCGATAAGTTTTCTCTTAATTGATGACTGAATAGATACAATCTATGACCGATACGCTGAAGGATATTCCTGTTTTTGTGGCCGCCGTTGAGGCGGGAAGTTTTGCGCAGGCCGCTATCCGTCTGCATTTGTCACGCTCAGCGGTCGGAAAAAGCATCGCTCGCCTTGAAGAGCGGCTGGGGGTACGCCTGTTTCAGCGCACGACCCGCAGCCAGAGCCTGACTGATAACGGCGCCCTTTTTTACGAGCGCTGCCTGCGCGCGCTGGAAGAAATCCGCGGCGCAGAATCGCTGCTGGAAACAGGGAAACAGCAGGTCAGCGGCCGCCTGCGTGTTGCTATGCCGGTGCTGTTTGGTCGCCAGTGCGTCGCCCCGCTGCTGATAGACCTGGCGCAGGAACATCCCGGACTTGAGCTCGAAATGTCATTCAGCGACCGCGTGGTGGATCTTGTCGAGGAAGGATTTGATATGGCGGTACGCAACGGCACGCTGCAGGACAGCAGCGTTCTGGTCGCCAGAAGACTGGGAGAACACCGCATGGTGCTGTGCGCCGCGCCGGAGTATCTGCAGAAAAGAGGTCAGCCTGAAACGGTGGCTGATTTGCCCCACCATGCGGCCATTAACTATCTGCGGGCAGGCAGAGTGCTACCCTGGCAACTGATGGATAACGCAGGGGCCTCGCACACCTTTACCCCCCGCTCATCACTCAATATGGATGACTTGCAGGCGATCTGCGACGCGGCGCTGGCCGGACACGGCATTGCATGGTTGCCCTGCTGGATGGCAAGCCGGGAAATTCATCAGGGAAAACTCGTCCCGCTGTTAAAGCAGGCACCGGATGTGCGCTTCGACGTGCATGCGGTCTGGCAACAGACGCCGCATCTGCCGCTGAGAGTCAGAATTGCCGTCGATACGCTCGCCAGCCGTTTACCGTCAGTGCTGTCGCAGGAAATGCCTGCGCCCATAAAAAAGCCGCGCTAAACGCGCGGCCTGAGTAAAGCAGTCTGACAACGATTAAATATCGATGTTCGCCGCTTTCAGCGCGTTCTCTTCGATGAAGGCACGACGTGGTTCCACCGCATCGCCCATCAGCGTTGTGAACAGCTGGTCAGCCGCAATCGCGTCTTTCACGGTGACACGCAGCATGCGGCGGCTCTCCGGATCCATGGTGGTTTCCCACAGCTGATCCGGGTTCATTTCGCCCAGACCTTTATAACGCTGAATGGAGAGACCACGGCGGGACTCTTTCACCAGCCAGTCCAGCGCCTGCTCGAAGCTGGCTACCGGCTGACGGCGCTCGCCACGCTCAATGAACGCATCGTCTTCGATCAGCCCGCGCAGCTTCTCGCCGAGCGTGCAGATGCGACGGTATTCCGGGCCGGTCACGAACTCGTGCTCCAGCGGGTAGTCGGTGTCGACGCCGTGGGTACGCACGCGAACAATCGGCTCGAACTGCTGAGCGGCGTTCTGCTGAACATCAAATTTCCACTGGCTACCGTGCTGCTCTTTCTCGTTCAGCTCGCTCACCAGGGTGTTCACCCAGCGGGTAACGGCCTGTTCACTGCTCAGATCGGCTTCGGTCAGGGTTGGCTGGTAGACCAACTCCTTCAGCAGCGCTTTCGGATAACGACGCTCCATACGGCCGATCATTTTCTGCGTGGCGTTGAACTCAGACACCAGACGCTCCAGCGGTTCACCCGCCAGTGCTGGTGCGCTGGAGTTCGCGTGCAGGGTCGCACCATCAAGCGCGATAGCGATTTGGTACTGATCCATCGCATCGTCATCTTTGATGTACTGTTCCTGCTTGCCTTTTTTCACCTTGTACAGCGGCGGCTGAGCAATGTAGACGTGGCCACGCTCAACGATTTCCGGCATCTGGCGGTAGAAGAAGGTCAACAGCAGCGTACGGATGTGAGAGCCGTCGACGTCCGCATCGGTCATGATGATGATGCTGTGATAGCGCAGCTTGTCCGGGTTGTATTCGTCACGGCCAATGCCACAGCCCAGCGCGGTGATCAGCGTCGCCACTTCCTGAGAAGAGAGCATCTTGTCGAAGCGCGCCTTCTCAACGTTAAGGATTTTACCCTTCAGCGGCAGAATCGCCTGGTTCTTACGGTTACGGCCCTGCTTCGCAGAACCGCCCGCGGAGTCCCCTTCCACAAGGTACAGTTCGGACAGCGCCGGGTCACGTTCCTGACAGTCAGCCAGTTTGCCCGGCAGACCCGCGAGGTCCAGCGCGCCTTTACGACGCGTCATTTCACGGGCTTTACGCGCCGCTTCACGAGCACGTGCTGCATCAATGATTTTACCGACAACGATTTTCGCGTCGTTCGGGTTCTCCTGCAGGTAGTCGCTCAGCAGTTCGTTCATCTGCTGTTCAACCGCCGATTTCACCTCAGAGGAGACCAGCTTGTCTTTGGTCTGAGAGGAGAACTTCGGATCCGGCACTTTCACGGAGACAACAGCAATCAGGCCTTCACGGGCATCGTCACCGGTGGCGCTGACTTTCGCTTTTTTGCTGTAACCTTCTTTGTCCATGTAGGCGTTCAGGGTACGGGTCATCGCCGCACGGAAGCCTGCAAGGTGGGTACCGCCGTCACGCTGTGGAATGTTGTTGGTGAAGCAGTAGATGTTTTCCTGGAAACCGTCGTTCCACTGCAGCGCCACTTCCACGCCAATACCGTCTTTTTCGGTGGAGAAGTAGAAGATATTCGGGTGAATAGGCGTTTTGTTCTTGTTCAGATACTCAACGAACGCCTTAATACCGCCTTCGTAGTGGAAGTGGTCTTCTTTGTTGTCGCGTTTGTCGCGCAGGCGAATTGAGACGCCAGAGTTCAGGAACGACAGTTCACGCAGGCGTTTCGCCAGAATGTCGTACTCGAATTCGGTCACGTTGGTGAAGGTTTCAAGGCTTGGCCAGAAACGCACCATCGTACCGGTTTTTTCGGTCTCGCCGGTCACGGCCAGCGGGGCTTCAGGCACGCCGTGCTGATAGATCTGACGGTGAATTTTGCCTTCGCGCTGGATAACCAGTTCCAGTTTCTGCGACAGGGCGTTTACCACGGAAACACCTACGCCGTGCAGGCCGCCGGAGACTTTATAGGAGTTATCGTCGAACTTACCGCCGGCGTGCAGAACGGTCATGATCACTTCTGCAGCGGACACGCCCTCTTCCGGGTGAATACCGGTCGGGATGCCACGGCCGTCATCCTGTACGGAAACGGAGTTATCGGCGTGGATAGTGACGATAATGTCTTTACAGTGACCCGCGAGCGCTTCGTCGATAGCGTTATCTACCACCTCGAATACCATGTGGTGCAGACCGGTGCCGTCATCCGTGTCGCCGATATACATACCCGGGCGCTTACGCACCGCATCCAGCCCTTTCAGGACTTTGATACTGGAGGAGTCATAAGAATTCGACATCAACGTTTCTCGCTCATTTCAACTTGGGTTAATCCGTTATTTTACCCTTTTCCACGGTAAACATCTTCGAATTTTCGTCCGACATGTCCATAACGTGTTCAGCGCTAATGGCGCTGACGAAAACCTGCGACTGCGTGGCTTTTAAGCGGCTGGCAAGCAGCCCGCGACGCGCGTCGTCAAGTTCCGAGGCAAAATCATCTATCAGGTACAGGCAGCGTCGCCCGCTCTCACGGGTGAGAAACTCCCCCTGCGCCAGGCGCAGCGCGCACATCAGGAGTTTGAGCTGCCCGCGCGAAAGCGTGTCTTCCACCGGCGCACCGTCAGCACGAATGCGGAAATCCGCCTTGTGCGGGCCGTGCGCGGTGTAGGTCAACATGCGGTCGCGCTCGAAGTTTCTCTCTAACACCTCGGCATAATCCGTTTCCTTCTCCCAGCCGCGCTGGAAGGAGAAGGTGAGAGAGAATTCGGGTAAAAACTGTTTGCAGGTGTCGGCCATGTCTTCGGCAATACCTGCGCTGTATTCGGCACGCCAGCGGCTGATTTGTTCCGCAAGAGGGATAAGTTCCATGTCCCACGGGCGCAGCTGGGCGTAGCGCGTCACCTGGCGCAATGCGGCGTTACGCTGCTTAAGCAGGCGCTTCAGGTTGCTCCAGGCATTAAAGAAACCGGCTTCGTTGTGAAAGCATCCCCAGTCGAGGAACGCTCTTCTGTATTTGGGGCCGCCGTTGAGCAAAGTAAACCCCTCCGGCGTAATCAGCTGCATCGGCATCAGCAGCGCCAGCTCCGCCACCTTGTGGCCGTCGGTACCGTCGATGCGCACCTTACTGTCGCCCTGCTTGTCTTTGGTCAGGCCGATGGCGGTCTCCCGCTCCTCGCCCTGCAAACGCCCGTGCAGAACAAAAGACTCTTGTTCGTGGCGAATGACGCGACCAATCTGCAAACTGCGAAACGCCCGACCGTGGCCGAGCGTATAGATGGCCTCAAGCACGCTGGTTTTGCCGCTGCCGTTGGCACCCACCAGGAAGTTAAAGCCAGGGGATAAAGCGAGATCCGCGCTTTCGATATTGCGAAAGTCGCGGATCAACAGACGGGTGAGCGACATTACAGTCTCATTGGCATGACAACATAGGCAGCCGACTGTGATGCGGCATCTTCAATCTGTACGCTCGATACGGAATCGGTCAGCAGGATGCGCACGTTCTCGCATTTCAGCGCATTCAGCACGTCCAGCACGTAGCTGACGTTAAAGCCGATTTCCATCTCTGCGCCGGCGTAGGTGACGTCCAGAATCTCTTCTGCCTCTTCCTGCTCCGGGTTGTTAGCGGTGATTTTGATCTGATTTTCACTGACGTACAGGCGCACGCCGCGGAATTTCTCGTTGGAGAGAATAGCAGCACGGGCAAAGGCCTGCTTGAGGCTGTCGCAACCTGCTTCCAGCGTTTTGTCCGGGTTCTTCGGCAATACGCGGCGATAATCCGGGAAACGACCGTCAACCAGCTTCGATGTGAAGACAAAATCACCCACGTGCGCGCGGATGTTGTTGCTGCCGATCTGCACGCGCAGCGGCGTATCGCCGCCGTCGAGCATACGCATCAGCTCAATCACCCCTTTACGCGGCACGATCACCGAATGGTTGGGCAGCGCGTCACCAATCGGCATAGAACAGACCGCCAGACGGTGGCCGTCAGTGGCCACGGTACGCAGCTCTTCACCTTCGGTTTCGAACAGCATACCGTTTAAGTAGTAACGAACGTCCTGATGCGCCATAGAGAACTGCGTGGCTTCAATCAGACGCTTCATCGTCGCCTGCGGCAGGGTGAATTCGACTTCACTTTGCCAGTCGTCCAGGTTCGGGAAGTCCGCAGCGGGCAACGTGGAGAGCGAGAAACGACTGCGGCCAGAGCGCACCAGCATACGGTCGCCTTCAAGCTGCACAGCGATTTCAGCGCCTTCCGGCAGCCCACGGCAGATATCAAAGAATTTACGTGCCGGAACCGTGGTCGCGCCTGCGTCGTGCGGCTGCGTCAACGTAACGCGTGCGATCATTTCCATTTCCAGATCTGTACCGGTCAGCGACAGCGTACCGTCCGCGACCTGAAGCAGCAGGTTTCCGAGAATAGGCAGCGTTGGGCGGCCACCTAATGGGCCACTCACCTGTTGCAGCGGTTTTAATAAATGTTCACGTTCAACGGTAAATTTCATAGCGTCACGATGATAATGTTCTGATTAGATTGGAAAAATCTTCTTTTATGTCGTGGCTTTCTTCGCGTAACTGCTCAATCTTGCGACACGCATGCAGCACGGTCGTATGGTCACGGCCACCAAACGCATCCCCGATTTCCGGCAGACTGTGGTTGGTTAACTCCTTTGCCAGCGCCATCGCCATCTGACGCGGACGCGCCACCGAGCGGGAACGACGTTTAGACAGTAAATCAGCCACTTTGATCTTGTAGTACTCAGCCACCGTCTTTTGAATATTGTCGATGGTGACCAGTTTTTCCTGCAATGCCAGCAAATCGCGCAGCGCTTCACGCACAAAATCGATGGTGATCGCACGACCGGTGAAGTTGGCATTGGCGATAACGCGGTTCAGTGCCCCTTCCAGCTCGCGCACGTTGGAGCGCAGACGCTTGGCAATGAAGAACGCCACTTCACCCGGCAGGCGAATGTCATTTTCATCGGCTTTCTTCATCAGGATCGCGACGCGGGTTTCCAGCTCCGGTGGCTCGATCGCCACGGTCAGGCCCCAGCCGAAGCGGGATTTCAGACGATCTTCAACACCGTTGATCTCTTTTGGATAACGATCCGAGGTCAAAATGATCTGCTGATTGCCTTCCAGCAGGGCGTTGAAGGTGTGGAAAAACTCTTCCTGCGATCGTTCTTTATTAGCAAAGAACTGAATGTCATCGATCAGCAGCGCGTCAACGGAACGATAGTAGCGTTTAAACTCTTCGATCGCATTGTTTTGCAGGGCTTTAACCATGTCCTGAACGAAGCGCTCGGAGTGCATATACACCACTTTGGCGTTGGGCTTGCGCGCCATAATGCCATTACCCACCGCATGCAGCAGGTGGGTTTTACCCAGACCCGTGCCGCCATAAAGGAACAGCGGGTTATAAGCCCCGCCCGGGTTATCAGCAACCTGGCGAGCCGCCGCGCGCGCCAGCTGGTTCGACTTACCTTCAACGAAGTTATCGAACGTGTGTTTCACGTTAACGTTAGAGCGGTAGGTTGGCTCAGCCGGTGCCGGGACGTTATCCCAACCCTGGCGAGCAGGCGCGACACGAGGCGCAGGCGCGGGAGCGGCCTGGGCAGGCGCTGCCACATTGACGGTTTCACGAACGGTTTGGGTAACCGGCTTTGTGCCTACTTCAAAGCGCAGCTGTGGGGCATCTGACCCGCAGAAATCGTTCAGCAGTCCATTGATGTTGTTAAGGTACTTGTCCCTTACCCAATCGAGCACAAAACGGTTTGGCGCATACAAAGCCAGCGTGTTATCGCTCAGTTCCGCCTGCAACGGGCGGATCCACATACTAAATTCTGTGGCTGGTAACTCATCCTGCAATCGGGCAAGACACTGCTGCCAAAGCGAAAGTGACACGGCGGACTCCACTCGAACAATAAAAGAAAACTATTGAATATTCATGATTGTTGGCGCACATCGGCATGACCCTGTGTAAAGGGGGACGTGCGAATTGCTATCTGCAATTTATCCTGACCAGGATCCTGGGATCCCGATCGGGACCGCGGATCATAGCCTAAACTGAGCCAGAGATCTTCTGTTTCTCACAGATTCTTCCCGATTTATCCACAGGAAGATCCGGAACCGGGTAAGTGTAAACGATCCTGGCGCGAGTGCCCCGCGATTTAGGCCGCATATTGGAAAATTTAATGAGCACAGACAATTTATTGCTTAAATGATCTAACGAAGATCCGGGACGATCCTTGCGCTTTATTGGTGAGCCCGTATAATCCTCGACCCGGCGCGTGATGCTCATCTCCTGCGTCGTCCGTTGCTCATTTTCCACGCGAAATCGTGCGGAAATACGCAGGGATTTAAGGAAAGAGAATTGACTCCGGAGTGTACAATTATTACAATCCGGCCTCTTTAATCACCCACGGCTTCGGCGTCCGTCATTCGAATCTCGTTCGGGCATCCGAAAAAAGCCATGAATTTATTCAAGTTTAGGTAGAAATCGCCATGAAACGCACTTTTCAACCGTCTGTACTGAAGCGCAACCGTTCTCACGGCTTCCGTGCTCGTATGGCTACTAAAAATGGTCGTCAGGTTCTGGCACGTCGTCGTGCTAAAGGCCGCGCTCGTCTGACCGTTTCCAAGTAATAAAGCTAACCCCTGAGTGGTTAAGCTAGCATTTCCCAGGGAGTTACGTTTGTTAACTCCCGCTCATTTCACTTTCGTCTTCCAGCAGCCACAACGGGCTGGCACGCCGCAAATCACCATCCTCGGCCGCCAAAATTCGCTGGGGCATCCCCGCATCGGTCTCACAGTCGCCAAAAAAAATGTTAAGCGTGCGCATGAACGCAATCGGATTAAACGTCTGACGCGTGAAAGCTTCCGTTTACGTCAGCACGAACTGCCTTCTATGGATTTCGTGGTGGTGGCTAAAAAAGGGGTTGCCGACCTCGATAACCGTGCTCTCTCGGAAGCGTTGGAAAAATTATGGCGCCGCCACTGTCGCCTGGCTCACGGGTCCTGATAGCCCTCATTCGGGTCTATCAACGCCTGATTAGTCCGCTACTCGGGCCGCACTGCCGTTTCACACCAACATGCTCAAGCTACGGAATTGAGGCATTGCGCAGGTTTGGAGTGATAAAAGGCAGTTGGTTGACGGTGAAACGCGTATTAAAATGCCACCCTTTACACCCAGGTGGAGACGATCCCGTCCCTCCAGGACCTTTTGATACCAGAGAACACTAACGATGGATTCGCAACGCAATCTTCTTATCATCGCTTTGTTGTTCGTGTCTTTCATGATCTGGCAGGCGTGGGAACAGGATAAAAATCCTCAACCACAACAGCAGGTCACGCAGACAACGACCACCGCAGCGGGTAGCGCCGCCGACCAGGGCGTACCGGCCAGTGGCCAGGGGAAACAGATTACGGTTAAGACCGATGTGCTTGAGCTGACAATCAACACCCGTGGTGGTGATGTTGAGCAGGCGCTGCTGTTGACCTACCCGAAAGAGCTGAAGTCTAACGAACCGTTCCAGTTACTGGAAACCACGCCAGAGTTTATCTACCAGGCGCAGAGCGGCCTGACCGGTCGTGATGGCCCGGATAACCCGGCTAACGGTGCGCGTCCACTGTATAACGTCGAGAAAGACGCTTTTGTGCTGGCTGATGGTCAGAACGAACTTGCTATTCCGATGACCTACACTGACGCCGCGGGCAACACCTTCACCAAAACCTTCACCCTGAAACGCGGTGAGTATGCGGTGAACGTGGGCTATACCGTACAGAACGCCAGTGCGAAACCGCTGGAACTGTCGACCTTCGGCCAGCTGAAGCAGTCCATCAATCTGCCGTCTCACCGTGACACCGGAAGCAGCAACTTTGCGCTGCATACTTTCCGTGGCGCGGCATACTCCACGCCTGACGCGAAGTATGAGAAATACAAATTCGACACTATTGCCGATAACGAAAACCTGAACGTCAGCGCTAAAGGCGGTTGGGTGGCGATGCTGCAGCAGTATTTCGCGACGGCGTGGGTGCCAAATAACGACGGTACCAACAACTTCTACACCGCGAACCTGGGTAACGGTCTTGCAGCCATCGGCTACAAATCTCAGCCGGTTCTGGTTCAGCCGGGTCAAACCGGTAAGATGGCCAGCACCCTGTGGGTCGGCCCGGAAATTCAGGACAAAATGGCCGCTGTTGCGCCGCACCTGGATCTGACAGTTGACTACGGTTGGTTGTGGTTCATCTCTCAGCCGCTGTTTAAGCTGCTGAAGTTCATCCACAGCTTCCTGGGTAACTGGGGCTTCTCCATCATCGTTATCACCTTTATCGTTCGTGGCATCATGTACCCGCTGACTAAAGCGCAGTACACCTCCATGGCGAAGATGCGTATGCTGCAGCCGAAGATTCAGGCAATGCGTGAGCGTCTGGGCGATGACAAACAGCGTCAGAGCCAGGAAATGATGGCCCTGTATAAAGCAGAGAAAGTAAACCCACTGGGTGGCTGCTTCCCGCTGCTGATTCAGATGCCAATCTTCCTTGCGCTGTACTACATGCTGATGGGCTCCGTTGAGCTGCGCCATGCGCCGTTCGCGCTGTGGATCCATGACCTGTCCGCACAGGACCCGTACTACATCCTGCCGATCCTGATGGGCGTGACGATGTTCTTCATTCAGAAGATGTCGCCGACCACCGTGACCGACCCGATGCAGCAGAAGATCATGACCTTTATGCCGGTCATCTTCACCGTGTTCTTCCTGTGGTTCCCGTCAGGTCTGGTGCTGTACTATATCGTCAGCAACCTGGTGACCATCATCCAGCAGCAGCTGATTTACCGTGGTCTGGAAAAACGTGGCCTGCATAGCCGCGAAAAGAAAAAGTCCTGATCCGTTAAGTTAACGCTAAAATAAGGGCGGTCGATTGACCGCCTTTTTTATTTGTATTGAACGAGAGCAACCATGAGCCATAACGACACTATCGTCGCCCAGGCAACCCCACCGGGACGCGGTGGTGTAGGCATTCTGCGTATCTCCGGCCTGAAGGCGCGCGAGGTCGCCGAAGCGGTACTGGGTAAGCTGCCAAAGCCGCGCTACGCTGATTATCTGCCGTTTAAAGACACCGACGGCACGCCCCTGGACCAGGGCATTGCGCTGTGGTTCCCCGGCCCAAACTCCTTCACCGGCGAAGACGTGCTGGAGCTGCAGGGTCACGGCGGCCCGGTCATCCTCGACCTGTTGTTAAAACGTATTCTGACCCTGCCGGGCCTGCGCATTGCGAAGCCGGGTGAATTCTCCGAGCGTGCCTTCCTCAATGACAAGCTCGACTTGGCGCAGGCCGAGGCGATTGCGGACCTGATCGACGCCAGTTCTGAACAGGCGGCCCGCTCCGCCCTGAACTCGCTACAGGGGGCTTTCTCCGCGCGCGTGAATCACCTTGTGGAAGCACTTACTCACCTTCGAATCTACGTCGAAGCGGCGATCGACTTCCCGGATGAGGAGATCGACTTCCTCTCTGACGGCAAAATTGAAGCCCAGCTCAACCAGGTGATGGCCGATCTCGACGCCGTGCGTGCCGAAGCGCGCCAGGGGAGCCTGCTGCGTGAAGGGATGAAGGTGGTCATCGCCGGGCGTCCCAATGCCGGCAAATCGAGCCTGCTGAACGCCCTGGCGGGCCGTGAAGCGGCGATCGTGACCGACATTGCCGGAACCACCCGCGACGTGCTGCGCGAACACATCCACATCGACGGCATGCCGCTGCACATCATCGACACCGCCGGTCTGCGCGATGCCAGCGACGAAGTTGAGCGCATCGGTATCGAACGTGCCTGGCAGGAGATCGAGCAGGCCGACCGCGTGCTGTTTATGGTGGACGGCACCACCACCGACGCCGTTGACCCGGCAGAGATCTGGCCGGACTTTATCGCCCGTCTGCCGGCGAAGCTACCGATCACCGTGGTGCGTAACAAAGCAGACGTCACCGGTGAAACGCTGGGCATCAGCGATGTAAATGGTCACTCACTTATTCGCCTGTCGGCCCGTACCGGCGAGGGCGTGGACGACCTGCGTAACCATCTCAAGCAGAGCATGGGCTTTGACACCAGCATGGAAGGCGGCTTCCTGGCGCGGCGTCGCCACCTGCAGGCGCTGGAAGAGGCGGCGAACCACCTTGTTCAGGGTAAAGCGCAGCTGATAGGCGCCTGGGCGGGTGAACTGCTGGCGGAAGAGCTGCGCCTGGCGCAGCAGAATCTGAGCGAGATCACCGGGGAGTTCACGTCGGACGATCTGCTGGGAAGGATCTTCTCGAGCTTCTGTATTGGTAAGTGACCTACCCTGATCGATGGTGATTTCCTCCAGGGAAATCACCATTGTCCAAATGGCAACTCGCCTAATCCCTTTTCACCCCCTATCCTGCATACCTGCATCTATGGGGGGTTTATGGCGCGTTTTCTGTTTTGTAGTTTTGCACTGGTTCTGCTTTATCCGTCCGGTATTGATATGTATCTGGTGGGATTACCGCACATCGCCCGCGATCTGGGTGCCAGCGAAGCGCAGCTGCATATTGCGTTTTCGGCCTATCTCGCGGGGATGGCGTCGTCGATGGTCTTTGCCGGGAAAATAGCGGACAAAGCCGGACGTCAGCCTGTCGCGATAACCGGTGCCATCATCTTTGCACTGGCCTCTATACTCTGTTCGCAGGCACAGAACAGCACGCTGTTCCTGTCAGGACGCTTTATCCAGGGCATTGGTGCCGGCGGTTGCTACGTCGTCGCCTTTGCGATTTTGCGTGATACGTTAAGCGCCCAGCGTCGCGCTAAGGTGCTGTCGATGCTGAACGGTATTACCTGCATTATCCCGGTGCTGGCCCCGGTCGTGGGCTATCTGATCATGCTGAAATTCCCGTGGCAGAGCCTCTTCTGGACAATGGCGGCGATGGGTGCGCTGGTGTTTATCCTGTCGATCGCCGTGCTAAAAGAGACCCATCCAGGCTCGCAGAATAGCGGTCATACCGCGACGATTCACCCTGCCGAGAAACTGTTTAACCGCTTCTTCCTCAGCCGTCTGGCCGTGACCACGTTAAGCGTGGCGGTGATCCTGACCTATGTAAACGTTTCCCCGGTTTTGCTGATGGAGACCATGGGCTTCGATCGCGGTGAGTATTCAACGGTGATGGCGTTAACCGCGATGGTGAGTATGGCCGTTTCATTTTCGACGCCGTTTGCGCTGAACGTCTTTCGTCAGCGCACACTGATGCTGACCTCACAGGTTTTATTCCTCACCGCAGGCATCATCCTGGCGACCGCCAGCACACATGCGGTAATGCTGGTGGGCATTACCCTCATTTGCGCCGGGTTCTCGGTGGGTTTTGGCGTGGCGATGAGTCAGGCGCTCGGTCCGTTCTCGCTGCGGGCAGGCGTGGCAAGCTCGGTGCTGGGTATCGCCCAGGTCTGCGGCTCGTCCCTGTGGATATGGCTGGCGGCGGTCATCGGACTTAACGCGCTCAATATGCTGATCGGGATTCTGATTGGCTGTAGCATGCTCTGCATCATCTTACTTATGGTCATCCAGCCCGCGGCGCATTATGAAGAAGCCCATCAGCAGTCTCGATCTTAACCTGTTGCTTTGCCTGCAGCTTTTGCTGCAGGAGCGCAGCGTCACCAAAGCGGCGAAGCGGATGAACGTGACGCCGTCGGCGGTGAGTAAATCACTGGCCAAACTGCGTGACTGGTTTGACGACCCGCTGTTTGTCAAAACGCCGTTAGGGCTGCTGCCAACGCCGCTGACGGTGAGCCTGGAGCAGGATCTGGCCGACTGGATGCAAATCGGCAACCAGATCCTCGATAAATTCCACCATGACGCCCCGGGCGGGCTGACGTTCGTGCTGGCCGCCGAAACGCCGTTGATGCTGATCCGCTTTAACGCCCTGCTGGAGCAGGTGAACCAGCGCTACCCGCAGGCTACGGTGAAGATGCGCCACTGGGATTACGACTCGCTGGACGCCATTACGCGTGGAGAAGTGGATCTGGGCTTCACCGGCCGTGAAACGCATCCGCGCTCACGTGAATTGCTGAAGCTGATGCCGTGGTTTATCGACTATGAGATCCTGTTCAGCGACCGTCCGTGCGTGTATCTGCGTGAGGATCACCCTGCGCTGCAGGATGAGTGGAACCTCGAGACCTTCCTGCGCTATCCGCATATCAGCATCTTCTGGGAACGCAGCGACACCTGGGCGCTGGACGAGGTGCTCAAAGAGATGGGGCGGGAGAGAAACATTGCCATGAGCGTACCGGGCTTTGAGCAGTCAATGTTTATGGCGGCGCAGCCCGGCCATAACTATATCGCTACGGCTCCCCACTACTGCCATCACTACAATCAACTCCACCAGCGGAAGCTGATCGCCCTTCCCATTCCCATTGACGAAGCGCAGGCCGAAAAGCTTACCGTTCCCTTCACGCTGATCTGGCATAAACGGAACAGCCACAATCCGAAAATTCTCTGGTTACGGGAGACCATTAAAGCGCTGTACGGTGCGAGCGATCCAATTTTTGCCTAAGAAAATGTAAAGTTCGGTCCTGAGGCTTCTCATACGCACATTTACTGATTAAAACAGGAGTCAAGTTAAGCGATAATCATGTAACCGTTTAACCGAATACGACCATTATCAAGGAGCGAAAAATGGCAACGCACTTTGCAAGAGGGATACTTACTGAAGGACGTCTCGTATCGGCCAGACTCTCTTCTTCCTGCCTCAGTGAAGCAGGCAAACTTCCGGAACACCGCAGGTCGCGCTTTTTAGCCTCCCGGGCGCTTCTCGCCGAGCTGCTGTTTATGCTGTACGGCACCAGCGAACTGCCGGAGATCATCACCCAACCAGAAGGTCGCCCGGTTTTTGCCGACCCGGAACTCCCTCGTTTTTCCATTGCCTACACGGGCAATATCATTGGCGTCGCACTGACCACCGAAGGGGACTGCGGGCTGGATATGGAACTGCAGCGCGCGACGCGTGGCTTCCACGGTGCCAACCCGCACGATGACTATCCGCTCTCAAGTAATGAGCAGCTTTGGGTGCGCAACCAGAACGATCCCAGCGAGGCCAGAACCCAACTCATCACCCTGCGCCAGAGCATTCGCAAGCTCTGTGGATGCGCCTCAGACGACGCCAGCCTGCTGCAGTTGCTGCCCGGTTCCGGACGCCTGCGTGCCACTAAAGCCGCGCTGGTAGAAGCGCTCTGTGACGCAGAGGATGTGCTTATTTGGTCCATTGCGGTTACCCCCGCCATCGAGCGCATGAAAATCTGGGAATTTGACAGTCAGCAGGGATGGCGTAGCCTTCCTGATGTGCCCGAGCGCGCCAACGAGCCCGCCGCACGCCTGATGCGATTAACCAGTTTACCGGCAGAAAAAGCATACACTCTTAGCTGATCCATTCAGGGTCATCATGATGAAACAGGAGTAATCATGTCTGATACGTTGAAAGTCGTTACGTTACTGGGAAGCCTGCGCAAAGGTTCGTTTAATGGGATGGTTGCCCGCACGCTGCCGCAGCTGGCACCCGCTGGTATGGAGATAAGCGCCCTGCCGTCTATCGGCGATATCCCGCTTTATGATGCAGACGTACAGCAGGAGGAGGGTTTCCCGCAGAGCGTGGAAGCGCTGGCAGAGCAGATCCGCCAGGCCGACGGTGTGGTCATCGTCACCCCGGAGTATAACTACTCGGTTCCGGGTGGTCTGAAAAATGCCATTGACTGGTTATCCCGTCTGCCGGAACAGCCGCTTTCAGGTAAGCCGGTACTGATCCAGACCAGCTCTATGGGGGCGATTGGCGGCGCACGTTGCCAGTATCATCTGCGCCAGATCCTGGTTTTCCTGGATGCAATGGTGATGAACAAGCCGGAATTTATGGGCGGAGTGATTCAGAACAAGGTCGACCCGCAGACGGGTGAAGTGGTGGATCAGAGCACGCGTGACCATCTCTCTGGCCAGCTGACGGCGTTCGGAGATTATATTAAGCGGGTGAAGGCGTAAGGTGAAGTGCGGGCTGATGCCCTCACCCTGTCCCTCTCCCACCGGGAGAGGGTACAAACACTAAAGCCCTTTTCTTCGAAAAGGGCTTGCTGTTTATTTCGCGTCAATAAACACAATCTTCAGTACAAACAGCAGCGCGACAACGATGACGCACGGGCTGAGATCGCGGAAACGGCCGGTACCGATCTTCATTACGCAGTAAGAGATAAAGCCCAGCGCGATACCTTCGGTAATCGAGAAGCTGAATGGCATCATCACGGCGGTAATAAACGCCGGCACCGCTTCGGTTAAATCATCCCACTTCACGCGCGACAGGCTGGAGGTCATCAGCACCCCTACGTAGATCAGCGCACCCGCCGCCGCGTACGGAGGAACCATACCCGCCAGTGGCGAGAGGAAGATCACCAGCAGGAACAGAATACCCACCACAACCGCCGTCAGACCGGTACGGCCACCCACAGACACCCCGGAAGAGGATTCGATGTAAGCGGTAACAGACGAGGTCCCGATAAATGAGCCGGTCACAGAGGAGATACTGTCCACAAACAGCGCCTGCTTCATGCGCGGGAATTTGCCTTTTTCATCTGCCAGACCCGCCTTGTCGGTCACGCCAATCAGCGTACCGGAGGAGTCGAACAGGTTCACCAGCATGAAGGAGAAAATCACGCCCGCCAGGCCCAGGTTCAGGGAACCCGCCAGATCGACATGGCCAACAACGGTTGAGACACTCGGTGGCGCGGAGACGATGCCGTTATAGTGAACGTCACCCAGCATCCAGCCCAGCAGCGTGGTCACCACGATGGAGACCAGCACCGCCGCATGAATATTGCGGGACGCAAGGATAGCGATGATAAAGAAGCCCAGCACGCCCAGCAGGACGTTATGAGAGGTCAGATGACCAATGCTCACCAGCGTTTCCGGGTTCGCCACGATGACACCGGCGTTTTTCAACCCCATCATCCCGATAAACAGACCGATACCGCTGGTGATGCCCACGCGCAGGCTCACAGGAATGTTCGCAATCATCCAGTAACGCACGCGGAAAATGGTCAGCAGCAGCAGGCCAACCGCGCCCCAGAAGATGGCGCCCATACCCACCTGCCACGGCAGCCCCATCGCCTGAACAACGACGAAGGCGAAGAAGGCGTTCAGACCCATCGCCGGGGCCAGTGCAACCGGCAGGTTAGCGAACACGCCCATCAGAATGCTGCCCAGTGCTGCGATCAGACAGGTAGTGACGAAGACGGCGCTGGTATCCATGCCAGCAACGCCCAGAATTTGTGGGTTAACAAAAACGATATAAACCATCGTCAGGAAGGTGGTGAAACCGGCGATCACTTCGGTGCGTGCCGTCGTGCCGTGCTCGCGCAGTTTAAACACGCGCTCAAGCAGACCCTGACCAGATGTCTGGGTAGTGTGTTGTTGACTCATCATCAATTTCCGAACAAGGAGGGAAAATTCGTCGCTATCCTATACCAAAATGCGACAATAGTGGCGGTTACGTGATACTTTTTTCATTGATTTTGCTTATACGGCAACGATTGCGTTCCGGTAAACGGCGGTACGTAAACGTTAAACTTGTTAAAAGGGAAAGGCATGTCCGGAATTGAAGCGGTATTTTTCGACTGCGACGGTACGCTGGTCGACAGTGAGGTCATTTGTTCCCGCGCGTATGTCACCATGTTCCAGGAATTTGGCATTACGCTGGCGCTCGAAGAGGTGTTTAAACGCTTTAAGGGCGTGAAGCTCTACGAGATCATCGACATCATTAACGAAGAACACGATGTCGACCTGGCGAAAGCGGATCTGGAACCGGTGTACCGCGCCGAGGTCGCTCGCCTGTTCGATTCAGAGCTGGAAGTCATTCCGGGGGCAAACGCACTGCTGGATGCCATGACGGTACCGATCTGCGTGGTGTCTAACGGACCGGTCAGCAAAATGCAGCACTCGCTCGGCAAGCTTGAGATGTTGCACCATTTCCCGGAAAAGCTGTTCAGCGGCTACGATATCCAGCGCTGGAAGCCCGATCCGGCGCTGATGTTCCATGCGGCAAAAGCGATGAACGTGAATGTAGAAAACTGCATTCTGGTGGACGACTCCTCTGCGGGCGCGCAGTCGGGGATTGATGCGGGGATGGAGGTGTTTTACTTCTGCGCCGACCCGCACAACAAGCCGATCGATCATCCAAAAGTGACCACCTTTACCGATCTGGCGCAGTTGCCGGCGTTGTGGAAGGCACGCGGTTGGAATATTACTCGCTGAAAAAACAAAGCCGGATGGCGCTAACGCTTATCCGGCCTACAGGGTTCGCAGGCCCGGTAAGCGCAGTGCCACCGGGCATATTCACCTGTATTACTCTTTCGGATCTTTACCCGCCAGCAGCTTGTCCAGCTCGTCGCCGCCCACGTGACGGAAGTCCTGACCTTTCACGAAGTAGAAAATGTATTCGCAAATGTTCTGGCAGCGGTCACCGATACGCTCGATAGAGCGCGCGCAGAACAGGGCCGTCAGTACACTTGGAATCGTGCGTGAATCTTCCATCATGTAGGTCATCAGCTGGCGCACGATGCCTTCATACTCCTGGTCGACTTTCTTGTCTTCACGGTAGATACGCACCGCTTCGTCAAGATCCATACGCGCAAAGGCATCCAGCACGTCGTGCAGCATCTGCACGGTGTGGCGACCCAGCGACTCCAGGCTCACCAGCAGCGGCTGGTGCTGCTGAGAGAACTTCTCCAGCGCCGTGCGGCAGATTTTATCCGCCACGTCACCAATACGTTCCAGCTCGGCGATGGTTTTGATGATGGCCATCACCAGACGCAGATCGCTCGCCGTCGGCTGACGTTTCGCGATAATGCGCACGCAGGCTTCATCGATAGCCACTTCCATCATGTTGACGTTTTTGTCGCCTTCAATGACGCGCTTCGCCAGCTCGCTGTCCTGGTTATGCATTGCCGTAATCGCATCCGAAAGCTGCTGCTCAACCATGCCACCCATGGTCATCACCTGCGTGCGAATACTTTCCAGCTCTGCGTTGAACTGGCCTGAAATGTGTTTATTAAGATTGAGGTTGTCCATGGTTTCTCCACATGCACTGAGGCAAATCAACCGTAGCGGCCAGTAATATAATCTTCGGTTTGTTTCTTCGCGGGCTTGGTGAACAGATCGTCCGTGTTACTGAACTCAATCAGCTCGCCCAGATACATAAATGCCGTGTGATCGGAACAACGCGCAGCCTGCTGCATGTTATGGGTCACGATAACCACGGTGTAATCCTGCTTCAGCTCAGTAATGAGTTCTTCAATACGACCAGTTGAGATCGGGTCCAGCGCTGAACATGGCTCATCCAGCAACAGCACTTCCGGGCGAATCGCGATACCACGCGCAATGCACAGACGCTGCTGCTGACCACCGGAGAGAGAGTAACCGCTCTGGTGCAACTTATCTTTGGTTTCGTTCCATAATGCGGCCTTGGTCAAAGCCCACTGCACGCGCTCGTCCATATCGGCACGGGAGAGTTTTTCAAACAGGCGCACGCCAAAGGCGATGTTGTCATAAATGGACATCGGGAACGGCGTGGGTTTCTGGAACACCATCCCCACTTTGGCGCGCAGCAGGGCGATATCCTGAGCCTGGGTCAGAATATTTTCCCCATCCAGGATGATTTCACCTTCAGCGCGCTGCTCCGGATAGAGTGAATACATTTTGTTAAAGGTACGCAGCAGCGTGGATTTTCCACATCCAGACGGACCGATAAATGCCGTGACCTGGTTCTTCGCGATATCCAGGTTGATGTTCTTCAGGGCATGGAATTTGCCGTAGTAGAAGTTCAAATCACGAACCTGAATCTTACCCGGGGCAGTATCAACCATACTCATTGACTCATTTCCTCATTCGGCGCCGCGATCTGCCGCGCCGTAAAAAATTAACCGTGTTTCTTCTTCGCGAAAATGACGCGCGCCAGAATGTTCAGCAACAGTACGCAAAGGGTAATGATCAGCACCCCGGCCCAGGCCAGCTGCTGCCATTCCGCGAATGGGCTCATCGCAAATTTAAAGATCGTCACCGGAAGGTTGGCGATCGGCTGCATCATGTCCGTGCTCCAGAACTGGTTGGAGAGAGACGTAAACAGCAGCGGCGCCGTTTCACCCGCAATACGAGCCACCGCCAGCAGGATACCGGTCATGATCCCGGAGACGGACGCTTTTAATGTAATCGCCGAGATCATCTTCCATTTCGGCGTACCCAGCGCGTAAGCCGCTTCACGCAGGCTGTCCGGCACCAGTTTCAGCATGTTCTCGGTGGTACGGATAACAATCGGTACCTGCAGCAGCGCAAGGGCAATCACACCCGCCCAGCCGGAGAAGTGTTCCATCTGCGCCACCACGACGGTGTACACAAACAGGCCCACCACGATAGACGGGGCCGAGAGCAAGATATCGTTAATGAAACGAATGACTTCCGCCAGCAAGGATTTACGACCGTATTCCGCCAGGTAGATACCCGCCATGATGCCGAGCGGCGTACCAAAGACCGTCGCCCACAGGATCAGCAAACCGCTACCCGCCAGGGCATTCGCCAGACCACCACCCGCCGTGTTCGGCGGCGGCGTCATTTCGGTGAACAGCGACAGTGACATCCCGTCAATTCCGCGCACGACGGTGGAGAACAGGATCCAGACCAGCCAGAACAGACCGAACGCCATCGTCGCCATTGAGAGCGTCAGCGCAATGCGGTTTTTCATGCGGCGTCTGGCCTGCATTTTACGGCGGGATTCCGCCAGCTCAGCGGTAGCTTGCATTTCGAGAGTTGCCATTAGCGTGCCCCCTCATTTTTAGCGAGGCGCATAATCATCAGCTTGGAAATCGCCAGAACGATGAAGGTGATAACGAACAGAATCAGCCCCAGTTCCATCAGCGCTGCGACGTGCAGACCTGATTCCGCTTCGGCAAATTCATTCGCCAGTGCAGAAGTAATGCTGTTACCCGGCATATAGAGCGAAGCGCTGTCGAGCTGATAGGTGTTACCGATAATAAAGGTGACCGCCATGGTTTCACCCAGCGCACGACCTAAGCCCAGCATCACGCCCCCGATCACCCCATTTTTGGTGAACGGAAGGACAATGCGCCAGATCACTTCCCAGGTAGTGCAGCCGATGCCATAGGCCGACTCTTTCATCATCACCGGCGTTTGTTCGAAGACATCGCGCATGACCGCCGCAATGTACGGAATAATCATGATGGCGAGGATCACACCTGCCGCCAGAATACCAATACCGAAAGCCGGGCCAGAAAACAGGGCCCCCACAAACGGAATGGCAGAGAGGACATTACCCACCGGCTCCTGGAAGTACGTAGCGAACAGCGGCGCAAAGATAAACAGGCCCCACATGCCGTATACGATACTTGGAATGGCCGCCAGCAGTTCGATGGCGATCCCCAGTGGACGACGCAGCCAGCCCGGCGCCAGCTCCGTCAGGAACAGGGCAATACCGAAGCTTACCGGAACCGCAATCAGCAGGGCGATGAACGAGGTCACCAGCGTACCGTAAATCGGCACCAGTGCACCGTAGATATCGTTCGGCGCATCCCACTCTTTACTCCACAGGAAGGAGAAACCGAATTTCTGAATGCTCGGCCAGGAGGAGAAAATCAGGGACACGATAATGCCGCCCAGCAGCAATAGCACAATCAGCGCAGCCAGTTTGACCAGTGCGCTGAAAATCATGTCACCTTTTTTACCCGGAGGGTTAAATGCAGGCTTGGTTGCAGCCATAAATTACTCTTCTGTTTGAGACGTTTTTACGAATATGCCCGGTGGCGCTGACGCTTACCGGGCCTACAGAGTAAACCGTAGGGCGGGTAAGCGCAGCGCCACCCGCCATCTTCGTTAAATATATCCTGTTAGTACAGCGCTTTACCGCTGCTGTCTTTGACGTTGGTCTTCCATGCAGCACGGATCTGCTCAACCACGTTGTCCGGCAGGGTAGCGTAGTCCAGAGCGTTAGCCTGTTTGCCACCGTTTTTGTACGCCCAGTCGAAGAACTTCAGCACTTCAGCGCCCTGCTCAGGTTTCTTCTGCTCTTTGTGGACCAGAATGAAGGTGGTAGAGGTGATTGGCCACGCACCTTCGCCTTTCTGGTTAGTCAGGTCCTGAGCGAAAGATTTGCTCCAGTCAGCGCCTTTCGCGGCGTTGGCAAAGTTCTCTTCGGTCGGGCTAACCGGTTTGCCGTCGGCAGAAACCAGTTTGGTGTAGGACAGGTTGTTCTGCTTCGCGTACGCATACTCTACGTAGCCAATTGAACCTGGCAGACGCTGTACGAACGCAGCGATGCCGTCGTTCCCTTTACCGCCCAGACCGGTTGGCCAGTTAACAGTAGAGCCGGAACCAACTTTAGATTTCCACTCTTCGTTCACTTTTGCCAGGTAGCTGGTAAAGACGAAAGAGGTACCGGAACCGTCCGCGCGGCGAACCACAGCGATGTTCTGAGAAGGCAGCTTCAGGCCAGGGTTGAGTTTAGCGATCGCTTCGTCATCCCATTTTTTGATTTTGCCCAGGTAGATGTCACCCAGCGTTTTGCCGTCCAGCACCAGCTCACCCGACTTCACGCCCGGCAGGTTGATAGCCAGAACCACACCACCGATCACGGTAGGGAACTGGAACAGGCCTTCCTGAGCCAGTTTGTCATCAGACAGCGGAGCATCTGATGCGCCGAAATCAACCGTGTTAGCGGTAATTTGTTTCACGCCACCGGAGGAGCCGATACCCTGATAGTTAACCTTATTACCGGTTTCTTTCTGGTAGGTATCCGCCCATTTGGCATACACCGGCGCAGGGAAGGTTGCACCAGCGCCAGTCAGGCTTGCTTCTGCAAATACAGAGAACGCGCTCAGAGATAAGGTCGCGGCGACAACAGTTGCGACAGTGGTACGCATAACTTTCATAATGTCTCCTGCAAGATTTTCGTAAATCGTTGTTTAGTGGCTACGATGAGCAAAATAGGACAAACAGGTGACAGATAAATGTACGAATTATGACAGTTTTATGACAATGGAAATTTCACTTAAAGACCAGCAAAATAAAGCTTAATTTTCATCGTGTTAGCCGCATTTATGACAAGACATTTTCAGAAATATTTTCTTTATGTGACACTGAAAAAGTAGCTGAAGATGACAAATTGTCATCAATAAAAACGCGAAAGGATTGATTAAAAACAAACCAGGTGGGGTAAAAAAGCTCCACCCGAAGGTGGAGCCTGGAGGGATTATTCTACGGTGACAGATTTCGCCAGGTTACGCGGCTGATCAACGTCAGTGCCTTTGATCAGCGCAACGTGATAGGCCAGCAGCTGCAGCGGAACGGTGTAGAAGATCGGGGCAATGACCTCTTCTACATGCGGCATCTCGATGATGTGCATGTTGTCGTTGCTGACAAAACCGGCATCTTTGTCGGCGAAGACGTACAGGACACCACCGCGGGCGCGCACTTCTTCGATGTTAGATTTCAGTTTTTCCAGCAGTTCGTTGTTAGGGGCTACAACGATGACCGGCATATCAGCATCAATCAGCGCCAGCGGACCGTGTTTCAGCTCGCCTGCCGCATAGGCTTCAGCGTGGATGTAAGAGATCTCTTTCAGTTTCAGCGCGCCTTCCAGCGCAATCGGATACTGATCGCCACGGCCCAGGAACAGGGCGTGATGTTTGTCAGAGAAATCTTCCGCCAGAGCTTCAATGCGTTTGTCCTGGGAGAGCATCTGCTCAATACGGCTCGGCAGCGCCTGCAGACCATGAACGATGTCATGCTCAACAGAGGCATCTTCACCTTTCAGACGCGCCAGTTTCGCCACCAGCATCAGCAGAACCGTCAGCTGAGTAGTAAACGCTTTGGTAGAGGCCACGCCGATTTCAGTGCCGGCTTTAGTCATCAGCGCCAGATCGGATTCACGCACCAGCGAAGAACCCGGAACGTTACAGATGGCCAGAGAGCCCAGGTAACCCAGCTCTTTTGAGAGACGCAGCGCGGCCAGAGTATCTGCCGTTTCACCAGACTGAGAAAGGGTGATCATCAGGCTGTTGCGACGCACCGCGGATTTGCGGTAGCGGAATTCCGAGGCGATTTCGACGTCGCACGGCACGCCCGCCAGGGATTCAAACCAGTAACGAGAGACCATACCGGAGTTGTAGGAGGTGCCGCAGGCCACGATCTGAATGTGCTCAACCTTGCTGAGCAGTTCGTTCGCGTTAGCACCCAGCTCGCTCAGATCCACTTCACCGTGGCTAATGCGCCCGGTCAGGGTATTTTTGATGGCGTTTGGCTGCTCGTAAATCTCTTTCTGCATGTAGTGACGATAAGCGCCTTTGTCGCCCGCGTCGTACTGCAGGTTAGATTCGATCTCCTGGCGCTTCACCTGCTCGCCTTTGGTATCAAATACGGTCACGCTGCGGCGAGTCACTTCCGCGATATCGCCCTCTTCCAGGAAGATAAAGCGACGGGTCACCGGCAGCAGTGCCAGCTGGTCAGAGGCGATAAAGTTTTCACCCATGCCCAGACCGATAACCATTGGACTACCGGAACGCGCGGCCAGCAGCGTGGACGGGTCGCGGGAGTCCATGATCACCGTACCGTACGCACCGCGCAGCTGAGGGATAGCACGCAGCACCGCGTCACGCAGTGTACCGCCCTGCTCCAGCTCCCAGTGCACCAGGTGAGCAATCACTTCGGTGTCGGTTTCAGAGACGAAGGTATAGCCACGCGCTTTCAGTTCTTCGCGCAGCGGTTCGTGGTTTTCGATAATGCCGTTATGCACCACCACGATGTGTTCAGACACATGCGGGTGCGCGTTGCCTTCTGACGGTTCGCCGTGCGTCGCCCAGCGGGTGTGCGCAATACCGGTACCACCGTGCAGCGGATGTTCTTCCGCGGCCTGGGCCAGCATCTGCACTTTACCGAGACGGCGCAGACGGGTCATATGACCTTCTGCATCGACAACAGCCAGACCGGCAGAGTCGTAACCACGGTATTCCAGACGACGTAAACCTTCGAGAAGGATTTCAGCAATATCACGCTGCGCAACTGCGCCAACAATTCCACACATAATTTTAGATTCCGAATTTAGGCATGATGCCTGCGTTGTCGCTGACCTGTATTTGCCCTTTCCGGGCGCCCCGAGCCTTGTAGAGAGTGGGGTTATTTTTATGGGTACTGCTTTTGGGGGGAGGATTATATTATCCCCTCACCCCGGCCCTCTCCCCAAAGGGGCGAGGGAGAAAAACACCGCACCGAACGATCCCCTCTCCCTTTGGGGAGAGGGTTAGGGTGAGGGGTAAATCCGTTACTTTTTCTTCACCGGGCGTTTCCAGCCCTGTTTGTGTACCTGCGGTAAGCGGCTTAATACCAGCTCGTTATCCGCGACGTCACGTGTCACCGTCGTTCCGGCAGCAATCGTTACGCCGTTACCCACGGTCACCGGTGCCACCAGCTGAGTGTCGGAGCCAACGAACACATCATTACCGATGATGGTTTTAAATTTATTCGCGCCGTCATAGTTACAGGTGATTGTGCCTGCGCCAATATTGACGTTGTCACCAATTTCCGCGTCGCCCAGATAGGTTAAATGGCCGGCTTTTGAGCCTTTACCCAGACGCGCTTTTTTCATCTCAACGAAGTTACCCACGTGAGCGCCTTCCAGCAGCTCAGCGCCAGGACGCAGACGTGCAAATGGTCCAATGGTACAAGCCGCATCCAGACGGGCATCTTCCACCACGCTGTAGGGGCTAATTTCGCAATCGTCACCGATGACGCTGTTTTTAATCACGCAGCCAGCACCAATTTTGACGCGGTTGCCCAGCGTGACATGACCTTCCAGGATAACGTTAGTATCAATTTCAACGTCGCGCCCGTGAGATAACGTGCCACGCAGGTCGAAACGTGCCGGATCGCGCAGCATCACGCCAGCCAGAAGGAGTTTCTCGGCCTGTTCGGACTGATAAACGCGCTCAAGACGGGAAAGTTGAAGACGGTTGTTCACCCCTTCGGTTTCGCTGATACGTGCCGGTTGTACCGCCACAATCTCGCGCCCTTCCTGGTACGCCATCGCAATGATGTCGGTGATGTAGTATTCACCCTGCGCGTTGTTGTTGTTGAGTTTCGACAACCAGCGTTTTAAGTCAGCACCATTAGCAATCAGGATACCGGTGTTGATCTCCTGAATCTCGCGCTGTTCGTCACTGGCATCTTTGTGTTCAACGATCCCCGTTACGTTGCCGTTTTCACGGGTAATTCGACCGTAGCCGGTTGGATCGTCCAGCACGACGGTTAACAAACCAATACCGCCTTGCGGTTTGGCATCGCGCAGACGCGTCAGCGTATCGGTAGCGATCAGCGGGACGTCGCCGTACAGCATCAGAATGTCTTCGTCATCCGCAAAGAACGGTGCGGCCTGCTGCATTGCATGACCAGTACCCAGTTGTTCAGCCTGAAGTACCCAGTTGAGCTTGTCGTCGCTCAGCGTCTTTTTAAGCAGATCGCCACCGTGGCCGTAGACCAGGTGAACCTGACGGGCGCCCAATTCATTAGCGGCATCAATAACATGCTGCACCATTGGCTTTCCTGCCAGTGTATGAAGCACTTTAGGCAGATCGGAATACATGCGGGTACCTTTGCCTGCGGCAAGGATCACCACGCTCATCGCACTGTTTGACATACGAATCCTGACGGTAGTTTGAGTGAGAAGTAAAAACGTTTGATGCTTAAAATTCTACATCTTTTTCATCATGAATTAAGCGCCAAAAAAAAAGCCAGCCTGGTATCCAGACTGGCTTTTGTGCTTTTCAAGCCGGTGTTACATCGCTTTTTTGGTCAACTCGATAACGCGCAGTTTCGCGATCGCTTTGGCCAGCTCCGCAGACGCCTGAGCGTAATCCACGTCACCATGAGAGCTGCTAATGTGCTCTTCAGCCTTACGCTTCGATTCCAGGGCTCGCGCTTCGTCGAGATCCTGGCCACGAATAGCGGTATCGGCCAGAACGGTCACACTGCCAGGCTGCACTTCAAGAATGCCGCCGGACAGATAGATAAACTCTTCGTGACCGAACTGTTTAACGATGCGGATCATACCAGGCTTAATGGCGGTGAGCAGCGGTGCGTGACCCGGGAAAATACCCAGCTCACCTTCACTACCCGTTACCTGGATTTTCTCGACCAGACCAGAGAACATTTGTTGCTCTGCGCTGACGACGTCCAGGTGGTAAGTCATTGCCATATCACCCTCCGATTAAGGCGTTAAAGTTTTTTGGCTTTTTCCACAGCTTCTTCGATGGAACCAACCATGTAGAACGCCTGCTCTGGCAGGTGATCGTATTCGCCTTCCATGATGCCTTTAAAGCCACGGATGGTGTCTTTCAGGGAAACGTATTTACCTGGAGAACCGGTGAATACTTCCGCAACGAAGAACGGCTGGGACAGGAAGCGCTGGATCTTACGCGCACGTGCTACCACCAGTTTGTCTTCTTCAGACAGTTCATCCATACCCAGGATGGCGATGATGTCTTTCAGTTCCTGGTAACGCTGCAGCAGGGACTGTACGCCACGCGCGGTGTCGTAGTGTTCCTGACCAACAACCAGTGGATCCAGCTGACGGCTGGTGGAGTCCAGCGGGTCAACGGCCGGGTAGATACCCAGAGACGCGATCTGACGGCTCAGTACCACGGTTGCATCTAAGTGCGCAAAGGTGGTGGCTGGAGATGGGTCAGTCAAGTCATCCGCAGGTACGTATACCGCCTGAACGGAGGTGATAGAACCGGTTTTGGTAGAGGTGATACGTTCCTGAAGAACACCCATCTCTTCCGCCAGAGTCGGCTGATAACCTACCGCTGAAGGCATACGACCCAGCAGTGCAGATACTTCCGTACCGGCCAGGGTGTAACGATAGATGTTATCGACGAACAGCAGAACGTCACGGCCTTCGTCACGGAACTTCTCAGCCATCGTCAGGCCAGTCAGCGCAACGCGCAGACGGTTTCCTGGTGGCTCGTTCATCTGACCGTAAACCAGGGATACTTTGTCCAGAACGTTGGAGTCGGTCATTTCGTGGTAGAAGTCGTTACCCTCACGAGTACGTTCACCTACGCCCGCAAATACGGAGTAACCGGAGTGCTCGATCGCGATGTTACGGATCAGCTCCATCATGTTTACGGTTTTACCTACACCCGCACCACCGAACAGACCCACTTTACCGCCCTTCGCAAACGGACACATCAGGTCGATAACTTTGATGCCGGTTTCCAGCAGTTCCTGAGAGCTGGACAGCTCTTCGTAGGAAGGTGCCGCGCGGTGGATAGCCCAACGCTCTTCTTCACCGATGTCGCCTTTCATGTCGATTGGTTGACCCAATACGTTCATGATACGACCCAGTGTAGCTTTACCTACCGGGACTTCGATCGGATGCTCAAGGTCTTTTACTTCCAGACCACGACGCAGACCGTCGGAAGAACCCATCGCGATGGTACGCACGATACCGCCGCCGAGCTGCTGCTGAACTTCCAGCACCAGGCTCTCGTTACCATTCTGTACCTCAAGCGCGTCGTACACGCGTGGTACGGCGTCCTGAGGGAACTCGACGTCCACCACGGCGCCGATTACCTGGACAATCTTTCCAGTAGCCATCTTGAATCCTCTACGTAATTCGTAAACCTGGTTAAACCGCGGCGGCCCCCGAGACGATCTCGGTGAGTTCCTGAGTAATGCTGGCCTGACGAGCTTTGTTGTAAACCAACTGCAGCTCTTTAATCAGGCTGCCGCCATTATCGGTCGCGGCTTTCATCGCCACCATTCGTGCGGCCTGCTCGCTGGCCAGGTTTTCTACAACGCCCTGATAAACCTGTGATTCAACGTAACGACGCAGCAGGGTATCCAGCAGCGGTTTCGGATCGGGTTCATACAGGTAATCCCAGGCTTTTTGCTTCAGCTCGTCATCTTCTGATGCCGGTAACGGCAGCATCTGAGTGAGCGTTGGAACCTGAGACATGGTGTTAATGAATTTGTTGCTGACAACGTACAGTCTGTCCAGACGGCCTTCATCATAAGCCTGCAACATCACTTTAACCGGGCCGATCAGTTCGGACAGGGACGGGTTATCACCCATACCGGTCACCTGAGCGACAATGTTGCCACCAACGGAGTTAAAGAAAGAGACGCCTTTAGAGCCGATCAATGCGAGATCGCACTGAACGCCTTTTTCAGACCATGCTTTCATATCCGCCAGCAGTTTTTTGAACAGGTTAATGTTCAAGCCGCCACACAGACCACGGTCGGTCGACACCACCAGGTAGCCCACGCGCTTAACGTCGCGTTCTTCCAGGTAAGGGTGCTTATATTCCAGATTACCGTTTGCAAGGTGACCAATCACTTTGCGCATGGTTTCTGCATAAGGACGGCTGGCCGCCATGCGATCCTGCGATTTACGCATTTTGGAAGCGGCGACCATCTCCATCGCTTTAGTGATCTTTTGCGTGTTCTGGACGCTTGCGATCTTACTACGTATCTCTTTTGCGCCGGCCATGAGCTTCTCCTCAATGCCAGGCGGCTTGTCCTGAGACAAGCCGCCGGACGATTACCAGGATTGGGTTGCTTTGAAGGAATCGAGGATAGCTTTCAGCTTGCCTTCGATTTCGTCGTTATAGCCACCGGTCTGGTTGATCTCTTGCATCAGCGGAGCGTGATCACGGTCAGCGTAAGCCAGCAGAGCGGCTTCGAAGCTACCGATTTTCGCCAGTTCCACATCTTCGAGGTAACCGCGTTCAGCCGCGAACAGTACCAGGCCTTGCTGAGCAACAGACATTGGTGCGTACTGTTTCTGCTTCAGCAGCTCGGTCACTTTCTGACCGTGGCTCAGCTGTTTACGGGTTGCTTCGTCCAGATCGGATGCGAACTGAGAGAACGCAGCCAGTTCACGATACTGTGCCAGCGCGGTACGGATACCACCGGACAGTTTCTTGATGATCTTGGTCTGAGCAGCACCACCAACACGGGATACGGAGATACCCGGGTTAACTGCCGGACGAATACCGGAGTTAAACAGGTTGGTTTCCAGGAAGATCTGACCATCGGTAATGGAGATTACGTTGGTCGGAACGAACGCAGAAACGTCACCCGCCTGGGTTTCAATGATCGGCAGCGCGGTCAGAGAGCCCGTTTTACCCTTCACTTCACCTTTGGTGAAGTTCTCGACGTATTCCGCGTTAACGCGGGAAGCACGCTCCAGCAGACGAGAGTGGAGGTAGAATACGTCGCCAGGGAACGCTTCACGTCCCGGTGGACGACGGAGCAGCAGGGAAACCTGACGATAAGCAACAGCCTGTTTAGACAGGTCATCGTATACGATCAGCGCATCTTCACCGCGGTCACGGAAGTATTCGCCCATTGCGCAACCGGCGTATGGAGCCAGGTATTGCAGTGCAGCAGATTCAGAAGCAGTCGCCACAACAACAATGGTGTTAGCCAGTGCGCCGTGCTCTTCCAGTTTACGAACCACGTTAGAAATGGTGGACGCTTTCTGGCCGATGGCCACGTACACACATTTGATGCCGGAATCACGCTGGTTGATAATGGCGTCGATTGCCATCGCGGTTTTACCGGTCTGACGGTCACCGATGATCAGTTCACGCTGACCACGACCGATTGGGATCATGGCATCAACGGACTTATAACCTGTCTGAACAGGCTGATCTACGGACTGACGGTCGATAACGCCTGGTGCGATAACTTCGATTGGGGAGAAGCCATCGTGCTCAACCGGACCTTTACCGTCGATTGGCGCACCCAGGGTGTTAACAACGCGACCCAGCAGGCCACGGCCAACCGGCACTTCCAGAATACGGCCAGTACACTTAACCTTCATGCCTTCGGCGAGGTCAGCGTATGGACCCATCACAACGGCACCTACGGAGTCGCGCTCCAGGTTCAGTGCGATAGCGTAACGGTTACCCGGCAGGGAAATCATCTCACCCTGCATACAATCGGCCAGGCCGTGAATGCGGATAACACCGTCACTTACAGAAACAATAGTACCTTCGTTGTGAGCTTCGCTCACAACATTGAACTGAGCAATGCGCTGCTTGATCAGTTCGCTGATTTCGGTGGAATTCAGTTGCATGCTCCAGTCCCCTTAAGACTGCAAGACGTCTGCAAGGCGCTCAAGACGGCCGCGTACGCTGCCATCAATGACCATATCACCCGAGCGGATGATTACGCCTGCCATTACAGACTTATCGATTTTGCAATTCAGCTTAACTTTGCGTGACAGACGTTTTTCCATCGCGGCGGTAATTTTCGCAAGCTGTTCATGACTCAGTTCAGTCGCAGAAGTGACTTCAACTTCAGCGGTAGCTTCACTAAGGGCACGTAAGTGCTCAAACTGCTCGAGAACATCCGGGAGCACACGGAGACGACCATTTTCTGCCATCACCTTGATCAGGTTCTGGCCGTTGGCATCCAGTTGCTCTCCGCACACGGCGATAAACGACGCGGCGAGAGTTTCAGGTGCTAACGCACCGGAAAGCAACTCGGCCATTTGTTCGTTTTTCGTCACCTCAGCGGCAAACGCCAGCATATTCTGCCAGCGATCGACATTTTGGTGTTCGACAGCAAAGTCAAAAGCTGCTTTGGCGTAGGGGCGAGCTACCGTAACAAATTCAGACATCAGCCCCTCCCTCCTTACAGTTCAGCGACAAGTTTGTCCACGATGTCGCTGTTAGCAGCTTCATCCACGGAACGTTCGATGATCTTCTCGGCGCCAGCAACAGCCAGAATCGCAACCTGCTTACGCAGTTCTTCACGAGCACGTTTACGCTCAGCTTCAATTTCAGCCTGAGCCTGTGTCACGATCTTAGTACGTTCCTGTTCTGCTTCAGCTTTGGCTTCGTCCAGGATCTGCGAACGGCGTTTGTTAGCCTGTTCGATGATAACCTGAGCTTCCGCTTTCGCTTTTTTCAGCTGGTCTGTCGCGTTGGCCTGTGCAAGGTCCAAATCTTTCTTAGCGCGTTCTGCAGAAGCCAGACCGTCAGCAATTTCTTTCTGACGTTTTTCGATGGCAGCCATTAAAGGCGGCCATACATACTTCATGCAGAACCAGACAAAGAGAATAAACGCGATGGCCTGGCCGAGGATTGTTGCGTTCATGTTCACAGCACAATACCTCTTTAATTTCTGTGGCTTAGGGTTTTAAAACTACTACTACGCGACAGCAAACATCACGTACAGACCCAGACCTACAGCGATCATTGGGATAGCATCCACCAGACCCATAACGATAAAGAACTGAGTACGCAGCAGAGGAATCAGATCAGGTTGACGCGCAGCGCCTTCCAGGAATTTGCCCCCGAGGATGCCGATACCGATCGCAGCACCGATAGCCGCCAGACCCATCATCACAGCGGCAGCCATGTACAGCAGATCCATATTCAGGTTTTCCATGACAGTCTCCAGTTTGTTTCAATTAAAACGTAGTAGTGTTGGTAAAAAATCAGTGCTCTTCAGACGCCATCGACAGATAGACGATCGTCAGAACCATGAAGATAAAGGCTTGCAGCGTAATGATCAGGATGTGGAAAATGGCCCACGGCACATTCAGAACCCACTGTGACCACCACGGCAGAAGACCCGCGATCAGAATGAAAATCAGCTCACCCGCATACATGTTGCCGAACAGTCGCAGACCCAGTGAAACAGGTTTGGACAGCAGGCTAACGCCTTCCAGGATCAGGTTGACCGGAATAAACGCCCAGTGGTTGAACGGCTGCAAGGTAAGCTCTTTCACAAAGCCGCTTACGCCTTTCATTTTGATGCTGTAGAAAAGAATCAGGATAAACACGCCCAGCGCCATCGACAGGGTGATGTTCACGTCAGCAGACGGTACAACACGCAGCGCAGGCAGGCCGAAGATGTGCTCGCCGATAAACGGCAGCAGATCGATAGGCAGCAGGTCCATCAGGTTCATCAGGAAGACCCAAACGAACACGGTCAGGGCCAGCGGAGCAATCAGCTTGCTCTTACCATGGTACATGTCTTTGACGCTGCCATGGACGAAGCCGATGATCATTTCGATGAATGTCTGGAATTTCCCTGGTACACCGCTGGTCGCTCTTTTAGCAACACCGCGGAACATGGCCAGGAACAGAAGACCCAAAACCACCGAGAAGAACATGGAGTCGATGTTGATCGTCCAGAAGGTGGCCGGGGGGTTATGTGGATCCACCAGCGAGAATGTACGCAGGTCCAGCTGAAGGTTATTCAGATGGTGACCTATGTAATCCTGCGGCGTCATATTTTCTGAAGCCATGATGCCTTTTACCCTTTGTTATTGATTACAGCTGGAGCCAGAACTTGTACCACCAGCACCAAAACCCACGTTGCTATCAGCGGCATGAAGACCACTTTCAAAACCGCCAGCGCCATCACCAGTAGAGCAAAGGTCAGCAACACCTTACACACTTCGCCGAGGGCGAAGGACCAGGCCACGCGGCCTTTGGCGGGTGTATGCGCCTGATGACGCCAGGCAAAAATCATAAACAACACGTTTGGCAGCACAACCGCCAAACCCCCGCACACGGCGGAGATGCCCCAGAAGGGGTCTTTGAGGCTAAACAGCAGTCCACTTGCTATCACAGCCAGAAACTGAATGAACAGAAGCTTACGAGCAACGTTTCTACTCAAGAGCGACACAGACATCACGTTTTTACTCCTGCTCCCTTCGAGGTATGCCGCGTGTCGTATAAAACGTCCTTTAAGGCTCAGAGTCAAGCATCAAAAAGCGGTCAAATTATACGGTGCGCACCCGTGATTTCAAACATTAAGTAGCGAAAAGGTGAATAAATGTTTAAATATTTTTCCCCACCGCTATTTTTTAACTTTCGCGCAAAGCACCAACCTTCGACCAAAACTGCAAACAGCGCGAAAACGTTGGCGATAAAGCGTGCACGGGATCACAAAACACACATTTGCGATAAGGTTGTATTTATCAAAGGCGCAAATCGTGAAAATTTATCTTTATGAAATTAAACGCAAAACACCGTAACTATTTTCAAAACAGCCCGGTACACAATAAAAACCTTTTATTGACATTCTTAATAAATAATTAACATTGCGTTCTGGTTACTGCCTTCCACTTTTAGCAGACTTATATTTTCACAGATGACTATCTTCACGGAAAATAACCGCCGCCACGTTAACCGTAAGAAAAACCTTAGTGAAAAAGAGGTTAACGGCTCACCGATAAATCCCCATGACTTGTGCTGTTTTTTAACATGGTCAGAACAGCACAAATTCCACATTTTTTATTAATTTTTTAAAAATTGTTTGGCTTAATTATCACCAGATGACGCTCACCTTCGAGCTGAGGAATGTGTAATTTCTCAATAGACTCGACCGCAAAACCGTCCGGAAGCTGTTCAATTTCCTCGCCAGGTAACTGTCCTTTCAGCGCATAAAAACGGCCATGCTCTGCCGGTAAATGCTTACACCAGCTCACCATGTCATTAAGAGAAGCAAAGGCACGGCTGATAACCCCGTCAAACGGCGGCTCCGCCGGGAACTCCTCTACCCTGCTCTGCACGGGCGTGATGTTCTCAAGCTTCAGCTCATGCTGTACCTGACGTAAAAAGCGCACGCGCTTGCCGAGACTGTCCAGTAGCGTGAAATGGCTATCAGGACGAACAATCGACAGCGGAATCCCCGGCAGACCCGGGCCCGTGCCCACATCGATAAAACGCTCACCGTTCAGATACGGCGCCACCACGATGCTGTCGAGAATATGGCGAACCAGCATCTCGTTAGGGTCCCGAACAGACGTCAGATTGTACGCTTTGTTCCATTTGTTCAGCATATCGACATAGGCCACCAGCTGAGTTTTCTGGTGATCGGTGAGCGAAATACCTGCCTGATCCAGCAGACGAGAGAGTTTATTGAGCACGGTGAATACCTGTTGAGATGCTAACTGGCGGGTGGCGCTTCGCTAACCCGCCCTACGGGTTCAGTAGGCCCGGTAAGCGCAGCGCCACCGGGCGATGTTCAAACATTACGCGCTGCGGCGCAGCATGCCCTGCTTTTTCAGCCACACCAGCAGGATCGAAATTGCGGCGGGGGTGACACCGGAGATACGGGATGCCTGGCCGATCGACACCGGCTTATGATCGTTCAGCTTGGCGATCACTTCGTTGGAAAGGCCTGTCACCTGACGGTAGTCCAGCATTTCCGGCAGAAGCGTATTTTCGTTACGCTGCTGTTTTTCAATCTCATCCTGCTGACGCGCGATGTAACCTTCGTATTTCACCTGGATTTCAACCTGCTCTGCCGCTTCAGCGTCTTCCAGGCCTGGCGCAAACGCGGTGAGTTTCACCAGATTTTCATAGGTCACTTCCGGGCGACGCAGCAGATCTTCGCCGCTGGCTTCGCGAGAGAGCGGCGCAGTTAAGTGAGCGTTCACTTCAGCTGCTGTTTCCGCCTGCGGATTAACCCATGTCGTTTTCAGGCGCTGACGTTCCTGCTCGATACGCTCCAGTTTCTCGTTGAAGCGTGCCCAGCGTTCGTCATCCACCAGACCCAGCTCACGGCCGATTTCGGTCAGACGCAGGTCGGCGTTATCTTCACGCAGCATCAGGCGATATTCCGCGCGAGAAGTAAACATACGGTACGGCTCTTTGGTACCCAGGGTGCAGAGGTCGTCAACCAGCACGCCCAGATAGGCCTGAGAACGGCCTGGCGCCCAGCCCTCTTTCTCGGCTGAGAAACGTGCAGCGTTCAGACCGGCAAGCAGGCCCTGTGCCGCCGCTTCTTCGTAACCGGTGGTACCGTTAATCTGGCCCGCGAAGAACAGACCGTGGATGAATTTGCTCTCCAGGGTTGGCTTCAGGTCACGTGGATCGAAGAAATCGTACTCAATAGCGTAGCCAGGGCGAACGATTTTTGCGTTCTCCATCCCCTGCATTGAACGAACAATTTGCATCTGAACATCGAATGGCAGGCTGGTGGAGATACCGTTCGGGTAAATTTCGTTCGAGGTGAGCCCTTCAGGCTCAAGGAAGATCTGATGCTGGTTGCGATCGGCAAAGCGCATCACTTTGTCTTCGATCGACGGGCAGTAGCGCGGGCCGATCCCTTCGATCACGCCGGCATACATTGGGCTGCGATCGAGGTTATTGCGGATTACATCGTGGGTTTTCTCGTTGGTGTGCGTGATGTAGCACGGGACCTGCTGCGGATGCTGCGCCGCATTGCCCATAAACGAGAAGACCGGCATTGGGTTATCACCGTGCTGTTGCGCCAGCACGCTAAAATCAATGGTGCGCGCATCAATACGCGGAGGCGTACCGGTTTTCAGGCGACTGACGCGCAGCGGCAGTTCACGCAGACGGCGAGACAGCGGGATAGAGGGCGGATCGCCGGCACGGCCACCGCTGTAGTTATCCAGACCGATATGTATTTTACCATCAAGGAATGTCCCCACGGTCAACACCACGGCTTTCGCGCGGAATTTGAGGCCCATCTGGGTCACCGCGCCAACGACGCGATCGTTCTCGACGATAAGATCTTCAACCGCCTGCTGGAAGATCATCAGATTCGGCTGGTTCTCCAGGGCAGTACGTACCGCCTGACGGTAGAGCACGCGGTCTGCCTGAGCACGGGTCGCGCGCACAGCGGGACCTTTGCTCGCGTTTAGTATCCTAAACTGGATGCCTGCATGATCGATCGCTTTCGCCATCAGGCCGCCAAGTGCATCCACTTCTTTTACCAGGTGTCCTTTCCCAATGCCGCCAATCGCCGGATTACAGGACATTTGTCCCAGCGTGTCGATATTGTGTGTCAAAAGCAGGGTCTGCTGACCCATACGCGCTGCGGCCATTGCGGCCTCAGTGCCTGCGTGACCCCCGCCAATGATGATGACGTCAAAAGGATCCTGATAAAACATGGTGGTCTGCCTCGCGTAAAGCGGTATGAAAATGGATTGAAGCCCGGGCCGTGGATTCTACTCAACTTTAGTCTTTCGAGAAAGCATTGGGATCCTGGGCTATTAAAAAGAAGATCTTTTTATTTAGAGATCTGTTCTATTGTGATCTCTTATTAGGATCGCGAACCTGTGTGGATAAGTCCGATCTCATAAAGAAGATCATGCAGTTAGAAAGGATCGTTTGCTGTGAATGATCGGTGATCCTGGCCAGTATAAGCTGGGATCAGATCGCGACTTTATACACAGGTCAAAATCGACGCTACGGTTGTTCTTTGGATAACTACGGGTTAATACGAGCTTTTAACCAGAGTTATCCACATCCGTTCGCGCGATCTTTAATCGTTTTTGAGTAAATTTTTCCATTCCGCGAGCCAGATCTCTGCCGGATCTTCCGGAATGTCATGATCGAGGATGTTGATCTTGAGGGTTTCACCCAACTGTTTTGCCCCACAAGCGGTAACAGTGGCTTCAACTTTCTCGATAGCCCCGCAAAAGGTGTCATATTCACGGCTGCCGATCCCCACTGCGCCAAAACGGACGTTTGACAGGTCAGGCTGTTGTTCCAGCAGTTCGTCATATAAAGGTTGCAGGTTATCCGGCAGATCGCCCGCGCCGTGCGTGGAGGTAATCAGCAGCCAGACCCCGTCAGTCGGGAGATCTTCAAGCAACGGGCCGTGCAGGGTTTGTGTGGAAAAGCCCGCATCTTCCAGCTTTTCAGCCAGATGTTCCGCTACGTATTCCGCACCACCAAGGGTGCTGCCGCTGATAAGGGTAATGTCCGCCATTGATCGCTCGCTCAGATAAAGAGACGGCCATTGTACGCTGTGAACGAGCTGGGATCTACCTGTGGAAAATGTGGGAATGAATTTGCCCGATCACGGGCGGATGGTACGCATGATCGGGTTTTGCAGGGAGATCAGTGTCTCGGTGGACTGAATTTCATCGATTGTTTGGATCTTGTTGATAAGTACCTGCTGGAGGGCATCGATGGATCGGCACATGACTTTAATAAAGATGCTGTAGTGCCCGGTGGTGTAGTAGGCCTCGGTGACTTCATCCAGCGCGTTCAGCTTCGCCAGTGCAGAAGGATAGTCTTTGGCGCTTTTAAGAATAATGCCAATGAAACAGCACACGTCATAACCCAGCTGCTTAGGGCTGACGTCAATACGCGCACCGGTAATGATCCCCGCCTGCTTCATCTTTTCTACGCGAACGTGAATGGTGCCGGGGCTGACGCCAAACTGTTTCGCCAGTTCGGCGTAGGCGGTACGGGCATTAGCCATTAACGCCTCCAGAATGCCGCGGTCGAGATTGTCGATCTGATAATTTTCCATAGCTTTTTCTTATGAAGATTAATGATTCCCTCTATTCTAGCGTCTTATTTTGACGAATCAAAAGTGAAGTGGGCTTTTTGTTGATGGGTTATTGAATAAGGTGGCATTTCTGTTGCTTAATCAATACCAACAGGACGCAGGAGTATAAATAATGAAAACCGCTTATATCGCAAAACAACGCCAGATCAGTTTCGTTAAATCCCATTTTTCCCGCCAGCTGGAAGAGAAGCTTGGGCTGATTGAAGTCCAGGCTCCAATCCTTAGCCGCGTGGGTGACGGGACCCAGGATAACCTCTCTGGATGCGAAAAAGCGGTACAGGTAAAAGTGAAAACACTGCCAGATGCCCAGTTCGAAGTGGTTCATTCCCTTGCGAAATGGAAGCGTCAAACCCTGGGACAACACGACTTCAGCGCGGGCGAAGGGCTCTACACGCATATGAAAGCCCTTCGTCCCGATGAAGACCGCCTGTCTCCCATTCATTCCGTGTACGTTGACCAGTGGGACTGGGAACGCGTCATGGGGGATGGCGAGCGTCACGTGGGGACGCTGAAATCTACCGTTGAAGCGATCTATGCCGGGATCAAAGCCACCGAAGCGGCCGTAAGCAAAGAGTTTGGTCTGGCACCGTTTCTGCCGGAGTCGATCCACTTTGTTCACAGCCAGGAACTGCTGAGCCGTTTCCCGGATCTGGATGCCAAAGGCCGTGAACGGGCGATCGCCAAAGAGCTGGGCGCGGTGTTCCTTATCGGTATCGGTGGCAAATTGTCTGATGGTAAACGCCACGACGTGCGTGCGCCGGATTATGATGACTGGAGCACCCCGGGCGAGCGCGACTATGCTGGTCTGAACGGCGATATTCTGGTCTGGAACCCGGTGCTGGAAGACGCGTTCGAGCTCTCTTCTATGGGGATCCGCGTGGATGCTGACGCGCTCAAGCGCCAGCTGGCGGTGACCGGTGATGAAGATCGTCTCACATTAGAGTGGCATCAGGCGCTGCTGCGTGGCGAAATGCCGCAGACCATCGGCGGCGGTATTGGGCAGTCCCGCCTGACTATGCTGCTGCTTCAGTTGCCGCATATCGGTCAGGTTCAGTGCGGGGTCTGGCCGCAGCAGGTACGCGAAAGCGTCGGCTCTCTTCTGTAATTAACGCTGCCAGCGTCTGAGCAGGCGGCTACGTAACCCGGTATCAAAGCGCCAGATATGATCGAAGATGCGCATGATGCCGGGTTTTCCATGGGCGGACATAGCCACCGCGTGGAAACGATGCTGATGTACCCGCTGCAACTCCTTCACTTTACTGACCACATCATCCGGCAGCCGCTGGGCAATAAAATCAGAAATCACCACCGCGTCAGCGTCGTACCAGTCGCCACCCTGCATGCGTTCCACAATGCTGCGAAAACAGCTGGCCAGATCGGTACCGCCGCGAAAACGCTGGCTTAAAAAGCGGATCGCCTGTTCGAGCCCCTGCTGGTTCGTCAGTTCATAACCCACCACTTCGCTGGAGAAAAGCATGATGAAGCAGCGACGGCGATCGGCCAGCGCCACGCGCATCAGTGCCAGACAGAACGCCTTCGCACACTGCTCGTTAAACCCGCCCATCGATCCTGATGTATCCACGCAAACAATGAATGGCCCGCGCGGCTGTTCATCAAAATCCTGATGAACGACCGGCCGCTGGCTGACTTTCTCACGCCAGGCTTCGCCGTGCAGGCGATAGGTAAGCAGCTGCTTTTCCACCAGCCGACGGTAAAATTCATACTCCAGCTCGGTCATCCCGAGTGTGCTCAGCTCCGTCGGCAGCAGACGTAAAATGTCATCGCTCTGCTGGAGCCCGTCGACCTGTTCGGGCACGGTAGCCGGTTCGCGCACCAGGGTGCGGAAAGTTTCCATTGGGGCATCTTTCTTTGGGACCGATTTTGCCTCCCTGGAGCGGCCCAGCTGTTCTGCAAGCTTCATCAGCTCGGGCTGCTGCGCCAGAAAATCCCCGTACCTGACGATCAGCTGATAGTCCCCGCGCCGCAGCTGGCCGGCGCTCATATCCCAGAGTCGTCCGGCGGCGTTCTCATTTTCCACCAGCACCTGCTCCAGCTGGCCGCTTAAGGTCATGCGTTCCTGCACTTCGCTGAGCAGTTGCTCACGCTCTTCATCCAGCAACTGCTGGTTGAGGGTTGTGGCCTGCACCACCAGGCTGAGGCGCCAGCGCTGTAAAAAGAGCGTGTGCAGCGCAGGGGTAAAGGTGGCGTTATCCGTGACCAGCGCCCGGGCCTGGCTGGCGAACGGCGAGTGAACGTTATCGAGCAGCGTCAGGGTTTGCGGGAGCTGAACGATAAACTGCGACGTGGAGAGCCGCTGGCACTGCTGGTAACAGGCTACCTCTTCCGTTAACTCAGGAGGCACTTCGGTCTCTTTAAACCGCTGGCGCAGGTTTTCCCGCCAGCGTGGGAGATCGTCCGTCATCGCTTTTTTAAGCTTCGGAAATTTTTCAAAGAAAGCTGCCAGCTGCGGCGAAGCCAGAAGGGTAATTACCACCTCTTCGATCAACCCTTCCTCGCTGACGGCCAGCATGACGTTAAGCGTATCCAGAGTTAGCATTGACGCGCCTGTTTGATCTGCGCGCTGACATCCTGCAGGCTGGCTTCGATGCGACCTAACCAGTCGCTATGAATAAAGAGGCATTTTTGCTGCTCGCTGAAGCGGGTGTGCTGCTGGTGCCATTCTGTATCCAGCGCTTCCAGCTGTTGCTTAATCTCTTCGGGAACGCTGTCTGAGGCGGTGCCAGGAAGCGCAAGACGCGATCCCTGCAGGCTGACGTCGCGGATCACCAGATGCTGGCTACTGTCCACTTCCATATTAAGCGGCTGCGCGAAACCGATGCCGTTGAGTTTTCCCCGGATCTCTCCGCCCTTATCCAGCCACTGGGCCAGCGCCTCACGCTCAAGCGTAATGTGCACGACCTGCATGTCATGCAGCTTGAGCGGCTGCTGAAGCAACAGCGTCAGCGTCGGGCTGGTCAGTTCAGCGGGTAACTCATAGTGCGGTTTACGGGCGAACATTCCCCCCAGACGATTCACCTTCAGCGCGGTTTTATCGCTTTGTTGCTGCTGGAGCTGAATGCGCCGCTGGGCGATGGCCCCCAGCTGGTTGAGCATCGCCTGCTGCCCCCAGGCGTGTCCGGTCATCAAAACCTCAAGCTGCTGCTGCATCAGGTTCATGCCTTCTGCATCGTGCCAGAGGCAATCTTTCAGCAGGATCAGGTCGATGGGCGCAACGGCATCACGCCCGCTGAACAGGGCGCTGGCCTGCAGAAGGCGGATTGCTTTTTTCCAGCGACGATCGGAGACATAGGGCGCCGAGGGAAGGAGATCGAGCTGCTGACGCAGGAGGTAGATCAGCTCAAAGACCGCGTCCGGCAGTTTGATTTTGCCAATGTCCTGCTGCCACTGGTGATACTCCTCATCCGTCACCTGCAGTGAAGGGGCAACCGGGTTTTCATTCTCATCCTGCTGGCTGACCAGCATGGAACGGAAATTGGATTTATCCTGCACTTTGTCCAGCCACAGGCGGATCAGCATACGGTCATACAGCGCTTCCAGGCTGCTGTCGGCTTCAGGCAGTTCGTTTGAGGCGGCCACCAGCAGGCGCATCGGGATTTTCTCTTCGCTGGCGCCGTTGCGGAACCGACGTTCGTTTATCGCTGTGAGCAGGGTGTTCAGAATCGCCGGTCCCGCTTTCCAGATCTCATCGAGGAAAACAATCTCCGCCTCCGGAAGATACCCCTCGGTCAAACGCTGATAACGCCCCTCATCTTTCAGCGCCTGGATGGAAAGCGGGCCGAAAACTTCTTCAGGGGTAGAGAATCGGGTCATCAGGTATTCGAAGGCGCGGGCATTCTGAAAAGCAAACTTTAACCTGCGGGCTATCAGGCTCTTGGCAATGCCTGGGGGGCCGAGCAGAAACACGCTTTCCCCGCTCAACGCCGCCAGCAAACAGAGGCGGATGGCGTGGCTACGCTCGAAAAGGCCTTTCTCCAGCGCGCTGCTGAGGCGGGAAATTCTTTCTGCTAATAAATGTGAGTGAGCCATAATAGTTTTGCATCCTTTCGCCGTCGTGGCGGCCAATTGAAGCGAGTATAGACGTTTCAGTCAGGGCTGGTAATAGACTGAAGTGCGGCGCAATTTTCTTTGCGCTACATTAATGCGGTTGCATTTAGGGGTTCGATTTTGCAACGAATCGTGCATACTGTGCGCTTTTTGTGGACCAAGGGACCAGGAACACATTTGTTATTCAAACGAAAAGACTAGTCTATGAGCACTGATAATAAGCAATCATTACCCGCAATAACGCTTGCGGCGATCGGGGTTGTCTACGGTGATATCGGCACCAGCCCGCTTTATACGCTTCGTGAATGTTTGTCCGGCCAGTTTGGCTTTGGTGTTGAACGCGATGCCGTATTTGGCTTCCTGTCCCTCATCTTCTGGCTGCTGATCCTGGTGGTTTCTGTTAAATATCTCTCCTTCGTGATGCGGGCGGATAACGCAGGTGAAGGTGGGATCCTGACGTTGATGTCGCTGGCCGGGCGCAACACCTCGGCCAGAATGACTTCTGTGCTGGTCATTATCGGTCTGATTGGCGGCAGCTTCTTCTACGGGGAAGTGGTGATAACGCCGGCTATTTCGGTGCTCTCTGCAATAGAGGGGCTGGAGATTATCGCGCCGCAGCTCGATACGTGGGTGGTTCCGCTGGCAATCATCGTTCTGACGCTGCTGTTTGTGATCCAGAAGCACGGTACCGGGCTGGTAGGGAAACTGTTCGCACCGATTATGCTGGCCTGGTTCCTGATCCTGGCAGCGCTTGGTTTACGCAGCATTATCGCTAACCCGGAAGTGCTGCATGCGCTGAACCCCTACTGGGCGGTGCATTTCTTCCTCGAGTATAAAGTGGTCTCCTTCGTTGCGCTGGGGGCGGTCGTGCTCTCCATCACCGGCGTTGAAGCGCTGTATGCCGACATGGGGCACTTTGGGAAACTGCCTATCCGTGTGGCATGGTTTATCGTGGTGCTGCCGTCGCTGGTGCTGAACTATTTCGGTCAGGGGGCGCTGTTGCTCAAAAACCCGGAAGCGATTAAGAACCCGTTCTTCCTGCTGGCGCCAGACTGGGCGCTGGTACCGATGCTGATCCTGGCGACGCTGGCGACAGTCATTGCCTCTCAGGCGGTGATTTCCGGGGTGTTCTCGCTGACGCGCCAGGCTGTGCGTCTGGGGTACCTCTCACCGATGCGCATTATCCATACCTCAGAGATGGAGTCGGGTCAGATCTACATCCCGTTCGTTAACTGGCTGCTCTATTTCGCGGTAGTAATTGTGATCGTCAGCTTCGAGCACTCCAGCAACCTGGCGGCGGCGTACGGTATCGCCGTAACGGGAACCATGGTGCTGACGTCCCTGCTCTCCACCACGGTGGCGTACCGAAACTGGCACTGGAATAAATTCCTTGTGGCAATGATTCTGGTGGGCTTCCTCTGTATCGACGTGCCGCTGTTCTCGGCAAACCTCGACAAGATTGTTTCTGGTGGCTGGCTGCCGCTGACGCTGGGTCTGGTGATGTTCATCGTTATGACCACATGGAAGAGCGAGCGTTTCCGTCTGCTGCGCCGTATGCATGAGCACGGAAATTCTCTTGAGGCGATGATTGCTTCACTGGAAAAATCACCGCCGGTTCGCGTGCCGGGTACCGCGGTATACATGTCTCGAGCCCTGAACGTGATCCCGTTTGCGTTGATGCATAACCTCAAGCACAACAAGGTCCTGCATGAACGCGTCATTCTGCTGACGCTGCGCACCGAAGATGCGCCGTATGTGCACAACGTTCGCCGGGTGCAGATCGAGCAGTTGTCACCGACCTTCTGGCGCGTGGTGGCGAGCTACGGCTGGCGTGAAACGCCAAACGTGGAAGAGGTATTCCACCGCTGTGGTCTGGAAGGGCTGAGTTGCCGGATGATGGAGACGTCATTCTTTATGTCGCACGAGTCGCTGATCATCGGCAAACGCCCGTGGTATCTGCGCCTGCGCGGCAAGCTGTACCTTATCCTGCAGCGTAACGCCCTGCGTGCGCCTGACCAGTTCGAGATCCCGCCTAACCGCGTGATTGAGCTGGGAACGCAGGTCGAGATTTAAGTCTCCGTGCGGCCTGATGCCCTCACCCCGACCCTCTCCCACGGGAGAGGGCGCAAACATAAAAAACGGTAACCTGACGGTTACCGTTTTGCATTTACCCCCCCTCCATTTCACTTAGCGAAACGTTTCGACGTTGATCACAAATCTGTTACGTCACGGTGGTTTTCTGAACACTCTTAAGACTAAACTGATATCAGCGAAACGTTTCGCTAGTGGAGCAAGAAAATGAAGAAAGGCACGGTTCTCAACTCAGAAATCTCGTCGGTTATTTCCCGTCTTGGGCATACCGATACGCTGGTGGTTTGCGATGCAGGCTTACCGGTTCCGCGCAGCACAACCCGTATTGATATGGCATTAACTCAGGGCGTGCCCTCGTTTATGCAGGTACTGGATGTTGTGACCGCGGAGATGCAGGTTGAGGCAGCCATTCTCGCCGCGGAAATCAAACAACATAATCCGCAACTCCACGAAACGTTGCTCAGTCACCTTGAGCAGCTGCAACAACACCAGGGAAACACCATAGAAATTCGTTACACAACGCACGAACAATTTAAACAACAAACCGCAGACAGTCAGGCGGTGATTCGCAGCGGGGAGTGTTCCCCGTATGCGAATATTATTCTCTGTGCTGGTGTCACCTTCTGAGGCCATCATGGACGCATTACTGCAACTCAAAGGGATCGATAAATCGTTCCCGGGCGTAAAAGCCCTCTCCGGTGCGGCGCTGAATGTCTACCCCGGGCGCGTGATGGCGCTGGTGGGTGAGAACGGCGCCGGCAAATCCACCATGATGAAAGTGCTGACCGGTATCTATCAACGCGATGCCGGTTCACTCATCTGGCTGGGTAAAGAGACCACCTTCAACGGCCCGAAATCCTCCCAGGAAGCCGGTATCGGTATCATTCACCAGGAGCTGAACCTGATCCCGCAGCTTACCATTGCGGAGAACATCTTCCTTGGCCGTGAATTTGTGAACCGGTTTGGCAAAATCGACTGGAAAACCATGTATGCCGAAGCGGACAAACTGCTGGCGAAGCTGAACCTGCGCTTTAAGAGCGACCGTCTGGTCGGCGATCTCTCTATCGGCGATCAGCAGATGGTGGAAATCGCGAAGGTGCTGAGCTTTGAGTCGAAGGTCATCATTATGGATGAGCCGACCGACGCCCTGACGGATACCGAAACCGAATCCCTGTTCCGCGTCATCCGCGAGCTGAAATCGCAGGGCCGCGGGATTGTCTATATTTCTCACCGCATGAAAGAGATCTTCGAGATTTGCGATGACGTTACCGTCTTTCGCGACGGGCAGTTTATTGCCGAGCGCGAAGTGGCCACACTGACCGAAGATACGCTCATCGAAATGATGGTGGGACGCAAACTTGAAGATCAATACCCGCACCTGGATAAAGCGCCGGGCGAGATCCGCCTGAAGGTGGACAATCTCTGCGGTCCGGGTGTGAACGACGTGACCTTTACCCTGCGCCAGGGCGAGATCCTGGGCGTGGCGGGCCTGATGGGCGCCGGCCGTACCGAGCTGATGAAAGTGCTTTACGGCGCGCTGCCGCGCACCAGCGGGTATGTCACTCTCGACGGTCGTGAAGTGGTGACCCGTTCGCCGCAGGATGGCCTCGCGAACGGCATCGTCTATATCTCCGAAGACCGCAAGCGCGACGGCTTAGTGCTCGGCATGTCGGTGAAAGAGAACATGTCGCTTACCGCGCTGCGCTATTTCAGCCATAGCGGCGGTACGCTGAAACACAAAGACGAACAGCAGGCGGTCAGCGATTTTATCCGTCTCTTTAACGTCAAAACCCCGTCGATGGAGCAGGCCATCGGCCTGTTGTCCGGGGGGAACCAGCAGAAAGTGGCGATTGCGCGCGGGCTGATGACGCGCCCGAAAGTGTTGATCCTCGACGAGCCGACCCGCGGCGTAGACGTGGGGGCGAAGAAAGAGATCTATCAGCTGATTAACCAGTTCAAGGCCGACGGGCTGAGCATCATTCTGGTCTCTTCCGAGATGCCAGAAGTATTAGGCATGAGCGATCGCATTATCGTCATGCATGAAGGGCATCTCGGCGGTGAATTCACTCGCGAGCAGGCCACCCAGGAAGTTCTGATGGCTGCCGCTGTGGGCAAGCTTAATCGCGTGAATCAGGAGTAAGAAGATGACTACCCAGGCTGTCTCTGGTCGCCGTTATTTCACAAAGGCATGGCTGATGGAACAAAAATCGCTGATTGCCCTGCTGGTGCTGATCGCGATTGTGTCGACCATGAGCCCGAACTTTTTCACCGTTAATAACCTGTTCAACATTCTGCAGCAGACCTCCGTGAACGCCATTATGGCGGTCGGGATGACGCTGGTGATTTTGACCTCAGGGATCGATCTGTCCGTCGGTTCCTTGCTGGCGCTCACCGGTGCGATCGCCGCTTCCCTTGTCGGAATTGAAGTCAATGCGCTGGTGGCCGTGGCGGCAGCGCTGGCGGCAGGGGCGGCAATTGGTGCCGTGACCGGCGTGATTGTGGCGAAAGGCCGCGTCCAGGCGTTCATCGCGACGCTGGTGATGATGCTGCTGCTGCGCGGTGTGACCATGGTTTATACCAACGGCAGTCCGGTGAATACCGGTTTTACTGATAATGCCGATCTGTTTGGCTGGTTCGGTATTGGTCGTCCGCTGGGTATCCCTACTCCGGTCTGGATCATGGCTATCGTCTTCCTGGCGGCGTGGTACATGCTGCATCACACTCGTCTGGGTCGTTATATCTATGCCCTGGGCGGTAACGAGGCGGCAACGCGTCTGTCCGGGATTAGCGTGAATAAAGTCAAAGTTATCGTTTACTCCCTGTGTGGTCTGCTGGCTTCTCTGGCGGGTATCATCGAAGTGGCGCGCCTCTCCTCCGCGCAGCCAACGGCGGGGACGGGTTATGAGCTGGATGCCATTGCGGCAGTGGTGCTGGGCGGTACGAGTCTTGCGGGCGGTAAAGGTCGCATTGTTGGGACATTGATCGGCGCACTGATTCTTGGTTTCCTGAATAATGGTTTGAATTTGTTAGGTGTTTCCTCCTATTACCAGATGATCGTTAAGGCAGTGGTGATTTTGCTGGCGGTACTGGTAGACAACAAAAAACAGTAACTGACGACACTACAGGACATCTTAGATATGAACATGAAAAAACTGGCTACCCTGGTTTCTGCTGTCGCGCTGAGCGCAACCGTAAGTGCTAACGCCATGGCGAAAGACACCATCGCGCTGGTTATCTCTACGCTAAACAACCCGTTCTTTGTCTCCCTGAAGGATGGTGCGCAGAAAGAAGCAGACAAACTGGGTTACAACCTGGTGGTGCTGGATTCCCAGAACAACCCGGCGAAAGAGCTGGCTAACGTTCAGGACTTAACCGTTCGCGGCACCAAAATCCTGCTGATCAACCCAACCGATTCTGACGCCGTCGGTAACGCCGTTAAGATGGCAAACCAGGCGAAAATCCCGGTGATCACCCTGGACCGTCAGGCAACCAAAGGTGACGTGGTGAGCCATATCGCGTCTGACAACGTGCTGGGCGGTAAAATCGCCGGTGACTACATCGCGAAGAAAGCCGGTGAAGGCGCGAAAGTGATCGAACTGCAGGGGATTGCCGGTACGTCTGCCGCCCGCGAGCGCGGCGAAGGCTTCCAGCAGGCGGTGGCAGCGCATAAATTCAACGTACTGGCCAGCCAGCCAGCTGACTTCGACCGTACTAAAGGTCTGAACGTCATGCAGAACCTGCTGACCGCCCACCCTGACGTGCAGGCTGTGTTCGCACAGAACGACGAAATGGCGCTGGGCGCGCTGCGTGCCCTGCAGACTGCCGGTAAATCTGATGTGATGGTTGTCGGATTTGACGGCACACCGGATGGTGAAAAAGCGGTAAATGATGGCAAACTGGCTGCAACCATCGCTCAGCTGCCTGAGCAGATTGGCGCGACTGGCGTGCAGACTGCTGACAAAGTGCTGAAGGGCGAAAAAGTTCAGGCCAAATACCCTGTTGACCTGAAACTGGTTATTAAGCAGTAAAAGGCGATTCAGGCAGTCGCTGGCTGCCTGAGGGACACCAATAAAGAAAAGTGTGGCATACGCCACCGGGTAACACCGGTGGCGCTCTCAGATGGACAACCCAACCATGAAAACCGCAGGCAACCTCGTCGTCCTTGGCAGTATCAATGCCGATCACATTCTTAACCTTGAATCATTCCCGACGCCGGGCGAAACCGTCACCGGTAACCAGTATCAGGTGGCATTTGGCGGTAAAGGTGCAAACCAGGCCGTTGCTGCGGGGCGCAGTGGGGCGAATATCGCGTTTATCGCCTGCACGGGTGATGACGATACCGGCGAGCGTGTCCGCAAGCAGCTGGCAGGCGATAACATCGATATCGCGCCAGTGATCGTAGTTGCTGGGGAATCTACCGGTGTGGCGCTGATTTTCGTCAACGCAGAAGGTGAGAATGTCATCGGTATTCATGCTGGCGCTAATGCTGCATTAACCACTGAGCGTGTTGAGGCGCAACGTGAGCGTATCGCAAATGCTGAAGCGTTACTGATGCAGCTGGAATCGCCGGTCGAAAGCGTCCTGGCGGCCGCTAAAATAGCGCATGAAAATCATACCACTGTCGTACTTAATCCTGCGCCTGCCCGTGTATTATCAGACGAATTGCTGGCGCTGGTGGACATCATCACACCCAACGAAACTGAAGCCGAAAAACTGACGGGCATTCGTGTTGAAAATGATGACGATGCAACGCGTGCCGCGCAGGCGCTGCACGACAAAGGCATTGGTACCGTGATTATCACCCTCGGCAGCCGTGGGGTGTGGGCAAGCGTAAACGGCGAAGGCCGTCGCGTGCCGGGCTTTAAGGTGAAAGCGATTGATACCATCGCGGCGGGAGACACCTTCAATGGTGCACTGGTGACCGCGCTGCTGGAAGGCAAAAACCTGGATGATGCGATCCGCTTCGCACATGCTGCCGCGGCTATCGCCGTTACGCGCAAAGGTGCCCAGCCTTCCGTTCCGTGGCGTAAAGAGATCGATGAATTCTTAAGTCAGCAGGGGTAACGCTTGGCCACAATGAAAGATGTCGCCCGCCTGGCGGGCGTTTCTACGTCGACAGTCTCTCACGTGATTAATAACGATCGCTTCGTCAGCGAGGCGATTCGGGAGAAAGTCGACGCTGCCATTAAAGAGCTAAACTATGCGCCGTCGGCGCTGGCGCGCAGCCTCAAGCTGAACCAGACGCGTACCATCGGTATGCTGATCACCGCCAGTACCAACCCCTTTTATTCAGAACTGGTTCGCGGCGTGGAGCGCAGCTGCTTCGAGCGTGGCTACAGTCTGGTGCTGTGTAATACCGAAGGGGACGAGCAGCGCATGAACCGTAATCTGGAAACGCTAATGCAAAAACGCGTCGACGGGTTACTGCTGCTCTGTACCGAAACGCATCAGCCCTCGAAAGAGATCATTCAGCGCTACCCTTCTATCCCTACGGTGATGATGGACTGGGCGCCGTTCGACGGCACCAGCGATCTGATTCAGGATAACTCCCTGCTGGGGGGCGACATGGCCACCCAGTATCTGATCGATAAAGGCCATACCCGCATTGCCTGCATTACCGGTCCCCTGGACAAAACCCCCGCGCGTTTGCGTCTGGAGGGGTATCTTGCCGCAATGGCGCGGGCGGGGCTTTCTGTTCCTGAAGGCTACCGTATTACCGGTGATTTTGAATTTCACGGCGGCTTCGAGGCGATGCAGACATTGCTGGCGCAAGCCCAGCGCCCGCAGGCGGTCTTTATTGGTAACGACGCGATGGCATTTGGGGCCTATAAGGCGTTGTACCAGGCGGGACTGCGTGTTCCGGACGATATGGCGATAATTGGCTACGATGATATCGAACTGGCCAGCTACATGACTCCCCCGCTGACCACGATCCATCAGCCGAAGGATGAACTGGGTGAACTGGCCATCGATGTGTTGATCCACCGGATGGCACAGCCCACACTGCAGCAGCAACGTCTGCAGCTTACTCCTGTTCTGATGGAACGGGGTTCGGTTTAGACTTTGTTTTGTGGCGTTCTTTGATCAGGTTGCGTCCGTCTTTCGGTTTTAACAGCATAAAGACCAGCGCCGAAACCACGGTGAGCGCACCCATGGTAATAAAGGTATAGTGGAACTGCTCAACGGTGTTCGCACTGTCAAAACCTTCATAAAACCGCAGTACCGCTGCACTCACAGCAACCCCTAGACTGATCGACAGCTGTTGCGTTACGGCCAGCACGCTGTTGCCGCTACTGGCGTTCTCGTCAGTCAGATCGGCAAGGGTGATGGTGTTCATCGACGTGAACTGCGTTGACATCGCCATGCCCAGTACAAACAGCGGCAGGATCAACATCCAGACGGGAAGAGAGGCGGATTGCAGCGAGAACTGCGCAATCATCAGGCCGATAAAGACCGTCACACCAACCAGCGTCTTACGATAGCCAAACCAGCGCAGCACTTGCGTAACGGTTGATTTTGCCAGAATCGAGCCCATTGCCGTGGGCGCCATCATGCAGCCAGCAATCAGAGCCGGGTAGCCGAAACCGACCTGGAGCATCAGTGGCATCAGGAACGGTACGCAACCCGTCCCCAGGCGCGAGGCAATGTTGCCCGCGATCCCGACGGAAAATGTTCGGGTGTTAAAGAGCCCCAGGGAGATTAACGGTGTCGGGTGGCGGCGCGCATGACGTATATAGAGAAGAAACAGCAGAATGCCTGCGAGAATAACGGAGAGTGCAATCCACGTTGCCACAATCTTCTCACCAAACAGCTCCATCCCGCTGGAGAAGAGCACCAGGCTCAGGCCAAACAGGAAAAAACCACCCATATCGAAACTGCGTCTTGGCGTGGTGAAGTTCGGCATATATTTGCGGGCATACAGCAGCCCCGCAACGCCAATCGGAATATTAATCAGGAAGATCCAGTGCCAGCTGGCCCATGTGACAAACACGCCGCCGAGCACCGGACCAAGTATGGGACCGACCAGGCCCGGCATGGTGACAAAATTGAGCACGGGCAGCAGTTCACTTCGAGGGTAGGCTCGCAGCAAGGCAAGGCGTGCCACTGGCATCATCATCGCGCCGCCAATACCCTGCAATACGCGGAAGATCACCAGCTCTGTTAAGGATGTGGAGAGCGCACAGGCCAGAGAGCCGAGCGTAAACAGCGTCACGGCCAGCATGAAAACTCTGCGGGTGCCGAAGCGGTCAGCCAGCCAGCCGCTAACCGGGATCAACATCGCAACCGTCAGGGTGTAGCTGATGATGGCGGACTGCATTGCCAGTGGGGAACGGTTGAGGCTTTGCGCAATAGCGGGAAGCGCGGTGTTGAGGATGGTGGCATCCAGTGCCTGCATAAAAAACGCCATGGCTGCAATCCACGGCAATCCGGCCATGCTGCGCGCTTTTTTCTTCGTCATTTATTTACCTGCTGGTGGGTTGGTGCGGCCAGTAATGCCTGACACGCACTCAGGGCTTGCTGCCCGTCGCTTTCCTGAATGGCATCCACTATCGCCTGATGCAGATCCAGTTTTACCACTTCGTCCTGGGTAATAGAGGTAAAGTAAGTGTGGTACACCGAATGGAATAAAGAGGCAAAAGAGGTGAGGAACGGATTGGCGCTCATCATATAGATATGTTCATGCCAGGCCATATCGACCTCAACCCAGCGTTCGCGGTTGAAGTGTTTTTTCAGGAACACCATCTCTTCCATCAACGCGTTAAGCTGCGCTTTCTGCTCAGCCGTTCCAAGCGTGGCGGCAAGCAGACAGGCCTGAGGCTCAAGGCTACTGCGCATTACCAGAAAGTGATCGATCACCTGATGAAAGTTGTCTTCCGTCATCCACCAGGAGAGCAGCTCCTGATCGAGAAAATTCCAGTTACTTTGTGGCATCACGCGTGTGCCAATACGAGGGCGTGGAAGTACCATACCTTTTGCCGTCAGGGTTTTTACCGCTTCGCGCACGGCGGTACGGCTCACCCCAAACTGCTCACCCAGCTCCATTTCACCCGGCAGGATGCTTCCCGGGGCATATTTACCCGCTAAAATCCGCTGAGCCAGCTTTTCGGCCAGCACATAGGAGAGGTTTTTTTGGGCGGCCAGCTGTTGCGCGCTTAATGGCATCGCTTTTATTCCTTAAAGATTCATGCTGATAATTATGCCATCTCGAATGTGATTGTGGTTGCAGATACATCAAATAGAACAATTTGTAGCTTGATTTCACCTCTGTTGGTGAAAAAAAACACGGATGGAAACTTTTTTTAAATTTCCTCTTGTCACGTCAGAATAACTCCCTATAATGCGCCTCCACTGACACGGAACAACGGCACACACGCCGCCGGGT
>ERZ1034882.10-NODE-10-length-224190-cov-93.672782_pt1 | contig 224190 bp, 212 predicted proteins | sample MGYA00520606_ERZ1034882 | MGnify/ENA primary metagenome ERZ1034882 (study PRJEB33766, sample SAMN09781726) | gut metagenome | biome: gut microbiome | host: Homo sapiens | place: Madagascar | study: EMG produced TPA metagenomics assembly of the PRJNA485056 data...
TCAGGTGTTAGTGTCCTTACGGATGTGGGGGTTCGAGTCCCCCCCCTCGCACCAATTATCTTACACCCCTTCTGAGTGTTCTCTTCTCCCTGTTATTTCAGACTCATCAGTATCACCAGCATTGCACTGACCAGTGCGACACAGGATGGCAGTAACACAAAGTGGCGCAATTGCTTGTGCCAAATCATGCCTGACGTGACTAATAGTGCTGCCACGATAATGGCTTTCCAGACAGCAAGGGAGAGATCGGCAAACATCAACCCGCCGAGAACGGCTCCCGGTAGCAATACCCCCCAACCACTTCCCAGCGCCCTGTGCAGCATGGTTCCACCTCTTACAATGGTAATGATAACCAATATCATATGATAAAGATTATCATTTGTCAGCTGAATGAATTAAAAACCACCGACCTTTACCTTTCCCGTAATGACAGGAATTGCCTAAGGTGATAAATTGCGCACCTGTTAACAACATCTAAAGATTTTCTGATAATTACTCTTTGAGTTTTTTGCATATTTTATTGCGAAACAACACCTACTTATTTGTTTTAATTAAATTTTAATAAAAACACACGACTATGACATCACAATCCTGGCGGTCTTTGGTTCACAGAAAATATCAATTATCGTTACGTTTATTTTTATTTCTGAACGCAACCTCTGCAGTGTTCTCGGTAACAAATCCGCTCAATTCGGTACGCGTGTTATCTGCCCCTCTGATTGCTATTTTCTCTATCAGTACCGGTCTGTTCGTCTGGCACTGGAGAAAGAGAGCGCGGAAGATAAATATTCCTGTCGTTTCAGCGATCTTCGGTATTTTGTGGGCCTGGCAAATTGCCTCCAAATTCGCCTTAATTACCCACGACCAAACGACCTATTTGTTAATCGCCCTGTTAACCGTGCTTTTTATCGGGACGCTGGCATTCGCCAGTAATATCAAAGCATTTACCCTGCACTCACTGCCCGCGTTTATTGTCTGCCTGTGGCTAAGTGAACACGATATATGGCTGAGAATGTCCTACTCTTTCGCACTTCCTGTCGTGGCAATTGCCATTCATAACATTTTGCAACGACGTAACGATCGTTTCGCGCAGGAGTTGCTCTCTCGCTTGCTGGAAGAACGAGAGACCCTGACCGACCTGAGCATGATGGATCCTCTTACCGGACTCTATAATCGTCGCGGTCTGCAAAGCCGTCTGGAAAACCTGCCGACGGTAGAAAATGGCGAGCACTTTGTCCTGCTGATGGATATCGATCACTTCAAAGCCTATAACGACCACTACGGTCATATGATGGGTGACCAGGCACTGAAACGTGTCTCTGCCGCCATCCGCGATGCCGTGCGTTCTCGCGATATTGTGGCGCGTTTTGGTGGGGAAGAATTTATGGTGCTGCTGACCAATATATCCCTTGAGCATGCCCGCCAGACAGCAGAGCGGATCCGTCAGAAAGTTTACGATTTGAAAATCCCGCATTTGTTTAACGAAAGCGTCGCGACAAATGTCACCATCAGCATTGGTATCGCCATTTTCGAGAATGACGACGTAGAAGGCGCGCTGGAAAAAGCGGATAAAGCGCTCTACGAAGCCAAGCATATGGGGCGCAACAATATTCTGTTGAGTGAAGAGTTGCAGACGGCGTAAACACGACAGCAACGTCACCAGGACAAAAGTCTTGCCATTGGTATGAGCAATAGTTAGGATTGACAATCATTATCATTTAGATTTCTATCCAAACTATGGCCACTCATACCGCACATATTGTCGAGCCCCTCCTCTGGCGAGCCCCCCTCACCAGCGGGAATGTTTCGCTTGCGGATGCCATACGGGAGAAGATTGCCAAAACGCGCGCCCACCTGCTGGATTTTATCCGGCTTGATGAAGCACACCCGCATCACGCCATGACGCTCGCTGAGTGGCGTCAACCGGCAAAACTGCAATCGCTGCTGGCCACCTATTCCGACCATATTTATCGCAATCAGCCTGCCATGACGCGGGAAAATAAGCCCCTGCTCTCTCTCTGGGCGCAATGGTATATCGGACTGATGGTGCCTCCGCTCATGCTGGCGCTGTTAACGCAGAAGAGCATGCTGGAACTCTCACCTGAGCATTTCCACGTCGAGTTTCACGAAACCGGACGCGCGGCCTGTTTCTGGATTGATCTTCACGAAGACCAGAGCGCAGAGCGACTGACTGCCCGGGAACGTATGGAGCTGTTGATCACACGGGCGCTGATCCCGGTCGTGGATGCGCTGGAAGCCACGGGAGAGATTAACGGGAAGCTTATCTGGAGCAATACCGGCTATTTAATCCACTGGTATCTCACGGAAATGAAGCCGCTGCTTGGTGAGGAGAGTGTTGATGCTCTGCGTCAGTCCTGTTTCTTTGCAAAACAGCTTTCCGACGGCCGAGACAACCCGTTATTCCGTACCGTTGTCCTTCGTGATGGGCTTCTGGTGCGCCGCACCTGCTGCCAGCGCTATCGCCTGCCGGACGTTAAGCAGTGCGGGGATTGCACGCTGAAATAGTCGGGCTCAGCCTGATGCCTTCACCCTAACCCTCTCCCACGGGGAGAGGGAACAAACACTAAAAACGGCAACCTGCGTTGCCGTTTTGCTTTTACCTAAGCCACCTGCTGATTATCCTCTTCCGCGTTACGCTGCGCTTCTTCCGCTTCCTGCTCCAGCAGCTGTTTCTCGTAAACTTTGAAGAACGGGAAGTAGATGATTGCCGATACGCAGGCCAGAACCACAACCAGGATCGCCGCGCGGAAATCCCATCCCAGGGCCCACGCTGCGCCTATCGGCGCCGGTGCCGTCCAGGGTACCACGGAGATGACACGGCCAATCAGATCAAAGGTCATTGCCGCCCAGGCCAGCACAGCGTTGACCATCGGTGCCAGCAGGAAGGGGATAAAGAACACCGGGTTCATCACGATCGGCGTACCGAAAATGACCGGTTCGTTGATGTTAAAGAAGCTAGGCACCACGCTTAAACGCCCGATAGAGCGTAAATGAGCGGAACGGCTGCGCAGATAGCAAATCACCAGTCCCATTGTGGCGCCCGACCCGCCAATCACGATAAAGAACGTCCAGAACGCTTCCATGAAAATATGCGGCAGAGGCTGACCGGCGGCCAGCGCGGTCTGGTTTGCGCCAAGGTTAGTCAGCCAGAACATCTGCAGCATCCCGGAGACGATAGCGGCCCCGTGGATCCCGGCGAACCACAGCAGATGACCAATTAGCACGGCCAGCAGAATGGCAGGCAGCGAATCCGCCGCGGAAACCAGCGGTTTAAAGACCGACATAATCGCCTGCGGGATCAGCATGCCAAACTGTGACTGAATCACCAGGCTGAGCGGATAGAGCGTCAATACCACCACCAGCACCGGGATCAACAGATCAAAAGAGTTTTTGATCATCGGTGGAACCTGGTCCGGAAGACGAATACCGATGTTATGCGCTTTAAGGAAACGCATCATCTCAACGCAGTAAATGGCCACCAATATCGCCGTAAAAATCCCTGTCCCACCCAGGCTGTCGACGGGCAGCGTGCCTTTGGTTTTCGGTGCCGCAACAAGCAGAAACGCCATCAGCGACAGCATGGCGCACATAAACGGATCCAGCTGATGTGATTTGACGTAGTGTTTACCCAGGTTGTAGGCAATGGCCGCACAAATATAGATGGACATAATACCCATCGTCATATCAAACGGCGTCAGGATCTGGCCTTCGAATTGCTTCGCCATATCCAGCCAGGCGCGTGCGAAGCCCCAGGTGGTATCCGGCGAAAATGGAGGGTAAGCGAACACTAATAAAAATGAACCCACAATCATAAATGGCATCGCGGAGATAAACCCATCGCGGATAGCCATAACATGACGCTGGGAAGAGATCCGCCCGGCAATCGGGCTGACGTAATTTTCAACGAAACGGAATATCAGGTTAAACGCAGCATGGTTGGCAGACATGGCAGATCTCCTGTCAGACGTTTATTACAGGCGCATTCGCGCCGTACGTTGTTCCATAAATTAGCTTCACAACCTTGCTGGCTTGTGTACCCGCGGTACTGCTCAGACGAAATGGTTTCATAATTTGCTCTTATTATTGGATACAGGGGACGTTACGTACTCAGTATTAATCTACGCATCACGCTCTGCAACCGGTTACTGTAACCGGTTTCCGTGATTGTGAAGGGGATCCAGAATTTTGCCGTCCGGGATCTTTGTTACTTAAGAGATATTTACAGAGCATAATTTCTTATGACAGATTACGCAGGATATTTGTCAGGAGGAAACAATGAGTTTGCAGTCTGTACAGCAGTTTTTTGCCGACAACGCGCCGGATATAGACATCATCGAGCTTAGCCAGAGTACTGCTACCGTTGCGTTGGCTGCTGCCGCCCATCGTGTTGAGCCGGGACAGATCGCCAAAACCCTGTCACTGAAGGTGAAGAATGAAGTGATTCTGGTGGTGGCGAAAGGCGATGCGCGTCTGGATAACAAAAAACTGAAAGACACCTTTGGTGCGAAAGCGCGCATGCTCAGCAGTGATGAAGTGGTTACCATTACCGGTCATCCGGTTGGCGGTGTGTGTCCGTTCGGACTGGAAAATCCACTCGCAGTCTACTGCGATGTCTCTTTAAAGCAGTATGCTGAAGTGCTGCCAGCCGCAGGCGCCATCCACAGTGCTGTGCGTATTTCACCTGACAGAATGGCAGAGCTGACTTCCGCAAAATGGGTTGATGTCTGCATCTGACCGAAGCGCCAGAGCCCATCTGGCGCGTATAAGACGGATTATAAAAATGTGGCCTTGCTGAGGGCCAAACTTTGCGGATCCCTTGCCGGAAGATGGGTAAGAATATCCGCCGCATCGAGTAGCCCTACGTCAGAATTCACCCCCAGCTTCACCATCGCATTAAACTTGTGCGCCCGGATGGTCTTAATATTGCGTTCAAGCTCAGCCGCGATTTCAGGAATGGAATAACCGCAAGACATGTAACGCAGAATTGCCCTTTCCGTTGGGCTTAACATCCTGTTTTGACTGTGGTACCAGTGATTGAGCATATTGTCATTGATGCGCAGCGTTTCACTTAACAACACCACGAATTCGTTCTGCAACTGCTCAAGCGTCATTGACTTACTGACCACGCCGTGAAGACGTGACGGCGAAAGATGGCTAATTAACCGAGCCTCTGTCACATCAGAGACCAGGATAATGCGCTGGATATGGCTATGCGTGAACGCGAGGTCCCGCAGATGTGCCAGGCAGTTACGCCGTTCCTCTCGCGCATCGGAAAGTGAATAGATGAGCGAGAAAAAATTGACCTGATGAAGCGCCTTCTTAAAGCTGTCAAATTCACTGAACAGATGCAGCTGATAATGGTTCAGCGTGGACAGAGTAAAAAGATTCTTTAGCCCAATAGCACTCATCGTGCAATTTTCGATGACGGCGATATGTCTTGGTGAATCGGTTTTTTCCATTCCTCGAACTCTCCATAGGCTGACATTAAACTCAGCTCTCTCATTCCCTGCGTACTGTTGATCCAGGCGTACATATCGGCATTACTTCGTAAGGAGAGCCGTCGCATCGCACTGTTTTTTTGGGCACTAATCGTTTTATTGCTCTTCTTGAGCAACGTGGCGATTTGGTTAATACCCCATCCCTTACCTAACAGCCGTAATACCTTGCGTTCGGAGTGGGTGAGCGCGATAAATGACTCGTCTTCCTCTTCCACTCCCTGAGGTTCCGGGGTTAATAACGTCTGGCTTATCCGCTCCGCCCGCTCGCGACCAGCCCGAATAGCCGCCACCACGCCTTCAATCGGCTCCATTTCAGAAAGCAACGTGCTTTCTGGCCGCATCAGTAGCTCAACGGCAACAGGATATAGCGGGCGCGAAACTAAAAAGATCCAGTGAATTTCCCGATATTGATTCAATAATGCGTAATACTCTTCGAGCGTACCCCGAGGATTCCTGTATTCACCTGAAATATCGGCAATAATGACATCTGCGCGGCGTAGCTGAAGCAGGGTTAACTCCTGCAGTGAGCGGCAATACGTCAATTCAACATCAGGGAAATGACGTGACATCACGCCCCCTAACCCATTTTGCATGACGGGTATCCGGCTAATAACCACGCCATGCTTACCATGCAATGACAACATAGACCCTCCGTGTCCATTTTTCATAGAATGTGTAACGTCAAAACACATCGTTCTATCACTATTTTCGTCCCTGAGTATAAAACCGATTAATACAAGCAGAAGATGAGATATGTTTTTTAGTTTAGGAAATGCCTAAAACAACGGTAATATCTCACAAAGCGCAAATAAATTTAATTCCGAACCCATTAAAATAATGACAATATAAAATTAGAATAACTTAATACAAATATTTTATATCTCTATATAAAGAATTCACTGCATTAATAGATTAATCCCCCCGCCCTTCTGCGACACGGGTTGCCACTGTTTGCATAAACCTTGATCTGACCCACAGCAAGAGACACTGCACTTTGTGCTAAAAGTAATCATCGTGAGCTAAATGGCAACTCTCCATCATCTTCGGGACAATACATGCAGGCAGATCGGTCAACGCAGCGTGCTATCACGCGGCTCTGTATAAAGTGCGGTCTTTTTTTGCTCCAGCACGGCGCGGAAAGCGCGCTGGTTGAGGAGCTGTCAACCCGGCTGGGGCTGGCTTTGGGTATGGACAGCGTAGAAAGCGCCATCTCATCCAACGCCATTGTGCTGACCACCATCAAAGACGGTCAATGCCTGACCTCCACCCGCAAAAATCATGACCGTGGCATTAACATGCACGTCGTGACCGAAGTGCAACATATCGTCATTCTTGCTGAACATAAGCTTCTCGATCTCAATGAGATAGAAAAACGGTTCAACCAGATTAAGCCATTACGTTATCCACGCTGGCTGGTCGTATTGATGGTGGGGCTCTCATGCGCCTGCTTTTGTAAGCTCAATAAAGGCGGCTGGGATGGGGCGATCGTCACCTTTTTTGCCAGCAGTATCGCCATGTATGTTCGCCAGCTGCTGACACACCGGCAGCTACACCCGCAAATTAACTTCTGCATTACCGCATTTGTCGCCACCACGGTGTCTGGCCTGCTCCTGCGTCTGCCGCAATTTGCCAGCACCCCGACGATCGCCATGGCCGCCAGTGTCCTTCTGCTGGTACCGGGCTTCCCGTTGATTAACGCCGTCGCCGACATGTTTAAAGGGCATATCAATACTGGCCTGGCACGCTGGGCTATCGCCAGTCTGCTGACCCTGGCGACCTGCATCGGCGTGGTCATGGCCATGACACTCTGGGGGTTACGCGGATGGGCGTGATAGATTTTCTGCTGGCGCTGGCTGAGGATATGGCCCTGGCCGCCATTCCTGCCGTCGGCTTTGCGATGGTATTTAACGTTCCGCAACGCGCTCTGCCATGGTGTGCACTGCTGGGCGCCATCGGTCATGGATCGCGCATGGTGATGATGACGGCGGGTTTTAACATCGAATGGTCGACCTTTATGGCCTCTATGCTGGTCGGCAGCATCGGTATCCAGTGGTCGCGCTGGTATCTGGCGCATCCGAAAGTCTTCACCGTCGCCGCCGTGATCCCGATGTTCCCCGGTATTTCGGCCTATACGGCGATGATTTCGGCGGTGAAAATCAGCCATTTTGGCTACACCGAACCGCAGATGATCCTTCTTCTCAGCAACTTTCTTAAGGCCTCATCCATTGTCGGCGCGCTCTCTATCGGATTGTCGATCCCCGGACTCTGGCTCTACCGTAAACGGCCACGCGTTTGATATTTGTGTTATCCCGCTGCCATGGAGATAATCTTTCTGGTCCGTTTGGTGAACATAAGGAAAGGATGTGGCTAACCCTGGCAGCGAACTCCCTGAAGAATCCAGCCTGAAAGAGAAAATTTTTCAGAGCGCTATCGCGCTTTTTGCCGAATATGGGTTGAACGGCGCCCGCATGGAGCAGATCGCAGAGAAAGCAGGCACCACCAAGCGGATGGTGGTTTACCATTTTAAGAACAAAGAAAACCTGTATCTCCTCGTACTGGAATATGTTTACACCCAGATCCGCGCCAGTGAAAAAGCGCTTAGCCTCGCAGACATGTCACCGGTCGAAGCGCTGGTCGAACTGGTGGAAGCCACCTTTGACTACCACGCCGACCACCCGGATTACATCCGGATTATCTGCATGGAAAACATGCAGCGTGGCCGCTTTATGCAGCAGTCGAGTTACCTTCGCCAGGTCAACCGTAGCGCGCTCGATCTGCTGGAAGGGATCCTGCGCCGGGGTAAAGAAAAACAGTTATTCAGCCAGACGGTTGACGCGCGCGATCTGCATCGTCTGATCAGCAGTTTCAGCTTTCATTACGTTGCAAACAGCTACACCTTTACGCTGCTGTTTGAAGAGGGTGCAGACGAAGAGGCGCAGCGCCAGCACTACCGTAAAATGGCCGTTCAGGTGGCCCTGCGTTATACCTGCCCATAAAATTGCTTGCAATTAAATCGCGCACTATCTATATTTATCTCATGAACGCGAAAACACACGACGCAACCGCTGCGCTCAGGCTGGATAACCAGCTCTGCTTTGCCCTTTATTCGGCAAACCTGGCGCTAAATAAGCTGTACCGGCAACTGCTGGCACCGCTGAACCTGACCTACCCGCAATACCTGGTCATGCTGGTGCTGTGGGAGCAGGATGACATCACGGTGTCGGACATCGGTGAACGGCTGTTTCTGGATTCTGCCACCCTGACGCCGCTGTTAAAACGTCTGGAAAGCGCCGGGCTGATAAACCGTCAGCGCTCGCGCCAGGATGAACGTCAGGTCGCCGTTACCCTGAGTGACGCGGGACGTGAACTTCAGCAGCAGGCTGCAGGAATCCCCCATGCGGTGGGATGCGCAGCGCAGTGTGATACCGACACCCTGCTGTCGCTCAAGCAGCAGCTGGAGCTTTTGCGACAACATATTCAGCGCGCGTAAGGCTATACTTTACGCGGTTTTATTTAACCATATATATCGCACGCTATTTAATAGCACACATTAAAGCAAGATGAGGAACCTGCCATGTCTTTAGAAAAAGTTGTTTATACCGCCAAAGCAAAAGCAACCGGTGGCCGTGACGGCCGCGCGACCTCTTCCGATGGTGTACTGGATGTCAAACTGGGTGTGCCAAAAGAGATGGGCGGCATGGGCGGAGACGTCACCAACCCTGAGCAGCTGTTTGCTGCAGGCTACTCCGCCTGCTTCCTGGGTGCGATGAAGTTCGTGGCCGCGCGCGACAAATTTACCCTGCCAAAAGACGCCTTTATTGAAGGTGAAGTGGGTATTGGTCCACTGCCAACCGGCTTTGGTATTGAAGCAAAGCTGAACATCCATGTTGAAGGTATGGATCCAGCGGAAGCCAAAAAGCTGGTGGATGCCGCGCACATTGTATGCCCGTACTCTAACGCGACCCGCGGCAACATCGACGTGACCCTGAATATCATCGCGTGATAAATGCCTGATGGCGCTGCGCTTATCAGTCCTGCCACTGTAGCCCCGGTAAGCGCAGCGCTGCCGGGGAAATCCCCCTCCATTCCCTCTTCCTCTCTGTGCTACCATAAGCCCATATCACGCCCGTAGTCATTCAGTAGAGAAAGCGTTATGTCCTCCAGAATCCTGACCACCAGCATTGCTGGTATTGATGCCTTTATGCGCGACCCACGCGGTGTGTTGACCCACGCCGAAGGTGGCACAGTTGCGGTTTTTGCCGACAACGCTCCGGCGTTTTACGCAATCACACCGGAACGTCTGGCACAGCTCCTGGAAACTGAAGCGCAATTGTCACGCCCGGCGAGTGATATCACGCTGGATAACCAGTTCTTCGATGAGCCGGTTAACGCGCCCGTGACCGTTCCGATGGGAAAATTTGCCCTCTACGCGGGCTGGCAACCGGATGCAGATTTTCAGCGCCAGGCCGCGCTGTGGGGCATTGCGTTAACCCAGCCGGCTACCGCTGAAGAGCTCGCCGCATTTACCGCCTGGTGGCAGGCGGAAGGTAAAGTCTTCACCCATATTCAGTGGCAGCAAAAGCTCGCGCGTCATCTGCAAATTACCCGCGCCAGCAACAATGGCCAGCCAAAACGCGATATCAACGCGTTTTCCGAACCGGATAAACAGATCCCGAGTGGATTCCGAGGTGCGAAATGAAGAATGTCGGCGACCTGATGAAACGACTGCAAAAAATGATGCCTGCCAACGTAAAGCCCGCTTTCACGACGGGGGAAGAGCTGCTGGCGTGGCAAAAAGAGCAGGGAAAGATCCGCGCCGCGGCCCTCGCCCGCGAAAACCGGGCGATGAAAATGCAGCGCACCTTCAACCGTTCCGGTATTCGTCCCCTGCACCAGAATTGCTCGTTTGATAACTATAAAATCGAGACCAACGGGCAGATGAACGCGCTCGCCGCCGCACGTCAGTATGTTGATGAATTCGACGGCAATATCGCCAGCTTCATCTTCAGCGGTAAGCCGGGCACCGGTAAAAACCATCTGGCCGCCGCCATTTGCAACGAACTGCTTCTGCGCGGGAAGTCGGTCCTTATCATCACCGTGGCCGATATCATGTCTGCGATGAAAGACACCTTCAGCAACCGGGAAACCAGCGAAGAGCAACTGCTTAACGATCTGAGTAATGTGGATTTGCTGGTCATCGATGAGATCGGGGTTCAGACCGAATCCCGTTATGAAAAGGTGATCATCAACCAGATTGTCGATCGCCGCTCCTCCTCCAAGCGCCCCACCGGCATGTTAACGAACCACAATATCGATGAGATGACCCGCTTGCTGGGGGAACGCGTCATGGACCGCATGAAGCTGGGTAACAGTCTGTATGTCATCTTCGACTGGGAAAGTTACCGCAGCCGCGTCACCGGCAAAGAGTATTAAGACAGTTCCAGGAATCGCCGACAGGGCGCAGGTATATACTGGAACCCCTTCCGGCCCAAAACGGACCTTTTTGAGAAAGCCAATATGAAAAAACAGATTGTTATCAGCACTTTTTTAGGCGCGCTGCTGGTTACCGGTGCAGCGCAGGCAGCGTCCTGGCAGGAGTCGTTGTCAAGCGCCGCAAACCAGCTGACCAAAGAGAGCAGCTCTTCTCAGGGCGGCCTCTCCGCCTCTTCCCTCACCAGCCTGCTGGGTAACAGCGCCCAGAGCCTGAGCGCGGGCACGATGAACAACGCGGCGGGGATTCTGGAATATTGCGCGAAGCAAAAACTGGCCTCCGTGACCGACGCGCAAAACGTAAAAAACCAGGTGCTGGGTAAACTGGGCCTGGATACCCAGGAGCAGAAAGCGGATACCAACTATATGGACGGTATTCAGGGTCTGCTTAACGCGCAAAACGGCCAGCAGCTTAACCTGAGCACTCTCGGCAACTCGTCACTGGCAAAAGAGGTGAAAACCAAAGCCTGCGATCTGGTGCTGAAACAAGGCGTTAATTTCATCTCCTGATCGGCCCCATTTTCTGCCACAACACGCCGCGTTTAATGCGATAGTCTTGCAACGCGGCGCTAAACGAGCATTTTCCCTACCAGCCACCGTCAGAGCGTCCGTTTGTCAGGATGCGACACCCTTCATAAAAACGATTTTCTAAACCAAATCCTAACAACAGCACACTTTCGTGACACTAAAATTGCAGCTAAACGACATCGCAATTACATTGTATGACCTAAAAAATAAACAGTTAGCCAGCGAAGCACCTGGCGTCATGAGGATATGCTGTTGTCAGAATTAATGTCCCTTGCCCTTTTTCTGGCTTCTGTCGGCGTCTATGCCTGGAAAGCCGGCCGTAACACCTGGTGGTTTATCGCCACGCTGGTGGTGCTTGGCATTTTTATAATTTTAAACATTACTTTATACGCCAGCGATTACTTTACCGGTGACGGCATTAACGACGCGGTGCTCTACACGCTGACGAACAGCCTGACCGGCGCAGGCGTAGGTAAGTACATACTTCCGGGGCTCGGCCTCGTCGTCGCGCTGGTGACGATTTTTGGCGCGCTTGCCTGGATCTTGCGTCGACGTCGCCATCATCCGCACCACCATGGTTACAGCCTGCTGGCGTTAGTCCTGGCGCTGGCCTCCGTCGACGCCAGCCCGGCGTTCCATCAGATCACCGAGCTGGTGAAATCCCAGTCTCGCGACGGCGACCCGGATTTTGTGGCCTACTACAAAGAACCGTCGAAAACGATCGCCAACCCGAAACTCAATCTGGTCTATATCTACGGTGAAAGCCTGGAGCGCACCTACTTTGATAACGACGCCTTCCCGAACCTGACGCCAGACCTGGGCGCACTGAAAAACGAAGGCCTCGATTTCAGCCACACCATGCAATTACCCGGTACGGATTACACCATCGCCGGGATGGTCGCCTCCCAGTGCGGTATTCCGCTGTTCGCCCCTTTTGAAGGGAACGCCTCAGCCTCAATGTCGACGTTCTTCCCCCAAAATATTTGCCTCGGCGACATCCTGAAAAACTCCGGCTACGAAAACTATTTTATGCAGGGGGCAAACCTGCGCTTCGCCGGAAAAGATGTGTTCCTGAAATCCCACGGTTTTGACCACCTGTACGGCTCGGAAGAGTTAAAAACGACGGTGGCCGATCCGGGCTACCGTAACGACTGGGGCTTCTATGACGATACCGTGCTGGACGAAACCTGGAAGAAATTCGAGGAACTCTCCCGCGCGGGCAAACGCTTCTCGCTCTTTGCCCTGACGGTGGATACGCATCATCCGGATGGGTTCGTCTCACGCACCTGTAAGCGCAAACGCTATGATGTCGATGGCAAAAACAACACCTCCTTCAGCGCCGTGACCTGTAGCCAGGAGCACATCGCCGCGCTGGTCGAGAAGATCAAAGCCTCGCCCTGGTTTAAAAACACCGTCATCGTCGTCTCGTCTGACCATCTGGCGATGAAAAATAGCGCCTGGGATCAGCTCAACAAGCAGGAACGCAGCAATCTGTTCTTCGTCCTGCGCGGCGACCAGCCACGGCAGGAGGTGATCGCCACCAAACGCAACTCCATGGATAACGGGGCGACCGTGCTGGACATTCTGGGCGGAGATAACTTTATTGGCCTTGGCCGCAGCACGCTGTCGGGGCAATCCCTGTCTGAAGTGTTCCTCAACATGAAGGAGAAAATCCTCGCCTGGAAGCCAGACATCATCCGCCTGTGGAACTTCCCGAAAGAGATGAAAGATTTCACCATCGATCGCGATAAAAACACCATTGCCTTCTCGGGCAGCAATTTCCGCCTGCCGCTGCTGTTACGCGTGTCGGAGAGTCGCGTCGAGCCGCTGCCGGAGAGCGAATATTCCGCGCCGCTGCGTTATCAGCTCGCCGATTTTGCCCCGCGCGATAACTTTGTCTGGGTCGACAGATGCTACAAAATGGGCCAGCTCTGGTCCCAGCCGCTGGCGCTCTCTACCGACTGGTGCGTCTCTCAGGGCCAGCTTGGCGGGGAGCAAACCGTTCAGCATGTGGATAAAGCGGTATGGAAAGGCAAAACCGCTTTCAAAGACGCGGTGATTGATACCGCGCGCTATCAACGCAACGTCGACATGCTGAAAATCGTCGATAACGATATTCGCTACAAGGCGGACAGCTTTATCTTTAACGTGGCCGGCGCGCCGGAAGAGGTGAAGCAGTTTAGCGGCATCTCCCGTCCGGAGTCCTGGGGGCGCTGGTCGAACGCGCAGCTGGGCAACGAGGTGAAAATTGAGTACACCCATCCTCTGCCGGAACAATTTGATCTGGTGATCACGGCCCGAGCGTACGGCCCCAACGCCAACAAGCCCGTGCCGGTCCGCGTGGGCGATAGCGAGCAGACGCTGACGCTTGGAAACGACGTGACCACACACACGCTGCATTTTGACAATCCCTCACGCAGCAATACCCTGGTGATTGTGCCACCTGACCCGCAGTCGACGAATGAGGGGAATATCCTTGGACACTCACCGCGTGAGATTGGGATTGGCATGGTAGAGATCAAAATTGTGAGAACCGCAGGCTGATGGTTGACCTTCACATTACCGTTCGTCCCACACGCTCCGGCGATGTGGCCGCCCTGTCCGCTATTGAACGCGCGGCGGCCGGACGATTTCGTGACATCCCGGAATTCGCCTGGCTTGCTGACGGCGAGGTCATTACCGCTGAGCAACACCTCGACTATGCCGAACGCGGGTTCAGCTGGCTGGCGCTGGTGAACGACCGCCCCGTGGGGTTTATCCTCACCGAAGCGCACGCGTCGTCGCTGTTTATTGTGGAGCTTTCGGTTGATCGGGCCTGGCAGGGAAAAGGGATAGGTCGACAACTCATCGCCTGTGCGGCTGACCATGCCCGCAAAATGGGGCTGACAGCGTTAACGTTGACGACGTTTCGCGAGGTGCCATGGAATGCGCCGTTCTATGCGCGGCTGGGGTTTGAATACGTCACTGAACTCACGCCTGAGCTACGTCAGAAGAGGGAAGAAGAGGCAGAGCACGGTCTGGCGTATGACGCTCGCTGCGCCATGCGCCTGCCTCTTTAATATCGCCCACCGGGCCTAAAAAACCTGAACCGTAGGCCGGGTAAGGCGAAGCCGCCACCCGGCACCACCCACGGCGTTAGAAGGTTTCCCAGTTATCACCGGCATCGGCAGTCGCGGTTTTACGCGTCATCACCGGCGCGGACACCGTTTTTGCGGATGCAAACTCGCGCGCTTTCATCTGCTCCTGCTGAATGCGGAACACCGCCACAGCCTGCGTCAGGCGGCTCGCCTGCTCTTCCAGCGCGGCCGCAGCCGCGGCAGACTCTTCTACCAGCGAGGCGTTCTGCTGGGTCACACGATCCATCTCCGCCACCGCCAGACCCACCTGGTCGATACCGCGGCTCTGTTCGTCAGACGCAGAGGCGATCTCCCCCATGATGTCCGTTACGCGGGTGACCGCATTTACGATCTCACCCATGGTTTCACCGGCACTTTCCACCAGGGTTGAGCCCACTTCCACGCGGCCCACGGAGTCTTCGATCAGGCTCTTGATCTCACGTGCCGCCTGGGCGCTGCGCTGTGCCAGGTTACGCACTTCACCTGCCACCACCGCAAAACCACGCCCCTGCTCGCCCGCACGCGCCGCTTCAACCGCCGCGTTCAGTGCCAGAATGTTGGTCTGGAAAGCAATACCGTCGATCACACTGATAATGTCGGCAATTTTCTGCGAACTGCCCGCGATATCGCGCATGGTTTGCACCACATTATCCACCACTTTACCGCCTTTCTGCGCGGTTTCAGAGGCGCTCAGCGCAAGATGGCTCGCCTGACGGGCGTTCTCGGCGTTCTGCTTAACGGTCGCCGTCAGCTGTTCCATACTGGCAGCGGTCTCTTCCAGGGAAGCCGCCTGCTGTTCAGTACGGGAGGAGAGGTCGTTATTGCCCATCGCGATTTCGCTCGCGCCGCTGTAGATAGCATTCGCGCCGTTACGCACGTCGCCAACGGTCCGCACCAGCTCACTCTGCATATGACGCAGCGAGTCGGCCAGTTCACCCATCTCGTTAGCGCCTGGCACCTCAATGCGCTTCACCAGGTCGCCGCTGGCGATATGGCGAATGTTGTCGATCAGACGCGTCAGCGGGGAGATCAGCGCCTGCTTGATACCCAGCCAGACAGCCACGATCACCACCAGCACGGCAATCAGCACGCTTACCAGCACCCAGATAGCCTGGCTGAAGGAGCTGTTGCTGTCTTCAACCGCAATCTGGTATAGCTTGTCGTTCTGCTGCAGGTAGCTCACATACTGCTTCTCAAAACCGTCCTGGTAGCTCTGGGTCGGTTGATCGAAGAAGGCATTGATTTTACCTGCACCCAGCAGCTGAATCAGCTCCGCCAGCGCACCGTGGTAAATGTCATAGTTACGTTTGATCTCCATCGCTTCAGCGTCGTTTTGACGCGGATCGCGCGGCAGGGCTTCGTAGGCAGCCCAGTTTTTTTCCGCCTGTTTCAGAGACGCAGATGCAATTTGCATCAAATCGTTAACGGTCGCGCCGCTGCCGATATTGCTCTGATCCATCATATAGCGGATACCCGCACGGTTCAGGGTATTACGGGTTTGCAGCAACGCTACCCAGCTGGCGTTCAGCGTGGACTGTTGCTGACGAATGGTTTGCAGAACAGTGAAATTCTCTTTGTCATGCTTAAGGGCATTGAAGAAAAGACCACCGGATGTGAGTTGTAAAAGGCCAAATATCGCTAAAACCAGCATTAAACTGGTGACAATCTTGATACGGTTTAACATGTTTTCTCTTTCCTCAGACAGATACAGAATTTTCGGCCTGGAAAGAGAAAACTTTACGAAAATCATCCTGGAATTTGGGGTTTTTACTCTTCTTCCCGCGCTGCGTTATGCCGGTTTCCGAGCGCAATAAACTCTTCCAGCAGCGCGGTCAGCTGTTTCATCTTCTCCGGGGTATATTCCGCCTCAATCTGCTGATACGCCTCTTCCACCTGTGCCTGGGCGTGCTCATACAGCGCAATGCCCTCTTTGGTGAGCGACACGTACAGCTTGCGCTGGTCGTTCACCGGCTTTAAGCGCAGCACCAGGCCGTCGCGCTCCATCCGCGTCAGAATGCCGGTCAGGCTCGGGCGCAAAATACAGGTACGAAACGCCAGATCGTGAAAATCCATCGACGGATGTTCAGCCAGCACGCGCACAATCCGCCACTGCTGCTCGGTCAGGTTATGGCGCTTCACAATCGGTCGGAAGTACGACATCGCCGCTTCCCGCGCCTGTAACAGCGCAATGGTTAATGAGTCATGCATAGCTCTCCCCTTCACATCATTAACAAGTAAACAATCACTAAAAGATGTTTTTATAAACAACGCGTTTTCTGTCAAAAAGTCTAACAGAAACCCGTCAATTTTATTAACACCATGATTTACTTCGAAATAATGATTGATATGTAAATTTATTGTTATTCATATCACAAATTCTTCACTTCTGATTGCGAAATAAACAGCAAAAGCTTAAAACCAGATCATTAACATATTAATGAAATCACCACCCGGACCACCGGGGTGAGGAGTATGTGAATGAAAGGTACTGTTTTTGCCGTGGCGCTGAACCATCAAAGCCAGCGTCAAGCCTGGCGTGAGGCGTTCGAAAAAGCCCCCTACAACACCCCGCCAAAAACGGCGGTGTGGTTCATCAAGCCACATAACACCGTGATTCGCACCGGCGAGCCGATCCCCTTCCCGCAGGGGGAAACGGTATTAAGCGGTGCGACGGTCGCACTGGTGGTGGGCAAAACCGCCAGCAGGGTGCGCGTCGAGAATGCCGCGGAGTACATCGCAGGATATGCGCTGGCCAACGAGGTGAGCCTGCCGGAAGAGAGCTTCTACCGCCCGGCCATCAAGGCCAAATGCCGCGACGGATTCTGCCCGCTCGGCGAGCTGGCCGCCGTTGATAACGTGGATAACCTGACCATCATCACCGAGATCAACTGTCGCGAAGCGGACCACTGGAACACCGCCGATCTGCAGCGTAACGCCGCCGAACTGCTGAGTGCCCTGAGCGAGTTCGCCACCCTCAATCCGGGTGATGCCATTCTGCTCGGCACCCCACACTCCCGCGTCGCGCTGCAGCCGGGAGATCGCGTGCGCATTCTGGCGAAAGGATTTCCCCCGCTGGAAAACCCGGTGGTGGCTGAACGCGACGTGGCCATCGCTCACGGCGCGCATCCGCATCCCACGCTGTTTGCCCTCGGTCTGAACTACGCCGATCACGCCAGCGAGCTGGACTTCAAGCCGCCGACCGAGCCGCTGGTGTTTATCAAAGCGCCGAATACCTTTAACGGCGACAACCAGACCTCGGTACGCCCGAACAACGTTGAGTACATGCACTACGAGGCGGAGCTGGTGGTGGTTATCGGGAAAACCGCGCGCAAGGTCAGTGAAGCCGAGGCGATGGACTATGTCGCGGGGTATACGGTCTGCAACGACTACGCCATCCGCGACTACCTGGAAAACTACTACCGCCCGAATCTGCGGGTCAAAAGCCGCGACGGGCTGACGCCCATTTCCCCGAACATCGTGCCGAAAGCGGCCATTCCCGACCCGCACAACCTCACCCTGCGCACCTTCGTCAACGGCGAGCTGCGCCAGGAAGGGACCACGGCGGATCTGATCTTCAGCATCCCGTACCTGATTGCGTATCTGAGCGATTTTATGACCCTGCAGCCGGGCGACATGATTGCCACCGGCACGCCGAAAGGACTCTCCGACGTGGTGCCGGGCGATGAAGTGGTGGTGGAAGTGGAGGGCGTTGGACGCCTGGTGAACCGGATTGTGAATGAGGAGACGGCAAAATGAAAAAAATTAACCACTGGATCAACGGCAAAAACGTGGCGGGAAGCGACTACTTCCACACTACCAACCCGGCTTCCGGCGAGGTACTGGCAGAAGTGGCCTCCGGCGGTGAAGCCGAAGTCCATCAGGCCGTGGCGGCGGCAAAAGAGGCCTTCCCGAGATGGGCCAACCTGCCAATGAAAGAGCGCGCGCGCCTGATGCGTCGCCTGGGGGAGCTGATCGACCAGAACGTCCCGGAGATCGCCGCCATGGAGACCGCCGATACCGGCCTGCCGATCCACCAGACCAAAAACGTCCTCATTCCGCGCGCCTCGCACAACTTCGAATTCTTCGCCGAGGTGTGCCAGCAAATGAACGGCAAAACTTACCCGGTTGACGACAAGATGCTCAACTACACCCTGGTACAGCCGGTGGGCGTCTGCGCGCTGGTGTCGCCGTGGAACGTGCCGTTTATGACCGCCACCTGGAAGGTCGCCCCCTGCCTGGCGTTAGGCAATACCGCGGTGCTGAAGATGTCTGAACTCTCCCCGCTGACCGCCGATCGTCTGGGCGAGCTGGCGCTGGAGGCGGGCATTCCGGCGGGCGTGCTGAATGTGGTGCAGGGCTACGGCGCCACGGCGGGCGACGCGCTGGTGCGCCATCACGACGTGCGCGCCGTCTCCTTTACTGGCGGCACCGCCACCGGGCGCAACATCATGAAAAACGCCGGGCTGAAGAAGTACTCCATGGAGCTGGGCGGCAAATCCCCGGTGCTGATTTTTGAGGATGCCGACATCGAGCGCGCGCTGGACGCCGCCCTGTTCACCATCTTCTCCATCAACGGCGAGCGCTGCACCGCCGGCTCACGCATCTTCATCCAGCAGAGTATCTACCCGGAATTCGTGAAGCGTTTTGCCGAGCGCGCCAACCGCCTGCGCGTGGGCGACCCGACGGATCCGAACACCCAGATTGGCGCGCTGATCAGCAAGCCACACTGGGAAAAAGTCTCGGGCTATATCCGCCTTGGCATTGAGGAAGGCGCGACCCTGCTGGCGGGTGGTCCGGACAAGCCGACCGATCTGCCTGCGCACCTGAAGGGCGGCAACTTCCTGCGCCCGACCGTGCTGGCGGATGTCGATAACCGTATGCGCGTGGCGCAGGAAGAGATCTTCGGGCCGGTGGCCTGCCTGCTGCCGTTTAAAGATGAAGCGGAAGGCCTGCGTCTGGCCAACGACGTGGAGTACGGCCTGGCGTCATACATCTGGACCCAGGACGTCAGCAAAGTGCTGCGTCTGGCGCGCAACATCGAAGCCGGCATGGTGTTCGTGAATACCCAGAACGTGCGCGACCTGCGCCAGCCGTTTGGCGGCGTCAAGGCCTCCGGCACCGGGCGCGAAGGCGGCGAATACAGCTTTGAAGTGTTCGCGGAGATGAAGAACGTCTGCATCTCCATGGGCGACCATCCGATTCCAAAGTGGGGGATCTGAACATGGGTAAACTGGCGTTAGCAGCAAAAATCACCCACGTGCCGTCGATGTACCTCTCCGAGCTGCCGGGCAAAAACCACGGCTGCCGTCAGGCTGCCATCGACGGGCATAAAGAGATCAGCAAGCGCTGCCGCGAGCTGGGCGTGGACACTATCATCGTGTTTGACACCCACTGGCTGGTGAACAGCGCCTATCACATCAACTGTGCGGACCATTTCTCTGGCGTCTACACCAGCAACGAGCTGCCGCACTTTATCCGCGACATGACCTACGACTACGACGGCAACCCGGAACTTGGCCAGCTGATCGCCGACGAGGCGGTGAAGCTCGGCGTGCGCGCCAAAGCGCACAACATTCCGAGCCTCAAGCTGGAGTACGGTACGCTGGTGCCGATGCGCTACATGAACGCGGATAAGCACTTCAAAGTGGTCTCCATCTCGGCGTTCTGCACGGTTCACGACTTCGCCGACAGCCGCAGGCTGGGCGAGGCCATCGTCAGCGCCATCGAAAAATACGACGGTACCGTGGCGGTGCTCGCCAGCGGCTCGCTGTCGCACCGCTTTATTGACGACCAGCGCGCGGAGGAAGGGATGAACAGCTATACCCGCGAGTTCGACCGCCAGATGGACGAACGGGTGGTAAAGCTCTGGCGCGAGGGCCAGTTCAAAGAATTCTGCAGCATGCTGCCGGAGTACGCCGACTACTGCTACGGCGAGGGCAACATGCACGACACGGTGATGCTGCTGGGGATGCTCGGCTGGGACAAATACGACGGCAAGGTGGAGTTTCTCACCGAGCTGTTCGCCAGCTCCGGCACCGGCCAGGTTAACGCCGTTTTCCCCCTGCCCGCCTAAGGAGCCACCATGCCGCACTTTATTGCTGAATGCACCGACAACATCCGCGAGCAGGCCGACCTGCCGGGGCTGTTCGCCAAAGTCAACGAGGCGCTGGCCGCCACGGGCATCTTCCCGCTCGGCGGTATCCGCAGCCGCGCCCACTGGCTGGATACCTGGCAGATGGCCGACGGTAAACATGATTACGCCTTTGTCCATATGACGCTGAAGATAGGTGCCGGGCGCAGCCTGGAGAGCCGGGAAGAGGTGGGTGAAATGCTGTTTGCGCTGATCAAAACGCATTTTGCAGAGCTGATGGCGAGCCGCTATCTGGCGCTGTCGTTTGAGCTGGACGAACTGCACCCGACGCTCAATTACAAACAAAACAACGTGCACGCGTTGTTTAAATAGCGAGCGCACACCGCCCCGTACATCGTAGGCCGGGTAAGCGAAGCGCCACCCGGCAACAGCCGCATAAAGGATATCGCCATGCTCGACAAACACACCCACACCCTGATCGCCCATCGCCTGCATCAGGCGGAGCAGTCCCGGGAACAGATCCGCCAGATCTCCCTCGACTACCCGACGATCACCCTTGACGACGCCTACGCCGTTCAGCGCGAATGGGTCAGCCTGAAAATTGCCGAAGGCCGCGTGCTGAAGGGCCACAAGATCGGCCTCACCTCCAAAGCGATGCAGGCCAGCTCGCAGATTAGCGAACCGGACTACGGCGCACTGCTGGACGACATGTTCTTCCACGACGGCAGCGACATCCCCGTCGATCGGTTTATCGTCCCGCGCATCGAAGTGGAGCTGGCCTTCGTGCTGGCAAAACCGCTGCGCGGCCCGAACTGCACCCTCTTCGACGTCTACAACGCCACGGATTACGTCATCCCGGCGCTGGAGCTGATCGACGCCCGTTGCCACAACGTCGACCCGGAGACCCAGCGCCCGCGCAAGGTCTTCGACACCATCTCCGATAACGCCGCCAACGCGGGGGTGATCCTCGGCGGCCGCCCGATTAAGCCCGACGAGCTGGATCTGCGCTGGATCTCCGCCCTGCTTTACCGTAACGGCGTCATCGAAGAGACCGGCGTCGCCGCAGGCGTGCTTAACCACCCGGCCAACGGCGTGGCGTGGCTGGCAAACAAGCTCGCCCCGTATGACGTGCAGCTGGAGCCCGGGCAGATCATCCTCGGCGGCTCGTTTACCCGCCCGGTGACCGCCAGCCGAGGCGACACCTTCCACGTGGACTACGGCAACATGGGCGCCATCAGCTGCCGCTTTGTTTAGGAGAGAACGATGCAAAACGCATTCAAAGCGGCGCTGCAGGCAGGCCGCCCGCAAATTGGTTTATGGCTGGGGCTGACCAGCAGCTACAGCGCGGAGTTACTGGCTGGCGCCGGCTTCGACTGGCTGCTGATCGACGGCGAACATGCACCGAACAGCGTGCAGACCGTCTTAACCCAGCTGCAGGCCATCGCCCCTTATCCGAGCCAGCCGGTGGTCCGCCCGTCGTGGAACGATCCGGTGCAGATCAAACAGCTGCTGGATGTGGGGGCACAAACCCTGCTGGTGCCTATGGTGCAAAACGCCGACGAGGCCCGTCTGGCGGTACGCGCGACGCGCTATCCGCCCGCGGGCATTCGCGGGGTGGGCAGCGCTCTGGCGCGCGCCTCGCGCTGGAACCGCATTCCGGACTACCTGCAGCAGGCTAACGACGCCATGTGCGTGCTGGTGCAAATCGAAACCCGCGAAGCGCTGAAAAACCTGCCGCAGATCCTGGACGTGGACGGCGTCGACGGGGTGTTTATCGGCCCGGCGGATCTCAGCGCCGACATGGGTTTTGCCGGCAATCCACAGCACCCGGAAGTGCAGGCGGCCATCGAACAGGCGATCGCGCAGATCCTCAGCGCCGGTAAAGCCCCCGGCATTCTGATGGCCAACGAGGCGCTGGCAAAACGCTATCTCGATCTCGGCGCGCGGTTTGTTGCCGTCGGCGTTGACACCACCCTGCTCGCCCGCGGCGCGGAAGCGCTGGCGGCACGTTTTATCGAAAACCCGGTTACGTCAGTTAATAACAATAAATCCATCTACTAAACGTAAGATCTGGAGCGCATCATGACGACCTCTACCCTGCAAAATAATCACGCTGTTGAACAGCGCGCCATTAACAAACTGTTCCGGCGTTTGATCGTCTTTCTCTTTATCCTGTTTGTCTTCTCGTTTCTCGATCGCATCAACATCGGCTTTGCCGGGCTGACGATGGGTAAAGATCTGGGCCTGACCTCCACCATGTTTGGCCTGGCCGCGACGCTGTTTTACGTCACCTACGTGCTGTGCGGCATCCCGAGCAACATCATGCTGGCAAAGATCGGCGCACGTCGCTGGATCGCCGGGATCATGGTGGTATGGGGGATCGCCTCCACCTGCACCATGTTCGCCACCAGCCCGGAAACGCTCTACGTGCTGCGCATGCTGGTGGGCATTGCCGAAGCCGGTTTCCTGCCGGGGATCCTGGTCTATCTCACCTGGTGGTTCCCGGCGTATCACCGCGCCCGCGCCAACGCGCTGTTTATGATCGCCATGCCGGTGACCATGATGCTCGGCTCGATCCTCTCCGGCTACATTCTGGCGATGGACGGGCTGTGGAACCTGAAAGGCTGGCAGTGGTTATTCCTGCTGGAGGGGCTGCCGTCCGTAGTGCTCGGCGTGGTGACCTGGTTTTACCTCAACGACACGCCGGATCAGGCCAGCTGGCTGGATGATGACGAGAAACGGGCGCTGAAAACGATGATCGCCCGCGAGCAGGAGGTCGCCATTGCCCGGCCCGTCAAGCCGAAATCAACGCTGCGCGAGGTGCTGACCCCGGCAGTGCTACTCTACACGCTGGCCTACTTCTGCCTGACCAATACGCTGAGCGCGATCAACATCTGGACGCCGCAGATCCTGCAAAGCTTCAACACGGGCAGCAGCAACATCGTGATTGGCCTGCTGGCGGCGATCCCGCAATTTTGTACCATCCTCGGGATGATCTGGTGGAGCCGCCGCTCAGACAGGCTGAAAGAGCGAAAAAAGCACACCATCCTGCCGTACCTGTTCGCCGCGGCGGGATGGATGCTGGCCTCGGCCACCGATCACAGCCTGATCCAGCTGCTTGGCATCATCATGGCCTCAACCGGATCGTTTACCGCCATGGCGATATTCTGGACCACGCCGGATCGGGTCATTAGCCTGCAGTCCCGCGCGGTGGCGCTGGCGGTGATCAACGCCATCGGCAACGTCGGTTCTGCCGTCAGCCCGCTGCTGATTGGCATCCTGCGCGACGCCACCGGCAGCTTCAGCTCCGGGCTGTGGTTTGTCGCCGGGCTGCTGGTGGTCGGCGCGCTGGTGCTGACGCGCATCCCGATGACGCAGCGCGAAAGCCTGGCGCGCGAGCCGGGCATCGCGGCGCAGAAGATCCACTAGGGAGCGGGTATGTGCCAGAGCCCCATTACCAATATCGACATCAGCAAGGAGTACGACGAAAGTCTGGGCACCGACGATGTGCACTACCAGTCTTTCGCCCGCATGGCGGCCTTTTTTGGCCGCGACATGCAGGCGCATCGTCACGACCAGTACTTTCAGATGCACTTTCTCGATACCGGACAGATTGAGCTGCAGCTCGACGATCACCGCTATTCGGTGCAGGCCCCGTTGTTCGTCCTCACACCGCCGTCGGTGCCGCACGCGTTTATCACCGAATCCGACAGCGACGGTCACGTCCTGACGGTGCGCGAGGATCTGATCTGGCCGCTGCTGGAAGTGCTCTACCCCGGCACGCGGGAGGCGTTTGGCCTGCCGGGGATCTGCCTCTCGCTGGCGGATAAGCCGGACGAGCTGGCGGCACTCAGGCACTACTGGCAGCTGATTGCCCGGGAATCCACGGAACAGCTGCCCGGTCGTGAGCATACCCTGGTCCTGCTGGCGCAGGCGGTTTTCACCCTGCTGCTGCGCAACGCGAAGCTCGACGACCACGCGTCAGGCGGCATGCGCGGCGAGTTAAAGCTGTTCCAGCGCTTTACCCAGCTAATTGATGCCCACTACCACCAGCACTGGACGGTGCCGGAATATGCCAGCGAGCTGCACCTGACCGAATCCCGCCTGACCGATATCTGCCGCCGCTTCGCCAACCGTCCGCCGAAGCGGCTGATCTTCGACCGGCAGCTGCGCGAAGCCAGGCGGCTGCTGCTCTTCTCCGACAGCGCGGTCAGCGAGATTGCCTGGCAGCTGGGGTTTAAGGATCCGGCCTATTTTGCCCGCTTTTTTAACCGCTTAGTGGGGTGCTCGCCAAGCGCGTACCGGGCGCAGAAAGTACCGGTTTCCCCTCACCCCGGCCCTCTCCCCATAGGGGAGAGGGTGTAATTGTTCCCTCTTCCCTATGGGGAGAGGGTTAGGGTGAGGGGACAACGATCACAAATCCCTTCTCCACCCGAAAAGTACCTGCCGTTGTCCCAAACGTCCCTTCACCTCCCGCCCCTCTCAGGCTTCAATTAAACAACAAAAACAAAACATAAATTTAACAATCCGATTCCGATACGAGGTCCCTATGAAGCCTGAAGAGTTCCGCGCTGACGCCAAACGCCCGTTAACCGGTGAAGAGTATTTAAAAAGCCTGCAGGACGGGCGCGAGATTTACATCTACGGCGAGCGCGTCAAAGACGTCACCACCCATCCGGCGTTTCGCAATGCGGCGGCGTCCATCGCGCAAATGTACGACGCGCTGCACAAGCCGGAGATGCAGGACACGCTGTGCTGGGGCACCGACACCGGCAGCGGCGGCTACACCCATAAATTCTTCCGCGTGGCAAAAAGCGCCGACGATCTGCGCCAGCAGCGCGACGCCATTGCCGAGTGGTCACGCCTGAGCTACGGCTGGATGGGCCGCACGCCGGACTACAAGGCCGCGTTCGGCTGCGCCCTTGGCGCCAACCCAACCTTCTATGGCCAGTTCGAGCAGAACGCCCGCAACTGGTATACCCGCATTCAGGAAAGCGGCCTGTACTTCAACCACGCCATCGTTAATCCGCCCATCGACCGCCATAAGCCTGCGGACGAGGTGAAAGACGTCTACATCAAGCTGGAGAAAGAGACCGATGCCGGGATCATCGTCAGCGGGGCGAAAGTGGTGGCCACCAACTCGGCGCTGACCCACTACAACATGATCGGCTTTGGCTCCGCGCAGGTGATGGGGGAAAACCCGGACTTCGCGCTGATGTTCGTCGCGCCGATGGATGCCGAGGGCGTGAAGCTGATCTCCCGCGCCTCTTACGAGATGGTGGCAGGCGCAACCGGCTCGCCGTATGACTACCCGCTCTCCAGCCGCTTCGACGAGAACGACGCGATCCTGGTGATGGATCACGTGCTGATCCCATGGGAAAACGTGCTGATCTACCGCGATTTCGACCGCTGCCGTCGCTGGACGATGGAGGGCGGCTTTGCCCGCATGTACCCGCTGCAGGCCTGCGTGCGTCTGGCGGTAAAACTCGACTTCATCACCGCCCTGCTGAAGAAATCCCTGGAGTGCACCGGTACCCTGGAGTTCCGCGGCGTACAGGCGGATCTCGGCGAAGTGGTGGCCTGGCGCAACATGTTCTGGGCGCTGAGCGACTCCATGTGTTCCGAAGCCACCCCGTGGGTCAACGGCGCGTATCTGCCGGATCACGCCGCGCTGCAAACTTACCGCGTGATGGCGCCGATGGCCTACGCGAAGATCAAGAACATCATCGAGCGTAACGTGACGTCCGGGCTGATCTACCTGCCGTCCAGCGCGCGGGATCTGAACAATCCGCAGATCGACCAGTACCTGGCGAAATACGTGCGCGGCTCTAACGGCATGGATCACGTCGAACGCATCAAGATTTTGAAGCTGATGTGGGATGCCATCGGCAGCGAGTTTGGCGGCCGTCACGAGCTGTATGAGATCAACTACTCCGGTAGCCAGGATGAAATCCGCCTGCAGTGTCTGCGCCAGGCGCAGAGCTCCGGCAACATGGACAAGATGATGGCGATGGTCGACCGCTGCATGTCCGAATACGACCAACACGGCTGGACGGTGCCGCACCTGCACAACAACAGCGATATCAACATGCTGGATAAGCTGCTGAAATAATGCAGCGGGAGGTTATCATGCAATCAGAACAACGCCTGCGTTTTCGCGACGCCATGGCCAGCCTGTCGGCCGCGGTTAATGTGGTGACCACCGAGGGTGAGGCAGGCCGCTGCGGCATTACCGCCACCGCCGTCTGCTCGGTCACGGACACCCCGCCGTCGGTGATGGTGTGCATCAACGCCAACAGCGCCATGAATCCGGTATTTCAGGGTAACGGTAGGCTGTGCGTTAACGTGCTGAACCATGAGCAGGAGATCATGGCTCGCCATTTCGCCGGGATGACCGGTATGGCGATGGAGGAGCGCTTTGCCCTCTCCTGCTGGCAAAAAGGCCCGCTGGCGCAGCCGGTGCTGAAGGGCGCGCTGGCAAGCCTGGAAGGCGAGATTAGCCAGGTGCAAACCATCGGCACGCATCTTGTTTATCTTGTTGAAATTAAAAACATCATTCTGAGTGACGCGGGACACGGCCTGATCTACTTCAGACGCCGTTTCCACCCGGTCATGCTGGAGACGGAAGTCGCCGTGTAATCCCCTTCGCGCTGGCCTTTTCTCCGGCCAGCGCCGCTTTCTACAAAAACTCCTAAGGTTTCCGCTAAATCACGCCGTTATATAACCATAAGATAAATTTTCTGTGCCTGAATACTGACACCGCGTGTCAGTGCACCCGCATCATTCAGCGCATACCTCAATATACAGGAAGACCTTATGGCTAAAACGACGCGGAGCCGCTCGGCTGAACGTCTGGTCGATATTCTCCTTGAGCTACATTTAAACGGTGTGGTAAATCGCAGTGCGCTAATGGAGAAATTTAATATTACCGAACGTACCGTCTACCGGGATTTAAATGCCCTTTCTCCGATTGTAGAACATACCGGTAATGGGCTATATCGACTGATCCACTCCGCACAATCGCCCGGCGGGCAAGGCTTACACCACACCCTTGCTAACTTCCTGAATGCTGACAGCTTTTTCCCTGACAGAAATACGGAGTTCTGGCAGAAGCTGGAAACGCGCGTCGACGAAAACCATATTCTTATTCTTGCAAATGAAGCCGAACACACGGTACAACGCGATATTCGCCGCCATTTAACGAAAATCGAGAAATCGATTAAAAACCATAATGTTTGCCAGATAGTTTATAAGGGTAAAACCCGGCTGATTAATCCCTATAAACTCATTAACAAAAAAAATATATGGTATTTACAGGCTACCGAAAATAGCCACCTGAAATCCTTCTCGTTGAGCCAGATTAGCTGGTTTGATATTCAGAAAACGACATTCACCCCGGAAGAAAATGTCCTTGAGCTGCTGGAGAAAAGCCTCGACCCCTGGGTATCTGAAGATACTTTCGCAGTGAAAATATTTATCAAAGATAATATTTCACATTACTTCCTGCGCCGGGATCTTCTCCCGGAACAGGAACTGCTGGAGGAGCAGCAGGACGGCGTCACGCTGCGCTGTCAGGCGGCGCACGAGAACCAGATCCTGCCGCTGCTGTTCTACTGGCTGCCGAATATTCAGATCCTGGAACCGAACTGGCTGAAGGAAAAACTGCTCAGAACGCTGGAGGGCTACCTGGCCGTGGAGCGTAACCCAAATAATCAAGTGATCTCAATCACATAATTTCGCCCACTGGCGGCGAGCTGGAACCGCTCGCCGCCCTCTTTGACCGCTCACCCGGCACTTTCTACCACTCATTCACTTACCCTCCCTTACGCGCGCGACGTTCTGGCACGATCGCTCCAGTATTAATCACCACCTCCTCACAACGAACCCTGACCCTTTTTTCGTTACATAAAAAACCAGGTCTTACTATGGATACTAAAAAACTACTGAAGCACGTGCCCTGGGCCTTACTCGGGATCCTCGGCGCTTTTTGTCTGGCGGTTGTCGCACTACGCCGGGGCGAACACGTAAGCGCCCTGTGGATCGTGGTCGCGTCGGTTTCCGTCTATCTTGTGGCTTATCGCTACTACAGCTTGTACATCGCGCAGAAGGTCATGAAGCTCGACCCGACGCGTGCCACCCCGGCGGTCATTAACAATGACGGCCTGAACTACGTACCCACCAACCGCTACGTGCTGTTTGGTCACCACTTTGCCGCTATCGCCGGTGCTGGCCCTCTGGTAGGCCCGGTGCTGGCCGCGCAGATGGGCTACCTGCCGGGCACCCTGTGGCTGCTCGCTGGCGTGGTGCTGGCCGGTGCGGTGCAGGACTTTATGGTGCTGTTTATCTCTTCCCGCCGTAACGGCGCCTCTCTGGGTGAGATGGTCAAAGAAGAGATGGGCCGCGTACCGGGGACTATCGCCCTGTTCGGCTGCTTCCTGATTATGATCATCATCCTTGCGGTGCTGGCGTTAATCGTGGTGAAAGCGCTGGCCGAAAGTCCGTGGGGGGTCTTCACCGTCTGCTCAACCGTGCCGATTGCGCTGTTCATGGGGATCTACATGCGCTTTATCCGTCCGGGCCGCGTGGGTGAAGTGTCGGTCATTGGTATTGTGCTGCTGGTCGCCTCCATCTACTTCGGCGGCGTAATTGCGCACGACCCTTACTGGGGCCCGGCGCTGACCTTCAAAGACACGACGATTACCTTCGCGCTGATTGGCTATGCGTTTATCTCCGCGCTGCTGCCGGTCTGGCTGATTCTGGCCCCGCGTGACTACCTGGCCACCTTCCTGAAAATCGGCGTGATCGTCGGTCTGGCAATCGGCATCGTGCTGATTAACCCGGATCTGAAAATGCCGGCAGTGACGCAGTACATCGACGGTACCGGTCCGCTGTGGAAAGGCGCCCTGTTCCCGTTCCTGTTCATCACCATCGCCTGTGGTGCGGTCTCTGGCTTCCACGCCCTGATCTCATCCGGTACCACGCCTAAGCTGCTGGCGAACGAGAAAGACGCGCGTCTGATCGGCTACGGTGCCATGCTGATGGAGTCTTTCGTGGCGATCATGGCGCTGGTTGCCGCGTCCATCATCGAACCGGGTCTCTACTTCGCAATGAACACCCCGCCGGCGGGTCTGGGCATCACTATGCCAAACCTGCACGAGATGGGCGGTGACAACGCGGCGCTGATCATGGCGCAGCTGAAAGACGCCAGCGCACACGCGGCGGCGACCGTCAGCTCCTGGGGCTTTGTGATTTCGCCTGAGCAGATCATGCAGACCGCGAAAGACATCGGCGAACCGTCCGTGCTGAACCGCGCCGGTGGCGCACCAACGCTGGCAGTGGGGATCGCACACGTGTTCCACAAAGTGCTGCCGTGGGCGGACATGGGCTTCTGGTACCACTTCGGTATTCTGTTCGAAGCGCTGTTCATCCTGACCGCGCTGGACGCCGGTACCCGTGCGGGTCGCTTTATGCTGCAGGACCTGCTGGGTAACTTCGTGCCGTTCCTGAAGAAAACCGACTCTCTGGTGGCGGGCATTCTCGGTACCGCGGGCTGCGTCGGCCTGTGGGGCTACCTGCTGTACCAGGGCGTTGTCGACCCGCTCGGCGGCGTGAAGAGCCTGTGGCCGCTGTTCGGTATCTCTAACCAGATGCTGGCCGCCGTGGCGCTGGTACTCGGCACCGTGGTGCTGGTGAAGATGAAGCGCACCAAATACATCTGGGTCACCGTGGTGCCCGCGCTGTGGCTGCTGCTCTGCACCACCTGGGCGCTTGGCCTGAAGCTGTTCAGCGCCAACCCGCAGCTGGAAGGTTTCTTCTTCATGGCCAACCAGTACAAAGAGAAGATTGCCGCAGGCGGCGCGGATCTGACCGCGCAGCAGATTGCCAACATGAACCATATCGTGGTGAACAACTACACCAACGCGGGTCTGAGCATTCTGTTCCTGGTGGTGGTGTACAGCATCATCTTCTATGGCATCAAAACCTGGCTGAAGGTGCGTAACGCTGAAGGTCGTACGGATAAAGAAACCCCGTACGTGCCGGTGCCGGAAGGCGGCGTGAAGACCTCTTCACACCATTAATCCAGCCTGTAACCGTAGGCCCGGTAAGCGTAGCTCCACCGGGCTTTTTCTATCTGGAACCCACAATGTTTGGTAACTTAGGCGAAGCAAAAAAATACCTCGGTCAGGCGGCAAAAATGCTGATTGGTATTCCAGACTATGACAACTACGTTGAGCATATGAAGACCAACCATCCGGATAAGCCGTACATGACCTACACTGAATTCTTCCGCGAGCGGCAGGAAGCGCGCTACGGCGGAAGTGGAGAAGGCGGCGTACGCTGCTGCTAAAGGAGAGACCATGACCCCGATTGCCGTCACCCTGTTGACCGGTTTCCTCGGCGCCGGTAAAACCACCCTGCTGCGCCACATTCTGAACGAGCAGCATGGCTTCAAAATCGCCGTCATCGAAAACGAGTTCGGCGAAGTCTCCGTTGATGACCAGCTGATTGGCGATCGCGCCACCCAGATCAAAACCCTGACCAACGGCTGTATCTGCTGCACCCGCTCTAACGAGCTGGAAGACGCCCTGCTGGATCTGCTCGACAGCCGCGATCGCGGGGAAATCGACTTCGACCGTCTGGTGATCGAGTGCACCGGCATGGCCGACCCGGGCCCGATTATTCAGACTTTTTTCTCCCACGACATTCTGTGCCAGCGCTACCTGCTGGACGGCGTCATTGCCCTGGTCGATGCGGTCCACGCCGACGATCAGATGAACCAGTTCACCATCGCCCAGTCTCAGGTGGGCTATGCCGACCGCATTCTGCTGACCAAAACCGACGTGGCCGGTGACAGCGAAAAACTGCGCGAACGCCTGGCGCGCATCAACTCCCGCGCGCCGGTTTACACCGTGACGCACGGCGATATTGATCTGTCTCTGCTGTTCAACACCAACGGCTTTATGCTGGAGGAGAACGTCACCGCGAAACCGCGCTTCCACTTTATGAGCGATAAGCAAAACGATGTGGCATCGATTGTGGTGGAGCTGGACTACCCGGTGGACATCAGCGAGGTCTCCCGCGTCATGGAGAACCTGCTGCTGTCATTTGCCGACAAGCTGCTGCGCTACAAGGGGATGCTGTGGATTGACGGCGAGCCGAACCGCCTGCTGTTCCAGGGCGTACAGCGCCTGTACAGCGCCGACTGGGACAGACCGTGGGGCGACGAAGCGCCGCACAGCGTGATGGTGTTTATCGGTATACAGCTGCCGGAAGAGGAGATTCGGGCGGCGTTTGCGGGTCTGAAGAAATAGCCTCCCCGCTTAACTATGCGCTCCGAACAATCCCCTCTCCCCTGTGGGGAGAGGGTTAGGGTGAGGGGTAAGCGGGAAACTTATTTCACCGCCTCCGGCAGCGTCACAATCCACAGCTCGCTGTCGGACTCCGGCTTCTTCAGCGGCTTCACGCTGAGCGTGGTTTCAACCGGTTTATCATCAAGCGTCAGCTTGCCTTCCGCGTTCACCCGATAATCCTTGAGCTTCTTGCCCTCGACCGGGTTTTGCATCGCCACCTTCACGCCAAAGTCATTATCGTTCGCCACCGCCAACGTTTTGCTGTCGATCAGCGCCAGCCCTTCAGCCTTTTCCTGCTGCCAGCCAAGGGCGCGCAAATCGACAACCTGGGTTTTCGCCGCAAGGGTAATGCCGCGCTGCGCCAGGGTTTTCTCATCATCAAACTCCGGGTACTCGCCCGGCTTGTCGAAGGCGGCCAGATCGCTCGCCTTGCTGAGATCCACCTTGTAAATCAGGTTACGCATCCCGTCGTTTTTATCACTGCCCTGCTCAATCAGCAGGATGTGCTGGTTATCGAGCGCCACAATGTCGCCGATTTTGGCGTCGTTGTTTTTGTCGTAGGCCGCGCTGTCGATGGGGTAGCCGTACATCGCGGTTTTGCCGGTCGCCGGGTCGAAGCTCACCAGACGTGTAAACAGCGCCTGCTTTTTGCTCTTACCGTCGATATCCAGCGTACTTTGTACGGCGGCGATAATCCGCCCGTCCGGCATCCGGGTCAGGCCTTCAAATCCCCGGTTCGGCTGGCGCCATTTAATGATGTTTGGCAGACCGCCGGCGATAGATTTCTCCCCTTCCGCCGCCTGCGGCCCGTGGATCGCCAGGATCTTCCCTTTGCTGTCGACGTTAATCAGGAACGGGCCATACTCATCGCACAGCCAGTAGCCGCCTTTGCCGTCCGGCGTGATACCTTCCGTATCCAGCCCGCGGTTGTCACCCTTGAGAGTCTTTAACGTGTCGCTGAATGCCACTTCATTGGTGGAGCCAATCACGCCGCTTTGTAGCGGCAGACCGTTAATCTCGCCTTTATCATCATGCAGCGGGCGGGCATCAACAGCCTCCGCTTTGCCGTTCTGGACGCGAATGGTCATCAGCAGCGGCGCGAAATCCGGCGTGACAAATATTTTGGCTTCGTTTTTACCCATTTTTGGCGCATCAGCGTTGGGACCGCGATCGGTCACGGTCGCAAACGTCAGGGCATCGCCCTGCCTGCCCGTAAACAGCAGGCCAGAACCAATCCCCACCGGGAGCCCGTTCGGGAATGCATCGGCAAACGCGCCGCTGTATTTCACATGTGAGCCGTCAGGGAAGCTGACGACGTAGCGCTCAGCGGTAGGCTGTGCCGCCAGGCCAGAGAAAGAGAGCGCACAACCGATAAGTGCAGGAATAATTTTTCTTTTCATATTGTTAGTGTCCAGTGAGTGAAGCCAACAACGTAAAGAATAAACGTGTCAGAAAAATGACATGGAAAGGCAACCGGCCTGCGCGAGGGAATGTATATTCATCGCCCGGAAATGTAAGGTTGTGTTGTATTATGTTACATCAGAAATACTTCTGGAAATTATTAGAAACTCCATTAATTCACCTCTCATCACTTTCCCTTCCTCGTTCAGTTTGTGTTTAGTCAAAAAATTAAACGGTTCCTAAATGCCTTAACATCACGCGTTGACACCCTGACAACCAAACATCGATGCAACATTTCAAACAAAAAAATTAACAACCTCAGCATAAAAAATCGGCCCTCGTCACATTTGCAGTCATAAACGTCACTTGTTAAGGTGCGCCCAGATTAATTTAATGACGAGGCATAAAACATGAAAAAACTGAATATCCTTCTTCTTTCTGCGCTGGCTGCCGTATCAGGTTCCGCACTGGCAATGGGCGGCACCGTTGAGCAGGGTAAAAACTTTACTAACCTCAATCTGGAAATGGGTAAATCCTCCTCCGGTGTTTATCTGGAAAGTAACTGGCTCAAAAACACCGATGACGGTACCCAGACCGGCGGCGTTGGCGCAGGCTACAACCTGGAAGTGGGACCGGTGATGCTGAATGCGGGCGCCAAGGCAATTTACCTCGGCCCGAAAAAAGGCGATAACGGTGTGGCCTTCCCGATTGGCGGCGGCGTAAACGTTGCGCTGACCGACAGCATCCACGTGTATGGTGAAGGCTATGCGGCTCCAGAAGGGCTGAACAACAGCGTGAAAAACTACGTCGAAGCCAACGGCGGCGTAAGCTGGACGCCGATCACGCCAGTGACTCTGAAAGTGGGTTACCGCCACGTGAGCGTTGATGGTAAAGACGGTCGTCCTGGCCACACGCTGATTGACGGCGCCTACGTGGGTGGTGGAGTCACCTTCTAAGCCTGCGAAGAGACAAAAAAAACCTGCCATCTGGCAGGTTTTTGACCTCTTACTTACGCACCACCACCAGCTTCTGGTTCACAAACTCTTTGATCCCCAGATCCGACAGCTCGCGCCCATAGCCTGAACGCTTCACGCCGCCGAACGGCAGCTCTGGCGCGGTGTCGGTGAGCCAGTTGATGTACACCATTCCGGTCTCAATCCGCGACGCCATGTTCTTCGCGCGCTCAATATCACGGCTGAACACCGCGCCGCCCAGGCCATAGTGGGAGTCGTTCGCCAGCGCGACCGCCTCGTCATCGTTTTTCACCACATACATCTGCGCCACCGGGCCGAAGAACTCCTCGAAGTACGCGGGGTTATCGCGCGAGATATTCGTCAGGATCGTCGGTTCGAAGAAGCACCCCTCACGCTGCACCGGCTTGCCGCCGTAGTGTAATGTGGCACCGTTTTTCACCGCCTCGTTAACCTGTCTGGTCAGCGTTTCGAGCGAATCTTGAGACGACAACGGGCCCAGCGTGGTGCTTTCGTCCAGCGGATCGCCAATCTTCACCTGCTTAAATGCCTCAGTGAATTTGCTCAGGAAGACATCTGCAATTTTCTCGTGCAGGATAAAGCGCTTCGCCGCGGTACAGACCTGCCCGGCGTTGTTGAGCCGCGCATTCACACCGATCTTCACGGCTTTGTCCAGGTCCGCATCATCGAGCACCACGAAGACATCGTTGCCGCCCAGCTCAAGGGTGGATTTCTTGATGTGCTTCGCCGCCTGCGCGGCCACCACGCTGCCGGCTTTTTCGGAACCAGTTAGCGCCGCGCCCTGCACGCGATCGTCGGCGATGATGTTCGCCACCTGATCGGAAGTGATAAACAGGTTGGTCCATGCCCCTTCCGGCGCGCCCGCCTCGCGCACCAGGTGGGCAAAGGCCTCGGCACAGTGCGGCACGATGCTGGCGTGCTTAGCCAGCACAGGGTTACCCGCCGCCAGGTTTGGCGCCAGAACGCGCATCAGCTGGTAGTACGGGAAGTTCCACGGCTCAACGGCCATCAGCACGCCGACAGGGTGATGCTCCACCCACGCTTCCCCAAGCTCAGAATCGTACTTCACCGGGGCCAGGAACTGCTTTGCATTGTCGGCGTAATAGCGGGCAATCTGCGCGCACAACTTCACCTCACCGCGACTCTGTGCGATGAGCTTACCCATCTCCTGGCTGGCGATTTTCGCCAGCTCCTCGGTGCGCTCGTCGATCAGGTCAGCAAGCTTATGCAGCACCGGCAGGCGCTGGCTGATGTCGCCTTTCGCCCATTCTGAATGGTACAGCGCATCGGCCGCCTTCAGCGCCGCTTCAATATCCGCATCGGTATGGGAGGGGTATTCTTTGATGAGCTGGTTAGTGGCAGGATTTACTGTCTGATAAGCCATGTCGAATCTCCTTGTTTTACCGCTTAGGGTATTAAGGGTAGTCAACATGACTGCCTCTGAAGGTAAAGTTCGGTATATCCGGAGGGTTCTTAATGAAGCGCTGCCCGATGGTTGGTGGCCATGGTATAAAACCTCCAGAAGGAGCGCCTATGACCGATACCCGACACATCCGCCAGACTTTTCACCGCGTCTCAGGCCTTGAGCGGCGCAGCACGTGGCAGAGCACGCAGGCGTACAAACGTCACTGTCACCCTCAGCTCTCCATCGGCGCGATTGTGGAAGGCCAGACCTGCTGCGTGTGTCATGGCAAAGAGTACATTCTTCACCCCGGGGAGCTCATTGTGATCCCGGCCTCTGCGCCGCACAGCTGCAATCCCGTCGCCGGCAAGCCGCGCAGCTATCACATGCTGTATATCGACACCGATCTTCCCGTGGCATTTCAGGTCATTCGCAACCCTGCGCTCTTTAAGCACTACCTTGCTATTGTGGAGACGATGTCTCCTGCCGCCGTGGAGACGCTGCTTTCTGCCCTTCCCCGCAGTGCGGATAACGCAGATACGCTTCGCTCAACCAGCCAGCAGGTTCAGCAGGCGTTTCTTGCTAACCTGGCCGCACCGCCTTCGCTTGATGAACTCGCCCGACGATTTTCGCTGCGCAAGGAGACGCTGATCCGCACCTTCAGGCAGGACACCGGCCTGACGCCGGGCAGCTTCCTCAATATCTCCCGGGTGGAGTACGCCAAAGCGCGGCTGCGCGCCGGGGATAATATTGCTGATGTCGGCTACCAGAGCGGGTTTGCCGATCAGAGCCATTTTCACAAGACCTTTGTCAGCTATACCGCCGCCACGCCGCGCCAGTACGCCACGGGCCGATCAATATCCGACAATAAATAGGTTCTGCCGCGCCGTACTCTAACCTCAGATTGTTAACTGAGGTCGCTATGGAACTGTTATTCCCTTCCGCTTTTCTCGCCCTGGCGCTGGCGCACTTTGTTGCCCTGCTAAGCCCGGGCCCGGATTTCTTTCTGCTGGTAGGCTACGCCGCGCGCTATCGGGTGCGCGGCAGCGCTGGACTGTGCTTCGGCATCGCCGCAGGCAACGGGGTGTACATCCTGCTGGTGATTATCGGCTGGAGCGCGCTGCGCCAGTTTGCGTGGCTGTTTACGTTTATCGAGCTTTGCGGGGCGCTGTACCTGCTGTGGGCAGGTTCGCATCTGGTGCGCAGCCGCCCTCAAGTGCTGGCGCTGAATGAAACCCATCAGCGCTTCCCGTCGCTGCGCAAGCAGGTCCTGCTGGGGCTTGGCTCGGCGCTGCTTAACCCGAAGAATGCGCTGTTCTATCTGGCATTGATGACGGCGTTGCTGGGGCCGGACGTCACGCTGCTTCAGCAGTCGACCTGCGGTCTATGGATGGTGCTGGTGGTGCTGGTATGGGATCTGGCGCTGGTGTCGCTGATGGGGTTGCCCGCGGTGCAACAGAGGCTTAGCCGTTCGCTCTGGTGGATTGAGCGCACGGCAGGGATGGTGCTGATGGGGTTTGGGGGATGGGTGCTGTGGCGGCTGCTGGAAAATGTACTCTGACATAGCAGGCAGCGCTAAAGCTGCCATTTACCTATTTTTTACTTTGGTCGCGCAGCATCGCTTCGCGCAAAATAGCGTTAAGCCTTGTCTGATAACCTTTTCCAGGCCGTTTCAGCCACTCCATCACGTCGGCGTCTATACGTACAGATGCCTGAGTTTTGAGTGGTCGAAAGAACTTCCCTCGCACAGCCGCCGCCCACTGTTCATCATCCGTGGCAGGAATATCGCTGTAATCAATCTCTGCTTCTGGTCTTTCAGCTAATGCTTTGAGCTCAGCCTCACGACGAGCGCTTACGTCGGGCGCAGTACCGCGTTTATGTTTAACGATGCTCATAACGGCTCCTCTCTTTACGGTCCGCCTTTCGTGCGCTAATGATACGGATGACTTCGTCACCACTTTCAAAACGTACCGTGTGTGCGACCATAATGACAATTAGACCATGTACAAGGCCAATGGTCTGCCAACGGAACTCTCCATTTTCATGACGATCCTGCAAAGATAAATGATAAGGATCGTCAAACACCAGAACAGCCTCTTCAAAGCGGATCCCATGCTTAATGAGATTGCTTTTCGCTTTGTTGGTATCCCATTCAAACTCCGTTGGCATAGTGTACCCTTCCTTTATTGTATCTACAAAAAAGCATATACAAAACGTTCATAAATTGAACCGGTCGACATCATTCAATTTCACTTTCTGAAGGCGCATTCCAGAAACTGAAACGCGAAAGTCCTCCTCCTGCTTTGCACTTTCCTCCCGTCTCCCTCTATCCTTAACCCATGGAAAAAATAGCTGAACTCAAACGCGCCAAGCTGCTGGCGCTGTCGCTGCTGCTGGTTGCCGCCGCGGCGTTTATCACCACCCTGTTCCTGCCGCAGACCTTCTGGGTGCGCGGCGTAAAGGCCATTGCCGAGGCGGCGATGGTCGGCGCGCTGGCAGACTGGTTTGCCGTGGTCGCACTGTTCCGCCGGGTGCCCATTCCGTTTATTTCGCGCCATACGGCAATCATCCCGCGCAATAAAGACCGGATCGGCGACAATCTTGGCCAGTTCGTGCAGGAGAAGTTTCTGGATACCCAGTCGCTGGTGGCGTTGATCCGCCGTTATGAACCCGCACAGATGATCGGTGCCTGGTTCAGCAAGCCCGACAACGCCCAGCGCGTCGGGCTGCATCTGATGCAGGTGATGAGCGGTTTTCTTGAACTGACTGATGATGGACGCATCCAGCGCCTGCTCAAACGCGCGGTGCATAAGGCCATCGACAAGGTCGACTTCACCGAAACCAGCGCCGTGATGCTGGAGAGCATGACCAAAAACAACCGTCACCAGGTGCTGCTGGACGCCATCATCAACCGCCTGATTACCCTGATTCAGCGGGAAAGCACGCGGGACTTTATTGCCGACCAGATTGTCCACTGGCTGAAGACCGAGCATCCCCGCAAGGCGATGGTGCTGCCCACCGAGTGGCTGGGCGATCAGAGTGCGGAGATGGTGTCGAATGCGGTGAACACGCTGCTGGACGATATCAGCCACGACCGCACGCACCAGATCCGCCAGGCATTCGACCGCGCCACGCTGAAGCTTATCGACAACCTGAAAAACGACCCGGAGATGGCGGCAAAAGCCGACAACATCAAGCACTACCTGAAGAATGACGAGGCGTTTAACCGCTATCTGGGCGAGATGTGGGCCGACCTGCGCCAGTGGCTGAAAGCGGATATGCAGAGTGAGGACTCTCGCGTGAAGCAGCGCATCGCTAACGCCGGGCTGTGGTTTGGCGAAACGCTGACAAACGACGCCAGCCTGCGGGCGTCGCTGAACGAGCATCTGGAGCAGGCCGCGCATCGTCTCGCGCCGGATTTCGCGGCGTTCCTGACCCGCCACATCAGCGACACGGTCAAAAGCTGGGATGCCAAAGACATGTCCCGGCAGATTGAGCTCAACATCGGCAAAGATCTGCAGTTTATCCGCGTCAACGGCACGCTGGTGGGCGGGACGATTGGCCTGATCCTGTTTTTACTCTCGCAACTGCCCGCCGTGCTGGGACATTAATCCGCTTTGGGTGGCGCGATGATATAGCGCGTCGCCTGGAAGCGGTTCAGGATCACATGCACCAGAAACACCATCGTCAGCGTCGCCACCAGCGAAAACGTTACGGAGGTGATGCGATAGAGATCGCTGAACACCAGATCGCTGTCCGGGTGCATGTTCTGCCCGAACATAATGCCAATGGTGGTGATGCTGGAGAACCCCACGCCAGCCCCGACTTTCTCCATTACGTGCAGGCGCGCGCCAAACGCCAGCCCGAGGCCGATCAGCGGCATCATCAGCAGCATATGGCTACTGTGGTCGTAGAGGATAAGCTGGACGACCAAAATATAGAGGCAACCCAGCACCACGCCGACCACGCGCCAGATGGAGCTCATCACCGCGCCGCGATAGTGCATCGGGAACAGAATCAAAATCCCCGCCATCAGCGCCGAGAGCGAATCGCTTAAATCGCTAATCTGAAAAACAACGAAAATCAGCGTCGCGACGGTACCGGAGAGCAGCGACTCGTGGCGTACGCGGGCGTCGTCTTTCTCGATCAGCGGCGGCGGCTTGCGCGGCTCAACGTCCGGCAGGAGATAGTTCATCAGCGCGCTCAGGCACACCGCCATCACGCTGGCTTCAATGTTGGAAAACAGCAGCGTGTGCCAGTTGGTGGTGGGGTAGCTCATGAAATTGAGCATCACGCTCTGGCACACCACGCCCATGGACCCGAACAGAAACAGCGGCCCCTTACTCATAAAGCGAAAACGCATCACGTACAGAGCAAATACCACCAGCGTCATGATCACCGGCCATTGCGACAGATAGCCGATAATAATCACCATTTCCACGCAGTTCAGCGACGCACTGAAGATAAACTGCTTCGCCACGTGGCGGTTAAACACCGGGACCAGCGAAAGCAGCATGATCGGGTAGACCACGAAAAAGACGCCGTAGCTGGTGTTGTAAAAGCTGGAGATGCTGAGCGCAATCATCCCGGCAAAGACGATGCGCAGGGTCTGGCGAAAGTCATTTGCCGTATAGACGATGTTGCCGTGCGGGGTAAAGACCCGCGCCAGCGTATTAATAGACATAGTGCAGCAGGCTCACCAGGTGGATTTGCATCCCGGAGAAGAAGCGCGCAAACGGCCCTTCGCTGTTGTAAAGCTGCACGGTCGCCCGCGCACCGGTCGGCAGATGCTTCGGCAGCGGCTCATCCAGCGTCACGTGAATGCGCATCCGCTGGGCGTCACGTACCCAGCGGTTAGAGGTTTCCGGCTCGGAAAGCTGGCCATTAACGGCCTCCTGACCGGCGAGGATCCCCGCATCGCTGCTGGTCACGTGGGCGCGGAAAACATGCCCCGGGAAGGCGTCAAACACCACCGCAGCATCGGTGCCCTGATGGGTATGACGCAGGCTTTTTTCACGGAAATCAGCCACGATATCGGTCTGGTTGTTCACCAGCGCCAGCGCGGCCGAGCCGGAGGAGGCATAAAAGCCGGGGCTTAACTGCAGGTTACTGACCGTGCCGTCTGCCTGGGCGTAAACCTTCGTCCAGCCGAGGTTCAGCTCCGCGTCATCGAGCGCGTTGCGGTATTTTTGCAGCGTCACGTTGTGCTGCTCATCCCGCTCGCCGCGCTGGATGCGCAGGTTCCGGATGTTGGCCTGAATCGTGCTGACGGATTGCTCGCTGCTCTGCCAGGTCGTGCGGACCTTATCCAGATCCGCCTGCGAGACGTTCTGTAACGTGCTCAGCTTCTGGTAGCGATCGAAGGTCACTTTGTCGTTACGCGCGGTCAGAACCGCGGTCTTCAGGCTGGCCTGCGCGGCGGCGATCTGCGCGTCCAGCTGTTCGTTGGACAGGCGAGCCTGCTCGAGCGCGATTTGCGCCGCTTCCACTTTATTGCGAAACGGCGTGTCGTCGAGTTCAAACAGCAGATCGCCCCGCTTCACCTGGCTGTTGTTGTGCACATGCACGGCCGCCACATAGCCGGACACGCGCGGAGACACCGGTGTCACCACGCGCATCACGGTGGAGTCCGGCGTCAGCGGGATCCAGATATCCGCGACGACAAAGTAGACAAACATCAGCAGGAAAGAGGCAATACTCACCCTTACCCAGCGGGCAAACTTTTGTTCAGGAGTCATTATTTTTCGGTCTTGTTATCTTCTTCGCGGATTGTCCGCAAATTGCAGGCGATTTGATTCAGGGTGGCGCTGAAAATATCGAGATGTTCCGGCGCGATGTTTTGCGATACGCGCGTCTGAAGCGTCTCAATGACCTGGGTGAGCCTTTGAAGGACAGCTTTTCCCTCAGGCGTCAGCGTCAGAAGCCGGATGCGCTTGTCATAAGGCGATGTGGTGCGCAACAGGTAACCCTGCTTTTCCAGCTGTGTCAGAGTGCGCATCAGCGGTGGCAGCTCAATGCCCTGCACCTCCGCAAGCTCACTCACCGAGACGTTATCCCCAAGTTGATGAAGCTGCATCATCACCGTCCAGCTCGACTGGGTTAACCCGGTATCGAGAATGGCGTCGTCGATGACGGCACGCCACTGGCGCACGATCATCGCCATCCGCATGCCCATCGGCCTGCGGCAGAACAGTTCTTCTTCACTCATGGGGAAACCTCTCGAAACACGCAGCCACGATAATAGTTATCAGGGTAAGTATCAAGAAACGAGAGGTAAAAGCGCAGGAATTGCGAAAACGATACTCTCCCTCTCTCCGAGGAACCCCTGGTCATTTTTTACCTGAAGCGATGAATGCTGCATCAGCAAAATTAATGACTTACAGCGACACCCTGGTCCGGCTGTAAATCGCCGAAGCGTTTCCGTAAGGCCGGGGCGAGGCGCAGGGATGCGCCGAGAGGGCGTGGCCTGCAGGGATGCAGGCTCATGCCCGACCCGATAGCCTGGAGGAATAAGCTGAGGGTACCGCGAAGCGGCGATTTACCGCCGGGAGCCCGGGTCGCCAGGGCGGTGGCGATTGAGCCGCCCTGGCACGTTCACTGGTCATGTTGTTACAGAGTAGCAAGGAACATAAAGTGAACGGAATAACCTCTACAGCCGTATGTTCCCCCTCACCCCAGCCCTCTCCCTCCAGGGAGAGGGGGCCCTCCGTGCATGCGTGGCGTTGAGGTAACCCCTCACGCAGAGGCGTTTAGCGGCTAAAAAACCTCTTTACAGCGGCCTTCCCCGACGCCGTCACCACCACCTCCCTGTACCCCGCCACCCGCTGGATCCAGCCTTTATTTTCCAGATGATCGAGCAGCGCCGCGCCGGCCTCACCTCCCAGGTGAAACCGCCGCTCGCTCCAGTCCAGGCAGGCGCAGCAAGCCTTGCGACGGGGATGAGCACTTAACGGAATGCCGAGCGTCAGGAACTGCTCCCGGCCATACAGCGTCAGCGCGGAACCGTCTGCCTCCAGCCAGCCTTCTGCCTGCATAAAATCATAGATCTGCACCGCCACCGTACCGGCAAGATGGTCGTAGCAGGTACGGGCTTCACGCATGGCTTTCGGCGCAGTGGTTTCAGGCGGGGTAATGCGGCTCCAGGAGAGTCCCATCATCTGCTCCACCAGCGCCGCGACGTCGGGTCCGGCAAGGCGATAATAGCGATGCCGCCCTTGCGACAGGCAGGTGATCAGCTTTCCTTCCACCAGCCGGGCGAGATGCCCGCTGGCGGTCGACGGTGCAACCTCTGCCGCCGCGCTCAGTTCGGTGGCGGTCCACGCCCGCCCGTCCATCAGCGCGCAGAGCATCTTCACGCGCGACGGATCGGCCATTGCAGCCGCCACTGCGGCAATGGCCTGCTCCAGCGCCGCGCTGTTATCAGGGGGTAAGCTCGTCTTTAACATGGGTCGCCCAGGGTTCGGTGATCTCTGCGGCCAGCGCGGCCGCTCATTCGCCCGGCTCCCCGGGGATATCGCTAAAAAATACATAAATATTATAGATCGACATCTTCTCCGGTTTCAGAGGTATATTCCCGCACGACCTGCGCCACCCGAAGGCGGTAGTACGCAAAAATCGACTCCCGCCCTTCGGCCTGCGCCGCCTGGTGAAAGACGTTGTGCTTCCAGCGGCGGACAGCCTCTTCATCCCGCCACCAGGAAAGAGACAGGATTTTGCCGTCGGTGGTCAGGCTCTGAAAACGTTCGATATCAATAAAGCCGTCGATCTCCGCCAGCAGCGGCTTCAGTTCGGCGGCCAGCTGCAGGTAGCGCGCCTGATGAGCAGGCTCGGCTTTGGCTTCAAAAAGGACTGCGATCATGATTTTCTCTCCGCTGTGATGTTGGGGAGAGAATGCAGGAGGGAAAAACGCAATGCTTCGGCAAGAAGCGAAATGTTGTGCCGAATGGCGCTGCGCTTATCCGGCCTACGGGCGCATGTAGGCCCGGTAAGCGTAGCGCCACCGGGCGGGTTTTAGCTCACAATCGACCGCGGCTCCATAAACGCCCGGATCCCCCACTCGCCCATCTCGCGCCCTACACCGGAGTGTTTGAACCCGCCAAACGGCGCTTTCGGCTCATGCGCCAGGGTGTTTACCAGCACGCGGCCGGAGACAATCTGCTGCGCCACGCGATGGGCCCGCTCTTCATCACGGCCCAGCACCATCGCGCTCAGGCCGTACTCGGTATCATTGGCGATGGCGACAGCCTCCGCCTCGTCCTGATAAGGGATCACGCACAGCACCGGGCCAAAAATCTCGTCACGGGCAATGGTCATCCGGTTGTTCACGTCGGCAAACAGCGTCGGACGCACGAACCAGCCGTCCCGCGTCCCGTCCGGCCGCCCTTCGCCGCCCGCCAGCAGGCGTGCCCCCTCTTCGATCCCTTTGCGGATGTACCCCTGTACCCGCTGCCACTGCTTCTCGCTGACCATCGGGCCAACCTCTGTCGCGCTATTGCGCGGGTCGCCGGATTTCACCGCCGCCACGGCCTGCGCCAGCGCGGCTTCCATTTCTGTCTTGCGTGACTGCGGCACCAGAATGCGCGTCCCGGCCACGCACGCCTGCCCGCTGTTCATAAATCCGGCCTGAATCACCAGCGGGATCGCTTGCGCCAGATCCACATCCTCCAGCAGGATCGTCGGCGATTTACCGCCTAACTCCAGCGTCACGCGCTTAAAGCTTTCCGCCGCGTTACGCAGGATCTCCTTGCCGGTAAGGGTCGAACCGGTAAACGAGATCTTCGCCACGTCCGGATGACGGCTGAGGGTTTCGCCCACCGTCTCGCCGCGCCCGGTGACGATATTAAACACCCCCGGCGGCAATTCAGCATCGCGCAGCGCTTCGGTAACGATCTGCGTTTGCAGGGCGCTCATTTCGCTCGGCTTGATCACCGCCGTGCAGCCCGCGGCGAGCGCGGCCGCCAGTTTGCCGCAGATAAACCCCGCATCGCTGTTCCACGGCGTGATCAGCCCGGCCACGCCCAGCGGTGTCATCTGTACCGTTGCGGCACCTGCGGTGCTGACAAACTCAAACGCCTCCAGTGCCGCAATGGCCTGAGCAATCACCTCCGCCGGGTAGCTTGCCATCCACGCCGAGCGCGAAGCCGGCGCGCCGTACTCCTCGACAATGGCGTCCAGCAGCGCATCGTGACGGGCAGCCACGGCGGCGTGCATCCGCTTCAGCGCGTCGATGCGCGTCTGCTTTGTGGTCCGGGACCACGCCGGAAACGCCGCTTTCGCCGCCGCGATAGCGCGTTCGGCGTCAACCTCATCCGCCAGGCGAACCTGACCCATAACCTGCGCCGTTGCCGGGTTGTACAAGTCAAAACGTTCGGTACCGTGCGGGGTAACAAACTCGCCGTTGATAAAGATCTGTTCGATGATGTGCATATCATCCTCCTCAGGTTGTGTGGGTCCAGTCTGGCACGGCTTCTCCGTTGCGATAATCCACGCTATGCTGCAAGGGTTGTTTCGATTTTCAGGATAATCTATGCATCGTTCAGGTCTGACAGAGCTGGAAGTGGTGATGGCGGTGGTGCGACGCGGCAGCTTTCGCGGCGCGGCGCAGGAGCTGGGGATGTCCGCCACCGCGGTCAGCAACGCCATCGCCGGGCTGGAGAGCCGCCTTGAGACGCGCCTTTTTAACCGCACCACCCGTAGCGTGGCCCTCACCGACGCCGGGCAGCGCTATGTGGCGCGAATTGGTCCGGCCCTGCAGGAGATCCGTCTCGCCGGGGAAGAGATCCACAGCGACACCGGGGAACCTGCCGGCACGCTGCGCCTCAACGTGCCGAACCATATCGGCGCCCTGTTTCTGGACCAGCTGCTGATCGACTTCATGATCCGCTACCCGAAAATGCGCGTGGAAACGGTGAGCGAAGCGAGGATGATCGACATCGTTGCGGAAGGCTATGACGCGGGGATCCGCCTTGAAGAGTCCGTCCCGCAGGACATGATCGCCGTGCCGCTGACCGGCGAGATCCGCCAGCTTGTCACCGCCACGCCGGACTACTTCGCCCGTCACGGCATACCCGAGACGCCGGACGATCTGCTGCAGCACCAGGGGATCGGCATGCGGATGGCCCACGGCGGGATCTACCGCTGGGAGCTGGCCCGTCGGGGTGAAACGTACGCGCTGGCCGTGCCGCCGCGCTTTGCCACCTCCGATCTCTTCGCCTCGATCCGCGCCGTGAAAGCGGGGCTAGGGGTCGGTTTTTTACCGGAACTCTATATTCAGGAAGAGCTGAAAAGCGGGGAGCTGGTGAGCGTCTTAAACGACTGGGCACAGCCGTTTGCCGGGCTGCGCCTGTACTATCCTGGCCATCGCCACGTCCCGCCGGGGTTGCGGGCGCTGGTGGCGATGATCCGCGAGCGCGGAATTATTCCAGGTTAGCCTTGTTCAGCCCGTAAGCCGCGTCCAGCGCGCCCGGCGCCATGCGGGAGGTGATCCCCAGACGGTTCCAGGCGTTGATCGCCACGATGGCGAAGTTCAGCTCTGAAATCTCCACATCTGAGAAGTGCTCCGCCACGCTGCGGTAGAGCGCATCGCTCACGCCATGAACGCCGATTTGGGTCAGCGCTTCGGTGAAGGCCAGCGCTGCTTTTTCACGGGCGCTGAACAGCGGGGACTCGCGCCATGCCGCCAGATGGTAGAGGCGCAGCTCGCGCTCGCCGGCGATTTTCGCCTCTTTCGAGTGCATATCCAGGCAGAACGTACAGCCGTTCAGCTGCGACACGCGAATGTCGATCAGGTGCTTCAGCGCCGGGTCGATGGAGGTTTTCGCCACCTCCATGCTCAGGGCAGACAGCGCGTTAGCGAGGGCAGGTGTGACTTTGTGATGGTTGACGCGAGTGCTCATGGTCTTTCCTCTGATTTACACGGTATGTGTGATGCGATGAGGCAAATCTACGCCGTTCATGACATAGTAAAAAGACACAAAAAGCGTGAAATGAGGTAGGACATGAAGCCGGGCTATCACGAGATTTATTCCCGCTATCGCGATAACATTACGCGCGGCGTGCTGAAGCCGGGCGATAAGGTGCCTGCCATCCGCGTGCTGGCGGAAGAGCTGAAGGTGGCGCGTAAAACCGTCGAAACGGCGTATGCCATTCTGACGGGGGAAGGGTATCTGGTAAGCCAGGGGGCGCGCGGTACGCGGGTCAACCCGGACCTCCTGCTGCCGGCCACTCCTGCGCCGGTGGAACAGGCCACCGGTACGCTTCCGGCCTCGCTTATCAGCCAGCGCGAGCGGGCAGGTTTTCTGCGTCCCGGCATCCCCTCCCTCGACAGCTTCCCCTATAAAAAGTGGCTGCTGCTGGCAGGCCAGGCGACGCGTTCCATGCGTCAGGAGGAGATGCTCAACCCGCCGGTGCTGGGCTGGTATCCGCTGCGTCAGGCCATCGCCCGCTATCTCAACATCTCACGCGGATTGTCCTGCACTGCAGAACAGGTGCTGATCACCAGCGGCTACAGCGGCAGCCTGCGCCTGATCCTCGACACCCTCGCCAGCCGCAGCGACAAGGTGGTGTTTGAAGATCCGGGCTATTTTATGGGCCAGCAGTTGCTCAAGCGGATCGTGCCGCGCCTGCACACCGTGCCGGTCGACCGCAACGGCATCGACACGGAATACCTGCTCCGTCACCATCGCGACGCCCGTTTTGCCATCGTGACCCCGTCGCACCAGAGTCCGCTGGCGGTCACGCTCTCCCTGCCGCGTAAACAGCAGTTGCTCGACTGGGCCAGCCAGAACGACGCATGGATTATCGAAGACGATTACGACGGGGAGTTTCACTACACCCGCAAGGTACTGCCGTCGCTGAAAAGCCTCGATCGGCACGACCGGGTGATCTTTATGGGCACCTTCAGTAAAACCATTATGCCGTCGCTACGCATGGGCTACGTGGTGATGCCCGCCAGCACCGTCGGGGCCTTTACCGACTGCGCGGACATTACCACCAGCGGCCAGCCGGTGCTGACGCAAAAAATCCTCACCACCTTTCTCAATGAAGGCCATTTTTTCCGGCATCTGAAGAAGATGCGTGCCCTGTATCAGACCCGCCGGGAGTGGATGATTGCCGCCCTGCGCGAGGTGTATGGCGATCTGTTTTTCACCGAGCAAAACGATGGCGGGATGCATATCGTGGCATTTCTCACCAGAGGAAGCGCTGACCAGGACGTGGCGCGCTGCTGGCAGGAACAGCAGCTGCAGGTTAATGCGCTTTCGGAGTGGTATCGTGGGTCGGGCAAACGCTACGGGCTGGTGATGGGCTATAACAACGTGCGGTCGTATCAGGAAGCGGTTGAGCTGCTGGAAAGGCCGAAGCAGCAGACGTTTGAGCTGTTGAACTAAAAATCGCCCGGTGGCGCTACGCTTACCGGGCCTACGGGATCGAGTAGGCCGGGTAAGGCGCAGCCGCCACCCGGCGACGACGTGGATCACACATCATTACGCGACAACCCAACGTCCTTGAGCTGCTCGTCGCTCATCTGGCTCAGAATGCGACGGGTACGGTTGATGCGATACCAGTTACGCAGCGTTTTCGCGATCCAGACAAAGGCGATAAACGGACGTTTTGAACGATTTTCGTAGAATTCCATGATGCTCTCCTCGCTGTGCCAGTGGGCTTATCATCATGGAAAATGGCCTGTACAATACAGATTCAAAAACTGCTTTTGTTTACCATACAGATCCGCTAAAACGGTATCTGCATGGCGTTTAGCCCATCAATCTGTACTGGTTTAACAATCTGTATGGTGAAAACAAAGGATACAGCATGACGCGCTACCAACATCTGGCCAATCTACTGGCAGAACGCATTGAACAAGGGCTGTATCGCAGCGGCGAACGTCTGCCGTCGGTACGCGCGCTGAGCCAGGAACACGGCGTAAGTATCAGCACCATACAGCAGGCCTATCAGATCCTCGAAAACCTCCAGCTGATCACCCCTCAGCCGCGCTCCGGCTATTTTGTCTCGCCGAGCAAGGCCCAGCCGCCCGTCCCGGCGATGACCCGCCCGGTGCAGCGCCCGGTGGACGTTACCCAGTGGGATGAGGTGATGATGCTGCTGGATGCCCGCGCCGACAAAGAGATGATCTCCTTCGGCGGTGGTTCGCCGGACATTAACCAGCCGAGCCTGAAACCCCTGTGGCGCGAAATGAGCCGCATTGCGCAGCATAACCCGGGCGAGATGCTGAGTTATGACGTGCTGGACGGGCGCCTGGAGCTGCGCGAGCAGATTGCCCGCCTGATGCTGGACAGCGGCTCCACCGTATCGGCAAGCGACATTGTGATCACCAACGGCTGCCACGGCGCGCTCTCCATCGCCCTGCTCTCAGTATGCAAACCGGGGGATATCGTGGCGGTGGAGTCACCGTCGTTTCACGGCACCATGCAGATGCTGCGCGGCTTCGATATTAAGGCGATTGAAATTCCCACCGATTCTGAAACCGGGATCAGCATCGAGGCGCTTGAGCTGGCGCTGGAGCAGTGGCCAATCAAGGCGGTGATCCTGGTGCCCAACTGCAACAATCCGCTCGGGTTTATCATGCCGGAAGCACGAAAAAAACAGGTCTTAGCCCTCGCCCAGCGGCACGATATCGTGATTGTTGAGGACGATATTTATGGCGAGCTGGCCGCAGAGTACCCGCGCCCGCGCACCATTCATTCGATGGATATCGACGGTCGCGTACTCCTCTGCAGCTCGTTTACCAAAACCGTGGCGCCGGGCCTGCGCGTCGGCTGGATTGTTCCCGGACGTTACTACGACCGGGTGATGCACATGAAATACGCCGCGGGCGGGTTTAACGTGCCGGGCACGCAGATGGCGGTGGCGGCGTTTATCCGCGACGGCCATTACCATCGCCACGTGCGTCGTATGCGCCAGATTTATCAGCAGAATATGGAAACCTACACCTGCTGGGTGCGACAGTATTTCCCGGCAGAGATTTGCGTCACGCGCCCGCAGGGGAGCTTCCTGCTGTGGGTTGAGCTGCCGGAAAAGGTGGATATGGTGTGCGTCAGCAAGCAGCTGTGTCGGCTGAAGATCCAGGCTGCGGCCGGGTCGCTGTTTTCCGCCTCCGGGAAGTACCGCAACTGCCTGCGGATCAACGTGGCGCTGCCGCCAACGGATAAGCATCGCGAGGCGTTGAAGAAGATGGGCGAGGCGATTGTGATTGCGATGGAGGAGGGCTAGTGCGGCCTGATGCCCTCACCCCGGCCCTCTCCCACAGGGAGAGGGAGAAAACCGTGCAGCACTACTCGTCGAAGTACCAGTACCCCTGGTTAATCAGCCCGGTGAGCTCCTCGACAAACGCCGGGTTGTTCAGGGCATCCCCCAGTTCAGCCTGGCCGAGTTCGGTGTAGCGGCACAGCGCATCCGCCGCCTTCGCATCTACCGTCTCCAGCTGCTCGCTGTTGATAAAGAAGCTGCCGTTGATATTCAGCACGCGCAGGCCGCTCAGGCGAGACAACGTTTCGCCGCCCTGCAGCGCATCCAGCACCTCTTCTGCAGAATACGGCGGTTCGGCGGCGGCGATATCCAGCTCATGACGCGGCGTGGAGACAAAGCTGCCAAACCATTTTGTGAAATCATCCGGCTTGCTGATCATCTCGATCATCATCTGACGGATGCGATCGAGCTCGTACTGCTCCACGCGACCGGGATGTTCGCGACAGGTGAGATCCGGATCGCTGTAGTGCTCGCCCCCCAGATCGTTTTCCAGCGCATAATCGGCGAAGCTGCTGATCAGATCCCGGCCGTTTGGCCCACGGAAGCCGACGGAGTAATTCAGCGCGGTCTCATGGGTAAAGCCGTCGTGCGGGAATCCAGGCGGAATGTAGAGGATATCGCCCGGGGCCAGATCTTCGTCGATGATTGGCTCGAACGGATCCACATGCAGCAGCGCCGGATGCGGGCAGAACTGGCGCATCGGCAGCTTGTCACCCACGCGCCAGCGGCGGCTGCCCATCCCCTGAATAATGAAAACATCATACTGATCGATATGCGGGCCCACGCCGCCGCCTGGGACGGAGAAAGAGATCATCAGGTCATCCAGACGCCAGTCCGGCAGGACGCGGAACGGACGCACCAGCTCCGCCGCAGGCATATGCCAGTGGTTCACCGCCTGCGCCAGCAGCGACCAGCCCGTTTCGCCCAGATCGTCAAAGTGCTCAAACGGACCATTGCTGGCCTGCCACTTGCCGTTGAAATGGCTCACCAGGCGGCTATCGACTTCCGGCTCCATCGCCAGGCCTGCCAGCTCGTCCGGGGTAATCGGGTCGACAAAATTCGGGAAGGCATTTTTCAGCACAACGGGTTGTTTTTGCCAGTATTTCTCAAGAAATTCCGGCCAGTTCAGGTTCAGTTGATACGCCATGGATAGCACCAGTGAGAGGGGAAACAGGCGCGATTATAGGCAAGAAGGCAGAGGGGGAACTTGTCATGGGTCAAACGAGGGCGTGTAGGTCGGGTAAGGCGTAGCCGCCACCCGACACATACACGGCGCGAAAACTTAATCCAGCTTCAGCTCGTCATAATGGGTAATCAGTTTGCCCACGATGCCGTAGTCCAGCGCTTCTGCTGGAGACATCCAGAAGTTGCGGTCGGTGTCTTTTTTCACTTTTTCCAGCGGCTGGCCGGTAGCATCCGCGATCAGCTTATTCACGCGATCCAGCATGCGGATGATTTCGCGCGCTTCGATCTCAATATCCGTCGCCTGACCGCGCACGCCGCCCAGCGGCTGGTGGATCATAAAGCGGGTATTGGGCAGCGAGTAGCGGTGCTCTTTTTTCGCCGCCAGGAAGATGGTGATCCCGGCGCTTGCCACCCAGCCGGTGCCGATAACGTGGACTTCCGGGCGGATGAATTTGATAAAGTCGTGGATGGTATCGCCCGCTTCCACGTGACCGCCCTGGCTGTTGATGTACAGCTTGATCGGATCGTTGCTGACGCTTTGCAGCAGGATCATCTGGGTGATCACTTTCTGCGCCAGCTCCTGGTTAATCTCACCGGAGATCACAATCGAACGGGACTCCAGCAGTTTTTGCTGCAGAGCGCCCGCGCCGTTTGACCCTTCCGCTTTATCCTTGTCGCTCTCTTTCAGTGTGTAGTGCATTGTTATGTCCTCAGCATTTAGCGCTCAAAACCAGAGTGTAGCCTGTTTTACCCGTGAAAGTCCTCAGGCGCACACAATGCGAATGTCCTGCGCCGCAAACGCGTCGAGAACGCCCTGTTCCATTCCTTCTTCCACCACCAGCACGTCGATGTCGCGGCTCGTCGCCACCACATAGCGCGCCACGCCGGGAAGCTTGTTGGCGGTCAGGGCCACGATGGTCTGGTTACTCTGGGCAATCGCGACTTTTTTGAACGCGCAGTCGGCGAAATCAAACCCGGTAAGCCCCATCTCCGGGTCCATCGCGCAGCCGCCGATAAACGCCTGGTCGAAGATAATCCCCTGGATCTGGCTTGCCGCCGTGGCGTCCACCGCGCCGCCGGAGGTTCGCTGGACCTGCCCGCCAGTGACGATCACCTCGCACAGCGGATGTTGCAGCAGCTCCGCGGCAATCGCCGGGGAGTTGGTAACAACCGTAACGCGGAGATCCGCCGGAAGGGCCTTCGCCAGCGCCAGGTTGGTCGTGCCCGCGTCGATAAAAATACAGCCGCCTGGCATAACCAGTGCTGCTGCTTTCTGCGCGATTGTGTTCTTTTCTGCACTTACTTTCTGTTCGCGGCTGAAAAAACTCCCGGCATCCGGCAGCTGAAGCACCGCTCCGCCGTAGACCTTTTTACAGATCCCTTCTTTGCTAAGCTCATGTAAATCCCGGCGAATGGTGTGCTCGGACACGTTCATCTGGCTCGCCAGCTCGGTACAGACCACCCTTCCACTCTCCTGAAGGATCTGGCGGATCCGCGCTTGTCGTTGTTCCGGAAAAGCAGCATAATCGAGCATAATAAGTCCCTGGCAAAGTCTAATCGAGTATCAATGCGCATAATGTTGCATAACCGCGCACTACACACAACGAGGGTTATTATGAATATTGCACATGTCGCACTCTGGACCCGCAACCTTGAGGCACAGGTTCAGTTCTGGGAAACGGCGTTTGGCGGCCGCAGCAATGAACGCTACGTCAGTCAAAACCGCCCGGGGTTTGAATCCCATTTCATTACACTGGATGACGGGCCGACCATTGAACTGATGACGCTGCCGGACCTGCCCGGCGCGCCGTCGCACCCGGAGTTTATCGGCTGGGCGCATATCGCCATTAACGTCGGCAGCAGGGCAAAGGTGGACAGCATGGCAGAGCGGGCGCGGGCAAACGGCACGCTGCTCAGCGCCCCGCGCATGACCGGGGACGGGTTCTATGAAGCGGTGATTGCGGACCCGGACGGCAACCGCATTGAGCTGGTCGGTGCATAAAAGCGAAGCCTGATGGCGCTTCGCTTATCAGGCCTACAAGGGCTGGTCCTGTAGGCCGGGTAAGGCGCAGCCGCCACCCGGCGCTTTCGCAGACGCGTTCCGCTCCGCCAGCAGCCGACAAATCTCCGCGTGCTTCTCCTCGGTAAAGGTAAAGCGCGACATAAAGCCCATGCGGATCAGCGACCCTATCGCCGGTAACAAACAGATCCCGAAGAACAGACCCGACAGCACGCCTTCGCTCTGGAGTTGCGCCTGCGGTACGTAACCGATCATCGTCAGAAACACACCGATTAACCCGCCACCCACCGCCACCGACATCTTGCCGGTAAAGGTCTGCCCGGAGAAGGTGATCGCCGCGCAGCGCTTGTGGGTGTGGTACTCCGCGTACTCGATGGTGTCGGCAATCATCGACGAGGTAAGAATGTTGGTCATCATCACGAACAGCGTGCTCAGGCCGAGGAGAATAAACAGCATCGTCACCTGCTGATAGCCGACAAACCACATCACCACGCGCACCGCCACGTCCAGCCCGCAGAGGATCATAAACAGCTTCCGCTTCTGCATCCGGCGCGTCAGCATCGGGGCGACCAGGCACAGCACCGCCGCCACGATCCCCATCACGCCAATCGCCATCTGCAGGCTGCCGTCGCCCAGGTTGTTGATAAAGAAGTAGATATAGAGCCCGCCCGCCACGTTATGGAACACGCAGAAAAAGAACGACAGCAGGACGATAAACAGCGGCTTGTTCTGGCGCAGGTTGTGGAAGGTGTCGCGGATGGTCACCTTTTCCGGGCTCGGCGGCACGCGCTCTTTGATCTGCATAAAGCCGTTGAGCATCAGCGGCAGACCCACCAGCATCATTACCAGCGCCGCCATAAAATAGCCTTTATCGTTGCTGTACTGGGCGAAAAACGCCGCCAGCTTCGGGAAGAAGATGTTGGCGCAGGCAATCCCGGCGTTCACCCCGAGCATCGCCGCCGTCACCGCGCGGGTACGCTGCCCGGAGTCGTTGGTCATCACCGACGACATCGACCAGAACGGGATATCGGAGATGGCGTACAGCGTTCCCCACAGGATGTACGTCACCCCGGCGTAGAGGATTTTGGTGGTCATGTCCGCTTCGATTTTATAGAACGACAGCAGCGTGACGCCGGTGATCAGTAAAGGGGCGATCAGCAAAAAGTGGCGAAACTTGCCGAACCGGCTGTTAATGGTGTCCATGATGCTGGCAAACAGCGGATCGTGAACCGCGTCCCACGCGCGGGCAATCAGGAAGATGGTACTCGCCGCCAGCGCCGAGATCCCCAGCACGTCGGTGTAAAAATAGTTAATAAACGAACCCACTAAACCAAAGCTAAAACACTGACCTAAACCATAACCAAAATAAGACCACAACTCGCGAGACGGTATTTTCATTGTCATTGCCATTGTTATATGCCTGCCTGGTTGCCCGGCGGTGGACCGCCGGGTCGATATTATTAGTCCTGCGCCTGCGGGGCGATCTTGCGTAGCTGCTGCATCAGGGCGATTTCACGGCGCGAGAACGGAATGCCGTTCTCCTCAAACACGTCGTGGAACCAGAGGCGGCAGTAGTCCGTGGACTCCTTCATCACCACCGGCCACGGCAGCCACGTCTGGGTTTTGCCGCGCACCAGACCCCACTGGTACGGTGCGACCTTCGCCGCGTACATCAGCGGAAGCTGCTCTTCGATGGTGCTGCCCACGTGGCGCGCCAGCCATTCGGTGCAAAACAGCGGACGACCAAGCGCCTGCAGCTGCTGAATAATCGCCGTCATGCGCCCGGTGTGGGTGTAGGCGTGGAAGCTCACCACGTCCGAGAGCGCCAGCGCGGTCTGGTCCAGCGGATGCTGGAAGAACGTCTCGCCCTCCTCTTCCGGCGGCAGACGCCACGCGCAGACGGTGAGCGGCTGGGTCGGATCTTCTTCACGCACCCACTGGAATGCGAGCTTCATAAGCTTATGGGCGCAGGTCTCCAGCTTCGCGTCGTACTGCACTTCCTGCGTGCCGGTGGCGAAAATGCCGCGGTTGCCCGGCTCGTTGTAGAGATCCCACAGCAGCACGCGCCTGTCGTCGCGGAACTGGCGGACAACGTCTCGGATATAGCGCTCAATCTGCGGCCAGCAGTCGGGATCGCACACCTTGTCACGCCCCGGGCTCGCCGCCGCCTGGCTGTTGTGCTTGCCCGGCACGGGCGGCTTTTGCGGGCCGAGGTACGGCTCGTCGCCGGAGAAGCCGCAGTCGTCCATCAGGGTCAGCATGGTGCTGAAGCCGTGGCCGTCGGCAATCGTCAAAAAGCGGTCGATGCGCGCCATCAGCCCGTCGCGGTCGTGCTCCCAGACGATAAACGGCAGGTTGATGCGCAGGGTGTTGTAGCCCGCGTCCGCCGCCCAGCCGAGCTCGCGGTCAATGGTTGCGGCATCGAAGGTCTCTTCCTGCCAGATATCGGTCCAGTTCACCGCCGTCGACGGCAGATAGTTAAACCCGCACAGCCAGCCTTTTTGCTGATACCACGCCTGTGCCTGCTCCCTGCTCCACTGCTCTTTCATTACGCGTCCTCTTACTGATAATATTTAGCTAATAAATATTAGTTGCGGGATAAATGCGCAAATCACGGCGATAAGAAAAGCGACGCCCCTCACAAAGTTCACGCTTCGATGAATGAGAAACGTGATCGACGGCGCGTAAGCGTGCGGTTAGGGTATGATGCGAATTCGCGAAAGGGAGAGGACGGATGAAGCGAAAAACGAAAGTGACGATGAACGATATTGCGCGGGCGGCAGGGGTGTCGCAGGCGACGGTATCGCTGGTGCTTAACCAGTCCCGCAACATCAAGCTCAGCGACGACACCCGCCAGCGGGTCATCGGCGTCGCTACCGAGCTCGGCTACGACCGCCTCCCCGCCGTACACGCCCCGCGCAACCAGGAAGAGATCGCCCTGCTGGTCAGCTCCATGCAGAGCTTCGACCCGTTTATCGACGCCATCAGCCAGGCGCGGGAAGCTGCGTGGCGCAACGAGACGTTGCTCACCGTCTACGACTACGGCGACGACATCGAGCTGGCGCTGAACATCATCCGTCAGCTGGAGAAGCGCAACTGCATCGGGATTGTCCTCGCCTCCCCGGTCACCACGCTGGTGGACATGACGGCGTTTCAGGATTGCACCCGTATCCCGCTGGTGCTGCTCAACCAGCGCGACCCCGGCTCGCCGCTGCTGCCGTCGTTTATCCCGGACGACTACGCCAACGCCTTCCAGGTGACTAAACACCTCATCGCCTGCGGGGCGACACGCATCGCCCACATCACCGGGGAGAGCTGGATGGAGGCCTCCCGCCAGCGTCTGGCGGGCTACCAGGCGGCGCTGCAGCAGGCCGGACTCGCGTGCGACGATAATCTGGTGCGCCAGACCAACTGGCAGTTCAGCGAGTCCTTTACCGCCACCACTGCCCTGCTGGAGCTGGACGAGCGCCCGGACGCCATCTTCTGCGCCAGCGACTGGCTGGCGATTGGCTGCTATCAGGCGCTGGCGGTGAACGGCGTGCGCATCCCGCAGGACATGCTGCTGGCGGGCTACGACGACCAGAAGATCTCCGAGCAGCTCACCCCGCCGCTGACCAGTATCCAGCTGCCCTACAGCGAGCTGGGACGGCTGGCGGTGGAGTACCTGTGTAATCAGGAAGATGCCGCCACGCACGTGACGCTGGCGGGCAGGCTGAAAGTACGCGCCTCAAGCCCCGTCTAAGGTAAACACCATCCCCGCGTAGGGCTTCACGCGGCACGCCGCCAGCCGCGCGGTGAGGCTGCCCACATGCAGCTCCAGCTTGTGCCCGTCCGGGTCGAGAAAATAGAACGACGCCCCCTCGCTTTTGTTCTGCTTCCAGACGGTGACGCCCGCCTGCTCCAGCCTGTGCGAGAACGGTTCAAAATCCGCTTCCGCCACGGTAAACGCGTAGTGGGTGTAGTCGCTCTCCTGCGGCGGCACATAACGGCGCGCCTCGTCGTACGACAGGCAGACCCACAGATCGCCGCAGGTGAGATAGGCCCCGGTATTCCAGCGGGCGTGCAGCGTAAGCCCCAGCAGCTCGTGCCAGAAGGTGACGCTTTTTTGCAGGTCGCTGACCGCGAGAGTCAGGTGGTTGAGTGATTGCAGCATAACGTGCCCTTTTGTTTTTCGCGCCGGACGTGGTACGGTAAAGAGATGAACATAAACCACGCCGTGCTCACCGTAAACCGCTGGTGGCTGCCTTCTTAAAGGCGGCACGGAGTAGTTTTCCCCATTTTCAGATAGCCGCCGAAAGGCGGCTTTCTCACATCTAAGACTCCTTTCGGCAATTGCACATTAAGGAGTCTTTATGAACACGCAAACCATTCTCACCGGCGACCGCCCAACCGGCCCGCTGCACCTCGGCCATTTCGTCGGTTCGCTGCGCCAGCGTGTGGCGCTCCAGCAGACGCACAACCAGTTTGTGCTGATTGCCGACCTGCAGGGGCTGACCGACAACGGCAGCAACCCGCAGAAGATCCGCGACAACATCCCCGAAGTGCTGGCCGACTACCTCGCCGCCGGCATCGACCCGAACCTGACCACCATCTGCCTGCAGTCCGCCCTGCCCGCCCTCGCCGAGCTGACGATGCTGTATATGAACATCGTCACCGTCGCCCGCGTGGAGCGTAACCCGACGGTGAAAAACGAGATTGCACAGAAAGGCTTCGCCCGCTCGCTGCCGGTCGGGTTTATGGCCTACCCCATCAGCCAGGCGGCGGACATCACCGCGTTTAAGGCCGAGTGCGTGCCCGTCGGCGACGACCAGCTGCCGATGATTGAGCAGACCAACGAGATTGTGCACAAGATGAACAGCCTGCTGCCCGCCCCGGTGCTGCGCCACTGTAAGGCGATGCTAAGCGATACCAGCCGCCTGCCCGGCATCGACGGCAGCGCCAAGATGTCGAAATCGCTGGGCAACACGCTGCACCTTTCGGCCAGCGAAGAGACCATTCATCGTGCGGTGAGTGCGATGTACACCGACCCGAACCACCTGAAGGTGAGCGACCCGGGGCAGATTGAGGGGAACGTGGTGTTTACCTACCTCGACGCGTTTCATCCGGACAAGGAGAAAGTGGCGGCGATGAAGGCGCACTATCAGGCGGGCGGGCTGGGTGACCGGGCGTGCAAGAACGAGCTGGAGGCGTGCCTGCAGGAGCTGATTGCGCCGATGCGGGAGCGGAGGGCGATGTATATCCGTGACAGGGGCGAGCTGATGGCGATGCTGAAGCGCGGTACGGAACGGGCGCAGGGGGTGACGCAGGAGACGTTGAGGGAGGTGAAGGTGGGGCTGGGGGTGCCGGTGTTTAGTTAGTGTAGATTTCGCGGTGGAGTGCGGGGGATTGGCATGAAGCCGCTAACTTGATAATTGCGGAAATAAGCGAGGAGCAAAAATTCTTAAATGCATTATTAGTCATCGTCGTTTGTCATTCTGTTAAGAGCGCTATATTCATAGACTCTTTATTTTTCAACCGTCTCGGCAAATGCTATGAGCAAGTTTATCATTTACATGTTGAATATATTATTTTGTGGTTACGTACTGGCTACATTCATCATTTCTTTGCTAAGTTTTGATAACCGTGAGGATCGCACAATCGCAATAATGCTCATATTGGGTAGTGCATAGCTTATAGCGACATTACTTAATCGGGTACTGCCTCATAAGTTAAATATTTTAGGGGGGATAGCTCAACGAGTAGAAAGTCCGCTATTAGTGATTGGCGCAATTGTGCGTCTGAATGTGTTTGAACCCTGGCCAATCAAGATTATTGGGATGTTTGCGTGGGTTATTTTTATGATGTTTAGGCCATCATTTACGAAAAGAGATTAGTTATGATAATTCCTGCCCGCGCCTACGAAACGCTGGCGGGCAAGTTCAATATAACGTTAAGCAGCAGAGCCAGAGGTTGGACGTTCATTCCACGCATCATGCGCTAACAAGTTACCGTCCTTATACAAATGGGTAATCTTCTCATAATTAAACGCCACTTCCTCCATATGCCCCGTCCCCGGACAGCCTCGGGTGTCGTACATGACTGGACTCAAAGAAATGACCTTAACGTTCTCGAGCGTGATTCGGTAATACTCCTCCTCTTGCCCGGAATAGTTAATATGGTAAAACCTGAATTCTGCCGTTTTAAGGGTCTGACCTGTTGCTGCCGCTTTGAACAGATAGGGCGAAGAGCTGTCCAGTTCCTTGGTAAACTGAAACGGCGAGTGTTGGCGAGTGCCGGTGACCTTTCCCGTTGCCGAATCGGTTGGCAGGCTGAGGTTATGCTGTAATCCTCTTAGCTCAATGCTTCCTTCCCTTTGTGCAACGTCACAAGAACCACAAATCATTGTGCCGCCGTCATTGGTTAAAAAGAGATGTACAGGTACGGCCATTCTATTGCTCCTTGCGTTTTAGTCGTATAACCATTTGCCCGCTTTTGCGGATTCGATAAGCATTCCAATGGTGAAATCGGGAACCATCACCACTGGGTATTTTTTGAATGGATTCCATGAAAAAGGCTCATCAGGGTAGTAGGTGTTTATGCTAAAATTCCCTCTATCAACATCAAATTCTTTAAAAAATTCTTCCATTAAATCTTCTGCTTCAGTGACATCAAGCTGCATGTCAGTATCCAAATCAGTTTTTGCATTCAGTAATTTCTGCTTCGCTTCGTTATTCATCAGATAAACGCCGTTATAGCGTCTGGCTAAGGCGTAGATGCGCTGCTCAATATCCTCTACCATAGTTTGTCACTGCCCCGCGCGATTCGATTATAATCACGTATTGCAGCATAGGTGATTAATGATACGTCAGCGACTAATATCACCATGCCAACTAATGGAATCGTTCTTCCGATAAAGGTACTGATTTGTGAAACCATCCTACAGCGTACAGTCCATGGCGTGTACCCGCCAATCCATGTCGGGAGTTTGATGCCATACGGGAACTTTGCTTGTTTAAAATAACGCCTCATGGCTTTCGAGGCTCGAGACGTACCTTCTTTAGCTCCCGCGGGTTTCTTTCTGGTCTTCTGATTATTAGCACCGCTGTATAGCGCAGTAATTCCAGCGACATCGTCAATGCCAAAATGATCGGCAATTGATTCGCAGTAAATCATAAAGAAAAGGCCGCCAGCTGTGAGGTTTGTTCTACCAGCATAAAAATACGTTCCATTTAGTTCTTCGGTTGTGTCCATTCTTCCTCCGATAATTGCTCCAGGAAGAGATAATAAAAGCTGATAAAAATATGTTTGAGAGGCATATCTTATTTTAAAAAAATATAAAACATTCATCTGAACACAACTATTCGTAGCTATTATTCATATTTATTATATTATACACAAAAAAAGGACTGTGGTGCCGGGTGCCTCCCGGTGAGCAAAGCCCGCATAATGACGTTAACCCATAAATTATGCCCCACCGCACAGGGGGATTCACCACAATAAAAAGTATATGAAAAAGGGAACGATAAAAAAGCGGTTCAATGAGTCGATAACGCATCGGTTATTGAACTACTTTGCCAAATAAGCGCCAGCAACTCCCGTTTATCATTTCAGCCTACCTTTATTATCCCCGCAAATACCGCAATAAGTGCCTCTTTATTACCCCCTCAGTGAGTTGATGTATTTTAGTTTTATGCCAGGCTCTTTGAGCGAATAATAATGCATGACTTTGGAGTAATTTCCCTTTCAGCGTGATGATGAATAAGGACGACGATATGAACACCCTACACGCATTCCCCTGGCAGCAGGTTGTCAGCGCTCAGGGCTACACCGCGGAATCAAAGGACCGTGTGTCCCACTTTAGCGACACGCTGTTCTGTATCGATGGCAGCGGCACCATTGTCGATATTATACAGGGTGACGATAGCGCGTTCAGACCCGTGCGGGATGCCGCCCGTAAGGCAGGTAAGCTTACCGAGCTCTCTTCAGATCAGTATCTGCTGCCGGGGCTGATCGATCTGCATGTCCACGCTCCGCAGTGGCCGCAGATGGGCAAGGCTCTGGATAAGCCGCTGGAAGAGTGGCTGAATGACTATACGTTCCCGCTGGAGGCTAAGTTCGCCGACATCGCCTTTGCCCGCCGCCACTACACGGAACTGGTCAATGCGCTGCTGGCGAACGGCACCACCACCGCCGTCTACTTCGCTACCCTGCACACGGAAAGCAGCGTGGAGCTGGCCCGCATCTGTCTGGAGCAGGGTCAACGGGCACTGATTGGCCGGGTGGCGATGGACGATCCCTCCCAGTGCCCTGACTACTACCGGGACGAAAGCGCGGCGACGGCCCTTGCCGAAACCCGCGATTTTATTCGTGCCGTTGCATCGCTTCCCGGCAACACGGCAAAACGCGTGCTCCCGGTCATCACTCCACGGTTTATTCCGTCCTGTACGGATGCTCTGCTGGAAGGTCTTGGAGAGATTGCCACGGAGACGGGCTGCCACGTGCAGACCCACTGTTCGGAAAGCGACTGGGAACACGCTTACGTTAAACAGCGTTTAGGTAAAACGGATACCACGGCGCTGCGGGACTTCGGCCTGCTGACCAGAAAGACCGTACTCGCGCATTCAAACCATATCGAAGATGATGATGCTGACCTGATTAAGGAAACCGGGGCGGGCGTCGCGCACTGCCCTCTGTCCAACTTCTACTTTGCCAATGCGGTCTTCCCCCTGCGCGTTATGCTGGACCGCGGGCTTAACGTCGGCTTAGGCACCGATATTGCGGGCGGCCACAGCCCTTCGGTATTTGATGCCTGCCGCCATGCCATGACCGCCAGTAAAGCCCTGAATAACGGCGTCGATGCCCGTATCGCCGCGGAACAGCGCGGCAGACCTGGCTCGGCGGTCAGCTTCCGGGAAGCGTTCTGGCTGGCGACCGGGGGTGCGGGAGAGGTGCTTGACCTGCGCGTGGGCAAACTGGCGGTCGGCTACCAGTTCGATGCTATTGTGATCGATACCCGAGCCGCCGGCAGCGACATTTATATTGATACGGCCGAGGACACACCGGAAGACCGGTTGCAGAAAATTATCTATAACGCCAGACATAATAATATCAGCCGCGTCTGGGTAGACGGCAGAGCCGTCAATATCCAATAGTCCTTCCACATAATAACCCCGCCCCTGAGAAAACACCTGTATTTTCTCAGGGGAATTACATCAGCTTTAATAATTACCTCATTTATGACAGAACCGTTTTTTGCCAACGCGAATTAACTCAGATTTATCTTAAAAGGATAATACACAAACCCAGTCCTGAACGGTTTTTAGCAAAATAACGTCCATCAATCCGTGATTTTTATATTTGCCGTCACCGATAACCAACTCTACTCTGTCTACGTCACACGGTTGCATGCCGTTGATATCAGATGCCTATGATGACGCAGGGAATTATTAAGCCCTGCTGAAATACAATACACTGACATCCGAAGGGAGATAGAACATGTCTACAAAAAGCGCATGGTCTGGCGCAATTGATTCAACAAAAGAACAGGGTATTAATACCGGTCTGAAGGTCAACCAAGGCGATAAGATCACCATTATCGCTACGGGCCTGATCAAATATGGCAAGGAAGAATTTGCATGGGCTTACCCGGGCGGTAATATTGGTAAGAACGGGCAAAAAAAGGATATTGCCATTCTCAAGGCGCGTTTTAGCGAGTCCGGGAAAAGCTACGATATCGGTACCGGTGTATATCAACTGGCCGCACCGGAAAGCGGTGAACTGAGATTATTCATTAGCGATTCATCTCACAGCGATAATACCGGTTCATTCCATGCGGATGTTTATCTGGGGAGTGATGAAGAACACACAATGCAAGACCCTGTTCAGTGGAAAGGCCACATTCCTGCAACCAGCAGTGAATGGGTGAAGACCGGGATCACCGTTCGCCAGGGCGATAACATTCTGCTGGTTGCCGCGGGTCAGGCCCAGTATGACAGCCGCGGGCGCACCTTCGGACCGGATGGCGATAGCCAGCATCCTTCCGCTAAGGCGCCTGACCCATCGTTTGTTCTGCCGGGCGCCATTGCAGGCGCACTGTTGATTAAAATTGGCGATCAAATCTATTCCGTCGGTTCCGGCGGCAAGCCGTTGAAAGCCCCGACGGAGGGTGAAATCGCCTTTATTTTTAACGACACCAACAAGGCATCGGAATACGCCAATAACACGGGCGGTTATGACGTGAATTTGATCGTGACGCGCTAAAGTGATGCAGGGTGGAAATGAATGCAGATTCACTTTCACCCTGCCGGGAAGATGCTCATGAATCGATGAAAGAATGATAGAAAAATTCAGTGAACTATCTCATGCCCGTTTCAGGCTGCATATCTTTCGGATGACGAACATCAGTAGTGCGGTAACGACGACCATCATTCCACCCAACACCCATAGGAATGAGGGGTCAACTTCACCATCAGCAAACCCCAGACCGGTGCGATTTAAAAAATCATTGCTGGCTTGAGATAAGTAATCGAGCAAGCCTCCCAGGGGGAACAGGACGATAAAGAAGGAGGCAACAAGGCATGCCAGGCCAATCAGGATATTATTTTTTAACTTTGCATGAAGCATAATCAGCCCTTCCTGTCACATCAATACGTCCGTATGCCATCAACCCTTTACCACCAGGAACAAGAATCTTCTTACGTGCAAGCAAAGATTGTCTGACCAGTTGGAAATCAGGGATATTATAGAACGTTATGCATCCCCACGATTCTCCCTCACCATTCGGCCTCAACGGATGAAGTCGAAATGAACCTCTGTCGACCCCATTCACAAATACATTATCGGCCATGGTCGAAGCATTAAACAAGCCGAACCATTCAGAATGATTGGTACCGTTCTTGAAGTCTTTTACAAAACGCTCGACCCGATTAGCAATACTGCCTTCCGGCGCATCAACGATCCAGTACGTACCCACAGGTAATGCTGCATTCCTGATAAAGGCGCACTCAGCAATATTGGTTACGGGTTCTATCCCTGAAAAAACGGGAAACGTCCCAACGCCATAAACGTGTAGTTTCAGCCTTCTTCCATCGATGGAGACATCGTTGTAATCCATCCTACAAATCTGCATAGCAATCCTCCCTGTCGCTTTGCGGAGAATGTTACATCCGATTTATTGGGTGCGCCAGCAGAGTTAGATAATTCATAAAAAAACAAAAAAATACGGACATGTGTATTCACGTCCGTATTAACTCATCCTTTTAAAGGATTAATGAAAGGAGATTTTAGATATTATTCCGCCCGACCAGTTCCGCGCTTCACACTAGGTATATCTCCCGTATCATTCAACGCCCCCGGAAACGTCTTCAGCCACTGGGCGACTTTTTGTTGATTGATATTCATCACGCTCATACCTTCCAGGCATCCCCATAATTCTCTTGTATGCTGTGGGGTGATCACAATGCAGTCTTTCATAGCGCGGATTTTAACCGGCATGCCGTTGATAAAGCCGGCACGGGTTAACCAGTCGCCGCCCAGCAGAAGATATTTCATGTCTATGCGCGCGTACAGTTCGCAGCAGGCGGCGCTGTCTTGCGGCGTTTCCGCGCGAGGATGAACGGGAGCCGCGTTGGGCTGGTTGCTGTGCAGGCGGCGGGCGCTGTTTTTGCGTACCAGCTCGCGGTTTTCAATCATGCTGGTGAAAGCGTCTGATTCTGTTTTGCAAACAGTAAACTCTGGCTTAAAATTCGTCGCAGCCATTTTCAACTCCTTGTAAGTTGTTTGTGGTTAGCGGTATGGGGGTGTTGCAGCACCTTCATATCGCGAATTCTTCGTTAAATATTCTTCGATATATCCTTTGCCGTTCGGCGTAATTGCTAGTGCTCATTATACCGTGCTGAATATAAATACAGCGGTTTGACGTAGGGTAAATTTGAAATTTGCGAGGGGGATTCAGGAAAAGGGTTGGGTCAGAGAAATTACGCAGCGAGGACTATCAGAATATAAAGTGAGCGCCCGCATGAACCTCAGAGCAACCATTCGCCGATCTGCGGGCTGGCAATGAGTCGTTTTATTATCAAGTTTGGTGACCGACTGAGCGATCACCTTTAATACGATGGCAGTTACACAGCATTACGGACAGGCTCCTTTGAGAGGATAAGCGTTAATAAAGAGGAGGCACTCAATGCCTCCTTTCTTTTTGTTACGCTCTTACGTTCCAATCGTCCGTATACTGGACATTACCATCAACATAACGCCAGGTGATTTTGTCATACATCAGGGAAACAGATTCCATGTGGTTGATCTGCGAGTTTCCTGCCATTTTAGCGTTTGGCATCCCTGGGTTAATGCCCGTCACTTTCACACCCTCAATGGTCATGACGAAGTAGCACTCTTCTTGTCCTGCATGGTTAATGCGATACCAGCGAATCTCCTCACTTTTCAACGTTTGGCGGGTGGCAACGGCTTTGTATAGGTACGGGCTGGAGCTATCAAACTCCTTTTCAATCATCATCGGAGAATGTGAACGCTTGCCAGTAATCTTCCCGTTGGCACTGTCTACTGGAATGTTCAGACCATGACTAAAGCCAACAATCTCTATACTCCCCTCACGATCCTGAACGTCTACAGCTCCTTTAATGTCCGCGCCACCATCGTCCTTAAGCCACATCTAAGCCGGAATAGGCATTTTACAAACTCCTTTTAGTTGTGATTTTCTTCGTGATGAACCAGTAGCAAACAATCGTTAAGAGCAACTGAAAGCCCACAATCGCCGCTATTGTGAAATTTGAATACGTTTGATCCGGGAATAAAGACTGATAAGGCAGCAAGCGAAATAACGCCCAAAACAGGAAGGTAAACCCGAAGATTTTAGCTAACCGTCGCAATGTGGAACTGAACCACTCGCTGGGGATGCCAGCTGGACTAACTTTTTGTGTCGCGCCACTGTACGCCGCGGTAATGGCGCTCATGACAGGTACGCTGATTAATGTATTGATTAAGATGCTAAAATAGCCGTCTAACGATTCCCAAACTTCTAAATCAGGTTCACCCAAAATGAAGCGGGTAAACTTGTCGGCGGTTTGGAAATCGAAAAGCCCCGTAATAGAATTAACTAATCCATCATACGGAACCATTTCAGCAACGATCAGCGCAACAACAGCGAACAGCACTATCTTGATGAATAAACTAAGGGCATGTTTTGCCATTGGAGATCACCTCAATCGTGCCGTATGCCTGTAGATTCCTCATGCAAGGAACATCTATTCTCTGGCTTCTCAACAGAGCATTACGCAACATGGCAAAATCAGAATCATGTGGGAGAGTGATACAACCTTCTGATAGTACGCCTGGATGCAAACGGAAATTGCCACGCTGAACGCTCTCAATCCATGTGTAATCGTCGATCCCCCAATCATCACGCCATAATGCGAACCATTCAGAATGTTTGAATGTTGCACCATTGACGAAGTGATTATAAATGTCTCTTCCCACTGTGTTTAGCTGTGACTTGAGTCCACCCTGAGGGCGGTCAACAATCCAGTATTTACCCGCTGGTACTGGCCCCTCTTTGGGGATCATTCCACATGCCCCACGATTACGGTAAGCACCATTACCAGAGAAAGCTAAAAACGTGCCTATACCAGGAAACGATAACGGGGAGTAGTACGCATCATTAATTACGAACTTTCCATGTAGAGCCATAGATAACCCTTTTATCTATAATGATTTGTTGGCTTATCGTACTCCTACGCAATCAGACATAAGAAGGTTTTCTTCCGAGAGACCTCTGATTTTCAGACAATAGTCCGTTGGTGGTAAGACAACGTGTAAGGCCGTTAAGCGGTAACATCAGAGGTGTGTCAGGAAGCGAAGTTTATCATGTTGACCATGTACCCTCAGGGGCGAGACCGAACCGCTGGCAGAGTGACCTGCTCCCTGATATTAGTTATGTATTCATAAGCCACATGAGGACATCCCCATGAAGAGGCGTTTTTCCGACTGGCGTAATTACTGCTGCCTGTTATACAGAACTGAATATAAATACAGCGGTTTTTCGATGGGTAAATTTGGGAAATGCGGGGGGGATTCAGGGAATAGGTTTGGGGGATACTGGTAAATCGCTGGCTTGAAAATCAGTCTTATTTTCCTGATCCAGAAATCTTTTCTTTCGCTAAATTGCCTTTAACGACAAATCCATCGCATCCAGCCCTTCTTCTCAGATCCCACAAAAATTCATCAAACCTATAGATTAACGATTTACATCACCCTGATTTTGTTATGTGATCCTGTTACAGGCTTTAGTAACACCCTGCCCAGCCAACCGTAACAGGACTTCATCGATGGAATTTTATCAGGCCGATCCTACGCTTGAGAACTACTGGCGTGGTGTGATCCTCTTTGGAAGAAACGTCGCATCTTACAAATTTGCGCTGGCGTCAGCGTTGTATGAAGTGGATAAGACGGGTAGCGATTTGATTACGCTCGACCAGCTTGCTGTGCCGTTCAGCCGTTATCTTTGCGAGCACCTGAAGCACGCGCCAAAACAGATCACCTCCCGCAGCAGCCAATTTCTGGAAACCTGCCTGAAGTTCAACAGAGGTGAAATCACCCACGCTCAGCTCATTGAAGCGACGGTGCGCCTTGGCTTTAACAACGTGATTGATGCCTTTCATTACGTGAACCAGGGCGAGATCGATAAACGTTTTTTCCTTGATGAGCGCAAAACCCACAACGGGATCCGCCTGACGGATAACTTTTATTTACTGGGCGAACGCCTGCAGTATAAAAACCTCGCTTTTGAAACCAATGCCCGCTGGAACCTGGTGGAACAGGCCTGGTCGATGGGGATTTCACGTAACCTTGTTGGCGTGGAGTTTGACGAAGATAATCAGCTGTTGTTTACGAGGATAAATGCGCGTCGCGTAGACATCACCAGCTGCCGCGACAGCCTGAATGGTTACCAGAAAGGACGGTGTTTTTACTGCTTTAAACCCATCAGCCTGGTACCGGGAGACGCAGAACTGGCAGACGTCGACCACTTTATTCCCTGGGCTGCCCGCCATGAAGTGAGCAATATTAACGGCGTATGGAACTTGGTGCTGGCCTGTCGTTGCTGTAACCGTGGCACCGAAGGCAAATATGCACGCATTCCCGAGCTCAGGCTCCTGCAGCGGTTACACACCCGCAATGAATATTTTATTCAGAGCAAACTGCCGTTACATGAGACGATTGTTCTACAGACAGGGCAACGTCCCGAAGCACGGAGAAGCTTTCTTCAGCGTAACTGGCAGGCCGCGCTGGACAAACTTATCCATACCTGGAAACCCAATGCGGAAGGCGAGGCAACGTTTTAATGACACTTCACTACTATCAGAACCACGCGCAGGATTTCTTCGATGGCACGGTCAATGTCGATATGACTCCGCTTTACGAGGCCTTTACCCAACATCTGGCTCACGGTGCCCGGGTTCTGGATGCGGGCTGCGGTTCAGGCCGGGACGCAAAAGCCTTTCATGAGATGGGTTATCAGGTAGATGCTTTTGATGCGTCTTCCGCGATGGTGGAGCTGGCAAAGCAACATACAGGGTTACCCGTGCATCTGATGACGTTTTCAGAGCTCGACTGTAAAGCAAAGTACGATGGGATCTGGTGTTGTGCCTCTTTGCTGCATGTCCCCTCTTCTGAGTTGCCTGCGGTGATGCAAAAGCTTGCGGATGCGCTTAAACCTGGCGGCGTCTGGTACGTGTCATTTAAGTATGGCAACGGTGAGCGTGTGCAGGGTGAAAGGCGGTTTACGGATCTTGATGAAGAGGGGCTGCGGGAGTTGCTGAAGGCGGTTCCGGGGATGGAGATCGCTTCGCTGTGGGCGACTCAGGATAACCGCCCTGACAGGGATGAGAGATGGCTGAATGGGGTATTACGGAAAAATGCCGCTTGACCACCAGGCGGTGCTAATCAATGCCGAGTCAGTTAACTCAATCATTCATCTCTTTGGTCAGCTCAACTTCACCCGTAGCAGCGTTGAAGTACAAATAGAAAATGTCCCCTTTTACCTGATCGGGTTTTGACCAAATTTCCTTTTCCCCCAGGCGACGCTTTTCCTTGGTGTATCCCAGCGTTTCGAGATACGCGCGCAACGGTGACGCACCGGTAGCCCCTTTAAAGAAGATGCTATTTGAAGGGGCATAACCATCGCCGGGATGCGCCTCGAAATAGTAGTCGTCCGTGATACGCGGGGCGTTTTCAATATCCTTGTCAGTCAGCGTGTGGTAGTGGAAAAAGTCACTTTCGGTGTAAACCGTTGTTCCATCCGAACCCGATGCCACGAGCCAGACAAACAGCCATCCAAGGATAAAGACGGTAACAACCGCAAGTGCGCACCACTTCAGGGCTTTTAAAAGGATTGTCATAGTTTAGCTCCCATGAATGAGAGCGATGTCCCATCGTTTGTAATGACCTTCACCACTCCGGATGCAAAATCGTCCCACGGCCGAAGCCATGTCATAAAATGCGGAAGATTGACCGTATACGGCTGGTGCCGCACACATTGTTCCTGTGGATCAGGAAAGAGAATCGGGCGGAAGCCATGGTTTTTATGGGAACCAATAGCGCCATAGTAATCCCAGCGGCGAAGGGCTGAATCATAGCTCACTGGTTTGAGACGGTAGCCGTACCGGCCAGGAATAATTGCCCGGTAGAACCCGAACAGGTCAGACACCAAATCCTCACCGCTAAAGCCGCTGTCCGTATACCAGGAGAACGATCGCAGGCTTTGCAGGCCTTCAAATCTGGATGCGGTGTTAATCATCATCGCCAGCATGATTCTGTTAATGTCTTCGGTGCTCCGGCCACGCTTAATTTCCCAGTGAGAGAACTTCCCGACACCGAGCCGTGATTTGAATTTTAAGACGCACATATCTTGCCGATACATGACGGAATAAGATGGCTTACTGCTACGCTCTCCCTCGACGAATTGACGTTTGAGCGCCGCCACGTCATTGCCACGGGCATGTCCCATATCAAGCCAACCTAACGCCTCGGTGTAGACGATCCCTCTGTCGAGAACGTCGAATAGTGCCCCATCCTTAATCTCTCTTCTGGTACTCATGCTTACATCTCCATATGTAGTCTAACTGGCTATGTTATAGACGATTTTTTTGGCAGTCCAGACAACTGACCGAGAAGCAGTAAGAGCATCGAGTGTTTTCGTGATGCCTCCTTCCCCTTATAAAGATTACCCATCAAATAAGCTGGTATGCTGGTTGCAAACACAACCAGCAATCAATGTGGCGAATATCAGTTCACCGTATCAATCAGCGCGGACAACAATGTGCTGAAGTTAGCGTATGTTTCAATGACATAATCCGTAGATGCTTTATCGCGGATCTCGAAACAGTCATCTGCGAAGTTATAGGCAAGCAAGGACAAAACATCTTCACCAATCAGTACTTTGTCAGAAAGGTTCGGATCGTTGTAACGTGTTTCAAAGTTGCGTATGTAGATATTCGACCATACGGGTTCACCGTTCTCCGCTTGCACCACGCTATACAGCGTCATACCGTTGTACTCAAATCCATCCATGATTTTGAACATATCTGAGTAGTCCAGCCGTTTGATCATCAGGCGCTGGATATCCTCAAAAACCTTTCTCTTCTGTGCCTTCCATTCAGCAGGGGCTATTTGGCGCATCAAGTCTGCCATTATGTCTGGGTCTGCTGGGTTAACTACCGGGTAATTATTTTCAACAAGCAATTTTTTGAGGACTCCAGGAGTGAAATAACTCTTTAGCTGAGCAGGTAACAAAGCAGGCATTGCTATTGTTCTTCCTTCCTCGTCGCAAAACTCGACAAGATAGCCCAGTGTAGGGGTATCGAAAACCATGACAATCGTACCAACGGCCCCTTTTACCAGTCCTTCATTCGGTAAATCCTCGCCTAAAACCACAACGTCTAATTCGGCTCTTTTCATTTTTATTCTCTCATTTAACGAATATGGTTGTAAGTCGGGGAACTAGCGCGTCTGTTTCATACATCCAGCCTGTACGCACGATCGCTGTTTCACCGTTAACGCCTAAAATGGGCATATCGACCGCCATTGTTTGGCCATAATTATTTGCCTGCAACACTTTTGCGGGGGCCGATAATACGCCTTCCTGAATTCTTGCTGCTAAGACATTTGCATTAGTTGGGTTGTATCCCAGCGCTGACTCAAACACCCGGGCTTTGTGACCCCCAGTAGGATGTGTTGAATCTAAAGCATAAGCAGCGAGTTTTTTTGGGTCGATAACGGCGTGTTCAGCATTCACTAATGTACCACTCTCAGAGGTGAAGCCTTTTATATATGGGCTTTCAAGTGCTGGTATTTTACTGAGACCCGATAGTTCATCAATTTCGCTTAAAGGGTTCAACCTGCCCATTGTTAATCCTGCCGCAACAGAGGCACCCGCAATGATTAACCCTTTGTTGTTCATGATTTGATCGTAGCCCGCTGGAGCATCCCCACCAAGTTGCTGCGCTATTTCATGGAAACCTTCAATATTGTCGTTATACACACCTCCAGCGGCCAGCAGTCGGCCAACGGCTTTACTATTCAGCGTCTTCCCCGATGGCGCAATTGTTGGCTCATAATAATCGTAATGCATCCGTTGAGTGGGGGCAGGCTTCCTGCCTTGCCGATCGGCTATTGCGTAACGATAAGCGCTAGTAATTTCGCCCTTAAACCATGAATGCCGTGATGAGGCGGTAGGTGTAAAAATCAAATCACCATTATCGTCGATGTAAAATGGATTCCTGTCGCTGCTCCAGCGCCTGGAGGTATCTACTCCAACAAGCCAGCCAATTTGCAGTGCGCGTTCTACTTCATCATAAATGGGATCTGCGTAGCCGCGTTGCCTTCGTTCATATGGTCTTTGATGTGGAGATATGCTGTATTTTTTTTTGGGAAGACCAAAAGAGAGACTGTGACCGTTCGCTTCATAAGAAAGATCGTAATGAATACACGCTTCTCTCAGCGAGACAGCTGGCGTCAGAATGTATTGAAAATCTTTTGGGTCTAATCGCCGTGTTAAATCGTGTGACCGGTAAAGTCGAAACATGTGAAATCCTTATCCTAGAATTTGATAAGGATTCTCCGCCCCCACAGATTAAAAATCAACCGATGAACACACTGAATATATAATATTTCGTTGCCGATAACTAATACAGACAGGATTTCAGTTCAAAACACACTTTAAATTCAGCCAGCGAATATCTAAAGAAAGAATAATAAACAATATTTATTCTTTAAACCATAACAGTCTTCTTACCGTAATAGATTTCTTCGATGCCATTCCAGATAACAATACGACTCAACTGAAAACGCCTTTATTCTCTCTGGAGACAAAAGCTGCTCTTTAGCATTCATATCCGGTTCATTGCTCATAATAAACGCCCGCCGTTCTCAAAGCGGATCAGGTTAGTTATTTTAGCAAAACTTCTCACACCGGTTGTCACAGTCAACAAGCATTACGCGCAATCTACAACACAACAAGGAACGACCCGCCAGGGTTCATTTGAATGCCGAGACCGTTACAGTCAAAGAGTCTGAATTCCGTGTCAGGTGGCCAAGGTGCGGATAGATAAAAATGAATAAAGCAAAAAAACACAAAATAATCTCAGTTACTTTTGGGAGGTAAATTATGTTTAAATAACAGCCGGATATGGACGGAAACGGACACTAAAAAAGCCGCCCTTAAGCGACTTTGATTTGCATCTTTTGGTGCGAAGGCCGGACTCGCACATTATGAATCACCGGGACATACGCTGTTTCACTATTTCAAAGAACATTTTCCCAGAGGTGTTCAGACATCCCTTCATTCGTCTGCAGCTGTTCTGGTGAATGGCTTCTGCCACATCCCCCATCAGAATACGAAAACCAAGTGTTTGACCGTTATCAGCAAGATTCAGGCATTCATTATAGCTATTTCGAACAACATTACTGTATTTAGGGCGATTCTGTGCCCGCTGTATAAAAAAATCACGCTATTGACTGTAATTAATAAATGATTGATATATTTAAAGTTATTGCATCAGCTTATTCATAGCCACCGTATGCTATCCGGCTCACTTCGTCAGCCAAAATAATGTGATATTCTTTCCAGAAATCCTGTTGTATCGACGACATAAGGCGATAATTGATGGAGCAGTCTCTCAATTTTGAAATGTTGCGCAGCCAGTGGCCGGAACTGGCAGAACTCGCGTGTATGGCAGAACGTTACGTTCACACCGACCCGGAAAGCAGTCTGGTGAAGCTGCGCAACTACACCGAATTGATGGTGCGTTGGTTATACCGTCAGGAACGGCTACCTGAAGGCATCAAAGCAAATCTGTATGATTTAATGAACGCCGATGTCTTCACCAGCATGATGCCGGAAGCCATCATCATGAAAATGGATGCACTGCGTATCCATGGCAACCGTGCCGCGCACGGCGGACGTATCAAAGCTAAAGATACTTACTGGCTGTTAAAGGAAGCGTATTTACTGGGAGTTTGGCTCTATGTTCGTTATGCCCATGGTAATGTTGATAACTGCCCCAAATTTTCTCTTCCTCCGTTAACACAATCTTCAGGTCGTGCAGATGAAAAACGTCTGGAAGATGCAATCAGGGCTCAGGATGAAAGCCGTGAGCGCGAACTGGCGTTACAACGCGCACTCCAGCAAGAGCAGGAAAAAGCCGAACACCTCACCCAGCGCCTGAATGAAGCCAGAGCTCGCAACCAGCATGTTGCCGACATCCTCTCTATTGATGAAGCGGAAACCCGCCGCCGCCTGATTGACTCCCGCCTGCTTGCTGCTGACTGGAATGTAGGCGAAGAACTTAAAAATACCGATCAGGTTACGCAGGAGCATCCTGTTAAAGAACAGCCGACTGCAACTGGCGACGGTTATGCGGATTATGTCTTGTGGGATGAAGCACATAAACCGCTGGCGGTGGTGGAAGCAAAAAAAACCAGCGTCAATGCCGAGCAAGGACGAATTCAGGCTCGGCTATATGCAGACTGGCTCGAAAAAGAATACGGTCAGCGCCCGGCCATTTTCTACACCAACGGCTACGATATCTGGCTGTGGGACGACCATAAAACTCATGGTTATCCCCCGCGTCGAGTATTTGGTTTCTACAGCAAGGAAAGCCTGCAATATCTTATTCAGCAGCGTGAAACCCGTCTGCCACTGAACAGTGTGCCGCATGTAAAAGACAACGAAGGTAAGGCCGTTGCCGGACGTTTGTATCAGCTTGAAACCATCGCCCGCGTCAGCGAACGGTTTACCAATAAGTACCGACAATCGTTAATTGTACAGGCCACAGGTACAGGCAAAACCCGCGTGGCAATTGCACTAAGCAAACTGATGATTGATGCTCGCTGGGTAAAACGCGTCCTGTTTCTTTGCGACCGTAAAGAGCTGCGTAAACAGGCGGCGAATGCCTTCAATCAGTTCACCAATGAGCCACTGTATGTGGTCGGGAAATCGAAGAAAGCAGACAGGCAGAATGCCAGGATCTACATCGCCACCTATCCCGGCATGATGAAAATCATGGACCATTTTGATGTTGGTTATTTCGATCTGATTATCGCCGATGAATCCCACCGCTCTATCTACAACGTCTACGGCGATCTGTTTAAGTATTTTGATGCCCTCCAGATTGGCCTGACGGCCACGCCGATCGACATGGTGAGTAAAACCACTTTCGGCCTGTTTGGTTGTGAAGGACGTATCCCTACCGCCAACTACAGCCTGGAAGATGCCATCGCCGATAACAACTTAGTTCCCTATGAGGTTGTCACGCACACCACGGAATTCCTGCGCGAAGGCATCAAACGGGAGAAATTAAGCGACGAACAAATCCGCGAGCTGGAAGAACAGGGTATCGATCCAAATACGCTGGAATTTGATGGCAAGGCGCTGGATGAGGCGATCTACAACAAAGACACCAACCGCTATATCCTGCGTAACCTGATGGAAAATGGCCTGAAAGATCGGGACGGCCAGTTGCCAGGTAAAACCATCATTTTTGCCCGTAACCACAAACACGCGATGCTGTTGAATGAATTGTTCGACGACATGTACCCGCAGTTTGCCGGACGCTTCTGCCAAGTCATCGACAACTACGATCCCCGCGCCGAACAACTGATTGACGATTTTAAAGGGTTGGATGAAAGCACCAACAAAGAGCTGACCATCGCTATCTCTGTTGACATGCTAGATACCGGTATTGATGTCCCGGAAATTGTGAATCTGGTCTTTGCCAAGCCGGTCAAATCGAAAGTGAAGTTCTGGCAGATGATTGGCCGTGGTACGCGTCTTTGCTCAGGGCTGTACGGCAACGATGAAAACGGCAAGCCGCTGGATAAACAGAAATTTCGCATCTTCGATCACTGGGGCAACTTCGAGTATCACGAGCTGCATACCGAAGAGGCCGAAATCACAGCTACTAAATCGCTGGCGCAAAAACGCTTCGAAGCGTGGGTTATGCTGGGGGCTGCTGCGCAGCGTAAGTTCGATAAACAGGCGGTGGATTTAGTCGCTCACCAGCTCCGCGAGCAGATCAACGCGTTGGATGAAAAGTCGATTTCTGTACAGGAAAAGTGGCAGCAAAAAGCGCAGTACAGCGATGAAAAAGTGCTGCGTCAGCTTTCCCCTAAAACACAGCAGGATCTGCTATCTGTCCTGGCCCCGCTGATGCAGTGGCTGGACGTGCGTGGGCAAAGCGATGCTATGCGCTTCGATATGGATATTCTGGCGGCGCAAACTGCCCGTTATACCAACCCGGAAGAGCTGGACGTACTCTGGCCGGTAATAGTAGAAAAGGCCGATCGCCTGCCGCCGCATCTGGCTCAGGTGCAACAGCAGGGACAGCGGATTAATCAGCTTCGTGATTTAGGCTGGTGGAAGCAGGCCAGTCTGGAAGAACTGGAAGATATCCGCATTCACCTGCGCGGCATCATGCACCTGATGGAAAAAGACGCGACGCCGCAATTCGGCTCGATACAGGTGGATATTACCGAAGATGCGAACCTGATCCAGACGGAAACCCGTAAAACCAATATCCGCTCGATTGATTTCAAACTCTATCGACAGCAGGTTCAGGGAGCGCTGGAGCCGCTGTTTCAGCAAAACCCGGTGCTGAAGAAAATCCGCAACGGCGAGCCGGTCACGCAAGCCGAGCTGGATGAACTGGCGAAGCTGGTGCTGATCCAGAATCCGAACGTTGATATCCGGGCACTGAAAGAGTTCTATCCGCAGGCAACAGCTAGCCTGGATAAACTTTTGCGTACCATCATCGGGATGGACAGCGAAGCGGTGGAAGTGCGTTTTGCCCAGTTCGCCGCTGACAATAGCCTGACCAGCCAGCAACTGCGCTTCCTGTCATTGCTGAAAAACCACATCCGCGATTACGGCACCATTGAAATGCGGCAGCTCTTTGAACAGCCGTTTACGCACATCCACAACGAAGGTGTTACTGGCGTTTTCCCCGACATAGAGCAGATCGCCCGGTTGCAAAAGATAGTCGAAGAGTTGGGTGTCGTGACCGACACTGCGACGGTATAATACGTTCATGACAAGCCCCGGCAGCGGGGCTTTTGTATTTATAACAGGGTAGACGTTAACAATGATCACCGGTGACTTAAAAAGTAAAATCGACGGCCTGTGGGAAGATTTCTGGGTGGGCGGTATCACTAACCCACTGACCGTAATCGAACAAATCACTTACCTGATGTACTCCCGGATGCTGGACACCCAGGAACAACGAGACGAGAAGCGTAAACAAATCGCGGGTATTGATTTTAAACCGCGCTTTACGCCAGAACAGCAGGAGTTCCGTTTCAGTCACTATAGTAATCTTGGCTCGGATGAGATGATGGAAGTAGTGCGCGATGGCGTATTCCAGCATTTCCGTCAACTCGGCCAAGCCGATGCGTCGAAGGTGACACTGCTGGGCAACTTTATGAAAGATGCTCGTCTGGAGATCGTTAAACCTTCGCTATTGACTAAAGCAGTGGAGGTGATCAAAAACCTGCCACTGGATCGTGGTGACACCAAAGGCGATCTCTACGAATATCTGTTAAGCAAGCTTACAACCGCTGGGATCAACGGTCAGTTCCGCACGCCACGCCACATTATCCGCGCGATGGTTGAAATGATGGAGCCGAACCCGGCGCGCGGTGAGACAATTTGCGATCCAGCCTGTGGCACCGGTGGTTTTCTGGCGACCAGCTATGAATATTTGCTCGAGAAGTACAGTTCTCTTGAGTCCATTCATACCGAGATTGGCACTAACGAACGCGGCGAATTAGAAGAGCAAAAAATCTTTACCGGCGATCTGCTGACGCCGTGGCGTGACCATGTCGATAACAATATGTTCCACGGCTACGACTTCGACACCACCATGCTGCGTATCGCCGCCATGAACCTGATTATGCACGGAGTGGAAGCGCCGGATATTCACTATCAGGACACTATGAGCCAGAGTTTCAGCACTAACTTCCCACAGGCCAGTAAAAACGCCTTCAACCTGATACTGGCGAACCCGCCGTTTACCGGTTCACTGGATGAAGAAGATATCGACGCCACACTGTCAGCAATGGTGAAAACCAAGAAAACTGAACTGTTGTTCCTTGCACGTATTCTGCAGATGTTGAAAGTGGGTGGACGCAGTGCAACTATCGTGCCGCAGGGTGTGCTGTTTGGCTCCAGCAAGGCGCACCAGTCACTTCGCAAAACGCTGGTGGAAGACAACCAGCTGGAAGCTGTAATTAACTTGCCTTCCGGTGTATTTAAACCTTATGCAGGTGTGGCAACGGCGATCCTGATCTTCACCAAAGGCGGTCTGACGGATGAAGTCTGGTTCTACGATCTGAAAAATGACGGCTACAGTCTGGATGACAAGCGTAATCCGATAAAAGAAAACGACCTGCCACATCTGCTGGCAAGCTGGAAGCAGTACCGTGCATTGCGCGGACTACCCGTTGATAACTTCATGGGCGATAAATTTGCTTCGTTGCTGAAGCAGCAGTACCCGGAAGGAATTGATGCTGGCGTTGATTTTAAAGACCGCACTCAGTCGGCGTTTGTAGTACCGAAAAAGGATATTGCGGCGCAGAAATACGACCTCTCTATTAATCGTTATAAAGAAGTGGTGTACCAGGCGGAGGGGTATGAAGATCCGAAGGTGATACTGAAGCGGTTAAAAGATCTTGAAAAAGAGATTCTGTCGGATCTGGATGAACTGGAGGGAATGCTGTGAGTTGGCCGATGGTGAGGTTGGGTGATGTGTGCAAAATTACTATGGGGCAAGCCCCCAGCGGTTCTTTTTATAATGAAAATGCTCACGGGTATGCCCTTATTGCTGGCGCAGGTGATTTTGGACAAACAAATCCTGAACCGAAGAAATATACAACAAAAGCTTCAAAACTATCAAAACCAGGCGACATCATTCTTTGTATACGAGCAACAATTGGTGATCTCAATTGGAGCAATAAAGAATATTGTTTGGGGAGAGGTGTTGCTGGACTGAGAGGAAAGGATAGCCTAGATCAAGGTTTTCTATGGCATTGTTTGAACTATAATAAAAACACTCTTTCTTCAAAAGGAACTGGATCTACATTTAAGCAGATTAGTCGTAATCATATTGAAGAACTTATTATTCCCTTGCCTCCAATTAAGGAGCAAAGACGTATCGCAGATGTTCTTGATAAAGCCGAGAACATACGCAAAAAACGCAAACAAGCAATCAAACTGGCTGATGATTTTTTGCGTGCTACGTTTTTGGAGATGTTTGGCGATCCGGTAATGAATCCTAAGGGTTTTGAAATTAAGGTATTAAGTGATTTTTTTATTGATGAAAAAAATGGTACTAAATGCGGCCCTTTTGGCAGCGCTTTGAAAAAAGATGAGTACACAAGTGAAGGAGTTCCTGTATGGAACATGGATAATATTACCTTAAAAGGAGACTTTATTGACTTACCTTCTCTTTGGGTAAGTGAAAATAAATATCAAGCGCTTGAATCCTACTCTGTATTAGATGGCGATGTGATCATTTCCAGAGCTGGTACTGTTGGTAAAATGGGTGTTGTAAGATCGATTACGGAAAAATCTATTATTAGTACAAATCTTATTCGGGTTCGTTTCGGCGAAAAATTGTATCCAGAATATTTCGTATCTCTTATGACGTACTGCAAAGGTAGAGTCGGTAACCTCAAAACTGGGCCGGATGGAACATTTACCCATATGAACACCGGAGTCTTGAGCAATTTAGAGTTTCCTTATCCACCACTAGAGCTACAGAAGAAATATATTAAAATTCGTCAGTCTGTTATGCTTATCATTGATAAATATCATCATTTTGGATTTAGAATCGATGAGACATTTTGTGCTATAAACCAAACAGCTTTCCTCTGTCAACCATAGGAGCAATAGCAATTGGACTTCTTTGACCTGTTAACAATTAAATTTATCTTGCCCGCGAAAGCTGCCCCAGCAAGAAAAGTGGGTGGGAATTTTGTTCATAAGTTACTTTGCCGATCAACAACAGTATCGGCTCAAGTCAGAAATGCACGTTTCCAAGGATATTTTGAACTTGTTACGGGTCTAAAACCCCCTCTAGACTATATCTATCTGAAAGATCCAAATTCCAGAGGGAAATGCGCAGATGGTGTAGCGTCCCTTAAAGCTAAGGAACCATTTACATTCGAAAAATGGCGAGAAGATACTGAGTTAAGCTGGGAGCAATTTCCAGAGCAAGCATTTAGCACTTCACCTGATGAAATTAATGAACAATGGCATAATCAATTTCAGTTTAGAGAAGACGATCCAGAGCGCCATTATCCAGGTCTTAGAAAACCCCAACTGGGTGCACTTCATGCAATCGCAGGCTATTTCGCTACTGATTTGCAGGTAGAACCAGCTACCGTCGTACTGCCCACTGGAACGGGAAAAACGGAAACAATGCTGGCTACCATGATATACCAGCGATGCGAGCGAATTTTGCTCATAGTCCCATCTGACTCCCTCCGAACACAAATATCCAAAAAGTTCATAGATTTAGGATATTTACCAGAGCTAACAGTCGTTCCGCCTAACATTGCACTCCCTAATGTAGCTATTATTAAGAAGGGAATTCAGGTAGCGGAAGAGGCTAAGCAATTAGCTTTAGAATCAAACGTCTTGGTTGCTACGACCAGCGTTTTGTCTGCCTGCTCCGAAGCAGCATTAAATACACTTTGCGAGTCGTGTAGCCATCTTTTTGTTGATGAGGCTCATCATATCTCAGCCTCATCTTGGCAAACAATTCGCGAACGATTCACAGACAAACGTGTTGTGCAGTTTACAGCTACCCCCTTTAGGAATGATAAGAAGTCCCTTGGTGGAAAAATTATCTATAACTACACGATGGGGGAAGCCCAACGAGCTGGCTATTTTACAAATGTAAATTTGCTGCCTGTAGAAGAGTATTACTCTGACCTTATGGATCACGCAATCGCAGATACAGCCGTTGGTCAACTGCGCATAGACTTAAATAATGGCCTTGATCATTTGATTATGGCCCGTACTAGCAATAAGCAGCGAGCAGAACAAATATTTACTATTTATCAGAATATTGTACCGAATTTTAATCCAATCGTTGTTCATTCTGATTATCCTAAAACGGAAATAAAAAAACGTCTTAATAAATTATTATCAAGACAATCAAGAATCGTTATTTGCGTAGACATGTTGGGAGAAGGTTATGATCTACCCAACCTGAAAATTGCAGCTTTACATGATCATCATAAGTCTCTTGCAGTAACTTTGCAGTTCATTGGCCGATTTACTCGTGTCAATAAAGCACAGAAAATTGGTCAAGCCAGTGTAGTCATGAATGTTGCGGACCCTAATGTTGAAGGTGAATTACAGCATCTATATTCAACAGATGCCGATTGGGATAACGTATTAAGGCGACTCTCTGAAGGACGAATTGCTAGAGAGATTAGGTTGCAAGAGGTCGTGGATGCCTTAAAAAGGAAAGGTGATTTACACGATCAGATTTCTCTCTGGAATATTGAGCCAAGTTGTTCTGTCATGTTATTTAAAACGTACTGTGACAATTGGGAGCCTGAAAGATACAAGGAGAAACTGCCTAGATTCGATGAATCCTGGCATGCAATAGCTGAAGATGAGAATTTGCTTGTTGTGCTAGCTGTCCAGGCAACTTCAGTCCGATGGGGAAACTACAAAGATCTTAAAGATACCAATTATAAAATTCTAATTGCTCATTGGGATCAAGACAGATCCGCCTTGTTTGTATTCTCAAATGACTATAAAGCATTCCGAGTTGAGAATCTAGTCAGTACTATTTGTGATGATAAATTTGAAGTTGTCAGTGGTGAAAAAGTCTTTAATGTATTTAATGGTATTGAATATCCTTTGGCAAGAAATTTAGGCGCATCCCAAATTGGGGCAATCAGCTTTACTCAATACTTTGGCCCAAATGTCACTGAGGGGCTATCACTAATTGAAGCATCTCAATCAAGCTTAAGTAATATTGCTGCATTAGGTTATGAATCCGGAAACCGTGTAATCTGGGGATGCTCGCAACGCAGAGGTAAAGTCTGGTCACCACAAAAAGGTGGCAGCATTGCTGATTGGTGCAACTGGGTTAAGAAAGCCTGGGACAAGATCTTTAGTTCTGAACCGGATCCAAATAATCTTACGCGTAACTTTTTGCGTCCTGTCCCATTACTTGAACCCTATAATGAATATCCAATATCAGCTCAATGGGGTGAGTATTTGCTTACTGCGTTCGAAGATAAAGTTATTTTTCATTTTGATACTGTATCTGCTCATTTATATTTAGTAGAGGTCAGGACTGCTGGAAAATTTGAAGATGGTAATGTGCGACTCATTTTCTCTACAGATGAAACGTCATCTGAATATAAATTATGTCTCACGGGAAGTGCTACAGCGAAAGGTTATGCCTATCAGTTGATATCTGGCCCTGACGTTTTTGTACAGCGTGGTGAATCTGAACCTGTATCACTATCAGAGTATATGGAAATTGATCCAGTAATGATTCATTACTCCGATGGCTCATTTTCATACAACGCTCATATAGTCCATGTAAGCCAAAATATTGGCCTTTATGACAAAGACGAAATTGTAGCTTTTGATTGGAAGGGAACTGATGTTCGAGTGGAATCAATGGGCTATACTCGTGATCCATCATCCATCCAATGGCGTTGGTACAGTGAAATTAAAGATAATTACGATGTCATTATTAATGATGATGGTAAAGGTGAGTCAGCAGATTTAGTGGGGTTGAGAATAGTTGATGACTGTATTGTTCTCTCTTTAATCCATTGCAAGTATTCAGGCTCAGAAGAAGCTGGAGCAAGACTTAAAGATCTTTACGAAGTATGTGGGCAGGCGCAGAGATGCATTCGTTGGAAACACCTGAATCTTTCCTATTTATACCATCACATTAAGCGTCGCGAGGAACAGTGGCGATCGCGTGGTCATTCTCGCTTTCTGAAAGGCACTATAAAAGACCTTGCTGCTATGAAAGAGCGCTCCAGAATCACACCTCTTAAATTCCAAGTTGTTATTGTTCAACCAGGACTTAGAGTAAGCAAAATTAATGAAGAAGGCCTTAAGTTACTTGGCAGTACGGCCTTATTTATCAAGAAAACAACGATGGCAGATTTAGTTGTTATTGGTTCTAAATAGGGCGAAAAATTGACAATTTTCGACTTTAGTAATATTAAACAACGAATTGAATATGCTATAAAAATGATGGAAAAAGCAAGAAAAGAGAGTAAATTATGATCCTATTCTTTTATCCTTACATAATGCTTTGCTATAGCGCTGGATACGCTTTATTGCAAACACTGGATGGGATGGGTGTGATTAGTACCAACTTTGTGGAAATGAACGCACAGGGTGCTCTTTTGAGCAGTTACTGGTCTCCCAATAAAGTTGCTGTAGTCTTAGGAGGATGTTTTCTTGAGCTCTTTATTTTATTATTACCCTTTATTTTCTTGAGCTCATGGATACTTGCCAGAAAAAAGGGACTCATCATTTGTTTTGTTCTTCTTATAACCCCTGGCCTATTATCGCTCTGTCACCTTCTTCCTGCTATCCAGTGGTTGCCATTGACCTATGAAATAGGAGGTGCAGGTGCAACAGGTAACGCAGCTGGACTCGGAAGTCTTAGCCTCATAGGGCTATTGTGCGGTTGGATTTTGGCAGTAATCATTAGTGATATTTTTGCTACAGGAGAGAAATTCAGACAGTGGACAGATATTTTCCTAATACTGACAGCAGTTGGTAACGGTATTTTCTGGGTATCAGACAGAGAGGTAGCAGTCGGTAAAACCGCATATGAGAAAACAATTACGGATATTAATGATGCAGCCAAATACCTTCTTTTTCAGGTGAAAGACTACAGCCGCATGTGTGACAATAACGGGCTTACCGAAATGTCATCTTGTCAGTGGGCATCGTACATTCAAGAAACGCTAGAAAATATTGCTAGTACAAAATCATCTGTTATTGAATATGTAATACCTGAAAATCTTGACACCTTCTACCGAATTCCTGAGTACTATAGTAATCAAGTATCTCCAGATAAAATCAGACAAGAATTTCAAGACTTCAATAAAAAACTATGCCCAAATAAACCTCTTTCCAAAACAATAACACAATTGCCATCACCTTCTCGATGGTGCCAGACACCACCCACAGCTTACTGCAATGCCATTCAAGAGGGAAAATATAAAACAGGCATGTCAGACCGTTTCGCTGTCGCCAATGAGTGTGTAACTACATCATTATTAAGGTACCGCCAAGTTTTATTAAAAGAACAAGCTCGTTTATCCTTAAGTAAAAATGCCCCTCATTATAGATGGATGTGGTTTATTGCTATGTCTTTTTTTATTGGTGGGAAAATTGCCAATGTAATGACAAAAATAGGTAATGTAGAGAATCGTGGCATAACTGAAAAACATAGAGTTAAATTTATCCTTTTAAAAATAATTGGCTTTATTGTGCGTACATTAATAAGATGTGCCATCTTGTGTTGGAAAGTGTTTTTTTCAACGTTCAATTATATCAAAAAATTGAAGGAAATAAAGAATGATACTTAAATAAAATAGTGGCAAACTTTCAATTGCAAGGTTAATCTTGGTGTTGAAATGAATAAAGAAAAAGGGGTACTTTCTCCTGTACCCTTGGAGTTTACGTTAGATGATACATCTGAATCTACTGTGGGGATTCACACTAGCGGCAACAGTGTTTTGTACTCAACCGGTTATACAATAGCATCCATGACTGATTGAGCGTAGAGCTCAGTAACGTTATTAATTAACAAACTATTGAAAGAATTCGCGGATCGCTCTTACCGATAAAATCAGTGAATGTATTGCTCTTGGTGATAATACCATTGGGAAAAATTACCAACCAGCCATCCCATTAAGGCTAGCCGATTAACTTTAATTAAACGGATATGGCAAACAATTCAAATGTCATTACCACGGTTGATTTTTTCGTAGTAAAACAGCGTAACCCTTTTCTCCCGGTTTGCATCCAAGAAACCTGCTCATCATTGCTGCTGAAGATATATACTGCCCTGACACGATAATTGTTTAGGAAAGTAACCATGCCTTTAGATTTAAGTAACACTTTAGTTATTGGCATCAGCGCAACTGCGCTTTTCGACATGAGCGAATCCGATCGTATGTTTCGGGAAACCTATGCGACCGATCCTGATAGTGCCATTGAGAAGTACCGCGCCTACATGCTCGAACACGAAAACCAGCCTTTACAGCCCGGAACAGGCTACCCCTTAGTCAAAGCGTTGCTGGGTCTGAACCGGTACCGCCAGCCGGATGATAAATCGCCGTTGGTTGAGGTTGTTGTGATGTCACGTAACAGCCCGGATACGGGTATCCGCGTTTTGAATACTATCCGCCATGACAGGCTCGATATCACGCGTTCTGCCTTTACGGCAGGCGAAACCGTTGCCGATTACCTTGATGCATTTGATGTGGATCTATTTTTAACAACTAACGTTGAAGATGCGCAAAAGGTGATTGATTCCCGATTCTGCGCTGCTGCAATCCTGAAAGATCCGCCTTCCGACGCCTCCGATATCCCGGAGGGGCAAGTGCGCATTGCTTTTGACGGCGACGCGGTACTTTTTTCCGATCAAAGCGAGTTAGTATATAAAACACAAGGGATGGCTGCCTTTCATGCTCAGGAAGACGCGCAGCAGGATATTCCTATGGAAGAAGGGCCATATGCCACTCTGTTAAAAAAAATAGCCAAGCTTCAGGAACGACTGCCAACCCGCGTTGAGTATTCTCCCGTCCGTATTGCACTAGTGACGGCCAGAAACAGCCCATCAGAAATGCGCGTCATTAAAACGCTCAGAAGCTGGGGAGTATACGTCGATGAGGCTTTTTTTCTGGGTGGTGTAGAGAAAACAAAAGTCCTGAAGGCGTTTAAGCCACACATTTTCTTTGACGATCAGGATGTGCATTTGATCGCAGCGGCAAAGGTTGTACCTTCTGGAAAAGTCCCTTATGCCAGTAACTCCGAACTTGCAGAACGTGAAGCATCGTGATTATTGCTGACAAACCATTTAGTCATTAAGGCTGAATGGTTTGTATACCACATGCAAAATAACTGCCCTACCTCAGATCAATGCTCCCCTCTGAACACCTCTTTCCTGTGCCATTCCAAAAACTGCTCGCCCGGATAGTTTTCTTTAACCGGCGGCAACGCAACCGCTTTTCCCGCAAAATCCCAGAACAGCCGCTGTACCACCCCACCGCCATTAACCGCGCCGGAAACCATCACACGCATGTTTTCATCCAAACCAATCGAACCACGATCAAACGCTTTATGATGGATTGCACACAATGACAGGCCATTAGGTACTTCGCAAGGGCCATGATGCTGCTTCCATCTGATATGGGCGGCTTCCAGAGCAATCGGCGCATTGTCGTGGCGCATGTTGAAGCCGCAGATCGCGCACTGATAATTGTAAGCACGTAGCACCATCTGACGGAACTTCGGATCGCGTTGACGGAGAGAGGTGCGAATATCAAAACCCATCTCATCAGCGAGGTCTTCCTGAATACTGGCCGGAAAATGCGCCTCCAGGAGCTGCTGCGCGAGCGTATCAATTAACCTGTGATTTTTTGCCACCAACGCAAAATTATCGGCATCAAATCCACCCGCGACATTATATTCGATGAGTTCACGTCGGGGCGGCTGGCGGCTACCATTGGTTGAGCACCGTTCCGCATTTTGTAGTTCCCAGAAGCCATCGCCCTTCAGACGCCAGAATGGCATGTCCGGGCGCTGGTCACGACGCTGCGGTCCATAACGTTCCAGAAGATCCAACAGGGGCTCGTAGATTTCAGAACTATAGTTAAACAGGCGCTCATGACCATGCCGATAGTGTGAGAGGACATGCAGCAGCAATAATGGCTTATGTGGCGCACGCTGTTCGCCTTTGCGCCAAATGGTGATATTTGATATCGCTTGCCTTAGGGTTTTGTCAGAGGTCATTACGTTGAAGAATCCATGAGCACATATTTGCGATGATGCTCGCAACTTTATGTACATTCAAGGCATTATTGCAGACATCCTTTTTGTCTGGCTACTCTGTACCTGGCAGATGGAATTCTGATAACAACGGTAAAAAATACAGCGACCAACCAGTCCTAAGCGGGCTGGTTGGTCATTTTAATTTAAACATCAACCGAGAAACAAAGGCATTCAACTCACTCGCCATTACCCCGGTTGATCTTCGCATAGTCAAACGGCGTAATCACTCTCTCCCGATTGGCATCCAGGAAATCAGCCCACCATTGCAACATCAGCTTGCGCTCATCCAGATGTTCCGCTTTATGGATATACGCCGCCCTCACCGAATTGCGTTCCATATGGCTCATCTGCCTTTCCACCGCATCCTTCGACCATAGTCCTGACTCAATTAACGAACTACAGGCCATTGTACGGAAGCCGTGGCCGCAAACCTCAACCTTAGTGTCATATCCCATCACCCGTAGCGCACTGTTTACCGTGTTTTCACTCATTGGTTTACGTGGATCATGATCGCCAATGAAGATCAGCTCATGTTCGCCACAGAACTGTTTTATCTGCTTCAGGATCGCCAGCGCCTGCTTTGAAAGCGGCACCAGATGCGGTGTACGCATCTTTGAACCTCGCTGAGAATGTTTCACATCAGGAATAGGATCTCGCTCAGGCGGGATGGTCCACATTGACGTTTCAAAATCGATTTCTGACCAGCGAGCAAAACGCAGCTCACTGGACCGAATAAAGATAAGCAGAGTGAGTTCTGTCGCCCAGCGGGTTAGCGGCCTGCCGGTATAGCTATCTATTTTCTCAAGCAACTCAGGGATGCGCTTTAATTCCAGCGCCGGACGATGTTGTCGATTACCGGAAGCAACCGCCCCAGCCATCTCTTGTGCCGGGTTATAATCAATTAACCCACTTTGCACTGCATAACGCATGATGGCCGTAGTGCGCTGTTGAAGACGAGCAGCAACCTCAAGACGTCCAGACATCTCTACGGCTTTAATGGGCGCTAATAAATCGCGCGTTTTTAACTCTGTGATATTACGTTCACCAAGCGCTGCAAAGAGATTATCTTCCAGACTTTTTAGCACACGATGGGCGTGATCTTCAGACCACTTTTTATTGGTGCCATGCCACTCGATCGCTACCTCTTTAAAGGTTCGTGCTTTACTCTGTTCAACCTTATCATTTTTCTTTTTGTCTCCCGGATCGACGCCATTCGCTAGTAGCTTACGCGCTTCGTCACGACGTGCTCTGGCATCCGCCAGTGTGATTTCAGGGTAAACCCCAAGTGCCAGCATCTTTTGCTTGCCGTCATAACGGTACTGCAAACGCCAGTACTTAGAACCATTTGGATGGACAAGAAGGTGCATACCGCTGCCATCGGTCAGCTTATATTGCTTATCCGTTGGCTTGGCTGTTCTGACTTTGATATCTGTTAGAGCCATGCTTATCCCCTCCCTGTTGGTACAAGCATTATCGAACCGGAAATACCATCATCTATACCAACATCTGTTGGTAGATGTCCGTTGATGTCGGTTGATATTGAGGGAGTAAATATAGCGGGAAAGATAGGTAAATACTGGATTTCAGTCACAAAAAAAGACGTCCGTTGACGTCTATTGATGTTCCGATGGTGCCGAAGGCCGGACTCGAACCGGCACGGGTTTAGGCGGCTTAGCTTGCTTCAAGAATCATTGTTAACTCGTTGAACTAGCTAGACTAAAGCTCATAACCCCGGCACATTTCACAGACTGTTTAGCCATGAAAAAGCCCCGACAACATAACCGGGGTTTGTATGAGTTTCAAGAGAGATCGTTATCTAGTTTTAGATCCCTGCGGGAATTACCTCGTGCGGATAGCTATTCCCAGCTACATGCGCCACCTGTTCCAAGGGAAGCGCTACTTTATGAAAAGCACAGGGACACGTGACATACGTCAAGCGCGTTTGTTTCGCGATGCTATTGCTCTGGAATGGACTCGCTTAAGGAATCTGCTTAAGCCGCAAGGCGGCTCATCCGTCGATCAAATCATTGATGAGCTACGCCGGGTCAGTGTGTACGCCAAGGAAGCCCCCGCATCATTTGGTGCATCGGTTCAGGCTTGCCCTTCCCTACTTAAAATGCGCGATCTGTATCTTCTCCAATACAGCGAGAAGAGAAAGCTAACCACGCTATCCAAGACCAACAAAGCCGTAGAGGTGCTGTTAACCCACCTGAAAAAGAAAGATATTCAGTTGCGGGATATTAACCGAACCATAGTTACAGGCTGGTTAGATAAGCTCAAAACTGAGCGAGCGCCGCAAACCATCCAGAACTATATAAGCGCACTGGCACAGATTTGGGATTTGGCACGCAATCGCTATCACGATGCACCACAGGACAATCCTTGGCGTGGTCATGCGCTCGAAGCAAAAAGCAGCAAGGTCAGCTATGAAGTCTTCGCACCGGGAGAGCTGGCAAAGATCTATGCCTTACTTGATGACGAGATGAAGGCGGTAACGGCTATTGGTGCATACAGCGGTATGCGGCTTAATGAAATATGTACGCTACGCGAAAGCAGCATTAAAAATGTCGAGGGTGTATTGTGCTTTGAGATCACCGAGGGAAAGACCAAGAGCGCGGCGCGAATCGTCCCTGTACACAGCAAGATAATCCCTCTCGTGAAGTCGTTGCTCAAGACCACACATAGCGGTTTTTTGTTCTATCACGCGTCAATTACAGACCGGGCCGATGGGAAACGCTCAACGTGGCATACGCAGCAGTTCACACGGGCAAAGCGTAAAGCTCTCGGTGAGACTTATACACAGAGAAAAGTGTTCCATTCACTCCGCCATGAGTTTGTGCATCAACTCGACCGTGCTCAAGTGCCAGAAGATAGAATTGCGCTACTGGTCGGTCATGAGCGCGGAGTCACAGAAAGCTTCAAGACTTACTCAAAAAATGCCGTGTCCGCACAAGAAGTAAAAGAATATGTCGAGTTGGTCAAACATGTTTTTGATCTGCCGATATACAATAAGTTGTGATAAATATTAAATGAGGAATTTATGGAAACTATCAATACAAAAGAAACATGCCCTTCTGAGTTTTATATTTTCGTAAACGATATGAATCCTATAACACATAATAACGTCAATATTGTAGGTTCAATATCCTCAGCAGCTATCTCAGCTTTAGCCATGAATGGAAACAACCCTCAAAAATATATAGACGGTGATCTAGACTACCTTCCATTTTTACCAAATGAAAACATGTTCCCTGCATTGTCCATGTATCATGTTAGTGCAATCAATGACTACCGCATTGAGTATAATGCAGAAATAAATAGAAAGGCATATTTTAAAACATATCCCTCCAGACTTTCTGCTGTATACGCGTTTGGTGATTATGATACTTGCGTCGAGGTACATCAAAGGCATAAATGGGATCTAAATACTGTTCGACGTTTTCGATTGAAGGACTTACCCTATACACGAGTAGCAAAAGTTAATATGGAAATAGTCTCTTCAATGAGACACGCATATAAAATATCAACATTTGAGTCTGACTACGAAGTATGGCAGCATTACTGGAGTGGGCAAGGAAACCTAGCGCTACAAATCCCAGACCGTGATTTCAACCCCCAGCGCATCGAAAGCGGTGTTATTTGGGAGTATTTGATAGAAGGAGCGCTAGAATTAATTAGAGAATAAAACAAATACGCATTGGGCTAGGTTATTCTAGCCCCATATGAAAATTATTTGTTAGGGTAGATAATATTAATCCCTTTGTAAATTTTACGATACATATCTACCATTGCCCCTAATCTTATGACACTCATCCCGCACGTCAACCCAACGTAGCGGCCACCCTCAGCAGCGTTAGCAGAACGATGCACCACAGCACGCACGCGCCCGGTTCGGTGGCAGTGATCTAGCACGGCAGACGTAAGGCGCAGCGGCTTACCTGTCACCGCACAGCGTCGGTATTGATAATTCCACAGGAAGACACGGACAGCGGCCACATCAGCGCGGCGCAACTCCAGCCGACCGGAACCATTCAACAGGAAGCGATACACATCTTCGAATGCAGCAGCGTTTGTAATCCGTTCCGCCAGCGGCATATTGCCGAGGTGTTCCAGATAGCTCCGCATCGCTTTTCTTAGTAGTCGGTCTGTCCGTGTAACCATGATTCAAAGTCTCCACTGTCAGAGGCAGCCCGCTTGCAGGCTTCGTATTCTTCGCGCTGGCGTTGGCATACCAGAGCATAAAGCTCGACGGCCATCGCATTAACATGTTCGTCACTGATACCATTGCGGCGCATCAGCCCCAGCAGCATACGAAATTCAGCTTCAAGCTCAGGCTCTCCGGTATCCATCACCCACACTTTCAGGTCAGCGAGTGCGCCAGTCATTGGCGGCGGCTCGATGTACCGCCACCTTAATTTAATCGTCAATCCCATAAGCATTCCTCTTTATATCGTTTGCTCTCGCTTCACTGGCTTGTTTAAGCGTCTTTCCTTCGATAGCGATATCCAGCAGTTCCTTTTGCTTACTAGCCAATCGCAAGGCGCTGTCTCTCCAACAGAGCAGAAAGAAGATTGTCAGCACCTGCTTACTCAAGCCAGCCAGCAGATCGCCAAGCCCTTGCTCTAGCAGACAGGCGCGCCATGCAGCGGCGTGCTCCGTCATAGCGCCGACTATCGGGACTGGTGCGCCAAGCATCGTCGCAAGCTGACTCATCACACTGTTAGCATCGCCCGGATGCAGCCGGGGGATATACATCCGGCCAGCTTGCGCCAAAAGTTCGGCGTACCGCTGGCGGCGTGGGTCATCACATGCCAGCGGTTTAATCGGCTTTTCATCAGCCATTAATGGAACCTCCGAGGATTAGGCAGCCTGCAATAAATCGGCTGGTGTTGAGGGATGGTATCTGGCTTTAGCTTTTAGATAAGCAGCACGCGCCGCCGCTTCGGTAGTAAATAAGCCAAGGTGACGGAGTACACCATCAACGCGTATGTAAGCCTCCCATTTGCTACAGCCCTTATTCCAGCTATACCCCCTTGCCTTGCGTCGGTTCTGGTCGTTTTCCCGCTGCGTAACCAAACGCAGATTGCATAGGCGGTTGTCGTCACGGATACCGTTGATGTGATCGATCTGCTTACCGTGAGGAATAGCGCCATGCGCAAGAATCCACGCCACGCGATGGGCTTTTAGCTGGTACTGCTTGCCATCAAGTCGCAGGGCAACTTGACGATAGCCATCAGCTCGCCGGGTGGAGTCAGCATAGGAGCCAGCCTTAACCCGGCGTCGGTTAGCTTTATGGTGCAGGCGACCTATCACCGGGTCATACAGGAAAAGGGATCGCAACAGCTCAGGGGCGTAAGCATCATTAACCATGACTCAGCCCCTCCAGTTATGCAGCTTGTCGGAAATTGATAACGCAGTCAGGACGACGCAGCCCAACGTTGAACAGGCGATATGAGTCCATCACCATCGTCATTTCGCGTTCATCATCCCACTGGCGATTAATGACGCTCTGCGCTTCGACCGTCAACAGTACCGAGGAAGGTTTAAACAGCGTCGCCCTCGTCAGCGCTTCCTCTGCGGTAACGTCATAATCAGCGTCCAGTTCATGCCCGGTAATGGCTTCCTGCGGGTAACTATTCAGCTCGATAACTCGCACCCCAGCGACATAGCCAACACGACGCCATGCGTAATCGTTGCCACTATCCCGGCTGTAACGGACGTTCATCAGCTTCTTATGTTCCATCAGGATGCTGAACCAAGCCGGGTCGATAAGCAGTACCAGCTCCGCCACCGGAATATCTTTCTCAGTCAGGAATCGATTAACAGCAGCTTTAATAGCGTTAACCAGCTCATTCGCGGCGTCTTCTTCGCTCCCCGCTGTCAGGTCGAGCGAGACAACGTTATCCGTCAACGGGTTAAACGTTGGTTGCAGTGTCGGCGGTGGTACAAAGTCAGTCGCTTTGATTAGCTGGATGGCGTGCGCTTCGTCGTAGAATTTAGCGTAAGCAGTACCGATATTGCGGCTCAGCTCTGCGCGAAAGGTGGGTGCAGTCCAGTCATCCTGATAGTCAATCGGGATGCGGATATAGCTCAGCGTCTCCACAGAGATAATCAGTTTGTCCGACTTAACGGCGGAAGGCTCCAGCGATTGCCCTGCGGTTCTGCCCTTCACCTCCAGATCACCACTCAGGCGATCAATGCGGTATTGGTTGCTGGCTTTCAGCGGCCTGTATGTAGACAGCCTCTCGGCCAGAAATACGGATTTGGACTCTAAACGGGTCTGGACATCCCGGTCATAAGCCTCGATGTGAATATCATTGTCGGATTCCACCCCGCCATAATGTGGGCGAAACAGATCGGGACTGTACGAAGTATCAGCCATAACAAAACTCCTACGTAGGTTGATGAAGCCCGCGCCATCGTCATGGCACAGACGTGCGTAATCCTCCCGCCGAGGCAGGATTCAGAACGGTATCGATTAAAGGGATGAGGTGCCCCGAAATGGGCGTTTTGAGGCCAGAGCTGGCGCGGTTCTCAGGGGTTAGTGCGCGTGAAGTAAGGCGAACGTATTACCTTGCATTAGTGCACACTCATACGCGCCATGTTCAACACCTTCCGCACAGAGGTTTCAGACACGTCAACCTTGCTTGCGATGTAACGATTCTTCTGGCCTTTTGCAGAGCGATCGATAATGTCAGCGCGTATCGCCTCAGTGATCACCTTGCGGGGTCTGGCTCGATTCTTCTCGTGCCGTTCACGTTCGCGCATCCGCTCGGCCATCTTCGGCGGTAGTACAGGGGAAAGCCCACGGCTAACGCCAGATGTGCGGGTGCCGGATGTGGCAGAACGGGCAACGATATAAACCGCTTCGTCTGGGTTAAAAGCGTGCTGCACACGCTCAGGGTAAATGTGGTCGCATCTACCCAGCGGCAAGGCGAAATCCGGGCGCACGTCAGCGACACGCTCCACGGCATGGAAATTACAGGTGCTCATTACGGACCTCGGTTAATTAAAAATAGGCTTTCAGATGCCGCGCAGAATGCGGCTTGCGGGGACTCATGCGCATAGATTGGTGTGGTAGTACCGGGTTGGTGCGCACTCAGTCTTGCAGGGCGCATTCCACCGTTGGGCGTTAGCGGCCAGCACGTTTGCCAGCGGAGCGCTGCGCAACGAGAGCACGGTATTGTTCGTCGTACTGGCGATGGCCGGGGCCATACCCTGATTGCTGCGCCCACTGCGAAAGCTGGTCATACGCTGCGATAAACTCGGCATGAGACATACCGACAGGTTGCGCTGCGGGCTGACCATATGTGTTCCCCTGCGACGGGACATAACCAGTGGCAGAGCCAGCGGCCATACGCTCTTGCAGATACTGAACCGCCCGCTGCATCTGTGCAGGGTCGCCAGACATAACCATCCGTTCAAGGGTAGATTGCGTCCCGGCGTCGAGCGTACCAGCGAACTGCAACATGGCGTCAACTGTTCCCTGCCCTAACTGGCTTTCGACAGACTGGTGAAACTGCCCCATCAGCCCATGAAGTTCAGGAGTCAACTCTACAGCGCTTCCGTCCATCAGGGGGATAGTATCGCCCACCTGCGCCCCGGCGCTGTCCGCGTTCTGATCTTGCTGATTCGCAATATTGCTACTATTCCATTGGCCGCCATCATTGCCGTTAACGGGCTGGGTACGGAGGAAATCAGCATCAGCAGGCGCAGAGCTAAAGCGGGATGCGCCATTGTCAGCGCCAACAGGTGCAGCCATGTATGGCGATTGCTGCGGCGCAGCATCAGCACCGGAAAGGTACGGATTAACATTCTGGTCAGACATAAATTATTCTCCTGATAATGCTCTAAAGTCGTGTACCTGCGCTAACAACAGCATATGAACAGGCACACAACGCTCCGGCAGTTTGCGTACACCGTGATACGCTTTCCCCATATCCTGACGGTCAACCTGATATGCACGGGCGAGGTCTGCCTGACTCACCTCAAGCGATTCAGAAATCAGCTTTAATTGTGCAGCCCAGTCTGTATTCTTGCGTGGCGGCAGCAATACAATAGTTTTGCTCATGGTAATTCCTCGTTAAAGTAATCCACGTTTACGAAGCCAACGGCGCTCACCAACGGAGCCGCGCGGACGTTGTTTCGGATTCTGGTTAAGTGTTTGGCTGGGGTCAGTTCGACCTTTCCCGGTCAGGTTCTGCGTCAGCACATCCCAACCCCGTGATTCAATCGGAGCGTATCCTTCACGCTGTTCGTCAAGGTTCACATAGAGATCAGGGTTAACGGCGGGGTGCAGCGGTTCGTTCTCTGCCATCATTCAGCCTCGCTGAATTTGGAGTTAACAGACTCCAGAGTATCCGGGTACGACCAACGATTTCTCAGACAGCGTTGCACATGCGCGACGACTTCAACAGGGACTCCCAGCTTCCCGGCGATCTCCGCAGCAGGCCAACCGAAGCGCTCTAACTTGTGGATTTCATCTAAATCAGTAGGCACCAACTTGCGCACTACTTTCGCTTTCTCCGGCTTTGCTTTGACGGCTTTCGGCACTGGGTGCGTGTGGACGTTGCTAAAGCGGGAATGGGCGATAGCCAGCACAGTCTCAGGGCGAATCAGCATATCGCGGGCAATCATAAACTCTGTATCGCGGTGCAGCTTGCCGGGCTTATAGCGGCTGCGGATGGCGTTGTACTCCGCCAGAGTGATATCAGCATCGTCTTTCCAATTTTCGGCCAAGTCATCGACATAGACGCCACGGATTACAGCATCAATATCGGTCAGGGTATGACCTGTCTCCGCTGCAATCTCTTCATTGTTCTTTAGGTGCTTATGAGCCAGCGCGTTAATGCGCTGGATATCGGTAATACTCAAAGTCATAAATTAAACTCCGAATCAAATTTAATCTGGTCAGTAACCAGCGTGTGGATCAGCGCAAGGCTTGATGCGGTATGTGTGCCCGACTTGCGGGCGTTGTCGTACATGGTGCGTGCGGCGCTCTGATAATTCGGCGGCAGGGTGGCAAACCATGCTCTAAACTCTGCGGGTGTCATTGCTCGTCATCCTCAAATACACGGTTAAATGACGTGTCCGGCGCTTCTACGGCATTGGCCTTAAGGAAGTTGACCGCACTGGATAACTCCGCTGCGGCCATGCGCGACTCACCAGCCTTGTCTTCCTCAAGGCGGCGAATCAGCGCCCCAAGAAGCAAGCCTTTCATTCGCCACGTTTCATTTTCAAATTCAGATTTCGTCATTGGTGGTTGTCTCCAGTTAGTCCCATTGCACGCAGGTGTTGAATGACCTCGGCATGTACTGGCTTTGGTAAAAACAGGCGACGCTGCACGGATTGAAATATCTCGTCGCGCGTCTTGTCGGCAGGGTGAACAGTCCCATTAAAGACCTCACGAGCCATGCGATAGGTCGGCCAAAGACGAGCGCCATCCTCCCGGCGTCGGAATCTATTCAGCACAGCGGCCAGACATTCCCAAGGCTCACAGTTATTGAGCAGGCAATACCGCTGTAGAGGCGTACTTGCTTGACGTAACAAAGCCTCACGGTTAAGGGTCTGGCGGTGGCGCTCAGCCAATCCATCAAAGGAATAGCCGTTCAGGGCGAAGGCAAGTTGTGCGGTGACGAGCGCATCCGCACGCGCAGCACGACGCTGCGCATGTTCGGTAACAGGCATATGGATTAACTCCAGAGAATGAGGGGGAGCCTTTCGACTCAGAGGTATTTTGCGATGTACTGCCAGTTGCAGTTTTCAGGGCGGTAGAAGTAAGCAAGCTCATCAGGCGCAGCATCCAGCGCCAGCGATGACCACAGCAGAAACGCGCGGGCAGGTTGACCATCGCGCCCGGCTCGTCCAATCATCTGAATGAGGTCAGGCAGGTCATCAGGAATATAGGTAACGATGACGTTGCGAATGTCTGGCACATCAGCCCCCAGCCCGAAGGCTTTAGTAGCAATCAGAATCGCGCCCGGCGTAGTGGCAAACCACTCGGCGTTTGCGTGGCGTTCCTCGTTACTCAGATACATCGTCTTCGAATGATATGGCCGCGCCCGGTCGCCTAAGAGTTTCAGGTACGCCCGCAACGTTTTAAGGTCGTTGACGAGAATAAGCGTCTTCTCTTCTTTCGGCAGAGCCTCGACCAGACCAATAGCCGCTCGGAAGCGTTCGCGGCACTGTCTGACTGTCGTCAACTGGATATTTTCGCGAGCAACATCAGCACGGAATGTTACGTAATCACTACGGCAGCCAAGCGACGCCATTAAACTGCGCTCATTTTCGCGTAGCAGCGTAGCCGTAAATACGCAGCGCTGAGCCGAGGGAAAAGCATTCTGTAGTGTGTGCTGCATTGCGTCGTAAGCTGGGCGGAAATCCCAGTCTTTGACCGTGTGTGCCTCATCGATAATAAAACGATCAACGCCGTAAGCCATCAGCGCCGCAAAGACCTGACTCGACGGAACAAGATGCTCAGGTGAAACGACAGCAACACGGAACGCCCCGGCAGCCAGCCCCGCGAGTTGTTGAGCGTTGCGGTGCCTCGGCAACTTGTCACCGAATGCCACAGCGTGAACGCCAGCATCCCGCAACTGGCGGAGAATTTGGCGCTTTAGGGTATTAGTGGGAACCACGATTACAGACAGGCCAACGCCAGCGCGGGACTCATAAATTAATGGATAAGCGAAGGCGGCGGTCTTGCCATAACCCGTAGGCAGAACGGCCAGCACATCACTACCACGGGAGAAGATCGCATCAGCAACAGACAACTGCCCCGGCCTCCACTCCAGCCCATCGGGTGGCAACAGGCTAACGCGTGCGTTTCGGTCACAGCGAACCAGCGGGCGGAACTCATAAGAGGCTGTATTCAGTGACGGCACAGACGGCGGCACTGCCAAGCCGTTTGGGTCACAATGATGATTTGTACTGTTAAATTTATCCTCGGTAGGTTTCGACTCTCCGCACCACAATTGACGAAACTCCGCTGAGTCCCCGTAGCGTTTGAAATCTGAATTGCGCATCGCTTCCAGTTTATTCATGCCCCTGTTGATGCGGTGTATAGTCTTCTCATCACAAATCAGGAACTCGCGGCAGGCTTTGAGAAAAGCATTCTGCCCGGTTGTCGATGCCGGAACGGCGTGCTCGCGCGGTTTCAATGCGGCATCATCTACGCGAACACCGGGAAAATCTGGCGGCAGCGGGTCAGCATAACGAGCAGGCTTCTTGTTTAACCACAGCTCCAGCTCAGCGCATCGGCAATGAATTGCGTCACCGGGCTGGATGACTTGCCGCAACCCCGTGTCAGAGCGCTGTTTTTGCTTCTTCGGTTGAACACCGTGCAGCGCTCGCCACTCCCGCAGGGTCATAGCGGAGCCATCAGCATTGTAATAAAACTCTTCGGTCTTTGTGTTGTATGCCGCCTTAACGGGTTTACGCTTTACGGGGCATATCTTGGAACGTCGAATAACAATCCCGTCAGCGATCATTTGCTGCACATCTGCGTTTGCAGTATTGAGCAGCTCGGCGTCAGCAGCCTGCTCAAGCAGGCGGCGTAGATTCGTTGGCATGGTGAAATCTCCAGAAAATAGGGGTAGGTATTAGCTCAGGTTGGGGCGGTGGTACAGGTGCGGCAGACTCTCTGCCCTTATAGAGGTTTTCGTGGCAGTGGTTGCGTCGGGGGTTCTATCTGCCTTAATAGATGCTCTCAAAATCGGAGAGTTTGTCGCAATTCGGGAGCTGTTCTTTCTCCTTATTAGACACTTTAATTTGATCATTTTCCGTTCAACACCCTGCAAAGCCTTATTGCGTATGGGCTGGGCGCATTTAACAGAGCAGTTTTAAGTAGGTTTAAAACGTGCAAGTAATGCTCTATATCTCCTTATTAGTAGCCTTTAAAATTAAAAATATAAGTTACTGATATCAATAGATAATTATGAAAGCATCTATAGTGATAAGTATCGCTAGATACGCAGAGCGAGCGCGGCGCAGCCGAAACAAGCGAGCGCGGAACGTCAACGGATGGAATCCGACAGGATGACAGACGGCAGACAGTGAACGCAGTAGGACAGTAACAGACAGTAGACCGTGACGGCGTGCCATAGCTGGCAGTAGCACAGTAGGCAGTAAGACCAATGACCAACGGCTAAGACCTGAAAGGAAACGAACAAGGAAGATGATTGAATGCTACAGAAATGAATTGAAGATGTTATGAAGAATACCGTACCGATATCAGGATAAGATTGAATACAGAAGTAATACCGATACAGAGTACCGTCCCACTACACAACCCCGCCGCGTTGACCGCCCGGCAAGCACGGTTGCGTGGAGGGCCGAGCATCAGCAGCGGACGCAGGCCGATGAATGAGCCGAAGGCGAATGAAAGCGGACTAGCGGACGCGAGAAGCGTAGCCAGTGGTGAGCGTGAAGCGATACACTGATTAGGAGATGGGGATGTAGGGGAAGAACCCTTTTTTGTACATGTATATAAAATGCAACTTTAAAGCAAACCAAGCAGCACCAGCCCGCGTCTCGTCTGGCTTTGTAGATGGACAACACAGCCTTTGATCCCTTCCCCTGCCCCATCCCTCGAATTGTTCAGTGATAAATCACATTCACAATCTGATCTCGATGTTCATCGTCTGGCACGGCTAAAGCCCCGCCACCTCTTCACATCGAGAGCCGCAAGTAACACGAAAATACATTATAAATCATATCGTTATGACATTGCGCATAACATAACCCACTGAAATCAATACAAAAGCTGTAGGCCATCCATCACCCACAGCCCAGCAACGGCCAGTACTGGCACCTAATCAGGCTGTAGGTTGTCACTCTGTAACACTGGCGGACAGCTCGCGTTTGATACGGTAGAACGTTGCCCGGCTTATCCCGGCAGCTTTCATGATGTGCTCTGGTTTATTCCCAACGGTAAGCATAGCGCGGACAATTTCACGGGCGCTCTCATCCTTAGACTTCCCGTTATATTTCCCCTCGGCTTTGGCACGCTCGATGCCCTGCGCTTGGCGTGCTCTGCGTGTCTCGTAGTCCACTCGTGCCATCGTAGCGAGGATATCGATCAGCATTGCGTTAACAGCTCTCAGAATACCCTCTGTAAGCTCTGACGCTGTATCGTTCAGTAGTTGCCATGAGGTTGGCAGGTCAACGGCAACGATCACCAGCCCCTTATCCTGAATTCTCTGTTTCAGAGTCGCCCATTCCTTTTGCGTAAGGCGACTTAGCCTGTCGATGCTCTCGACAAGTAAGACCTCTCCGGCCTGCGCATCATCCAGCAGGCGCATCAGTTCAGGGCGAGCGAGCCTCGCACCGCTGGCGTTCTCGATGTACTCCGCCCGTACAGGCCAGCCCCGATCACTGGCGAACTCTCGCAGCAAGCCCAGCGCCCGGTCTGCGTGTTGCTCTGCTGTACTGGCGCGGCAATAGATAAGCGTATTGTATGCCATGCTTCCCCCCTAAGTCTCAATGAAATATCACAGCAAGACCTATAAGAGATCACATCAATAATGTGTAGTCAATAGAGTTTTATGGATAGTCAAATGAGACAGTGTGTCTGTGTCTTTATCAGGTATACCCAAACGAGACAGATACAAGCGCAGGCAAGAGCAGCACCCAGCATCAACGCAAAGTGCTTTAACAGTGGAGATTCAGGAGTGATTTAGCGTTTAAAGAGAAGAGTAACCCTGCCCCACAGCCTCACGCTCAGAACGCCAAACAGGGTCATAAACGCCACAGAGGAAGGCAAATCGATATACAGCCCGCCCAGCCTTCGGCTGGGAGAGGCGCACGGGGGAAGTTGAAGCCTTAATCGTTGAGGGAGGGGCAACCATAAGCGTGCAATTTTTCAAGCCGGGGATTCAGCTATAGGCTAACGGTAGAATGCGGCTTGTAGAGGGTTGTGCGCACATACCCAGTACAACCGCATTACTTCGTGCGCACAAGCCCCTGAGAGCCGCTTGCGGTGGGGATTGCTAACATCTTTTGGGATAAGGCTGCATTCTATTTCTAATACGGTGATACGTAGTCAGCGGGCAGTCTCTCTCGGAACCATTCCCATAAAGCATTTAGTTCAGCAATATCAGATTCAGCCGCCCACTCTTTAACCCGATAGTCTCTCCACGCTAGCGCATTTTCAAGGGCATTATCGATATGTTCGTACAGCCCCTCAAAGCCACACTCCAGCACTTGTCTCGTGTCGTACCCAATACGCATTTGGCGTACATGCAGAAGCTTTAGCGAGTCTTCTTTTGTAGCTGGGTTCGGATCGCCAAAATCGCCTCGCTCAGCACACCAATTGGTATATGCCACGAGTTGCTTTATACATGCTATTTGCGCCAACTTAGCTTCATTGCTTCTCATATACTCAGCTTGTTGCAACACTCGCTTTGTTGCGGGATCTAGGTCATCGTAACTCATCAATTTTCCACTCAGATCTAGCTTGCGATAAGGGTAGGTCAGGCCAGCTCTTCCCGCTTAACCAGCGGAACGCTGTAATCTGGACGAATCCTCTTGGAACCCGGCATAGCTCGCATCTCTTGCGGGAAGTGCCAAATATTGAAATCCTTATTCGGGAACGTATCGTAATGAAACACATCCCAACCAAGTAGGGCAGCCATCCGCTCAAAGGCAAGCTCTTTAGCCACTGACAGTTCTAGCCTTGGATTCAGGTACTTCAAGTACCCGGAGTTCACTGCCCCAGTCAGGATGTCCACAACCTGCAATCCCAGATGGTGCTTAGAGTCGTGCATCGTCACAGACTTAACCAGCTTCTTCATCCCTGCCCTAGCCAGCATATGGTTAGCAACAATGCCCGTCACCTCATCATTCTTTTTGTACTTATCAATCTTCTGGTCAATGATGACTCCAACTTCACTCTTAATCTGCTTAGCAACGTTCTTAACGAGCATTGTGTACGTTTGGTAGAAAGCCAGCTCCCTGTCCGTCTGCCAGTTGTTGTACATATTCTTCACAACGATAATCGAGTGAAAGCAGCATGAGTTCTTGAGCACCATTGCCAGCAGCTCAATGCAGATGTTTGCCTGCCCTGCGCTGTTCTTAATCTTCGACCACTTCAACTCACCGACAATACCGTACTTGTCTTTCAGCTTCTGAACGCGCTCATTAAAGATATGCAGTGTGTCTTTACGAACACACAGCAAACCAATGCCGTAACAGCGGTCACTTCCTGTCGTACCACTCTCATCACCAAAGGCCACGTATTCCATGCATAATACCCACTATTAATTTAATGGATATTTTATGTCCAACCCAAGCGGCAAGCAATGTCTTGCTTTGTCAGCTTACTGTCACTCGTGCTCAATCTTGTTGGGTATCGTAACTGGGATTTCACTGCCGTACATGAGTGGTGGGTTGAGATAGGCTATACCATGCAAGCACCCTAAGAATCCGAGCAAATACATAATGATACCAATCAACTCCAGTCCGAGCTTGCGGTCTATCCCCGGAATTTCATCAGTGATGCGAACCTGTACCTCTCTGCCAACCAATTGGCTGTACGATGAAACAAAGGACTTGAAGACTTCGGCAGCCCTTGGAGAGTCAATGCTATGTGCAAGTGCATTCCGCAACTTGTTCAATTTATCCAAAGCAGCCCAAACATTTTTGGGGAATTCCATGCCCGGTAAATGAGAGCCAAACATAGCATGCACTAGGTTTAGCTTATGGCTAAAGCCGAGCTTAATATTCTCAATCGGGCCGCTATCCCGACAATGCAATTTCAAAATTTCAAAAAGTAATTCCTCAACGAAAAGATGCCCTTTTAGTATGATTGAGGTGGTATCCATACCAGCATGCAGGTGCTTCTCGTACCTTGACCATCTGGCTTCGTAAATGGCTTTAAGCCCTTCCTGTGTGCGCATCGTATTCCCTCAGCAGTACCAGTTTTCATGCAGTGTACCAAAGCTACCACATACATGATTCCATACATTCAACCATTACAAACCATTAGCCCCGTTGGTGGTAAGACAACAAGCGGAGCCTCTGGCGACTTCATCAGGGTTATGTCAGTTAGTGAGGCTTATCAGGATGACCATGTACCCAAGGGGAGCGAGGCCGAACCGCTGGTAGAGCTTGCATATGGTCTGCAAGTACCGTGACCACCATAAACCTGTTTATCCCCTGCGGCGTCTCGCGACGGCGACAGAACGGGGGCATCGGGCTAAAATGCGCTTCACTAAAAGTTTTTGGGATTGTTTAGAGACGGTGGCTACGTCATAGCTTTCAAGTTGAGTCAATACGTGTTTGACGCTTGGAACGACACGCCGCTATGAGTTAACATCCCAATTACCACTATCAACCACAGCGGCTTTTTCAAGGGACATAACAGAGCATTTCTTACAGGCAAAAGAGACAAATTTAATCGTCTAACTAACTGTATTGTAAGGAATTTAGTGACTTGGTGCCGAAGGCCGGACTCGAACCGGCACGTATTTCTACGGTTGATTTTGAATCAACTGCGTCTACCGATTTCGCCACTTCGGCACTGAAGGGGATGCGGAAACGTTGTGGATTATACCTGTCGCGCGCCGCCATGCAAGCGACGACGCGCTAAACCCGCGCTAAGTGCCCAAAAAACCAGCGCTACCGTCAGTCCAGCTCAGACACCGCCAGCCGAATCACCCTCGCCGCCTTCTGCTCCGGCAGCGCCAGCACCTTCGCCCACATCTCCTGCACCATATCGCAGGAGAGCTTCTCTTTGCCCACCGCCTTCTCGGGTATCTGCAGCAGCTGGATATCCTCGCCGTACTTATCGGCAAGTGCCTTCATTATCGGTCGCACATCCTCGACGGCCGCCTCGCGTTCGGCGGGGGTCACGGTGTGGCTGTTTTTGCCGTAGGCCGCGCGCATCATGTCTGCGTCGGCCTGCATGCGCCGGGCCATCATCTCTTTATCCAGCACCCGCATCGGGTTAACGCCGCCTTTCACCGCCGGGTAGAGGAAGCGGAAACAGGCGTCGTCGCTCACCTTCTGGATGGCGGCGGTCTGCTCCATGTTGGCCTTCATATAATCCACCACGTTGGCGTCCGGGGCGTGCTGCAGGCGCGACATCTGCAGGGTCAAAATCTGCGGCTGGATGACGTCGATGATGTGCTGTTCAGACTCGCCCGCTTTCTGCATGGTGAGGATCTGCTCGCGGATGCGTTTCTGGAACGCGGGTTCCTGCTCTTTTATCACCTGCCAGGCGGGCATCGTGTTGAGGGTGGTATCAAGCTGCTGTTCAGGGGTGCGCTGCATACGCTGTTTGTCGAAGTACACCCAGAACGCCACGACGGCAGCCGCAATGACGACAATCACAATACGGGTCCACGTTTTATTCATCTCGCATCCTTATCCTTTCGCTATGCCGGTTTACACCGGCACGCCGCTGTGGAAGCGAAACTCGTTGTCCGGTGTCGAGATAAGTGTGGCTTCAATTTCGCCAAAAAGCTTTATCCGCGGTGAGATATCGTCGTTGCTCACCTGCTGAGCCAGCGTCAGGTAGTCCTGATAATGGCGCGCTTCCGAGCGCAGCAGCGAGAGATAAAACTTCTGCAGGTCGTCGTCGAGGAACGGGGCCAGCGCGGCGAAGCGTTCGCAGGAGCGGGCTTCGATGTAGGCGCCGCAGATAAGCTTGTCGATAAGCGTCAGCGGCTCGTGGGTGCGCACCTCCTTCAGCATCCCTTTGGCGTAGCGGCTGGCGGTGATTTTAACGTACGGAATGTCGCGGGCCAGCATCGCCTCGCGCACCTGCCAGAAGTGGTGCAGCTCCTCTTTAATCAGCAGCACCATGCTGTCGATAAGCGCCTGGCCCCACGGGTCGTCGGTTTTGGGCATCACGCTTTTGCCAATCTGCCTGTGCAGGGCGATGAAGTCCGGCTCCGGGCCGTCGCGGAAGGTGAACTGTTCGTAGGGTTTGAGCCAGTCGAGCAGCGCGTCGGCACCGCTTTCGTCGGCGACGTATTTACGCACCAGCAGCAGCGCGGTCTGGGCGGCCTTGAGCTCGCACACCATGTGGTCGGTGAGCAGCAGCGGCAGGTTCGCCGGGTCGCGGGCTTTATCAATCCATGCTTGCGGGGTCGGGCACTGGAGGAAGTTGAGTACGGGGGCGAGTATCTGCGGGTAATCCATGGTTCTGCCTTGAAAAAGCGGTGGCGCGGGCCACCGCCTGAAACGCTTAGTGACGCACGCCGTCGTCGTCTTCGTCGATGTAATCTTCGTCGTCGCCTTCTTCGCCGTCTTCACCGTTCGGATCTTCGAAGTAGGTTCCCCAGCCGTCGTATTCCACGTCAAACTTCTCGGCCAGGTTCATCAGCTGTTCGACCTGCGCGTCGATCAGCTCCGCCTTCAGCGCGCCTTCGCTCAGGATGTCGCAGCAGATGACGGTGTCGCCCTCTTCCACTTCCAGCTCTTCCGGCTCGGTCACTTCGTAACCCAGCTTGAAGGCTTCTACCGCCATTTTTTCCAGCGCGTCGAAATCATCCGCAGAGAAATGGTGCTCGATGGTGTACAGCGCGTCCGGATCGCTACCGTCTTCCAGCAGTTCTTCAATAATCAGACGCGTCTCTTCGCGTTGCTCTTCCAGGTGTTCCGGGTTTGCCATGGCTCAATCCTCTTTAAAGTGCGGCAGATACTTCTATTTTCACACACGGACGGGTTTGCCTCCACCTTTGTTGGAAAGATTTGTGAAACGGGGTTGCAAATGAATAATTACACATATAAAGTGAATTTTAATTCAATAAGTGGCGTTCGCCATGTGAGGATAAAATGTCTGATCTGTACAAGAAACACTTTCTGAAATTGCTCGACTTTACCCCTGCACAGTTCACTTCTCTGCTGACCCTTGCCGCACAGCTCAAAGCCGACAAAAAAAATGGCAAGGAAGTACAAAAGCTTACCGGTAAAAACATCGCGCTCATCTTCGAAAAAGACTCAACCCGCACACGATGCTCTTTCGAAGTTGCCGCATTTGACCAGGGCGCCCGCGTTACCTATTTAGGGCCGAGCGGCAGCCAGATTGGGCATAAAGAGTCAATCAAGGACACCGCGCGCGTGCTGGGTCGGATGTACGATGGCATTCAGTATCGCGGTCACGGCCAGAAAGTCGTCGAAACGCTGGCGCAGTACGCGGGCGTGCCGGTGTGGAACGGGCTGACCAATGAGTTCCACCCGACCCAGCTGCTGGCGGACCTGCTGACCATGCAGGAGCACCTGCCGGGCAAGGCGTTTAACGAGATGACGCTAGTCTACGCGGGCGACGCGCGCAACAACATGGGCAACTCGATGCTGGAAGCGGCGGCGCTGACCGGGCTGGATCTGCGCCTGGTGGCCCCGAAAGCCTGCTGGCCGGAAGAGAGCCTGGTGGCGGAGTGCAGCGCGCTGGCGGAGAAGCACGGCGGGAAGATCACCCTGACGGAAGACGTGGCGGCGGGCGTGAAGGACGCGGACTTTATCTATACCGACGTGTGGGTATCGATGGGCGAAGCCAAAGAGAAGTGGGCGGAGCGGATTGCGCTGCTGCGCGGGTATCAGGTGAACGCGCAGATGATGGCGCTGACCGGCAACCCGGACGTGAAGTTCCTGCACTGTCTGCCGGCGTTCCATGACGACCAGACCACGCTCGGCAAGCAGATGGCGAAGGAGTTCGACCTGCACGGCGGGATGGAAGTGACGGACGAGGTGTTCGAGTCGGCGGCGAGCATCGTGTTCGACCAGGCGGAAAACCGGATGCATACGATTAAAGCGGTGATGGTGGCGACGCTTGGGGAGTGATTGGGTCCTCTGCGCGCTGGTGCCCTCACCCCGGCCCTCTCCCGCAGGGAGAGGGAGAAAACCCTAAAAACGACAACAGCGTTATCGTCAGGCAGAAAAATTCATTTTAGTGATGCTTTCTCAGATACGCATTAACCATAATAGATATTTATATTTTTATTAACCATTATTTACTGAGTAGATAATGGTTAATATCAGGTCATTATCAATTACAAAACACCGTATATTACCGGCGTAATATTTCCTTATTGCTGCATTTCCTTAATAAGGATCATTTATGTCATGGAATAAACATGAAGCTGTGTCATATGCTCGTAGCCACGCACTAATCCATACTGGACACTATTGCGCCCGCGCAATCGCCGCCGCCATTCGAGCCGGAGGCTTTGAAATTGAAGGGGCCAACCTATCGCCAACTCCAGCCAGCCGTAACCTTATACAGGCATTATTAGAATGAATAAACTCATCTTTCTTATGTTATTCAGCACAGCCGCATTGGGGGCCGAAGATTTTCAGATACCGATGCAGCGCGCCCTTGAATTCAATCGCTGGTACATCAAACAAGTGAACAACGATCGTTATCCTATTCAACAGGGAAATGAAATCGATAAGTTCGTTACGACCAGTACAATGAAAAAATTACGTCATGCAGACGATCCCCGGTATGCCGACGCTGAATTTTACGAGGCGGATTTTTTTATTAAATCGCAGTATATCGGCGAGGACTGGGCTGAGAATGTTGCCATTGATTCTTATGATTCTGATCCGGTTTGTGTAAACGTGAATATCACGTTTGGCAAAAAGACTCAGCACACAGTTATTGATTGCATGGTTAAAGAAGATGGACTCTGGAAAATCCAGTCTGTCGCCGCTCGGGATAATAATTGATGCCCCCCGCTAACAATAATGTAGCCGCCTTTCTTGCCGGGTGGCGCTGCGCTTACCCGGCCTACACGACCCGTAGGCCCGTGCAAGCGTAGCGCCGCCGGGCGGATCAGGCCGGCTCCATTTCATTGATTTTTCCCCCCGAAAAAGGTACGTTTTCGCCTTAATTCCAGCGTGGACATGCCAGCATAATGCCGATTATTCAGTCTGTTGAACGTGCCTTGCAGATCCTCGACCTGTTCAATGAGCAGGCCACCGAGCTTAAGATCACCGACATCAGCAAACTGATGGGGCTGAGCAAGAGTACCCTCCACTCGCTGCTGAAAACCCTGCAGCTTCACGGCTATATCGATCAGAACCCGGAGAACGGTAAGTATCGCCTCGGCATGAAGCTGGTCGAGCGCGGCCATTTTGTCGTGGGCTCCATCGATATTCGTCAGAAGGCGAAAGGCTGGCTGACGGAGCTGTCCCAGCGGACCGGGCAGACCACCCATCTGGGGATCCTGGACGGGCGTGAAGGGGTCTATATCGAGAAGATTGAAGGCAAGCTGGCCGCCATCGCCTATTCGCGCATTGGCCGCCGCCTGCCGGTTCACGCCACCGCCATCGGCAAGGTGCTGATTGCCTGGCTGGCCGAGGCCGAGCTGAACGCCCTGCTGGAGGGCTATCAGTACACCACCTTTACTCCCGCCACCCTCTCCTCTCGCGAAGCCCTAATGAGCGCCCTGACGCAGACACGCGAGCAGGGCTACGCCCTGGATAGCGAAGAGAACGAGCAGGGCGTGCGCTGCGTGGCGGTGCCGGTGTGGAACCATGAGTCCCGCGTGATTGCCGCCCTGAGCCTGTCGACGCTGACCTCCCGCGTGGACGATGCCGGGCTGGCGAGTTTCCGCGAGCAGCTTCAGCAGGCCGGGCTCCAGCTCTCACGCGCGCTGGGCTACCCGGCCTGAGCCTTTAGGCCGGCTCGTAGGTGAAGTAATCGAAGTCCGCGTGGCAGCCGTCGCCGCTGATATCCTCGCAGTGCAGCCCCACAAAAGCGCCGGTGAAGAAGCCGCGCCCGCCGATGTAGTCGTCCGACAGCTTCCACGCCTCATAGGTGACCGGCACGGTGTGCCACGTCTCGCCGTCGAACGAGTAGCTGTAACGGTAGACCAGCGTATCCACGTCCACTCGCAGCCAGACGCTCTCCGCGCTCTCCGGCACCGGAATCGGCTGCTCGTGCAGCGGCCACGACGGCACGTTATGGTCGAGCTGGATCACCTTAATGGTTCTCCCCTGCCCCTCCTCGTAGTCCACAAAACAGTAGCTCCAGTTTTTGCTGTTGTAGTAGCAGGTCAGCCCCGCGCTCTGCTGGAAGTGGACCGGCGAGAACTGCATTCGCGTCTCAGCCCGGAAGGTGAAGTGCTGCCAGCGGCGCGCCACGGTTGACTGGGTGAAGGTCGAGTTGAGCGAGTCGTTGCCGTAGAGCCGTAAGAAGCCCGGGCGCGCGGTGAGCGAACCGAGGGTGTCGTCGAACGGAATGCGCAGGGTCTGCAGTTCCGGGTCGAGCGTGTTGCCGTCGAAGTCCTCCCGCCAGTTGCCCTGAATGGATGCAGGCTGTTCCGCCACCTGCGGGCCTTTCACGGTCAGCTGCGCGTGCTTGCCGCCTTCCACATACGGCCAGCCGTCGCGCCATTCAATGCGGGCGATGCCGGTCTCGCGCCCCAGCGGACAGTAGCCGCGTCCGCCGGAGGCCAGCAGCGGCACGCCGGGCAGGCGCAGCGGGCGGCTGGTGAGGTAGGCCATGTACCATTCTCCGGTATGGGTCTGCAGCAGCGAGCCGTGGCCGCTCTTTTGTAGCGGGTTCTCCGGCAGGTGCCAGCTGGTCATCATCGTCACGTCCGGGTGCAGCTCGTACGGCCCGTCGATGTTTTTGGAACGCAGCACCACCACGGCGTGCTCGTAGCTGGTGCCGCCCTCGGCCACCATCAGGTAGTACCATCCCGCATGGCGATACAGGTGCGCGCCCTCGGTGTAGCAGAGCGGCGTGCCGGTAAACAGCGTTTTGCGTTCGGGCGAGAGCGTGCCGGTCTGCGGATCGAATTCCTGCAACACGATGGTGTTGTGCGGGTTGCTGTGGTGGCGCGGCCCCCACGGGCGGTAGAGGTAGTACTTGCGGCCATCGTCGTCGTGGAACAGGGACGGGTCAAACCCGCCGTTGCCCATCGGGATCGGCTCGCTCCACGGCCCCTCGATGGACGGCGCGGTGACGAGGTAGTTGCGGCCGTTTTTCCACGGCGAGTCGACAATCTTCACGTCGGTATAGAGCAGCCAGAATTTGCCGTCGGCGTAGCTCAGGCACGGCGCCCAGATGCCGCCGGAGTCCGGGTTGCCCTTCATGTCCAGCATCGACACGCGGTCCAGCGGGGTGCTGACCAGCGACCAGTTTTTCAGGTCTCGGGAGTGATAGATGCGCACGCCGGGGAACCATTCGAAGGTCGAGGTGGCGATGTAGTAGTCCTCGCCCTGGCGGCAGAGGGACGGGTCCGGGTTAAAGCCGGTCAGAATGGGATTAGTGATTTGCATAGTGCCTCCGGTTAATGGGATGCAGCTGTCGCGGCGTCGGGAACGGCCTCGCCCTGCGCCGCGCGGTGCTTGATCAGCTGCTGGCTGATGGCCTCCACGCGGGCATCGGTGAGCTTGTAGAACGACAGCATGATGAACATGCCCGCGTAGAGCACCACCGGCACCACGCAGAACAGAATTTTGATGGTGGTGAGCACCTCGACCGGCTGCACGCTGCTGCTGGCGGAGTAGTTGACGTACGCCAGGATCCAGCCCACCACCGCCCCGCCAATCGCCAGGCCAATCTTCAGGCTGAACAGGTAGGTGGAGAACACCAGCCCGTCGAGGCGGCGCCCGCTGCGGCTCTCCTCGTAATCCACCACGTCAGAGGCCATCAGCCACTGCAGCGGCGTGGTGGTGTTAAAGACGAACAGGAAAAGGATGTTGAGGGCGAAAATCAGCGCGATATGCTCGGCCGGGGTGATGAAAATCAGCAGGCTGATCAGCGAGTAAGCGACGATGATCCACTTAAAGGCGGTGACGCGGTCGAAGCGGCCCAGCAGGCGGGAGGAGCAGAGCGAGCCGAACATGGTGGCGAGGCTGCCGTAGAGTAAAAACTGGGTCGCCATCTCCGGGTGATCCATCACGTATTTCACGAAGTAGAGCGTCGCCCCGCCGCGCACCACGTTGGAGCAGGTCGCCATCATCTTGAACGCGCACATGATGCGCCACTGGCCGTTACCGAGCAGCAGTTTGAGATCTTTTGCCACCGACGAGCCCGGCTGCACCTCAAAGGTGTAGCGCTCTTTAGTGGTGAAGAAGCAGACGTAGAGCAGCACCACGCCGGTCAGGCCCAGCACGCACATGGCGCCGAAATAGCCCACCTGCTCGTCCCCTTTACCGATGATGCTCACCAGCGGCAGCGCGATGCCGCTGATGGCGAGCGAGCCCGCCGCCGCGAGGAAAAAGCGCCACGACTGCAGGGCGTGGCGCTCTTTCGGGTCGGCGGTGATGACGCCCGGCATGGCGCAGTACGGCACGTTAACGAAGGTGTAGACCAGGGTCAGGAGAATATAGGTCACGCAGGCATAGATGATTTTTCCCTGCGCGGAAAAGTCCGGCGTGTAAAAGGTCAGTACGCAGACGATGCCAAACGGGATGGCGCCCCACAGCAGGAACGGACGGAACTGACCGTGCCGCGTGCGGGTGCGGTCTACCAGCAGCCCCATCAGCGGGTCGGTCACCGCATCCAGCACGCGGGAGATTAAAAACAGCGTGCCCATAATGCCCGCCGACAGGCCGAAGACGTCGGTGTAGAAATAGGCCAGCAGGAACATGGTGGCCTGCCAGACGAAGCCGCAGGCGGTGTCACCGAGCCCGTAGCCAATTTTGTCTTTCATGGTTAATTGCGTCATCAGAATTACACCCTTATGTAGTGTGCTGAATTACAACATCGTGTTAATGGAGTGTAATGAGCTGTTCAATTAACCAGCAATGGTCATATCTTATTTCTGAATTACGTTATTTTGCTTTTGTGACGCCAACGATATATCACAAGACATTGTTTAAATTGACAAAAAACAGAAAAGCAAAAGCCGTCCACGGACTATATTCCGTAGACGACAATCGCGTGAAAAATAATTAAATGCCGAGCGCTTTTTTACCGGCGTTAATTACCTCAATGATTTTATCGGTGTCATAAATACAGCCTTTCCAGGTGCCGCCGCTTACCGACTGCAGTGCCGCCCACAGCCGGGTATCGTCCGGCAAAAAGTCGTGGGCGTGCAGGTCCGGGTGCGTCTGTCTTACTGCCAGCTCGCGCGCGCCCTCCTCCGGCGTCAGCGGGTTTTCTGCCGTGCCGATAAAGTTGACGCTGCCCGTCAGGGTCAGACGGTCGACCACAATCTCGATGATGTCATTGTCGCGCAGCTTGCCAATCGGCCCGCCCGCCAGCGCCTCCGGCGACACGTGGCCGAAGCAGGCGCCTGTCGATACCCCCGAGAAGCGCGCATCGGTGATTAACGACACCGTTTTGCCCCACGAGATATGCTTCAGCGCGGAGGTAAGCTGGTAGGTCTCTTCCATACCGGTGCCGGACGGGCCACCGCCGATCACCACCATGATATCGCCCTGCTTAATCTCTTCCCGCTTGATGGCCTTAATCGCCTGCGCTTCCGAGACAAACACCCGCGCCCTGCCGGTGTGGCGGTAAACGCCATCGTCACCCACTACAGACGGATCAATAGCCGTGGCCTTGATCACCGAACCCTCCGGCGCGATGTTGCCCGTCGGGAAGCAGACCGTCGAGGTCAGCCCTTTCGCTTTTGCCTTCTCCGGCGGCAGGATCACGTCATCCGGATCCACGCCGTCCTGCGCGCGCAGGCACTGGCGGAAGCGCTTACGTCGCTCGGACGTCTGCCACCAGTCGAGGTTCTCACCTACCGTCTGGCCGGTCACGGTCATGGCGTCCAGGTGCAGCAACCCGAGATCGCGCAGGTGGAGCATCACCTCCGGCACGCCGCCGGCGAGGAACGCCCGTACGGTCGGATGGTAGTCCGGGCCGTTGGGCAGCACGCTCACCAGGCGCGGCACCTTACGGTTGATGCGCGTCCAGTGTTCAACATCCGGAATAGTGCAGCCCGCCGCGTGGGCGATGGCCGGAATGTGCAGCAGTAAATTGGTCGAGCCGCCGAACGCCGCGTGGATCACCATCGCGTTTTCGATGGCTTTATCGGTGAGGATATCCCGCGTGGTGATGCCGCGGTTATCCAGCTCGCTCACCGCCCGCGCCGACTGGCGGGCGATCTCCAGCCACACTGCCTGTCCGGACGGTGCCAGCGCGGAGTGCGGCAGCGCCAGACCCAGCGCTTCCGCGACCACCTGCGAGGTGCCCGCCGTGCCGAGGAACTGGCAGCCGCCCCCCGGCGACGCGCAGGCGCGACAGCCCAGCTCGGCGGCCTCCTGCAACGAGAGTTCATGGTTGGCGAAGCGCGCGCCGATGGTCTGCACCTTGCCCGCGTCTTCCCCCACGGTCGGCGGCAGCGTCGCCCCGCCCGGCACCAGAATGGTCGGCAGGTCGTGCATCGAGGCCAGGGCAATCATGGTGGCGGGCAGCCCTTTGTCGCAGGTTGCGACGCCAATCACCGCCCGGCGCGTCGGCAGGGAGCGGATCAGGCGGCGAAACACGATCGCCGCGTCGTTGCGGTACGGCAGGGAGTCGAACATGCCGTGCGTGCCCTGCGAGCGCCCGTCGCACGGATCGCTGACGAAGGCCGCAAACGGGATCCCGCCGTTGCGGGTGATCTCTTTCGCCGCCGCCTGCATCTGCATGCCGATCTCCCAGTGCCCGGTGTGGTAGCCCAGCGCGACCGGGCGTCCGTCACCGGCGCGGATGCCGCCCTGGGTGCCGATAATCAGCACCTCTTTACCGGTCAGCTTATTGGCATCCCAGCCCATCCCGGCGTTCTGCGTCATGCCGAACAGGTTGCCGCTGGGGGATTCCATCAGCATCTGCGGGGTCAGCGGCAGCGCCCCCTGCGGCCCCGCCGCATGGGTGATCACCGCATAAAACGCATCATCCTGCGGGGTGAAAATTTTCTCGATGGTCATGGTTATCGTCCGGCTCAGCAGAGCTTGAGCTGTTGCAGCAGGGTTTTCAGCTGCGCCTTACGCGGCTCGTCCAGCGGTGACGCGGGCGGCAGCACGTGCGTGGAAATCGGGCGGCCGCAGAGCACAATCGCCTCTTTAATCACGTTCACAAACGGCGTATCCAGCTGATACATCTGCGGAATTAGAAGTAAGGTCTGATGATACTCAGCCGCCTTCGCCACGTCTTTATCTCGCCAGGCTTTCAGCAGATTCACCGACACCTGCGGGGCAAAGTTGCCGCTCGCCGAGATCGCCCCGTCGCCGCCGAGCAGCAGGGTATTAAAGAGATGATCGTCGTAACCGCACAGCACGGTAAAGTGCGGATGCGCCGCTTTGACGGTGTGGATCATGCTGCGCAGGTGGGCGACAGAGTCGATGGTGTCTTTGATGCCGATAATATTGCTGCGCGAGTCGGCCAGGGTTTTCACCAGCGCCGGGGTCAGATCCTGCCCGGTCAGCGCCGGGAAGTTATAGAGCATCACCGGCAGCGTCACGCTGTCGGCCACCTGTTCGAAGTAGCGAATCAGGTTCGCTTCCGACACTTTCCAGTAGTAGGGGTTGATCACCACGATGCCGTCCGCACCTGCCTGCTGGGCGTGCTGGCTCAGTTCAATGGTTTCCCGGGCGTTGGTGCCGCCGGTGCCGATCAGCACCGGCACACGACGATCGACATGATCAATAGCGAAGCGGGCAATGGTTTTACGCTCTTCGGCGCTGAGCTGGGAGAATTCGCCGCCGCTGCCGAGGAAGAACAGGCCGTCAACGCCTGCGGCGATCAGATCGTCGATCAGTGCGGCGGTGCCCGGCTTATCGAGCTGGCCATCGGCGGTAAATATGGTGGAGACAGGGGGAATGATCCCCGTGAACAACGCGGACTGCGGCATGAGATCTCCTTGCTGAATCATTTTGTTCTACATTATAGAACAGCGTTCATTAATTTAACGATCATACTATGACGCAGAAAAAGCGCAGGTAAATGGGAAGGGTTGAGGGAGTGCGGGAAATTTAAGCTGGATCACATTATGCGAGGGGAAGTGCCCCAGCGCATGTTTATCGGGCGCGGTGTTAATTTGCTGTTAATCCCTCGCAGGCATTTATGCATTTGTTATGCATAACCTCAGCGCGGCGTGATGACACCGCGGCGCTAAGTCGCTGATCGTACTGCTTTCATCATAAAACTCGCGGCAGCTTCACACTTTATCATTTTGATAATTTGCTAATAAATCCCATAATTATTTATTGATTTTTCTTAAGTCAAAAATAGTTAATTGATAATTATGCATAGTCATTCCAAGGAGATGATTAAATCATTTCAAATCAATCATATAACAAATTATGTCAAAGCATTAAATTCTACAAAATAATAACAAACCCAAATAATGCCAACGGATCCTGCTTAGCTATTCACCCGCCAACAATATCAAATTAATCATTATCTGATGCGAATCATGCAAACGAAAACAAATCCTCCGATCGCTAATTTCACGTGAGCAACATCACAATACGGTTTATTTAAGCGCCTACTATTGACCACGAAATCAATTGAGCTTAGCCGCCATGCAATTAAGCAAACATGGCGCATGCCCTTTTTATTCTGAAAAACAGTTAAAGGAATAATTATGGAAAAGCATTATGTCGGTTCTGAAATTGGTCAATTGCGTAGCGTTATGCTGCACCGCCCAAATTTAAGTCTGAAACGGTTAACGCCGTCGAATTGCCAGGAACTGCTTTTCGATGACGTGCTCTCGGTTGAACGGGCGGGTGAAGAGCATGACATTTTCGCAAACACGCTGCGCGAGCAGGGTGTGGAAGTCCTGCTGTTGACCGACCTTCTGACGCAAACCCTTGATATCGCAGAGGCGAAAGCCTGGCTGCTGGAGACACAAATCTCCGACTATCGCCTCGGCCCCACCTTTGCCGGCGACGTCCGCGGCTGGCTGGCGGATATGCCGCACCGCGAACTGGCGCGCAGATTAAGCGGCGGATTAACCTACGGTGAAATTCCGGCGGCCATTAAAAATATGGTCGTCGATACCCACACGGCGAATGATTTTATTATGAAGCCGCTGCCAAACCATTTATTTACTCGTGATACTTCGTGCTGGATTTATAACGGCGTGTCCATTAACCCGATGGCCAAACCGGCTCGTCAGCGCGAAACCAACAACCTGCGGGCAATATATCGCTGGCACCCGGCATTCGCCGACGGGGAATTTATTAAGTATTTCGGCGATGAAAATATTAATTACGACCACGCCACTTTAGAAGGCGGTGACGTATTAGTGATTGGCCGCGGCGCGGTGTTGATCGGCATGTCCGAACGCACCACCCCGCAGGGGGTGGAGTTTCTCGCCAACAGCCTGTTCAAACACCGCCAGGCCGAGCGCGTGATCGCCGTTGAGCTGCCAAAACACCGCTCCTGCATGCACCTCGACACCGTGATGACCCATATCGATGTCGACACCTTCTCCGTCTACCCGGAAGTGGTGCGCAAAGACGCCCAGTGCTGGACGCTCACCCCGGATGGCCGCGGCGGCCTGCTGCGCACCCAGGAAACCGACCTGCTGCACGCCATTGAAAAAGCGCTCGGCATTAACCAGGTGCGTCTGATCACCACCGGCGGCGACGCCTTTGAGGCCGAACGCGAGCAGTGGAACGACGCCAATAACGTACTGACCATTCGCCCGGGCGTGGTGATCGGCTACGAGCGCAACGTCTGGACCAACGAGAAGTACGACAAGGCCGGTATCACCGTGCTGCCCATCCCGGGCGACGAGCTGGGACGCGGGCGCGGCGGCGCGCGCTGCATGAGCTGCCCGCTGGAACGCGACGGAATTTAAGGAGCCATCATGGAACGAAAACCCACTCTGGTTGTGGCCCTGGGCGGCAACGCCCTGCTCAGGCGCGGCGAACCGTTAGAGGCCGACATCCAGCGCCAGAACATTGAGCTTGCCGCCCGCACCATCGCCGGGCTGACGGCGCAGTGGCGCGTGGTGCTGGTGCACGGCAACGGGCCGCAGGTCGGGCTGCTGGCGCTGCAGAACAGCGCCTACGACAAAGTTGCCCCTTATCCGCTGGACGTTCTCGGCGCGGAAAGCCAGGGGATGATCGGCTACATGCTCCAGCAGGCGCTGAAAAACAGCCTGCCCCAGCGCGAGGTGAGCGTCCTGCTCACTCAGGTGGAGGTGGACGCCGCCGACCCGGCCTTCAGCAACCCGACCAAGTACATCGGCCCGGTCTACAGCGAAGCGCAGGCAAAAACGCTGGCCGCGGAGAAAGGCTGGGTGTTCAGGCCCGACGGCGGCTATTTCCGCCGCGTGGTGCCCTCTCCACAGCCGAAGCGCATCGTTGAGCGCGACGCCATCTCGGCGCTTATCCAGCGCGACCACCTGGTGATCTGCAACGGCGGCGGCGGCGTGCCGGTGGTGGAAAACGCCAACGGCTATCGCGGGATTGAGGCAGTGATCGACAAAGACCTCTCCGCCGCCCTGCTGGCGCGCCAGATCGAGGCCGATGCCCTGCTGATCCTCACCGATGCCGACGCGGTGTACCTCGACTGGGGCAAACCGACCCAACGCCCGCTGGCGCAGGTGACGCCGGAACTGCTCAGGGGCATGCAGTTCGACGCCGGATCGATGGGGCCAAAGGTGGCCGCCTGTCGCGAGTTCGTTGAAACCTGCAACGGGATTGCCGGAATTGGCGCGCTGGCCGACGGCGCGGAGATCCTGGCGGGCGAGAAAGGCACGTTGATTCGTAACTGAACACACATTTTAAAAGGGATTAACCTATGACCATCAACCTGAAAAACCGCAACTTCCTCAAACTGCTGGACTACACCCCGGCAGAGATCCAGTACCTGATCGACCTCGCCATTGAGCTGAAGGCCGCCAAAAAAGCCGGGCGCGAGAAGCAAACTCTGATCGGGAAAAACATCGCCCTGATCTTTGAAAAAACCTCCACCCGCACCCGCTGCGCCTTTGAAGTGGGCGCGTTCGACCAGGGCGCGCAGGTCACCTACCTCGGCCCAAGCGGCTCACAGATCGGCCATAAAGAGTCGATGAAAGACACCGCCCGCGTATTAGGCCGCATGTATGACGGCATCGAATACCGCGGCTACGGGCAGGCCATCGTCGAGGAGCTGGGCGAGTACGCGGGCGTGCCGGTGTGGAACGGCCTGACCGACGAATTCCACCCAACGCAAATCCTCGCTGACCTGATGACCATGCTGGAGCACGCGCCGGGTAAAACCCTGCCGGAGCTGAGCTTTGCCTATCTCGGCGACGCGCGAAACAACATGGGCAACTCGCTGATGGTCGGTGCGGCAAAAATGGGGATGGATATCCGCCTCGTCGCGCCGAAATCCTTCTGGCCGGAAGCAGGTCTGGTTGAGCAGTGCCGCGCCATCGCTAAAGAGACGGGGGCGCGCATCACCCTTACCGACGACGTGGAAGAGGGCGTGAAGGGAGCGGATTTCCTCTACACCGATGTGTGGGTCTCCATGGGCGAGCCGAAGGAGGCCTGGGCCGAGCGCGTCAGCCTGATGAAGCCGTATCAAATCAACGCGCACGTCATGAAAGCCACCGGCAACCCGAACGTCAAGTTTATGCACTGCCTGCCGGCGTTCCACAACGAGCACACAAAAGTGGGCCGTGAAATCGAGATGGCCTACGGCCTGAAGGGGCTGGAGGTGACGGAAGAGGTCTTTGAATCACCAAACTCCATCGTCTTCGACGAAGCTGAGAACCGCATGCACACCATTAAAGCGGTCATGGTGGCGACACTCAGCGACTAATCACCGCCCGGCGCGCCGCGGGGTGCGCCGGGTTTAAGGAGAACATCATGGGCAAGTTCAAGTTTCCCTCCGCTTACACCATTCTCTTCTTTCTGATTGCCGTCGTCGCCGCGCTGAGCTGGATCATCCCGGCCGGTCAGTACCAGATGGCAATGAACGAGGCATTAGGCAAAGAAGTGCCGGTTGCCGGTACCTATGCGCACGTGGCGGCGCATCCGCAGGGCCTCGTTTCCGTCCTGATGGCGCCCATCGCCGGGCTGTACGATCCGGTTTCCGGCCAGGCCGGGGCGATCGACGTGGCGCTGTTTATTCTGATCATCGGGGGATTTCTCGGGATCGTCACCAAAACCGGGGCGATTGACGCCGGGATCGAGCGCGTCACCACCCGGCTGCGCGGACGCGAAGAGTGGATGATCCCGATCCTGATGGCGCTGTTTGCCGCAGGCGGCACGATTTACGGCATGGCCGAGGAGTCGCTGCCCTTCTACACCCTGCTGGTGCCGGTCATGCTGGCCGCCCGGTTCGACCCGGTTGTCGCCGCCTCTACCGTGCTGCTCGGCGCGGGGATCGGCACGCTCGGCTCCACCATTAACCCGTTTGCGACGGTGATCGCCGCCAACGCCGCCGGGATCCCCTTCACCAACGGCATCATGTTGCGCATCGCGCTGCTGGTGATTGGCTGGGTCATCTGCGTGGCGTGGGTGATGCGTTACGCCCGTAAGGTGCGTCAGGACCCGTCGCTGTCGATCGTCGCCGACAAGCAGGAGGAGAACCGCGCCCATTTCCTCGGCAACAAAGGGGAGCAGTCGCTGGAATTTACTCCGGTGCGCAAAATCATCCTCGTGATTTTTGCCCTCGCCTTCGCGGTGATGATTTACGGCGTGGCGGTGCTGGGCTGGTGGATGGCGGAGATCTCGGCGGTGTTTCTCGCCAGCGCCATCATCGTGGGGCTTATCGCCCGCATGAGCGAAGAGGAGCTAACCTCGACGTTTATCAACGGCGCACGAGATTTGCTGGGCGTCGCGCTGATTATCGGCATTGCGCGCGGTATCGTAGTCATCATGGATAAGGGCATGATTACCCACACCATTTTGCACAGCGCGGAAGGGCTGGTCAGCGGGTTGTCCACGGTGGCGTTTATCAACGTGATGTACTGGCTGGAGGTCGTGCTGTCATTTCTTGTGCCTTCTTCATCCGGCCTGGCCGTTCTGACGATGCCGATCATGGCACCGCTGGCCGATTTCGCTAACGTCAACCGCGACCTGGTGGTGACGGCTTACCAATCTGCCTCCGGCATCGTAAACCTCGTCACGCCAACCTCAGCCGTGGTGATGGGCGGTCTGGCTATCGCCCGGGTGCCTTACGTGCGTTACCTGAAATGGGTGGCGCCGCTGCTGGCGATCCTGACGGTGGTGATTATGGTGGCATTAAGCCTGGGGGCGGTGTTGTGATGTGTTGACGTTGTAGGCCCGGTAAGCGTAGCGCCACCGGGCGTTTTGTTTCAGCCACTTACATGGGAAATAGTTATGACGGAATATGGTGATTACTCTCCAAAAGAACAACTCCAGTTGACGGTCTGTCAGCGCCTGATTGCAGAAAAGAGCTATATCTCCCAGGAAGAGATCCGCCGCGACCTGCAGGAGAGAGGGTTTGACAGCATCAGCCAGTCGACCGTTTCGCGTCTGCTGAAGTTGCTCGGAGTCATAAAAATTCGAAATGCTAAAGGGCTAAAGATTTATTCGTTGAATCCTCAACTGCGCCCTGCTCCCGACGCCGCACGCACCGTTTCGGAAATGGTGGTAAGCGTCGAGCACAATAGCGAATTTATCCTTGTGCACACCGTGGCCGGATATGGCCGCGCGGTGGCGCGCATTCTGGATTATCACCAGCTTCCGGAAATTTTAGGCGTGGTGGCCGGCAGCAGTATCGTCTGGGTCGCCCCCCGGGTGGTGAAGCGCACCGCGCTGGTGCATAAGCAAATTAATTATTTACTCAGAACGAATTAATATTCACAAAGAACCGTTTGCATTGAGTAAAGCGTGCATTAAATTGCTTGATCCGCAAAGCGAGCTGCGTATAATGCCCCACAATTTGCCGGGAGGAAGCATGGTCAAGCGTGTACGACACAACGTCTTACCGCGTCTGAAATCAGACGCTGGCCTGCCGTTTTTCTTCCCGTTGCTCAATCTATTCCCAGAGCCCCTCATTTGAGGGGCTTTTTTTTGCCCGGCGTCAGGAGATAAACATGAATCCGCTTTATCAAAAACACATCATTTCCATAAACGACCTCAGCCGCGAAGAGCTGGAACTGGTTCTGGAAACCGCGGCAAAACTGAAGGCTAATCCGCAACCGGAGCTGCTGAAGCACAAGGTGATTGCAAGCTGCTTCTTTGAAGCCTCCACCCGCACCCGTCTCTCCTTTGAAACCTCGATGCACCGCCTGGGCGCGAGCGTGGTGGGCTTCTCGGACAGCAGCAACACGTCGCTGGGTAAGAAAGGCGAAACTCTGGCGGATACCATTTCAGTGATCAGCACCTATGTGGACGCGATCGTGATGCGTCACCCGCAGGAGGGCGCGGCGCGCCTGGCAACCGAGTTTTCCGGCGGCATTCCGGTACTGAACGCCGGTGACGGTGCCAACCAGCACCCGACGCAGACCCTGCTGGATCTGTTCACCATTCAGGAAACTCAGGGCACGCTTGAGAACCTGAACATCGCCATGGTCGGCGACCTGAAATATGGTCGTACCGTCCACTCCCTGACCCAGGCGCTGGCGAAATTTAACGGTAACCGCTTCTTCTTCATCGCCCCGGACGCGCTGGCCATGCCGCAGTACATCCTCGACATGCTGGACGAAAAAGGCATTCAGTGGAGCCTGCATGCGAGCATCGAAGAGGTGATGAGCCACGTGGATATTCTGTACATGACCCGCGTGCAGAAAGAGCGTCTGGACCCGTCCGAATATGCCAACGTGAAGGCGCAGTTTGTGCTGCGCGCCAGCGACCTTGAGGGGGCGCGCGACAACATGAAGGTCCTGCACCCGCTGCCGCGCATCGACGAGATCACCACTGATGTGGATAAAACGCCGCACGCCTGGTACTTCCAGCAGGCCGGGAACGGCATCTTCGCCCGCCAGGCGTTACTGGCACTGGTTCTGAATCGCGAATTAGCTCTGTAAGGGGAGACGACCATGACACACGATAACAAACTCCAGGTTGAAGCCATCAAGCGTGGCACCGTGATTGACCACATCCCTGCGCAGGTGGGCTTTAAGCTGCTGACGCTGTTCAAACTGACCGAAACCGACCAGCGCATCACCATCGGCCTGAACCTGCCGTCAGGCGAGATGGGCCGCAAAGATCTGATCAAGATTGAGAACACTTTCCTGACCGACGAGCAGGTCAACCAGCTGTCGCTGTACGCGCCGGAGGCCACCGTCAACCGCATCGACGAGTATGAAGTGGTCGGCAAATCCCGTCCGAGCCTGCCGGAACGCATTGAGAGCGTGCTGGTTTGCCCGAACAGCAACTGCATCAGCCACGCTGAGCCGGTGTCCTCCAGCTTTGCAGTGAAAAAACGCGCCGATGACATCGCACTCAAATGCAAATACTGCGAAAAAGAGTTTTCTCATTATGTGGTGCTGGCCAACTAATTGAGGTTGGTAATGAAATCCCGGCTGTTATAATGGCCGGGAACATTCTTAACGCTGTCATTCTGGAGAAAACATGAGCAAAGTACTCGCGACGGAAAATGCACCCGCGGCTATCGGCCCCTACGTTCAGGGCGTTGATCTGGGCAGCATGATCATCACTTCAGGTCAGATCCCGGTGAACCCGAAAACCGGCGCGGTGCCGGAAGACGTAGCGGCACAGGCGCGTCAGTCGCTGGAAAACGTGCAGGCTATCGTGGAATCTGCAGGCCTGAAAGTGGGCGATATTGTGAAAACCACCGTTTTCGTGAAAGATCTGAACGATTTCGCGACCGTTAACGCCACTTACGAAGCCTTCTTCACCGAGCACAACGCCACCTTCCCGGCGCGCTCCTGCGTGGAAGTGGCCCGTCTGCCAAAAGACGTGAAGATTGAAATCGAAGCGATTGCGGTACGTCGCTAAGCGGTTTCAACAGATCATGGGCGGCGTTGGCCGTCCATTTTTTTTGGCTATTTTTCCTCTCTCCACCGCATGACGTTCCCCGCTCGCCATTAATAACATCGCACTGCAGATTAATTATTAATGGACTAACAATGAAATTATCAAAAATTGCACTGGCGGTGGCGACCCTGACCGTTGCCTCCTCCGCACTGGCCCACGGTTATATAGAATCTCCTGCCAGCCGCGCTTATATGTGTAAGCTTGGGCAAAATATTGATTGCGGTTCCGTTCAGTATGAACCGCAGAGTGTGGAGAAAACCTCCGGCTTCCCGACCGGGGCGATGCCGCCTGACGGCCAGCTTGCCAGCGCGGGAATTGCGAATTACTCCCAGTTGGATAAACAGAGCCTGAACGCATGGACGAAAAGCCCCATGACCGCCGGCCCGCATGAATTTGTCTGGTATCACACCGCGCCGCACAAAACAACCAACTGGCGTTACTACATCACCAGACAAAACTGGGATCCGAATAAACCCCTGACCCGCGATCAGTTTGAATTAACCCCGTTCTGTACCGTGAATGGCAATGGCCAGGCCCCCGCGATGCGTAAAGCCATGACCTGCAATGTGCCGGCACGCACGGGTTATCAGGTGATTTATGGCGTCTGGGAAATAGCGGATACCTCGAACAGTTTCTACCAGGCCATTGACGTTGATTTCGGGAACGGCGGCAATGTTACCCCGGATGACGGTGCCGGCATCGAATCAGAGTGGAGCAAAGTCCTCAGCGGTCAGATTGCGGGAAATAACCTGAACGTCGGCGATAAGGTCATTGCCCGCTTCTTCGATGCGCACGGTGAAGTGACGTCCCTGCGCACGGAAATGACGATCGCCACGGCCGCGCAGGGGGATGCTAACCAGTGGTCTTACGATCTGGCGCAGAAAATTAACACCGCGCACCAGGACATTCGCGTTGGCGTGAAGGATGAGGGCGGCGAGATTAGCCCGGTTCATGGCGCGAACAGCGTATTCGTCAAAGAGGGCAGCGCCCTGCAGTCCGTTGCGATTTCGTACGAAGAGCAGAAGGCGGAGGTCAACGAAACTATCGCCGTCAGCAATTTGCACTACAGCAAAATCGAGAACGGCAATGCGACCATCACCTTCCACGTGAACACCCACGGTAACGTCGATTTCGAAGCCCACGTCATGAACCATCACGGCGCGGAAAAAGGCTATCTCAAGCAGGCGATGAACAACGCGAATCAGGACGTCACCCTGACGCTGACCGACGTTGAAGCGGGCCATCACATGCTGAAGTACTACGCCACCAATCAGGACGGCACGCTGTTTGCGCAGGATGTACTGAACCTGATGCTGGAAGATGACGCGGCGGCGGACAACAGCCCCGGTCAGCATGACTACATCTTCCCGGATAACATCGCGTCGTATAAAGCGGGTACCGTGGTGCTGCAGCCGAAAGACGGTAAAACCTACCAGTGTAAGCCATTCCCGTACAGCGGCTACTGCGTGCAGTGGAGCAAGTATGCGACCCAGTTTGAGCCGGGCACAGGTTCACACTGGAAAGAGGCATGGGTTCTGAAGCACTAGTCCCCTCACCCTAACCCTCTCCCCAAAGGGGAGAGGGAATCGATCGAGCCCCTTTGGGGAGAGAGGCGTATTTTTGCTATTGATTCCGCGTCGCTCTGAGTAGCGTCTCCAGCGGATAGACCGCCGCAATCACCACCTCGTCCTGCACCTTCGCCGCGTTATCCAGCTCGCCCTGAATCGAGGCTATTTCTTTATCGTCCAGCGTGCCCTGCCGCGCCACCAGATCGGTGAGCCGCAGGCCAATCGACGCAAGCTTGTCGACCTCCTGAATCACCGGTTTGATCGCCTTCAGCTGATAGCTGTTTTCACTTAATGCCAGCGCATCGCTGGTGTTGCTCTGCCAGCGGTTGAACACATGGCGCAGCGCCTCGGCGCTTTCCGCATCTTCCGCGTCGCTCACCAGACGATCGGCCCATTTGTTCATCTGCCGCACGGTGGCGCTTTCGGCGTTCAGCGCATCCGCGAAGCGGTTGAGCGGCTCAAACTGATGGTAGTTTCCGGCCTGGAACTTCAGGTGCTGACGGGTGTAGTACTGCGCCGGCTCAACGGCCTGGGCGAGAATTTGCAGCGGCAGGGTGTCGGCATTACCGGCGAGGCGCGTGAACTGCACCTGCTGCTGGGTGTGCTGCTGCAGCCCGACCGACACCGTCGACCAGCTGTCCATCGCCTGCAGGCGAGTGTACATGTTGTCGACGTCGTTGACGTCCTGTGCGGACCACAGACGCTCCGCAACCGCAAACGTACGCGGCCACAGGCGGATATCGAGCACCGGCGCCACCACGTTTTCCGCCCACAGCGCGGCTTCACCGCCGAGCAGGTTAACCTGATGCGCGCCGTCCGGCACCACCGGCGGCGTCCCTTCAGGGACCTCGTCCAGACGCGTGCCGCTAATCGGATAACGGACGTTCCCCACCAGGAAGTAGCCGGTGAGCTTATCGTTATCCACCGATACCACCGGACGGGTTTCCCCCATCCAGGTGTCGACGGTAAAGGTCACCTGGTTGTCATCGCGCCAGGCAATGTCCTGCACCGCGCGGCGGGATTTGCCGGCAAAATCAATAAACCCACGCCAGCCTGATTCCCCTTTCACCAGCGTGAAGCTTCCCTCTACCGGCTTCCCCTTCAGGCGCGGCATAGAGAAGGCCCAGCTCTGGGCGCTGTCGGTGTCTGCGATGACATCCACGCCGTTTAAGCCCTGCGGGACGATCTCGTTGCGGTAGTGGTAGGCGGTGGACTGCGGCTGATCGAGATAGAAGCCCGTAGAGAGGATCCCTTTATAGCCGTTCTGCGCCACCTGCCCCAGCGCGTCCTGCCCCTGCCAGGACTGGATCAGAATGCTTTTCGGCAGATCGGGATGGTAGATCTCGTCCCAGCCGACCATCTGCCGGTGATGTTTCTCAAGGATCGTTTCCAGCCTGCGGTTGAAATACGCCTGCAGCGCCTGGCTGTCAGCAAGCTTCTTATCGCGCATAAACTGCTGAATGGCCGGGTTCGCTTTCCACTGGCTGTCGTCCACCTCGTCACCGCCGATATGCAGATATGGATCGGGGAAGATCGCCGCCAGTTCGCTGACCATCGCCTCAGCAAAGGTATAAGTCGCCTCTTTGGCCGGGTCCAGCACCGGCTTCAGCACGCCCCAGTGGCGCTCCATCTGATACGGCCCCGGCGCGCTCATCAGCTCCGGGTAGGCTACCGCGATGGCCGAGGCGTGGCCCGGCATGTCGATTTCCGGCACCACGCGGATGCCGCGCTCGGTAGCGTAACGCACGACCTCGCGCATCTGTTCCGGAGTGTAGTACAGGCCATCGCTGGCAAGCCGGGTCAGTTTGGGATAGCGCGTCGAGCTGAAGCGCCAGCCCTGATCGTCGGTGAGATGCCAGTGCAACACGTTTAGCTTGGCCGCGGCCATGCCGTCAATCTGGCGCTTGATATCCGGCAGCGGGATAAAGTGGCGCGCCGAGTCCAGCAGCAGCCCGCGCCACGGGAAGCGCGGGGAATCCTCAATCGACACCCACGGCAGAGAGGTGTTTTCCGCGCCGTTTTGCATCAGCTGGAGCAGGGTTTCCATGGCGCGCAGCGCGCCGAAGCGAGTGTTGGCGGAGATATCCACACCGTTGGCATCCACCGTCAGCTTATAGCTTTCGTCGCTGTCCGGCAGCGGCTGCGGCTTTACTTTTTTGGCAATGGCAATGCGGATGGTCGGTTTTTCCGGCTTATCAGCCTGCGGCTGGAGCGTCCAGCCGGTTTGCAGGGCGATACGCTGACGCAGACGGTTCACCGCATCACCGAGATCGTCCCCGCTGACGCTTACGGAAACATTGTTGCTCAGCACCAGTGCGCCCTGGGTGGTTGGGCGTTCGACCTTCGCAGGCCAGGGCATCAACGGGAGATCGCCTGCCGGGGCGGCAAACGCCGACGCGCCGAGCAGCAGCCCGGCGGTTAAGAGACTGTACCGTAACATGAATGTTCCTTATCTGACGGGCCAAATAAAGGCAAAACATTCTGTTAACATGCGCTCAATTTGTCGTCAAGCGAATGCGCCGACGGAGATCACAGGTTATTGAATTTGGGAGGAAACGTATCCCCTCTCCCCAATGGGGCGAGGGGGTCATAGTCCCCTCTCCCTTTCAGGGAGAGGGTTAGGGTGAGGGTGTGTTTTTACTGCCACCCATACCGACGCGCATAGAACCCTTTCACCATCTGCGTCAGCACCATATAACCGGCGAGGATCGCCACCAGCCACGGGAAGTAGCTCAGCGGCAGCGCCTGCAACTGCAGGTAACCTGCGAGCGGCGAGAACGGCAGCGCGATACCCAGCGCCATCACAATCCCCGTCATCACAATCAGCGGCCACGCGGCATGGCTCTGGAGGAACGGAATGCGGCGGGTGCGGATCATATGCACAATCAGCGTCTGCGACAGCAGTCCCACCACGAACCAGCCGGACTGGAACAGGGTCTGATGTTCCGGGGTGTTGGCGTGGAACACAAACCACATCAGGCAGAAGGTCAGGATGTCGAAGATGGAGCTGATGGGGCCAAAGAACAGCATAAAGCGACCCAGATCCGCCGGGTTCCAGCGCTGCGGTTTCTGGATCTGCTCGTCGTCGACGTTATCAAACGGGATCGCCACCTGAGAGACATCGTACATCAGGTTCTGGATCAGCAGATGCAGCGGCAGCATCGGCAGGAACGGCAGAAAGGCGCTCGCCACCAGCACGCTGAAGACGTTACCGAAATTGGAGCTGGCGGTCATCTTGATGTACTTGAGCATGTTGGCGAAGGTGCGACGGCCTTCAATGACGCCCTCTTCCAGCACCATCAGGCTCTTTTCCAGCAGGATGATATCCGCCGCTTCGCGGGCGATATCCACTGCCCCGTCAACGGAGATACCTATATCCGCCGCACGCAGCGCGGGCGCGTCGTTGATGCCGTCACCCATAAAGCCCACCACGTGCCCTTCGCGACGTAGCAGGGTAACAATGCGCTCTTTGTGCATCGGCGTCAGACGGGCAAACAGCGTGGTGCGCCGGGCAAGCTGAGCCAACTCGTCATCGGAGAGCGGTTCAATGTCGCTCCCCACCACCACGTCACCCGCGTCCAGCCCCACTTCATGGCACACTTTGGCCGCCACCAGCTCGCTGTCGCCGGTGAGGATTTTCACGGTGATACCGCTCGCCTTCAGCGCTTTCAGCGCCGGAGCGGTGGTCTCTTTCGGCGGATCGAGGAAGGCGATATAACCCTCGAGGATCAGATCGGATTCGTCGATTCGCTGATAGTCCCCCTCGCGCGCGGGCAGGAATTTGCTCGCCACCGCCACCACCCGCAGCCCCTGTCGGTTCAGGTTATCGGTAACGCGCCTGATGCGGCGCAGCATGGTGTCATCCAGCGGCACGATGTCGCCGTTATAGCGCACCTGCGTCGACACGTTCAGGATCTCCTGCAGCGCCCCTTTGCAGATCAGCTGATGGACATCTGCCTGCTCGCTCACCACCACCGACATCCGGCGGCGCTCGAAATCGAACGGGATCTCATCCACCTTCTGCCAGCGGCCGGAGAGCGTGCGGGCAGCCTCCTCGTCCACCCCTTCCAGCACCGCCACGTCGAGCAGGTTTTTCAGCCCGGTCTGGTAGTGGCTGTTCAGCCAGGCGCTGTGCAGCACGCGCTCGCTGGTTTTGCCGGAAATATCGGTGTGGTTCTCCAGCACGATTTTGTCCTGCGTCAGGGTGCCGGTTTTATCGGTGCAGAGAATGTCCATCGCGCCAAAGTTCTGAATGGCGTCGAGGTGTTTGACGATCACTTTCTGTTTAGAGAGCTTCACCGCCCCGCGCGCCAGCGTGGAGGTGACGATCATCGGCAGCATTTCCGGGGTTAAGCCGACGGCCACAGAGAGCGCAAACAGCGCCGCTTCCCACCAGTCGCCTTTGGTGTAGCCGTTGATCAGCAGCACGATCGGCGTCATCACCATCATAAAGCGGATCAGCAGCATGCTGACGCGGCCAATCCCTTTCTGGAAAGCATTCGGTTCGCTCTCCTGCTCGCTGACGCGCCCGGCAAGCTGACCAAACCAGGTGTTGCCTCCGGTGGCGGTGACGATCGCCTGCGCCGTACCGCTGACCACCGTGGTGCCCATAAAGCACAGGGTGTCGCACTCAAGCGGGTTCATCTGCTGCGGGTCGCGGCTGCGCGCCACCTTTTCAACCGGCAGGGATTCCCCGGTCAGGGAGGCCTGGGCCACGAACAGATCCCGTGCCTGAATGATGCGTAAATCCGCCGGGATCATATCCCCCGCGGCCAGCTTCACCAGATCGCCCGGCACCAGCTGGTCAATGGGCAGTTCAACCCAGGCGTTTTCACCGAGATCGTTGATCACGCGCGAGACGGTTGCGGTGTTGCTGACCATCGCTTTCAGGGCGTCCGCCGCTTTGGTGGAGCGGGCTTCCTGGATAAAGTTCAGCAGCGTGGAGATCCCCACCATCAGGGCGATCACGCCTGCGGCAAACAGATCTTCAGTGGCGTAAGAGATCGCGCCAAGTACCGTCAGCAGTAAATTAAACGGGTTGCGGTAGCAGAGCCACAGATGCACCCACCACGGAGACGGCTTTTGCGCCGGGATTTGATTATCACCGTGTAGGGCGCGGATTTTTTCCACTTCTGCCGCGTTCAGCCCTTCCGGATGCCCACCAAACGCGCGCCAGACTTCGTTTTCATCCATCGCCGCCACGTTCAGGCAGCGTTCGGTCAGGGACGCGGGGATCGCGGCGCCCGCCATGTTTTTGGCCGTGGGCAGCGGGTCGCGCTGAACAAGACGGTGTGGCAGGTGGCGGCTCAGCAGAGCCTGCAGCTGCCGGGTAATATTTTTAAACATAGTCATTCCTCCGCATCCGCAAGCGCGGACGCAGCTTTTCCTTCAGGCGTGGCAAAGCCGTACCTGAGCGGCACTCAATTTTTCAAGCAGGAACGTGTATGACGCTGCTGCCTCACATCACCGGTGAGTCAGCAACGGGCTGGCTTACCGGAAAGAACGTCTTCTCCCGTTCAGGAGAGGTGTGGGATCGGGATCCATAAAGCCTCCGGTAAGTAAAAATAAGGGGTGCGCCGCGCAGTATAAGGATTTAACCGTACCCTAAGCGACGCTTCGGGCGGTATTATACCCCCCCTCAAATAAACCGAACGTAAACCAGACTTTGCCCATAGCGAATTGGCGCTATAGCATTAGGCTCATTTGACACCGTTATCGTTGTTACAGGGAATACAGCATGCAGAACCGCCTTACGATTAAAGACATCGCGCGTTTAAGCGGCGTGGGGAAATCCACCGTGTCGCGCGTGCTGAACAACGAAAGTGGGGTCAGCGAACGCACCCGCGAACGCGTTGAGGCGGTCATGAACCAGCACGGCTTTTCCCCTTCCCGCTCCGCGCGCGCCATGCGCGGACAGAGTGACAAAGTGGTGGCGATCATTGTCTCGCGTCTGGATTCGCTCTCTGAAAACCTCGCCGTGCAGACCATGCTGCCCGCCTTCTATGAGCAGGGTTATGACCCGATCATGATGGAGAGCCAGTTCTCTGTGCAGCTGGTTGAAGAGCACCTGGGTATGCTTCAGCGGCGAAACATTGACGGCGTGGTGCTGTTTGGCTTTACCGGCATCAAAGAGGAGATGCTGAAACCCTGGCAGCCGTCGCTGGTGCTGCTGGCGCGCGATGCCCACGGTTTTGCGTCTGTCTGCTATGACGACGAAGGGGCGATTATTACCCTGATGCAGCGCCTGTATGACAAAGGCCATCGCCACATCAGCTACCTCGGCGTTCCCCATGCGGACGTCACCACCGGCAAGCGTCGTCATGAAGCCTACCTGGCCTTTTGCAAAAAACACAATCTCTCCGCCGTGGCCTCCCTGCCGGGGCTCGGCATGAAGCAGGGCTACGAGCAGGTCGCCAGCGTCCTGACGCCGCAAACCACCGCGCTGGTGTGCGCCACGGATACCCTGGCGCTGGGTGCGAGCAAGTATTTACAGGAACAACGCATCGATAACCTGCAGGTAGCGAGCGTGGGCAGCACACCGCTGATGAAGTTTTTACACCCGGAAATTATCACCGTCGATCCGGGCTACGCCGAGTCCGGCAGGCAGGCTGCCGCGCAGCTGATCGAGCAGATCAACGGACGTGCTGAGCCGCGTCAGATTGTTATTCCCGCCCACCTTTCATAACCCCCATAAATCGGTTTATTGTGATCTTCGCCCGATTTCGGGAACGTTCCCATTTTCGCCGTCAAGCTGAAGGAGTAGGCTTGCGCTCAGGTCATTACACCCCTCCCATCTGTCATGAGGTTTCATGATGAGTAAAGTCAAACAAGCAGATATTGATCAGTTGATCGTCCTGGTCGGCGGCCGCGAAAACATCGCCACCGTCAGCCATTGCATTACCCGCCTGCGCTTCGTGCTGAACGATCCGGCTAAAGCCAACCCGAAAGCCATTGAAGAGCTCTCGATGGTGAAAGGCTGCTTTACCAACGCCGGGCAGTTCCAGGTGGTGATTGGTACCGAAGTGGGCGATTACTATCAGGCTCTGCTGGCAACGACGGGGCACTCCTCCGCCGATAAAGAGCAGGCGAAGAAGGCCGCGCGTCAGAATATGAAATGGCACGAGCAGCTGATCTCCCACTTCGCGGAGATCTTCTTCCCGCTGCTGCCGGCGCTGATCAGCGGAGGCTTGATTTTAGGCTTCCGCAACGTCATCGGTGATGTGCCGATGAGCGACGGCAAAACCCTGGCGCAGATCTATCCGGCGCTGAAAACCGTATACGACTTCCTGTGGCTGATTGGCGAAGCGATCTTCTTCTATCTGCCGGTGGGAATTTGCTGGTCTGCGGTGCGCAAGATGGGCGGTACCCCGATTCTGGGTATCGTGCTGGGCGTCACGCTGGTCTCTCCGCAGTTAATGAACGCTTACTTACTTGGTCAGCAGGTCCCGGAGGTGTGGAACTTTGGCCTGTTTACCATCGCCAAAGTGGGCTATCAGGCACAGGTCATTCCGGCCCTGCTGGCTGGTCTGGCGCTGGGCTTTATTGAAACGCGTCTGAAGCGCATCGTGCCGGATTATCTCTATCTGGTGGTGGTGCCGGTCTGCTCGCTGATTCTGGCCGTGTTCCTGGCGCACGCCTTTATCGGTCCGTTTGGCCGCATGATTGGCGACGGCGTGGCCTTCGCGGTCCGTCATCTGATGACCGGCAGCTTTGCGCCGATTGGTGCCGCGCTGTTTGGCTTCCTGTACGCCCCGCTGGTGATCACCGGCGTACACCAGACCACGCTGGCCATTGATATGCAGATGATCCAGAGCCTTGGCGGAACGCCGGTCTGGCCGATTATCGCCCTGTCTAACATCGCTCAGGCATCGGCGGTCACGGGCATTATCCTTGTCAGCCGTAAGCATAACGAGCGTGAGATCTCCGTTCCGGCCGCCATCTCCGCTTACCTCGGCGTCACTGAACCGGCCATGTACGGCATCAACCTGAAATACCGCTTCCCGATGCTCTGCGCGATGATCGGTTCCGGTCTGGCAGGCCTGGTGTGTGGTCTGAACGGCGTGATGGCGAACGGGATCGGCGTCGGGGGTCTGCCGGGCATCCTCTCTATCCAGCCCGCTTACTGGCAGGTGTTTGCCCTCGCGATGGCCATTGCGATCATCGTCCCCATGGCGCTCACCACCGTGGTTTATCAGCGTAAGTTCCGTCAGGGCGCGCTGCAGATTGTTTAACATTATCTTTCGGGGCGCAGTTGCGCCCCTTCGCATTTGCAGGAACGCATTATGAATACCCTTCCTCACTGGTGGCAGAACGGTGTCATCTATCAGATCTACCCAAAGAGTTTTCAGGACACCACCGGCAGCGGCACCGGTGATTTACGCGGCGTGACGCAGCGGCTGGACTACCTGAATACCCTCGGCATCGATGCCATCTGGCTGACGCCGTTCTATATCTCCCCGCAGGTGGATAACGGCTACGACGTGGCGAACTACACCGCCATCGATCCGGCCTACGGCACGCTGGATGATTTTGACGCGCTGGTTGCCGGTGCGCACGCGCGCGGCATTCGCATCGTGCTGGATATGGTGTTTAACCACACCTCCACGCAGCACGCCTGGTTCCGGGAATCGCTGAACAAAGCCAGTCCGTACCGCCAGTTTTACATCTGGCGCGACGGCACGCCGGAGCAGCTTCCTAACAACTGGCGCTCCAAGTTCGGCGGCAACGCCTGGCGCTGGCACGCCGAGAGCGAGCAGTATTACCTGCACCTGTTCGCCCCGGAGCAGGCAGATCTCAACTGGGAGAACCCGGACGTGCGCGCCGAGCTGAAAAAAGTGTGCGAGTTCTGGGCCGACAGGGGCGTGGATGGCCTGCGTCTCGACGTCATTAACCTGATTTCGAAAGATCAGGATTTCCCGAATGACGAAACCGGCGACGGCCGCCGTTTCTATACAGACGGGCCGCGCATCCACGAGTATCTGCAGGAGATGAGCCGCGACGTCTTTACCCCGCGTAATTTGATGACGGTGGGCGAGATGTCCTCTACCTCGCTGGAGAACTGCCAACAGTATGCTTCTCTCGATGGCCGCGAGCTGTCGATGACCTTTAACTTCCACCACCTGAAGGTCGATTATCCCGGCGGTGAAAAATGGACGAAGGCGAAGCCGGACTTCGTTGCGCTGAAAACCCTCTTCCGTCACTGGCAGCAGGGCATGCACAACAAAGCCTGGAATGCGCTGTTCTGGTGTAACCACGACCAGCCGCGCATTGTGTCGCGCTTCGGTGACGAAGGAGAATACCGCGTTCAAGCCGCGAAGATGCTCGGCCTGGTGCTGCACGGCATGCAGGGCACCCCGTATATCTACCAGGGTGAAGAGCTCGGTATGACCAACCCGCATTTCAGCCGCATCACCGATTATCGCGACGTGGAAAGTCTGAATATGTTCGCCGAACTGCGGGCCAACGGTCGCGATCCGGACGAATTACTGGCGATCCTGGCGAGTAAGTCCCGCGACAACGGCCGCACGCCGATGCAGTGGGATGCCTCGCACAACGCGGGGTTCAGCGAGGGCGAGCCGTGGATTGGCGTCTGCGATAACTACGAAACCGTCAACGTCCGCGCGGCGCTGGATGACCCGGACTCGGTGTTTTACACCTACCAGTCTCTCATCAGCCTGCGTAAAACCCTGCCGGTGCTGACGTGGGGGGATTATGAGGATCTGCTGCCGGAGCACCCATCCCTGTGGTGCTATCGCCGCCAGTGGCAGGGGCAGACGCTGATGGTAGTGGCGAACCTGAGCGATAAACCTCATGAATGGACGACTGACCTCCTGAGCGGCGCGTGGCAAACGGTGATAAGCAACTACCCGTCGCCGCAGAAAACGACGCTGCGTCCGTTTGAGGCCGTCTGGTGGCTACAGGCGTAATACCTTCACCGGGCGCATCCGTTGCGCCCGGTGTACTTTACTGTTTTTGTTGAATAATTAATCAGATTTTTCCTTTCCGCATTTACAATCGCTACAGCGCCCGCCGTTTGTACTCTCGTCTTTTTACTTTGTTCTGAATCAAATAAATCGCAAACATGTTTGATGCAAATCACTATATGTAGCACTTAAAATGCACGCCGACCCAACATCTTGTATTAATCGTCTACTATTCCAACAACAAGACGGCGACTCCGCTCTCCGGAATTGTGGATAACAAGGGTCAGAAACGAGGGAAGTGACTGGCCGGTCTCAGGATCTGTCCGGTGAATACTTCTCCGCCTCTGTGGATAACCTGTTTTTAAAAAATGGAGTGATCATGACACCGCATGTGATGAAACGTGATGGCTGTAAAGTGCCGTTTAAATCAGAGCGCATTCAGGAAGCCATTCTGCGTGCAGCTAAAGCAGCGGGAGTCGATGACGCAGATTACTGCGCCACCGTCGCAGACGTCGTTAGCCGCCAGATGAATGAACGCAGCCAGGTCGATATTAACGAGATCCAGACCGCGGTTGAGAACCAGCTGATGGCGGGGCCCTACAAACAGCTGGCGCGTGCTTACATTGAGTACCGCCACGATCGTGACGTACAGCGTGAGAAGCGCGGCCGCCTGAACCAGGAGATCCGTGGCCTGGTGGAGCAGACCAACTCCGCCCTGCTCAATGAAAACGCCAACAAAGACAGCAAGGTTATCCCTACCCAGCGCGATCTGCTGGCCGGTATCGTGGCGAAACACTATGCCCGTCAGCATCTGCTGCCGCGCGACGTAGTGTCGGCGCACGAGCGCGGTGAGATCCACTACCACGATCTCGACTACTCGCCCTTCTTCCCGATGTTCAACTGCATGCTGATCGACCTGAAAGGCATGCTGACCCACGGCTTTAAAATGGGTAATGCCGAGATCGAGCCGCCGAAGTCGATCTCCACGGCGACGGCTGTTACCGCCCAGATCATCGCGCAGGTCGCGAGCCATATTTACGGTGGGACCACCATTAACCGTATCGACGAAGTGCTGGCCCCGTTCGTGACGGCAAGCTTCAACAAACACCGTAAAACGGCCGAAGAGTGGCAAATCCCGGACGCCGACGGCTACGCACACTCCCGTACCGAGAAAGAGTGCTATGACGCGTTCCAGTCTCTTGAGTATGAAGTGAATACCCTGCATACCGCCAACGGCCAGACGCCGTTTGTGACCTTCGGTTTTGGTCTGGGCACCAGCTGGGAATCGCGTCTTATCCAGCAGTCCATTCTGCGCAACCGTATCTCCGGGCTCGGTAAAAACCGCAAAACCGCCGTGTTTCCGAAACTGGTGTTCGCCATCCGCGACGGTCTGAACCACAAATCTGGCGATCCGAACTACGACATCAAACAGCTGGCGCTGGAGTGCGCGAGCAAGCGTATGTACCCGGACATTCTGAACTACGACCAGGTGGTGAAGGTCACCGGTTCATTTAAAACGCCGATGGGCTGCCGCAGCTTCCTCGGCGTGTACGAAGACGAAAACGGTGAGCAGATCCACGACGGGCGCAACAACCTGGGCGTTATCAGTCTGAACCTGCCGCGCATTGCGCTGGAAGCGAAAGGTAACGAAGACGCCTTCTGGACGCTGCTGGACGAGCGTCTGCAGCTGGCGCGTAAAGCGCTGATGACCCGCATTGCGCGTCTCGAAGGGGTCAAAGCCCGTGTCGCCCCTATTCTCTATATGGAAGGGGCCTGCGGCGTGCGTCTGAAAGCGGACGATGACGTGTCTGAGATCTTCAAAAACGGTCGCGCGTCAATTTCGCTGGGCTATATCGGTATCCACGAGACCATCAACGCGCTGTTTGGCGATACGCATATGTACGACAGCGCCGCGCTGCGTGAGAAAGGCATCGCTATCGTCCAGCGTCTGCGCGACGCGGTGGACCAGTGGAAAGAGGAGACCGGCTACGGCTTCAGCCTCTACAGCACGCCAAGCGAAAACCTGTGCGACCGCTTCTGCCGTCTGGACACCGCCGAGTTTGGCATTGTCGAAGGCGTGACCGACAAAGGGTACTACACCAACAGCTTCCACCTCGACGTGGAGAAAAAGGTGAACCCGTACGACAAGATCGACTTCGAAGCGGCGTATCCGCCTATCGCCAGCGGCGGCTTCATTTGCTACGGCGAGTATCCGAACATTCAGCACAACCTGAAGGCGCTGGAAGACGTGTGGGATTACAGCTACCAGCACGTGCCGTATTACGGAACCAACACGCCGATAGACGAGTGCTATGAGTGCGGTTTTACCGGTGAGTTTGAATGTACGAGCAAAGGCTTTACCTGCCCGAAATGTGGCAATCACGATGCGGCTCGCGTCTCCGTGACCCGCCGCGTGTGCGGTTACCTCGGCAGCCCGGACGCGCGTCCGTTTAACGCCGGTAAGCAGGAAGAGGTGAAGCGCCGCGTGAAGCATCTGGGGAATGGGCAGATCGGTTAATCCGCTGCCACGTTAATGCCCGGTGGCGCTGCGCTTACCGGGCCTACGGACCACACTCTTTTGTAGGCCGGGTAAGCGCAGCGCCACCCGGCGTGGTTATTCGCAATGAACTATCACCAGTACTACCCCGTCGACATCGTTAACGGCCCCGGCACCCGCTGCACCCTGTTCGTTTCCGGCTGCGTGCACGAGTGCCCCGGCTGCTATAACAAAAGCACCTGGCGCCTCAATTCCGGCATGCCGTTTACCGCTGAGATGGCAGACAGGATCATCAACGACCTGAACGACACGCGCATCAAACGCCAGGGGATTTCGCTCTCCGGCGGCGATCCGCTGCATCCGCAAAACGTGCCGGATATTCTGAAGCTGGTGAAACGCATTCGCCGCGAATGTGCGGGAAAAGACATCTGGGTCTGGACGGGCTATAAGCTGGATGAACTGAATGCGGCTCAGAGGGAGGTCGTGGACTTGATTAACGTGCTGGTCGACGGCAAGTTTATGCAGGATTTAAAAGACCCGTCGCTTATCTGGCGAGGCAGCAGTAACCAGGTCGTGCATTATCTGCGGTAAACGCTAAAGCCGTTTGTTTGCGTCATGATAAACGGCCGAATGTTCTCTTTTCCCAATGGCAATAACAACGACTTTCACTACTTCGTCCTGAACCTGATAGACCAGGCGATAGCCGGACACTTTAAGTTTTATTTTGTAACAATCAGGCAGGCCGTGTAAACGAGCTGATTCGTTCCTGGGTTTCGCCAGAACCTCGGCAAAGTTTTTCTTAAACTGTGCTTTCACCGTATCACCCAGCTTATACCATTCCTTTAACGCCCTCGGGTCAAATACCAGTTCATAAGTCATCCAGACTAACCTTAACGCCCTTTTGCGGATTAGCCAGTCGCTCCCGGACCGTCTGTATCAGCGCATCTTCACTGTCGCTAATCGTGACCGTTTTCACGGGCATGCGCCCCGTTTCAGCAACGTATTGAAACAGTAACCGCACGGCTTCCGTTGGGGTGATGTTGAGTTTTTCCAGCACGGCGTAAGCCTCGTTTTTGAGTTTGTCATCCAGACGGACGTTAAGCGTGGCCATTATGCCTCCAGTAGAACGGAATATGTAATGCATTTTAGCATTACATTCGCATTACATCGAATTCTGGATAACGCCTCTCAAAACCGACTCAAACTCTCCATCGCCACCGCCTTAAACCCGGCAAAATCCCTGCAGCCACAGAGCCGCGACATCGCCCGTTCGCGCAGGAAGGTGACGAAAATATCGTAAATCGCCATCGCCTCTTCGTACTCGCTTTTGCTGATGGCGAGCAGGAAGATGACGTGCGCGGTTTCGTCTCCCCACGGGATGCCCTGCGGGGCGAGGACGGTATAGACCACCGTTTTCTGCGCCAGCAGGCCGAGGGAGTGCGGCAGCGCGATGCCGTCCCCGAGCATGGTGCTGACGATGGCCTCACGCTCAACGACCGACTCCAGAAAAGCTTCCCCCACAAAGCCCTCTTCTTCAAGCTGTTCGCACAGCTCCCGGAACAGGGTCTGCTGGTCAACAGGCGTGTTAATAATGCGGAAATGGGCTGCGTCAAAGTATTTATCCAGCATCCACGGGCGGGTGCGGTCCACCAGCACCAGCTTGCCGATCTGCTCCAGCTGGTAATCCGTCGGGAACGGGGCAATCATCACCACCGGTTTCGACTTTTCGCTGACGCGGACGGTGGAAATAACAAAATCTTCGCTGATGGATTCCGCCTGTTCGTACTCGCGCAGGGTGAGGGTGCGCGTCATCTCAATTTGCGGGTATTTGCGCTGCAGCACCGCCTCAATCATGCGCACCATGGCGTTACCGGCGTCACACACCAGCAGCACGCGCGGCTGGCGCTGGTAGCCAATGTTGTAGTGGCGCTCCAGCCCGACGCCGATGTGCAGCACCAGGAAGCCAATCTCGTTTTCGCTGATCACATACGGCGTATATTTGCCCCAGCTCGACACCGCCGCCAGGGTCATATCCCACGCCATCGGGTAGTGCTGCTTGATGTTATCAAGCAGCGGATTCGGGATCATGATTTGATACCGCACGCGGGTGATCATGGTTTTGATGTGCGTGAGCAGATCCGCATGCAGCTGTTCGTCGCTGAGCAGGTTGTAGTTATAGTGGGTGTTAATGTAGCGCAGGATATAGTTAACCAGCGCTTCGTCGTCGTCGGCATTAATGGCGCTGGGCGCAATCTCCTGGATCTGCCGCGCGGCGATGTGGACGCACAGCCAGCTCTCCTCCGAAGGTGAAAGCGCTTTGCCCGCCAGCTGCTGGAGGGTCACGGCGATATCTTTCGCTGCCTCTCGCACGTTCTCTTCCACGTCTTCAGCATGGAATTCCGGCAGCGGGTAACCTTCGCTGATGCGGCGCACCGACACCGCGCAGTACAGGCGCAGGAACAGCTCGCCTTCGTCGGTCAGGCGGATGTGATGATGCGTCAGTGCGTCGTGCAGCACCGGTACCATCTGCTCCGCCACGCCCGCATTCAGCGCAACCTCCGTCACCAGAGGATTCAGGCTGTCCTGCTGGGCCAGCTCCCAGAGCAGATCGGTCAGGCACGCGCGGATCGCCATCTCGCTGCCAAACAGCTTCATCCCGTGGCGAGGACGGGTTTCCAGCGTCAGGTTATAGCGGTGGAACCACTCGCGCACCTCGGCCATGTCGCTCTGCAGCGTGGCGCGGCTGACGAACCACTCGTCCGCCAGATCCTCAAGCTTGAGGGAAAAGGCCGAGGTCAGAAAACGCACCACCAGATAGTGCACGCGCTCCGGCCCGGTCCGCGGAATGCGCAGCGCGCGCGGGTGAGAGGCCTGCAGCTGCTGATAGCGCTCGGCATCCTCAATTTTGAGCTGGTAGCCGTTTCCCCGGCTCAGAATGAACTGTGCGCCGTGGCCTGCCAGCAGCGCGTTGAGGGCGGTGATATCCGCACGGACGGTTCGCGTGGAGACCGACAGCCGCTGCGCCAGCTCGTCCTGTGGCAGCGTCTCGTTTTGCAACAGATCGAAAAGTTGCGCTAAACGTTGGTTCGGGAATCGCACGTCGTTGTCCTCTTACGGCTTAAGGTGAAATGACCATCTGGGATGGGCTGCCGACCGGGGTATAGTCTGGCTCAACGCTTAGCCTGCCGTCCTGACCGACGCGGAAACGGGTAATGTTGTCGCTGCGCTGGTTCATAACGTACAGCCAGCGGCCCTGTTTATCGAGCGTCAGGGTGCGCGGGTAATCGCCTCGCGTCCAGACATCATCCTGATGCGTCAGCGTGCCCTCCGCTGTTACGGTAAAGTGCCCGATGCTGTTATGCAAACGGTTAGCCACATACAGCTGTTTACCATCGGCGCTTAACGCCAGCCCCGCCGCAAAACTGGTGCCTTTGTACCCTTCCGGCAGGGCAGACACCGTTTTGCCCTCTTTCAACGTGCCGTTGGCCTGCACGGCATAGTGGGTGAGCGTCGACGCCTCTTCGTTAATCAGCCACAGGGCGTCCCCCTTCGGCGTGAAGACGAAATGGCGCGGTCCGGCCCCTTTTGAGGAGGCGCGAATAAACGGCGGATCGTTTGGCGTCAGCGTGCCGGTTCGCTCGTCCAGGCGGTACTGGTAGATGCGATCTAACCCCAGATCGGTGGAAAACACGTATTTCCCGCTGGGATCGGCGGCGATCATGTGCGCATGAGGTCCGTTGTGATCGCTGATGGCAAAACTGCCTTCAGCGGCCGCTTCCGGTTTTGCCGCGCCCGGTTCGCCCTGATCCTGATGGATGTCCGTGGCCTCCCCCAGGCTGCCGTCTGCCTTAACCGGCAGAACGGCAATCGACCCGCTGACGTAGTTGGCCACCAGCAGATGCTGGCCATTTGGCGTCAGCGAAAGATAAACCGGCCCGGCCCCGCCGGACGCCACCTGATTGAGCTCGCTCAGCTCACCCTTATCGCCGATGCGCAGCGCCTGCACCACGCCCTGCTCCACTTCGCTTGCCAGATAGAGGGTTTTGCCGTCGGGCGAGACGGTCAGCTGCGCGGCGTTCGGCAGTTTGCTCACCAGCGTTTTATTGCCGAGCGCGCCGGTTTGCGGGTCAACGGTAAAGCGGTACAGCCCTTCCCCGTTAGGGTTATAGGTACCCACCCAGGCGTACTGCGTCTGGGCGACAGCGGCGCTGGCAAGTAAAGAGAGTGAAGCGACAAGCAGGTTACGGGTGTGCATGGTGGCTCCTGTTGAAGGTATTACTTAACGAGTTTCTTCGTCATTTCAAGCAACGTACGCACATCTTCCGGACGCGTATCGCCGCTGGCTTTGTCGATAATCGAGCTGTAGATATGCGGGATGATTTTGCTCACGCCTGCGTCCAGGGCGATCTGCAGGATCTCCTCAAAGTTCTCCAGATCGATTCCCCCGGTCGGCTCCAGCCAGAAGTCGTGACGGGCGCAGGCTACTGCTACAGCCTGATATTCGTCACGGCACTTGAGCCCGCCCATCGGGAAGTATTTGATTGAGCTGCCGCCGAAATCTTTCAGAAGGGCAATTGCCGTTTCCACCGGCACAATGCCGTCCGGTGCTGCGCTGCTCAGCGGGCCGGTGGAGATTTTCACCATGCCGACGGTGCCGGTCGGTGAGACCAGACCGTTGACCACGGAGTCGTTCTGCCCCAGCAGTGCGCGGCTGGTGGCGACGCCGGTAAAGACCTGATTGACGTGCTGCGGCTGCACCTGGCGGGCGATTTCGCTCACCATCGCCGACTGGTTCGGGTCGCCTGCGCCAAGTCCTACCGAGAGCGCGTTGTCAATCAGCGCCGCGTACTCACGCATATCAGCGACCGCGCTGGCTACGTCCGGATAATTTTTGGAGAGCACGCCCACCAGCACATGACCTTCCGCCGCCTCGTAAATGGCGCTGGCATTAGCCTTCGAACCTGCCAGCACGTTCAGACAGACGCGGTCACGGTAAAAATTGGGGGTCAGTTTCATGCCTTATTCTCCTGTCCTAACACTTCACTAATGCGACGGTACACAATGTTCAACTGGTCAGCATTCACGCTGCGCACGTCCGCTTCGATGATCCCTTCGTTGGCCTTGTAGCCACGGAAGTAAATGGCGTATTCGCCCTGCTTCAGGGCATTCACCAGCTCGCCGGTGCCGATGCCGGTAATGGCTTCGTCGAACTTAATCTCGGTGCGCGCGATATCGCGACCCGCGCTGTCCCAGACCACGCGCGCCGTGACGCCGTTCAGGGTGTTGAGTGCGTCGATAAACGGCGTCATCTTCGCCACCATTTCCGCACCGCTCTCTTTGGTCGCCGTCAGGTAGTGTTCGATGGCGCAGGTCAGGCCGAGGATCCCCTCTTTTCCGACCTTCATCGCGCGGCCAATGCCCGCCGTCTGGCGCTTCACCCACTCGACGTAGCGGGTCTTGCCGATCACCAGCCCGCTGGTAGGCCCTTCAATCGCCTTCGCGCCGCTGTAGATCACCAGATCGGCCCCGGCTCGGTAGTAGGTATGCAGATCTTCTTCCGCTGCCGCGTCAACGATAAGCGGAAGATCGTGCTTACGCGCCACTACCGCCGCCTGCTCAACGCTGAGCATGCTTTTCTGCACGCAGTGGTGCGATTTGATGTACAGGATCGCCGCGGTGCGTGGGGTGATTGCCGCCGCCAGCTGATCGGCGGAACATTCGTTGGCATAGCCCGCTTCCACCACCCTGCCGCCGCCCAGCGCCACCATGGTGCCCACCGGCGCGCCGAAGTTAACGTTGTGCCCTTTCGGCAGGACGATCTCGTTGTTCTCAACGGGCGTCACGTGCAGGTTTTCCAGCAGCCAGTCGCTGTCTTTCACCAGCACCGCCGCCACCGACTGGGCAATGCCCGCCGAGGCGCAGGAGACCACCGTCGCCCCTTCAACGTCCAGCAGCTTCGCGATGTATTCCCCGGTTTTGTTAACCAGATCCTTCATCTCGAAATAGTGATTCATGCCGTCCATCGCCGCCTGAACCACTTCCGGGCGCGGCGTGGAGACGCCCAGCGCCGTCATGCGGCCGGAGGTGTTGATGACCTGCTTTAAGTTGTATTTCTCATAAATCGAAGGCATGTTCCGTGCTCCCTTGTTCGGTCATGTAGCCCTTGCCCGCGCGGATCGCGGCAAGCGGCACCAGAATGTGTTCAGCCTGCAGGCTGTCGTTTTCGGCATCCGTCAGCACCGTCGGCTGACGTTTAACGGTGAACAGCGTCAGGTCGGCGTCAAGGCCGGGTTGAATGCGCCCTTTGCGCGCCAGTCGCAGGCCATCAGCCGCGTTCGCGGTCACGCAGTCAATCACCTGCGGCAATGACATGCCGATGGCGAGGAATTTAGACATCACGCTCGCCAGCGACCCGACCGGGCCATTGATGCGGTTGCGGCAGTAGATATCCGAGCTGATGGTGTGGGGCAGAATGCCCAGCGCGATGGCGCGTTTTGCCACCTCAAAGCTGAAGCTCGCCGTACCGTGGCCAACGTCCAGCCGTACGCCGCGCTTCAGCGCAGACGTAATGGACGCACGCAGCTCGCCGGAAGGCGTCAGAATGCGGTTGGGTTTGCCGTTATAGCAGTGGGTGATGATGTCGCCCGTGCTCAGCAATTCGGCGATTTCGTCGAGGTTTGGCGGGTTATTGCCGATGTGTACCATCAGCGGCAGGTCGCCATTCTCTTTCTGGATGGCTTTCGCACGCGTAAGCGGCGTAATGCCGTTGTCACCGACCACGCTGCTGCTCATGCGCGCCTTCAGGCCGACGATAAAATCAGAGTGGCGTTTTACCGCCTGCTTCACCGCGTCGGCGTCAACATTGGCCATATTGGCCAGCTCGTTCTGGGCAATCAGCCCTACGCGGGAGATGTTCAACAGCGCGAACACCTCGGTGGTGGCTTTGCGGGTAATTTCATAGAAATCGTCCACGTCGTCTGCCCCGGTACTGCCCGCATCCACCACGCTGGTGACGCCGGTGGCAATCCCGACGCTGTCCGGTTCGTCGTGGTAAATCGGGGAGTTCGGGTAGCAGTGAACGTGCGAGTCGATCCAGCCTGCGCTGACGAACACGTCACCGTTCAGCTCAACCGTCTTATGCGCGGGAGCATCAATCTCGCCCAGCGCCGCGATCGAACCGTCCTGAATGGCGATATCGGTCAGGGTATCGTCGGCAAGGCGCGCGCGGCGCAGGAGTAAATCAAACATGGGGTTCTCCTGATAAGGCGGGCGCCAGCGCGCCCGCAGGTATTAAAGGGCGACCGGGAACAGCCAGCCTAAAATCATTGCACCCAGAATGGCGCCACCGGTAATGGGCTTCTGCCAGATGTAGAACAGCAGCGCGCCCAGCAGGGAGCCCACGCCAATCGGGATGGAGGCGGTCATGGCGCTGAGGATAATCAACGGCCCCAGGAAGCGGCCGGAGGCGTTACCTGCGCCCATCATGACGTCTGCGCCGTAAGTGGAGTTGCTCTGGTTGATGGTGAACTTACGCGCCAGGATAATGACGTAGCCAATCGCCAGACCAATCACCAGGCCGGTGATCAGCGCGGCAATAAAGTTGGTCACCGGGAACATGATGCCCGCCCCCAGCAGCAGTGCCGGAACCCCCAGCCCCACGCCGGTCTGGATGGCGCCGCCGATGTCGAGAATACCGACCAGCGAGCCTTCGATAATGCGGGCGAACAGGAAACTCGCGCCAAACGCCGCCACCGCGCCGTAGACGCCGGTATCAATCCCGGCTTTCAGCATCGCCACGAAAGCCACTTCGTTAAACGCGCCGATGCCATAGAGGTAGTACATGTGCGTCCCGGCGAACACGCCGGAGGAGAGCAGGCCAACGAAGATCGGGAACGACCAGTCGGCATACCAAAAACCTTTATTCTGTTCCATTGCAGGCTCCTGTTATTTACCGCTGAGCGAGTTGTGGATCATGTCGAGCCAGTTCGGCACGGTCAGATGGAAGGATTCGATCATCTTCATGTCGAAGCCGCGGAAGAAGCCGCTCAGCACGAAGAGCAGGACGATAGCCGCCATCATCACTTTGGTGACGTGGTTCCAGCCGCTCTCTTCCACGCCTTTACCGATCAGGATCCCCAGTACCAGGCCCGGTACGGCGTTGCCCATAATCAGCTGCGCCGCGCCGCCGAAGATGGTGGCCCAGAAGCCTGATTTTTTACCCGCGTCGATGGCCGCCAGCCAGAAAATCACCGGCATCACGGTGTTGACCAGCAGGTTCGCCGCCGGCACCAGCACCTTCACGGCGGTGACCTGCAGTGCGGCAGGGACCGAGGAGGCGGTCAGATTCAGGAAGGTCACGACGACCATGCCGATCACGCCGCAGGCAATCGCCATTTTGCGCGGGTCGTGCAGCGTTTCGCCGACGTTACGGTTTTTGATCATCAGTGCAGCCGCACCCCAGTTCGGGATGATGCGGTGGTCAACGTCCTGTGTGAAAGCCCCTGCGGCCACGGAAGAGGCCCAGGCGTTAAAGAAGAAACCTAACCCAAAGGAGAAGTGAGACGCCGGATCCCCTTCGCAGGAGTTCAGCTCCCCCAACGTACGAAACGCGCCCATCCCCTGTGTGGTAGGCGCATGAAACATGCGTGCAGCCCCGGCCCCGACACCGACGCCTACCAGGCCGCCGATGATGAGCGATTTTATTAATATAATTAAGAACATCAGTCTGCCCTTTTATGAATAATCAGCGTTGCGTGACGAAATCCACCTGGTCAAGATTGATGGCGGTCACGTTGACGGTCACATCCAGCTCCACGCTGTAGGTGCGTCTTTCCCGGCGCAGAAAGAAGAACAGAAAGGCTTCTTTTCGCACCGCTTCTTGCGCCTGAACGACCTGCACATCCTGTGGCTCAATACGCAGTAAGATATGCGGTGAGGCTTTCATCACCGCGGCCTGAACGTGGTTGAGCGCGTCGGCAAAGGCGCGCGCTTTGGCGTCGCCTTTCCCCTTCACTCTCACCGTGGTTGTGAACTGTTCTTTCATGCTTATGCGCCGTATTTTTTCTGCCACGCCTGCACCAGACGCTCGCCCAGCTCTTCTTTATCCATAAAGCCAAAGCCCAGCACGTTGCAGCCTTCGTTGATGGCAGTCACGCCTTCATCCACGGAACGCATGCCGTATTTGGCTTTGTAGCCATATTTGGTCTGGGCGGTGATGGCCCCCGCGCCGCCGCTGCCGCAGAAGGAGATACCGAAGGTGGCGTTTTCCGCTTTCATCACGTCGCCCAGCTTCATATCCGCGGCCATGCCCGGCACAACCACCGCGCGTCCACCCGCTTTTTCCACACCAGCGGCCACTTTCTGACCTTTACCCAGGCGATCGCCAATCACGACTGTAATCTGTTCCATGTGTTGCTCCTTAAAGGTTGTCTTTCGCGACTTCAAAGTGAACGGAGAGCAGCCAGGCCTCTTCATCAGGAAGGTTGCCAAACTGCGCCACCACTTCACGTGCCAGCCGCATTGAATCCGGTGAAATTTCGTCGAACAGCTCCGCTTCAACCTCCGGCAGCGGCTCGCCGGTCACGGACCGGTGCGCCATCGCACGAACGTGGGAGGTGAGCATCTGCTCCTGTACCGCATTGGGGATGATGTTGTGCCGGGCCAGCAGGGCATAAACCTGCTGCAGCATCGTGTTCGCAAGCTGCTCTGTTTGCACTGCCTGTTCCCCAACGTCGTTCATTACCGCTCCGTTACTCACTGGTCTTACCCCGTTAATGGCTCTGTAAGTAAACTAACGGCGGGGGGAAAGGGTTTGTAGCGAGTTGTTTTCCACTTCGAAGTGGAAAGGCGGGCCGCAGCAGTGATCTGTGCCACATAAATGAGCTGAATCTGGATAAACCACTGTATTTACGTGATGAATGTCACGCTATTACGCGGCAAGAAACAGGTCAGCAAAGTGGAAAAGATTACGAGTCGGCTCGTAGAAATGTGACGTGGATAAGGTTTTCTTATGGGGATTCGCTAGAGTGGCGACGGGTGCTTGAGACTGACCGTCTCAGGCAAGGGACGGAAAGTGGAAAGCCCCTACCTGAATTTAAATCAGGACGGGGCTGTAAACGACACGTCTAGCCACGTGATGTTTGCTACCTCGCCCGCTTTAAAGCAAGGAGGCATCCATGAAACGCCAATCCCCAATTATCCGGGTTTTGATGATTGTTGCTTTGACAATAATCATCTTAACGCTGGTGACGAGGAAAACACTGTGCGAGATCCGTTTTCGAAACGGCTCGCTTGAAGTGATAGCGCGGATGGATTGTCGCTCCGGCAAGTAGGGAGCAAAGATGTGGAGGCGCGCAGTGCGCCTCCGCATACGGGGAAGGACGTACAGCTCAGGCACCCAATTAACGGTACTTTTTATGATACGTGTTGCGCGTCGTCACAAACTGCTCGGCCGCGGCCTGGGCTTCTTTCACTTTACCTTCGTTGGCGAGCTTCAGCGCACCGTCGATTTGCCCTACCAGCACGTCAAAACCGTGACGGTAGTCTTTCATCTCGGCACTGTCTGCCGCTTTGTTTTCAAGCTTAGGCGGTGTTGCTTTCTGGGCGTCCAGCGCCGCTTCACGCATTTTGGTCAGCGCATCTTTCATTTCCGCCGCATTGTCCGTTTTCTGCACCACCTTCAGGTTTTGCCCGAGGATGCCCATGTCGTCTTCAAGATCGGCAGCAAACGCAGAAGAGCCAAGAACCAGCGTTGAAGCCGCGACGATCGCTAACAGATGTTTACGCATTGCTCACTTCCTTTTTTATTATTAACAAAACGCTATCTCTATTGTCCGGCGATTTTCATTTCCGGGAGTAATACAGAACCACACTGTATATTGCTGCGTGTTTCAATATCGTTACCGACCGTAACGATATTGCGCCACATGTCCTTCAGGTTGCCGGCAATGGTAATTTCGCTCACCGGATACTGGATTTCGCCATTTTCCACCCAGAAGCCCGCCGCACCGCGAGAGTAATCCCCGGTGATGCCGCTAACGCCCTGGCCCATCAGCTCTGTGACGACCAGCCCGGTGCCCATCTCTTTCAGCATCTGCTCAAAGCTCAGGCCCTGTCCGGCGATGCGCCAGTTATGGATGCCGCCTGCGTGCCCGGTGCTTTTCAGCCCCAGCTTGCGCGCGGAGTAGTTGGTCAGCAACCACTGGGTCAGCACGCCGTCTTTGACGATATCACGACGTTCGGTACGCACGCCTTCGCTGTCGAACGGTGTGGAGGCGAGGCCTTTCAGCAGGTGCGGATGCTCTTCGATGGTCAGCCAGTCCGGCAGGATCTGCTTGCCCAGCGAGTCGAGCAGGAAGGTCGATTTACGGTACACGGAGCCCCCGGCGATAGCGCCCACCAGATGGCCAAACAGTCCGGTCGCCACTTCATTGGCAAAAATGACCGGGGCCTTCATGGTGGAGAGTTTACGCGGTGACAGACGTGACAGCGTGCGTTCGGCACACTCTTTACCGACCCACTCCGGAGACTGGAGATCCCCCAGCGCACGGCCGATGGTGTAGGCGTAGTCGCGCTCCATGTCGCCGTTCTCTTCGGCGATCACGCAGCTGGAGAGCGAATGACGGGTGGAGCAGTAGCCCTGCAGCATGCCGTGGCTGTTGCCGAACACTTTGATGCCGTAATGGCTGTTGAAGCTGCCGCCTTCGGTATTGGTAATACGTTTATCCGCCTGCAGGGAAGCCTGCTCAGCGCGGGCTGCCAGTTCAATGGCTTCGTCCGGCGTGACGTCCGCCGGGTGGAAAAGGTCGAGATCCGGGGCGTCAAAGGCCAGCAGCTCTTTATCCGCCACGCCAGCGTAAGGGTCTGGCGAGGTATAACGGGCGATATCCAGCGCCGCCTGCACCGTCCGGGCAATGGCATCCGGGCTGAGGTCGGTCGAGGAGGCACTGCCTTTGCGATTCTGGTGATACACCGTGATCCCAAGCGCCCCATCGCTGTTGAATTCTACATTTTCCACTTCGCCATAGCGGGTACTCACGCTAATACCGGTGGTTTTGCTGACCGCCACTTCGGCGCCATCTGATTTACCTGAAGCGAGCGTCAGCGCGGTGGAGACGGCTTCTTCCAGAATCTTACGCTGCGCTTCAACTTGTGAGGTTACTTTCATCGCAAATGCCATACTGTAAGAGAGAGTTAACTGAAGTCTAACAGAGAACCGTTTTTCAGTGCGCGTCTTAACTGGTAACATTAGCCTCTTTTTTTAAGGAGCCTGACATGACTAAGCAGCCCGAAGACTGGCTCGACGACGTTCCCGGTGATGACATCGAAGACGAAGATGATGAGATCATCTGGGTCAGTAAAAGTGAAATTAAACGCGACGCCGAAGAGTTAAAACAGCTTGGCGCAGAAATGGTGGAACTGGGTAAAAACGCGCTGGACAAGATCCCGCTCGACCAGGATCTGCGTGATGCCATTGAACTGGCACAGAAAATCAAAAAAGAAGGCCGTCGTCGCCAGCTTCAGCTTATCGGTAAAATGTTGCGCCAGCGCGACGTCGATCCGATCCGCCAGGCGCTGGACAAGCTGAAAAACCGCCATAACCAGCAGGTTGCGCTGTTCCACAAGCTGGAGCAGATCCGCGATCGTCTGATTGAACAGGGTGATGACGCCGTACCGGAAGTCCTGAACCTGTGGCCGGATGCCGACCGCCAGCAGCTGCGCTCCCTGATCCGTAACGCGAAGAAAGAGAAAGAAGGGAATAAGCCGCCGAAGTCTGCGCGCCTGATTTTCCAGTATCTGCGCGAGCTGTCTGAGAACGAAGAGTAATCCGTGCGTTTTGCGCCGGATGGCGGCGTAAACGCCTTATCCGGCCTACAAGGTCGTGCAAAATCCAGGCCCGGTAAGCGCAAGCGCCACCGGGCTTTTTTTTACACGTCGGCGGCCACTTCCGCTTTTTTCGCCAGACCGTCCAGCAGCTTCTGATGGATCCCACCAAAACCGCCGTTACTCATCACCAGAATATGGTCGCCCGGCTGGGCCGCTTTCACCACCATCTCCGCCAGCGTATCCACATCCGCGCTCCAGTGCGCCGGCTGAATGCAGGCATCGGCCACTTCCGCCACCTGCCACGGAATATGCTGCGGCTGCAGCAGGAAGACCTCATCGGCACGCCCTAAAGAGGGCGCGAGATCGTCTTTGCAGATCCCCATCTTCATGGTGTTCGAACGCGGTTCCAGCACCGCCAGAATGCGCGCGGTACCGCCGACTTTGCCGCGCAGGGCCGCAAGCGTCGCCAGAATCGCCGTTGGATGGTGTGCGAAATCGTCATACACCGTGACGCCGTGGGCTTCACCGCGCAGCTCCAGACGGCGACGGGCATTGATAAACGAGCCCAGTGCGTTCGCCGCATCCGCAGGCTGAACGCCCACATGGCGTGCGGCCGCGATCGCCATCAGGCCGTTGTGCATGTTGTGTTCACCCATCAGGCCCCACTTCACCTCACCCACTTTTTCACCGTCGAGCAGCACTTCCCACTCCGAGGCATCCGCGTTGAGTTTCTTCGCCTGCCAGTGGCCCTGCTCGCCCACCAGCTCCTGCTCGCTCCAGCAGCCCATTGCCAGGGTCTGTTTCAGGTTGATATCGTTTTCCGGCAGAATGATACGGCCCTGGCCCGGCACGATGCGCACCAGATGGTGGAACTGCTTCTGAATGGCTTTCAGATCGTCAAAGATATCCGCATGGTCGAACTCAAGATTATTGAGGATCAGCGTCCGCGGGCAGTAATGGACGAATTTGGAACGTTTGTCGAAGAAGGCGCAGTCATACTCGTCGGCTTCGATAACAAAGAACGGGCTGTCACCCAGGCGCGCAGAGACGTCGAAATTACCCGGTACGCCGCCAATCACGAAGCCCGGTTTATAGCCACAGGCTTCAAGGATCCACGTCGCCATCCCGGCGGTGGTGGTTTTGCCGTGGGTCCCGGCAACGGCAACCACCCAGCGGTCACGCAGCACGAAATCATGCAACCACTGCGGGCCGGACATGAACGGAATATTGCGTTCCAGTACCGCCTCAACGCACGGATTGCCGCGGGTCATGGCGTTGCCAATGATGACCAGATCCGGCTCGGGATCCAGCTGGCTGGCATCGTAGCCCTGAATCAACGCGATGCCCTGTTTCTCCAGAAGCGTGCTCATTGGCGGATACACATTGGCGTCCGAACCTGTCACTTCATGGCCCAGCGAGCGCGCCAGCATTGCCAGTCCGCCCATGAAAGTGCCACAAATCCCCAATATATGAATGCGCATACGTCACTATCCTTCTTCAATGTGGCGCACATTTTACTCACATGTTAGCGGCTGTGAAACGCATTTCAGGAAAATCCGTATCCTGCTGGCGCGATTCACCTCTGCGCTACTATTTGAATCTTTGTTAAGATTGTTGGGCTTTAGTCGTTTTAGTGAACATACAATCGCTTTACTCACAAAGATGCAGGGAAAGTGTTATGAAAACGTTAGGTGAATTTATTGTCGAAAAGCAGCACGAGTTCTCTCATGCTACCGGTGAACTCACTGCTTTGCTGTCGGCAATAAAGCTGGGCGCTAAGATCATCCACCGTGATATCAACAAGGCCGGTCTGGTCGATATCCTGGGTGCCAGCGGTGCCGAGAACGTTCAGGGCGAGGTTCAGCAGAAACTCGATCTGTTCGCAAATGAAAAACTGAAAGCTGCACTGCGCGCGCGCGACATCGTTGCGGGTATCGCCTCCGAAGAAGAAGATGAAATTGTTGTTTTCGAAGGGTGTGAACACGCGAAATACGTTGTTCTGATGGATCCGCTCGACGGCTCCTCCAACATCGACGTTAACGTTTCTGTCGGTACCATTTTCTCCATCTACCGCCGCGTCACGCCTGTTGGCACGCCGGTGACCGAAGAAGATTTCCTGCAGCCGGGCAATAAGCAGGTTGCTGCCGGTTACGTCGTGTATGGCTCCTCCACCATGCTGGTGTATACCACCGGGTGCGGGGTTCACGCCTTTACGTACGATCCTTCCCTGGGCGTCTTCTGCCTGTGTCAGGAACGTATGCGCTTCCCGGAAAAGGGCAGTACCTACTCCATCAACGAAGGAAACTACATCAAGTTCCCGAACGGTGTGAAGAAGTACATCAAATTCTGCCAGGAAGAAGATAAAGCGACGCAGCGCCCGTACACGTCCCGCTATATTGGCTCTCTGGTTGCGGACTTCCACCGTAACCTGCTGAAAGGCGGTATCTACCTCTATCCAAGCACCGCAAGCCACCCGGACGGGAAACTGCGTCTGCTGTATGAATGCAACCCGATGGCGTTCCTGGCCGAACAGGCGGGCGGCAAGGCGAGCGACGGTAAAGAGCGTATTCTGGATATCGTGCCGGAAAGCCTGCACCAGCGTCGTTCATTCTTCGTCGGCAACAACCACATGGTTGAAGACGTTGAACGTTTTATCCGTGAGTATCCGGACGCGTAATACCTTTCTTCAGGGGAGCCCGTCTGGCTCCCCTGCTCATTTATATATTTTACCGTATAAGTGTTTATAAAAAACACGCTTTAATCCTGAGCACTGCTCCTGCATTATTTCCATAACAGTTTGACAGATATTTCGTGGAGCAGAATCGCAATGAAAAATTATTCTCGTGCTAATACCGGTATTGATTTAAATCTTATCCCTGTTTTTATTGAGATCGTCCGCTGCGGCAGCATGGCAAAGGCGGCGGTGCGTCTCGACATGTCCCGCCCCGCGGTGAGTCTGGCCCTGAAACGTTTTAATCAACTGTTTGATGAGCCGCTGTTTTTCCGCAAAGGTTTATATCTCGAGCCGACGGAAAAAGCATTAGCTCTAACCAGTTCGCTGGAAATATTAATGGGCGATATTCACGATAATATCGCAGCAGTCAATTCTGCAAAAAATAAAACCCCGACACAAAACGTACCGGGGCTGGGCAATATTATGCCGCGTTCTGAGTCGTCACTTTGAATGAGGACATGGCGTCCATCAGCTGACGCGACTGCTCCTCAAGGGAGCGGGTCGCGGCGGAGGATTGCTGCACCAGCGCCGCATTCTGCTGCGCGGTTTCGTCCATCTGATTCACCGCAATATTCACCTGCTCAATGCCGCGGCTCTGCTCCTGGGACGCGGTGGCAATTTCGCGCATCAGTTTCGTCATGCGCAGCACTTCGGTTGCGATCTCATCCATTGTCTCGCCTGCCTGCTGAGCCAGCTCGCTGCCCTCGTTAACATGGGTCTGCGAATCACTGATAAGTGAGCGGATCTCTTTCGCCGCATCGGCGCTACGGCTGGCAAGGTTTCGCACTTCGCCCGCAACGACGGCAAACCCGCGCCCCTGCTCGCCCGCGCGCGCCGCTTCCACGGAGGCGTTAAGCGCCAGAATATTGGTCTGGAAGGCAATGCCGTCAATCACGCTCAGAATGTCGGCGATACGCGCCGAGCTGCCGGAGATGTCCCGCATTTTCTCAATCACATAGCAGACCATTTCGCTGCCATGATCTGCAGTATCAGACACCGATTTCGCCAGCTGGTGCGCCTGCTCGGCGTTATCGGCGTTGAGTTTCACCGTGGCGGTGATCTCTTCCATGCTGGCGGCCGTCTGTTCCAGCGACGTGGCGGTGGATTCAGTGCGCTCGGCAAGATCCCGGTTCCCCGCCGTCAGTTCGCGGCTGCCGGTGTCAATTTGCGCGCTGGCATCACGTACCCGCAGCACCGAGTTCATCAGCGACTGACGCATCTCCTCTATGGCGGCATTGAGACGGTTAAATTCCTGGCTGGCGGGCGCATTTAGCGTATGGGTTAAATCACCCGCCGCCACGTTCTCCAGCTGAGCGATTGACGCCGAGAGCGGCTTGAGCAGCATATGGCGCAACACCAGCCAGGCCAGCACGATAATGCCTGCCGTCAGCAGCGCTGCGACGATAATCAGGATCAGTACGCGGGTTTTATTCGCCTGCACGGCACTGACTTCTGCCTGGCCTCGCGCTTCACTCCATTTCTGAAACGCCTGCATAGCGTTATCAAATTGCTTCGCCACCGGGATCAGGGCGTTTTCCAGCAGATCGTAGTAATTGTCAGCGCTCTGGTCATTCAGGGCTTTCAGCATCGGGTTGATCCCCTGCTGGTTATACGCCGCCAGCGTGGTCGCCACGTTATTGAGAAGCTGTTGTCCCTGCTCGTCAGCCACGCCGCCGTCGATCACGCCTTTCAGCGTTTTCTGGGCCAGGGCGACTTCCTGATTGATATTTTTTACCGCTCTGGAGGCATCGTCCAGCATACCGATTTCCATCATCCGGACGGCCTGGCCCGCTTCATTGCGCGCACGCAGGATCAGCGTATAGCCAGAATTAAGCTGCACCATCTGCTCACCCTGAAGGTGGTTGATACGCTGCAGTGAAGAAGAACTCTGTGTGAGGGCATAAATGCCAATGCCGCTGACAATCAGCAGCAGAAGGGTCATAACGGCCAGTAAAGAGAGCAAGCCGGTACGAATCGATAGCGTTTTAAGCATGATATTATTTCCGGTAGCGAGATATTTCTGGGCATAAAAAAAGAGTATCGGCCGCTACCGGAAAATGTTTAGACTTTAAGCAAATTCAGCATGTTATCGCTCTGTTGCCGACGTGTTTACGCGGGTAACAGGTGAGCTTTGGCGGTTCTCCCAGAGCACCGTCAGACCGCGCTGCAGGGCAATAAAGATAAACAGCAATATGCCGATGGCGATCTTCGTCCACCAGGAGCTGAGCGTACCGTCAAAGTTGATATAGGTCTGGATCAGCCCCTGGATGGCCACGCCGAACAGCGTTCCCAGCACCGTTCCCACTCCACCGCTGAGCAGCGTGCCGCCGATGACCACCGAGGCAATGGCATCCAGCTCGACGCCCACCCCTGCCAGCGCATAGCCCGCCTGGGTATAAACCGAGAAGACTATACCCGCCAGCGTCGCCAGCCCGGTCGAGAGCATATAGATGCGAATGGTGGTGCTGCGGGTGGAGATCCCCATCAGGTTTGCCGAGGTGGCGTTGCCGCCAATGGCGTAAACCTGGTTGCCAAACCGGGTACGGTGGGCAAGGAAGATGCCAATGACCACCACGCCCAGCATCAGAAGCCCCATCGCGCTCAGACGACCGCCGCCGGGGATTTTCCACGCCAGGCTGGAGAGCGTGTCGTACACCGGATGGTTAATCGGAATTGACTCTTCCGATACCAGATAGCTCACCCCGCGCAGGAAGAACATGCCCGCGAGGGTAATGATAAAGGCCGGGATCTTTAACGCGTCGATCAACAGCCCCATAAAGGCACCAAACGCGCAGCCCATCACCAGCACCAGCGGGAAGGCCACCAGAGGAGAGATCCCCCAGAAACCGATCGCCTTCGCGAGGAACACGCCGGTGAAAGCGATCACCGAGCCGACGGAGAGATCGATCCCACCGGAGAGGATCACAAACGTCATGCCGACGGCGATAATCCCTAAAAAGGCGTTATCGGTCAGGATGTTGCAAATCACACGCGTTGAGGCAAACCCCGGGAACTGGGTCAGGCAGTAGAGATACCCCAGCACAAACACGCCCAGGGTGATCATTAACGGTAAATTACGTTTTATCATGGCCACGGATCCCCTTAATGATGCTGACAAAGCGCGGTGACTGGACGATCAGCACGCAGAGCACGACCACCGCTTTTACCACCTGGTTGAGTTCCGGCTGGAAACCGGAGAGCAGGATGCCGGTGTTCATCCCCTGAATGATCAGCGCGCCAATCACCGAGAGCAGCAGGTTAAAGCGCCCGCCCATCAGCGATCCACCGCCGATCACCACTGCCAGGATCGCATCCAGCTCCAGCCAGAGTCCGGCGTTGTTGGCATCGGCCCCGCGAATATCTGCCGCGACGATAACCCCGGCGATGGCGGCGCACACACCGCTAAGCACGTAGGTCAGCATCACCATCAGCCGCGTATTGACCCCGGCGTTGCGTGCCGCGCGAATATTGATCCCGACGGCTTCAATGAACATCCCCAGCGCCGTTTTGCGGGTGAAGAGCCAGAACACCACCAGCGTGACCAGAGCAATGACCACCGGCGTGGGAAAGAACAGCAGCTTGCCGCTGCCGAGCCACGCCAGGTTCGGCGAGTTGAAGGTGACAATCTGTCCGGAAGTAATGAGCTGTGCCACACCGCGCCCGGCGACCATCAAAATGAGCGTGGCGACAAAGGGCTGAATCTTCAGCACCGCCACCAGAATGCCGTTCCATAATCCTGCCAGCACGCCGGTGCCTAATGCCGTCAACAGGACGACCGGCAGGCTGTGCCCGGCCACGGTCATCGAGGCTGCCGTGGCCCCGGCGATGGCCATCACCGCGCCGACGGAGAGATCGATCCCGCCGGTGGCAATGACCAGCGTCATCCCGATGGCCAGCAGCGCCACGGGCGCAGCCCGGTTCAGGATGTCTATCGGGCTGCCAAACAGGCGACCATCCTGAACAATAATCTGGAAGAAATGCGGTGCGACAAGGCTATCAACCAGCAGTACCACCAGCAGCGCCGCGATTTGTGGCGTGCCGGTTGGCCAGTTGAAGCGGCGCTTTGTTTCGCCAGTTTGCGAAAGCGAACGGGACATCACGATTCACTCCTTATGCCGCAATGGCATTCATAATCGCCGGAACGGACAGCTTATCCAGCGGGATCTCTGCCACCTGTTTGCGATCGCGCATGATAATGACGCGATCGGCATAGCCCACCAGCTCTTCCAGTTCAGACGAAATGACCAGCAGCGCCAGGCCGTCCGCACACAGCGTTTCGATAAGGCGGATAATTTCGGCGTGCGCCCCCACGTCAATGCCGCGGGTCGGTTCATCGAGGATCAGGAACTGCGGTTTGGTCAGCAGCCAGCGTGACAGCAGTACTTTTTGCTGGTTGCCGCCGGAGAGAAACTCAATGGGCTGTTCCGCGCTCGGGGTGCGGATGCCGAGCTGGCGGATAAAGCGCTCCGCAATCGCGTTCTGCTCTTTGCGGGGGATTGGCCGCAGCCAGCCGCGCTGCGCCTGCAGGGCCAGAATGATATTTTCACGCACCGAGGCCGCGGCAATGATGCCATCCGTTTTCCGGTCTTCCGGACAGAAACCAACGCCAAGACAGGAGGCCTGATGCGGCGATCGCAGGGTTTGCGGTTTACCCTTGATCAGCGCAGTGCCGCTGTCCGCAGGTTTGATCCCGAAGATCACTTCGGCGGTTTCGGTGCGTCCGGAGCCCAGCAGGCCCGCCAGGCCGACAATTTCGCCCGGGCGGACTTCCAGGTTAAACGGCGAGATCACCCCTTTCTTGCCATAATCGCTGAAGGCGGCGACCGGTTTTTCGCTCAGCAGCGTGCGGCCTGCACGCTGAAGGGCGTTGGTTTCAAGTTCACGCCCAAGCATCATTTTGACCAGTTCGATCTGCGGCAGCTCTCGGGTTTCACGGCAGCCGACAAAGCTGCCGTTACGCAGCACCGTAATGCGATCGCTCACCTCGTACACCTGATCGAGGAAGTGGGTGACGAAGATCAGGCTGACCCCCTGATCGCGCAGCTGGCGCATCAGGGTAAAGAGCATTTCCACTTCCTGGGTGTCAAGGCTGGCGGTGGGTTCATCAAGGATCAGCACTTTTGCGGAGAGATCGATGGCGCGACAGATGGCGACAATCTGCTGCATCGCCACGGAAAAGCGGTTCAGCGGCTCGCGAACGTCGAGGGAGAAGCCGTATGATTCCATCAGCTTCGTGGCACGCGCCTCCATCTCTTTGCGGCGCAGCAGGCCAAAGCGTCGTGGCTCCCGGCCAATAAACAGGTTATCCGCCACCGACATATTCGGCAGCAGGTTCACCTCCTGGTACACCGTCCCGATCCCCAGCTGTTGGGCATGAGCGGTGTTTTTCGGTGAAATGGCGTGACCTTCCAGCCAGATGGTGCCGCGATCGGCATGGTAAACACCGGTCAGGGCTTTAATCAGCGTTGATTTTCCCGCCCCGTTCTCCCCCAGCAGCGCCATGATTTCACCGCGCCGCAGGCTGAAATCAACGTTATCCAGCGCTTTTACGCCGGGAAAAAATTTACTCAAGCCCTCTGTGCGGAGGATTGCCTGGTGTTGTTCAGTGGTCATGGTTTTCCCCCCCTCACCCTAGCCCTCTCCCCGGAGGGGAGAGGGGATCGATCGTGCAAATTGTTTATTTCCAGCTCCGCCCTGCCTTTTTCCCTCTCCCCTATGGGGAGAGGGTCAGGGTGAGGGGCGAAGGTCTTAGTAGCCCATATTTTTCTTCTTCTCTAACTCTTCTTTCGCCGTGTCCGGCAGGTAGAGCGTGGATTTGGTGACCGTCACCTTCTCAGGCATCGTGCCGTCCTTCTTGAATTTCTCCAGCGCATCGAATGCCGGGCCGGCCATGTTTGGCGTGAGTTCCACGCTGGCGTTGGCTTCACCGTCGATCATCGCTTTATAGATGTCCGGCACGCCGTCGATCGAACCGGTGAGGATATCTTTGCCCGGCTTCAGGCCCGCTTCTTTAATGGCCTGAATCGCCCCGATCACCATGTCATCGTTATGGGCATAAACCATGCAGATGTTCTTGCCGTTGTTTTCGGCCTTAATGAAGCTCTCCATGACCTCTTTCCCTTTACTGCGGGTAAAGTCGCCGGACTGGGAGCGGATAATCTTGATGTTTGGCGCTTTGGCAATCGCCTCAGCAAAGCCTTTCTTACGGTCAATAGCCACGCTCGCGCCGACCGTGCCCTGCAGCTCCACGACGTTACACGGCTTGCCATCCACCTGCTTCACCAGCCAGTCGCCAATTAATTGCCCTTCAAGCACGTTGTTGGCGGTCACGGTGGTCATATAGAGAGATTTGTCTTTTACATCGATGGAACGATCGAGCAGGAAGACCGGAATTTCAGCGTCTTTCGCTTCTTTCAGGACGGGTTCCCAGCCGGTAGCCACCACAGGCGCAATGAAGATGGCATCCACGCCCTGAGCGATGAATGAACGCACGGCTTTAATCTGGTTCTCCTGCTTTTGCTGACCATCGGCGATTTTCAGCGTAATGCCGCGTTTCTGGGCCTCGCTTTTCGCCACGTTGGTTTCTGCTGCACGCCAGCCCGATTCAGAGCCGACCTGCGAAAATCCTACGGTTAAGGGTGCGGCCATCGCCATAGACGACATGGCTGCCGAAACTGCTGTGACAAGAAGTAAGCGCTTCCACATATGAGCGTCCTCGTAGGGTGAGTTATTGTTGGTTAAAAGATGTTCTGCGAAATGACTATAGCCAATGAAAGATGTAACGAATTGCGTTACATCACACTTCAGAAAAGTGAATAAAACGTTAATCACAAGTTTGTAATCGCTTTCATTTCTCCATGAAAAATGCGGCTGAGTTTATGGATTTTTCTGTCATGGAATCGGTCTGAAAAGTGGGAAGGAGAGGGAGAGAAGGCGAAAACAGGCAGAGACATTCAGTGCGAGTTGGCTATAATACCTGCCACTTGTTTACCATCCATTTTAAAGGACACCGACATGAGCTTACTCAACGTCCCTGCGGGTAAAGAACTGCCAGAAGACATCTACGTAGTTATCGAAATCCCGGCTAACGCAGATCCTATCAAATACGAAGTGGACAAAGAGAGCGGCGCCCTGTTCGTAGACCGTTTCATGTCTACCGCGATGTTCTATCCGTGCAACTACGGTTACATCAACCACACCCTGTCTCTGGACGGTGACCCGGTTGACGTGCTGGTCCCAACGCCATATCCGCTGCAGCCAGGCGCCGTCATTCGCTGCCGTCCAGTGGGCGTGCTGAAAATGACCGACGAATCCGGTGAAGATGCGAAGCTGGTTGCGGTACCACACACCAAACTGAGCAAAGAGTACGATCACATCAAAGATGTGAACGACCTGCCAGAGCTGCTGAAAGCGCAGATCACTCACTTCTTCGAGCACTACAAAGACCTCGAAAAAGGCAAGTGGGTTAAAGTTGACGGCTGGGACAACGCAGAAGCGGCGAAAGCAGAAATCATCGCCTCTTTCGAACGCGCGGCTAAGAAGTAATTCTTACGGCCTGCCGATAAAGCCCCGCTGGTCGGGGCTTTTTTTTGCCATTGAATAACAAGAACACTCCTGACCGTCGCGATCGTGAGCGCTATACATGCTAAGTTTCTTTCTTCAAAGCATAAAAATGGGCTACATAAAGGCGTTTGACTGTTACGGCAAAGACAGCAAATGGCAGTATCTCTGCATCATGGCATTCCAGCTTGCCTGGTTTTTGTTTTACTTATGGATCCCTTATCGAAGCGATTATGCGATTCTGCTGTTTTTACTGTTTTTCCTGCCCGTCATTTCAAGTAATACACGGTGCATAAACTACTATGGCCGTTCACGCGCTTTGTGTTTGTTATGGCTCATTGCCCCCTACATCATGCTGTTCGTTCCTCTGTTCTTAACCCGGCGCCGGGATCCAGAAGAGAATTGAAAGAGTAAAAAAAAACAACGCCACCTCACGGTGGCGTTGTCGTTTTTCAGTACTGGTCTCTGTCTAACCAGTTACCGCTTACAATCCGCGTTAACCCTTCGACCGGACGCTGGTAGACGTACATCCACGCGCTTCCGTACGGCGTCTGGATCAACTGGCGCGCGTATTCACCGCCCCTGGTGCGCAAGGCATCAAGTTCGGCAAGTGTCGCGTTATCAATACGATAAACCTCACCCTGTACCGTTCCCTCCCCGGGAACCGCGCCTGGATAGTGGCCCAGGCTGTACAACTGGTAGTTCTCGATATTGTAATTCCCCAGTAGCTGGGCATTGGTCATCCAGTGACTGTTGCCTTGCCTGGTTCTTAAACTGCCGTAGACAAATATTCGCATTGCTAAAACTCAAACTGATAGAGCAGATCAAGTGCCTGGTCTACGCCGGACACTGCTTCCAGATATAGCTTAGGCATCAGGCGATAGCGTAGCGTGAGTGTTGCCAGTGAGTCAAAGATCCCCACACCATATTTTACCTGCAGACCCGGCAGTACATAGCCGCTGACCACCACCTGCGAGGAGTCACCCACGCCCTGGGTGTCCAGCGCCAGATTGCTTACGCCGAACGTCTCACCGATTTTACCCACAACCTGCCCACTTTGTGCAACCCCCAGGCCCACTAACATCGAGGTCATCGCCGCACTGTCGCTCTGACCGCTGTCCAGACCTTGTCCACGCAGCAGATATGAGAGAGCTTCCTGCTGCGACATCGCCGGGTCAGAGAAGATCTCCGCCTTCGGTTCGTCAGCGGAACCCGTAACGCGCACGCCTGCAATAACGTCGTTTTCCGTTGCTTCCGGGTTACGAATCGCTTCGATGTTAAGCAGAGGCTGATCCGGTGGACCGGAGAACAGCAGCTCACCTTTGCGAACAATCAGATCCTGTCCATAGGCATGGAAACGTCCTTCAGGAATATTGATTTGTCCGTTCAGACCAAGCCCTTGTTTATCCTGCGCCACTTTCAGGTCGCCCGTCAGTCGCGCCTTCAGCCCAAACGCATCCAGCCGCACGTTATTCCCCACGTGCACGATAAGGTTACTGTTGATGGGTATGCCCGCGCTCTTCTGTTCGACAGGTTTCAGATTGTCATCAAGCATCACTTCATCACTTGAGACGCCGACTGCGCTTTCCGGCACGTCGTGGACCACGATGCGTGCCCACGGCACGTCGACGCGTCCGTCAAGCGTGAAGAGGCTTGGCGTGGCTTCAAAGACCACATCAGGCGAGACGTCCAGTCGCACCATAGGCGGTACGGTGATGCGCACCTTACTGCCTTTCGCCGCAATACGGGCCCGCCAGTTATCGAGCTGGCTCCAGTCCGCGTCGCCGCTGAGGTTGATTTGCCCCTGCTGGGTTAACACCGAGCCGCTCAGCGTCGAGCTCATGCCGTTGAAGTTCATCGCGAGCTGGCTGGGCTGCATGTCAAACGGCATAAAGTTACCGTCGATATCCACCCCGCTGAGCCGCATCTGACCGAACAGCTGCGGGCTTTGCGCGTTGCCGGCCAGACGCAGGTTGGCATTGAGCATCCCTTCTGCTTTTTCCCCGCGGGCGAAAATCGGGTTCACCATCGCCAGGTTGAAGTTGCGAATAGTGACGTTGCCGCCCAGATTGCGCCGTCCCTGTGGGTCGGTGATTTCAACTTTCCCGTCAAACTGACCGTTGTTGGTAAGACGAATCAGCCACCCCAGCTCCGCACGGTTGTTATGCAGGTCCGCGCTCAGGTTCAGGGTGTCGAAAGCCACCGGCAGCGGCGCATCGTTGACCTCCTGCGTCACCTTCACGTTACGTCCGGAAAGCGTGACGCTGCCCTGTGGCAGCCCCTCTTTGGTGGTGTCCCAGGCGACATCGGCTTTCCCGCTGAAGACGCCGCTCGCCTGGGTGGTATCCGGCATAAACGGTTTCAGCATCGCCAGATCGAAGCGATTGAGGTTGATCTGTGCGCGACCTTCCGCCCCCGCATCGATGGTCTGCGGTACGCACAGTTCCGCATTCGGGTTGGTCCAGCAGTGTGGCCCAATGCTGATCTTCTGCTCGGCGTTGCGGTAGTCCAGCGCGATGGCGCGCGACAGTGCCAGCGGCCCTACCGGGGTGTTGAAGCGGGTGTTGTCCAGCGTCCCTTTCCAGCGCTCTTCCTTGCGGTCGAAGCTGCCGGTCAGGTGAAGCTGACCGGAGACCGGCTCGCCCTGCACCCGCAGCTGGAGGTCGTGCTGCTTCTCGTTCCCTTTGGCGTCCAGGGTGACAAGGTTAATGTTGACGTCCGGCTGAGAAATGCGCTCCACGCGCAGGTTCAGGTTACCGCCGATCTGATCGGTGGATTTCACATCCCCTTCCACGCGGACGCGGGCGACGCTCAGTTCCTGCCAGCGCAGGTTACTGGCGGTGATATCCGCCAGCAGCTGCGGCGCGTCGACCGTGCCGCGCACTTTCACTAGCCCTTTCGCCGTACCGCCAAGGCCCGGCAGCGCGTTATCCAGATTCGGCGCGTCGATGGTGGCATCCAGATTGAGATCTTTCACCCCCAGCTCGCCTTTGATATCCGCCGTGTTGCGACCCAGCGCCACGTGCAGACCCGGGATAATCCACTGCAGATAGCTGTTGCCTTTGACCGAGCCCTCAACGTTAACCTTGTTCTGCTTCACGTTACCGGTGAGCTTAATCTCCGGCACGTCCATCTGCCACGTTCCACCGTACAGGCTGCCGCGGGTTTTAATCAGACCATCCAGTTTCGACGGCCAGTCCGGCACCTCTTTGGCGGTGTTAATGCCCGTCAGCTTCAGCTCGCCGCGCCAGCTGATCGCCTGCTGCCAGTCGAGCAGCGCGGTCAGCTCAGTTTTGCCTTCCAGCGCCGCGACGGTCAGCTTATCGAGATTGACCTGCTGTTCGTTGCCCTTCGCATCCAGCGTGATGTTTGCAGGCGGTACACCCTGCCCCTTCACCGTGGTACGGAACGACAACGTATAATCGGTCATCTTGCCGCTCAGCTTCAGCTTCAGGTCATCGGCCTGGAACTGCTTTTCGCCGGTGAACGGCCAGGAAAGCTGCTTGCTGACGACCTCAAGATTCAGCGGCAGCCCGGCTTCCGCCAGCTGGGTTTGCGCACGCAGAACCATGTCCACCGGGCCGGAGAGATTCACGCCGACGTCCAGCTTGTCGCGCAGCGCCCCGCCCACTTTGACCTTCACCTTTTCGCCTTTCAGCGGATCGATATTGAGCGCGCTGTTCAGCGTGATATCCACCGGCCAGTTGTCGCGCAGCAGGGCATTCCCTGACGCGTTCACCGAGCCCTGGTTGGTGTCGATATCCAGCGCGTCGAGTTTCATGTTGCCGTCAATGCTGCTGACCTTCAGCAGCATGTTAAAGACCGTCAGGTCGGTATCGCCGGTCAGACGCAGCTGCTCGCCTTTGAACTCTTCAATGTTGAGGTTCAGCGGCAGGTGAACGTCGGTCATCTCCGGCAGGACTGGCTTAGAGAACAGATCTTTCAGCGTTTCGCCCAGCGGCTTCTCTTCCGGCTGCGGGTTCTGGATCTTCGGCTCGACGATCTCTTCCTGCGCCACGTCTGCCACTTTCGGCAGCGCGATCAGTAAACCCTGCAGGGAGGTGGGCGTCAGGGTCAGGTTTTTCTCCTGCCAGCGCAGGCCGGAGGTGAAATCCATCACCGACACGGTGGTGTCGTCGATTTTGATATTGACGTTATCCAGCGCCACCCGATAAAGCGCAATCGGGTACGGCGTGGAGAGATTCAGCGGACCGCTCTCCTCTTCTTCCACCGGCGCAGACTTCGGCATTTTTTTCGTATCTATCGCCACGTTGACATCTTTTAGCGACAGATCGTTGACGCAGAGCTTGCTGTCGCGCAGACAGCCCAGCTTCACTGCGAGGTGGAATTCACCGGCGTTCACCGCCACGCCCGGCTGTTCATAGCGGATGTTTTTCAGACGCAGGTCGCGCCAGCCGCCCGTCACCTGGCCGATTTCCAGCCCGGGCACCCAGCGGTTCGCGGCGTTAAACAGCAGATGCAGCCCGCTCGTCGTGCCCACCAGAAATGCCACCGTACCGAGCAGCAGCACGATAAAAATCAGTACCCCGAGGCTTATCTTCTTCCATAAACTCATAATTCAGGCCCCAGACCGATGTAAAACTGTAATCCGTGTTCTTCTTTGTCGCCCACCGGAACGGCGAAATCGAGCTTGATGGGCCCGACGGGTGACTGCCAGCGCACGCCTACGCCCGCGCCGGTTTTAAAATCGCTGCGGCGGATATCGCTCACCGCTTCGCCGCCGTCGACGAACATCGCCCCCCACCATTTTCCGCTGACGTTGTATTGATACTCCAGCGAGCCGGTGGCCAGCTTGGAAGCACCGATCAGCTTGCCGTCATCATCTTTTGGCGCGATAGACTTGTATTTGTAGCCGCGGATACTGCGGTCCCCCCCGGCGAAGAAGCGCAGGTCCGGCGGGACTTTCTCGAAGTCGCCGGTTTCGATCCAGCCGAGGTTGCCGCGCATCACAAAGCGGTGTTTATCATACAGCGTGCGGATCCAGACGTTTTGCGCCTGAATTACCGAGAAATCCACATCGGAACCCCACATGGTGTTGGAGTAATCGATAGAGTAGCGCTGGGAATCGCCCCAGGTGGGCATCAGGCCGCCGCGCGAGCGGGTGCGGCTGATCATCACCCCAGGATAAAGCAGCATGGTGGTGTTGGTGACGTTGGCCTGAGTAAAGTGGTCCAGACTCCAGCGCAGGTTAATGGCGCGCTGCCAGCCGCTGGAGAGATCCCAGTAACGTGACACGGCAAGCGTGGTGGAATCTGACTCGGTATCGTTCAGGTCGGTTCGCTTAAAGCCCCCCTGAACCAGGTAGTACTGCTCGAGCGGGTTTTTCAGCAACGGCATTTTGTAGCTGAAATCGAGCTGCTGTTCCGGGGCAGAGATACTGGCGCTGGTGGTCAGGCTGTGGCCCCAGGAGTTCATCCACGGCTTTTTCCAGGTGGCCTTCACGCGCGGGCCGACGTCCGTCGAATAGCCCACACCGGTTTCAATGGTGTTCTCGGTGCGCGGCGAGACAACGCCATGCAGCGGCAACACCTTGGTTTTGCGAGACTTATCAAATTCCGGCGCGACAATCACGGAGTTAAACCAGCCAGTGGCAGAGAGGCGTCGGTTCAGCTCTCCCAGATCGCTCGACTGGTAGTAATCCCCTTTTTTGAAAGGCACGAGGTTTTGCAGGTACTCTTCACGAATTTGCGAACCTTCGAACGTCACATCGCCAAAGCGATAACGTTCCCCGCTGTCGTAGTCGATATCCCAGAAGGCCTGACGTCGCGCCAGTGCAATACCGAGCTGGCTTTTGTTGAACTGGCTGTCAAAGTAGCCCTTACGCAGGGACACGCTCGTCAGCTCTTTTTTGAAATGGTCGTAGTCACCGTGGTTGAGCACGGTGCCGATTTTCGGCCGCGTGCTGAGCAGATCCAGATAGTCCCGGTCAGTACGCGCCCCGCCGCGCAGGATAACGTTGGTGCCGCCAATCAATACGGGCTCACCCGGCGAAACGCGGGCAATAAGCACCTGCCGCCCCTTCTTTGGCGGTGGACGGAGGTCAAAATCAATGGTGGGCTCGTAATACCCCAGCGCTTTCAGCCCTTCACGGATGGCATCATCCACGCGCGCGCGAAAACGCCGGTCCGGCGTCACCTCATCACTCTGGATGGTCGATAACTGCGCACGCACGTTTTTTTGTAGCGCCCCGGATAACCCCTCAACCTGCAAACGGACATTCGCCGCGCTGGCAATCCCGCTTGTCAGCAACATACTGACCAAACATAACTGGCGGATTTTTGTCACGTTCTCTCCTGAATATCCCTGTTTCCACCCTGGAAGCAAATGAAATGCCGCTCCGCGGCAAAATACGGCCTGTTGGCCAAAAACCCACATCGCGGGTTGAAAATGGGTATAACACCCAAATATTTCTTATGATTAAATCTAGACTCATTCAGCGCATTTATTGTGTTCAATTAAACGCTTCGTGACAACCTTAACCGAAACATCGCACCCCGGGAGGCCCCATCGTGAGTTTATTCGACAAAAAGCATCTGGTTTCACAAGCTGATGCATTACCGGGACGCAACACCCCTATGCCTGTGGCGACCTTACACGCCGTCAATGGCCATTCCATGACCAATGTTCCTGAAGGTATGGAAATCGCCCTGTTTGCCATGGGCTGCTTCTGGGGCGTTGAACGCCTCTTCTGGCAACTGCCTGGCGTTTACAGTACGGCAGCCGGCTATACGGGCGGTTACACGCCAAACCCAACCTACCGCGAAGTCTGCTCCGGCGAAACCGGCCATGCGGAAGCGGTGCGCGTGGTGTATGACCCCGCGGTGATTAGCTACGAGCAGCTCCTGCAGGTCTTCTGGGAAAACCACGACCCGGCGCAGGGCATGCGTCAGGGCAATGACCACGGCACCCAGTACCGCTCGGCCATTTATCCGCTCACCCCGGAGCAGGACGCCGCGGCGCGCGCCAGCCTTGAACGCTTCCAGCAGGCCATGCGTGAAGCGGGCGATACGCGCGAGGTGACCACGGAAATCGCGACGGCAAAACCGTTCTACTATGCCGAGGACGATCACCAGCAGTATCTGCATAAAAACCCCTATGGCTACTGCGGTATCGGGGGCATCGGCGTCTGCCTGCCGCCACAGCTGGCCTGATTACTGATCCAGCGCCACGCGAGCCGCGTGGCGCGTAGCATTGCTGACCGAACCGTAATCCATCACTTTGCCCTGCAGCAGCAGGTTAAAGACCGGCGCCTGCGGTCGGTTCAGCCGCGTCTGCAGCAGGTGCACAGCCTCAATCCCCAATTCCCGGCAGGGTACCGTGACGCCCGTGACCGGCCTTTCCAGACGGTGCGCCAGATTCCAGGCAAAATCGGTGGTAATGAGCGAAATATCTTCCGGGATACGCAGCCCGTGGCGCGTTAATGCCCTGACCACCCCTTCGGTCATGCTGGTACTGTTGGGGAAAATGACCTCCGGCCACTGGGATCGGTCATGGCTTAACAGCCACGCATCGAGCGCCTGCTCGGCCTCGTCTGCCGTAAACCACTCCGTGACTAACAAATCGCGCTGGGGATCAAAGGCAACGTGAAAATGGCGGTATGCCTCTTTAATGCCGTCCAGACGCGCATACAGCGTATCCCGTCGCAGGCAGGTGAGCGTAAGCACGCGGCGGTGCCCCTGCTCAAAGAGGTATTGCATGGCGGTAAAGCCGATCGCCCGATGGTCGGGTGACACGGAATCCAGGACCCGATCCCGGTCAACAGAGTTGATTAAAACGCAGGGTTTATTGAGCGTGCTGGCCAGTTTAAATATGGTGGCATCATCCGTGCCGATGATAATTATCGCATTGATATTTTTATGGCTGGCCTTTTCCATAAATAACTTCACATCCGCGTGTTGCTCTTCTAATGCACAACAGCTGACCCACACATTGTGTCGCGAGCAGGCTTCGGCAATGCCTTTGGTCACTTCCAGATAAAAAATATCACCGCGTCCCTGAAAGGTTCTTTCCGGTGCAAAAACCGCGATGCCGTTAATTAACAGCCGTCCGCTCGCCATTGACTCCAGAACACCTAATTCTCGCGCGGTGCGAACGATCGCGTCCCTGGCTTTATCGCTGGTATAAGACTTGCCGCTTAATACCCGCGAAACCGTGCTAACGGAATAGCCCGTCAGGGATGCGATCTCCTCAATTTTTAACCTGCCCGGCATAGTGTGACCTCGCTCTCAATCAGTTTTTGCAAATATTTGCAGAAACAGCACGTTGATTTTAAAACCAAATTTCAGAAAGCCTGGAGATTACTTAATCACCTTGCGAGTATTCTCACAAAAACACATTGTCGCTGTGGCTCCCCTTTCCTATTTTCCGGTCATCACTCATTTCAACTGAAATTAAGGTGTGACATGGAGAAGGTACGTTTTGGCATTATTGGAATAGGTAATATCGGTACGGTCCACGCGCGTTATTTACTGGCGGGTACGGTCAGTGACGCCTGCCTGACGGCGGTTTGCGATAATGCGCCGGAAAAGCACCCGGCTATTCGTCAGCTGGTCGGCTCCATCCCTCTCTTCAGCGACGCGCAGGAGATGCTCCAGAGCGGGCTTATCGACGCGGTGATTGTCGCGACGCCCCATTATGACCATCCACGCCTGTCGATGCTGGCGATGCGCCACGGCATCCATACCTTGTGTGAAAAACCGGCGGGCGTGTATACCGCCCAGGTTCAGGAGATGAACGCCTGCGCTCGGGAGTGCGATGTGGTGTTTGGCATCATGTACAACCAGCGCCCGAACCCGCTCTACCAGAAGGTGAAGGATCTGATCGACAGCGGCGAGCTGGGTGAGATCCGCCGGTCGAACTGGATCATCACCAACTGGTATCGCTCGCAGAGCTACTACAACTCCGGCGGCTGGCGCGCCACCTGGAAAGGCGAAGGCGGCGGCGTACTGCTCAATCAGGACCCGCATCAGCTCGATCTCTGGCAGTGGCTGGTCGGCATGCCTGTTCGTCTGCGCGCGTTTTGCCAGTTCGGCAAACATCGCGATATTGAAGTGGAAGATGAGGTCACCGCTTATGCCGAGTACGCCAACGGCGCGACCGGCGTGTTTATTACCACCGTCGCGGAAACGCCGGGGACCAACCGGCTGGAAATCACAGGCGATCGCGGCAAGGTAGTCGTCGAAGAAGGCAAGCTGCGCTACTGGCGACTGCGAGAATCCGAAACCGCCTTCAACGCCCGCTGGCAAAACGGCTTTGGCGAACCCGAATGCTGGGAGGTCACCCTTCCCGTCGCCCCGGAGTGCAGCGAACACCACGTCATTACCGCCAATTTCTGTGCCGCCATCCTGCGCGGCGAGCCGCTTATTGCACCGGGCCTGGAAGGGATCCGCGGGCTGACGCTCTCCAACGCCATGCACCTCTCCACCTGGACCGACGACTGGGTCGACCTGCCGCTCAACGAGAAACAGTATCTGCGCCTGCTGCAGCAACGTATCAGCACCTCAGTGGCTAAAGAGACAGCCAGCGTCACGCTGGATGCTTCCGGCACCTGGTAACTCCGGAGAAGAAACGATGTTAAATGTCGCTATCGTGGGAACAGGGAATATCTCGCATAACCATATTCAGGGCTATTTGCAGTTTGGCCAGCGCTGTCGGATCGTCGCGCTGGTGGATATCTACCCGGAAAAAGCCCACGAGAAAAAAACGCGCTACGGCCTGACGGACGCCCGCGTGTATGAAAGCCACCAGCAGATGCTGGCGTCAGAGCCGGAGATTGACATCGTGGATGTCTGCACCCCGCCCTACGTCCATGCAGAGATCAGCATTGATGCCCTCAATGCCGGTTGCCATGTGCTGTGCGAAAAACCGATGGCCGCCTCGCTGGAGGAGTGCGACGCGATGATCGCCGCACAAAAGGCCAGTGGCAAAATCCTCTCCATCATTGCCCAGAATCGCTTTACCGACGCCTTCTGGCGTCTGAAAGCGGCGCTGGATTCCGGTCTTGCCGGCAAGATCTGTCATGCCCAGGTGGATTCGTTCTGGTGGCGCGGACACTGCTACTACGACCTGTGGTGGCGCGGTACCTGGGAAAAAGAGGGGGGCGGCTGCACCCTTAACCACGCGGTTCACCACATCGACGCCATTCAGTGGATGCTGGGCTTCCCGTCCGAGGTGGTGGCGATGATGACCAACGTGGCGCACGACAATGCCGAAGTGGAGGACCTCAGCGCCGCGATATTTAAATACCCCAGCGGCGCGCTCACCCAGCTGACCGCCTCCGTCGTGCACCACGGGGAAGATCAGAAAATCATTATCCAGGGTGAAAAGGCGCGCATCTCCGCGCCATGGCAGGCCTTTGCCAGCGTCAGTGCGGACAACGGTTTCCCGCAGGAAACCCACGACCAGCAGCGAGAAGCGCAGCTCGACGCCGTGTTTCAGGAGACGCCGAAGCTCGACTGGACGCTGCACACCGGGCAGATTAACGATCTGCTTGACGCCATCGGGCACGGCACGGCGCCGTTAGTCGATGGTCTGCAGGGCAAACGCTCCCTGGAGCTGATTACCGCGATTTATAAATCCGCCATTACCCGCACGGTGGTCTCGCTGCCGATTCAGCGCGACGACCCGTTTTACCGCACAGGTGGGACGAACAGCCTCGCCCCCCGTTTTTATGAAAAATCCGCAAGCGTCGCCAACTTCAGTGAGGTCGGCGCCATCCCTCTGGGCAAAGATCTGGATCGAGGACTCTAACCATGAACAAAAATGACGGAATGAACTACGCGCCGGTCGGTAAGCCACAGCCGGTGGTGAAGGAAGGCGAATTTGTCTTTGCCGCCGCCGCGCTCGACCACGGCCATATCTACGGCATGAGTAACGGGCTGATTGAAGCCGGGGCCACGCTGAAGTGGGTGTACGATCCTGATCCGGCAAAAGTGGATAAATTCATCCAGCAGTATCCGCAGGCACGCGTTGCCGCGTCGCTGGAGCAGATCCTCGCCGACGATGAGGTACGCCTGGTGGCGGGCGCCGCCATTCCCTCCGAGCGCTGCGCGCTGGGGCTGAAAACGATGGCCGCTGGCAAGGACTACTTCACGGATAAAGCGCCGCTCACCACCCTTGAGCAACTGGAAGACGCCAAAGCCATGGTGGAAAAAACGGGCCGCAAATACGCGGTGTATTACAGCGAACGCCTGCATGTGGAGAGCGCGGTCTTTGCCGGACAGCTGGTGCAGCAAGGAGCCATTGGCCGCGTCGTACAAACGCTGGGGACAGGCCCCCACCGGGAAGGCACCGGGCGCCCGGACTGGTTCTACGATCGTCGTTATTTCGGCGGGATTCTGTGCGATATCGGCAGCCATCAGATTGAACAGTTCCTTTTTTACACCGGCAACCACGACGCCTCCGTGGTGGCAAGCCAGGTCCGCAACGTCAAACACCCACAGTATCCCGCCTTCGAAGATTTTGGTGATGCCATGTTGAAAGGGGAAAACGGCGCCAGCGGCTATTTCCGCTGCGACTGGTTTACCCCAGACGGGCTTTCTACGTGGGGCGATGGCCGCCTGACGCTGCTCGGCACCGACGGGTATATCGAGATCCGCAAATATGTCGATCTCACCCGCGGCGAGCAGGACGTGGTGTACCTCGTCAATAAAGAGGGAGAGTTCCGCTATCCGGTCGCCGGCCAGGTCGGCTTCCCGTTCTTTGGCGAACTGATCCTCGACTGTTTGCATCGTACTGAAAACGCCATGACCCAGGCCCACGCCTTCAAGGCAGCGGAGCTTTGCGTGAAGGCACAGATGCTGGCCAACGCGACGGAATAACGGGAGGCGACGATGACCATCCTGAACACGGCGGTGATCGGTGCCGGGGCGATCCACATTTGCCATATCAATGCATTGCGCCAGATCCCCGGGGTCGCGCTGCGCGCGCTGGTCGATACCGAAAGCGTGAAAGGGCTGAAGCTGGCAATGGGCTATCAGTGCCGCTTTTATCAGGATTACCGGGAAATGCTGCTGGATGACGCCATCGACGTGGTGCATATCTGCACGCCGCATGTCGAGCATAAGCCCATGATCCTGGCGGCGCTGGTCGCCGGGAAGCATGTGTTCTGCGAAAAACCGGTAGGCATGAACCGCAGTGAACTGGTGGATATCACCCGCGCCGCTGAACAGGCATCGGGTCTGCTCGGCGTGTGTTATCAGAACCGCTATAACCCCACCAGCCTGCGCATTCGCCAGGCGCTGGACGATAGCGAACTGGGGAAAATGCTCAGCATCAAAGCGGTGCTGACATGGTCACGCTCGGGGACGTATTACACCGAAAGTCCCTGGCGCGGGCGGCTGGCAACGGAAGGTGGCAGCCTGCTGATCAATCAGGCCATTCATACCCTCGACCTGATGCAGTGGTTCGCCGGCGGGGTAACGCGTGTGAAAGGCGTGGTGGATAGCGGTGAGCTGGCGGCGGTAACCGAAGGCGAAGACAGCGCGATGGCCACCCTGCACTTTGCCAACGGCGCGCGTGGCCTGTTTTACGCCAGCAACTGCAATACCACCGATTCCCCGCTCCTGATGGAGATCCACTGTGAGCGGGGCTCGCTGCTGCTGAACGACAACACGCTCTGGCGCGTGACGTCGGGGGAGCGCGTTACCCTCGCGAGCGACGACTCCCCGGATGGCTCGGTCAAAAGTTACTGGGGGCTCGGGCATCAGCAGGCGATCCGCCGTTTTTATCACGCGATTACCCACCCGGGCTACGCGGACTACACCGACATCCGTGAGGCCGGAAAATCACTCACCCTTGTGGAGGCTATTTACCGCTCATCTCAATTAAGGCAATGGATAGAGATCAACAACTAGAACGTAATTTGTATTCCAGCAGTAAATAAAAAACGACCCAAATATGGGTTTATAGCTACCCTACACTGGATATTATTATGGTCAAACCAACTGAACGTAGAGTGGGTTATGGCGTGGCGCTCGGCTACGGCATAACCGATCTTTTTGGCGGCGGCGCTTTCGCCATTATCGGCACCTGGCTGTTATTTTTTTACACCACCTATTGCGGCCTCTCGGTGATTGAAGCGGGGTCTATATTTGCGATTGCCCGCGTTATCGATGCGTTATTAAGTCCGATTATGGGGTATATCACCGATAATTTCGGCGACACCTGGCTCGGGCGTAAATTTGGTCGTCGCCGCTTCTTTTTATTACTCAGTTCACCGTTAATGTTTTTATATGCTCTGCTGTGGTTAACGGACATGGGTTACTGGTATTACCTGGGCACATACCTCTCGATTGAGCTGCTGTCGGCGATGGTGCTGGTGCCCTGGGAAACCCTGGCGGCAGAGATGACAAACCGGTATGAGGAGCGTAGCCGCCTCTCCGGCGTGCGGATGATCTGTTCCCAGCTGGGTGGTTTTCTTGCGGTTTCCGTTCCCGGCGTGATTATGCAGTTCACAGGAAAAGATAATCCATTTACCTATACCCTCACCGGGCTGATCTTCTCCTGTGTATTCTGCATCGCGGTATTTATTACCTGGTACATCACCTGGGAAGCGAAGGATGTGCAACAGGAATCCACGTTTAAAGTGGAGAATCATCGCAGCAGCGGGATACTTAATCACCTGAAATATCTGGTGCTGGATCTCTTTTCCTCTTTCCGGATCCGCGCGTTTCGCCTCCATATTATTATTTATATCTTTTCCTTTACGGCGATGGATGTATTCGGGTCGGTCTTTACCTATTATGTCGTTTATTGCCTGAGCCAGGACGCGGCGGCGGTGTCGGGCTGGCTGAGCATTGCGGCATTCGCCTCGGTACCCGGCACGTATGGATTTATGTTGTTGCTGAACAGGCTGAATATCACCCCTTCCGCCGCGTTGCGCCTCTCCTACAGCTGCATTTTCCTGGTGCTGGCTTTCCTGTTTGCGATCTACCTGACCAAAACCCAGGTGCCGACGCTGCTGTTCTCGGCGGTCTTTATCCTGCTCGGTGCCGCCCGCTCAGGCCTCTATTACATTCCGTGGAACATCTACAGCTTCATTCCGGATATCGACGAGATAGTGACGCAGCAGCGCCGCGAAGGCATTTTTGCCGGCGTCATGGTCCTGACCCGCAAAAGCACCGTGGCGATGGCCATCATGATTATTGGCCTGGTGCTGCAGGAGGCCGGTTTTGTGAAAGGCAGCGGCGCGCAGCCTGAAAGCGCGCTGGGGGCGATAATGGGTCTGATGATTTTCGCGACGTCAGCCCTGCTGGCGGTCAGCTTCTTCACTACCTACATGTTTAAGCTCACCCGCGAGACGCATAAGCTGCTCCTCAAAGAGATTGCGCGCCGTAAGCTCGGCGGAGATTACCGCGACTGCGACGCCAGGACGCGCGTGGTGATCAAACAGCTCACCGGCTATGAGTATGATCAGGTCTGGGGCGGCGATGCGACACGCCGTGCCGTGGGCAACGTCGGGTTATCACCCGCAAAATAGTGCTTCTCGCCAGGCAGGCGCTCCCCGTCTGCCCGGCCCCGTTTTACTCAAAATGTGACCTCTGGCAGATTTAGATCTCTTTATACTATAAAAGGAAAACTCTGGCATATTACTGCGGATAATAATGCCCCCCTATGATATTTATACTAAGGGGGGCACAATTTGCAGAAAGAATACTTACTTAACTGTTTCAAGTATTTCACTTAAAAAGTCATTGAAATTATCAAATGAACCATATATCGACTCTGTAGAGGCATTATCCCTAATTTCAAACAAATTGGATTTAGTATCATAGGTGAATAATGATATGCTATTTTCACCAATGACTAATCTTTCTGCAAGATCAGGATCTATAAAATCATCATTGTCTCTATAGAAATCATTCATCACAAATAGATTTTTAACTAATGGTTCAGGGATAGACAAACTGAATAGAGTAAGACCGTCATATTCAAATCCGTCCATATACTCTAAGAATGTGATGTAGTCGGGTTGGTTGGAAAATAAAACACAAAGTTCATCTGCTAAATTTTCTAACATTGGTGTTGTACTTGAATCAGGTTTTCTGTTCAAAATACTGTTAAGAAATGATTTCCCAATTGGATCTTGAACTGGATACTCCCACTTAATCATTTCACTTTTCAGTTCTGCAAGAATGTTTTCTATTTTCATTTTCTTGATTCCATAAACTTATTTAAGTGGGTAAATTGAACCAGTAGGTATTGCCCACGGTGTTACTCTACTTTCCCCTGGCACTAAATTTTTAGCTGCTGACCTCTGCATGTTTGTAAAAATCTTATGATATGGTTCCTTTTCAATTAACACTAAGTTATTAAAAGAATTAGTACCACCATCATCTAATGGAAGTTTGTGGTGAACATCCCATCCATCTGGAGACTTACCACTATTCATCCTAAGTAACTGTGATGGTGAAAATATATTAGCCGCATCAGGAGTGGCAGCAATTTCTTTAACAAATGCCTTTCTTACTGTGCTATCGAATTCTTTTCTTAATAATGCTGCTTCTGCTGGATTTCTTTTAGTATAATTAATATCGGTAATTGTAATTCCATTAACTAATCTGGATTCACCTCTGAGTTTCCCCAGATAGCTTGTCATTTCATCATATAGTTGTGGGTTAGGTCGTTTCGCTAAAAGAATCGAAGCCGCCGCAATAGCTGTACCTGCTGTTTGTTCATTCAGTACTTGATCATATCCCTTAACCGCATCTCCACCTAACTGTTCCGCCGTTTTCCTGAAGCCCTCAACGTTACCATTGTAAACACCGCCAGCAGCCAGTAAACGTCCTGCGGACTTGCTGTTAATCGTCTTGTTTGTCGGTTCAGAAGCTGGGGTCGATGTACCACCGAAGGAAGATAATGCAAACGAAGTGGGGCGTGGCTTTCCTGTACCGTAGTACCTGCATCCTACCGAATTCCTGTACTCTCTCAGGATCTGTTCAGCACCATTCATTTCAAATGCATGGTAATTCTTACAGATAAGCTGGCCTTCTTCATCGATATAGAACACCTCCCCCTGGGGAAGCAGAACGGTTTAACATCACGACTTCACCTCTGAAGACAAGATACCTCATACGTCTTTCAGTATTGAACCCATTGGAACGATTATTCTGATACGCATAACTACGCGAATATGACGGGCGAGGCCTTAGCCCTTCAACATGGTAATGATCGCGGTATTTGTCATCAAACTCGAACTCCTGCCGGATGTAATCCCATGTAACAGAAGGACGTGTAATCAGTTCATACTTTTCAGGTTCAAGGTTATCCCTTGAGAGATAGAACAGGTTAAATCCCGGTAAGCTAAAACTCATAACCAATTCCTTTTGGAAACGAACTGTGCATTTTATAACCACATCGCCTTGAAAACAAATGATTGTTATGACCTGTGTTCGTAGGCTTATCTGGTGAAGGTTCCCGGCAAACTCCAAACCCAACACGCAGCGGTGCACAAACGCCAAAATGTGACCTCTGGCAGATTTACATCTCTTTACGCTATACTACCCGCTGAAATAATCGGCTCAACGCTACGAGCTGATGTTCAATGTGTTTCCACACAAATGGTATCAACTCCCCTTCTGAGGATCTGGCGAGAAGCCGGATAAACTATGTTAAACAGTATTTTAGTAATACTTTGTCTTATTGCCGTCAGTGCATTTTTCTCGATATCGGAGATCTCGCTGGCCGCGTCCCGTAAAATCAAACTGAAGCTGCTTGCTGACGAAGGCAATATCAACGCCTCCCGCATTCTCAAAATGCAGGAGAACCCCGGTACGTTCTTCACCGTGGTGCAAATTGGCCTGAACGCGGTCGCCATCCTGGGCGGTATCGTGGGCGATGCGGCGTTTTCCCCGGCATTTTATAGCCTCTTTGTGCAGTACATGTCCGCCGAACTGGCCGAGCAGTTGAGCTTTATTCTCTCCTTCTCGCTGGTGACCGGGCTGTTCATTCTCTTCGCTGACCTGACCCCGAAACGCATCGGTATGATTGCGCCAGAAGCTGTAGCTTTGCGTATCATCAACCCGATGCGCTTCTGTCTGTACGTGTTTCGTCCGCTGGTGTGGTTCTTCAACGGCCTGGCGAACGTGATTTTCCGCATCTTTAAACTGCCAATGGTGCGTAAAGACGACATCACTTCTGACGACATTTATGCGGTCGTGGAAGCCGGTGCGCTGGCCGGGGTGCTGCGTAAGCAGGAACACGAGCTGATTGAGAACGTATTCGAACTGGAATCCCGTACCGTTCCCTCTTCCATGACGGGCCGTGAAAGCATTATCTGGTTCGATTTACATGAAGATGAGCAGAGCCTGAAGAACAAAGTGGCGCAGCATCCGCACTCTAAGTTCCTGGTCTGTAATGAAGACATCGACCATATCATCGGTTACGTTGACTCGAAAGATCTGCTGAACCGCGTGCTGGCGAACCAGAGCCTGGCGCTCAACAGCGGCGTGCAGATCCGCAATACCCTGATTGTGCCGGACACCCTGACGCTTTCAGAAGCGCTGGAAAGCTTTAAAACCGCCGGGGAAGACTTCGCGGTGATCATGAACGAATACGCTCTGGTGGTGGGTATCATTACCCTCAATGACGTCATGACCACCCTGATGGGCGACCTGGTTGGTCAGGGGCTGGAAGAGCAGATTGTTCAGCGTGACGATAACTCATGGCTGATTGATGGCGGCACACCGATTGAAGACGTGATGCGCGTGCTGGATATCGACGAGTTCCCGCAGTCCGGAAATTACGAGACCATCGGCGGCTTTATGATGTTTATGCTGCGTAAAATCCCAAAACGTACCGACTCGGTGAAGTTCTCCGGCTACAAGTTTGAGGTGGTGGATATTGATAACTACCGCATCGACCAGCTGCTGGTGACGCGTATCGATAACAAACCGACCGTGCTGGTACCGAAGTTGCCAGATGCGGAAGAGAAGGTGTCGGCGTAAGGTTCCTGCCCCAGAAACATCAACGGCTCCCATCGGGAGCCGTTTGTTTAACTACTGCATAGCACGTTGGTTAAGCCATCTCAGTTTGCAGACGCATAACCTGACGGTTGACTTCGGACATCACAGACAGGTGCTGTTTGTCCTTCACTTTTGGGACAAGGATCTTGCCCTTATCAAACTCAAAAGCGCCAACATCCTTGATATACAACCGTCCACGGAACAGGATCTTCACGTACTTCGCCACCTGAAGCGGGTTGTAGCGTTGGAAAATTTTCATTCTTGTATCTCCTGCGAATCATACGCTCTTGCGGTGCCACAATCGGCCCGACTGTCCTGAGCGCAAATTTTAATGCCCAATGACTATAGACCAGAACTACGTTGTTACCCAGTGTGCATAAGTTTATTTACCGTTTGATTACAATTATTCAGAATAATCTTTGCAAACCGCCACTGAGGGCAGTATAAGCCGTCGTTTTTTCGTGGATATGTGCGTTGACCCGCAAACTGGCATCGCGATTGCGGGAAAACCACATTGATCGCACTTATCATTAAAAGCGCATGACCAAGTGGTCGGATCACCTGCAAACAATAAGGAAACGCCATGACCCTACGTACTATCCTTGCCGCAGCTTGCCTGCTGCTGCCTCTGTGGGCTTGCGCTCACAACATTGAAAAAGGACAACGTGTACCGCCAGTCGGCATTGCTGACCGGGGAGAATTGATTCTCGACAATGATAAGTTTAGCTATAAACCCTGGAATAGCGCGCAGCTCGCGGGCAAAGTGAGAGTTGTACAACATATTGCCGGTCGTACATCTGCAAAAGAGAAAAATGCCAACCTCGTGGAAGCGATCAAAGCCGCAAAATTCCCTCATGACCGCTACCAGACCACCACCATTGTGAATACCGATGACGCCATTCCAGGCTCCGGGATGTTTGTGCGTTCAAGCCTTGAGAGCAATAAAAAGCTCTACCCGTGGTCGCAGTTTATCGTCGACAGCAACGGCGTGACGCGTAAGGCATGGCAGCTTGAGGAAGAGAGCTCTGCGATTATCGTGCTGGATAAAGAGGGCCGCGTAGAGTGGGTAAAAGACGGGGCATTGACTCAGGAAGAGGTGCAGCAGGTTGTCGACCTGCTGCATAAGCTGCTGGCTCAATAAATAGAGACGCGGAAGCCGGGGTTGAGGAACGATTCGCGCGGGGTGTAGTCCAGCGGTTTGCCCTGCCAGTCATGAACATGCGCCCCGGCAGCCGCGGCCACGGCATGCCCGGCCGCAGTATCCCAGATGTTGGTTGGCCCAAAGCGTGGGTACAGCTGCGCATGCCCCTCCGCCACCAGGCAGAATTTCAGCGATGAGCCAATCGAGGTGGTCTGGTGTTCACCCAGCTGTTGCAGATACTCCTGCAGCTCGCTGTCACTGTGCGAGCGGCTAATCACCACCAGCGGTGGACGCGCATCGCGCACCTGGATCTGCTTACGTACGCCGCACTCTTCCTTCCAGGCCTTCCCGTCTGCGGCGCTGTACATCACTTTTAACACCGGCGCGTAGACCACGCCCAGCACCGCTTTGCCTTTCTCGATCAGGGCAATGTTGACGGTGAATTCACCGTTGCGCTTGATGAACTCTTTAGTCCCGTCCAGCGGGTCTACCAGCCAGTAACGCTGCCAGTGCTGACGCTCTTCCCAGCTTTGCGGCGCTTCTTCAGAGAGCACAGGGATGTCCGGCGTTAAGGCCTGTAAACCCTGCAGGATCACCTTATGCGCCGCGATATCCGCTGCCGTGACCGGAGAGTCATCTGCTTTACTGACAACCTCCATGGGTTTACTACCGTCATACACCTGCATGATGGCTTCCCCCGCATCCCGTGCGAGCTGACAAATCTTATCTAGCATTTTCCACCTCTTTGTTAACGCAGTGAGGTTAACTCTTTGTTTTAGTTATATCGTAATGTGAACAATTCCGCTATCTGTGAAGCAATTCCGGTTTCAGGTTACTTTTTTCTGTCAGGATTCACATTTCTGTAAGCAACACGTTATAGATACATACTCTTTTGTGGCCTGGATCGAAAAAAGGACTCCTCTGATGATTAAGTTTAGCGCAACGCTCCTGGCGACGCTGATTGCAGCGAGCGTGCAGGCGGCGACGGTTGATCTGCGTATTCTGGAAACAACCGACCTGCACAGCAACATGATGGACTTCGATTACTACAAAGATACCCCGACGGAAAAATTCGGTCTGGTACGTACGGCAAGTTTGATCAACGCCGCGCGCGGTGAAGTGAAAAACAGCGTGCTGGTCGACAACGGCGATCTCATTCAGGGCAGCCCCCTCGGCGATTACATGGCGGCGAAGGGACTGAAAAAAGGCGAGATCCACCCTGTGTATAAAGCGATGAACACGCTGGACTACACCGTCGGCAACCTCGGCAACCACGAATTCAACTACGGCCTGAAATACCTGCATGATGCGCTGGCAGGGGCCGAATTCCCGTACGTTAACGCCAATATCATCGATGTTAAGACCCAAAAACCGCTCTTTACCCCTTACCTGATTAAAGAGACAGAGGTGGTCGACCAGGACGGTAACAAGCAGACGCTGAAAATCGGCTACATCGGTTTTGTGCCGCCGCAAATCATGACGTGGGATAAGGCGAATCTCAGCGGCAAAGTCACCGTTAACGACATTACCGAGACCGCGCGTAAATACGTGCCGGAGATGCGCGAGAAAGGGGCGGATTTGGTTGTCGTGGTCGCCCATTCCGGCATCTCGGCCGATCCGTACCAGGCCATGGCAGAAAACTCCGTGTACTACCTGAGTGAAGTTCCGGGCGTCGACGCGATCCTCTTCGGCCACGCTCACGCGGTCTTCCCGGGCAACGATTTTGCCAGCATCAAAGGAGCGGACATCGAGAAAGGGACGCTCAACGGCGTGCCATCGGTGATGCCAGGCATGTGGGGCGACCATCTCGGCGTGGTGGATCTGGTGCTGAATAACGACGGCGGCAGCTGGAAGGTCACGCAGTCAAAAGCCGAAGCGCGCCCGATTTACGACGCGGCAGCGAAAAAGTCACTGGCGGCGGAAGATAAAAAGCTGGTCGACGTGCTGAAGCACGATCACGACGCCACCCGTGAATTCGTCAGCAAACCGATCGGCAAATCCGCCGACAATATGTACAGCTTCCTGGCGCTGGTGCAGGATGACCCGACCGTCCAGGTGGTCAACATGGCGCAGAAAGCCTATGCCGAACACTTTATTCAGGGCGATCCGGATCTGGCAAAACTGCCGGTCCTGTCCGCCGCGGCACCGTTCAAAGTGGGCGGGCGTAAGAACGATCCGGCAAGCTATGTGGAGGTTGAAAAGGGCCAGTTGACCTTCCGTAACGCCGCCGATCTCTATCTCTACCCGAACACGCTGGTGGTGGTTAAAGCGACCGGTCAGGAGGTAAAAGAGTGGCTGGAGTGCTCCGCCGGGCAGTTTAACCAGATTGATCCGCACAGCAGTAAGCCGCAGTCGCTGATTAACTGGGACGGTTTTCGCACCTACAACTTCGACGTGATCGACGGCGTGAATTACCAGATTGACGTGACCCAGCCGGCAAAATATGACGGCGAGTGTCAGGCGATTAACCCGCAGGCAGAGCGCATCAAAAACCTGACCTTCAACGGCAAAGCCATTGTTCCTAAAGCCATCTTCCTGGTGGTGACCAATAACTATCGCGCCTACGGCGGCAAGTTTGCCGGTACGGGGGACAGCCACATCGCCTTTGCCTCGCCTGACGAAAACCGCGCGGTGCTGGCCGCCTGGATCGGCGCGGAGTCGAAAAAGCGTGGAGAAATTCACCCGGCGGTGGATAACAACTGGCGTCTGGCGCCGATCCACAGCGCTACGCCGCTGGATATCCGCGTTGAAACCTCACCGTCCGATAAGGCAGCCGCGTTTATTAAGGATAAAGCGCAGTATCCGATGAAACAGGTGGCGACAGATGATATTGGGTTCGCCATTTATCAGCTTGACCTGAGCAAGTAAAAGAAAAACTGCCCTCTCCCTGTGGGAGAGGGTTAGGATGAGGGCATCAGGCCGCACATTCCCGCCTTTTACGCCGCACGCTCGTCCCGATTCGCCATCACCTTCGGCGTATTCACCTCGATCCAGTCCGCCAGCGCGGCGACTTTCTCGCTCACCTCTACGCCAAGCGGCGTCAGGCTATACTCTACGTGCGGCGGCACAACCGGATACGACACGCGATCGACAAACCCGTCCATCTCCAGCGCCTGGAGTGACTGGGACAGCATCTTTTCACTTACGCCGCCCATTTTACGGCGCAGATCGCTAAAGCGGTGCGTTCCCTCGCGCAGGGCCAGCAGAATCAGTACCCCCCAGCGGCTGGTCACGTGTTTGAGTACCTCCCGCGAAGGACACTGTTCCGCAAAAAGATTGCCATCGCGCATTTGTTCGCTGAGCGTCGGGATCGTTGTTTTCATACTTACCTTTTTGTACGTACTTACTAAAAGTTAGCTATGGTGCTAGTGTGCCACAACACCAGACAAACACGAAGGAGATTCATCATGATCGCGATTACCGGCGCTACCGGCCAGCTTGGCCATCTTGTTATCGAACAACTGCTAAAAGCCGTCCCGGCCGGCCAGATTGTAGCCATCGTACGTAACCCGGCGAAAGCGCAAGCCTTGAGCCAGCAGGGGATTGTAGTGCGTCAGGCTGACTACACCGACGAAGCCGCCTTCGCCGCTGCGCTGAATGGCGTGGATAAGCTGCTGCTGATCTCGTCCAGCGAAGTCGGCCAGCGCGCGACACAGCACCAGAACGTGATTAACGCCGCCAAAGCCGCTGGCGTGAAATTTATCGCCTACACCAGCCTGCTGCATGCGGACACCTCTCCGCTAGGTCTGCACGTTGAGCACGTTGCAACGGAAAATGCGCTGGCGGCGTCCGGTATTCCTTATGCCCTGCTGCGTAACGGCTGGTATACCGAAAACTATCTGGCAAGCGCGCCGCCTGCGCTGGAGCATGGCGTCTTTATTGGTGCAGCCGGTGACGGCAAGATTGCCTCTGCCACCCGTGCAGACTATGCCGCGGCGGCCGCCAAAGTGATTGCTGAAGAGGGTCATGCGGGCAAGGTCTACGAACTGGCGGGCGACCACGGCTGGACGCTGAGCGAACTGGCGGCTGAGCTCAGCAAACAGAGCGGGAAGCCGGTCACCTATCAGAACCTCAGTGAGGCGGATTTTGCCGCCGCGCTGAAGGGGGTTGGTCTGCCGGCAGGGCTGGCGGATATGCTGGCGGACTCCGATGTGGGCGCGTCGAAAGGCGGCCTGTACGACGACAGCCGTACCCTGAGCAAACTGATCGGCCGCCCGACCACGCCGCTGGCGGAGAGCGTCAAAGCCATCCTGTAATTGTTAAGAACTGGTTATTTTTTGTGGCATCCCCTCGGGTCATCTTTGATAATGGAGAGATGACCCATGAGGAGGCTCCCCGTGCAAGGCGTACCGGAACAATTCATTGATGAGAGAGACCACGCGCGCTTTCGCCATCTGGCGCAGGTGCCGGGCATCGAACTCTATCACGCGCATATTTCCCGCTATGCCTTTGAGCCTCACACTCACGAAGCCTTCGGAATCGGTACCATTGAAACCGGTGCCGAGCGTTTTCGCTATCGCGGGACCCAGCATCTCGCCCCTGAAAAATCCGTTGTGACCATGAACCCGGACGAGATCCATACCGGTGAATCCGCCACCGAAGACGGCTGGCGCTACCGGATGGTGTACATCGAACCCGATCTGCTGGAAGAGGTTACCGGCCTCCGGCACTGGTGGTTTAGCGATGTGACCCGTTATGACCCGCTGCGCTCGCAGCAAATCGGCAGACTCATTTATGGTTTGTGGCACACGGACGACCCGCTGGCACAAAAAGGGCTGCTGCTGGATCTGATTGAGACCTTCCAGCCGTTAGCCCACCACGCGCCGGTTATTCACGAAGGGGCACACCGGTTCGAACGGGTGCGTGAGTATCTGCACGATAACTATATGCACGCCCTGACGCTGGACGAGCTGGCCAGCGTCGTCTCGCTGAGCCCGTATCATTTCCAGCGCCAGTTCAAAGCCCATTTTCATGTGACGCCGCATCAGATGCTGATGGCCATCCGCCTGTGGCGCGCCAAGGCGTTCCTCACGCACGGCATGCCCGCAGCAGAAGTCGCCGCCGCAACCGGGCTGACCGACCAGTCGCATTTAACCCGCGCGTTTACCCGCCGCTACGGCATTACCCCCGTGCGCTATCAGAAGCAGGTCGCCCGGCGCTAATGCGCAATCTCGTACAATACGCCCCCCTTTGCCCCGCCTACACTGATCGCAACGTGAATCAATGTGGATGGAAAAATGATTAGTGGTGTGTTGTATGCCCTGCTGGCCGGGATGATGTGGGGGCTGATTTTTGTCGGTCCGCTGATCGTGCCCGAATACCCGGCACTGCTGCAGTCGACAGGACGTTATCTGGCGCTGGGACTGATTGCCCTCCCCCTGGCGTGGCTGGGACGCGCGCGCTTGCGTCAGCTTAGCCGTCAGGAGTGGGGCACCGCGCTGGCGCTGACCATGATGGGTAATCTTATCTATTACGTGTGCCTCGCCAGCGCCATTCAGCGTACCGGCGCGCCGGTGTCGACCATGATTATCGGCACGCTGCCGGTCGTCATCCCCGTCTTTGCGAACCTGCTCTACAGCCAGCGAGATGGCAAACTGGCGTGGTCAAAAATGGCGCCAGCGCTGATCTGCACCGCCGTGGGTCTGGTATGCGTCAATATTGCCGAACTGCGTCATGGGCGGGTGGACTTCAGCCTCTGGCGTTACGGCTCGGGGATCGGCCTGGCGTTTATTTCTGTCGCATGCTGGGCCTGGTATGCCCTGCGCAATGCGCGCTGGCTGCGGGAGAACCCGGAAAAACATCCAATGATGTGGGCAACAGCGCAGGCGCTGGTGACGCTGCCGGTCTCACTGGCGGGATATGTTGGGGCGTGTATCTGGTTAAGCCATCAACAGCCGGACTTCCCCCAGCCCTTCGGACCGCGACCGTGGGTCTTTGTCGGGCTGATGATCGCCATTGCCGTGCTCTGCTCCTGGGTGGGCGCGCTGTGCTGGAACATTGCCAGCCAGAAGCTGCCGACGGTGATCTTAGGTCCGCTGATCGTCTTTGAAACCCTGGCCGGGTTGCTGTATACCTTCCTGATGCGCCAGAGCGTGCCGCCGCTGTTAACGGCCTGCGGGATCGCGTTGCTGGTGGTAGGGGTGGTGATGGCCGTTAAAGCAAAGCCGGAAAAACCGAGAGTCGTTCCGGCGTCGGAGATGTGATTTTTGCCGGGTGGCGGCTACGCCTTACCCGGCATGATATTAAAACGTTTCCCAGTTCGCTTCAGACGCAGCCGCGACGGGCTGCGCTTTAGGCACGTAGGTTTTTACCGGTGCCGTTTTGACCGCCTGGTTGCGGATGATTTTAAACACCGCCACCGCATCGTTCAGACGAGCAGCCTGGTCTTCCAGCGCGGCAGCCGCGGCCGCAGACTCTTCCACCAGCGAGGCGTTCTGCTGGGTCACGCGGTCCATCTCGGCTACCGCCTGGCCCACCTGGTCGATACCGCGGCTCTGCTCGTCAGAAGCCGAGGCAATTTCACCCATGATGTCGGTCACGCGGGTAACCGCATTAACGATCTCAGCCATCGTGGCTCCGGCTTCATTAACCAGCTGCGAGCCGGCGTTTACCCGCTCGCCGGAATCATCGATCAGCGCTTTGATCTCTTTCGCCGCCTGGGCGCTGCGCTGAGCCAGGGTACGCACTTCACCGGCCACCACCGCAAAGCCACGCCCCTGCTCACCTGCTCGCGCCGCTTCCACCGCCGCGTTAAGCGCCAGGATATTAGTCTGGAAGGCAATACCGTCGATCACGTTAGTAATTTGCGCGATTTTACTGGAGCTGGTGGCGATCTCTTCCATTGTACGCACAACGCCTTCGACCACGTTTCCGCCCTTCTTCGCCGTTGAAGAGGCATCCAGCGCCAGACGGGAAGCCTGACGCGCGTTATCGGCGTTCTGCTTCACGGTTGCCGTCAGCTGTTCCATGCTGGCTGCCGTCTCTTCCAGGGAAGCAGCCTGCTGTTCGGTACGGGAAGAGAGATCGTTACTGCCGGCAGAAATTTCACCGGCACCAGTGTAAATGGTATCGGCCCCTTCTCGCACCACGCCCACGGTGTTCGCCAGCGAGGTTTGCATCTCCTGTACGTTGCGCGCCAGGATCGCCATTTCATTGTTACCGTCTGCCTGAATCGGCTGGGTCAAATCCCCTGCCGCAATGGCACGGATATGGTTGATGACCTCTTCCAGCGGCAGCAGCAGCACGCGGCGCATGGCTATCCAGCTGGAAATAATCACCACAATCACCAGCAACATCACCGCAGAGAGGATCCACAGGATGCGCTTGTAATCACTTTCATTATCCTGAATGCCTTTATCTGTCAGCGCAGCCTGCGCTTCACGCCATTCACGATAAACCGTCTGCATCGCGTTTTGTTTTTGCTCCGCATTCTGCTTAAACATATCTTCCAGATTGCCCTGGCTCAGCAGAACGTTCATTTGCGTCAGCGTCGCGGAGTATATGCGGTACTGCTCTTCAAGCCGGTTCGCCAGGTTTTCATCCAGCCCCGGGGTATTCGGCAAGGCATAATATTTATCGTAATGGACCTGCGCTTCCGCCAGCAGGTTTTTCGCCGTGTTTACCAGCTCATTTAACTGCCCGCCGTTAATCTGCGAGGCCATGCTGCTTTGCAGGCGCAGCATCCCGCGGTTCAGGGTGACGCGCGCCTGGTTCAGGCTGATCCACGCGTCGGTAAACTCCGCCACATTTTTGCTGGAAAGCTGCGACACGGTGAAGTTGTCTTTATCGTTATTCAGCGCGTTGATAAAGATACCGGCGGAAATCACTTGCATGATGCCGAGCACAAGCAGCACCGAAATGAGAAGGGTAATGACTTTTATACGTTTAAACATGCGTTGCCTTTGTTATATGCAGGTTTGTCTGACGTGGATCTATCGGCAGGCGCGGCGGGTTGTTTACTGTTTCTCCACTTTTAAAAAGTTTCTAAAGGATTTTCCCGAGCCCATTCAGGGAGTTAAAAGAGCTATTTTTTTGTGATCTGCATCGCATTTTCACCCTTGCCTCCTAAGGGTTATAGCATCACCATAAAGATGCATTTAATATGCAATTTATATTATTGATGACGAGGTAACTGCTATGGCCTTACGCGACCAACCCCTTGGCGAGCTGGCGCTCTCCATTCCTCGCGCTTCTGCGCTGTTCCGTAAATACGATATGGATTACTGCTGCGGTGGTAAACAAACCCTGGCGCGTGCGGCTTCGCGCAAGGCGCTGGACGTTGAGGTAATTGAAGCAGAGCTGGCACAGCTGGCCGTGCAGCCTGTCGACAAGGACTGGCGCGCCGCCCCGCTTGCGGAAATCATTGACCATATCATCAAACGTTACCATGACCGTCATCGCGAACAACTGCCGGAACTGATCCTGCAGGCGACCAAAGTGGAACGCGTTCATGCCGACAAACCTTCCGTACCCCGCGGCCTGGCGAAATACCTGACCCTGCTGCACGAAGAGCTCTCCAGCCACATGATGAAAGAGGAGCAGATCCTCTTCCCGATGATAAAACAGGGAATGGGCAGTCAGGCGATGGGGCCCATCAGCGTAATGGAAAGCGAACATGATGAGGCGGGCGAACTGCTGGAGGTGATCAAGCACACCACCCACAACGTCACCCCGCCACCGGAAGCGTGCACCACATGGAAAGCGATGTATAACGGCATTAACGAGATGATCGATGACCTGATGGAGCACATCAGTCTGGAGAATAACGTTCTGTTCCCGCGGGCATTAGCGGGGGAATAAAAAAGCCCGGTGGCGCTAGCGCTTACCGGGCCTACAACGACCTCGAACGTAGGCCGGGTAAGCGTCAGCGCCACCCGGCAACATGCTTACCGCATGCCTGCCATCCGTTTCTTACCGATAAACATCCAGCCCAGCCCCAGCGCGATAAACCACAGCGGCGTGACGATCAGTGCCTGACGGGTATCATCTTCCAGCGTCAGCAGAACCAGTACGAACACGAAGAACGCCATGCACACCCAGCACATCAGCTTGCCCAGCGGCATTTTGTAGATTGATTTTTCATGCAGGTGTGGACGCTGCTTGCGGTACACCAGGTATGAACACAGGATGATGGTCCAGACGAACATGAACAGGATCGCAGAGACCGTGGTGATCATGGTAAACGCGCCAATCACGCTTGGGTTCACGTAGAGCATTACCACGCCGCCCAGCAGGCACATGCAGGAGAAGGTCAGCCCTTTCGCCGGTACGGCACGTTTAGACAGCTTCGCGAACGCGCTCGGCGCCACGCCTTCCTGCGCCAGACCAAACAGCATACGGCTGGTAGAGAACACGCCGCTGTTGGCCGACGAGGCCGCAGAAGTCAGCACCACGAAGTTAATCAGGCTCGCGGCAGCAGGCAGACCCACCAGCACGAACAGCTCAACGAACGGGCTCTTGCTTGGCACCACTGAACTCCACGGCGTCACCGACATAATGATGATCAGCGCGAAGACATAGAACATGATGATACGCACCGGAATGGAGTTGATTGCGCGCGGCAGTGATTTCTCCGGATCTTTGGTTTCCGCAGCAGTCGTACCGACAAGCTCAATCCCCACAAAGGCGAACACCGCGATCTGGAAGCCCGCAAAGAAGCCACTGATGCCTTTCGGGAACCAGCCCCCGTCATTCCACAGATGGGTGAACGATGCCTGAACACCGGTTGGGGACTGGAAGTGCGTCAGCACCATCACCAGACCCACCACGATGAGTCCGACAATCGCCACGATCTTGATCATCGCGAACCAGAATTCCATCTCACCGAACATTTTAACGGTGGCAAGGTTGAGGCTCAGCAGCAGCACAATGACCGCCAGCGAGGCCACCCAGTCCGACAGTCCCGGGAACCAGAACTGCGCGTAAGCCGTGATCGCCACGACATCCGCCATACCCGTCACAACCCAGCAGAACCAGTAGGTCCAGCCCGTGAAATAGCCTGCCCACGGCCCGAGCAGGTCAGAAGCAAAGTCGCTGAAGGATTTGTATTCGAGGTTCGAGAGCAGCAATTCACCCATTGCACGCATCACGAAGAACAGCATAAAACCGATAATCATATACACAAATATGATTGACGGCCCGGCCAGACTGATGGTTTTGCCTGACCCCATAAACAGCCCGGTACCGATGGCACCCCCAATGGCAATAAGCTGAATATGACGGTTTGTGAGATTGCGCCGTAGCGACTGTTCAGACGACGCCTCTTCGTCGGCGACGACTTTGACCTGATCTACCATGTGATATTTTCCTGTTTATGCCTGTCTGTGTTGTTAAGGCTCTTCTGGCCTTTAAATACGTCAAAAGATGACGTTCCCCGTGTAAGGGCTAATCGATATTAGGTAAGAATCGGCGGGATGAACACTATGATTTAGATATTATGTTAACAATATGTTGAAAGTGAGTGTCATATCACTCATACAGCGCGAAACAGCTCACAAAAATACACGCAACAGTTTCGTTTGCAAGATAAAATATTGATTACGTCGTAACTATAGGTTTTAACACTATTTTCCCCTCCCCAACCGGGGAGAGGAAATAAGAAAAGTCGATTACAGAATTTCCAGCAGCTCGACTTCAAATACCAGGGTGCTGAATGGCGGGATGGACGCGCCAGCGCCACGTTCGCCGTATGCCAGGTTATGCGGGATAGTCAGTTCCCATTTGGAACCGACTGGCATCAGGGTCAGCGCTTCGATCCAGCCCGCAATAACGCCGTTCACCGGGAATTCAGCCGGTTCGCCGCGCGCGACGGAGCTGTCGAAGACGGTACCGTCGATCAGTTTACCGGTGTAGTGGACGCGAACGTGGTCGGTACGCGCCGGGATTGCGCCGTCGCCCTGATTGATCACGCGGAACTGCAGACCGGACTCGGTGCTGTTCACGCCTTCACGCTCACGGTTCTCTTCGAGATATTTCACACCTTCGGCTGCCATCTCTTCAAAGCGCGCACGACGCACGGCGTCAGCACGTTCGTGGATTTCACGCAGCGCACGGTGTACGACATCGACCGGAACGGCAGGCTGTTTGCCTTCCAGCGCGTCAGCGATACCCGCCACCAGCGCTTCTGGTAACAGACCTTCCAGGCCGGATTCGCTCAGTTGCTGTCCTACCTGCAAGCCGATACCGTAACTTGCCTGCGCTTCGATAGTGTCAAAAGTCGGGGTGGTCATGGGTTTTCCTTCCATCACATTTAAAGTAGCGGGCAGCATATCAGCCATGCCCTTATGGGTAAAACTTTGTCTGAAGTTAAGGTGACAAACCGCGACGAAACAGAAACAATAGAGAGAACCAGGATTAATCCCGAACTGATGTCACGGATGTCGGGTTTGCTACGTCGTTCAGGCAGTTAGCAAACTATACTTCGGAGCACAGGATAAAAAAGACGCGGAGCAGGAGGAGTGCCATGCCCGGGCGATTTGAACTGAAACCTACCCTGGCGAAAATCTGGCAGGCGCCGGACAATTTTCGCATCATGGATCCGCTGCCGCCTCTGCATCGCAGAGGGATCATCATTGGCGCGTTGATGGTGATCGTGGGCTTCCTGCTTCCTTCCGGTGGCGATGATGTCGATACCGCGCCCGTCACCCGCAACGCTCAGCTGGACATTCAGTCGCAAACGCGACCGCAGCCTGACGCACAACCCATGCAGACGCAACTCGTCACCCCGTCGAACGATCCGGGTCAGGTCGCGCCGGTTGAGCCTGAGCCCATTCAGGATGAACAGCCGCAGGAGCAGGCCGCCACCCCGTCTGCGCCACCGGCACAACAACCCACCGGTATTGAACAGCAGTGGCGTTCCTATCGCGTGGAGCCGGGCAAAACCCTGGCGCAGCTGTTCCGCGACCACAACCTGCCGCCGACCGACGTCTATGCCATGGCGCAAGTGGAAGGCGCGGGTAAGCCGCTCAGTAACCTGCAGAACGGGCAGATGGTGCAGATTCGCCAGAATGCCAGCGGTGTGGTGACAGGATTAACGATTGATACCGGCAATGGTCAGCAGGTGCTGTTTACTCGCCAGCCTGACGGCAGTTTTATCCGGGCGCGTTAAAAACCGGTTTTTTAAAAAGCAAAACGCCGGCGCAAGGCCGGCGTTTCAACGTGAGCAGAGTAAAAAATTACTCAGCTACAACGTTAACAACCAGTTTAGCGAACACTTCGCTGTGAACCTGGAAGTCAACTTCGTGCTCACCAGTGGTACGCAGAACGCCGTTCGGCAGACGAACTTCGCTCTTAGCCACTTTAACGCCTGCTGCAGTAACTGCATCAGCGATATCGCGGGTACCGATGGAACCGAACAGTTTACCTTCGTCGCCAGCTTTGGAAGCGATGGTAACAGTGCCCAGTGCGTTGATTGCTTCAGCGCGAGCATTAGCAGCCGCCAGAACGTCAGCCAGTTTGGCTTCCAGTTCAGCGCGACGTGCTTCGAAAAACTCTACGTTTTTCTTGGTAGCTGGAACAGCTTTACCCTGTGGAACCAGGAAGTTACGAGCGTAGCCCGCTTTAACGTTTACCTGATCACCCAGGCTGCCCAGGTTTGCTACTTTATCAAGCAGAATAACTTGCATTACCTTATCCTCTTAAAGTCGTATTAATGGACCGTGCCCGATTACTGATGACGATCAGTGTACGGCAGCAGGGACAGGTAGCGAGCGCGTTTGATAGCGCGAGCCAGCTGACGCTGATATTTTGCACGAGTACCGGTGATACGGCTTGGGACAATCTTACCGCTTTCGGTGATGTAGTTTTTCAGCGTTGCGATATCTTTATAGTCGATCTCTTGAACGCCTTCCGCGGTGAAACGGCAGAACTTGCGACGACGGAAATAACGTGCCATATGGCTAGTCTCCAGAATCTATCAAATCAATCTGCTCGGCATGCAGAACCATTTTGCTCAGACCGTTCTTTGCCTTGTGGCAAGAAATGAACCCCTGAACGATTACTGCACTACCGACCGTTAAACTGTGAGTAATGGCCTGGTTTTCGTGTCCGCTAACAATAACGGGCATTTGGCACCACGCCTGCCGGTGAAACCCGGCTTCCTCTTGCACAGAACGATGCTCAAGCACGAACTGGCAATGCGGAATTCCTGATGGACTGACCTTTCGAAGGGGAGCCCTGCATACGATGCCGGACAACGCCAGACGGTTGGTCATCAGAAATTACTCTTCAGAATCCCCAGCATCAGAATCATCTGCGGTTTCGTTTGCGAAATCATCGCGACGCTCACGGCGCTCGTCTTTCGCTTTAACCATCGGAGATGCTTCGGTAACTGCGTGTTTAGTACGCATAACCATGCTGCGGATAACGGCATCGTTGAAGCGGAAGTTAGTTTCCAGCTCATCGATCACTTCCTGCGGCGCTTCAACGTTCATCAGAACGTAGTGAGCTTTGTGCAGTTTGTTGATCGGGTAAGCCAGCTGACGGCGACCCCAGTCTTCCAGACGGTGGATCGTGCCCGCTGCTGCAGTGATTGCACCAGTGTAGCGCTCGATCATACCCGGAACCTGTTCGCTCTGGTCAGGATGGACCATAAAAACGATTTCGTAATGACGCATCGAATTGCTCCTTACGGATTATTCAGCCTCCTGTCTGGGTCAGCCGAGGCCCGGGGAGGCAAGGAACGTGTTAAAGGTCGGCTGAAAAATTGACGCGTCATAATACTTGCGCGCCCCCGGAAACTCAAGCTGATTGCACAAATAATTCGCACAAAGCGTAAAGCTGGTCTAAGTGGGTGATTTAAAATTAATCGCATCAGGAAGCGGTGTTTTTTTGAACAACTGCATCAGAAATGGTCACGCATCCCCGCCGGATGAGTGATTACACTTTAATCAGAGATCACCTGAATTAAAGAAGGAGCATCCCCCTCTCTCACAGCACGCAGTCGTGGAGCGCAAATCATGAAAAAAATCGCATTAGCCATTATGGCGGCGCTTTTGCTCAGTGCAAACGCGATGGCAGCCATCAAAATAGACGGCCGGCAGGCCAGGAACATGGATGATGTGCAAAGCTTGGGCGTAATCTACATTAATCATAATTTCGCCACTGAAAGTGAAGCAGATCAGGCGCTTAATGAAGAAACCGATGCGCAGGGCGCAACCTACTATCACGTCGTTCTGACGCGTGAGCCCGGCAGCAACGGCAATATGCACGCCAGTGCAGATATTTACCGATAACGCTTTAACGCTAGCACCAGGAAAGCCAACAACGAGAACATAGCCATAGTTTACGTTGCCCCCTGCCCGGGGGCTTTTTTTTGTGAATGGCTCTGAAATACCACCGGTTACAACTGTTTTCGGTATTCCAGAGCACTTATTCACTTCTGCCCGTAATAGGCATTCGGGCCGTGCTTGCGCATGAAATGCTTGTTCATCAGGTAATCATCAATGCCCTGAAGCTGTGGGTTGATGCCGCGGGCAATCCACGCCATGCGTGCCACCTCCTCCATCACGACAGCATTATGTACCGCGTCGTGAGCATCTTTTCCCCAGGCGAACGGACCGTGCTGATAGACCACAATACCCGGCGTATGCAACGGTTCAGTTTCACCCAGCGTATCGATAATCACCTTCCCGGTATTGAGTTCGTACTCCCCTTCCACTTCAGCCTGCGTTAACGCGCGGGTGCAGGGAATGTCGCCAAAGAAGTAGTCCGCATGAGTCGTGCCCAGCGCCGGAATGGCCAGCCCCGCCTGCGCCCAGGCCGTGGCATGGGTCGAGTGGGTATGCACGACGCCGCCCAGTGATGGATAGCGTCGGTACAGCGCCAGATGCGTGGCCGTATCTGAAGAGGGACGCCATTTTCCCTCCACAACCTGTCCGTTGAAATCCACCACCACCATATCGTCAACGGTCATGGTGTCATACGCTACACCGCTCGGTTTGATCACCACCCGCCCCTGCTCGCGATCGATAGCGCTGACGTTGCCCCAGGTGAACGTAACCAGTCCGTAACGCGGGAGATCCATATTGGCCTCAAAGACCTGCTGCTTGAGCTTAAGCATATTCAGCCTCCAGTAACCCCGCCTGCGCCATGCGCTCGCGCACCCAGTCCCGGGCTTTTGCCACTTCCGCGGCCGGGTCGTCCGACGTTTCACTCCACATCTCAATCAGGTACGGCCCGCAGTAGCCTGTCTGTTTGAGCGTCTGGAAGCACCGTTCAAAATCCACCACCCCGGTGCCGAACGGAACATTTTTGAATACGCCAGGACGGGTATCTTTGACGTGAACCGCCACGATATGCCCGATCCCCGCCTGCAGCTCCATTTGTACGTCGTTATCCCACGCCGACAGATTGCCGATATCAGGATAGAGCTGGAACCACGGGTTGTTCAGGTAGTGCGCGTAGCCCAGCGCCTTACTGATGGAGTTCATCAACGGATAATCCATGATCTCCATCGCCAGCGTCACCTGCGCGCGGCTGGCCATCTCGACGCTCTCTTTCAGGCCGTCACGAAAACGACGGCGCGTTTCATCATTGGCTTCCTGGTAGTAAACGTCATACCCGGCGAGCTGAATTACGCGAATGCCAACATCCTGCGCAAAGCGAATGGCTTTACGCATGATCGCCAGCCCCTGCGCACGCACGGCATCATCTTCGCTGCCAAGCGGAAAACGACGGTGGGCGCTGAGGCACATGGAAGGCACGCGCACGCCCGTTTCCGCGATAGCGCTCACCAGCGCCAGACGCTGTTCGCGGCTCCAGTCGAGGCGAGAGAGGCGCACATCCGTCTCATCCACTGACATTTCGACAAAATCGAAATCCAGCTGTTTTGCCAGCTGCAACCGCTCCAGCCAGCACTCCCCCGCAGGGAGTGCCTTTTCATAGATGCCAAGCGGGACCTGTTTTGACAACATACCCGCTCCTTAGCCCCAAAGCTGAGCGATTGAGCGTTTGAACTGACGCGCGGCTTCTACCGGAGAGGCCGCATCACGAATGCTACGCCCCGCAATAAAGACGTGAATCGGGATGCCCTTGAACAGCGGCAGATCTTCCAGCGCCAGACCACCGGTAACGGTCACTTTAAAGCCCATATCCGCCAGGCGTTTAATCGCGCTGATATCCGCATCGCTCCACGCCACGCCTGCGGCCTGGGCATCACGGCTGCGGTGATAAACCACCTGCTGAATGCCAGCCTCGCGCCACGCCTGTGCCTGCTCCCAGGTCCAGAAACCGGTCAGTTCGATCTGCACATCGCCGTTGAACTCTTTTGCCACGTCCAGCGCACCTTTCGCGGTGTTGATATCCGCACAGCAGATCACAGTGACCCAGTCAGCGTTAGCTTCGAAGCACATGCGGGAGAGAATTTTTCCTGCGTCAGCAATTTTGGCATCCGCCAGCACGATTTTGTGTGGATAGAGCGCTTTCAGGTCGCGAACGGCGCGAACGCCCTCGCCTACGCACAGAATGGTGCCCACCTCGATGATGTCCACTTCTTCGGCGATCAGACGGGTGGTTTCGTAAGCGTGGGACAACGTCTGGTTATCCAGCGCAACCTGCAACATCGGTAATGACATATTCAATTCCTCTTAAACGGCCGCCGCTGTGGCGTTATCAATTAAATCCAGAACGTCCTGCGCAGTGCGGCAGGCGCGTAAACGGTCAAAATTCGCTTCGTCATCAAACAGATTAACGATCTGCATGATGCCGACCTCCTGATGGGTGTTGGCATCCACGGCCGCCATGGTGATCAGAATGTCGACCGGGTCGTTATCTTCATGGTTAAACACCAGCGGCGTTTTCAGCGTCACCAGCGCGAAGCCGGTTTTCTTCACACCCTCTTCCGGACGGCCATGCGGCATGGCCAGGCCTGGCGCAATGACAAAGTAAGGGCCGTGCTGGGCCACGCCATCAAGAATGGCCTGGTAATAGCGCGGCTCGACCACGTCAGCCTTAACCAGTAAGTCCACACTCAGCTTGACCGCTTCCTGCCAGGTGCTGGCCTCAGCCTGTAAAAGGATGGAGTTATTCTCCGCCAGCGAATCACGTAGTTTCATTGGGCGTCCTTACTTCACGTCTTGTGGGAAGTGTTCTTTGATCACGTCCAGCAGCTTGGGGCCGAAATCCGCTGGCGACAGCATGTTGCGGACGCCCACCACATATTTATTGCCTGACACACTAATTTCACCGGCGATATGGGTAGAGGCGATGATGATATCCGCGCCGTTCAGTTCGCTTTTGTATTCGCCCACTGCACAGCTGTTTACCGTGTGGTCAATGTTGGACTGGGTTAAAAACTGGTCCACTTTCATCTTCATGATCATGGAGCTACCTTGCCCATTGCCACAGACAGCCAGAATACGTACGGTCATAATCGAAACTCCTTAATGAGCAGAAACTTCTGCTGTTTGTTTTTCCGCATCTTCTTCAGCGCGCAGCGCGCGACCCGCGAAGAACATATAAGCCAGTGCAATCAGGATGATGACGGCCATAAAGACCAGTCCGACGGAGGCGAAGCCCTGCATCATCGGTGGGGCCAGAATTGACCAGTCCGCCATGCCCATCCAGGCGCTCATACCGGTGAGCTTGACCGCCCACACGCAACCGAAGATTTCCACCATGCCCATCACCAGGCAGATCTTGAGCGCTGCGCGCCAGCCGCCAAAGTGGTTCGCAAAGACGCCGATGGTGGCGTTGGAGAAGAACATCGGGATAAAGCCAGGAATGATCAGAATGGACGAGCCGCAGCCCACCAGGATGCCCACCGCAATCAGTTGGCCGATGGTGCCCCACATAAAGCCCCAGACCACCGCGTTCGGCGCGAAGCTGTAGATAGCGGCGCAGTCGATGGCCAGCACCGCGCCGGGAATCAGGCGCTGGGAGATCCCGTTGAAGGCTTCCGAGAGCTCAGCAACGAACATACGGACGCCCTGAGTAATGATGAAAATCGCCACCGCGAAGGAGAAACCGGTCTGCAGGATATAGACCGTCCAGTGGGTTTTCCCCGCCATCGCCTGCACCACGTCAATACCGAAGGAGAGCAGAATGGCCCCGAAGAAAATGGTCATCACAATGGCGGTTGAGACGATGTTGTCGTGGAAGATATTCAGCCAGCCCGGCAGCTTAAGCTCTTCAACGCTGTCCTCTTTTTTACCCAGGTACGGAGCAACTTTGTAAGCAATCCAGGAGGCAAACTGCTGCTGATGGCCGATGGAGAAGCCACAGCCGTCAGTGACGTCTTGCGTCGGCTTGTACATCATGTTGGAGGTGATCCCCCAGTAGAGCGATACCAGCACGGCCGTGCAGATAATCGTGGTCCACATGGGGTAACCGAAGATATAGAGAGACACCGCGATCAGCCCTGCCTGCTGGAACATGATGTGCCCCGTCAGCATGATGGTGCGAATGCCGGTAATGCGGCGCAGCAGAACGTATAGGATGTTCAGCGCCAGCGCGAGCAGAACCGCGTAACCCACCCAGCTGTAGGCATCCCCCATGCGATCGATGGTGGCCATCATTGAGGCGTAGGTATCAGAGATCGCGCCGTTGATACCATACACTTCCGACATTTTCGCCACGACCGGCTTAAAGGTGCTGGTCAGGATGCCAGACCCTGCCTGCAACAGCATGAAGCCGATAATGGTCTTAATCGTGCCTTTGATAATCACGCTCACGCTTTTACGCAGCAGGATATAACCCAGGCACGTCACAATCCCCAGCAGCAGCGGGGCGTTAGTCATTACCTGATTAAAGAAAACGGTAAAGACGTTGTAGAGGATCTCCATAACTCTCTCCAGCAATGAGAACACAAGGGGCAATCCCTGTGAGGTTGGTGTCATCACTCTATTAATCACAAATAATCACCACAAGATTGCATTTGATTATTTGTGACGTATCCCGCAAATTATTTCCATGCAGTTAGTGATGGCTTTTTCATTCGCATCGAAAAATCAAATTAACCCATACAATTCAATCGATTAATTTTTATCACGAACTCGTTTAACAAGGTGAAAGCGGCAAAACCGTGAAGTAGAACAGATAAAGCTCCGCATTTTCACCATTGCAAAGTGCGTAAAAGGATGCCAGCATTAATCACAACAAATCACTATATGATTACTTTTGATTAAAGCAGGAGTGAAAACGATGAGTAAAGTGAACACCATCACCCGTGAATCATGGATTCTGAGCACCTTCCCTGAATGGGGTAGCTGGCTGAATGAAGAGATCGAACAGGAAAACGTGGCTCCTGGTACCTTTGCAATGTGGTGGTTGGGTTGCACCGGCATCTGGCTGAAATCAGAGGGTGGCGCGAATATCTGTGTCGATTTCTGGTGCGGCACGGGCAAACAGAGCCACGGCAACCCGCTGATGAAAAAAGGGCATCAGATGCAGCGCATGGCGGGTGTCGAAAAACTACAGCCGAACCTGCGTACGACACCGTTTGTGCTTGATCCCTTTGCGATTCGCCAGATCGATGCCGTGCTCTCCACTCACGATCATAACGATCATATCGACGTCAACGTGGCGGCGGCTGTGATGCAAAACTGCCCTGACAACGTGCCGTTTATCGGACCGCAGACCTGCGTGGATTTATGGGTCGGCTGGGGAGTGCCAAAAGAGCGTTGCATCGTGATGAAGCCAGGCGACGTGGTGAAAATCAAAGACATTGAAATCCATGCGCTGGATGCCTTTGACCGTACCGCATTGATTACCCTGCCAGCCGATCAAAAGGCCGCGGGCGTTTTGCCAGACGGTATGGATGAGCGTGCAGTCAACTATCTGTTTAAAACCCCTGGCGGTTCCCTCTACCACAGCGGTGACTCTCACTACTCTAATTACTATGCGAAGCACGGTAACGAACATCAGATTGATGTGGCGCTGGGCTCCTACGGCGAGAACCCGCGCGGTATTACTGACAAGATGACCAGCGCCGATATGCTGCGCATGGCGGAAGCACTGAACACCAAAGTGGTGATCCCGTTCCACCATGATATCTGGTCGAATTTCCAGGCCGATCCGCAGGAAATCCGCGTATTGTGGGAGATGAAGAAAGATCGCCTGAAGTATGGCTTCAAGCCGTTCATCTGGCAGGTCGGCGGCAAATTCACCTGGCCGCTGGACAAAGATAATCTCGAATATCACTACCCGCGTGGTTTCGATGATTGCTTCACCATTGAGCCTGACCTGCCATTCAAGTCCTTCCTCTGATTGTGCAGCCGCCTCGCCAGACAGGATGCCTGGCGAGGCCATATTTCTTTTAGTATTTTCAGGCTATTTCAAATATTATCTTTTCAAATCAATTCTTATCGGAATAGCTCATGACGGAAGCGCAACGGCATCAAATTCTCCTGGAACTCCTGGCGCAAACAGGGTTCGTCACCGTCGAGAAAGTGATCGAACGTTTAGGGATCTCCCCGGCAACGGCGCGGAGGGATATCAACAAGCTGGACGAAAGCGGCAAACTGAAAAAAGTCCGCAACGGGGCAGAAGCCATCAGCCAGCAGCGCCCTCGCTGGACCCCGATGAATATCCATCAGGCACAAAATCATGATGAAAAAGTGCGAATTGCCAGAGCCGCGTCACAGCTGGTGAATCCCGGCGAGAGTGTGGTCATCAACTGCGGCTCCACGGCGTTTCTGCTGGGTCGCGAAATGTGCGGCAAGCCGGTGCAAATCATCACTAACTACTTACCACTCGCTAACTATCTGATCGATCAGGAGCACGAGAGCGTGGTAATCATGGGCGGCCAGTACAACAAGAGTCAGTCCATTACGCTCAGCCCGCAGGACAGCGAAAACAGTCTCTATGCCGGACACTGGATGTTTACCAGCGGCAAAGGCCTGACCGCGGATGGCCTGTATAAAACCGATATGTTGACCGCCATGGCGGAACAAAACATGCTCAACGTCGTGGGCAAGCTCGTGGTGCTGGTCGACAGCAGCAAAGTGGGCGAGCGCGCAGGGATGTTATTCAGCCGCGCCGAACAGATCGACATGGTGATCACCGGCAAAGGCGCCAATCCGGAAATCCTCCATAAGCTGGAGGATCAGGGCGTAAAAATCCTGCGCGTTTAAAGGTGCTGGCGGAAAAACGCTACCGTGGCGTCCAGCGCCGTTGGCGTGATGCGGTGGCGGACGCCCGCTTCCCACAGGCACGTCAGATTACCGTCCCGTCCTTCATGCTTTAACGCCTGCTGTAGACGGAAAGTGCCTTCGGGCGGTACCACATCATCCGCATCACCGTGCCACAGCAGCAGCGGGCGATCGGCCAGACGTGGCAATGCCCGGGTCACCTCCCACTCTGCCAGCTTCGCCGTCACTTCCGCGACATCCTGAGGGGGGAAAAGGGTCTTCGCCAGCGACGTAAAATAGCCCGAGCCCATCAGACAGGCGACGGACGTCACGTCAGGATGATGCGTCATAATCCCCAGCGCGGCCATCCCCCCCATCGACGCCCCGGCCACGGCCAGTCGATTGTCGGCCACCAGCCCGGCCGCATAAAGCGCATCACGCAACCCGGCAAACTCGGTCAAACTGCCGTGAAGAATGTGCCAGAACCGCCCAAGCCGCGCCTGTTCATCGCCCGTGAAGCGTGCGCCGTGGTCGGGAGCATCCGGCATCACTACCCGAAACCCCGCCTGCGCCAGCGCCACTGCAAAATAACTGTAAACCAGCTTTGATGACGTAAACCCGTGATAGAAAACGACAACCGGTAGGGGTTTATCACGTTTGCCCGCGGGCGTCGCGTGTAAAATCTCATGGTCGCCGAGGTGGCGTATTTCAATTTCAATCATTGTCGACCCTCTGCGAATGTATGATTCATAATGTTGAGAACTGGGTTACGCTTTCACGTCATTTTCATTCGAAATATACGTCCCAGCTAACACTTCGGGAACATTCCCCCGCAAACTCAATTCACAGACAACTACACTATGGCTATCAGGAAACGAGATATGGTTATGCGCAGGTTTGCTGCTTTATTGCTGGTGTTTCTGCTCAGTGGCTGTAGCGCGCTGCAGGGTACGCCGCAACCCGCTCCACCGGTCGCCGATCATCCACAAGAGATTCGTCGTAATCAGACGGAAGGATTACAACGAATGGGCACCGTCTCCGCGCTGGTTCGCGGTTCTCCGGATGACGCAGAAGAGGCAATAAAAGCACAAGCCGTCGCCGCCAAAGCAGATTACTACGTCATCATTATGATCGACGAAACCATCATAACGGGACAGTGGTACTCACAGGCAATTTTGTACCGTAAATAATGGTTTTCCTTTGAACGACATTTACACTGCTTTGCGTCCATAGACATTTTCCTGTCCACAATAAACTCCACGACCGCGTCAATGGAAGGGAGTTTATTCGCGAAGGATTGCCCGGCGGATACCGGAGATATGTGAAATGGAGCTGACGATGAAACGAACTCTTGCTTTGACCTCTCTGTTGCTCTCAGCAGGCCTGGTGAGCACAACCGCGCAGTCGGCAGAATTCGCCAGTGCTGATTGTGTGACTGGCCTGAATGAAATTGGCCAGATCTCCGTGAATAATATCTCGGGGAGCCCGCAGGACGTTGAACGTGTCGTGGCATTAAAGGCCGATGAGCAGGGTGCTTCCTGGTATCGCATCATCCAGATGCAGGAAGATAACCATATTGACCACTGGCGGGTACAGGCCATTCTCTACGTATAATCCCTTCCTGATAAAAGCCACTTATTTTTAGTGGCTTTTCGTTTTTGCAAATTTTTTATCTCCGATAAAACCAATTAACAACAATAAAATAACATTTTGTTACACTAATTTAGTAAACGTAATCTCTGCTCTGCCGTTGAAGAACCATACCTTTTCAATAATGAGCAATTTATGATCACTGTTTTTCGCCGTGCAGGCCTGGGGGCGAAGCTATCGCTACTTACAGGCGTCAGTGTCGCCACGCTATTTCTGCTGTTCACTTTTCTGCTCAGCCAAAAAGCCAGCCAGCAGCTTGAAGCCCTTGCGGTAGAGGATCTGCATAATCAGTCCACCGGTATGGTCGACATGGTGCAGATGTTTAACACCAGCCTGAGTGAAGAAGTGGAGAGCTATACCCGGCTGTTTACCACCTTTTTACCGCAGCCTCTGAGCATTGATGCTTCTCAACCCCAGACGATTAATGGGCTCAGCGTTCCACTGCTGAAAGGGGGAGAAACCGGACTGCATGAAAACAACACCCTGTCGGACGATTTCCTGAACCGTACAGGCGCCATTTCCACGCTGTTTGTACGCAGCGGTAATGACTTTGTCCGCGTCGCCACGTCCCTGCGCAAAGAGAATGGCGATCGGGCGATGGGTACCGTTCTGGATGCCTCCAGTCCGGCCTTTGCCGCCGTTAACAAAGGTGAAGTCTACCGCGGCCTGGCCCTGTTATTTGGCAAGCGCTACATCACTCAGTACCAGCCGGTTAAAAATGCCGAAGGGCAGGTCATTGCGATTGTCTTTGTCGGGGTGGACATCTCTCACTCCTGGAACGTCATGCGCGAGAAAATCCTGAACCGCCGCCTGGGCGAGAGCGGTCATTTCTTTGTGCTGGATCGCAGCAACGGCAAAACCCGCGGGCAATATCTGTTCCACACCACGGAAGAGGGGCAATTGCCCAGGTGGGACGTCGCGACGCAGCAACAGCTGCTGGGTGACAAACCTGGCACGCTGGAACGCACAAGCGACGATGGACGCACGCTGAAAATGGCGTACACCCCGCTGCCAGGCTGGAACTGGACTATCGTGGGCGAAGTGGATAAATCGGTGCTGCTCGCAAGCGTCAACGCCATGCGCGACCGTTTCCTGCTGGCTGGCGTGGTCTTATCCATTCTCTTTGCAGCCCTGTTCGTGGTGCTTATTCGTCGGATGCTGACCCGGCCGCTGCGCAACGTGATCCATCTTGCCCGGCAATATGCCGCGGGCGATCTCCGCTCCAGCCTGCCCGTGACGCGCCAGGACGAGGTCGGGCAGTTGATCGATGCCATCAACGGCATCGGCGGCGGCTTGCAAAAAATTGTGCTGCAGGTTCGCGAAGCTGCAGGTGAGATCCATTTGGGCACCAACGCGCTGGCCTCCGATACCGGGGAGATTTCAGAGCAGATCAACAAGCAGGCGAGCAGCGTGGAAGAGACCTCCGCCAGCATGGAGCAACTGGCCGCGACCGTACAGCAAAATGCCGCCAACATGGAGCAAACGCAGCAGCTGGTGGGTGAAACCTCGCTCGCGGTCCATCAGGGGGGTGAAACCGTCGCCCACGCCGTTTCGACCATGGATGACATTCGCGAAGCGTCAAAACGCATTGAAGACATCACCCGCGTGATCGAGTCCATCGCTTTTCAGACCAATATTCTGGCGCTGAATGCGGCAGTGGAAGCGGCCCGCGCTGGCGAGCACGGTAAAGGGTTTGCGGTCGTCGCGCAGGAAGTTCGTGCCCTGGCGGGGCGTAGTGCGAATGCAGTGAAGGAGATTGAACAGCTGATTGGCGATACCCTCAGGAAAGTGAGCGAGGGTCACGCGCTGTCTGAACAGACGCGCCTGGCGATGGATGCCATCATCGTTCATATCGATAACATCAGCCAGTTGGTCACCGAGATTAACCATGCCTCACGCGAGCAATCCGCAGGCATAGGCCAGGTGAATCTCGCCATGACCCATATTGGCGAAGCGTCGCATATCAATGCCGATCGCATCTCACGCAGCGAACAAACCGCACAAACGCTGCGCGAGAAGGGCTCACATCTGACCGAACTGGTGAGTCTGTTCCAGCTTAAAAACTAGCCAACCCTACCCGTGGCGCGCAGCAGCAGGTCACTTTGTACCTGCTCGCTCATCAGCGTACCGCCGCGAGTATCCAGCATCATGCGGCACCACGCCTGCGCCACCGGGGGCGACGCGTGCCGCAGCATTTGGCTACCGGCGCCCAGTAAAAAGAGCTGTTGAGCAATCTCCCTGCCCTGTGCCTCCTGCGGCTTACGCAGTTTTTGCTGAAGCTGTCGCCAGCTGCGGTCGAAGTGTCTGTCCTGCCCTTTTACCTGCGCAAACTCATCGGCAAGCAGGTCGTGTATACCCGGCTGCTTCGCCAGCACCCGCAGCACGTCCAGACACATGATATTGCCTGACCCTTCCCAGATGCTGTTCACGGGCATCTCGCGGTACAGACGGGGAAGTTCACTCTCCTCGCAATATCCGACGCCCCCCAGCACCTCCATCGCTTCCGCCACAAACGGAATGCCCGCTTTACACACGCTAAATTTCGCCGCCGGGGTAAACAGCCGCGCCCAGGCAGCCTCCTGCGGATCGGCTCGTTTATCCCACGCCCGGGCCAGACGGAACAGCAGCGCCGTTTGCCCCTCCAGCATCAGCGCCATTCGGCTTAAGACCTCGCGCATTAATGGCTGGTCGATGAGGTTTTTGCCGAACGTCTGCCGCTGATGGGCGTGATACAGCGCCACCGAGAGCGCCCGACGCATCAGTCCGTGGCTCCCCAGCGCGCAGTCAAAGCGCGTCAGCCCGCCCATTTTCAGTATCTGCCGAACCCCTTCGCCCTCTTCCCCCAGTAGCCAGCCGGAGGCGTCGAGAAACTCTGCCTCGCTGCTGGCATTCGAGCGGTTGCCGAGCTTGTCCTTAAGGCGCTCCAGCCGCACGGCGTTGCGCTGTCCGTCAGGCAAAAAGCGCGGAACAAAAAAGCAGGATAGCCCGCCTTTTGCCTGCGCCAGCACCAGATGGGCATCGCTTTGCGGGACGGAGAAAAACCATTTATGCCCCACCAGCCGGTAGCTGCCGTCGCTACATTTCTCCGCTTTGGTGGTGTTGCTGAGCACGTCTGAGCCGCCCTGTTTTTCCGTCATCCCCATGCCGATCAGCAGCCCGCGTTTTTGCCCCGCCGGAGCGAGATGGGGATCGTAGCGATCGCTCAGTAATGGCGTCAGCCAGTGCCGTAAAGGTTCAGGTAGTGCCTGTTGCAGCAGCGGTGTGGCGGCAAACGTCATGGTGACGGGGCACAGCGTTCCGGCTTCCACCTGCGCATGCAGCACAAACCGCGCGGCCCTGGCAACAAAGGAGCCTTTACGCGCCTCCTCTTCCCATGCGAGGTTATGTACGCGGTTGGCACACAGTCCCTGCATCAGCAAGTGCCACGCCGGGTGAAAGCGGACGTCATCCAGCCGTTCTCCGGTGGGGTCATAGCGCAATAACTCCGGCGGATTCACGTTCGCCAGCCTGCCCAGCTCCAGCGATTCCGCAGTACCTAACTGCTGGCCGATGCTGGCGAGAAGCTCAATATCCCACTCAGCACCTTCGCGGGTCACCGCGTCACGCAGGGCACAATCAGAAAGGAAAAGGTTGCTGTTAGAGAGTGGTGAAGGTTGATTAAAAACGGTATGGGTCTGCCAGTGCATGCTGTTTCCCTCCTTCAGTGGCAATGAAGGTAAGTATGGACAGACCCCGATAACGCTGCATGGGAGTGCGGTCACACAGTAGCGATCCCGCTGATATCATTCGTGAAATAGCTCACAGAACATAAGAATAAACTATTTCACCACCTCTTCTTTGTTGAATAATTTATTCCCCCCCCTTTCAGTGAGGAAAGTTATGCAACCGGATGCGCACAAGCGAGCATTAATTGCAGGCTCCATTGGTAATTTTATCGAGTGGTATGAGTTTGCGGTCTATGGTTTTCTCGCAACCGTCATTGCGAAGAATTTCTTCCAGCTTGAAGGCGAAGCGGGGTTGACCAGCCTGATCCTCACCTACGCCTCGTTTGCCATCGCTTTCTTCTTCCGTCCGCTGGGGGCGGTGGTGTTTGGTCGCATCGGCGACCGGATTGGCCGAAAGCCGACGCTGATTATTGTGCTGGTGTTGATGACGCTCGCCACCGCCGCCATCGGTATGCTCCCGGTCTATGCCAGCATTGGCATTGCCGCGCCGCTCATTATCACGCTCCTGCGCATCCTGCAGGGGTTGTTCGCGGGCGGTGAGTACGGCGGTGCGGTCTCACTGATGACCGAGTTCGCCCCGCGCGGTAAACGCGGCCTGTACGGCGCGTGGCAGTCCTTCACCGTGGCGCTGGGCTTGTTAGCGGGCGCAGGCATTGTGGCGCTGCTCTCCGCCCTCCTCACGCCGGAAGCCCTGCACGACTGGGGCTGGCGCATTCCATTCTTCCTGGCGTTGCCTATGGGTATCGTGGCGCTGTGGCTACGTGTCAGTATGGAAGAGACGCCAGGCTTTGTGCAGCAGCAGGGAAAACCGGTTGCCCCTCAGGCGGATACCGTCGCCACGCTGAAAGCCATCATGTTGGGAATTGGCCGGGTAATGGTGTGGTCCGCAGCGGGGTACACCTATCTGGTGATTATGCCGACCTATCTGCAGTCAGCCCTGCATACCGGGTTTAACCAGGCGCTGCTGATCGCGGTAATTTCGAATATCGGTTTTGCGCTGACGATTATTCCGTCAGGGATCCTGAGCGACAGAATTGGCCGCCGCACGGTGATGATTATCGCCACTGTTTTGCTGCTGATCCTCGCCCTGCCGCTGCTGAAAATTCTGCAGGCGGAGTCCAGCACCCTGGCGGTGAAGACAGTCGTGGTCCTGATTGCAGGCGGTCTGGTAGGCATGCTGGCAGGGCCGGGGCCGGCAATGCTCTCTGAGATGTTCCCGACGCGCGTGCGCTATACCGGGCTTGGGCTGGCTTACTCCCTGTCGAATGCGATTTTCTCGGGCTGTGCGGGGCTGATTATCACCGGCCTGATTAAAGAAACGGGCAACCTGAATATTCCGGCGTATTACGTGATGGCGACGGCGGTAGTGAGTATTGTCGCGCTGATGACGCTGAGGAAGGATGACCATTTGCGGTCGTTAGAGGAGTGAGGTTGTTTTGCCGGGTGGCGGCTTCGCCTTACCCGGCCTACAAAACCGTAGGCCCGGTAAGCGAAGCGCCACCGGGCGAAAATCAGCTACGCTGACGCACCGCTTCAAACAGACAGATGCCCGTTGCAACAGAAACGTTCAGGGAGGACACGCTGCCCGCCATCGGGATGCTGATCAGCTCGTCACAGTGCTCGCGAGTCAGACGACGCATACCTTCGCCTTCCGCCCCCATCACCAGCGCCAGACGGCCGGTCATTTTGCTCTGGTACAGGGTATGATCCGCTTCACCGGCGGTACCGACGATCCAGATGTTCTCTTCCTGCAGCATACGCATGGTGCGTGCCAGGTTGGTCACGCGGATAAGCGGAACGTTTTCCGCCGCGCCGCAGGCCACTTTCTTCGCCGTCGCGTTCAGCTGTGCAGAACGGTCTTTCGGCACGATCACCGCGTGCACACCCGCCGCATCCGCGCTGCGCAGACACGCGCCGAGGTTGTGCGGATCGGTTACGCCATCGAGGATCAGGAAGAACGGATTCTCCAGCTCAGCGATCAGATCCGGCAGATCGTTTTCCTGATACTGACGACCCGGCTTCACACGGGCGATGATCCCCTGATGAACCGCGCCTTCGCTTTTCTCATCCAGAAATTGGCGGTTTGCCAGCTGGATCACCACACCCTGTGCTTCCAGGGCATGGATCAGCGGCATCAGACGTTTGTCCTCACGCCCTTTCAGAATAAAGACTTCCTGAAAACGCTCCGGCGCGCGCTCGAGAAGGGCCTGCACCGCGTGGATGCCGTAAATCATTTCACTCATTGATGGTTCTCATTATGACTGTTCTTTTCCCTCTCCCCTTCGGGGAGAGGGTCAGGGTGAGGGGAATTTTACTCCGCCTGCTTTTTCTTAGCCGCGCGCTTCGCTTTGGTGGCGGCCGCTATTTTTTGCGTCTTCGCGGAAGGCTTTTTCGCTGAGCGAGCTTCTTTCTTCGCCGCCTTCGGCTTCTGCTTTTTCTCGCCGCGGAACGCGCTGTCCGGCTCGAAGTTCACCTTCTTCCCGGCCTGACGGCGCTTGCCGCTCGCTTTACCGTTGCCGCCTTTTTTCGCCCTTTCACGCTCGGTTTTGCCGACGTTACGCGGCGCGCGTTCGCTGGAGATCAGGCTGAAGTCGATCTTACGGTCGTCCATATTCACGGCCTCGACCTTCACTTCCACACGGTCGCCCAGACGATAGGTCTGACCGCCCGATTCGCCAATCAGACGCTGGCCGACCTGGTCAAAGCGGTAATAGTCGTTATCCAGGCTGGAGACGTGCACCAGACCGTCGATAAACAGCTCATCCAGACGAACGAAGAAGCCAAAGCCGGTCACGCTGGCAATCACGCCTTTGAAGATGTTACCCACCTGGTCCAGCATAAAGTCACACTTCAGCCAGTCTGCCACGTCACGCGTGGCTTCGTCAGCCCGACGCTCGGTCATGGAGCAGTGCTGACCCAGCTGCAGCATCTCCTCCATCGAATAGTGGTAGCCACCGGTTTCAGTGGTGTTTCCTTTATGACCTTGCTCCTGTGCCAGCAGATACTTGATCGCACGGTGCAGAGAGAGGTCAGGATAACGACGGATCGGCGACGTAAAGTGGGCGTAAGACTGCAGCGCCAGGCCGAAGTGACCGCGGTTTTCCGGATCGTAAATCGCCTGCTTCATTGAGCGCAACAGCATCGTCTGCAGCATTTCTGCATCCGGACGGTCGCCAATGGACTCGAGCAGCTCAGCGTAATCACGCGGCTCAGGTTTGTTACCACCCGGCAGCTCCAGACCCAGTTCAGCCAGCACGGAGCGGAACGCGGTGATGGCTTCCGTCGACGGCTTATCGTGAATACGGAACAGCGCTGGCTCTTTGGCTTTTTCGACGAAACGTGCCGCCGAGATGTTCGCCAGGATCATACACTCTTCGATCAGCTTGTGCGCGTCGTTACGCTGGGTCTGTTCAATACGCTCAATACGACGTTCGGCGTTGAAGATAAACTTCGCCTCTTCGCTCTCAAAGGAGATCCCGCCGCGCTCCTCGCGCGCCTGATCCAGCGTTTTGTAGAGGTTATGCAGCTCTTCGATGTGTTTGACCAGTGGCGCATACTGTTCGCGCAGATCCTGGTCGCCCTGCAGCATATGCCAGACCTTGGTATAGGTCAGGCGCGCATGCGAGCTCATTACCGCTTCGTAGAACTTGTAGCCGGTTAAGCGCCCTTTGTTGGAGATGGTCATCTCACACACCATACAGAGGCGATCAACCTGCGGGTTCAGGGAGCACAGGCCGTTAGACAGTACTTCCGGCAGCATCGGCACAACCTGAGACGGGAAGTAGACCGAGGTACCACGGCTGCGCGCTTCGTTATCCAGCGGGGTATGCGGACGAACATAGTAGCTTACGTCGGCAATTGCCACCCACAGACGCCAGCCGCCGCCGCGCTTTTTCTCACAGTAGACGGCGTCATCGAAGTCGCGAGCGTCTTCACCGTCGATCGTGACCAGCGGCAGGGAGCGGAGATCCACGCGGCCCACTTTGGACTCTTCCGGGACTTCTTCACGCAGGCTCTCGATCTGCTCTTCAACCGCTTTCGGCCAGATATACGGAATTTCATGGGTACGCAGCGCCATATCAACGGCCATGGTAGTCCCCATGTTGTCACCGAGCACTTCGACGATTTTACCCACCGCTTTGGTACGACGGGTTGGGCGCTGGGTGAGTTCAACGACCACCACGAAGCCCATGCGCGCGCCCATCACCTCTTCAGGTGGGATCAGAATGTCGAAGCTCAAACGGCTGTCGTCCGGCACCACGAAGCCCACGCCCGCGTCGGTAAAATAGCGGCCAACAATCTGGCTGGTTTTTGGCACCAGAACGCGTACGACGCGCGCTTCGCGGCGACCTTTACGGTCGGCGCCCAGCGGCTGCGCCAGGATCTGATCGCCGTGGATGCACATTTTCATCTGTTCAGATGAGAGGTACAGATCGTCTTTACGCCCCTCAACGCGCAGGAAGCCGAAGCCATCGCGGTGACCAATGACGGTCCCTTTCAGCAGATCGAGGCGTTCCGGCAGCGCGTAGCACTGGCGGCGGGTAAAGACCAGTTGCCCGTCGCGCTCCATGGCGCGCAGGCGACGGCGAAGCGCTTCAGTTTGCTCTTCGCCTTCAATGTTTAATTCAACGGCAAGTTCTTCACGGTTGGCGGGTTTTTCGCGTTTTGTTAAGTGTTCAATGATGAACTCGCGGCTGGGGATAGGATTCGCGTATTTTTCGGCTTCGCGTTCCTGGAAAGGATCGTGTGACATGTCGGTTCCTCCGTTGTCAGCTCCGGTGGAAATTTTCTTCATTCCACCAGCAATAATTTATAAAGCGGTTGATTCTCTTCAACCAAATCGGCCAGCGTGTAGTTATCCAGTTCCTTGAGAAAACGTTGCACGGCCTGAGAAAGCGCCTGTTTCAGGCGGCAAGCGGGCGTAATGTGGCAGAACTCACTGCTGCAGTTCACCAGAGAGAGCGGTTCCAGTTCACGTACCACATCGCCAACACGAATGCTCTGTGCCGGTTTACCGAGACGGATCCCACCATTCTTCCCGCGGACGGCAGCAACGTATCCGGCACGACTAAGTTGATTGATTATTTTGACCATATGATTACGGGATACGCCGTAGACCTCTGTGACTTCAGAGATGCTGGTCATTTTCCCATCGGGTAACGACGCCATGTAAATCAGCGCACGTAAGCCGTAATCGGTGAAACTTGTTAACTGCACATCAACCTCAGGAAAAAGGGAAATCGCGGACAAACCGCACAGATATTCATTAATGATGATAAACCAGCCAGATAGTTAGGGGCTAATTTATTTGACAGACGGGGCGAAAAAGCGGAGATCCAGGAGCGGTCGCCGGATGGCGCTACGCTTATCCGGCCTACGGGTCTCCCCGCAGGCCAGCAGTCACGAAGATTATGCGTCGAACGGGTCGCGCAGGATCATCGTTTCAGTACGATCCGGGCCGGTAGAGATAATGTCAATCGGCACTTCGGTCAGTTCTTCAATGCGCTTGATGTAATTCAGCGCCGCCTGAGGCAGGCCGCTACGCTCTTTCACACCGAAGGTGGTCTCAGACCAGCCCGGCATGGTTTCGTAGATTGGCTCGATGCCTTCCCAGTCGTCAGCAGCCAGCGGAGTGGTGGTCACTTCGCGGCCATCTGGCATACGGTAGCCTACGCAGATTTTCACTTCTTTCAGGCCGTCCAGGACGTCCAGTTTGGTCAGGCAGAAGCCAGACAGGGAGTTGATCTGCACGGCACGACGCACCGCAACCGCATCCAGCCAGCCGGTACGACGACGACGACCGGTGGTCGCGCCAAACTCGTTACCCTGCTTGCACAGGAACTCGCCGGTTTCATCAAACAGTTCGGTCGGGAATGGACCCGCACCCACGCGAGTGGAGTACGCTTTGATGATGCCCAGTACATAATCGACATAACGTGGGCCCAGGCCAGAGCCGGTCGCCACGCCACCTGCGGTGGTGTTAGAGGAGGTAACGTACGGATAGGTACCATGGTCGATGTCCAGCAGCGTACCCTGCGCACCTTCAAACATGACGAAATCGCCACGCTTGCGCGCCTGGTCCAGCAGATCGGACACATCAACAACCATACCGGTCAGAATGTCTGCAATCGCCATGACGTCATCCAGCACTTTCTGGTAGTCAACAGCGTCAGCTTTGTAGAAGTTCACCAGCTGGAAGTTGTGATATTCCATCACTTCTTTCAGTTTTTCAGCGAAGGTTGCTTTGTCGAAGAGGTCGCCTACGCGCAGACCGCGACGTGCCACTTTATCTTCATACGCCGGGCCGATACCACGACCGGTGGTACCGATCGCTTTCGCGCCACGCGCTTTTTCACGCGCAACGTCCAGCGCCACGTGATAATCCAGGATCAGCGGGCAGGCTTCGGAGAGCAGCAGGCGCTCGCGAACAGGGATACCACGGTCTTCCAGACCTTTCATCTCTTTCATCAGCGCAGCTGGAGACAGCACAACGCCGTTACCGATGATGCTGGTGACGTTTTCGCGAAGAATGCCTGATGGAATAAGATGGAGGACGGTTTTTTCACCGTTGATTACGAGAGTATGGCCTGCGTTGTGACCGCCCTGGTAGCGTACAACATATTTAGCCCGTTCAGTCAGAAGATCAACAATCTTCCCTTTACCTTCGTCACCCCATTGGGTGCCCAGTACGACGACGTTGTTACCCATTTTTTTCAAAATCACCGTTTGCTTAAAAATGGATTCTACCATCGCTTTTTCAGATATACAGCACTTTTTGACCTCAGAATATCCCAAATCCGACCACTTTTTGATCAGCCAATCGTTTTCCTCAACATGTAGTAGATCACGATGCCAGCAACCACAAGACCGCCGCCAAAACGACGCAAAATATTATCGGGAAGTTGGCTCATCGTCGCGATCATGCGACGCCACGCGCGCGGATAAAGCATCGGGCCAAGGCCTTCCAGCACTAACACCAACGCCAGCGCGAGCCAAATGGTTGAATTCATTTTTATTCCTTATAAAAGAAAACCACCGCTCCATGGGAAGCGGTGGTTTGAATACTCAAACGAGCCTGAGTTTATCGCGTTGCGTTAGTCGGCGTCTTCATATAACGGAAGAAATCGCTGTCCGGGCTGAGCACCATCACATCCTGGTTGCTCTGGAAGCTATTCTCGTAAGCACGCAGGCTACGGATAAAGGCGTAGAAGTCTGGATCCTGGCTGAACGCATCGGCGAACAGCTTCGCGGCTTCCGCATCACCTTCACCGCGCAGAATACGGCCCTGACGCTCAGATTCCGCCAGCGTCTTGGTCACTTCATAGTCCGCTGCCGCACGCAGTTTCTCAGCCTCTTCCTGACCCTGTGAACGGTGACGACGGGCGACCGCTTCACGCTCAGCGCGCATACGGTTGTAAATCGCCTCGGACACTTCCACAGGCAGGTTGATCTGCTTGATACGCACGTCGACCACTTCGATACCCAGCGCGGCCATACTGTTCGGGTTGATCACCGGCACTTTGCCGTTGGTTTCAGCCTGAACACGTTCTGCCGCTTTAGCGATCGCATCGTCCGCCGCTGGCGTTTCCACTTCGTCTTCCGTGCCCGCTGTACCGGAGTTCAGCGCATCACGCACTTCCAGGGTCAGACGGCCGCGGGAGTCGGTCACGATATCCTTCACATCCAGACGACCAATCTCAGAACGCAGACGGTCAGAGAACTTACGTTTCAACAGCACTTCCGCCTGAGAAACGTCGCCGCCGCCTGTCGCCAGGAAGTAACGGCTGAAATCACTGATGCGCCATTTGATATAGGAATCAACGATCAGGTCTTTCTTCTCTTTCGTGACGAAACGGTCGGCCTGGTTATCCATGGTCTGAATACGCGCATCGAGCGTTTTCACCGACTGAATGAACGGCACCTTGAAGTGCAGGCCCGGCTCATAGATCACCGGACGTTTATCACTGTCACGGACGACGCTGCTGAACTGGAACTTAATCCCACGTTCACCCTCTTTCACGACGAAGATAGAGGTATAAAGCACGACCAGTACGATGATGATGATCGCAATAACTGACTTACGCATCCTTATTCCCCCTGACGCTGGTAGTCGTTACGCTGCGCGTTAGCACGGCGTTGGTCCATAATGTCACCATCGTTCGAAGAAGACGTGGTTGTTGCGCTTGTGCTACCGGATGACGCCGGTGGCAGACGCAGCAGGTTGTTGGCACCGCTGGTGTCAGCCTTCGCTGCCGGCGCTGAACCGCCCTTAAGCATCTGATCCAGTGGCAGCACCATCAGGTTTCCGCCTTTGTTGTCATTAACCAGCACTTTACGCGTGTGGCTAAGCACTTTTTCCATGGTCTCGATATAGAGACGCTCACGGGTAATTTCCGGAGCCGCTTTGTATTCCGGCAGGATTTTCGCGAAGCGCGCCACTTCACCCTGGGCTTCCAGGATGGTCTGGGTCTTGTACGCACGCGCTTCTTCAAGAATACGCTGCGCCTGACCGTTAGCACGCGGCTGAACTTCGTTGGTGTACGCTTCCGCTTCACGGATGTACTGCTGTTCGTTTTCACGGGCGGCGATGGCGTCATCAAACGCGGCCTTCACCTCTTCCGGCGGACGAGCGGCCTGGAAGTTGACGTCCAGCAGAGTAATACCCATGTTGTACGGACGAATGGTCTCTTCCAGCTCACGCTGGGTATCGCTACGAATAACGGTACGACCTTCAGTCAGAATACGGTCCATGGTGTATTTACCGATCACCCCACGCAGGGCGCTATCGGTCGCCTGGCGCAGACTGTCATCGGCGCTGGTCACGCTAAACAGATAACGTTCAGGATCGGTGACGCGGTACTGGACGTTCATCTCAACGCGCACCACGTTCTCATCAGACGTCAGCATCACACCAGACGCAGCCAGTTCACGGACCGATTCCACGTTAACCGCGGTCACGTCGTCAATGAAGGTCGGCTTCCAGTTCAGACCCGGCTCAACCAGATGGCTGAACTTACCAAAACGCGTAACCACGCCGCGTTCCGCTTCTTTAATGGTGTAGAACCCGGTAGCAGCCCAGATGATTACCACGGCAGCGGCAACAATACCCACTACGCGGCCACCCATTTGCGGGCGCGGCCCCTGGGTGGAATTCCCACCTGAGCCAGAACCTTTACCTCCGCCAAGACCACCAAGCTTCTTGCTTAGCTTGCGGAAGATATCATCCAGATCTGGCGGCCCCTGCTCGCGACCACCTTTGTTGCCATTTCCCCCAGAGTTGCCGCCTTGATTATTGCTGCTTCCCCACGGGTCGCGGTCCTGTCCGTTATTACCGGGCTGATTCCACGCCATGTATATGCTCCATATTTGTTATGCAAGGGCGAATTATTCAGGCATCCCCTTTCTGATCAGACGATATAGTCCGCCAGCGCAGGTTCTTGTTTACAGAGGCGACGCCAGTCAACGATCGGCATACGCACCTGCATCCCCACGCTGCCGTCATCCTCCATCCACTCTTTTTCTATCGCCTGAAGCTGATAAAACCGGCTGCGCAGCCTGCCTTCCTGTGGCGGCAATCGCAGCGTGTGCTGGGCTACCTCACCGGAAAGACGTTCTGTCAAAGCCTGGAAAAGCAGTGGCACACCAATACCGGACTGGGCAGAAAGCCAGACCCGAATCGGTTTGTTCTCTTCATCTCGGTCGATACGCGGCTCGAAATCCTCCAGCATATCGATCTTGTTCATCACCAACAGGGTTGGGATCTCGTGGGCGTCGATCTCTTCGAGCACCACGTTTACCGCGTCGATGTTCTCCTGCACGCGGACGTCTGCCGCGTCAATCACGTGCACCAGCAGAGTCGCCTGTCGCGTCTCCTGCAGGGTGGCTTTAAACGCCGCCACCAGGTCATGCGGCAGATGACGGATAAACCCAACGGTATCCGCCAGCACCGTCTCGCCGACGTCGGCTACGTCGATACGACGCAATGTGGGGTCCAGGGTCGCAAACAGCTGGTCTGCGGCATACACCTGGGCCTCGGTAATCTGGTTAAACAGGGTGGACTTACCGGCGTTGGTATACCCCACCAGCGACACCGTCGGGATGTCGGCTTTTGAGCGCGCGCGGCGCCCTTGCTCACGCTGTTTCTCAACGCGTTCCAGACGTGAGAGGATCTGGGTAATACGGCCACGCAGTAAACGACGGTCGGTTTCGAGCTGGGTCTCACCCGGACCGCGCAAACCAATCCCGCCTTTCTGTCTTTCAAGGTGGGTCCAGCCACGCACAAGCCGCGTCGCCAGATGGCGCAACTGCGCCAGCTCAACCTGCAGCTTACCTTCGTGGGTACGTGCACGCTGAGCAAAAATATCTAAAATCAACCCTGTGCGATCGATAACACGGCATTCGCAAAGACGTTCCAGGTTACGTTCCTGAGCCGGAGACAACGCATGGTCAAACAGCACGACTGACGCGCCGGTTGCTTTTACGGCATCCGCAATTTCTACTGCTTTACCTTCACCAACAAAATACTTTGGGTGCGGCGCTTTACGGCTACCGGTAATCACCTGCAATGCTTCGACACCGGCGGAAGAGACCAGAGATTCAAACTCCTGGAGGTCTTCCATATCTTTGTCTTGCGTAAAATAGATGTGTACCAGCACCGCCTGCTCACCGGCATCATAACGGTCAAACAAGCGTAAAATCCTCAAAAAAGATCAGCGGGGAACGCAGGATCGCTGGCTCCCCGTGTGGATAACAGCGCGAAACCTTATTCGGTGTCTTCGCTGTCCTGCGCTGGCGCTGAAGAGCCCTGCGCGTTACTGCCATGATGGTAGTTACTGCCCGTGCCGCCGCCCGCGTTATTGCTGTGATGAGAGACCGGACGAGACGGAACAACAGTAGAGATAGCGTGCTTGTAGACCATCTGGCTGACCGTGTTTTTCAACAGGATCACGAACTGATCGAAAGACTCAATCTGACCTTGCAGCTTAATACCATTCACCAAATAAATAGAAACTGGAACACGTTCCCGACGCAATGCGTTCAGGAACGGATCTTGTAAAGATTGCCCCTTAGCCATTCTATCTTTTCCTTATATGCTTGTTTTGTACTTAGAACCTTGCGATTCTGAAAAATTGCGCACGATACGACTCAATTGTACACATTCAGTGAGCGATATCACCAACAACCTCAATCACTTCGTTTAACGCCTGTTGTGGTTTTTCACTGTCTAGCCAGTGAACCCCCTCCCAACCGCGCAACCAGGTGATCTGGCGCTTCGCTAGCTGTCTCGTGGCGCAAACACCTCGATAAACCATTTCATCGTATGAAATCTCACCTTCAAGATACGACCACATCTGGCGGTATCCCACACAACGAATGGAAGGCATGTCCGTATGCAAATCTCCACGGGCAAATAACGCCCGCACTTCTGCTTCAAAATCTGAAGCTAACATCTGATGAAAACGCTGCTCAATTCGTTGATGGAGCAGTTCACGGCTCGCCGGGGCGATGGCGAACTGATGCACCTGATACGGCAGAGCGTCTCCTGACGTTTGCGTCAGTTCCGTTAAAGTTTTACCCGAAATGAAAAAAACTTCCAGTGCCCGGGAAAGCCTTTGCGGATCATTTGGATGGATTCGCGCTGCCGCTACCGGGTCAATCTCCGCCAGTTGCTGATGCAAAACGTCCCACCCCTGCTCTGCCGCCTGCTGCTCAATCTTTGCTCGTATTTCCGGGTCCGCTGATGGCAGAGGAGAGAGCCCCTCCAGCAACGCCTTGAAATAGAGCATGGTTCCGCCAACCAACAGCGGTATACGTCCCGCCGCGGTTATCTCGGCCATCTCGGCTAAGGCATCCCGGCGAAAATCCGCTGCGGAGTAGGCCTGAGCCGGATCGAGAATATCCAGCAAACGGTGCGGTGCCGCACGCAGCTCTTCTGCGTCAGGCTTCGCCGTGCCGATATCCATCCCCCGATAGATGAGGGCGGAGTCGACGCTAATCAACTCTACAGGCAAAACTTTACGCAACTCAATGGCGAGCGCCGTTTTGCCGGAGGCCGTTGGGCCCATTAAAAAAATTGCCTTAGGCAGGCTCGCCTTACTGACATCAATCATGTTTCAGGGCGTTCATCGCCGTTTGTAAATCAACAGGTTGCAATAACCCACCCGGCGGCGCTTTCACCAGATGCGGACAGAGGCGTTCAACCTCCGCCAGCACGCTAATGGCCTGTGCCATGCTCCACGGCGCGTGTTCGCTGGCCAGATGGCGGGCGATCCACTGCGCGGTGTTAGCGGCATCAAACGATGTTTGCTGCGCCAGGTAGCCTATCAGTTCAGGAATCAAGTTTTGTAAATTTTGTTGGCGTAAGGGTAAAGGCACTGCACGAATTGTCACATGTTGTGGTTCGAGCACGATTTCAATCCCCATCTGCGCCAGTTGTGGCTCTGCACGCTGCAATACCCTTGTTTCTTCGGGGGATATTTTCAGGCGAACCGGGATCAATAACGGCTGCGCACAGGCCGCATTTTCGCCCGGCGTCAGCTGGACCTGTTTGAGCCAGCGTTCAGCGACCGGCAATGCCAGAAGCATCAATTTGCCGTCACGTTCAAGCAGTGCCATATCCGGCGCGATGATCGTCAGCACCCGGCCAAAACTCTGGCTATGGCCGTCCAGAGAAGGCTGAGGAGCCGGAAGGGATTCTTTACGCTCTACAGCCGGCGTTTCCAGCAGTTTGCGATACAACGCCCCCTGCTGCTTTTGATAGCCAGGCTGGGCATGCGGGTAGTTGGCCCCCGTCGGGCGCGGTGCAGTTCCTGCTGAGGAGAAACGCGGGGCTTCCGGTTCCCGTGCAACGGCAGGCTCCGCAAAATGGTTACGGCCCGCAGCAACACGATTTTCCGGGAACGGGCGCGGCGCAGCTTCTGCCTGTTCCAGCGGCAATGTCGGTTCTACCTGCTGCTGCAGCACGCTGAGCACGCCCTGATAGATAAAATCATGCACCAGTCGCGACTGGTGGAACCGCACTTCATGCTTGGCAGGATGCACGTTCACATCCACCTGATGCGGGTCAATCTCCAGATAAAGCACGAAAGCGGGCTGCTGATCGGCCCCGAGCTTGTCTTCGCAGGCCTGGCGAATGGCGTGATTGATGAGACGGTCGCGCATCATGCGGCCGTTCACGTAGCAATACTGGATCTCCGCAAACGCCGCGCTGCTGGCGTTCGGGTCAGCCACCCAACCGCGCAGCGCCAGATCGCCATGCTGCCACTCAATAGCCAGCGCTTGTTCCAGAAATGGTGTACCGCAGATTGCCCCCAGACGGCGCTCTTTCTGCCCCCCCTCTGCCACCGCGCGATACTGGCGCATCACCTTACCGTTATGGCTGAGGTTGATAGTGACATCGAAACGGGCCAGCGCGATACGCCGAATGATCTCGTCGATATGCCCGAACTCGGTTTTTTCGGTACGCATAAACTTGCGGCGGGCAGGCGTGTTGTAGAACAGATCTAATACTTCAAGCGTCGTACCGACAGGGTGCGCCGCGGGTTTGACCGTCACGTCCATATCGCGCCCTTCGGCGTATGCCTGCCAGGCCTCCTGCTGGTCCGCGGTGCGGGAAGTGAGCGTTAAACGCGAAACCGAGCTGATACTGGCCAGCGCTTCGCCGCGAAACCCGAGGCTGATAATCGCTTCCAGGTCATCGAGAGAGGCTATTTTACTGGTGGCGTGACGGGCCAGCGCCAGCGCCAGCTCGTCTTTTTTAATGCCGCAGCCGTTGTCACGAATGCGAATCAGCTTTGCACCACCGCGTTCGATATCAATATCAATGCGGGTCGCGCCCGCATCGAGGCTGTTTTCCACCAGCTCCTTCACCACCGACGCAGGGCGCTCCACCACCTCACCGGCGGCGATTTGGTTCGCAAGCTGCGGCGGTAGAACCTGAATCGGCATGAATGCTCCTTAGTTTGTCGCGGTCATCTCACCCGGCAGCGCGGCACTTGCCGTCTGGGCAGCTCCGCCCTGCGGCGCGGACTGCAGCGGATGAGCCTCGAAGTATTTACGCAGACCGTTATAAATCGCTTCGGCAAGCTGTTGCTGATAGCTGTCGCTGCCCAGCAAGCGTTCTTCACTGTTATTGCTGATAAAGCCGGTTTCCACGAGGATCGAAGGAATATCCGGCGAACGCAGAACCCCGAGGCTTGCATGCTCCGGACGGCGCTTGTGCAATGCCCCGATGCCCTGCAGCTGGTTCAGTACGTTAGTGGCAACATCATACCCGACGCGCTGGGAATGACCGAACTGTAAATCCAGCACGGCCTGGCTGAGATACGGGTCAGACTGGCTGTTAGCCAGCACATCCCCGGCACCGCCTAACAGTTCAGACTGTTTCTCGTGCTCTTCAAGCCAGTTGGCCATTTCACTGTTTGCCCGGCGGTTCGACAGTACCCATACCGATGCGCCCGTCGCGTTACGGTTTGGTGCGGCATCGGCGTGAATGGAGACCAGGAAATTGGCATTCTGCTTACGCGCCACGTCTGAGCGGCCCATCACTGAGATAAAATAGTCGCCGTCACGGGTGAGCACGCCTTTAAACATCGGGTCGTCGTTTAACAGCGCCCTGAGCTTGCGGGCAACCGCGATAGTGACATTTTTTTCCTGCGTACCACCCGGGCCAATCGCGCCAGGATCCTGACCGCCGTGCCCCGCATCAATGGCAATAATCACTTTGTCACCGCTGACCACGCGGCGTGCGCTGGCCGCAGGACGCGTAACAGTATTGCTGCTGGTGACGCTGGTTATGCGGTCGCTGTCTGTTTTGAAGGGATTACGCGCCGGTACTGAAGGACGCGGGGTATACACCGGCGCTTCCACGCGTTTCGCGACAACCGGCGGCGGTGGAGGCGGCGGCACGTCTGCATTGATGGTAAACACCACCGTATAGCTCGCACCGTTTTGCTGCTTCACCGCCTTCGTTTTGCCCTTTTCGGTCAAATCGACCACCAGACGCAATGACTGACTATCTTTTGGCGTGCCCGAGCGAATACTTTTCACCAGATTGTTACCGCTGAACTGCAGCGGTAATCCCTGGATCACGCCGGTCTGTTTGATATCCAGCGCCACGCTGTGGCTGTCTGGCTGTGAAAATGCATATTCAGGATCGCCCATAAAGCTGAATGTGATCCGGGCCTGGCTTTCGCCGTTCGAGACCTGAATATCGGAGAGGTTTGCCGCCCCGGCCTGCGCGCACAGCAGTACCGTGGCAGCCAGCAACCAATTTTTAACGCGATTTATCATCCCGTCATCCCTACGCTTAACCGGCCAGACGCGCCAGTAAGGAACTGCCTGATGAGGAAACCGCACTGATGCGAGCCTCACGCCCTTGTGCCTGGTAATCTAAGTGAATTTCGACATCCGGGTCAGGCAGGACACCCGCACCTTGTTGCGGCCACTCCACCAGGCAGATGGCATCATTGGCAAAATAATCACGGATCCCCATAAATTCCAGCTCCTCAGGATCCGCAAGGCGGTATAAATCGAAGTGGTACACCATGAGATTTTCAAGGGTATACGGCTCTACCAGCGTGTAGGTTGGGCTTTTCACATTCCCGTTATGCCCTAACGCCTGCAAGAACCCCCGGCTGAAGGTGGTTTTACCCGCCCCTAAATCACCATACAGATAAATGACGGTTGCCCCCTGACAGGCCTGCGCCACGCGCTTGCCGAAATCTAAAGTGGCTTGTTCATCAGGTAAAGGAATCGCTCGATTAGTCATTTTCTACGTCAATCACATCCGGGTTAACCACACGCCGCAGCGTGCAAAAGAGATCGGTGGCCAGCATACCGCGTGTACCGTAACGCGCAGCCAGTTTATCTGCCGCGGCACCGTGGGCCACGCAGCCCGCGCAGGCTGCATCATAAAGGGGAAGTTTCTGTCCAAGCAATGCGCCAATGATACCGGAAAGCACATCGCCCATGCCGCCGCTCGCCATGCCCGCGTTTCCGGCATCGATAATGCTCTGAGCCTCATCACTGGCGACAACGGTTCCAGCCCCTTTCAAAACGGCAACACCTCCGTAACGTTTTACCAGACGCTGAGCAGAAAGTAAGCGATCGCTTTCAATTTCTGCCACGCTGCAGTTAAGCAGGCGCGCGGCTTCGCCGGGGTGTGGCGTCAGAATGCGATTGTGACGCTTATCCGGATTGATTGCCAGAAGGTTCAGCGCGTCGGCATCCCACAGCATCGGTTTACGAAAATTCTCGACCTTTTGCAGGGCCTGTTTACCCCACGCCTGCTGTCCAAGACCGGGTCCAATGACGACCACATCCGCCCATTCCAGGCTTTCTTCAAGGGTCTGGAGCGTAAGCTCATGGACCATCAGCTCCGGTCGGGCGGTGATTATCGGCGCAATATTCTCAACGCGAGTGAGCACTCGCACTAAACCTGCACCGCTTCGTAATGCCGCTTCACCGGCCATGCGGATAGCGCCCGCCGTACCGTGATCGCCCCCCACTATCACCAGCTTGCCGTGATCGCCTTTATGGGACGTCGGGCGTCGGGGCGGAAGCCACGCAGCAAGGTGAGACGCATCAAAACGCGCGATGCGCATTTCCTGTCCTGCCAGCCAACTCTCCAGCCCCAGCGCATGGTGGTGCAACACGCCGACCACGTCCCGTGCTTTGCCGGTCAGCAAACCCGGTTTCAGGGCAATGAACGTCACCGTGTGCGCAGCCTGAATCACCGCCCCCGGCGTCGCTCCCGTTTGTGCGAGCAGACCCGACGGAATATCCAGCGCGACCACCGGCGCGGCGTGCCGGTTGGCGTGTGTAATGAGCGCAGCAATGTTTTCGCGAGGCGCGCTGCGCAGGCCGGTGCCCAGCAGACCATCAACAATCAGATCAACATCCTCTGGCCAGACGATATCCGGCGCATGAATCACGCCGCCTGCGTTCAGCCATGCCTCCCGCGCCGCGCTGGCCTCTTCCGGCAACGGTTTATCACTTTCGAGTGCCAGCAACGTCACGCGGATCCCCGCAGCCACTGCAAGACGGGCAACCACGTAACCGTCACCGCCGTTATTGCCGTGCCCGCACATTATCAGCCAGTGTGCAGCATGCGGGTACGCGCTGCGGGCAACGTTAAACGCCGCCTCGCCTGCCCGCTGCATCAGTTCATAAAGGGTGATACCGAGACTGTCAGCCGCCTCTTTTTCGGCATGCCGGAGCGCGTCCGCATGCCAGATGGAATGTGGTATACTTGCGGGGTTTTTCTTCACCGTATGGTCCGTCATGTCACAGCCCCTCGATCTCAATCAGTTAGCGCAAAAAATTAAACAGTGGGGTGCTGAGCTCGGCTTCCAGAAGGTAGGTATTACCGATACCGACCTCTCCGCCAGCGAGCCGAAACTGCAGGCCTGGCTGGATAAACAATACCACGGCGAAATGGAATGGATGGCGCGTCATGGCATGATGCGCGCCCGTCCACACGAGCTTTTGCCGGGCACGTTACGGGTCATCAGCGTGCGCATGAACTACCTGCCCGCCAACGCGGCGTTTGCGCGCACGCTCAAAAATCCCTCACTGGGTTACGTCAGCCGGTACGCCCTGGGGCGTGATTACCACAAGCTCTTGCGTAACCGCTTAAAAAAACTCGGGGAGACTATTCAGCAGCACTGTGTTTCGCTGAATTTTAGACCCTTTGTCGATTCTGCGCCCATTCTTGAGCGCCCGATCGCTGAAAAAGCCGGGCTTGGCTGGACAGGTAAGCACTCACTTATCCTTAGCCGCGACGCCGGTTCGTTCTTCTTCCTGGGAGAATTGCTGATTGATTTACCGCTGCCGGTAGACGGTCCGGTCGAGGAAGGCTGTGGGCGCTGCGTGGCCTGTATGACCATCTGCCCGACAGGTGCCATCGTCGAGCCCTACACCGTTGATGCACGCCGCTGTATCTCCTACCTCACCATCGAACTGGAAGGGGCGATCCCGGAAGAATTTCGACCGCTTATCGGGAACCGGATCTACGGCTGTGACGACTGCCAGCTCATTTGCCCGTGGAACCGCTATTCGCAGCTCACGGATGAAGAGGATTTCAGCCCGCGTAAGGCGCTGCATGCCCCGCAGCTCATTGAACTGTTTGCCTGGACCGAAGCCTGGTTCCTGAAAGTGACGGAAGGGTCGGCCATCCGCCGTATCGGCCATCTGCGCTGGCTGCGAAATGTTGCCGTGGCGCTGGGCAATGCCCCGTGGGATGAAGCGAATATCCGGGCGCTGGAAAGCCGTAGAGGTGAGCACCCACTTCTTGATGAACACATAGACTGGGCGATTGCGCAGCAAATTGAGAAGCGTAATGCCTGCGTGGTGGAGGTGCAGCTTCCTCAGAAACAGCGGCTGGTGAGGGTGATCGAAAAAGGGCTTACGCGGGATGCGTGATATATTCACAGCCTGTGAATAAAAATAAAAACTCAAGCGCCATCTGGGCTTGAGAAGAGATCAAGTGATCTCGATAACATTTTGAAATGAAAATTTATCCTTAAAATACAATGCATTAAAAAGATACTATTCACCCTGCTAACTTTTAGACCGGTTCCGCTAAAGCGCAGTTTCTGTGGATAACTCTGTTTACAAGAGTATTTCAGATGCAATAGAAAACGTCCTCAACGAGGTTATTCGCTGTGGATATTTTGGAGACGAAGAAGAATTTGGAGCGGGAAACGAGACTCGAACTCGCGACCCCGACCTTGGCAAGGTCGTGC